>Ga0209515_10000268_pt1 | contig 99277 bp, 101 predicted proteins | sample Subgroupgradi54m_FD_187454 | JGI IMG/M metagenome (GOLD analysis project Ga0209515, IMG submission 187454) | Subsurface groundwater microbial communities from S. Glens Falls, New York, USA - GMW60B uncontaminated upgradient, 5.4 m (SPAdes)... ... | reverse complement strand
CCCGTCCCCTCTCGTGGGACGCGCGGGGGTTGCGGCGGCACGCGGCCATCTGCGGCGTCGCTCCTGGCAGCTGGCCGCGTGGCGCTCGCAACGCGGCTCGCGCGGATTGATGAAGCCGGTTCTGAGCATCACGGGGCAACGGACTCAACCGGCCAACCGGCTCAACGGATTTACCCGCCGATGGTCAGCGTCCCGCCGCCGTCGATCACGATCGTCTGGCCGGTGAGGTGGTCGGAGGCTGGGGCCGCCAAAAACACCGCCAGCCCGCTGAGATCCTCCGGCTCCCCAAACCGCTGCAGGGGGATTTGCCGCGTGCGTCTGGTCACCCACGCGCGGTCGGCATACAGGTCCGCGGTCATGTCCGTCCGGAAGAGTCCGGGGGCGATGCTGTTGACGCGAATCCCGCGAGGCCCCAGCTCGCGCGCCATGATCCGCGTGAGGTGCACGACGCCCGCCTTGGCCGCACCGTAGGCCGCCCCCTCCGGCAAGGCGAGGATCGCGGAGGTCGAGCTGATGTTGATGATCTTGCCGTAGCGGCGGCGAAGCATGGCTGGAAGCACCGCCTGACTCACCGTCAGGATACTGGTCAAGTCGGTGGCCAAGACGGTTGACCAGGTCTTGAGGTCCAGCGAGAGGAAGGGGTCGCCGCCCCAGACCCCCGCATTATTGACGAGGATGTCCATGCGGCCCAGCCGGCGGAATGCGTGCGTGACCGCACGGCGAACCGCGCGGGGGTCAGTGACATCGACCACGTGCGCCAGCGCGTCACCGCCGAAGGCGCGGATGGTGCGCTCGATGCCCTGCAACCGTTGGGCGTGGCGGGCCCACAGGACCACCGAGGCGCCGGCGCGGGCCAGGGCCACGGCCATCGCCGCCCCCAGACCGCGGCTGGCTCCTGTGACCACCGCCACGCGTCCCGATAACCCAAACCACTCCTGCAGGACGCCGGATGGCGTGGCGTTACCGCGTGGGCGCTGATTCGGCTTGCGTTTTGCGGGCACGGGGAACTGGAGCGGGAAGCTCGTTGAGGGCCTCGAGGAGCGTGCGGAGAAAGGCGGGCAAATCATCCGGTTTCCGCGCGGTGATCAGATTGCCGTCCCGCACGACCTCGCGGTCCACATACTTGGCACCCGCATGGATGAGGTCGTCCTTGATGGCAAAAAAACAGGTGGCCGTCTTGCCCCGCAGGATATCCGCGGAGCAGAGGACCCAGCCGGCGTGGCAGATGGCGGCGATCAACTTGCCTTGCTGATGCATCTCCTTCACCAGCTTGATCACCGCCGGGAAGCGGCGCAGGATGTCCGGGGCATAGCCGCCTGGAATCACCACCGCATCAAACTGGGCGGCCGCGACCTTGTCCACGGTGGTGTTGGCCGTCATAGGGTAGCCGTGCTTGGATTTGAACTCCTTCTTGTTGGTCCCCACGACTGTCACCTGCACCCCCGCTTCCTGCAGACGAAAGTACGGATACCAGACTTCCTGGTCCTGGTAGAGATCCTCGACGAGAATCGCGACTCGTTTGCTGGTCAACGCCATCCCCACAGCCTCCTTCAATGAGCCCCGCATGCTTCGCGTTGCGAAGCAACGCGTGCGGGGCTGGCGAGGTTATGGGGCTAGCTTATCGAAGGCCGCGACTCGCGTCAAGGCAAAGCCGGACGAAGGCGATTCAAGGACATCCCGCCTCGGCGCATTCCCGCCAGAGCACGACTTGGACGTCCGGATTGACATGGAGGTTCTCAACCGCCTGCAGGTAACTCTGGTTGTACTGGATGGTGGCGTTGCCGTTCAGGCGGACGCCTTCCGAACCGGCAAAGACGCCGCCGTCCACATTCAGCCCATTGCCCCCGCCGTTGATGCGGAATTCGCCGGTGGTATAGACCACGCCGGCGATTTGGCCGTTGCCATTAATCGTCGTATCCTCCACGGCATTGGGGTCGGTGAGGACATTGCCGACGACCACGAAGAAACCCCCGATCGTCCCGATGTTGCCGTTCAGGACGAGGTCGGTGGTCACGTAGTTGACGTTCGGCTCACAGGGGGTGTTCGGGTTAAGTGGCGGCAGGTAGCAGAAGGTGTTCGGAAACGCGTCCCACCCCCGCTGGATGTCGCGCAGCCGCGCGTCGTCATAGATGTTGCCCTGCCGGAGTGCAATCTCATACAGCTCGCGGAAATCCAGTCGGGGCAACGGGCTCGCCGTGGGGTCGTGCGTCACGGTGCCCTGGATCCGCTCGGCATGTTCGATGGTCTCCGAACTGCCCGTGAGCACATCGCCAACCACTTGGCTCGCCCCGCCGGTGAGCCTGATCTCGTCCGCGCTGTAGATCGCATTGTCGTAGAAGTTGGGTGGAATCAAGCGGCGCACCACGCTCGTGAGGAAAGAAGCGAGTGTAGTGGTGCCATTGGTGGTGCTGCTAGTACTTTGAATGGTCCGGAGGGAACCGCTCTGCGTCGCCGACACGGTATAGGTGCCGGTCCCGTTCATGGCCGCCGTGATGGGGCCGGTCCAGTTGTAGTCGGCCCGTAGCTTCTGGATGGCGTCGTCCAGGCCCCCTTCGGCGACTTGGAACGCCTGTGCGCGGGCTTGGAATCGCTGGGCCGCAAGCTGTTCATTGGCGCCGCGGACGATCATCACTTGGCTGTAGGCCAGCAGCACCATGACCAGGAGATACGAGAAGATGAGCATCGAAGTCGTGTGCCCTATGTTGTCCGCCTAGACCCAAACAAAAAACACGAGTCCTTGTCCTGAGGGCTCGTGTTCTCCTGCCTCTCGTATACCTGAGCAGACCTACCCGCTCGGGGCTAGAGGCTGTTTCACAAATCTTTCGTAGGATTACACAGATTCTCAAGAGCGATTACACAGATGGAACACGTCGTCGTGACCCCATCGGTGTAATCAGCGTTCAACAATCTGTGTAATCATGCCAGGGTATTTATGAAACCGGTTCTAGGCAGAATCGCGAGAGGTTTACTGAACTTGCCAAGCTTTAGAGGTCACGTCAAAATTGCTGCTGGCTCCCGCCACCGGGCGTCGGTCCAGATGCAACACCGCGCTACCGGCGACACTGATCGAGTTGGCTTGTAACCTTCCGATGAATGTCGTGGAGCCGGCGAGCAGAACAGAGGTATTCGGCGCCGTGAGTTCTCCGGTGAAGCTCGTACTGCCCGCCACCTGCACATCGGAGCCGCCGGTCACGTAGATTTTCAGGTTCTGTGAATCATTCCCTGCCCCCGTCAACCTCGTGGTACCGGCCAATCGGACCGACCCTGTGACGTAGACCTTGACCGCCCCCACGGTTTCAATGGTCGTGCGCCCAGCCGTTTGGATGCTGGTATAACGGAAGCACGGCCCATTGAGCGTGATGGTCGTGGTTCCCGCCGTCTGGAGCGCTCCCATGTCCCGGCACCCCGGAGGTTCAGGGTCGGTCGTGATCGTGTGGGCCGTCGTCGCCGCGCGCCGTTGGCCCGTGACCACCACGGACCCCGCCTCCTGAATCGGGCTTCCGGTGACATCACCGTTAATGACCGCAGAACCCGCGAGACTCACGCGACCATCGGAACTCACATCGCCGCCGCTCTGTAAGATCGACGAAGACCCTTGGGGCGGAATGATGCTATCCACGATCGCGCTCCCTGCGACACTGAGCGACTGCCGCCCAAAGAACCGCTGTGTTGAGGAGGGGGCGACCTGGACGTAGCTGGTCACGACCGTGCTCACTTGACTTGCGCTGTTCTGGCCGGTGGCTTGCACGCTGTAGAGTCCACCGCCCAGCGCGCTCATGGTGACGTGGTAGGTGGTGGCGGGAGACTGCGATAATGTCGTCTGACCGATCGCCGCGGCATTACCTGTCGTACGAAGCTGGACAATCGCCGCATCGAGCCCTGACTCGGCCGAATAGAACGCTCGACTGAGATCAACATACCGCTGGGCGATGCGCTGCTCGCTCATACTGATGGTGAGGAATGTCGACCCGACCGTGAGGAGGAAGGCCGCGAAGACATAGCACACCACCAACAGCGCGACCCCGCGCTGACTGCGGAGCGCCGTCAACAAACACAAGCGCTTGCAAGGGATGTTCGTGTGTGTCATCGTTACCGGCAACTGGCTGCCGTACCAGCTCGTCGGCTCGTCAGCTCTCTGTATGCTTACTGCTGACGAGCTTACTGCTGTCGAGCCGGATTAGGCCCTCTAGCTTTGCGTCCCACCCTTTCGGATGGTTTGCCCACTCCCACCGTTTCATCGGCGAAACGGCGGGTCTTTTCGGTTCGTCCACTTGTCAAGGAAACACGCCACACAAACCGTCTGGAACTACTGGAGATCCCGCCACTGCTTGATCGTGACGGCGTAGGACCCAACGGGACGACCGGGGTCTTTGGCCATCGCCTCGTCGTAGTGCACCTGGGCGTTGCCTGAAATTTTGATGTCTTGCGCGATGATCGACCCAAACACTTCCGCCTTGCCTTTAATATCAATGTCTCCAGCGGGCGCATAGAGCTCGCCGTAGAATTTCGCGTTGCCGCTGAAATCCGCTTCGATGGTCGCAAGGTTCGGGGGCGTCAGCAGCACGATAAGCAGTTGAGCAGGCTTGCTGGGAACTCCGAGCACCGCGTCGCCCTTGGCCTCGAACTCATGCTTGACGTAGAGGGAGACCGGACCGGTGGTGGTCAACACGCCTCCCCCGCTGACTTTGAGATCCTTAAAGCAACAGGTACTGATGGTGCTGACGCTACACGCCGATCCTCCATCGGCCGGCAGCGTGACCACCTGATTGCCATTGACCGACAACGTCGCGGTGCAGGACAATGCCACTGGAGGGCTGTCCGGTGGAATCTGCAGATTTGTCGTCTGAGCCACAATGGGCGGGCTTCCTGTAATAATCGCGGAGCCGCTCACGTCAACCACCGATATCGGATCAGCCGCTTGCTCGCCGACGGCAATCTGGCCATTGATCGCGATGGTCCCGCTAATGTCCACCGCGCCGGCCGTCGTGGCGTTCGTCCCAACGTTTCCCTTCTGGCCAGCCGTGGCTGGGTCGTAGGCGCCCAAGCTTGAATCGTAGCTATCGGTAATCGCCTGACCACTGACCTCCACCTTTTGGCTGCCAAAGAGCCCAAATTGAAACACGGATTGGGGGGTCCGCTGTGCCAAGACCTCCAGTTGGTGCTGCTCGCTTCCCTGCTTGCCAGACGCATTAATGCGGTAATCCCACATTCCCAACGTCGCATCCTCCGCGGGATCCGTCACCTGACCCCAGTAGCTCCCGGCTCCCAGCGCGGTGGTGGCCACATCCCCCGTATTGCCGACTCGAAGTTGGTCAATCGCGGTGTCCACTGACGCTTCAGCGAGAAACAAGGCGCCGCGCGTGGCCTTTGAGCGGTCGCTCAACTGGTTCTCATGCAGGCCTCGGACTAAGAATGACGAGCCCAGCAGGGCCAGGATAATCAAAATGCCCAGGGAGACGACCAGCACCAATCCCCGTTCCCCCCGCAGAGCCGTCTTTGGTTTCAGACCCTTCCTGTCATGCCTCATCCCTATCATCTCTCCTTCGGTTCTGACTCCCGTTCGTGCAGGTTGTCAACACGTGCTTAGTTGAGATCCCGCCAGTGCACGACGCTGACGCCGTAGGAGCCGGCCGGCCCCACGGTCGTCAACGCTTCGTCATAGTGGAACTTGCTCTCCTTACTGATGGTGATCTCATCGCCCAGGAGCGCGCCGTAGAAATCAACCTGTTTCTTCAGCTTGACCTTGGCTTGAGGGGCGTAAATCGCTCCGACGAAGGTGCCGTCTTTATCGATCACCACATCCTGCGTGCCGTAGATGTACAAGAGGAATTGCGGGGGTTTGCCCGTCACATTGACACTGAGGTTCTTGTCAAAATCCACCTGGTTCGCATAGACCTGGACATTGCCGGACACGGTGATGACCGATCCTTGATCCGCATCGATCTTGTTGTAACAGTACGGGCCATGGCTTTCATCAAAGGTGAACGTGGAGTTCTTAGGGAGTTTGAGATCCGTATTGCAGGACAGCCCGCTCGTATCCACGGCCGAGACGAGGAGCGCCTGCGTGGCCGACACGACCGGCGGGTTGCCGGTGATGAGCGTCGAGCCATCGGTACTGACCGCCGTACTCGGATTCGCCAGCCCCGGGCCGACCACCACCTGGCCGTTGACCACCGTCCCTTGCTTCAGCTCGACGCTCCCAGATGCGGTGGCGTTGGTGGCGATGGTGCCTTTCTGGCCTGGGTTGTTGGGGTCGTACGGGGCCAGGCTCGAGTTGTAGCTGTCCGTAAACGCCCCTTTCTTAAGCTCAATGGTGTCGTTGCCAAACAGCGGATACTGGAACACCGACTTCGGCACCAGCTGCGCCAAGACCTCGGTATCGCGCTGCTCCGCGGCTTGAAGACCATGGCCGTTGATTCGATACATCAAGGAGCTCAGCGTGGGATCTTCGGACGGGTCGGCGACCTGCGCCCAGTAGGTGCCGCTCCCGAGGGCAGCGGTCGCCACGTCAGCGGTGTTGCCTGCTCGCAGTTGGCTCAAGGCGACATCCGCTGAGGCCTCAGCGAGGGACAACGCCCGCTGGCGGGTTTGGAAGCGGTTACTCAACTGGTTCTCATGCAGGCCTCGGACTAAGAATGACGAGCCCAGGAGAGCAAGGAAGACCAAAATGCCCAGGGAGACGACCAGCACCAATCCCCGTTCCCCCCGCAGAGCCGTCTTTGGTTTCAGACCCTTCCCACGACACCTCATCCTTCTTGTCTCTCCTTCGGTTTTGGCCTCTTGACAGACTCGCCAGACATAAAAAAACACGATCTCTCTCTAGAGAGATCGCGCTCTTGAACGTTCCGGCAACCCGGCTACCCGTCTCCGCCTCCTCCATCGATCCGTTGAGCGGAGTGAGGGCCCGTGGCTTTGCGTCCTCTCCTCTCGAAGAGTTTGCCCACCTCCCCGCCTCTGGCGGGGTCTTGGCGGTTCTTCTGACTTATCAAGGAGAACGGCGATACGCCTCTACACCTGAGTATACCTGTCGGGAGGCTTGTTTGTCGAGCCCCCAGGAACGATCGGTCAGGAGACCATAGAGCCCCTCCCGCTTCTGACTTACTCTTTCCACCAAGCCCCCCGCTGAATCTGCACCGCCCACGGCGTAAACGGCGGCACTGTCCCGGATGAAAACGACGTGTCATAGGCCCAGTTCCTGAGGGGCGCGGTGTACTGCGGGGCCCCATAGACCCAGTTGCCGGTGGCGATCTGGCTGTTCCAGAGCGACACGAACGAGCCGGTGATGGAGAGGGTTTTCCCCGTCCACTTTTCGTGCAGGCGCGGATAGTTCTCCAGGCCGCCGTTGTATTGACCCGGCGTCGTGGTATTAATACCGGCAATGAAGGCGGCGTTGACCGTTGTGGAAGACGCGACGCGGCTGTTCAGGCTGGCGGCGCTGTTGGCGTCGCTCCAGTTGGTGGACAAGAGGTTGACGGCGTCCGCAATGACCGCGGTCGGCTTCTTGGCTACCGTATTGAAATTGCCTTGGATGTACAACGGATCGTTGGTCACCACCGTCAGCCCGGCGCTCTGCTGAATCTCCTGGCCGTTGAGCAGCCGGACGCCCGGCTGGTTGGCCGCTGGGACGCTGGTCGCGGTCGCATACAGCAGCCCGTTGTCCGGCAGATGGTTGGGGAAGGTCGGAACCGTGTCGCTGGTGTTCGCGTAGCCAGCGAGTTTCTTCAGGTCGATGTTGACCATCTGGACCCACTTGCCTTCCCGGTTGTTGTAAAAACTGGTGGAGGTGGTCACGGTTCCCAGGGGGATGTCCACCCCAGGCACCAGCGCCGTCCCGCCGTCCAGCACGGTGTTATCGACGACCTTCACATCGGCGTTGGAATCGTAAAAGCCGCCGGGCTGGGTCGAGCCGACGACCGGCACGGCCAGCTCGGTCACGCCATGGACGTCCGTCTGCACGGTCCCGCCCCATTTCGCCAAGGCGCCTGCGGTCCAGGTGGGGTCGGTGCTGTCGAAGCCATTCATGGGGACAAAGGCGCCGCTGGCCGTGTCTTTAATCTGGACGGTGCTGCCGGCTGGAATCGGCCCTCCGTCCTTGCGGGCGTTGTAGATGCTGCCGGCCGCGTGGAGATAGGTCGTATCCGCCGTCAAGGTGCTGGTGGCACTGCCCGTCCCTAGATAGATGTCGCTGTTGCTGTGCACCTTCCCGCTCAAGGTCATGTTGGGCCCCGGCAGCCATTCCAGATCCCCATCGTAGAACACCGCGTGCTGGAAGGTGTAGATCAGCCGCCGCACGATCATCTGGTGCACCGTCACGGTGGTCGAGGGGTTGAGGGGATTCGCGGCCGTCGTGGTGACCTCATAGGTCTTGACGAAGACGGTGGTCCCGTCCGGATCGGTCGCGGTCTGCTGACCCGGCTGCACTTCCGTAAGCACAGACGAGACAATCGCCCCATTTGGAAATTCCGGGGAGGGATCAAACGTCGTGCCGAGCGTCCCGACCGCCGGGTACTGCGGGATGATGGGGTCAATCGCAAAGTTCGCGATGCCCTGGGCGAACTGGGCCATGGCATCTTCCACGCCGCCCTCCGCCAGGTAGAAAGCCCCTGCTTGAAACTGCTGAATCTGGCTCACGTGGGACGCATTGAGGCTGTGGGTCAGCAGCGAGCCGCCGAGGACCGACAGCACGACCACCACGACATACGCCAGCACCAATGTTTGGCCTCTGCGATTCATCGATGCGCCTCCTCTGCTGGTTAGTTCCTTAGCTTGACCACCGATATCGAGGTCGCCGAAACCGTCCGCTGTTGGGGCGTGGTCTTCTGGAGGACCACGTTCAGCCGCACCTCGTTGAGCGACAATGACGCGTCGGTGCTCTGGTCATCCATCTGCGCACTTTGCACATCATGGGCGATGACCACCGTCTGGCCCCCGCCGAGGCGGAGGATTTCCCGGGTGCCCGGGTCATAGACGTACTGGATCGGGTTGAGCATGTCCCATTCAATGTTGCCGGTGGCATCCACAATCAGGCCGTTCCCATCGATGTCCGCCGGCAGATAGAACGTCATCGAGGTGTTATTGGGGGCCGGAGGAATCACGATGTTGGGCGAGGGCAGCACCGTTGAGGCGCGGGTGGCGTTTCGGAGTTCGTCGGCCATGCGCGCGATGGCTTGTTGGGTCGTCATGCGTACGTCCGTCTGGGTATTGGACGTCCACCAGAGGTTGATCCCGCCGGTGGCCCACAGCGTCGCCATCGACGCCAAGACCACGAGGATCCCTCCTGCCACGAGGGTTTCCACGAAGGTGAACCCGCCAGTCGGATCAGACGCGCGTCTCATCAGATGGTCCCGCTTGACCGCATGGTCGAGAGGCTCCGTGTGTAGGTCCGGGTGCCATTCATCCACGACAAGGCCACGACGATCTCAAGCGGATCCGTCCCAGGGTGCGGAAAGGTCACGGTGATCTGCTCCTGAGTCAGGCTATAGCCCCCGATGATGCCGCCGTAGGCGGCGGTCACCGTTGGATCGCCTCCGCTCCCCCCCATCGTGCCGGTCGGAAATGCCGTGGGGATGGCGCCGAACGACGTGTCTTTGATCTTTTCCATCATGTCATGGAGGTCGTTGACGGCCATGGAGGTTTGCTGCGCCACTTCGGACAACTCGAACGCGGACTGGTAGGCCATCAAGATGCCCAATCCCGCCACAATGAAGACCACCACCGCAAAGAGCAACTCGACCAACGTCAACCCCGCGCGGGGAGCGCCCCGCGGGCGTCTGCCCTGCGCGCCGCCGGTCTTCCGCCGCTGTGCCGATGGCCTCGCGTGCGACATCTCCTGTGGCCTCCCGCCGGCCGGCGTCTGAACTCCTTCCACACAACAAAACGCACGAGTCCTCGACAACGAGAGAGACCTCGTGCGTATCACACTGACCGGCAACCCGGCTACCTTGCCAGCTCGTCAGCTCTACAGCTCGTCAGCTCTACTGCCGACGAGCTTATTGCCGACGAGCCGTGAAGGCCCGTGGCTTTGCGTCCTCTCCTCTCGAAGAGTTTGCCTATCCCCGCCTCTAGCGCGGGGTCTTCTCGGTTTTCAATCCTGATTTTCAGTATACCGGTAGAGGTTACACGATTCCCGCGTGCCCTGTCAAGAGCCGCTGAACATTTCTTGGGCGCGGCCGCCCGAGGGAGCACGAGCGGCGACGGTCATGACGCAGGCGTGAGGATGAGTTTGCCAAACACCTCCCGCGCCAGCATTCGTTCCTGGGCCTGCCTGGCTTCGCGGAGGGGGTACACGGTGTCGATCACCGGTTTCAATCGGCGTTCGGCCATCAGCTGGGTCACGGTGAGCAGTTCGCGCCGCGTGCCCATCATCGAGCCCAGCAGGGAGAGTTGACGCGAAAACACGTACCGCAGATCCAGCGGTACGCTAGGCCCGGAGGTGGCGCCGCAGGTGACCAGCCGCCCGCCTTTCTTGAGGAGACGCAGGCTCCCCTCCCACGTCTGCGGCCCGATATGCTCGAAGATGACGGACACGCCGCGGCGCTGGGTGAGTTCCTGGATGCGGGCGACGAAATCCTCGCGTTGATAGTTGATGACGGCATCGGCACCCAGCGCCTCCGCCTTGGGAATCTTGGCGTCGGAGCCGACCGTGGTGAAGACGGTGGCGCCGACGTGCTTGGCGATCTGGATCGCCGCATGGCCGACGCCGCTGCCCGCCGCATGCACCAACACGGTTTCCCCCGCCTTGAGGGCCGCCCGCGTCATGAGCATGTGCCACGCCGTCAGGAACACGAGGGGGTAGGCGGCGGCCTCCTCAAAACTCAGGCCCTGAGGCATCGGCAGGAGATCGGCCGCCCGCGCCTTGGCATACTCGGCGTACCCCCCGTCGGTTTTGGCCCCGAAGATGCCGTAGGCGTCGCACAGGTTATCATCGCCAGCGTGGCACCACTCGCACTGAAAGCAGCTTAGGCCTGGAGCGACCACCACGGCATCCCCCACCTGCACGTTGCTCGCGCCGGGCCCCAGGCGCTCGACGAGGCCGGCCACGTCGCACCCGGAGATATGCGGCAGGGCGATTCGGTAGGCGGGGATGCCCTCACGGATCCACAGATCGAGATGGTTGATGGAGCAGGCCTTGACGCGGATGAGCGCCTCGCCGGGCCCGGGGACCGGTGTGGGAACATCCGCTTCCTCCAGGACTTCGGGACCGCCGTGGCGTCTGAAGAGGACTGCGCGCATAACGGGAAGGCCGTCGTCCCGACCAGACGCCGGGGGCTCTGGCGCCGACATCCGGCCGGCCCTCACGGCGAGGGTCAGCTCAAGGTGTTGATCGTTTCTTCAATGTCGTTGGTGCGCAGGACGAGGTTCCCGCGCTCCTGCGAGGCGGAGGCCGTGCAGTAGGCGTACTCGAGGTTAATCCCGGCTTCCGCCAGCTTTTCGGCGATCTCGGCGAGGGCGCCGGGCGTGTTCGCGACATCCATGAACACCACCTCGCGCTCCTGGACGGGGACGCGGAGCTGCTGAAGGACTTTGACGGCCCGTTTGGCATCGCTGACCACCATCCGGACCACGGCATGATCCACCGTATCCGACACCGACAACGCCAGGATGTTGAGACTCTCCTTGGCCAGCGCTTGGCACGTGCGCGCGAGCGTCCCCGGCTGATTGTTCAGGAAGATCGCCAGCTGTGTTTCGATTGAGATCATCCCACCACCTCTTTGAACCAGGTCGTGGCGTACGCCACGACCTGGTGCCGAGCACGAATTCCCGATCCCCGTGCGGTTGAGGTATCCGGTGTAGCCTGTCTGCCGTTCCCTATCGCGCTCGCACCAGCGCCGTTGGTGCACAAATCTTCCACCAGCTCTTTGCCAACGGCGCTGGTCCAAAGAGGTGGTGGGATCATCGCCGCACCTCCGTGCTGGGTTCTCCGGCCTGCCTGACGTCCGCGCCTGCGCGAAGGCGCAGGGCGCGTGAGGCCGCAGGCGCGGCCTTGGAGGCTTGCCGCTTGAACTGCTGCCAGGATGCCACCGCCGACCGCTCGGACGTGAATCGGCGGCTGGAACATGGGACGCCATCGACCGTGACGACCAAGTGCCACCGTCCCGCAGGGGAAGGTTCCTGGTCGAGCCGCGGCACATACCGGCGGTCGTTCACCATCGCCGGACGCAGAAGCGTACCTCCCTGCGGACGTATCGCAACGGCTCGCATAGGCATGCCGGCGCGGGCGACGAATTCCCGCAGCCGCGCAGGCGGATCCACAAACTCGACACCGATGTCATACACAAACGGCGGGGCATCGCGCAGATCCAAGCGCTGCACGACCCACGCGATCCGCCCACCGAACTCCAGCGGCCGTTTGGACGCGTCGGCGAAGAGCCGGAGCCTGACCCGTGCGTTGATCTCCAGGGTCTCTTGCAGACGCAGGCAGATCCCCACTTCGCTCAGGTTGACGGAACTGGCCTGCAGACGCGTCGCCGACGCCAGGACGTTAATCTCCACGCGGCCCTGCAGGTCGGCGCGCGGGACCTTCCGGCGTTCGGAAACGGTCTCTAGCGCCATGTCGGATGAGTGTTCAGCCATGTGTGCCCCTCGGCAGACTGCCGCTGTGCTTCACGCACAGCGGTCTGTCTCTAAGCGGTGGCGGGATCATCCCACCACCTCTTTGAACCCGGTCGTGGTGTACGCCACGACCTGGTGCCGAGCACGAATTCCCGATCCCCGTGCGGTTGAGATATCCGGTGCAGCCTGTCTGCCGTTCCCTATCGTGCTCGCACCAGCGCCGTTGGTGCACAAATCTTCCACCAGCCCTTTGCCAACGGCGCTGGTCCAAAGAGGTGGTGGGATCATGCACGGGTTATTGTAACCACGTTTCCAGGAGCTTGCAAGCCCCGCACCCAATGGGCGGCGTCGTCACGCTGAAGCACGACGAGCCGTCCCCGCGATTTCGGCGGGCTGTTCTAGATTCCCCATGCGCCTGGCCAATTGGGGCGGGGCAAGCCGCCCTTGTCCGACGGAGCCGCCATGCTACAATACCGCTATGCCGACGAAGCTCGCAGCGCCCCAAAAACGGATCACGCCAATCCTGCAGCATCTGGCGCGCACCTATCCCCACGCGCACTGCACCCTGGAGTTCCGTAATCCGCTGGAACTGTTGGTCGCCACCATCCTCTCGGCCCAGTGCACCGACGTCCTCGTCAACAAGGTGACACCGGCGCTGTTCACGAAATACCGGTCGGCGCAGGACTACGCCAAGGCCGAGCTGACCGAGCTGGCAGGGAACATCGCGAGGGTCAACTTCTACCGGAACAAAGCCAAGAGCATCAAGCTCGCCTGTCAGGCGATCGTGGAGCGGTTCGGTGGCAAGGTCCCCAACCGCATGGACGACCTGCTCACCCTGCAGGGGGTGGCCCGCAAGACAGCCAACGTGGTCCTCGGTAACGCCTTCGGCGTGCAGGCGGGCATCGTCGTCGATACCCACGTCATGCGCCTCAGCCAACGCCTGGGCCTCAGCCAGCAGACCGACCGGGAGAAGATCGAGCAGGATCTCATGCGGCTGGTCCCGCAACCGCAGTGGACCCGGTTTGCCCACCTCATGATTGCGCACGGGCGCACCCTCTGCAAAGCCCCCACGCCGTTGTGCAGACAGTGTCCACTCGGCAAGCGGTTGTGCCCCTCCTATTCAGCTTAGCCTTCTGCCTTGTGGCGTCGCCAATACGGCGATACTCCAATAACCAAATTCTAAATTCCAAATAAGCACCAAATCTCAAATCCAAAATTCCAAACACGAGGTTTGGTACTTGGAATTTGTTTGGAGCTTGGGATTTGGCGCTTGGTGGTTGAGAGGGAGCGGGTCGCGGAGTTTTAAGAGGAGACTGTGGCGGCGTGGCGCTCTCGGAGGGCGTCGAGGACGGCCTGGGTGTGGCCGTCGACCTGTACCTTCGGAAAGATCTTCGCGATACGACCCGCTTCGTCAATCAGGAACGTCGTCCGCTCAATGCCCCAGTAGGTCCGCCCGTACATCGACTTCTGTTTGTAGACACCATAGGCCTTCGCCACGCTCGTCTCCGGATCGCTCAGGAGCGGAAACGTCAGCCCGAACTTCTCCGCAAACCGCTGATGGGACGCCGTCGAGTCGCAGCTGACGCCCAGCACCACGGCGCCTTCCCGTTCTAGGACCTTGAGCGATTCCTGAAAGCTGCAAGCCTCTTTCGTGCAGCCAGGCGTGTTGTCCTTCGGATAGAAATAGAGCACAATCTTTCGGCCGCGGTAGTCGGAGAGTTTGACCGTTATGCCGGCGGCCGTCGTCAGGCTGAACGCCGGCGCCTTGCCCCCTTCGGTGAGCCGTTTCGCCGCCATGCGACCCTCAATAATCCGCTGTAACTAGGAACCGGACTCGCGCACTACGCGCAGGAGCTCGTCGAACATCACCGGCGTCAGCGCGCCTACGATTTGCACGCCGTTGACGAAATAGGTCGGGGTGCTGTTCACGCCAAGCCGCCCCCCTTCGGCAATATCCCGCTTGACCAGCTCAAGCCCCCGTCCGCTGTCCAGGCAGCTTCGAAACGCCGCCAGCTCCAGCCCTGCCCGCGAGGCGTCAGACTCGAGGTCCGCCACCTTGTACTCGGGGCCCTTCCCGAAGACCCGGTCGTGGAAAGGCCAAAACTTTCCCTGCTCGTGCGCACAGGCGGCGGCGGCCGCGATGCGGCAGGCGTTGGGGTGCATCGTCCGACGGACGGTGTCGTTACAGGCCATATCCAGCGGGAAGTGCTTAAAGGTGAAGGACGCCTCTTTGCGGTGGCTCGCCACGATGATGGGATTGAATTGGGAGGCGCGGCGGCAGGAGGGGCACAAGAAGTCGCTGAATTCCACAATGCGGACCACCGGCTGGACAGCCCCCATGGTGGGGTCGCCGCTGGTGTCCACGCTCACCCGGTGCTGCTGGCTGACGTACGCCTCCATCTGTTTGCGCAACGTCCCCGGCGGACCCTGGCTGACAAACGTCGTTGAGGCCTGCACAGCAAAGACCCCCGCCGCGCCGGTGGCGACCACGCCCCACAAGATCCAGACCACGGGCACGCGCGGACGCGGCAACAGCTCGAGGAGCGCCGTGGGAATTTCACGGAAGAGCTGGCGCCACGGGCGCGCTCCCGCCCATGTTGACAGTCCCAGCAAGAGGAGGTTCACGGCGTAGGTGAGCAGACACAGCGGGCACACATATCGAATCTCGAGGAGCATCCCGACCAATAACCGCACGTCCACGAGGACAAACAGCAGGCTGAGCGCCACAAGCGCCGTGAGGGCCTTGGAGGACCACTCGGAGAACTGCCACGCGATGAACGCCAGGCTCAGGGTGGCAAGGTAGCCGAGCAATCCCCAGAGCGACAGCGGGAGGCCGAAGAGACTCCCAAGCGAGCTCGCGGTCACGGCATGGCAATTGAAGATGCTGCCGGCGGCGCCGCAGGCGGCCCCGCCAACCAGCTCGCCCCGCAGCAGGGCGATGTGGACGAACGTCATGTAGGCGCAGAGCCCGATCCCGAAGAGGCTCAGCGCCAGACACAGTCTTGCACCGCGAGTCGCTCGCATGGCTCCTATTTAATCCGGCCGCTTGAGGAAAGTCAACTGCTTCCCGCACCCGCCGCGACCGCGACCGCACAGAGCAGCAACGTCACGCCGAAGGCGCAGACGATTGTCGCTCCTGTAGGGAGATCCAGGACATAGGACGCGAGGACGCCTACGACGCTCGTCATCACGCCGAGACCCCAGCCAATGGCCAACCGCTTCCCGATCGCATCTGCCACCCAAGCGGCACAGACGGCCGGGACAATGAGAAACGCAAAGACCAGCAGGACTCCCGCCAGCTCCACAGAGCTGGTGACCACGAACCCAAACGTGGTGTAGAAGAACAGGTCCCACCACCGGACCCGCAGACCGCGCTCAAACGCCCGTTGTGGTTCTTGCGAGATGAGCAGGAGCGGTCGTCGCGCCACCCAGTGCAAGAGCCCGACCACCCCGTAAATCATCGCGACCTTCGCCAACTCCGGCCACTCCACAAACAGCAGATGCCCCACGAGCAGGGCTTTCAGTTCCTCGCCCCCCTCCGCGGCCCGGCTCAAGACGAGGATGACCGCCGAGGCCGCCACGGCGTACACGATGCCAATGATCGCTTCATGAGGGACGCGGGGATTCCGGAAGCGCGTCATCGCAAAGATTACCGCGCCGACGAACGTAAACCCCAACGCGATCAGATAACTGGGTGTTGAATGCAAACTGAATCCGAAGACCACGCCCACCGTCGCTCCCAGCGCAGCGATCTGGGCAAGGGCAAGGTCCACGAAGATCACGCCCCGCTCGATCACGTGCAATCCCAAGTAGGCGTGGATGCCGACCAGGATGAGGCACGCCAGAAACGGCTTGAGCATGAGCAGAAAAAAGTCCGTCATCCCCGCGCAGGCTCGCTGAAGGCCCGGACCAGTTGAGCGATGTTATAGTCCACCATGGCGATATAGTCTGAAGCGGCCGGGACTTCCCCGACATTTTGACACAGGAGGACAAGCGTCATGCCCACGTGCTTGGCGACAACCTCAGCGGCCTGGGTTGGATAGAACGTCGACTGGGCGATGGCGCTCACCTGATGGGCCTTGGCATAGCGCTCAATGGACTGCAATTGCTTGGGTGTGGGTGGGATCCCAGGCTTCGGCTCCAAGAACTGCTCCATCCGCGCACCCACAAACCGCATGAGGTAGGGCCACTCGTTATGGTAGCCGACCAACTCCCGGCCCTGATAGGGCGCCAACCGGCGTTTCCAGTCGGTCATCTTGCCGTCCAGACGACTGGTAAAGGCTTGGAGATTGCGGCGATAGTCCTGTTCATGGAGAGGATCGACGGCCGAGAGTTTCTCGCAGATCGTGCGGGCCATGATCTTTGCATTCTCAGGATCCAGCCAGTAGTGTGGATTCCCGTAGAGATGGATGTCCCCCTGTGCACGGCTGACTGGGCCCGTTGGCACTTCCAACAGGGCGATGCCTTGTGACAGGTCCAGCTCGCCGGGCCCGCCCGGCATCACCGCGAGGTTTCCGGCCGCATCCAGCAGCGGGCCCCGCCAGAGCTCCAGATCCAGGCCCGCATGGACGAAGAGGTCGGCCCGCTTGACCTTCAGCACATCGCTGGGTCTGGGCTCAATGAAGTGCGGATTGAACTTTGGAGAGGCAATCGAGGAGACCGCTACGAAGTCTGCTCCAATCTCCTTCACCAGGTTCCCGAACGTGGAGAGTGTCGCAACCACGTTCAGGCGCTTTTCCGCGGCACGAGCCATGTCACTAGGCCCGACCAACAATCCCACCACTACCCAAAGCGCTGCGAATCGCTTCATGACATTCATCTCCCTTTATCAACGGTCAGTCTTTGTCGACGATCCGTACCGCCGGCTATTGCAATTGATGCTTATGCACGCCGATGGCGATCGTCCCCTGCGCGAAGATGGTATTATCGTCGCCGCCCGCCGCGAAGTCGGTGTGGCGGAGCTGGAGGCGCCAGCGGCTGAATTCGCTCTGATAGAACGTGAGATAGCTGGACCAGGCGGTGTCGGCGTTCCGTGGACTCGCCACGAGGTTCAGGTCGATGGGCCGCACGTAATCAACGCGTCCCCCGATCCCGAGCCGTGGACTGAGTCGGTAGTCCAGGAGAGAATACAACCCCCATGGATGCTTCTCGAAGTTGGTCTGCTTTCCGTTCTCATCGATGCTGAAGGACTCCTTCCGACTTTGGAGATAGACCTCGTTCTGGAACTTCAGTCTATTGGTGGGCGTCAGGTACTGGATGAAGGTGGCATCGAGTCCAAGGGCATTGACCTCATACGCCGCATCGGCATCCTTCGATCCCAACAGATAGGTCGTTCCCAACTCCAGATTGGAGGTATCCGAGATGTCCCAAAAGTTCTTCAGATGCGTGTAGAACGAGGGACGGCGCTTGGCAGAGCCGAACAGCGTCCCGTCCTCTCCCACGCCCCCCTCCATAGTGCCGACCGTGAGCTCATGGATGACCGCGGTCCACGGCGTGGGCAGAAAACCTGTCAACTCCAGCCCTGTGCGGAAGAGTCCTTCTTTGCCCAGGTACTTGGACACGACCAGCGGTTCATCGACGGTATCGAGCGAATCGGTGTGGAGGGCGCTCGCCTTCCCGATCTTCGGTCGCATCCGTCCGAGCTTGGCTTTGATCTCACCCGGCAGGCCCCAATGCGTGATGTAGGCTTCTTCGACGCCTGGACTTTCGAAGTCTGAGAAGGTGATCGTTGAGTCAAATCGTGAATACGGATCAATCGGATGCCCGAAGACAAGCTCAATTTCCCGAACACTCAACTTGTCGTTTCCTTCACCGTCCGCGGAGCTCTCGGACAGTTGGCCCGTCATATCGGCCACGACCCCGATCTCCGGATTGAACGCTGAGAGATTTAATCCGCCAAGACTCTGGCGCCCAGGCAAGGACGTCGGAGGCGAAGCCTGCGTCGTCCCAGCGACTGGCGGAATCTGCGCAGCACTGGCACGCTCCAGATCAGCGATGTGCTGCTGCTGAGCCTGCAGGGTGCCTTTGAGTTGCTGGACGACCTCGATGAGCTGCTGCACTTGTTGGCGCAACGCAGACACGTCCTCAGATGAGGAATCGGCCCACGCTGCATGCGCAATCCCCCACATCAGCAGACACGCGGCGAGACAAAGGTTGGGTTTCATGGACTCTCCTTGTACGTTGGCGCCGCGCCAGGAAATCAACGCGGCGTGAGGCGAATCACGCGCTCAAGACACACACGTACTTTAGGAGAAGAGGGGAGGGGAACGTGGAGAGTGAGAGCGAAGAACGGGGCGGGCAATCACTCGCTCGACAGGACGCCGCACGACCTCGACCACCTCGATGACCGTGGGCCCCATGGCTGATGCCATGGGCACGGTGGCGGCAAAGGCCTCCTGCGCGCGGCAGATGCGGCAGGATTGCGACTGGTGCGAGAAGGCGGAGCGATCGTGATGATGCGGGACAGCCATGGCCACGATCAGCGTCGAGGCCCCGACCGCCATCACCACGTTCACGAGGCGTTGGATCCACGTGCGGCGTTGGGTCATGGGGAACAGAAGAGATTCCTCATCCGCAAGCGGCCTGTCAACGTATTGTTCTTCTTGTGTGAAGGCGCGTCAACTGATTGCTGACTGCTCATGGCTGCTTGCGGTGTGCTCAGCCGGTGTGGCGCATGCCGGCGGCGATGCCGTTGATGGTTAGGGCCAGGGCGCGGTCACGCAGACGGCGCCGGGCGGGAGCGCCGTCGCGGCCCTGCCGCAAGAGACGGACCTGGAGCAGGCTGATGGGATCGACGTAGGGATTGCGCAGCCGGATGGCGTTCTGGAGAACATAGTTGTGGTCGAGGAGGCGGCGCTGCTGCGTAATCGCCAGCACGGACCGGCAGCTCCGGTGATATTCGGCGGCGATGGCGGAGAAGACCCGCCGGCCCAGCGACGCAGGCCGAACCAGCTGGGCATAGTGGCCCGCAATGCGCATGTCCGCCATCCCTAAGCTCATCTCGATGAAATCGACCATCACATGGAACCAGGGGAACTCGGCGTACATCTGCCGGAGGAGCGCCAGGCCGCGCGCGTGCTCCCGGAAGAAACAGTCCGCCGCGCTGCCGAATGGAAACCAGCTCGGCAGGATGTGCCGGCTCTGAATCCAGCTAAACACCCAGGGAATCGCCCGCAGCTGTTCGATCCCTCCGGCGTGGCTGCGCCGCGCGGGGCGTGAACCAATGCGGAAGGTGCTGATCGCCTCAATCGGCGTCGCCTGGGAGAAATACCGGATGAAGTCCGGGTCGTCGTACACGATGCGCCGGTAGCGGTCATAGGCGGCCTGTGAGAGCTCCTCCACGACGCCTTCCCATCGCGCGAGATGGGCCGGGGGCTTGGGCGCCAGCAGCGTCGTCTCAAGGACCGCGGAGAGCACGAGCTCAAGGTTGCGCATGGCCATCATCGGGTTGGCGTACTTGGCCGCGATGACTTCCCCTTGTTCCGTGATTTTGATCCGCCCCTCCAGTGTGCCGCGCGGCTGCGCCAGGATCGCCTGGTGGAGCGGTCCCCCGCCCCGGCCGATGGTCCCACCCCGGCCGTGAAAGAGCTGTAGGGACACGCGATGGGCCTTGGCGACGGCATGAAGGCGGCGCTGGGCCTGATAGAGCTCCCAGTTGGCGGTGAAGAACCCGCCGTCTTTGTTGGAATCCGAATAGCCCAGCTGGATCTGCTGGGACTGCCCGCGCGCTTTGAGGTACTGGCGGTACACGGGGTGGGCGTACAAGGCGGCCATGATCTCATGCGACCGCCGCAGGTCATCAATGCCCTCAAAGAGCGGAATGATATTCGCCCCGCTGGACCAGCCGTGGGACGTCTGCCGGAACAGGTCGGCCTGCTGGAAGAACCAGAGGACCAGCAGCACGTCGCTGACCTCGTGCGTCATGCTGATGATGTAGCCGTCAATCGCGTCCGGGTCGACTTGGTCGAGGTATTCCCCCATCACCTGAAAGGTCCTCACGACTTCCCGCGTGTGCGGCGAGCCGCCCTTGCGCAGGTCAAGATACCGGGGGCGGCTGAGCAACTCGTCCAAGAGCGCGCGTCGTTCCGCCTCCGTCATCAGCCGGGGATCGCGGTCCGACAGGCCATGCAGGCGCACCAGCTCGGCGAACGCTTCCACGTGGCGCCGGCTGTGGTCGCGGACATCAAGCCGCGCGAAGGTGAACCCAAACAGCTGGACTTGGAGCGCCAGCTTGGCAACTTCATGGCCCGCCACATGGTCGGCGCGGTGCCCGACCAGGCTGCGCTGGATGAGGTGGATGTCCTGCAGAAAATCGTCGGCGCTGCGATAGCTGCCCTCGGTCTCCGCAGGGCGCCGGAACATCTGGCGCAGCCGATGGCTCATGAGGGCCAGCTTCTGGCGATAGGGCTGATGCGGGAAGCGCGCATCGAGCGGCTCCACCAACGCCGGAAAGCTGCGACGGTCGTTGGCCACCGACCGGAGGAACGCCGGCGACATGCGGCAGAGCTGGTCGGACTGGCTCAAGCGTTCTTGCAGCTGCTCCAGCGACTCGAGATACTTGCCCAAGACGGCTTGGCGGTAGCGTTGAAGCGCCCAGCGCAGAGACTCGTGCGTGACGTTGGGATTGCCGTCCTTATCCCCGCCGATCCAGCTGCCGAACCGAATCATCGGCGTCAACGGCAGCTGTCGTCCATAGACCCGCGCCACCTCCTGCTGAAACGCCAGGAGGGTCTCTGGGAGCTGGTCGTAGAGGACGGAGGCAAGATAGTAGAGCCCATGGTCCACTTCGTCCTCAATGGTCGGGCGGGTGGCGTGCAGCTCATCGGTCTGCCAGAGACTCAGGATTTCTTCGAAGATCTCCGCGACAATCCGCCGTTCCTCTTTGGGCGTCGGCTGGCTCAGTTCGCGTTTCAAAAGCCAATCCCAAATCGCGCGGTGTTTGCCGAGCACCGTGGCGGGAAGCGCCTGGGTGGGGTGCGCCGTCAGGACCAAGATGATCGAGAGCGTCTTGGTTTGCTGGGCCAGCTGCGGCAGGGACACCTTTGCCGCGTGCAGGCGGTGGACGAGATCCTCCAGGGAGCCCCGCTGGGGATGGAAGCCGGGGAGGCTTTCATAGTATCGTTTGCGGCGCAGCCGGTGGTTCTCCTCAGCGATGTTGACCAGCTGGAAGTAGACGGAGAAGGCGCGGATGACCTTAATCGTGGTGGCCAGGTCTAACCGGTTCAGTTGCCGCAGCAGTCGGGCGTCCTCAGACCCCCGCGCACGCCGCCGGACCCGGATGGCCATCCGGCGAATCCGCTCCTCGGTCTCAAACAGGGCGCGGCCTTCCTGATGGATGAGGACGTGCCCGAGCAACTCGCCGAGGAAATGCACGTTCTGCCGGAGCGGCGAAAGTTTCTGCTGATGCGCGTCGCGGAGCAAAGCGCGTGCGGCCATTCAGGGGTGGGACAGGGTGGCGGCGGGTTCGCCCAGCTGCGCAACAATCGCGGAGTAATCCAGCTCGCCCTTCCCGGCCGTTTCAGCCGCCGCATAGAGCAGGCGGACGGCCGCGGTCACCGGCACCTGGATGCCGAGTTCCTCGGCGAGCGCGCACATCAAGTCCACGTCCTTGCGCATGTGCTTCAACGCAAAGTGCGGGCTGAACTCCCCTTTGAGCACGCCGACACCCTTGGTCTGGTACCAGGGTGAGCGAAACGTGCTGGCGTCGAGCACGTGGAGCAGCCGGGTCGGCTCAACGCCGGCGGCTTTCACGAGATGAACGGCTTCGGCGAACCCCGCCATGAGATGGCTGAGCATGAGATTGGTCGCGAGCTTCAGCATCGAGCCGGCGCCCACGTTGCCCGCATGGATGATCGTCTTGCCCATCGCCTGCAGGACGGGCCGGCACCGCTCGAGCGTCTGGGGCAATCCCCCGACGAGGATGACCAGCGCCCCCTCTGTCGCCGGGACCTTGGACCCGACCACCGGGGCGTCGAGAAACTCCGCCTGTTTGGTCGTGGCGGCCCCGGCCAGCTTCCGCGACGTCGCGGGTGACACCGTGCTCATGTCCACCAGCACCGCGCCTGCCTTTAGGCCATCCATGACCCCGTCGGGTCCTAAGACCACCGCTTCCACATCCTGCGGCCTGGACACCATCGTGATGACGAGATCGACTTCCGCCGCCACATGCGCTGGGCTCTTGCCGGCCTTCGCGCCCATCTTCAGCAACGGCTGTGCCTTCGAGGCGGTCCGATTCCAGACCACCAATGGGAAGCCCGCTTTGGCGATATTCGTCGCCATCGGCGTCCCCATCGTGCCTAACCCTAAGAACCCTACTCGCGGCTTTGATTGAGCCATCATGTCAATATCCCAGCAATCAGCAGTCAGCGATCAGCAATCAGCTCTGCCTTCCTTTGTCATGTTGCTTTTTGAAGCTGACTGCTGAATGCTGATGGCTATTTTCCCGCCCACTTGATGGAGCAACCCATGGCGTGGGTCTCCGATTCGCCAACAGGCTGATTCGCCAGCAGTGCGTCGATGGCCTGGCGCAGGTACGGTCGCGTCACCTTCGAGGGATCCTGCGTGTTGTCATCAATGGCGCCGGTGTAGCGCAGCTTCCGCTCACGGTCGAAGAGAAAGATGTGCGGCGTGCGCTCGGCTCCATAGGCCCGCGCCACCGCCTGGGAATCGTCCCGCAGGTACGGAAAGTTAAACGCCTTCTCCTTGGCCCACTGGATCATGTGGGGCAGGTCATCCTCGGGATAGTTGACCGTTTCATTCGCGTTGATGCCAATGAGCTGGGCCCCTTTGTCGGCGTAGTCGCGTTGGAGGGCGATCAGGCGGTCGATCGTCGCCTTCACGTAGGGACAATGATTGCACATGAAGACGACGCACAGCACGGACTTGTCTGTGAAGTCCGACAGCCGGTAGGTCGTGCCATCCGCGCCCGGCAGCGCGAAAGTAGGAGCCGCATCGCCCACTCGCAATGTCGTCGGCTGATTCATCGGGTTCTCCGTCGTGTTGGCGTGCGTGCCACTCGCTGCCCGTTCCTTCAGCGCCTCGGCGGTCAGGCAGCCATGACCGCACCACAGCGGCGGAACACGGCTACGCCTGCTGGCTTGGCGTCCCGGGGGGCGACAGGCTGCGCTTCAGGAGGAGTTGCTTGACCTCGCCGATGGCCTTGGTGACGTTGATGCCGCGGGGACAGGCCTCGGTGCAATTGAAAATCGTCCGGCAGCGCCAGACGCCGGAGGCCTCGTTCAGGACGGTCAGCCGCTCGTCCATCCCCTGGTCGCGGCTGTCAAAGATGAAGCGGTGCGCCTGGACAATGGCCGCCGGGCCGAGGTAGCGTTCGTTGGCCCAGAACGACGGACAGGACGTGGTGCAGGCGCCGCAGAGGATGCATTTGCTCGTGTCCTCAAACCGCTCCCGCTGGGCCGGGCTCTGTAGCCGCTCCTGCTCCGGCGGGGGCTCATGGGTCACGAGGAACGGTTTGACCGCGCGGTACTTCTCGAAGAACCCTTCCATATCGACGATCAGGTCTTTCATGACTGGAAAGCCCCGCATAGGCTCGATGATGATCGGCGGCTTGAGATCCCGGATCAAGACTTTGCAGGCCAATCGGTTTTTGCCGTTGATGATCATGGCATCGGACCCGCAGATCCCATGGGCGCAGGACCGGCGGAACGCCAAGCTGCCGTCGTGGTGCCACTTCACGGCGTGCAGGGCATCCAGCACCCGGTCGGTGGGCTCCACGGCCACCTGGTAGGTGACCCACCGCGCGGAAGGATTCTGTTCCGGATCGAACCGTCGGATGCGAATTTCAACAGCCATTGTGCGAACCTCACTCTCCAGGTATGATAGGGGTGTTTGTCATCGAGTGTCAACCCCACCACCTCTTTGGACGTGGACGCTGTGCAGTCTGCACAGCGTCCGTCTGCCAACATTCCGTTGGCAGACATCCAGCTTGCTGGACGTTTCAAAGAGGTGGTGGGGTCAAACCATCCTGATGCGCAGCCTGCGCGTGAAACTGCTCGCGTTCTGGGTCGCGTTCGCAGCCCTGCTGGTGGCGGCGACCAACCTCATCGCCTTCCGGACCGCTCTCGACGCCCAGTTTCAGCAGCTGCGGCAGACGCTCATGGCGATCGCCGCAACGGCCACCCTGGGGATCGACGGAGACGCCCACCAGCGGATTCCTCCAGACCCGGCCAGCCTGGCGCTGCCCGCCTACGGCGCGCTGGTCCAACGCCTCCGGGCCATCCGCGGGGCCAACCCCAAGATCCGCTATGTCTACACCCTCATGCCCTCAGAGGTCCCCGGCCGGTGGTCTTTCATCGGGGACGCCGACGAGCAGCGGCCCTCCCTGCCCGGCACCCCCTACGATGCCGCGCGCTATCCCGCGATGGTCGCCGGGCTGCAGCACCCAAGCGCGGACCCGACGCTGACCGTCGATGAATGGGGGGTGCTCTTATCCGGCTACGCCCCCATCCGCAACCACGCCGGCGAATCGGTCGGCGTGCTGGGCATTGACATGGCGGGCGATCAAGTGGCGCGGACCCAGGCGGCGCTTCGCCGCTGGCGTCTTGTCGTGCTGCTCATCGGACTGACGACGGTGCTGCTCCTGGGATGGCTGATCGCCTACTGGATCACGCGGCCCCTGACGATCCTCGTGCGGGGCACCCAACGCATCGGCGAGGGCGACCTCGACTACCGTGTGCCGATCCACTCGCAGGATGAGGTGGGCACCCTCGCGCACGCCTTCAACCGCATGGCCGCGCTGCTAGCCGATTCGCTCCGCCAACTGCAAGAGCACGTCTTATCCACCATCCAGTCGCTGTCCATGGCGATTGAGGCCAAAGACCGCTACACGCGGGGCCACTCCGAGCGCGTGCACCACTACGCCGTCAAAGTGGCCAAGCAGCTGGGGCTCCCGGAGGCCCAGGTGGACCTCATCCGCAAGATCAGCCTCCTCCATGACGTCGGCAAGATCGGCATCAAGGAGGACATCCTCCTCAAGCCCTCGAAGCTGACGCCCGAAGAATTTGCGGCCATCGCGCGCCACCCCGATGTGGGCTACAAGATCCTCGCCCCGCTGAAACTGCCGCAGGAGGCGCTCGAGATCGTCCGGCATCACCATGAGCGGCTGGACGGGCGCGGGTACCCCGCCGGGCTCCAGGGGGATCAGATTCCCCTTTCGGTCGCTATCGTGTCGGTGGCGGATGCGTTCGATGCGATGACCGCCCACCGGCCGTATCGCCCCACCCCGCTGACGTTCGCCGAGGCGGCCGACGAGTTGCGGCGCTGCGCCGGCACGCAGTTCAAGCCCGAGGTTGTGGAAGCATTATTGGAAGTCTTAAGGCAGGAAGGTAAGCTTGGTTAACGGCGGGACTCAAGACCCAAGACTCTAGACTCAAGACTTCAGACTTCAGGCACTGCGCTTGCCACAGAGATACTCTCTGAGAGTTACATAGCGCTTGTGTTTAAAATCCTCGAGCGCTTCCATGACCATCTTGTGAGCGGGAGGCAATGCATCCTTAACCCGCCGCAACTTCCCAATCGGCAAATTCGCATCCCGCTTAGCGTTTCGCTTCATCTCAATCGAATTTGGATCCCCATTTTATTCCCAAAATTCCTCTGACCACTTCATAGACCGTTCCACGGTGGTCCACCGCGATAATCTCCAAGCGACGGTCTTCCGACACGATGCGGTAGACCACCCGAAACGAACGAATCCGATATTTCCAGAGTCCTTTTAGTTCCCGTTCCAGCGGATCGCCCGCGTGAGGGTCTTTGGCAAGAATGCGCAGAGCTTGTTTGGCGTCGCGCTTGATGGCCGGAGGAAAGTGTGTGAGCGCATCAGCAACATGCGGAGGAATGCTGATGCGATAGACGACCATCCACTAGGCTGGGAACAGCGCCTCTCCGAACACGTTTTCAAACGTCTTGCCCTTGCCACCTTTTGCGAAGTACGCCAGACTCTTATGAACCTGCCGCATCATCGCCGGATTGCTGAGGACATCTAAGGTTTCCTGGAGTTTGTTATACTCATCGTAACTCAGAATGACCACGGCCGGCTTGCCGTTTTTCGTCACGATGATTTGCTCATCTCGAGCTGTGATCTTTGTCACTAACTGCGGTAAATGTGTTTTCACTTCTGAAATCGGCAATGTTTTCTTCATGTGGACGCCTCTCTGTTAGACCACAATTATGGTCTAGATGAAGTATAGGCGCTTTCCTGCTTTTTGTCAATGGAGGACAAAAAATCGGAGGCGCCTGTCGTCGCCCGCCTCCGGTCTTCTGACCTATCCCCTCCGAACCCGGTACTTTTTTTCCGGTACCTTTTTCCCAACCGGACTCCCTGCCCGCTCCAAAATCTGAACGTCCGCCTCGTCAATCCCTCTCCACCCACTCGAACCAGATAACAATAAGAAAAACGGAGGCGTTCCTTGGAGGAACGCCTCCGTTTCTTCGCTTATGGTACGGTAAAGCGATACACGTCTTTGCGGTGGCCGATACGCAGAATAAGCACACCGTCAGAGGCTTTCGTATAAATCACGCGGTACTCCCCGATGCGATATTTGAATAATCCCCGGAACTCACCATGAAGAGGCTCGCCCGCGTTCGGATTGGTGGAGAGGACATGCTCAAGCTTGTTGATCAGGCGGGCAGCCGTCGGCTTATCGAGGCGGCGAACGTCACGCTCTACCGACGCCTTGTAGGAGATTTTAAATGGAACCACCATTACCTCTTAACATGCGTCGGGGTGGTTCCATTTACCCCGAGCAAGCGAAGCGCGTCGAGGGGTTACCCTTCGACTTCGCTCAGGGTAAATGCGCCAAATGTTCACGTTCAAGTGTGGGCGCATTTAGAGGCCAAGGCGCTTCCTCAATTCGCTACTCGCAAGAACCCGATCGTCCTTGTCATGTAGCCGATCGAGAGCAATCTGGTAGTCTGCATATTCGGTCAGATATGTTTCTACAGCCTTGCGAATCAGATACGTGCGCGTTCTTTCTGTCACTTTCGAAATTTGGCCGAGTTTCCGCGTTAAATCATCCGGTAACCGAACTGAAATGGCTTTGCCCATGTGTTCTCCTCCTCTCATGCGGTCTTTATCCTCTACCTGCTCTCTATTTGTAATACAAGTATACCATAATAATACATGTCATGCATCGTAGTTTTCTTCTGCCTTCCTGCAGCATCCCTGGGACTCCCGCGAAAAAATTCGGAGGCGTCTGTCGTCGCCCGCCTCCTGAAGCGCCAACCATCGAGGTTGGCGCGGAATGGTCCGGTGTCCACCACGCCGGACATTTCGTGCCCACCTTGATGGTGGGCACTCCACCGGACGCGAGGGCTTTCGGCTTCCCTACTCTGTCCCCTCCGAACCCGGTACCTTTATTCCCCAAACAACTGATTAGTTGTTGGAGATAATACTTTGGTACTTGTAAACTGCCCTTTTACCGTTCGGTTCTCTTAATCTTCTCAATAACTGGCCCTGAGCGAGCTCAAGCAAACGGGCAGAAATAGAACCTCGCGAAAAACGAAAACCACGAACCTTTAATTCTTCCATGGCCTCGATGTCCAACCTTGGTTGATTAAAGAAACCTCCCTCTTTGAGCTCGAGCAACTTCTGGCGAGGGCCACCGGTCTGTTTTCTTGGCTTTTGAACTCTTTCAATTTTGGACTGTGTTGCCTTCTTTTGAGCGACTACTGAAGCCGCGCCACCCAATCTCGAACGTAACACTTCAGCCAATATCACCGGTTGAAACTTTTCCGGGTATTTCTCAGCAACCGAGATACCCTCTGCAACCAACTTCTCAAGCGACTGCCAATCCATGTGTTATTCCCCCTTCTGATCTGTGGTAAGCCCTAGTTTTTTTCGTACCCCTCGAAAAAAATCTAGCATCCGAGGCAAACGCGCCCGATACGTTCCACGTGAAGTGGTTTCCAACAACATATCTTGTTTCAACGTGGATGCATAAGCTGAAACAGTCTTCGCATCAATAGCCAAGCCCTTCTCCAAAGTCTCTCGGGTAACATCGCTGACACTCGGAGCGTCGAGAAAGTAACTCAAAATCCAATACCCGAGGCATAGAAGCACTACCTTCTCCTTGTCGGTTACTTTGCTGTTAATGACCCTCACGGTCTTGGATTGGGTGTCGATCGTGATAAGTCCCTCGCAAAGTTTAATCAGCTCTTTGTTGAGCTGGCCAGGCGGTTCTACAAGCGTTGCCCGTATGAACTCTTTTAGCTCATCGGCGCTTGCTGTTGTCGTTGTCATTATCTGAACACCTCCTCTCAGGTTCTCCCAACAGCCATAATCGTCATAAGGCAACAAAAGCAATTTTGTCAAGTATCTATTCTTGTCTTTATTGACTTCTGGGGAAACCGGGTGGTTTTAGGCCATTCAGGCTTGGGGAGGGCGGCGTGTGAGCAGGACGTCGGAAATCCGAGCGGGCACGGTGTCCCGCCGTCAGCGGGACGAGCGAGGATTTCCGTCGAGCGCAGCGACCCACGCTGGGGGTCGCAAGCGATCCTGCGAACACCCGACTGAACCAAGCCGATCAGTACGTACGTGGTTTGGGGAAAGGAAAATTCGGAGGCGTTCCACCACATTTGCCCACTCAAGCGGTGGTTTTCTGTGCTCACGAATGAGTGGCAAGGGCTTCGGCGAGATACTGCTTGATGAGCGACTGGTACGGCACGTGGCGCTCGTTGGCTTGCTCTTTCAAGCGCATCAGCATCGCCTCGGATAGGCGCAATGAGATCGCCCTCGACGACGGTTTGAGATTCGGAAACGACACGGCGTGTAATTCTTTCGACTCAAAATAGTTGGCCAGATCAATCCGCGACCAGAACCGCCGCTCTTCCGTCTCGCTATGAAAACGCGGAATCTTTAATCGCTTGTTCATAGAGATGGCGCTCCTTGTGATTGAGATCCCTTGCCGAAATGACGCGCACGGCACTGCGCCGAACGGTACACACGACAAATAACAGCCGTTGCTGCCGCGTACGACCAATCAGAAGATAGCGTGCCTCTCCGATATGGTAGACCGGCTGCCCCACCATCCGTTTGTGTGGGTCGAAAAATACCTCTTCGCATTCTTCGTTGGTGACTCGGTGTTTCCGAACGTTTTTGTGGCGATTGCCCTCGTCCCATTCAAACTGCACGGGCTCTTTGAAAATCTGCATCACGCGCCCCACTGCATAGTGTATATACTGTATGATACGTTGTCAAGTAAACTTTGGTGCCTGGCACCACACTTTAGAACGGCGACCTAATAGGTCGCCGTTCTGCTTTTTTGACCTTAGCGGGTGGCAAGGTTTTCGCGCCGCCGCGAATTCCCCGGCCCGCCATCTGAATAGCAAGCCGGGGCGGGCAGATTTTCCTGTGGGAAAAATCTGCTGAGCGGCTAGCGAAAACCTTGACGGGTCCCGCGCCTAGTAGACTCGGGCTTGCGGTTGGAAGCTGGTGATGGTGACGGGTTTATACTTGAGGTCGATGCGGTCGCTGGCGAGGTAGGCGAGGGAGTGTTTGAGCCACTGGGCGTCGTTGCGCTCGGGAAAATCTTCACGATAATGGGCGCCGCGGGATTCCTGTCGCGCCAGGGCTGCCACCGTCGTCACCCACGCCAGATCCAGCACGTCCCTCAGCTCGAGCGCTTCTTCGAGCTCGGTGTTAAATCGCAGGCTCCGATCGCGGACGTCCACCCGTCGGTAGCGCACGCGCAGCTCAGCCAGCTTCGCTAACGCCTCCTTCAATCCAGCTTCCAAGCGAAACACCGACACGTGGTCCATCATCACCTGCTGCATGTCGTCCCGGATCTGGGCGGCCGACTCTCCTCCCAGGTTTGAGACCAGCCGGCTGACGGCCTCCTGCGCCGGCTCCTCCGCGCGCGCCGGCAGTGGGGTCCAGTCGGCTTTCGGGACCCACTCGGCGATGCGCTGCCCTCCCCGACGCCCAAACACCACGATATCCACCAGGGAGTTGGTGCCCAGACGGTTGGCGCCGTGCACGGACACACAGGCGCACTCCCCGGCTGCATACAGGCCGGGCAGGACGCGGTTGCCCGCATCGACGACCACCTCCGCGTGGAGGTTGGTCGGGATGCCCCCCATCGCATAGTGCGCCGTCGGCTGGACGGGAATCGGGTCCCGGACCGGATCGAGCCCCAGGTAGGTCTTCACGAAATCGGTGATGTCCGGCAGTTTCTGGTGCAGCACGTTCCGGTCGAGGTGCGTGAGGTCCAGATGCACGTAATCCTTGCCGTTGATCCCTCGGCCTTCCCGGATCTCGCGGTAGATCGCGCGGCTGATCATGTCCCGCGGGGCTAAGTCCAGCAGCGTGGCGGCGTAGCGCTCCATGAACCGTTCTCCGCTTGCGTTCCGCAGGATCCCGCCCTCGCCTCGGGCCCCCTCGGTGATGAGAATGCCCAGCTTGTAGATGCCCGTAGGGTGGAACTGAAAAAACTCCATGTCTTCCAGCGGCACGCCCCGTCGGAAGACCACCGCGCAGCCGTCGCCGGTCAGCGTATGAGCGTTGGAGGTGACCTTATACATCCGCCCGAACCCTCCGGTCGCCAGCAACACGGCCTTGGCATGGAAGACGTGCAGCTCGCCGGTGGCCAGGCAGAGGGCGACGACCCCGCAACACCGGCCGTCGTGCATCAGGAGATCGAGCAGGTGATACTCATCGAAAAACGTCACCTGCTGCTTGATGCACTGCTGGTAGAGCGTCTGAAGAATCATGTGGCCGGTCCGGTCGGCGGCGTAGCAGGAACGGTGCACGGGAGCCTTGCCCATCTCCTTGGTGTGGCCGCCGAACCGCCGCTGGTCGATTCTGCCGTCGGGCCTGCGGCTGAACGGCAGGCCCATGTGCTCCAGCTCGTAGACCGTGCGGATGGCGTCCTGGCACATGAACTCCACGGCGTCCTGGTCCGCGAGGTAATCGCTGCCCTTCACCGTGTCAAACGCGTGCCACTCCCAGTGGTCCGGCTCGACATTCCCCAGCGCCGCCCCGATGCCGCCCTGGGCGGTGCCGGTGTGCGAGCGGGTCGGGTAGAGTTTGCTCACGACGGCCACGCGGCAGGCCTTGGAGGCCTCCAGCGCTGCCATGAGCCCGGCGCCGCCGGCCCCCACAATCACGGCGTCATACTGGTGCTGAACCACGGGACGCAACGCCATCGCTAAAACGGCAGGGGTTTGAAGAACAGGGCCACGCCCGTGCCCAGCAGCAGCAGGCTTCCGCACACGGCGTAGAGGGCGCCCAGGGCGGCCCGCCGCCATGCGGGGTGATGGACATAATCGTCGATGAGAATCCGCGTCCCGTTGACACCATGGAGCATCGCCAGCACCAACAGGAGCAAGTCGTAGCCGCGCCACAGCCAGCCGGCATAGCGCGAGGCGACGAAGGCGTAGCTGATCTCATCCACATTGTGGACCAGATGCATGATGACCAGATGGCCCAGCGCCAGGAACAGCAGCAACAGGCCGGAGAGGCGCATGAAGAGCCACGACCATAGCTCCAGTCCTCCGGTTGGTCGCGGTCTGCTGTAGGACGCAGAGGACGCGGTCATTTGAACAGGGGTTTCAGCATGAGGTAGGCGACCGGGACCATCGTGACCGTAAAACAGGCCAGCTCGAGATAGAAGAGCTGGCGGTGAATCCGGGTCAGGTCCACCCAGAAATCAATCAGGGTGATGCGGATGCCGTTCAGCGCATGGAACAGCACGGAGGCCACCAGGCCGACTTCCATCACTCGGAAGACGGGATGGCGGTAGAGCTGGATGATGTGGTTATACTGGGCGGGACCGAGGACGATCAGAGAGGTATCGAGGATGTGCAGGCACAAAAACACCAGTACGCCCACCCCGGTGATCCGGTGCAACACCCACGACCATTGCCCGGACCCGCCGCGATAGACACTCATGGCGCCCACCCCTCACCGCGCATAGCGTGTCGGATCGGGGACGCCGGCCTGCCGAAACGCGCGCTGGCGTTCGGCGCACTTGTTGCAGCGGCCGCAATGCCGCGACCCACGGGGCCGAAGACAGGAAAACGTCAGGGCGAGCCATGCCGCGGGAGTCTCCGCGATCACCTGGGTCTTGGTGACGCGGCGGAGCGGTGCGGCGATGGAGAACGAACGCCCAAGGGCTTGCCGCAGGCACCCGGCAAACGCATGAAAAAAATTCGGCGTGGCGTCGCCGAAGGGATTGCTGGCCAACGTCCCCACCGCCAGCCGCGACACCCGGCGGGTGACGGCGTAGATGGCGGCGTGGGTCAACAGGAGCACGTTGCGTGCCGGCAGGTAGACGGCCGCGTCGGCGCTCGACCGCGACGGCACGCCGCGGCCGGTGAGACTCCAATGGCCGGCCGAGATGGAGCGCAACGACAGGTCACTGATGGTGAGAGGTTTGAGCGACGGATGCGACAGGCGAGCCAGCCACCGTGTCAACCAGAACATTTCGGCCGCCTCCCAGCGGAATCCGCAGCGGACATACAGTGGCCAGATCATCTGGCCACGCGTCCGGAGCCGTTGAACCAGCGCCAAGCTATCCGGCCCGCCGCTGACGAGGACGACCACGCCATCACGATTCATGCATCACGCTAACAAAGCCCCCAATAAAAGTCAACCCGCTCGACCGCCTGGTCGTGAGCAAATTTGGCAGGTGGCCAGGCGTTCGCGCAGCCGCGAATTCAGATTTTCTCGCTGCAGACTTCTCTGACGAGAAAATCTGTTGAGCGGCAAGTCGAACGCCTGGCCAGACCCGTCAGGCAAAATTGACCACTACCGACCGACCACCCACCACAGCCCGGCCGCCAGCCAAATCCCGCTTGACATACAAGAGGTTATAGTATAATACTGTCGCCATGGCAGACTCCAAGCCCTATCGTCGCAGGTGGTTACCGCTCGTTGATATGTCATTTCAACTGCGGTTTGTCACCCGCATGCTCATGATCATCTGCGGCGTGGCGCTCATCAGCTCCATCGTCGCGACGGGCATCCTCTGGAAGAACATGTACCGGCCAGAGCTGGAGCAGCAATCGCATATCGTGTCAGCCCTCATCGGGGTGTCGGTCATCCTCCTCATCGAGCTTCTCATTTCCATCCCCATTGTGTATTTCCTCGGGATCCGCCAAAGCCACCAAATCGTCGGCCCGCTCAAGCGGATCAGCCGAACCCTTGAAGCCGTCGGCTTAGGGGACTTCTCTCAGCGGTTGATCCTTCGCCAGGGCGATGTCCTGGAAGACCTGGCGAAGGCGATCAACCAGATGTCTGAAAACCTCCAGAAGCGCTATCCCTCGTCATGACCCGTTCGGCTCGTCCCGCCGCTGTGGCGGGACTCGCTCAGGGTCACTCGTGAGTTCCCGCGAACCATGATCCCCCCACCTATCGATCCGCCCGTGGCGGATCAACGTGGTGGCATGCGCATGTATATTGGCCCTGTGGGCCAACGACAGGTGGGGGGATGATCCTGCAGGGCCGCGTGGCCCTCGTGACCGGTGGAGCCGTCCGCGTCGGCCAAGCGATCGCCCTGGCCCTTGCGCAACGCCAGGCCCATGTGGTCATCACCTACCGGACATCCCGAACGGCAGCCGCGAAGACCGTCTCGACACTGTCGCGTTACGGCGTCCGCGCCCAGGCCATCCGGGCTGACCTGACCAAGGCGGCCAGCGTCCGGGCCGTGATCAGGCGGATTGAGCGGCGGTTTGGGCGCTTGGATGTCCTCGTCAACAGCGCCGCCGTCTTTGCGCGCACGCCCTTTGTCAGCCTGACGGAACGCGACTGGGACCGCCACCTCGACGCCAACCTCAAAGGGCCGTTCCTCTGCGCCTTATTCGCCAGCCGCCTCATGCGACGGCACGGCGGTGGAAAGATTATCAACATCGCGGACTGGGCCGGTGAGCGCCCCTATCGCGACTACCTGCCCTACTGCGTGTCGAAGGCCGGGGTGATCGGCCTCACCAAAGCGTTGGCGAAGGAACTGGCCCCGGCCATCCACGTCATCGCCATCGCCCCGGGCCCGATCCTCCCTCCCCGCGACATGGCGCCGGCGGAGCGCAAGCGAGTCGTCCGGCTGGTCCCGCTCCAGCGGTGGGGCTCCCCGCAGGATATCGCCAATGCCGTGCTCTTCGCCCTTCAGGGCACCGACTTCATGACCGGCACGACGCTGTTTATCGACGGCGGCCGGCTGATTGCTTAGAGGAAAGACGCAGTTCCGTGAACAGGTTGACCGGTGTACGAGTGTACCGGTACACCGGTAAACCCGTACACCCGTAAACCATCTCATGCACACCGTCACAAAAACCATCGCCTTCTGTTACGGACATCGCCTGCTGCATTACGCGGGCAAGTGCCGCGACTTGCACGGGCACAACGGCCGGGTGGACATCGAGCTCTCAGCTGAGCAGTTGGACCGGCGGGGCATGGTGCGGGATTTTACGGAGATCAAAGACGCCATCCAGGGCTGGATTGACGCGTACCTCGACCACAAGATGATTCTCTGCACGCGCGACCCCGCCCTGCCGGCGCTGCGCCGCCTCAAGGAGCCGGTCTTTGTTATGGCGGAGAATCCCACGGCGGAGAATCTGGCGAAGCTGCTCTATTCAGAAACCAAACGGATGGGTTTTCCCGTGACCGCCGTAAGTCTCTGGGAAACCGACCGCTCCGTCGCCACCTACCGGCCGCGGTCCCCGCGGCGCTAGCGGCCAGCCGGCCGCACGAGTTCCACCGCCGCGTACGCCACTCCAGGCAGAGCGCGCTTTTTGACCCGCACCATCACCCGGGTCGTAGCACACTCCTTAAGGATGAGCGTGGCGATCTCCTCCGCCATCGTCTCCAACAGCCGATACGGCTTGCTTTGGACCCGCTCTCTGACGGTATTGACCAGCCGCGCGTAATCCACCGCGTCACGGATATCATCGCGCGCCGCGGCCTTCGCCGCATCGATCGCCAGCTCAAGGTCAATCCATATCGGCTGCGGTTGCGCCTGCTCCCATTCAAAGACGCCGACGCGGCAGTCCACCAGAAGATCGCTGATGAGTAGCGTGTCCGCCATGCGCGCCGCGCTCACCGCCGAGGGGCCGGCCGGACTTCCGCCAGGAGGTCCTTCAGGATCAGCTTCAGGTTGAGCTCCAGGCCGCCGGCGTAGCCGCTGCGGTCGTACAGGATCTGCCCGCCCTGATCGATCACCAGGAGCCTCGGAATGCCGTGGACCTGGTAGAGCCGCGCCCCCCGCCCGTCCTCATCCAGCAGGATCGGCGCGGTAAACCGCGTGCCCGCCCAGGCCCGCACGTCCTCGGCTGACTCGCCGGCATTGACTAGGAGCACCGTCACTCCCCGGGGGTGGTACGCGCGGTAGATCACCTCCAGCGACGGCGTGGAATAGTGGCAGGGACCGCACCACGTGGCCCAAAACTCCATGATGACGACCTGCCCCCGAAGGTCGGACAGCGACACCGTGCCGCCATCCAGCGCCGGAAGGGTGAACTCCGGGGCGGGCACGCTGGGCTCAAGCCGCGTCCAATTCGAGGCCGCCGGCTCACACCCTGCGAGGAGCAGCAGCCCCAGGCCGACGAGGGCGCGCGAGGATCGTCTCATCTGATGTGCGGAGTGTTCGGAAGAGCCGTGCCGGACCCGCGGGCTATTCTCCCATGGTGGAGATGTCGCCGCGCCGTGGAGGTTAACGCCTGACACCGAATGTTGCAGTCGCCTCACTTGGTTGCGACGCTACCCGCTCGCTTCTGCAGTTCCGCTTCGGCGGATTGGCGAACGAGCTTGTCCGGATCCCGCGATAGCCGTTCAATCGCCGAGGTAGGAGTGCCGGGGTTGTAGGCCACCTGCAAGCGGACGAGGTCATCAGAGGTCTCGCTGAGTCGCCCCAGCAGCGCCGCGGAAATCCGACGATTTTGCGCCAAGTAGAACAGGATACTGGACGAGTTCCTCAGTCGTCCCTGGCTGGCCCGTTCGAACAGCCACTCGAGTTCAGCAGCCGAACTGGATTGTCCAGCCATGCCCATATAGACGCCTTCCCAGGCTGATCGAGCAGCCAGCACGAGATACCAGAGAATGAGCAGAAGGGGCAGGCAGCCGGCCGCAAGGACTCTCGGGCGCCCACCAGGACATTCAACAAGTTGGTCCGAGGGGAGTTGTCGCTGCGTGGGGTGACCGCGATCTGCGTGGATCATCCATCCAATGAGGATGATGACGGCCGCGAGGAAACCGGTGCCCATAGGCAGAACGATAAAGAGTAAGCCGCCCTGTCCCCCTGATGAGAATTCAACGGCATACCAGCCACAGACCGCGAGTCCTGCGGCCGCAGATGCGGCCGCCACCCCCCAGTAGTATAACCAGCGGACCCTGCGTCTCCACCACACGCAGGTCAATCCCAGCATGATCCCGGCCGGCAGGATAGAAACGAGTTGAAACATCAGAAACGGCAGCGCATAGGTCAACAGACTTCGTCCCATCATGATAGCAATTGCGGTGACGCAAACCGTCCCGTTATTCTTCCATCGTCGAGATATCGCCAACCGGCTCTCCCAGATCCCAGGCGCGAAGCACACGGCGCATGATCTTGCCCGAGCGCGTCTTGGGGACCTTGTCGACGAAGGCGATCTCTCGGGGGGCGGCGTGGGCGGCGAGGGTGGTCTTGACGAAGTCCGCGATCTCCTTCTTGAGCTGGTCGGAGGGCTGAAAGCCCTTGCGCAGAGCGACGAAGGCCTTGATGATCTGCCCGCGGACCTCATCGGGCTTGCCGATGACCCCGGCCTCGGCGACCGCTGGATGGGCGACGAGGGCGCTTTCCACCTCGAAGGGCCCCACGCGCTCGCCCGCGGTTTTAATCACGTCGTCGGCCCGCCCCTGATACCAGATGAAGCCGTCCTCATCTTTGTAGGCAGTGTCCCCGCTGACGTACCACCCGGGGATCCGGAAATACTCCTGGTATTTCGCCGGGTTGCGCCAGATCTCCTTCATCATCGACGGCCAGCCCGGTTTGACCACCAGGTTGCCCAGCTGCCCGGGCGGCACTTCCCTGCCCGCATCATCTACCACCGTCGCGTAGGTGCCGGGAAACGGTTTGCCGGTGCAGCCGATCTTAAAGTCGTAGCTCCGATAGTTGCAGATGAGCTGCATGCCCGTCTCGGTCATCCACCAGGTTTCATGCGGGGCGAGTCCGGTGATCTTCTTGACCCACTTCAGCGCCTCGGGATTGAGCGGCTCGCCGACGCTGCAGATATGGCGCAGGCTCGACAAGTCGTACTTCTTGGGAATCCCCTCCCCCGCCGACATGAGCATGCGGTAGGCGGTCGGCGCGCTGTACCACATGCTCACCTTGTATTTCTGGATGGTCTGGTACCACCGGTCGGGATCAAACCGCCCGCCGATCACGACGCTGGTGATGCCAAGCGTCCAGGGCCCGTAGATGCCATAGGACGTGCCGGTCACCCACCCGGGATCCGCCGTGCACCAGTAGATGTCGTCGTCGCGAAGGTCCAGCGCCCATTTGCTGGTTTGGTAGTGGCCGACCATCGCGTATTGCCGGTGCAACGCGCCTTTGGATTTTCCCGTCGAGCCTGAGGTGTAGTGGATGATGAGCCCATCATCCTTGGTGAGCCACTCCGGCTCAACCACATCCGGCGCCTGGGCCATCGCCTGCGCATAGCCGGTCTCATGCGGCGCGAACTGGCCGGAAACTCCCACAAGCACCAGCTGTTTCAGCGCTGGGAGTTTGGCAAGCGGGATTCTGGATTTGAGGGCTAGGGTGGTCACGCAGACGACCGCCTCGCTATCGCCCAGGCGATCCTGCACCGCCTGCTCCATGAACGCTTCGAACAACGGCACAGGGATGGCGCCGAGACGGTTGGTCCCGAGGATGGCAATGTACAACTCCGGGGTGCGCGGGAGAAAGATGCCGACCCGATCGCCCCGCTTCACGCCGAGTGTTCGCAGGACATGCGCGAAGCGGCTCGTCAGGCCTTTAAGCTCGGCGAAGGTGTAGCGCTCTTCCCGGCGGTCGTAGTCGGTGTAGTAGAGGGCGACCTGGCTGCGGCGGGCGGAAGCGGCGTGGCGGTCCACGGCTTCGTGGACGATGTTCACCTTGCCGGTCTTCGACCAATCAAACTCGCGTTCGACATCCGCCCAGCGGAAGCTGCGAACCGCCTCGTCGTAGTGCTTGAGGTTGGCGTCGATGCCTTTCGGTTTGCGTTCCCACTCGATGCTGGCGGTGCTGGGACCGGGAACGTCAAGTTGGGGGTTGGTCATGTTCACCTCCAGAAAATTGATTTCACGGATTTCTAAAAACGATTACACAGATTGCTGTTCGGAATCGGTGTAATCAAAAGTTCAATCTGTGTAATCACTCAATCAACGAGAATGTAGGTCCGTGGCTGCAGCGGGGCCGGAGCGTTGAGCCGGACCAGGACCATGATGCTGAACCCAAGCACGGCCAGGCTGGCCAGCGTGCCGGGCAGTCCCGGCCAGGCGACCCACAGGCCGGCCGCCAGGATATTGACGAGCGTCAGCGGCAACAGGAACTTCCAGGCAAATCCCATGAGCTGGTCCACGCGGAGACGCGGCAAGGTACCCCGCAGCCAGACCAGCACGAAGATCAGAGTATAGGTCTTGGCGAAGAACCACAGCCAGGAGGGGACCGGCTCGTGGATGAAGGCCACCGCGGCGGCGGCAAACGCCACCAGGCCCAGGAGCCGGACGGGACGGAAGAGCTGGCGGGCCGTCGCAGTGATGAGCCCCATGACCAGCAGCAGCGGCCACACGGGAATCGCCGGGCCCTGCCACCCTCCCAGGAACAACGTCACGGTAAACGCGCTGATCGCAAACGCCTCCAGGAATTCCGCCATGTACCAGAGCGCAAACTTCATGCCGCTGTACTCCGTGTGAAAGCCGGCGACGATCTCCGACTCGGCCTCCGGCATGTCAAAGGGGGTCCGGTTGACTTCGGCGATGCCGCTCAGGAAAAAGATGACCGCCCCGACACACCCCCACGGGGTCCAGACAAACCATCCCTGCGCCTGGGCGTCGACAATTCCGACGGTGGAGAGCGTGCCGGTGACCATGAGGACGACGACCACCGACAGCACCGAGGGGACCTCATAGGAGATGATCTGGGCGACCGCCCGCATCGCCCCCAGCAGCGAGAATTTGCTGCGGGAAGCCCATCCGCCCATGAAGATCGCGTAGGAGCTGACGGAGGACACGGCGAGAAAATAGAGGAGGCCGACGTTCAGGTCCGCCGCCACCATGTTGCGCCCGAAGGGCAGGACCGCAAACACGAGGATGGCCGGGATCACCGCCACGACCGGTCCCAGCAGATGTAGCAGCCGGTCCGCCCCGCGTGGGACGATATCCTCTTTAATGAGCATCTTCAAGCCGTCGGCCAGGGGCTGTGCAAGGCCGTACACGCCGACGCGGTTCGGGCCGAACCGGTTTTGGATGCGCGCGATGATCTTCCGTTCGAGCCACGTGAGGTACATCATGATGATGGGCGCTATTGTGGCGATGGCGGTGATCGTCACGAGCATCGAGACCCACGGCAGGGCCCAGCCGGGCAGCACCCGATGGGCCACCGCTAAGATGCTCGCTTTGAGGGATACAAACACTTGGTCCAACATGGGTCTAGGGACTGGCGGCTGGCGCAGAACCGGTGGCTGCCGGCGGCGGCCCTGACGCGGGTTTAGCGGAAGCCGCTTTGGCCGCTTTCGCGGCCAGGCGCTGGTCGACCACGCCAGCCTCAGTCGGCTTGATCTGCTGGAAATACTCGGCGCTTTTCAGGAGCTTGTCCTTGTCGAAGATCATGTGCTCGAAGCGGTCGGTCGCGGCGAACTCATATTGGTTGTCCATCTCGATGGCGTCAAACGGGCAGACATCCACACAGATGCGGCAGGACATACAGATGGACATGTCGATGTCGAATTGAACCGGGAACATGCGGCCATAGGCTTTGCTCGGACGCCCCTGTTCGTCCTTGGCCGGCCCGACGATATGGATGCACTGCGGGGGGCATTCCTGCTCACAGATCTTGCAGGCCACGCACCGAAGGTTTTCCGGGGTGCCGTCATAGACCAGGAACGGAAAGTAGCGGAACCGCTCCGGATGCTGCAGTTTGGTCTCGGGGTACTGGCTCGTGACGAGGCCCGAGGTGGTCTGGACGCCCCTCCGCTGGAACAGCCAGCGGCCGAGCGGATAGGTGCCGAGGAATTCCCGGAGCGTCACGAGCATGCCGTTCAGAACGCCTGCACCGATCATCCCACCACCTGCGTTTGGCCCATAGGGCCAACTCTATGACGATTGTTGACTTTGGAGGAATACGCAGGTGGTGGGGTCATCGGTCCACCTCGCCCATCACGATATCAATCGAGCCCAGGATGATGATGGCGTCGGCCACTTTGTGCCCGAGACACAAATCTTCCAGGACGGTCAGGTTGATGAAGCTCGGCGCGCGGATGTGGTAGCGGTAGGGCTGCGGCGTGCCGTCGCTGACGAGGTAGAAGCCCAGCTCCCCTTTCGGCGCCTCGATTCGCCCATAGGCATCTCCCTTGGCCGGACGAAACGTCCGGGGCGCTTTGACCAGCTGGGCGCCTTTCGGGCTGATGGATGGCCCCAGCGGGATGTCCTTCAGCGCCTGCTCCAGGATCTTGAGGCTCTCGCGCATCTCCAGGATCCGCACGTAGTAGCGGTCGTACACATCCCCGACGGTGCCCAATGGAACCTTGAACGTGAACCGCGGGTAGATCGAATACCCATCCACCTTGCGAATATCGTAATCCACGCCGGAGGCGCGCAGCATCGGCCCTGTGACGCTGGCGTTCACCGCCAGGTCCTTCGGCAGGATCCCAACCTGTTGGGCGCGCTGGCGGATGATCTCGTTTTCCGTCAGCAGCCGTTCAAAGTCATCGAGGAAGCGGGGGTAGCCCGCCACCAACGCCCGCGCCTGCTCCAGGAACCCCTCCGGCAAGTCCTCCCGCACGCCGCCCGGCCGGATGTAGTTGCACATCATCCGTGAGCCGGAGGCCATTTCAAAGAGGTCGAGGATCTTCTCCCGTTCGCGGAACGCATATAGCAGGGGCGTCCCAAACGCGCCCATATCATTTAGCAGAAATCCCGTCACGGCCGTGTGATTGAGGACGCGAGTGAGCTCCGACATGATGACGCGGATGTACTCCGCCCGCTCCGGCACCTCGATGCCAGCCAGCCGCTCGATCGCGATGGCCAAGCCGAGGTTGTTCGTCATCGCGCAGAAGTAGTCCAGCCGATCCGTGAAGGGAAACGAGGCGATGTAGGTCATCCCCTCCCCGATCTGCTCGTGGTTGCGATGGAGATAACCCATGACCGGCTTGAGCTTCACGATCGTCTCGCCATCGAGGACAACCTGCATCCGGAAGACGCCATGGGTCGAGGGATGCTGCGGACCAAGGTTGATTTCGAGGAGTTGGGTGTCCAGCGCCTGCTCAGGCATCATCGCCCCACCTGCAGGACAATTGTCGATTGCGGATTGTGGATTGCTCTGTTCCTCCACCCGTTCCCCTTCGGAGAAAGGAACACCGCGAAGGGAACAATCCGAAATCCGAAATCCTAAATCCGAAATTTCCTTGGGGGATCACGACGGCTGCTCCTCTAATAACACGTCTTGATCTTCCACGACGTAGTCCTTGCGCATGGGATGGCCCTTGAAGCCCTCCCACATGAGGATCCGCCGCAGGTCCGGATGGCCCTCGAAGGTCACGCCGTACAGGTCGTACACCTCCCGCTCCTGGAACTCGGCGCCCCGCCAGATCGGCGTCACCGACGGGATGCGGGGGTTGCTCCGATCCAGTTTCACCTTGAGGCTCAGCGGGCCGTGCTTGTGTGCCATGGAGAACAGGTGATAGACCACGTCCATCCGCTGCTCCGCGGGGTAGTCCACCGCCGTGACGTCCGAGACATAGTCCAATCGCAGCGCCGGTGAATCCTTGAGAAACCGGCAGACGGCGAGGAGGTCCTGCGGCGCAAGCCAGAGACTGGCGCCCTCAACCTGGACGGCTGCGCGCGGGGCCCCGCCTTCGATGGCGCTCTTGAGGTCGTCAAGCGAGGGCAGCATTACGAACCGGTCTGGGGTGGCGGGGTCTTGAAGGGATGGTTCGCGGGCGGCTGCCAGACGTCTTTCGTGTACCGGGGCACCAACCCCCGCTCACCGAACGCCGGCACCGGGTATTCCCCGAGTTTCTGGTCGGTTGCCTGCTTCATCGAACGCTCCCGGATGCGTTCCTGAAGCTTCATGAGCCCTTCCAACAGCGCCTCGGGCGTCGGGGGACAGCCGGGGATGTACACGTCCACGGGGATATACCGGTCGATGCCTTTGAGGACGTTGTAGCCCTTGTGGAAGGGGCCGCCTGACGTCGCGCAGGCCCCCATGGAGATGACATACTTGGGTTCGGCCATCTGGTTGTAGAGCCGCACCACCTGCGGGGCCATCTTCTTCGTCACCGTGCCGGCGACGATCATGAGGTCGGCCTGCCGGGGGGAGGCCCGGAAGATCTCAGAACCAAAACGCGCGATGTCGAAGCGGGAGGCGGCGGTGGAAATCATCTCGATGGCACAGCAGGCCAGACCGAATTGCAGCGGCCAGATGGAGTTGGACCGTCCCCAGTTGATGAGCTGATCCCAGGTCGTCACGAAGACGCCCTGCTTCTGCAGCTCGCTCTTGAGTCCTTCGTCAATTCCCATAACCAGACATGAGACATGAGACATGAGACATGAGACCACGAAAAAGGTCTCTGGTCTGATGTCTCCTGTCTCTGGTCTCCATTAGTCCCATTCCAGCACGCCTTTCTTCCAGGCATAGGCCAGTCCCACCCCGAGGATGCCGAGGAACACCGCCATCTCGATAAAAGCGATGGCCCCCAGCGACTTCCAAATGAGGGCCCAGGGGAAGATGAACACGACCTCCACGTCGAAGATCACGAACAACAGCGCGTACACATAATACTGGACCCGGAACTGCATCCACGAATCCCCCGTCGACTCGAGCCCGCATTCATACGCGGCGTTCTTTGAGGCGCCGGGTTTCTTGGGCGCGATGAACCGGGCCAGCACCAGCGGCAGCACCGCCATCACGATGGCGGCCAGCGTCAGGCAACCGATCAACACATACTGCTGGACGTACGGCTCGTTCATGATGCGTCCGAGGAACGCTCCTTACGACGTGCGTGCGCTGGAGGCAGCCGCGGAGGCTTCGATCGCGGTGATCACACGCTCAACGTCTTGGGAAAGCGGCTGTTGACGAACGGCGTGAGGCGAATCCTGTGAGGCGCGGCGAGCTGGCGAATCTGGAGCTTCCATCTGGGCCTCCCCGTCAAACTCAAGATACCGTTCCCAGCACATGGTCCCCTCGTTTACTCCTCGTGTGTCCCAATTTTCCACACACCCTGTTCTTTGACAAAATACACGGTGGAAACGAACCCAGGATGCGTCCGGTCTCTGAGCACAAGTGTTGCGGTCTCACCAGCAACGTCGATGTGATTCACTTCCAACTCATTCGCATGCGACACCTTGTAAGCAGCCGCAGGCTTCTCAATATCGAAGATCTGCTGAATCTGCTCCGGGGATGCTTGAGCTACACGCTGTCTCGTCCCCCGGGACCCATGCTCTTGGAGCACCGTTCGGTAGCATCCGACATCTTCACATGCTGCAACCGCGCGCTCAAATTCCAAAAATCGATGAACGAACTCGCTGTCGGCTTCGGACGACATCGGTCCGGTACTACCGATCAACAGCGCCACCGCCACTCCTCTAGCAGTCCGTATGGTGCTCTTCATGGTGTGTGCTCGTCTGCCAGCGTGGCTTGGACTGTGGAGTACGTGCACTGTCGGTGGCGTCGTCCGCGTCTTCTATGGTACACTCCTGCCATGCAGAAGGCAAGATTCTGGTCAGTGTTCGTCTGGGTGGTGATTGTCGTGTTGACGGCCGGGTATTGTCTGCTGATTATCCTCTACGGCCTGCTCTTTTGGTGGGCCGACCCGTACCGCAGAGGCGCCCATTGGCTGGCGCTTCTGTGGGGCCGTTCCATTATAGGATGCCTGCCTGCCTGGCGCCTGACGGTGCACGGCCGCCGCCGCCTCAAGCTGCGACAGCCGTATATTTACGTCGCCAACCACCAGAGCCTGCTCGACATCATGCTCCTGTGCTGCATCAACCAGCCGTTCAAATGGGTGGCCAAGGACAGCCTCTTTCGCATTCCGCTGTTGGGCGGGGCGATGGCAGCGGCACACTATATCCGGCTGAGCCGCGGGAAGCACGGAAGTATTCGAGACACCTACGAGCAGGCTCGCGTCTGGCTGACTCGGGGCATCTCGGTCTTCTTCTTCCCGGAAGGCACCCGCAGTCCGACCGGCCAGATGCTGCCGTTCAAGAACGGGGCGTTCAAGTTAGCGCTCGAGACGGGGATTCCTGTCGTGCCGATTGCGGTCCACGGGACGAGGGATCTGCTGGCAAAAGGCAGCTGGCTGTTTCGCCGTCACTGTCGGCTCCACATCACCCTCCTTCCGCCCATCAACCCGAGCGCCTACGCGGATGCGGAGCGGCTGCGCGACGTCACTCGGGATCTGATCCAGCACGCCCTGGTGAAGAGCTCCGCGTCAGTCAACCGGCATGCCCGACTGGCTCAATGGCGCCGGCGGGGACGCCGAGCCCTGCGGCAGACGGGTTAATCAACGACGCGAGAATCTCCAAGCCGTCCACCAGGCGCGGCCCGGACTGGTTGAAGTAGGCCGGCCCATCCACCAGAGAGACCTGCCGGCGCTGGACGGCGGGCAGGTCCTCCCAGCCGGCCCGACTCACCAACAGGTGAAGTTCTCGTCGTGCGCGCGCGATGGGAAAGCCGCAGGGCATGATGACCATGACCTCCGGCCTGGCGGCTACGACGTCCTCCCATCCCACGTACCGGGACGGCTCACCCGCTTTCCCCAGGACGTCCACCCCGCCGGCCAGCTCGACCATCTCCGGAACCCAGTGCCCCGAGGCCATCACGGGATCCAGCCATTCCAAACAGAACACCCGGGGCGTCGTCGACATCTGAGCGGCCAATCGCCGCACCCGCGCCATGCGCGCCTGCAGCCGCTCGACTAAGTCTGTCGCTGCCGTTTCCCGCCCGGTGTCCCGCCCGATGACGAGGATGTCGTTGAGGGCCTCGTGAAGGGTATGCGGATGGAGGGAGATGACCTTGGGCCGGTAGGAGAGGGCGCGGATGGAGGCCACGACATCTGCGGTATCGATCGCACAGACGTCACAGAGCTCTTGCGTCACCAGCAGGTCCGGCTGCAACCGGTTCAAGAGATCGGTGTCAACCCGATAGAGGCTGTCGCCGCGTCGCAGGTGCTCCACGACGATGCGGTCAATCTCCCGGCTCGGCTGCGCATCCTGGTCAATGACGCTGGTGACGACGCGCGGCTTGCGGCGCGCCTCCGGGGGAAAACTGCATTCGTGCGTCACGCCGACCACCGCATCACCGAGCCCAAGGGCAAACAGGATCTCGGTGGCGCTCGGCAGTAAGGAGCAGATTTTCATGACGAGCGAGCGCGCGGGCCGTGCGCGCTGACGCCGGCGACGTCGGGTTGACGCAACCCGTCGAGGACATGACGGCGGCGCAGCTGTCTCAGGACGCGCGCGGTCTGGGTCTTGCGCCGCAGGACTGCAGGATTCGCCGTGTAGCGGCGCAGGTCGGCGGGCGTGTCGAGGTCCGTCACGGCATCCAGACATCGCACCGAGAGCCCGAGCTGGACGGTGCGCTGCAGCGTCTGGTCGAAGAGGCGCGGGCTAGACCACGGCATGCCGGTAAACAACTCCGGACAGGGGCGGGTCAGGCCGAACAAATGGTAGCCGCCATCGACGGTCGGCCCCACCACCACCTCCCACCGGGCTAGCGCCTTGAAGGCGTTCCGGATCCACGACGCGGACAGGTCCGGCGCGTCGCTGCCGATGACCACGACGCGGCGGGCGTCTTGGTCGAACGACCACTGAAACGCTTGGCTCAACCGCTCGCCCAACGTGGAGCCATGCTGGAGGAACATGGCTCGCGTGCCGCCGAGCCAGCGCACATCCGGAAACTCCTTGTTGGCGGCGTAGGCCACGACGGGATGCGCCTGCCTCAGACGCTTGACGACGGCAAGCGTATCGCGCACCAAGGCGCGGTAGAGCCGGCAGGCCTCCTCGGGGGAGAGCACCGGCACCATGCGGCTTTTAACTTCACCGGGGCTCGGGGCCTTGACGAACACCACCAACCAGTCACGGAGACGCGGGGTCATCTCGTTGGGGTCGTGCGGCGAGACGCCACGGCGTCGCCCACGAGGCGGAGTAGCTGGGTCATCGCCGTGTCAGGAGCCGCACCGAGGTCGACCCGCAGAACCCTGCGATGCCGGTCCGTCAGCGCTTGGAAATCCCCGAGCGCCTGGGCTTGCTTCAATACCCCAAAGCTATACGGCTGACCCGGCACCGGCACATCGACGGAGTCCTTCGCCGTGAGCATCAACGCCCGCAGCCGGTCAGTCCCCCCCTTATGCAGCTGCCCGATGGAATGGAGGTAGCGCGGTCCGTATCCGAGCATGGTTGGGGTCCCCGTGCTTTCGGCCACGAGATGTCGCAACCGCTCAACCGCGGTATCCAAGGTGGGGGTGCGCGGCAAAAACGAGAGAATCGCGAGATAGTCGCCGGCCCTGGCGTGCCGCAGCAAGCCGCGCAACGCTTCCGTCATCGAGCCTCCACGCGCCGCCTCCCGGTCTCCGTACAGCGAGAGACCGCCCTCGGTCAGGACCGGCGTGTCCTCCGGCAGCGCGCCTTCGCGTCCCACCTGCGCCAGCAATGCTTTCGTGCGGTCCTTGCTGGCCTGCACGTCCGGCTCGTCAAAGGGATTGATTTGCATCACCGTCCCTGCGATGGCGGTGGCCAGCGACCAGCGGAATATTTCGGCGCCAAGCGCGTCGCGGTCTTGCCAGCGCAACCGGACCACCGGATGGCCCGCGTCCGCCAACGCCGTGACCCTCCGGTCCAACTCGCGGTCGATATCGCCGGCCAGCTGCCACTCCACGAAGATCCGGTCAGCCGCGTAGGCACGAGGATCCCGAAGCGGCTCCTGATGGATCGGCACCAGCCCCTTGCCGGCTTTTCCGGTGCTTTCCGCGACGATCTGTTCGGCCCAAGCTCCAAAGGCCGACAGGCGGGCCGGGGACACCAACGTCAGCTTGTCCCTTCCGGAGAGGCCACCCTGGCCAAACAGCGCGCCCAATTGCGCCGCGGGATTGTCCGCCGCCGCGACGGAGGCCCCGCAGGCCGCGGCCATGGCCTTGGCGCCGGCCAATACCCGGCGGGGATCAATCCCCATCAGCGCCGCCGGCACCAGCCCAAAGTACGTCAGTGCGGAGAACCGTCCGCCGACGTCCTGCCCTGTCGTGGGACCGTGGACAAAAATCCGGCGGAAGGATCGTTGTGCGGCCAGGTCGGCACACGGGGTGCCCGCATCGGTGATGGCCACAAACTGCTCGCCCGCGCGGCGGCCTTTCAGACGGCGGACCTGCTCGTAGAAATAGTCACTGAGGGCGGTGGTTTCGAGGGTCGTCCCGGACTTGCTCGACACGATGAAGAGGGTCCGTTCAAGCGGCGTACGCGTCGCCGCCGACCTCACCGCCGTCGGATCCGTGCTGTCCAGGACCGCAAGGTCCAACCATCCCGGCGCCACGCCGAACACGCCCCGGCACACTTCGGGAAACACGCTGTTGCCGCCCATGCCCAGCAGCAGCGCGGAGGTGTAGCCGTCCTGCCGGATACGGTCGGCTTCGCGCTGGATCGCCTCCACGTAGGCCTCCATGACGGGCGCGATGGTCAGCCACCCCAGCCGGTCGCGAATCTGCTGTTGCTCCTTCTGCGACACCGTCCAGAGCGTGGCGTCTTTCTCCCACAACCGCGGCAGCACGCGCTCGGCGGCGAGGCGTCGGAGTGCCTCCGCGACCTGCGGGGCCAACGGTCCTGCGAGGATCTGTTGGGATGGCTCCATCGTGTTCCTCATGGCCTGTCTACCAATGCCGCGCAATCATCCCGAGAATGCCCAGGCCGGCTTGCAGGGTCCCCGTCCAGGTTCCCGAGATCTTGGACTGTCCGATCCGCGGGCGGTACCGCACCGGCACTTCCAGAATGGCCAGCTTCGCCTTCACCGCCTTGAGCTGCATTTCCACGTTCCACCCGAACGTCGGGTCGTGAAGACCCAGACGTTCCAGCGCCTGGCGCCGGATGGCCCGGAAGGGGCCGAGGTCGGTGAACCGATGCCCGAACCGCCAGGCAATCAGGCGGCAGGCCAGCCAATTGCCGAGGCGCTGCTGCGGCGTCAGGGATCCGGGTTCGGCCGCTCCTAACACCCGCGAGCCGATGACGAGATCGGCACCGCCCCGACGGATCGGTTCGAGCAGCCGCGGGAGGTCCTCCGGATAATCCGAGTGATCACCGTCGAGAAACACGATGATGTCCGACTCCGGTGAGGCGGCGCGCAAGCCCGACTGGCAGGCCTGCCCGTACCCCCGGCGCGGCTCGAAGACCACTTTCACGCGGGCGGCCTGTGCCGCTTCAAAGGTCCGGTCTGTGGAGCCGTTGTCGACCACGATGATGTCGTCCACCTCGGCGCGGGGCAGTTCCTTCAGCACCAACGGCAAGGCCTGTTCCTCATTATACACGGGGATAATCACGCTCACGTTCACGTTAAATCCTCCCCATTCGCTATCAGCATTCAGCGATCAGCAATCAGCTTTTATGATGAGCTGACTGCTGGCTGCTGATTGCTGACTGCTTTGTTTGATACTTGTGCGAGTCTCTGCCATCCTCGCCATAACAGCCAGGCATACAGCGGGCCGTACTCGACCCATTTGACCCAGCCGGAGATCTGCCACACGCCGTCGTGCGTATAGCGGACCAGGACCGTATAGGACAGCAGGACCAGTCCCGTAAAGCCCAGCCAAACCCAGGAGAACCGCACACAGAGCAACGGAATCAGCCACAGGAGATACCACGGCTCCACCACCGGGAACAGCAGGATGGCCGCCTGGATCATGACACAGGTATAGGCCAGGAGGTCCTCGGTCCGTCTGGCCATCCACGCGCCGATCAGGACCGCCACGACACCGCAGACCACCCGGGTGACCATCGGGTCCCGCAGCACCAGCAACAGGAGGCTGAAGAGCGAGCTGTTGAATTCCCAGTCCCGCGCATACGGGCGCAGCCCCGGCGTGAAATGGGGACTGCAGAGACAGGACGCGCCCCCCAACGCGATCACCGCGAGAAATACCGCCAACGGCTTGCGGGCTCTCACCGCAAAAAACGGCAGGAGGATCACCGTGGACATTTTCGCCAGAAACGCCATGGCCAACGACGCCGCCGCGGTCAGGCGCCGGCGCTCGTGCCAGAGCCATAACCCGACCAGGAGCCACAGCACTCCCCAGGGATCGTTATGGCCGCTGGCGGCGGTTTCGACGACCACGAGCGGATGCCACGTGTAGATGAGGCTCGCCAGCGGATGAATGCCCCAACGCGGCAGCACCACCACGAGCAGCAGGATGACCAGCCCATCGCAGATGAGAAAGACGACCTTCTGCATGTGAATCGTCGGCGCCAGCCGCACGCCCGTCCGGAACGCCAACTGCATCAGCGGCGGGTACACGGTCGGAATATGCGGATGGTTGATGTGCGTCCACTCCTCCGTCCGCAGCCCCTGCAGCGCCGTGTCGTCGGGCGCATAGCGATACGGATTGATCCCGGCGGCCTGGACGCGTCCGTCCCAGAGGTAGCGGTAGACGTCATCGGACAAGGTGGGCGTGAGTCCCAGCAGCGTTAAGCGGAACGCCACGCCTCCCAGCACCATGCCGCATACCAGCCATTGGCCTGCCGGCAGCGCCGGCAGCCGCGTGCGGCGCAGCACCCAGACCACGCCGAGGTAGATGAGGACGGCGGCTCCCGCATACCAGAGGAAGACGTCAGCCTGCTGCCGGAGGTCCCCGAGACGGGCGATCGCGAGGTAGACAAGTTCCAGGCTGCAGAAGGCGAGTCCCAGAACCAGCCATAAGCGGCGCATGCTCTGTGAGTAACCTCGCTATGGGGTTGTTGGTGCAACGGTGGGGGTCGGCGGCTGGCGGGTAATCATGAGATCGTCAAAGAATGCGGTGGCTTCTGACTGCGTGCTGTCTGTATCCGTCATGATGCCGATGGCCACGACATCCGGCGCATCCTTCCCGAAGCAGCGTCTGTAGTCCTCAGGAATGTTGCGGCTGACCGAGCGCCACTGCCCCACATCTTTCGGACCGCTTTCCACCACCAGGATCTTGGACGACGAAGAAAAAGCGCTGCTCACGATCGTCTCGGCAGGCAGCACGGCTGACCAGACGTAGTCAATATTGCGCTTCTGCCAGGGCAATCCCGGAGTATCAAAGTACACGTAGATGCGGGCCGCCGCATCGGATCCCTCTTTCCGCTCAAGGGCCTCACCCTCGATCAACCGGTCCACCCGCCATCGCCAACTCAGCCATGGATAGTCACGAGGGGTAAACCGGAACGGGCTCAGGAGGATCGAGGCGCCGGCCTGGCTGTGCGCCTTCAGCACCCGGGATCCGTCCAGCTCTTCGATGGTGTACGCAGTGCGGCCTTTCACCTCGACTTCCTTCCAGCGGGCGGGCTCAAGCCCATCGAACGGCTCCGCAAACAGCGTGGGGGGTTTCACTGTGGGCAGGAGGGGGCTGATGACGCGCGAAGCCAAGGGAGACCATCCCGGGATTGTTGGGGACTGGAGCGCACATCCCGTCGCGGCGGAGGCGCCGACGACCAGCGCCAGCCGAAACACGCAAGCCGCCGACACCAGCGCCCCTGCGCGGCGATCAGCAGCAGCCGGGGCCGCAGCCGGGATTTCCATTCAGCTCAACGATCGATCTCGTCGGCTCGGTGACGGTGAAGAGCGCGACGTACGGCGCGGTAGACAACTTGGCGGCGGTATCCGTGCAGACGTCGATGGCGACCCCACGGGGGAACAAATGCCCCTCCTCATCGGTGACGGCCTTGAACGGCCCATGGTAGATGGCGGTCTGGCCGATGTAGGTACAGCCGGCTTGCTTCTCGAACTTGTAGCCGCGCACGGTCACGGAGTAGAAGTGGTGGCCCTCAATCGTCTTGTAGAAGGTCTTCTTCAGCACCTGGACGCCGTAGAATCCCGCCTGCTCGGCATACGCCAGAAATTCATCCTGCGTGAGCGCGCCGACCGTGCATTCGCCCCAGAGCTGCGGATTGACCTTGAGGTGCGGCGGCACGGGCTGTTCCGACACGATATCCGCCACGCACATCCGCCCGTGGTCCTTCAACACCCGCCACATTTCCCGGAACACGGCGCGCTTGTCCGGCGAGAGGTTGATCACGCAGTTGGAGGTGAGGACATCGGCGGTGCGGTCCTCGACGGGGACCTGCTCCAGATACCCTTTGCGGAACTCCACCACGTCATAGCCCAGGGTGGCCGCCACCTGCGCGTTGCACCGGGTCGCCACCTCAAGCATGCGGTCGGTCATGTCGATGCCGATGACGCGGCCCGTCGCGCCCACGCGCTTGGCTGCGATGAAGCAGTCAATGCCGGCCCCCGAGCCGAGGTCGATGACCGCCTCCCCCGGCTTCGGACCCGCCATGACAATCGGCGAGCCGCAGCCGTAAAACCGCTCCAGCACCTCCCGGGGGATGTGCCCCACATCGGCGTCGTCGTACTTAACGGGGCAGCACAGTTCGGCCTGCGGCTGCTCGGCCGCTTTCGTGTAGAACCCCCGAACCAGCGCACGCGGCTTCTCCACGTCGAACGCCAAGACACAGTTCGAATGCAAGGTGGACACCGCTACCGAGCCGTTGCGGCTGGGCGCAGCCTGCCCGCAGGCGATCGACCCCTCGCCCATCGCGTGGATGAGCCGTGGCGCATCATAGCCGGCGCGCCGGTTCACATACGCCTGGCGGTTTTTGGCGATGTCGCGCATGAGGTCCTTAATCATGGCGACATATAGCGGGTAGTAGGGGTCGTCGCCGGCAAAATCTCCGTCGGAATAGAAGTAGCTGTGCTCGAGATCGCCTCCGCCGGTGAAAAACCGGAACGGATCGCGGGAGGCCGCCGCCTTCCGCACGAGGCTGGCCTGGCGGACCTGCTGGAGCACCGGGCTGTTCAGCCACACCTCCTTCAGGCTCAAGCCGTTGAGGGCCTGGCCGCAGTCGACGGGCTTGTGGTTGGCCATCGCCGCCGAGGGATACACATGGCCGTCGGCGTACACGCACAAACTCGACCACCCTTGGTTGCCGAGGTCATACTTCACGTGCGGCTGGCCGTTCACGCGCAGCTTGAGCGACTCATAGTTATCCACGATCACCCCCAGCTCATCGGCCCGCCGCTTGGTCGTCCGAACCGCCTCGATGAGCTGCGGCAGGTCGGGGAAGAGGCCGTCGGCGCGTTCCACGATCCGGCCGCGCTTATGCAGCCACATCAGGTGCTGGGCCTTCGCCCCGAGCGCCTTGGCCAGCTCGGTCAGCTGCGCCAGCTCAGGACAGTTGGTCGCCGTGACGGCGGTGGTCAGCGACGTGTCAAATCCTAGCGCGCTGGCCCGTTGCAAGCCGGTCGTGGCTGCCTCAAACGAGCCCTTGCCGCGGATGTGGTCATTAGTCGCAGGTGTTGCGCCGTCCACGCTGACCTGGAGCTTCAACAACGTCTTGTCACAGTCGTCCAGCCGCTTCAGGCACGCGCCCTGAAACAGCGTCGCGTTGGTCAGGATAATCAGCTCGGCGCCTTTGGCCTTCGTCACGTAGGCGATGAGATCAAAGATGTCGCGGCGGACAAACGGCTCCCCGCCGGTAAAGTAAAACCGCTCGGCCCCCAGCTCGGCCATCTCGTCAATGAGCCGCGTGAGCTGGGCCGTCGCCAGGCCCCGGTCCCCCTTCGGAGAAGAATTCACGAGGCAGTGGGTGCACGTCAGATTGCAGGAGTTGTTCGTATGCAGCCAGCACTCGCTCAACCGCTGCGGCTCCAAATACGCGGCGCGGCCCAGGTACGGCTCCCGGACAATCGGCGTGGGGCTGGCCAACCCCACCCGCAGGAGGTCCTGGACGAACGCGAAGACGTGGAGCCAGGCCTTGGGAAGATCCAGCTGGTAGGCGTGAGCGTAGCGAAACACCAGCTCGCCAAACGGGAGATGCTCAGACAGCCAGCCGAGCAACTTCGCACCGCGTTCCTCCGTCGCCACCCAGTGCGGACCTTCCGGGTCGACGAACACCCAGAGGTCCTCCTCGTGCCAGCGGAAGAGCGGCGGCACGTCAATGAGGCTGGTGCGAGTCAGCTCCATGGGTCTTTCCCTCCTCTCAGAGACGACTCATCCATGCAAACGCCGCGGCCATACCTGCCGCAAGCGGCAACGTGATCACCCAGGCCAGCGCGATCGTCCGAATGGTTTGCCAGCGGGCGCTCCGGTTGACGGCCCCCAAGCCAAACAGGCTGCCGCAGGACACGTGGGTCGTAGACACCGGCACGCCGAACCGGGAGGCAACCGTCACCAGCAACGCCGTCACGAGATTCGCGGTAAAGCCCTGGCCGTGGTTCATCGTGGTGATCCGTTGGCTCATGGTCTGCGCGACCTTCTTGGCGTTCACGAGTCCCCCGACCGCCATCGCCACACCGACCGCGCACATGCCCGTTACCAGCGACAGACCCAACGCTTGGGAGGCGACCAGCAAGGCGACGATCTTCGGCGTGTCGTTCAGCCCCCGCGCAAAACTCACCGCTCCGGCCGAGCAATAATGCAGCCCGTCGAGAATCCCTTGCGCATCGATGCCGAAGACCCGCCCCTGATACTGTTCCACGCAGGCGCTGAGCTGTCCCACGGCCAGCGACACGCCCGTGGATGACAAGACCGCGGTCCCATCGGCCCTCACCTGCACCGGTTGGAACACCGCCCCCTCCACACAGAGGCACATCTGCCGCTCAATCCCCAATTGTGTCCGCACGAACCGAAAAAGCGGATACACGGCCATCGTCAACCCAAAACTGAGCAACGGGCTGATCGCCAGCGGCAGGAAGAAGTCCTGTCCTAATCGACTGACATTGACGGCTCCAGCGCTCACCAGCCCTGCCCCGACCAACGCACCGGTCAGCGCATGCGTCGTCGAAATCGGAAACCCGGTCCACGTCGCCATCATCACCGTCAGAGCAGCCCCCAGCCCAACCGCCAACAGAAAATGCGGATCATGGGTCAGCGCATCGGGAACCAGTCCTTTGCCGCTGAAGGCTTTGACGAGCCCGCCGGACAGGAGCACGGCGGCGACGGATCCCGCCAGCGTGGTCGCCGTCGCCCACCACAGCGCCTTGCGATACGTCGTGGTCCGGCTGCCGAACAACGTCGCAACCCCTTTGAAGTTATCGTTGGCCCCGTTGGTGTACGCCAGAAACAGGATCACTCCGAACAGCCAGAGCATTAGCCGTAGGCCCTCCTGTAGTTACCGCGTTTGGTCATTGAGCCGCCAGTCGTAGTCGAGAAATTTTACCACAAGTTTCTGCTCTTCCATGATGCGGACACGATCAGAAGTCAGGTATGGACGCAGCGCGGCCAAGAGTTTCTCGGCCGTGAGCTTGCCAAACGTGCGGTGTGAGGCTGCCGGCAGGAAGTCCGCCGCATACCAATCGAAAATCCTGGAGATCCACAGGGTCGGCCCTTCGATGCGCAGACCGTTGCGCGGATCGTTCAGGAACTGCGTGGTCTGTTCGGTTAGTTGGGTGTTGAGGCGCTCCGAAACATACGCCTCGGCCCGGATCGGCGGACAACTGGAGGAGGCGCACACGACCGCGAAGTGCATCCGCCAGTCGCCCAAGGCGCGCCCCTTCGCCTCAATCGCATTGAGTGTCAGCGACTCGCCGCCGACTCGATAGCGACGGCGGTCAAAGAACCCCTTGACGTCCTTGACCGACGTGAGCGGATAGGCATCCAACACCCCGTTGATCGCGCAGGCGTTGTACGCGTTGATCCAGAAGGCCAATTGCGCCTGCGGGGAGGGCAGCTGTGCGGGGTCGAGGTCGGCGAGGCTGGCAAGGTAGCGCTCGAGGCTCGCTCGTTCGGACTGGAGGCCGCGATAATCCACCAGGCCCTTGCGGACGTAGCGGTGGAGGAGCTGGTCCCACGGCGCGTGGTCGATCGTGGAGGAGGCGGCAAGCGGCCCTGCTGCGCCCACCACCACCGCCATGGCGATCACCGCCTCCTTGACCCGATGGCGCATCATCAGCTATTGGAGCCGCCTCAACACGGTTTGAGCGATCCGCTTGACCCACGGCGTCAGCTTGGTCTGCAGATGCTGATTGGCCAGTCGTTTCAGGATTTCCGATTGGGTGGGATACGGATAGATCGGGCTGGCCAGCGCGGCAAGCCCTTGCTTCATGGCCATGGCCACGCTGAAGTACGTCAAGAGATCCCCGGCGTGGGCCGCCACAATCGTCGCCCCAAGAATCCGGTCGGTCCCCGCCTTCAGATGCACCCGCACAAAGCCGTCGTCCTCGCCATCCAGAATGGCTCGGTCGTTGTCGGACAACGAGACGGTCAGCGTCGTGACGCGATAGCCCCGTTCCGTGGCCTGCTGCGCGTACAGGCCGACGTGCGCGATCTCCGGCTCGGTATAGGTGCACCAGGGCACGACCAGCCGGCTCATGCGGCCGCCGAGCTTGAAGGGGAACAGCGCATTCATCATCGCCATCCGCCCCAGGGCGTTGGCGGTGTGCGTGAACTTAAACGGCGCGCAGATGTCGCCCGCCGCGTAGATGCGGGGGTTGGTGGTTTGCAACCAATCGTTGACCGTGACGCCGGTGTGGTCATAGACCACGCCTGCCGCTTCCAGATTCAAGCCCTCCGTATTCGGGGTTCGACCAGCCGAGACCAGAATCGCATCTCCCACCACTTCCACGGGACGTCCCTCTTGCTCCAGGAGGACGACCCTCTTGCCCTGCTCCAGGCGCACCTGCTTCGTGCGGGCGTTCAGGAACAATTGAATGCCTTCTCGCACGAATGTTCGTTGAATGATGGCGGCGGCCTCGGCGTCTTCTCGATTCAGAATATGCCCCGCATTATGAATCAACGCCACCTGACTCCCAAGCCGTTGAAACGTTTGGGCCATCTCGCAGCCGATGGGTCCCGCGCCGATGATGAGCAGGCGTGGTGGCAGCTCGGTGAGTTCAAACAGGTTTTCGTTCGTGAGGAAACCGGCGTCGTTCAGCCCGGGAATCGGCGGGGCCACCGCCCGTCCCCCCGTGGCGATGACCGCGCGGCAGAACGACAGGCGTGCGCCGCCCACCTCTACGGCATCGCGCGAGAGGAACCGCCCCTGGCCGAGGAACACATCGACGCCGGCGGCGGTCAAATGGTGGACGGAGTCCGCCGGGCTGATGCGGGCTCGCAGGCGGCGCATCCGCGCCATCACGGCGGCGAAGTCGACGGCCGCTCCTGGCGGAACGCGGACGCCGTACGCATCCGCCCCCCGGATGCGGGCCGCCACCCGGGCCGCGCTGATGATGCCCTTCGACGGGACACAGCCGCTGACGAGGCAGTCTCCGCCGGTGAGATGCCGCTCGATAATCGCCGCGCGCCCGCCGGCGGCCGCGCATCCGCCCGCCGCCGTGAGCCCCGCCGTCCCCGAGCCGAGCACCACCAAATGGTACCGGGCCCGTGGCTTCGGGTTCTGCCAATCGGGGGGATGGGCGTTCTGGAGGAGGGTGCGGTTGTGCGCATCATCCGGGAGCATGCGCGGCCGCTCGTGAGCCCGTTCCGGCCCGACAGCGGTCGCCTGGCTCATGCGTGAGGCTCCACGGCGCCGACCGCTTGACGCCGTCTGCCCTTCCAGGCCCGCTGCGCCACGATCAACCCGACGATGAGCATGATGGCGAGGACGAGTTTCCAAATCTGTTTGGGATCGGTGAGCGAATAGCCCAGATACACGAAGGCGAAGCTGCCGGGGATGATCCCTAGAAAGCTGGCCAGCGCATACGGCAGGAAGCGGACGCGGGAGAATCCTAACCCGTAATTCTGCACATCAAAGGGCAGGTTTGGAATGAGCCGAATCAAGAGCACCGCTTGGAAGCCGTTCGCGCCGATTTTTTCATCCAGGGCCGCGACGTTGCCCTTGAGCAGCTTTTCAACGGCCTGCCGGCCCAGCAGCCTCGCCACGGCGAATTCGCTGCAGGCTCTGATCGTCGCACCCGTCAACGCCGCCAGCGCCCCCCACAGCGGCCCGAACGCCAAGCCGCCGGTAATCGTCATGACGCTCGCCGGTAACGGCACCAGCGGCTGGCCGTAGGCCAGGAGGTAGACCACCGGCGCCAAGACGCCGAACGACAACACAAAGGCCCGCACCCGCTCCGGCGTGAGGTGACGGACGTCCATCCCGATGACCTTGAGACCCCAGCCCAGTCCCAGGACGAACAACACAAAAACACTGAGCTTCACCCACGTCGTCCGCTTCATCGGTGTCCTTTCACGCTGTCGTGCGGGGGCGGCCCGTTGGTCACCGCTGCAACTGTGGAGCTGACAGCGCTGAGTCCTGTGCGGCGCAACGCCACGGGATGGCCTGTGGAGCCCCACGGGCAAGCCCGTGGTTCCTTGTGTACCACGCTTCGCGTGGGGTGACATCCCGCCCCCGGCCAAGGCCGGGGCTCGCTTGGCGGGGTCGTGTTGTGACGTTCAAGGATTCGCCCGTCGCCTTATTTGAGGGTCTCCGCCGCAGGGGCTCCGCCGTCTGACGAGAGGACGACATAGGGAGCGAGCTGCTGCCAGGTTTGTGTGCCAACCACGCCGTCCACTTTCAGCCCGTGGGCCTGCTGAAACTGCCGGATCGCCTCCTGAGTCATCGGTCCGATTTTGCCGTCCACGGGGCCGTTGTAGAAGCCCGCGTTTTTCAGCGCCTGTTGAATCTCATGCTTGGAGTATTGCGCGGAAGACGCTGCCGCGGCGGCGACCGCGACCTTCACGGACGATCCCTCGGGTGCCGTGGAAGCGGACGTTGATGACGGTTCGGGCCACGACGCGGCTGACGGCGGTTGGAGACTGGCGCGCTCCAGCTGGCTCATCCGCTGGTCCAGCAACCCCACATCCGATTGGAGCCGTTTGATGGCTTGGGCGTGGCTCTGTCCGGCGCATCCGCTCACGCTCAGCGCTCCGATCGCAATCCCGACCCGCAACATCGTTCGCATGGTGTTCCTCCCCTGTTGTTCCTGATAGGTCTTTCCCGTAGATATCCGACGAGCGATGACGCTGCGCGCCGTTCCCCGATCCACTCCCTCCTCACGCCTGGCGGGCGTGCTCTCTGACCTCACAGACGTGGTGCTGCGGCTCCAGTTGCAACGTGGTGTGGCGAATCCCAAATCGCGTGTCGAGCAGTTGGCTGAGGGCCGTCAGGATTCTGGGCCCCTGCGCCAGATCATGGACAATCACGTGCCCGCTCATGGCTTCCATGCCCGTGGTGATGGTCCAGACATGGAGGTCATGCACATCAGCCACACCCGCGATGTCGCGCATGGCCTGGCCGATGTGCCGCATATTGAGATGCGCCGGGGTGCCTTCGAGCAGGACATTGACGGACTGCGTCACCAAGCTCCAGGAACTTGCGGCGATGAGCAGCCCGATGAACATGCTCGCAAACGGATCGGCCAAGACCCAGCCTTTGAAGCGGATCAGCAGGCCGGCGACAATCACCCCAAGCGATCCCAAGGCATCGCCCACCACATTCAGCCAAGCCCCTCGGAGATTCAGGCTCTGGTTGCGCGCCCGCACGAGGATCCAGCCGCTGGCGAAATTGACGAACAGGCCCAGACCGGCCACCACCAGCATCGGACCCGTCAAGATGTGCGACGGATGCGAGAGCCGGTAGACCGCGCGGGTGTCAATCCAAATCACAATGAGCCACAACGCGACACCGTTCACGAGGGCCGCGAGGATTTCCGTCCGATAGTAGCCGTAGGTCTTTTCCGGGGTGGCGGGTTTCGTCGTAATCCAGGCGGCAAACAGGCTCAAACCCAGGGCCAGCGCGTCCGTCAGCATATGGCCCGCGTCCGCCAAGAGGGCGAGGCTGCCGCTGATGAGTCCCGCGATGAGCTCCACAAACATGAAGCCCAGCGTGATCAGCAGCGCGAGGGACAACTCGCGCCTCCCGCTGGGCCCTTCCCGGCGGTGTGGGTGGCGGCTCATCCGACCACCTGAACGAGTGCGATGTGCGGAGTCAATGCAATGCACTCCGCATCCTGCATTCCACATTCCGCATGGCAGTGGGGTCATCCCCTCACCTGTCTTCGGCCCGCAGGGCCGATGTCTGTGGTCTGACGCGCGAATCCGCCTGCGGCGGATAGGACAGGTGGGGGGATCATGAGGCGCGTGTGAGCTGTGCCAAACGCTTTAACATTTCGTCGGGAGGGACGAAGCCGTTGACGCGAAGGTCTGAGCGCTCCTGCCCGCGCCCATCAAAGAGCAAGATCGTCGGCACGCCGTAGACCTCGTAGCGCTCCAGCAGCTCCTCCGCTTCGGGCGGCACATCCTGGGTCGCGTCCACGCGGAGCGCCAGCACGTGCGACATCCGCTCCACGACATCCGGGTGTCGGAACGTCACATGATCGAGCTCCACGCAGGGGATGCACCAATCCGCGTAGATGTCGATGAGGACCGGCCGGTGCTCCCGCTTGGCCTGCTCGAGCAGAGCCGGACGATAGGGCTGCCACACAATCGTCGGCACGGCCTGCCCGTCAGGCAATGGCACGAACGCGAGTGCTGCGCCGACACACGCCAGGCCCACCAGCCGTCGGCACCAGACCATCCATCCGTGAAACCGGCTGCGCTCAAGCCATCCGAGATACACGCCCGCCGCAAACAGTACGCCAACCACCAGCCACCGGAAGAGGAGCGGCGCCACCAGGGGCCTGATGAAATACAACGCCAACCCGATGAGCGCTACACCTAGGCATTGCTTGACCCACACCAGCCACGAGCCGGCTTTGGGCCACCGCGAGAGCCGGTTCGCAAACACCCCTAACACCACATACGGCAACCCCATCCCGAGGCCCATGGTCAAAAAGAGCAAGAACCCGAGCCACGGATTCGCCAGCTGGCTCACCAAGGTGAGCAGACCCAGCACAAACGGCCCAATGCAGGGGGCGGCGACCAGCCCGACCGTCAGCCCCATGACCAGGGCGCCGGTACTCCCCGCCTTCGCCTGGCCAAGACGCTGCGTCACCCAGCCGGGCGGCCGCAGTTCATAGACGCCGAACATGCTTGCGGCCAGGATGAGCACCACGCCCGCCATCCCGATGAGGACCCACGGGTGCTGGAGCCATGAGCCCATGAGCGCACCGGTCTTGGCGGCCAACAAGCCCAAGATCGCGTAGGTCAGCGACATGCCCACCACGTACAGCAGGCCGAGCCTGACCGCAGAGCCGAGACGACCCGCGGCCTGACCGCTGAAAAACGCCACGGTGACGGGAATCATGGGGTAGACGCAAGGAGTCAGATTCAAGGAGAGTCCGCCCAGGAAGGCGCCGAGAAACCACAACCAGCCGGCGTGGCTTGCGAACAGACGCATGAGCCAATCCCCGTGAGCCGCAACGCCCCCCGTGGACTGGGCCATGGCTGTCGGGACCCCGAGACTGCACCCCAACGCCGCGGCGATCACCGTTTGCATCGGCGCAAGACGCGGCGAGGTGATGCGGGTCACCATCACATGCTGTGAGGAGTGTTCGGTTCGCACAACGAGCCTCAACTGAAAGCTACACGGATTAGGATCGCGCCACGACGCCAGATCTCCGGCGTCATCGGGTCATTATACAGGAAGAGTCGCCTCTCCTTCAGAGATACCGGTGCTGACGAAACCACGCCAGTGCCCTGCGAACAGCCTCTTCAAGAGGCGTCTGGGGCAGGCGGAGTTCCTCGACGGCTTTGGTGCCATCCAGCCGCTGTCCCGCCCTGGCGCTATGGACCGCCTGACGGGGCAGCAAGGGCTCGGTGCCCGTTGCCCACGCGGCGCATTCGCTCAACCATGCCGCCGTCAACGCCGCGCGGTACGGGATGCGCCACCGCGGTGCCGGCACTCCCGCCGCCGCCGTGACCGCATCAGCAAACTCCTTCAAGGTCAGGTTGCGACACGTCAGGAGGTAGCGTTCACCTGTCCGGCCGCGTTGGGCGGCCCGCACATGCCCGATGCCGACGTCGCCGGTGTAGATGGCGCTGAGCTGATGGTCCACGTAGAACGGGATCCGGTGCTTGGCAAACGCCAGCATCAGGCGACCGGAGAACGGATGCGCGTCATACTCGCCGACACAGAGGCTGGGATTGACGACCACGATCGGCAGTCCGGTCTGCGCGGCCGCCAAGACTTCGCGCTCCATCGCGATTTTGACGGTCGCGTAGAGCGGTGCCCATTCCCGGAGCGGCCATGGCTCGGCGTCCGCCTCGGTAGCCGGTCGGTCAGGAATCCGGCGGATGGTCGCTGCGCTGCTGGTGAAGACGACTCGGGCGGGTCTGGCGCGTTGCAATTCGTCAAGCATCAGACGCGCGGAGGCGACCGCCTGCGCAACCGCGTGCCGGCGCCGCTGTCGAAACCGCGGATAATAGCCGGCCGCGTCGAACACCCACTCGCAGCCATCGAGCGCACGGCGCAGCGCCTCACGCTGGTTGAGGTCAACCTGGACTCGCTCAACTGGCAGGCCGCCGAGGACGTGCAGGAACTGCTCGCGTCGATAGGTGGCCCGCACCTGGTGGCCGTCGGCGAGCAGCGCCCGCACGACATGCGCCCCGATGTGGCCCGTCGCCCCGAAGACCACGGCACGCGCCATCACCGTTGGCTCAAGAGCCTTCGGCGTCAAGCGTCAGGCGGTTGGTCTCGCAGACTTCGGCGTACCGTCGGGCGCTGTTCCGGGGCCGCCGCGCCTGGGTGGCATAGTCCACCTCGACCAATCCAAAGCGAGGCCGGTAGCCGTGCGACCATTCAAAATTATCGAGGAGCGACCAATAGAGATATCCGATGACGCGCGCCCCGCCGTCGATGGCGCGGGCAAGCGCCGCCAAGTTCTGGGCGATAAAACGCCACCGCCGCTCGTCCGCTTCCATCCACGTGCCGTTCTCCGTTACGAGAATCGGCAGCTTCAGCCGTGCCCCGCGCAGCACGGTCTGGGTCAAGGCCTCCGGAAACACATCCCATCCCATACGGCTCCGCTCCGGGATCTCGCGGGCATGATGCGTCAAGTCGCAGGTCTGGCCCGGCCACTGCCCGGCCCGCAGCCGGCAGCGGATGAACTGCCGCCCGTAGAAATTGACGCCGAGATAATCGAGCGTGCCGCGGGCCTCGCGGATATTCCAGCGTCCGACGCCGGGAACCGCCCAGCGGCCCTCGGTCAGCGCCTCCAGGAAGGCGGCGTTAAAAAACCGGTCGGTAAACGACGAGGCCAGTCGGTCGAGCGGCGACCAGCGTCGGCACGGGATAAAGACCGGAAGATTTTTGGCGACGCTGACCTGGCAGGCGCCGTCCGCCACTGGAGCGGCGCGATGCAGGAGGTGATAGCTCGCCGCATGCGCCCGGATGAGGTGCTCGATGACCCGAAGCACGTCCCCAAACGGACGGGCGCCTGGCGGTCCCACGCCCTCGACGTAATGCATATTGACGAAGACCATCGGCTCGTTGATGGTCACCCAGTAGCGCACCCGTCCGCCCAGCGCCTCAACGATGCGCTGGGTATAGCGGGCGAACCAGTCCACGACTTTTGGATTCACCCATCCGCCCTGCTCGGTCAGCCATTGGGGACTGGTGAAGTGATGCAGCGTGACCACGGGCTCGAGGCTTCGTTGGCGCAGCGCGTCCACGACCTCCACATAGTGGGCCAAGACGCCGTCGTCAAACCGGCCTTCGACCGGCTCAATCCGGCTCCACTCGATGGAGAAGCGGTGGGCATTATGGCCCAGGGATGCCGCGAGGTCGAAGTCGTCTCGGAACCGGCGGTAGTGGTCGCAGGCGATGCCGGACGGTTCGGTGACGCGGCCGGCCTGCTCCCACGCCCACCAGTCGCTGTGCACGTTGTCCCCTTCGACTTGATGGGCTGAGGTCGCCGCGCCCCAGAAGAATCCGGAGGGGAAGGAGAAATTAGGCATGATGTGAAACGAGGCTTGTTAGCAGTAAGCAGTAAGCAGTAGGTCAACAGAGAACAGAGCCAAAGAGAGTGTGCCGGCGGTCAAGGAACATCGCAAACGACATGAAAACATCGCGGGCCTTTTTTCTCTTCGTACTTAGTGCTTATTGCTTAGTGCTGACGTATGACGTACGAGCTTCCTTTCAACTGACGCGCCACTTCGGCATCACGGAACGGTTCGAGGCCGGCGACCGGATCATCTGCGCGATCACGCGGGCCAGCCGGGGATGGGCCATGATGGCCTGGGGACCCGTGAAGCATGGGCGGCCGGAGAAGTCAACGAGGACGCGGTCCGTCGCTGCGGCGAGCGCCGCCAGCGGCACCATGTCCCACACCTTGACGCTGACATCCAGCACCGCGTCCGTGTGGCCGCGAAAGAGCCACAGATATCCGAAACAGTCCCCATAGGCGCGTTCCAGGTAACAGGCCCGGACCACCTGTCTGAAGCCGGCCGCGTACGGTGTCCTGAACCACCAGCGGCTGCCGCCGTGAAAAATGACCGCATCCGAGAGGGCCGGCGGGTTCGGGGCGCGGCGCAAGCGGGTCACACGTCCCGCCGTCCGTTCAAACGCCGGAGTCCGCCGCCCGACGCCGAGGAACGTGTGGAACATCGGGTACAGACAGGCTCCCAGCGCCGGCCGGCCCTGTTCCACCCAGCCGAGCAGCATGCCCCACGAGGGCAGCCCGCGGGAAAACGCCCGCGTGCCGTCAATGGGGTCGATGGTCCAATAGCTGGAGGGGGCCGTCGTCGAGGCGCCGAACTCCTCGCCCACGATGGCGTCCCGAGGAAACGCCCGTCCGAGCTCCCGGCGCAACCGTTCCTCAATGGTGCGGTCGGCGATGGTGACCGGGGAGCGGTCGGCTTTGCGCTCGATGCGCAGCGTCGTGCCGAAATACCGCAGGGCGATCCGCTGGCATTCTGTCAGCTTCGCCTCCGCCCATTCCAGTCGCTCGTCTTTCATCAGCAGCCAGCAGCCAGCAGCCAGCAGCCAGCAAGAGCTTTTTCTAACTGATTGCTGATTGCTGATTGCTGATTGCTCATGCGTTTTGCTGGGTGCGAATGAGATTCAGCGCGGAACCTGCCTTGAACCAGCGGACCTGCTCCTCGGTCAATGCGTGGGCCAGCGAGAGGGTTGCGGTGGCCCCATCGGCATGATGGACCTGCGCCGTCACCGGCCTGCCGGGCGCCAACGCGCTCAACCCCGCGAGGCTCACCCGATCATCCACCCGGATCGTGTCGTAGTCGGCGGGGTCCGCGAACGTCAACGGCAGAATCCCCTGCTTCTTGAGGTTCGTCTCATGGAGCCGCGCGAAGCTCTTGGCGAGCACGGCTCGGCATCCCAGGTATCGCGGCGACATCGCGGCGTGTTCCCGGCTTGAGCCCTCGCCGTAGTTGTGATCACCGACCGCCACCCATCCAAGCCCCTCCGCCTTGTAGTGCCGGGCGACCTGCGGGACCGGGCCTTCTTGACCGGTCAGCTGGTCCGTCGCCGTACCGGTCTTGCCGGTGAACACGTTCTCCGCTGCCGTAAACATGTTGTCGCTGATCTTCTCCAGATGCCCCCGATAGAGCAGCCACTTGCCCGCCGGCGAGATGTGGTCGGTCGTACACTGCCCCTTCACCTTGATCAAAATCGGCAGCTTCTCGAAATCCCTCCCGTCCCAGCGAGGAAATGGTTCCAGCAGGCTCAGCCGCGGGCTGTTCGGCGCCACCAGGACCTGGATGTTGGCTCGCTCGGTCTTCGGCAGGGGCGGCAGGTAGCCGGCGGTCCCGACCGCAAATCCTCGCGCAGGCAGTTCCGGCGCGGCGGGCGGCTTGAGCCTGATGGAACGGCCGTCGGGTGTTGTGACCGGATCGGTCAACGGGTTGAAGCGCAGGTCGCCGGTGAGGGCCATCGCCGTCACGATCTCCGGGCTGCCCATGAACGCCAGCGTCTCGGCGGTCCCGTCGTTGCGCCGGGGGAAGTTGCGGTTGAACGACGTGAGGATCGAGTTGACTTCCCCTGGCGTAATGTCATCACGCTTCCATTGGCCGATGCAGGGCCCGCAGGCGTTGGCCAAGACGGTGCCCCCGATGGCTTCCAGCAGCTGGAGCTGCCCGTCGCGCTTGATGGTGTTGTAGATCTGGTCCGAGCCCGGCGTGATGAGGAAATAACACTGGGCCTTGAGGCCCGCCTGCTTGGCTTGCTCCGCCACCGCCGCCGCCCGCCCGATGTCCTCGTAGGAGGAGTTCGTGCAGCTGCCGATCAGCGCCACCTTGAGGCGAGCCGGCCAGCCTTCCCGCTCCAACTCCTCCGCCAGCTTGGAAATCGGGCGCACCGTGTCCGGCGACCGGGGCCCTACGATGTGCGGCTCGAGCGTCGTCAGATCGATCTCGATGAGCTCGTCGAAGAACCGGGCGGGATCCTGCTGGACCTCCGGATCCGCGATGAGGTGCTGGTGATAGGCTTCGGCGAGATTGGCGATGTCGGTGCGGCCGGTGGCGCGCAGGTAGGTGCTCATGCGCTCATCAAAAGGAAACACCGAGGTCGTCGCGCCCAGCTCCGCCCCCATGTTCGTGATCGTAGCCTTGCCCGTGCAGCTGATGGACTTGGTGCCGGGACCGAAATATTCGAGGATTTTGTTCGTCCCGCCCTTCGTCGTGAGGAGCCCGCACACCTTCAGGATCACATCCTTGGCCGAGGTCCAGCCGTTCAGGTTGCCGGTCAAGCGGACGCCGATGAGCTTCGGGCATTTGACCTCCCACGGCAGCCCGGCCATGCAATCGGCCGCCTCCGATCCGCCCACGCCGATGGCCAGCATCCCTAACCCCCCGGCATTGGGGGTATGGGAATCGGTACCGATGATGAGGCCGCCCGGAAAGGCGTACTGCTCGAGGAAGACCTGGTGGATGATGCCGGCCCCCGGCTCCCAGAAACCCATGCCGTAGCGCTGCGCCGACGACCGCAGGAAGTCATAGACTTCCTGATTGGCCGCCAGCGCCGCCTTCATGTCATCGGCAACGCCCCCGCGCGCCTGGATCAGATGATCGCAATGGACCGTGGTGGGAACGGCCACCGTGTCGCGGCCCGCCAGGAGAAATTGGAGGATGGCCATCTGCGCGGTGGCATCCTGCATGATCACCCGGTCCGGCGCGAGCGCCAGATAGCCAGTGCCCCTCGCCAGGGCTTGTGAAGCGCCAACCATCGAGGTTGGCGCGGCATGCCGAAAGCGAGGGCTTTCGGCCGTCGCCGGATCCACGGCATGGGAGATCAGGATCTTCTCCGTCAAGGTGAGGGGGCGTCCGAGCCGCTTGCGCAACCGGGCATGCGCTTCCGGCAGCGTAGCGTACAGGGTGTTGATGGCGCGGAGTTCCTCTGGGGTAGTCATGCTGTTGCGACATTATATCGGCTTACGGCAATGGAGGGAAGAGGTGGGTGGCAGCCGGGAGGATCGGGCGATGCCCCGGTCGTGCGCCATCTTGACAACGCCCGTGCTTCTATGCTAGGGTTGAACTGTCAGTTGTGTTGGCATGAGGCGGCAATCGCCCGGGCGTTCGACAGACGGTGCCGGCGGTTGTTGACCAGATCGAGGTTTGACGTTACGACACGCTCGTGGAAGACCTTCCGCGACCAGACGGAAGGAAGAATTTTCAGGGTGCAGTTGGAGAACCGCAGGGCGATCTGATCGGTCGTCCGGCGGTTTGTTCTTTGTAGGGTGATTTCAGTGATGCGTCAGTCATCCACGACAATCGCTGTCATCATCTGTTCAATCACTGGAATCTGTTCTAAGGGAAAGGAGGTGTACGTGTCATGTCAAAGGGAACCGTGAAGTGGTTCAGCGACCAGAAGGGGTATGGGTTTATCACCCCTGAGGACGGCTCGAAGGATGTGTTTGTTCATCATTCAGCTATCCAAGGTGACGGCTTCAAGTCGCTTCGAGACGGCCAGCAGGTCGAGTTCGAAACGACCCAAGGCCCGAAAGGTCCGCAGGCTGCTAACGTCACGAAGCTGGCGTAACAATCCTGCCTGAACCCAAACGGCCCTGTCCTGCTTCGGTGGGATGGGGCCGTTTCTTTTTAAGAGACCCCTACCAAAGCATGACCACGGTGACGGGTGGTTTTGCTTCGCGCGCTGTGATGCTGTGGAATTTCTGTAGGCTCTGTGGTGTAATACGGTCATGAAACGCAATACGTGGATCACGCTGGTTGTGCTGGCGTGGATCACCATCTTCCACTATGAAACCCTCAGGCTCCGCTACCTGAGCCCCCTGGTTGGTCGAGAGCTGCCGAAGCTCAAATTCCTCTACCCGCCGGCGGGGTGGATCATGTTTTACACCGTCGACCGCTCCTACGGGATGGCGGAGGTCTACGGCGTCCATCACGGCCGAACCGAGCTCCTGGACCCGCACGCCATCTTCAGTACCCGCGCCGTGCTCTACGACAACATCCGGCGGAACGTGCTGGTCACGGTCCTGTCGCCCCACGTCGCACCGCAGTTTTGCGGTTATCTGCAACGGAAATTTCCGACCGACGAAGCGTTTTCAGTGGTCTACGCCGTCTATCCCGATCTCGTGGACACCCCCGGAGCGATTCGCCGCTACCTGGCCTACCAATGCCCCTGAAATCGCGTAACCAGCGATCAGCAGCCAGCAGTCAGCGAACAAACACGCTGATTGCTGATGGCTGATTGCTGACTGCTAACCCAGATGAAACAGTTGCAACAGTTCTGGTCCCGAGCATTTCTCATTGAGCGGCCGTCGCTGGAGCTGTCGCTGTTCCGAATTGCCGTGGCGGTGACCGTGGGCTGCCACATGCTCCCCTCCTTCTTCCAGTTGGACGACAACTACTTGTCCACGGCCTTCAGGGAGCAGAACCCGTCGTTCTTTCCCCTCTGGACGCTCCGCCTGGTCGCCCAGAGCCCGGACTGGCTGGTCCTGGCGTTCGTCGGGTTCTTTGCGTACACGTGGCTGTCCTTTCTGCTCGGGTTCAAAACCCGGCTCAGCGGCCTGGGCATGACCTTCGCCTGCTACTATTTCTACGCGCTCAACTCCCTCCACATCGGTACGCTCTCCTTCGACATCCTGCTGGTCACGCTGTCGCTGATATGGCTCACCCCGTATCCGGGCGATTGGCTCTCCGTCGACAGCGTCCTGCGCGGCGACGCCCACGCCTACAAGCGCCTGCGGCCGTTCTTCATCCAACGCCTCCTGCAGCTCCAGATCGCCTGGACGTTCTGGTATACCGCCCTGAGCAAGATCACCGCCGGCGGCAACTGGCTGACCGACAACCCCTACTACTTCCTGATGCGCTACCCGCCGATGGGGGTGGTGCGGCAGTTTCCGTTCCGCGAGGCGCTCGCCCAGCACCCCGGCCTCTGCCACGCCATCGGCGTCGGCGTCCTCATCGCTGAATTGCTGCTGCCGTTTCTGTTGTTCATCCGCAAGACGCGCCTCATCGGCCTGGCCTATGGGATGCTGTTTCACGTCCTCTTGCTGGTCACGCTGCATGTGCCCACCATCTTCTTCTTCCTGTTCCCTCCCCAGCTCCTGTTGTTTGTGGAGCCGGAAGGACTGGTCCGGTGGATTGACGCGCGTCGGGCGGCCCATGCCAGGACGGGCCGCGCCACGCTGCTCTACGACGGCCGCTGCGGATTCTGCATCGCCAGCGTCCGGCGGCTGCTCGCGCTGGATGTGTTCGGCGTTGTGGAGGCGGTCGACTTCCACAGCTTGTCGGATGTCTCACGCGTGCATCCGGCCCTCACCCCGACCCGCTGTCACAGCCGGATGCAGCTCGTCGAACCCACGGGAAGGCTCACGGAGGGATTCTTCAGCGTCAGGCGGCTCAGCGTGATGCTGCCACTGCTGATGCCGCTGGCCCCGCTGCTGTATCTCCCCGGTGTGGGGTGGCTCGGCCAGCGGGCTTACGACTGGGTGGCGCGGCATCGCGGTTTGTTTCATCGAAGCACCGCGTGCCGGTCGAATCAGTGTGCTCTCGAGAAACAGTAACTGGGTGACTGGGTTACTGAGTGACTGGATGTGTTACTCCCGCCGATTGTTGGCGGTTCTACTCAGTTACGCAGTTACTCAGTCACCATTTCTTCGAAGACCTGATCCTGGAAGGTGAATAACTGGGCCTGCTGCCAGGCGTCTGGCTCCAGGCCGGCCTTCTGGTGCGCGAGTTCCCGCAAGAACTCGAGACGGGTCCAGCCGGTTTCGTGCCACACCTGCGGCAAGAACACCCCGCTGCGACCGCTGTTCACCAGGATGACGCCATCACGGCCGGCCACGATCTCCTGGGCGCCGTGGACGGACCGCGGCGGGCTCAACACAGACACTTCGATGGTGATCTCATCGAGCTCCTCAGCGGTCAGGGGAGGAAAACGAGAATCGTGGAGCGCAGCGTCGAGGGTGACGATCGGCAGAAGCCTCGGCAGCAAGATGTCGCTCTCGATCCGGCCGATGCAGCCGCGCAGTTCTCCGGTCTTCCGACGCAGCGTCACGAACATCCCGCGCGCCTGTTGGAGTTCCGGGACGGTGTCCAACGGGATCGACGTGACATTCATGGGCCGGCCAAAATGTTCCATCAGCGTCTTGCGGGCTGCCGCAACTAACGCCCGTCCCGCCTCAGGCGACAACCGTCCCTGAATGGCTGATGCGGTCCGCTCGTACATGCCGATCGCGGCATAGCCCACGACGCGACTTTTGTCCCCGGTGGTATCTCCGGAGTTGGCGTACAGCAACAGCCGGCGCTCCGGGTAGCCCAGCCGCTGAGCCAGCGCAAGCGCGGTGAGGATCGGCCCCCTGCCGCAGGCTTCCAGCATCCCGGCGCGAAACAGCCGGTCCGCCGCCTCCTGCGTCTCGAAGGTGATGGCGCCGACCGTCGCCTCGTCGCGCGTGACCGCCTCATCATACGGATGGTAATGCGAGAGATCGGTGCTGAACACAAACAGGTAGTTCCCGCGCGCCGCCAGCTTGGCCAGCGCCTCAGCCAGCCCTTTGGCGTCCTGCGGATCCACGCTGCCCATCAGCAGCGGCACCAGCTTGAAGCGGCCCAGGGCGACCTGCAAGAACGGGAGCTCGACCTCGAGGGAATGCTCGGAGCTGGCGTGGGCCCGCTCCAGATGATGGAGCGTGGGCTGCGCCTTGAGGAACGCCACCGCCTCCAGGTCCACCGGAATCTCTCCGAGCGGCGTCAGGTAGCTGTCGCGGTCATCCACCGAGGTGCCGGAGAACTGATCTTGATGGGTAAACCCGACCACCACCACCGCGTCATATTGGCGGCCCTGCACCTCGCGCACGCCGCGGGCCGCCACCAGGCCCGAATAGGGATAGCCCGCATGCGGCAGGATGAGGATGCGGGGCGATGGTGAGCCTGCGGCAGGAGCCGGGGACCGGTCGAGGGCGCCGGCAATGAAGGCGCGCAGTTGTTGGGGGTCGGCGGGATAGAAGCCGCCAGCGACATGGGCCTGCCGCGGCTCGGCGAAGACCAAGGAACCGGACACAAGACTCAAGATACAAGACCCAAGACAGAAGGAAACCAAAAGCCAGCGGAAGCGATGCTGAGCGTTTCGAAACGTCGTTCGTCGTGCTCTTGGTTTGCTCTTCCTTGAGTCCTGAGTCATGCGTCTTGAGTCCTGGCGTTTGGGCTGCGGATCCCCAAGAGACGGAGGGGTTGGCGGGCCGACAGCTCCACCACTACGCGGTCGCCAAACCGAAGCGGATGGCGCACGTGCGAGCCATCGAGGAAGGCGAAGCCCTCCCGCATCAACCACGTCACGCGGACGGTCGCTCCCAACGGAAGCGTGCTCCCGGTCAGGCGATGGCGTGACAGCCGCCCCCGGTACAGCTCGCGGGGCCGGTACTGGAACCGCTTGGTGGTCCAGAACATCGGCGTGCCTCCCGCGGCCAGGATGGCGCCGCTGGAACCTGCAGCCGTCGCAACCCAGAGTCCTGAGCTTTTCTGGCTCTCTATGCGGGAGCCGATCGTCAGACGATAGCGACTCATCGTGGCCGGGTCTTCGTGCGCAAGCAACACATCATTGAGCACAAGCGGGGACACGGCACGCCCATTGATCCAGACCCGCAGCCGGTAGAGGAGACGGGTCGTCAAGATCCCCGCCAGCGCTCGTCGCAGCAGCGATTCAAAGGTCTGCTTCGTGGCGGCGCAGAAGACCGCCTCGCTCCGCCTGGGATCAGAATTCACACCCAGAATCGGCTGGTCACCCACCAGATGGGAGGCTTGGAGCACGGTGCCGTCGCCTCCCACGGACACCACGACGTCGTAGGGATCGGCCGTGCGCAGGTTCGCCCGGTAGACCAGGTCGTAGCTGACCTTCAGGCGTTTCAGCGCGCGGACCACGCCCGCCAACGTTTCCTGGTGCACCACGTGCGCCTGGCGCATGTCCACGGCATCCCGGTCGCCCTGGCGCAAGCGCCGGCGCATGTGCGGATCGTGTCGCTCCTGCACATACAGCTGATAGGCGCTTTTTTTGTAGACCACCAGGACGCGCGGCTTCCGCTTCATGACCGCTTAAATGCGCCCACAATTAAACGTGAACATTTGGCGCATTTACCCTGAGCGAAGTCGAAGGGTAACCCCTCGACGCGCTTCGCTTGCTCGGGGTAAATGGAACTCCCCCCGACGACTGTGAAAAAGCAATGGTGGTTCCATTTAGAACCGAATGAACCAGTTGACGAAGGGGACCTCCGACCGCCGCCGTAGCCGCCGCCACTGCCAACTGATCATGCAGAAGACCAACCCCGTCAGGATCAGGAGCGTTGAGATCGTGGCGACCAGAATCTGCGGATAGAGCGCCACCACCACCCCGAACACAATCAAGAGCAATCCTATTACCATCTGTCCACCCCCTGCGTTACGGCTAAGGTTAAGGTAGTGTAGCGAATCTTCTGGGTTCCGACAATAAGAGCACCTTTCATAACCTCGCGCGAACCGCGTTGCGAGCGCCAGCCGGCCCGCTGCAAGGAACGACGACGAAGCTGTACCCCCTGTGGTACTGCGAGGAGGAGTGACGCCGCAGCGGGTCGGCTGGCGCCACAACCCCCTGGTATTCCCTGGGCTGGGCCGAGCGGCGTCGGCCCGCGGTGTTGCTCGTCGCTCGCGTACTCGTCTTTCGAGTACGCCACGCTCCTCGCGCCTTGCGGGCCTCGCCGCTCGGCCCAGCGCGGCCGCGGGAGGTTATGAAAGGTGCTCTAAGCAGGGCCGCTTGGCAAGTTCCTGGCCGCCGGCTGTGGAGCGGGCAGGTGCCTGACGCGCGGGTATGGCTTTGGGGGGGCATCCCGGTGCTTCTGCCAGCCTCTCCACCCAATCCCTATGCCTATGATAACCATTAATCGTTGTAAGATATTTTATGACAATAGGTTATGAGTCTTTTCAACTCGGAAATGAATCGCCTTGACAACCCCAGCGCCCTCTGGTACACTAATCACACTTGAACGCGAGAGACCATTCGGGCTCCATGGCGGAGGCAGGCGGTCTCGTACGTAAGGATTTGACAGAGCGTGACGTTTTTTCGACCTCCCAGCCAGTGCGGTGGGAGGGGCACGGAACGTAGAGTTCGGAAGTGGAAGAACCGCAGGGCGATCTGAACGGTCGTCCGGCGGCTTTTTTGTGGAAAAAAACGAGGAGAGGGGGTGAGTCAGGATGCCAAAAGGAGCAGTGAAGTGGTTCAGCGACCAGAAGGGGTATGGGTTCATCACCCCTGAGGACGGCTCGAAGGATGTGTTTGTCCATCATTCAGCTATCCAGGGTGACGGCTTCAAGTCGCTTCGAGACGGCCAGCAGGTCGAGTTCGAGGTGACCCAAGGCGCCAAAGGTCCGCAGGCTACGAACGTCACCAAGCTGTAAACCCTACAGGACCCCCCGCCTGCGGTTGGGGTCATTCGGGTGCAGAGCGGCTCTTTATCTTTCATGGAAGGATAGGGGCCGTTTCTGTGTGTGGGGCCCCGTCGAGGTGCGGGTCCCGTCAAGGGATTCGTTTACCGCTCAACAGATTTTCCTGGCTTCTGTGCAGGCTACGATGCCAGAAAAATCTGAATTCGCGGTTTCGCGAATCCCTTGCCACCCGCTTGGGCTCAAATCTGAATTCACGGCTGCGCGAAGGCCTCTCCATCCGCCTGAGTTCTGGAAAAGAAAAAGAAGCCATGTCCGTTAAGCGGGACTCCACACCCAAAATTTTGTTGTTGAAGTTTTTCAAAAAGTCGCTACACTAGCGACTAACATAAGGAGGGGAGCATGTGTAAACGGGTTGGGGTGCTGGTGGTGATTGGGGCGTTGGTCGCTGCTCCTGTAATGGGGTTGGCAGCGGAGCATGGCGGCAAAGCGATGAGTAGCGGCGCGCTGCACACTCTGTCTTTGACCAAGGACTACACGGCAAGCCCGTGGACACAAGAAATGGGCTGGGGGCAACGTGCAACTGGTAAACTTGGTTTTGGTGTGAAGAATCTGCTCCTTGGTTGGACGGAACTGTTCACCGAGCCCAAGGAAGCCATGGACGCCGGCAGCAATGTCTTCGTGGGGATCGGCAAAGGCCTCAAGAACGCCGTTGAGGATGAACTCGGAGGCGCGGTGCATCTGGTCACGTTCCCTGTCACCTGCCTGGATGCTCCTCTTCCTCAAGGTGGTGTTGCGCTCTTTTAATTGTCTGACGGTTTTGTGATTGTGTGAGACAAAAAGCCCTGGGAACATCCCAGGGCTTTTTGGTTTATGCGGTATCGGCGTGGAGGAGCGGCTGCGTCGCCGTTCCCCCCACGGAGGGCCGGCTTCACGGAGTGGTTGCTGTCACCGGCACCCGGTTATCATGCTCGTCGTAGGTATAGCGAGCCTGGTCGTTGACCTTGTGGATGCGCTCGTCCACCACCTCCAACTGGACATCGGCTTGCTCCACGTCAAAATCAAGGTCCAGCATCTCACCGCTATCCAAATCCTTCATGTCCGTACAGGAATAGTAGAGGTCCCCGGTCTTGCCGACTCGCTCGTGGACCCGCACCAGCTCGAGACGCCGGTCCGCATCCGTCTCTTCGTCATAGATGGTGAAGGCGCCGTTCTCTGACTCCTCTGTGATGTAGCTGCGAATCGCCTGCCGGATGTCTTCGGCTGACGGTTCCGCCTGCGTTGCCGGCACGCTTGGTTCCTGGCTGACGGCCTCATCTGTCATTGCTGGAGATGCGGTTCCCACGTGTTCCTTTGACGTTGCGGCGGTCGTCGTGCCGCCATGTTCCTGCCCGCCGTGTTCAGCCGACATGCCGGCGGTCGGACACATCCCCACCATCCCGATCAGTAACCCCACCACCCACGGCTGCCTCATGTACGTGCCTCCCTCTGCTCACGGTTCTTGAACCGAAACCGGGTTTCCGCGACGCCGAACGGCAACCCATCCACTTCCACGTAGGGATAGACGAAGATGTTCACCGGCGGACCGGCTTGTTGGGGGACCAGGTGCAGATTGCGGCCCACGCTGATCAGGAACTTGTTCGGATCCCATGCCCCAAAATACTGATCCCGCCGCTCGGGATGTTTCCAGGCTTCGGAGGCATCCACCGGAACCCACCCGGTCTGCGGGCTGTAAAACTCCGCCCAACAGTGGTAGCCGGGGATCTCGGCTCCGTCTGTCTCAGGGACCGGCGCGCCGATGAAAAATTGTGCGGGGATCCCGACCGCGCGAGCCATCGAGATGAACAGGGAGTGAAAATCGGTGCAATTGCCTTTCCCCAAGAGGCAAGCCCGCGCCGTGTCGCCTCTGCCCCAGCCTGGCGTGGTCTTATCGTAGCGCATGTGCTCGATGACGTAGTCGTAAATGGCCCGCGCCCGTTCGACGTCGCCCGCCTGGCCTGCGGTGGCTTGCTGTGCTAGATGGGCCACCGTCTGATTGACGACCAGATACGGCTCGTCTCGCAACGCCAACGAGAGGGCCTTCGGAGCACCGACACCCTCGGACCCCTGGACCGCTTGACCGGTCATCAACGGAGCGCTGGCGCTGACGGCCACCTCATAGTCGACGGACACCACAACCTGCGGGGGAATTGGAGGCTTCAGCGCCACATAGGCCATCTCGTTTTCAAACGTCAGCTCTTCATGGATCTCATACGGGACGTCGGCATGGATCGTGCGGGAGAGGATGCGTTGGTTCTGGCGCGTCGTTGCCAGCGGGATCCACATCCGGATGTGCTGCGCCGCTGTCGGGAGATTGGCGAGCGACGCCGTGTAGGTTAATTGAAAGGTGCGCTCGTGGCGGGCCACATCGGTTGTCGTCGGCGTCTTTGGCAACCCATGCGCGCAACCCATGGCCAGCACCAGAGGCCACACGGCATATCTGCTTTTTTGCATCCGACGCCGCTCCTGCGGGGATGGAAGTCGACTCGACCCTGGAATGGCAAGCGGCAGGTATTCGCCCTGCCGTGGAGCAAATTATAGCAGAGGCCGTCCCGCCACACAAGGGGCGCTCACACGCCTGTCCGCATCGATGGAACGGCCGTGCGCAACCCTGGATCCAATGCGCTCTCACTGGCGTGGTACTGTTTCCGTTCGATCGTCGAAAAGAGGCTGTAAGCGCAAGGGACCACAAAGAGGGTCAGGAAGGTGGACAGGATGACCCCCCCGATGACGGCGATCGCCATGGGAATCCGCGTTTCCGCGCCGGGCCCGACCGCCAGCGCGGGGGGCACTGCCGCCGCCACCGTAGAGATGGACGTCATGAGAATCGGCCGCAATCGGATCGGGCAGGCCTGCATGAGCGCCTCCTGCACCCTGAGACCTTGTTTGCGCAGCTGATTCGTAAAATCGACCAGCAAAATCGAGTTCTTTTTCACGATCCCCATCAAGAGGACCAGGCCGATGAAGCTGTAGATGTTCAACGACTGCCGCCCGATCCACAGCGCCATGAGGGCGCCCGACAGGCTAAACGGCAGGGCCAGCAACACGGTCACGGGATGCAGGTAGCTGTTGTACTGCGACGCCAGCACCATATAGGACACCAACACCCCCAGCCACAGCGCGAAGAACAGGCTTTGGAACGACTCGCGAAACGTCTGCGTGCTGCCGCTGAACACCACGCGGTATCCTTCAGGCAAGACGGCCTTGGTAATCCGCGCTGTCTCCTGAAGCGCGTCGGCCTGGGATTTTCCTGGGGCGACATTGGCGAACATGCTGATGGCCCGCTCGCGGTTCTTGCGCGTGATCGTCAACAGGGTCGGCTGCTCGGTAATGGTCACGACGTCCTTCAGCTGGACCAGTTCGCCGTGCGTGTTCCACACCCACAGGTTCTCAATATCCTGCGCCTGCGTCCGTTGCGTTGGAATGAGACGGACTCGGACATCATAGCGCCGACCGCCCCGCGTGTATTTCCCCACCCGCTCGCCACCAATCATCGCATTAATGGTGCCGCCGATGGTCTCGATGCCCACTCCTCGCTCCGCGGCTTTGACGCGATCAGGACGGACGCGGACCTCGGGCACGCCGGTCAAATAATCCGTATCCACATCAACCATGAGCCCGCTCTTGGCCATGCGCTCGCGAATCGTCTCCGTATAGGACGCGAGCTTGTCCCAGTCCGTCCCGCGCACGCTCAACTCGATGGGAAATCCACGCTGCGCGGAAAATCCGCTTAACGAGAGGTCCTGGACGTAGGCTTTGACATCCGGGATGGCGTTGAGCTGCTTGCGGAAGAGGACCATCAGCTCCTGCTGGGACAAGCGGTGCGTGGCCGGCGGGACAACCGGGCGCTGTTGCGGCGGCTTAAACGTGATGAAGAGAACTCCGGTGTTGACCTCCCCGCCGCCAAACCCCCCAATGGCTCCGTAGTAGCGAGCCATCTCCGGACGGCTCATCGCAAAGGCTTCCGCCTGTTTAAATCGCTCGCTGGTGAAGGTGATGGAAGAGCCCACCGGTGTTTGGAGGCGCACCAAGAACATGCTTTGATCCTGGGGGGGGACGAATTCCTTTCGAAGCAATGGCAGGAAGCCGAGTGAGGCGAGGAACACCAGGACTGCAGCGCCGAGCACCAACTTCCGATGGGCGAGCGCCGATCCGAGGGTGTCGCGATAGCGCGCCGCCAGCCACTGGAAACTTCGTTCGACGGCCTGCCCCACGGCGGTGTGGCGCTCGCCGACCTGGAGAAATTGCGCGCAACGCATCGGGGCCAACGTCAGGGCCTCCAGGAGCGACAACGCAACGGCCACCGAGATGGTGACGCCGAATTCGAAGAAGAATTTCCCGATCATGCCGGACATGAAGGCCACCGGCAGGAAGATCGCGATGATGGCGGCCGTGGCGGCCATCGCGGCAAAGGTAATCTGGCGGGCCCCGCGTTGCGCCGCTTCGACCCGCTCCACGCCGCGCTCACGATATCGGACGATGTTCTCCAGCACCATGATGGCATCGTCCACCACAATGCCGATGGCCAGAGACAGCCCGAGGAGGGTGAAGGTGTTCAGCGTAAAGCCAAAGAAATACAGGCAGATGAACGTCCCCACGATCGAGGTGGGAATCGCCATGAGAATGTTCAGGGTCGCGCTCCAAGAACCGAGGAAGAACCAGCACACCACGGAGGTGAGGAGGGCGGAGAGCAGGAGCGTAAAGGTCAGTTCATGCACCGCATCCTCAATAAACTTTGTGCGGTTGAAATTGACGCCAATCTCGATGCCTTGGGGAAGCTGCGGGCGGATCTCCTCCAAGCGCTTGAGCACCCGATGGGCGACGGCGACTTCATTCGCCCCCCGCTGCTTGCGGATGCCGAGGCCGATGGCCGGCTTGCCCATGATCCGGGACAGGCGGCGCAGATCCGCCATGCCGTCCTCGACGGTTGCCACGTCCTTCAGATAGAGGGGCTTGTAAATCGGCTGGCCGGCCCGGCGGCCGATGATGATGTTCCCGAACTCCTCGACGCTCGAGGCTTCCCCCATCGAGCGCACGTTGAATTCCTTCGCCGCCGTTTCGATGCGGCCGGCCGGCACTTCCGCGTGCTCCCGCTGGATCGCCTCGATGACATCCGCAACCGTCAGCTGGTAGGCTTCGAGCTTCTGGCCATCCAACCAGACCCGGAGGTTCCGCTCGAGGAACCCTCCCAAGAAAATCTCTCCGACCCCATTGATCGTCTGAAATTGATCTTTGAGATGATCTTGCACGTAGCCCATCAAGTCCCGCATCGGCAGATTTCCCGACACCCCCAGCCACATAATCGGCTGGTCCTGCGGGTTGACCTTCACTGTCACCGGCGGATCCATCTCACGCGGAAGCCGCTGCTGAGCCTGCGCGATCTTGGTCTGGACTTCCTGGAGGGCGACGTCGATGTTGCGATCCAAGTCGAACTCCACCGTGATCGTCGCTTGCCCCTGCCGGGTGGAGGAGGAAATGTCCCGGATGCCCTGGACGCTCGTGATGGCGTCCTCCACGACGTCCACGACGTCGGTTTCCATGACTTCCGGTGCTGCCCCTTCCCACGTGAGCGTCACCGAGACGACCGGAAAGTCGACGTTCGGCATCTGACTCACGCCCATGCGCTGGAAGCTGATCGTCCCGAACACGATGAGGGCGGCCATGAGCATCCAGGCAAACACCGGGTTCTTGATGGAGAGATCCGATAAGGTCATAGAGTCCGTTCCGGTGCTTCCCCCATGTCCTGAGAGGGACGTCGACGCCTCATCCTGTCTTCCCCGTCGCCACTTGCAACTGCCAGTACAACCGTTTGGCCTCGTAGGTCGCATGGACGAGGTCTCGGCGGGCATCCTCAAGCGCCTGCAACGCCTGGAGGACCTCCAGGTTGTTCACGAGACTGCGCCGGTAATCTTCCGTTTGCAACCGGTAGTTGTCTTCAGCCGCCTCCAACGCTTTCTCGAATGCCCGCTGCGTCGCCAGGGCCGCTTGGAGCTGGGCGTATTTGTCGCGAATATCCAGGCTGGCAGTCCGCTCAGCCTTCTGGAGCTGCCATTTCGCCTGCCGCGCGAGTGCCCCCGCTTCCTTGGTGGCTCCGAGGGCCTGCCCGCCTTGAAAGATGGGGACCTCAATCTTCAGCAACGCGTCCCAATCCACCCCCTCGGAATTCCCGACCCGTTTCACATAGTAGTTGCTCTCCACGTCGACCGTCGGCCAGAACTTGGCGCGCTCGATCGCCACCTGTTGCCGTGCCACACGCCAGCGTTCCTCCGCGGCACGCACATCGGGACGGGATGCCGACGTGGCCAGATACGCGTCCTCGGACTCCAACTCCTCGGGGAGGGTCTCCGTATCACTGACGGCCTCGAGACCATCAAGCCCCGTCAGAAATTCCAGGAGCTGCCGCGCCGTCGTTTCCTGGCTCTGGACCCCTTCCCGCTCGGCTTCGATGCGGCGCAACTGCGCTTCAGCGCTGACCACTTCGCTTGGCCGCGAACGACCGAGACGTTCCCGCTCTTGGAGATCCTCGATCCGACCCATCAGCGTGAGCCGAATGGCTTCGAGCGCGCGCCGGTCCTCCCGCTGCTCCAGCAGCAGGTAGAACGCCTGTGACACGTCGGTGAAGAGGAGCTGTTCAGCGCGGGCTTTCTCATACGTGCGTTGCCGCCGCTCGGCCCGGCTGCCGGCCATCGCCGCAAACTCCTTGAAGCCGGCGAAGAGCGGCTGGCTGAAGGTGAACTTCCGCAGGGGAACGTGTTGCAATTTAAAGGCGGATTCGCCGCTGGCGTCCTGCCGTGTATCCGAGGAAGAAAACGAGGCGCGCGGGAGGACTCCGCTCACGGCTTGCAAGAACCGCCCTTCGGTTTCCTTGATCAGCTCCTGCTGCACGGCGATGTCCTCGCTCTGCTTCAACGCCAATGCATAGCACTCCCGCAACGTCAGGGATGCCGTGACGGAGGGCCGTGGGGGGACGACATCGCCAGCCCAAGAGGCCGCCGGCATCGCGGCCACGCAGGCCGCGATGAGCAGCAGCAGATGGCTGGATCGCCTGTCAGCGCTGGAGGGTGAACTGTTCATTGAGGCGGGTGATCACGCGGTGGAAGGCCTGCAGCTCGCGCTGATCCAACAACCGCAGCACCTCTTCCCACCGCCGACTGACGACGATTTGAAACTGTTGGATGAAACTGTGGCTCTTGACCGTGAGCTCGACGACCACCTGCCGGCGGTCGTGGGCATCAGCCCTGCGCCGGACGTAGCCGGCGCGAACCAGCCGTTCCACGATCCCGCTGGCCGTCGGCAGGCTCACATGGATGGTGCGCGCCAGCGCCCCCATCGTGCACCGGCTGGAGGCATGGATGGCCATCAGCACGAGGAACTGCGTCTGCGTGACGCCCTGTTTGACAAAAAAATCGAGCTGCACGCCCCGCAGGATGTTGGGCATGAGCGCGGCGATGGCTCGGCTGACTTCGCGTCGGCTTGTGGCAGGCATCGGTAATGATTCCCTTATGCTAAATATTAGCCTATATGAACTAAATTGTCAAGCCCGCGTCACAACGGCCGAGAGGAAAGGAGCGCGGGAGGGGGGTTACTTTTCGCCCGAGAGACCCACTAGTTTGCGCCGGCTGACGTAGAGTTGCCGGACCAATAGGGGGGCGGTAATGAGCGTGAGCGCGAAGAGCACCTTCCAGATGTTTCCTTGGTCGGTTAACGAGTACCCCAGATACACGTAAAGCACGCTCATCGGGATCATGCTGAGGAACGTCGCAAGCGCGTACGGACCAAAACGAACCGCAGAGAGGCCCAGCCCGTAGTTTTGCACGTCAAAAGGCAAAAAGGAAATGAGCCGCATCAACACAACGATTTGAAAACCTTGCGCGCCGATGTGCTGGTTGAGCGACGCGACGTTTCCCCGAAGCAATTTCGAGACGGCTTCTCGCCCCAGGAGCCGTGCGAGTGCAAATTGGGTGCACGCACGGATCATGGAGCTGACCAAGGCGGCGGCCACTCCCCAGACCGGACCAAAGACCAGGCCCGCGGCCATGATGACAATGCTCGCGGGCAAGGGGATCAGCGGCTGGCTATACAACAGGATGTAGGCCAACGGCGCCCAGATGCCGAATGACAGGACAAAATTGCGCACCCGCCCCGGGGTCAGATGGGCCACATCAACCCCCATCGCCCGGAGAGCCAGAAGGACGGCCACGACCAGCACCACACACGCCCCGAGCCTCATCCACCAGGCACGCGGCATCATCCACCGCCAGTGGCTCGCCCGCTTGTCGCCAGGCTGCTGCCCCGTCATGCCGATGACGCCCAGGCACGGCGCAACGTCTCGATGGCGGATTGGAACACGCGCTCGGGAGCGGGTGTGGTGGCCAGTGGCGTCCACAAGGCGGGTGACCATCCTTGAGCCGGCTCGAATTCAGCGCGGAGACGCTCATAGTGCGCGGGCCGGGCCTCCGACATATCCGTCTTGGCTGCCAGCCGACGGCCAATCCGATGGAGCGCGACGGCCTTTGGCGCCACACACTCGAAGAAGTGAAACGAGGCGTGATGCTGGGCGGCGATGCGGCGCAACGACTCCCGGCCAGCCTGCTTCGCAAACGTCCCGTCGCAGACGACTGAGCGGCCCCGGGCGACCACGGCCTCGGCGCGCTGCATCAGACGCTGATAGACCTGCTCCGAGACCTGGGGGGCGTAGAGACCGGCCGCAAAGCCTCGGCCGGGCCGGCGCCTGCCGGCGAACTCCCGAAGGCGAATCTCATCGGTCCGCACCCAGGCCGCGCCGAAGGCGCGGGCCAGCGAGCGGGCCAGCGTGCTTTTACCCGTCCCAATCATCCCGCCCACGACAATCAGCCGCGGCTTCGAAAACCGCCGGGCGTACTCCACGGCGAGCCGGAAGTGCCGGCGGGACAAGGCGCGCACGCGCCGGCCTTCGGGGCTGTGCGGGTGCTGCAGCCAGGCGAGTCCCCGGACTTTTCCGCGCACCAGACTGCGGTGACACTGATAGAACGGCAGGACCACGTCGCACGCCGGGTCGCGCATCGTGCGTCGGTACCTCGTCACCAGCGCGTCGGCCAGGTCCCGACGGCCTCTAAACTCAAGGTCCATCATCAGGAAGCTAAAATCATTGACCAGGTCCCCGCAGCGAAACGCGGGCTGGAATTCCACGCAGTCAAAAATGGTCACGGGCGAGGTCATGCAGATGTTTTCACAGCGTAGATCCCCGTGACCGTCGATGACCCGTCCCTGTCGAACCCGCTGCCCCAGCAGGGGCTCATGCAGAACCAGAAACTGTCGGTAGGCCTCCTCCAGAAATGCGCGATCCGCTTCAGGCAGGAGCTGCCCTACGAATGGCTCGCATTCGCGGAGGTTGCCCAAGACCAGCGCCTCGACTTGCCGGGGAGCGCCGTAACGGCCGATCGTCCTGCTGCGCGCGGCGCGTCGAAAAAACCGGAAGAGGACATCGGCCACGGCGGTCATGGCACGTCGGCTGACCTGCCCCCTGGCGAGGCACTGGTCAAGCATCCGCTCTTCGGGCAGTCGGCGCATCTTCACCGCCCACTCGACGACCCGCCCCTTCCCGCCCAGCCGGAGACCACGCGGCGTTTCGACCACCGGGACAACCCCCAGATAGAGCTCGGGAGCGAGCCGACGGTTCAAAGAAGTCTCCAAACGGCACCACTTCTTTCGGGAGGCCAACGTGGAGGCGTCCAGAAACGGAAAGTGAACCGGCTTTTTGACCTTATAGGCAAAGGCCCCAGCCAGAAACACCTGAGACACGTGGGTTTCCCGCCGCTGCACAGCGCCAACGGGATGCGGGTAGTTGGCCGAATGGGTGAAGAATCGGATCAGGCGGCGCTCCTCCAGGACCGGCGCGGGCATCACCGTCTGGCCCGAGCGGCCGCGCTTCGTGGGCATCGGATGTTTCCCTGACCCTAAGAGCACCTAACGAAATGCGGACATGACCGCGTTGCGAGCGCCAGGCGGCCAGCTCCCAGGAACAACGACGAAGGCGTATCAGGGACACCGATATGGCGAGGAGGCGTGACGCCGGAGATGGCCGCCTGCCGCCGCAACCCGCAGGGCTGGGCCGAGCCGCGGCGCCGCGCGGCGTTGCTCGTCGCTCGCGTACTCGTCTGTCGAGTACGCCACGCTCCTCGCGCCTTGCGCGGCTTGCACCTCGGCCCAGCGCGGCCGTGTCGGCATTTTGTTAGGTGCTCTAAGTGAGTATTGATCATGTGTCGCGCCGTGAGCCGAACATCGTCCTCGGTCACAGGCCTGGCGCGTACGGCAGAATACACGAGCTTAGCCGATCGAACTGCAAATGTCTAGCCGTCACCCCAGACTGGACGAGGGGCGTTGCGCCTGGAAGCGAACGGCTTAGTAAAGGCTTGTGTTCCAGGCAGTTCCTGTGTTACAGTGGGCGCAACAAGGAGGGTTCCATGCGGAGAAGTGGCGCAATCGGGTTCGCCATCGCTTTGGGGCTCGTCTCGTGGCAGCCAGCCGCAGCCGCCAGCGGGGACATGAAATCCTCTGGCGCGCTGACGAAACTCGGACGCGGCTTTGTCAACATCGTGACGGGCTGGGTTGAAATCCCCAAACGCATCCAGGAAACGTCACAAAGCCAGGGCGCGGCGGCAGGATTCACATGGGGGCTCCTCCGCGGCCTCGGACACGGCTTCATTCGCACCGCAGCCGGCTTCTATGAACTGTTCACCTTTCCCTTCCCCGCCCCGCCTGACTATGCGCCGGTCATTGAGCCTGAATATGTCTTTACTGAGGAGCCGGCCAAGTAGCGCCATCGCCGTATGGGCTTCCAGCATTCCGTGACGAAAGCGGGAGCCGCGTCGGTTCATGGCAACGGCGTTCAATGTGCTTACGGCCTCTCCCTTTCGTCGGGGCCTCGTCATGACGAGGCCGAACACAGAGGAAGGAGGTGAAGGTCGTCACCGGTCGGTATCCTGTGCCTAACGAAAGAAACCAGGAGGCATGACGGATGGATTGGACCGCATTGCTCCTTGACCCGATGCGCAATTGTTTTAACCAGCTGATGGAGTTCATTCCCCGCCTGTTGGGTGCGTTGGTGATCCTGGGAGTGGGCTGGTTGATCGCCAAGTTCATTGAAGGCCTCGTGGTCCAGATCCTGCGAGCGGTCGACAAACTCGCGGACCAGATCCAGATTACCGCCGTGCTCTCCAAAGGCGGGATTAAACGGAGGTTCTCTGAGCTGGTCGGCATGATCATCTACTGGCTGATCATGCTGATGGTTTTGGTCACCGCGCTCAACGCCCTGCAACTGACCACCGCCGCAGAACTGGTGCAACAGGTCTTTACGTTCCTGCCGAACGTCGTTGCCGCTCTCTTCATCTTGATTGTCGGGCTGTTTACGGCCACGTTCCTGGCGACGACAGTCCGCACGGCGGCCAGCAATTCCGGCATCTCCCAGGCTAATCTCCTGGGGCAGGCCGTGCAGACCAGCGTGGTCATCTTCACTCTCGTGGCGTCGCTCAGACAACTCCAAATTCAATTTGTGGGCGAAGCGTTCCTGATCATCTTAGGAGCGATTGCTCTGGGGTTGGCCCTGGCTTTCGGGCTGGGATGCAAGGACATCGCCGGGCGCTGGGTCAACAGCGTGATCGAAGAACTCTCCTCGCGCAGGCGCTAAGCCGCGCGGGGCTCCTGCGGGCGGCCCGCTCGCTGCCAGGGATCTTCCTGGCGGTGAGCGGACTGTTCTCTGCGCCGGCGGCCGAAGCCTTGAATGCGGACCGGTTGGAGCCGTCTGAAGAAACCCTTCTGCAGTCCACCCTCCAGCATCTTGAGCCCTTCATTGCGTCCAAAAAACACGAGGGGAGCAACAACCTCCTGACGTGGGAGGAACTCTACCAGCCGTTACCCGAAGAGGAACGGGCGCTGCTCGATGGCGTTCGAGCCCTGAAAGCCGAGGCGCTGGGCGCCACCAGCCATTATTTCGGGCACACCGACGGGGTGTCCGGTGTCGTTCCTGTCGGGCCCGAAGACATCACCAGGCAAGGAGTCCCGACACGGCTTGAGCCGCAATACCTCCCGCAGCCCGTTTACACCGCCTACACGGCGATGATGCAGGCGATGGAGCGCGACATCGGGAAACGCCTCTTCGTGGACTCTGGCTATCGGTCACCCGCCTACCAACTCTACCTCTTCCTCTTCTATCTGCCCAAGCATCAGTATTCCATCCGCGAGACCAACCGCCATGTGGCCCTCCCGGGTTACAGCGAGCATGGCAATCCGGACCGGCAGGCGATCGACTTCATCAATCAAGCGGGGGTGAACGGTGAGGACCATCCGGAGGAATTTGAGGCGCTCCCGGAATACCAGTGGCTGCTCCAGCATGCGCCGCAGTTCGGATTCCACCTCTCCTATCCCCGCGACAATCCTCACCACACCGCGTTCGAGCCATGGCACTGGCATTTTGAGCGCCGCGATCGATAATCGATTGAACGGGAGGTACGATGTACGAGGTAGGATGAAAACCGCAGACGGTTGACCGAGCTGCGTTGCTTCATACCTCATACTTCTTACTTCAAACCCTCGTTGCTTCGCTCATGGGCAAACCGACACTCCTCCGATCACTCACTCTAGGTGATGCAACGATGCTCGTTATGGGGTGCATCGTGGGGGTGGGGATTTTCCGCACCGCCAGCTCGATCGCCGGACACCTCCAGTCCCCGCCCCTCATCCTCAGCCTCTGGGTGTTTGGCGGCCTGTTGTCCCTGTGCGGAGCGCTCTGTTACGCGGAGCTGGCGGCGATGTACCCGGCGACCGGCGGCGACTACGTCTACATCAGCACCATCTACGGGCGTTGTTGGGGCTTCCTGTTTGGCTGGACCAAGTTGTTCATTGAGCGGACCGGAACGATCGCCATCCTGGGTGTGGTCTTCGCCGAATACTTCAGACGCATCATCCCCTACGGTCCCTCCACCATGCGCTGGATGGCGGCGGGGGCGATCCTGCTGCTGACGCTGGTCAACATCCTCGGCGTGAAATGGGGCAAGCACGTGCAGAACGTGTTCACCGTCATCAAGATTGGAGCGCTCGGCTCGCTGATTGCCGCGGGTCTCTACGCCACAGCCCATCACGGCGCCACCACTCCGAATTGGACGCCCCCTCCCATCACGGCCTCGCTGCTGCAGTCCATGGGGGTGGCGTTGGTGTTCGTGCTGTGGACGTACGGCGGCTGGACCGAGGCCGCGTATGTCGCGGAGGAGATCCGAGACCCCACCCGCAACGTGCCGAAGGCCATCCTGTTGGGCCTGGCTCTCACCACCACCCTGTACGTCTGCGTGAACTGGAGTTACCTGGTGTGCATCCCCATGGACCATCTCCCCCACACGCCGCTTGTGGCCTCGGCCGTCATGCAACAGCTCCTGGGGCCTTCCGGGGCGACCTTCATCACCTGGATGATTGCCTGCTCGGCGTTTGGAGCGCTCAACGGCTATATCCTGACGGGCGCGCGCATCCTCTACGCGATGGGCCAGCATCATGCGGTGTTCGCTAGGCTGGGAACCCTCCACCCAACTTGCAGGACCCCGGCGCTCGCCCTCGCGCTGAACGCCGCCATCGCCATTGGGCTGGTCTTCACGAAAACGTTCGAGCAAATCATGACGTATTCAACCGTTGTCATCTCCGTCTTCTTCACGATGGCGGTGTTCGGGGTGATGATCCTACGACGCACTGAGCCTGACCGACCGCGGCCCTACAAAGCGTGGGGATATCCCTTCACCCCCGTCATCTTTGGACTGGTCATGGTTGGGTTCATTGCGGACGTGTGCCTCAAACAGCCCACCGACGCGCTCTTCGGCTTTGGCCTGCTCGCGTTGGGACTCCCCTTATACGGCCTGTCGCAAGCCGCCACGCCCCCATGAGCCCCCGCCGCCCGGTCGTCGTGATCCACGGGGGGACCGGCTGGCACCGGGGCCAAAGACAGTTGACGCGGGTCCGACAGAGCCTTCGAGCGATCAGCCGGGCCGCCTACGACTACCTACAAACCCACTCCGCCTGCGACAGCGCCGTGTTCGCCGTTCGATTGCTGGAGGACGACCCGCTGTTCAATGCCGGCACCGGATCGGCCCTGCAGCAGGATGGCCGGGCGCGCATGAGCGCTGCGGTGATGGACGGCCACGCGCGGCGCTTCGCGGCGGTTGTGAACATCGAACGGGTCCGCAACCCCATTGTGGTCGCCCGGGCGCTGCTCGATCAGCCGGATCGCGTGCTCGCCGGCCCGGAAGCCACGGGCTTCGCCAGATCCCTGAGCCTGCCCGCGTGGAATCCGATCACCGCCCTCCGACTGCGGCAATGGCGGCAGCGCAAACGAGGAACCCACGGCACGGTCGGCGCGCTGGCCCTCGACCAACGCGGCTTCCTGGCGGCGGCGACCTCAACCGGAGGGAAAGGGTTTGAACGGCCTGGCCGGGTCAGCGACAGCGGCCTGCCGGTTGGCACCTACGCCGCCCGTGAGGTCGCAATCAGCTGCACCGGGATCGGCGAGGATATCCTCGAGGAAGGGTTGGCGGTGCGCATCGCTGAACACGTGCGTCACGGGCACTCGCTCGCGGAGACCGTTCGCGCAATCCAACGGGGTCTCCGGAGGGACCGGCGGCGGGCGGGCGCGATCACGCTGGATCATCAGGGGCACGTAGCCTGGATGACGACGTTGCCAATCCTCCTCGCGGTGGCCCAGACGCCGAGGCGACGGGTCGAAAGTTTCTGAAACTGTCCGCGGCTAGCCGCCCCTTGCCCCGTACCAATTTTCCCACGCGGAAGGCTGATTGCAGGCGGGCAGTCGTACGGCCAGCATTCGAACTAAGACAACCGGTACGCTCAGGAAAATGGTGCGGGGCTTGCCTCGGCCAGCCACCCTTGGTATAGTAACCGCGACCGATGCGCCTCTTTACCGTCGCCACGATCGCCTGCGGTCTGTTTGCGGCCGGGTACCTGATCTATGGCCGGCTCCTGGCCAAATGGTTCGAGTTGTCGCCGAACCGGACGACGCCAGCCTGTTCGATGAACGACGGCGTCGATTATGTCCCCGCGAAAGCCCCCCTCTTGCTTGGTCAACACTTCTCTGCCATCGCGGCTGCCGGTCCCATTGTCGGTCCCATCCTGGCGGGGTTGTGGTTCGGATGGCTCCCCGCGTTGCTGTGGATTGTGGCTGGTGCCATCTTCTTCGGCGCGGTCCATGACTTTTCGACGTTGGTGGGTTCGGTCCGCCATGGAGCCCGGTCGATCGTCGAAATGGTGCGGGACCACCTCGGCTCACGGGCCCATCTGTTGTTTATGGGATTTGTATGGCTGTCGCTAGTCTACGTGATCATCGCCTTCACGGACCTGACGAGCGCGTCATTCGTTGAGCCGGTGTATGGAGGCGGCGTGGCTAGCTCGTCGTTCTGGTACCTGTTGGCCGCCATCGCCATGGGCGTGGTGTTGTACAAGCTGCGGATGCCGTTGTGGCTGGCCACATGCCTGTTCGTACCGCTGGTCGGGCTGATTATCTGGTTTGGGCAGGCCGCTCCTTTGCGCCTGCCGGAGCTCGGGTCCGTGCGTCCCCAGGTGCTGTGGAATGGCGTCATCCTCGCGTATTGTTTTGTGGCCTCCGTGATTCCGATGTGGCTCCTCCTGCAGCCTCGCGGCTACCTCGGCGGGTTCTTTTTGTATATCGCCCTGGCGGCCGGCCTCCTCGGCCTGTGGCTCGGCGGAGATCGCATCCGCTACCCGGCGTTCCTGGGGTGGCATAACGCGCAGGGGTTTCCGCTGGTGCCGTTGTTGTTCGTCACCGTCGCCTGCGGGGCCTGCTCAGGCTTTCATGGCATCGTCAGCTCGGGCACGACGTCCAAACAAATCAGCCGCGAACCCGATTGCCGCCTGGTCGGCTACGGCGGGATGCTCTTAGAGGGGCTCGTCGCGGTGATCGCCCTGTCGACGGTCATGCTCTTGGCGCCGGATGAGGCCGGCGTCAAGCAATCTCCGGACCGTATTTACGCCAATGGGCTCAGCCACTTTGTCGAGCTCATCGGCGTGAATCGTGAATTTGCCAGATCGTTCGCGCTGCTGGCGTTTGCGACCTTCATCTATGACACCCTGGACGTCGCCACGCGGCTGGGGCGGTATATCTTTCAAGAATTGACGGGCTGGAGGGGGCGGAGCGGCTCTGTCGTTGCGACGTTCTGCACGCTGGCGGTGCCGGCGGTGTGCGTGAGCCTGACGGTCAAAGATGCCGCGGGCAACGTCATCCCCGCCTGGAAAGTCTTCTGGACCATCTTCGGCGCCTCCAATCAACTGCTGGCGGCGCTGACGCTGTTGACCATCACGGTGTGGCTGAAGCAAAGCGGAAAACCCTGGTGGGTCAGCGCCGTCCCGGCGGCCTTCATGTTGACCATGACGTTGTGGTCGCTCGGCTGGCTCGCGACACCGTGGGTTGCCGCGCTGGGGCACGGCCGGTTGGCGGTTGACTGGATCGCCGTGATTGCCCTCGTATTAATGGGATTGGCCGTGCTGGTGGTCGCTGAAGCGCTCAAGACGTTCTTCAGGCAGGCTGTCCGCCCCGCCTCATCCTAGATCCCTAGATCCGCGCACGACTCGAAATACCCGCAGCGGAGGCAGAGTCGCTTACAGCTCCGTTCCACCAGTCCGCCACTGCAGGCAGGACACACGGCGGGGACGATGGGTTCGGTGGGACGCTGACAGCGCAGAACCGGCTGGGGCCGTTGTGGAGAGCTAGGGGGTGGCTGGCAAGGATAGTTCGCGGATGACGTCCTGGATAATACGCTCGACATCCTCGTGCGTCACGGCATGATACCATACGTAGTCGGGGAACACCATGACGTTTGGTCCCCGCGCACACACGTCCTGACAGCCGGATTTGCTGACCCGAACGGTCCTCGCCAGCCCAAGTTCTTTCACGCGGGCCTTGAGCGCCTCCGCAATCGCCTCGCTCCCCCGGTGGGCGCAACACGCCTCCGGCGGCTCTCGCTTGTTGATGCACACAAACAGCATCTTGCGATACGGGACGCGCCCTCGTTCCACGTGTTGGACCCTTTCGTTGGCTCTCTGGCCTTCACACGGGTGTTGGGCGGGAGCCGTTACACATGAAGTCCCGCCTGCCGAAGGTCCTCTTCGAGCATCTTCCCATCCGTGAAGTGGACGGCCGTCAGCCCCATGCGGCGGGCGGTCAGCACATGCCCTTCGATATCGTCAATATAGATTGCGGCGTGGGGAGGCGTTTGAGCTTTTCGCAACGCCAGCTCATAGATCTGCGGTTCGGGCTTCCGAAGGCCGATCTGATACGAGGCGAGCCAGTGGTGCACCCGGTCGAAGACCGGCCACGTCCGGCGGATGTGCTCGTCATGGAGGATATTCGTATTCGTCAGCACCAGAATCGTGTAACGGTCCAGGAGGCGCTGCAGCAGCCATGTGGTGTCGGTGTTCTCGCTGAGGATGCCGTTCCATGCCGCCACGAATTCCTCAAAGCTCCAGGACAATTTCAAGCGCTGCACGAGCTGGTCAAAGTACTGCCGCGGCGTCATCCGGCCCAGCTCGAGCTGTTCCAGTAGTGGCGGATCCACCAGTACCCGCTCCAGCACTTCCACCGTCTGCCCCGTCTCTTCCGCAAGCCGGCGGACCATCAGTGCCGGCTTCACGTGGACCAGGACCCCGCCGAGATCAAAGATGACGAGCTGAAAACTCATGTCCGTTTCCGCGCGCGGCCCCCGACGGCTTCGGTCAGCGGCTGCGGCACGACGACTCGGACGTCAAGCGTCCAGAGATCGCTGAAATGCTCGGCGATGAGCTGGACGGCGCCCGGGTCACCGGTCTCCAAGAGCCAGAAAACCTGAGGAGGCGAGTGGCCCGCGACGACATATCGGTGGGCCGTGCGGCAGAGGGCGCGAAGCCGTCGGTCCTTGCCATGCGCGACCCACTGGCGGCGCTTTGCCGCAATGGCTTGCGGCGAGGCTCCCGCTCTTGCCTGTGCCGTCACCCAAAACCACATCGTGCCCCTCCTCCCGATTGACAAAACGTCCTCTGAGTATCCCACGGCCAGCAATCGGACCCGGTCATTTTTGAGACGCCGCGTCAGGAGGACGTTGCGCCCGATGCGTTTCCAGCGTTTTCGCCGAGCTTGGTGAGAGCCGCTTCGCCTGCCATGAGTTTTCGAAGACCACCCACCGGTTCATCGACCCGTGCGAGGACGGCTGAGCGTGGCACGGGGCCAAAATGGCGGGAGTCGCGACTGTACAGCCGGTTATCCCCGGCGACAAAATACTCCTTTGCGCCCAGGCGGGTTTTCGGGCATGGCTCGTCTCCCGGCGGGGACTCCCGGATCCACGCGTACGGCTCCTCGAGAGGCAACCCCTCCACCCAGATGCGCCCGCCGTTCCATTCGACTGCTTCGTTCGGCAGGCCAACGACCCGCTTGACCTCAATTCGGCTGGGTTGCTCTGGAGAGACCACGATAACCACATCGCCTCGTGCGGGAGCCTCCACGAGATACGACCAGGCGTTCGCCCAGAGGCGGCAGCCGGACGGGAACGTCGGCTCCATACTGGGCCCCTCCACCGTGACGCTGCGGGCGGCCAGGCGATGAAGCCAGGCACGAGGATGGATCCGACTCATCCTGTTCACTTCGGGGTCAACTGCGGAGCCGCTCGTGTGGGAGCAACCCGACGGCCTATTGACCCTGCGCTGCGGGATACACCAATTCCCCGCCTGATTTCTGGAGGGAGGGCTGCCGGCGGACCACCGCGCCTTTGGTTTTCCAAAACAGCTCGGTGATCTGCTGCACTTTTGTCAGCAAGTCCTGGGCGGCCTGCAGATTGACATCCTGCCGCGCCTTGGAAGCCAGTTTCATGGCGTCCCAAAACAACCCGTGGAGCTCTGGAAATTGTTTCACATGATCCGGCGTCACATAATCGCCCCAGATGATGCGGAGTTCCTGTTTGCAAAGCTCGGCCTGCGCGTCCTTCACCGTGGCGTAGCGGGACAGCTTGTGCACGTAGGCGTCTCGTTCTTGGGGGCTGGTGTCCGGGCCGGGTTTTGGCAGCTCGGTGATGAGCTGGTTCATACGGATGACGGTGAGGGCGGCGATCTGGGCGGCGTGCGGATCATAAATGCCGCAGGGAATATCACAGTGCGCGTGGACGGTTGTGGTCCGCATCCACGCGATCCGTTGCCTGATCCATTCGATGACCTTCATGATGAGATCCTCCCCGGTTGGTGTGCGGCGGCTCGGCATCGACACTTCCCTGGTATGCTTTCTGGTCATTATAAGAAGGTGGCGCCTCGCTTGTCAAAATCGCCCTGGACGTTTGCGGCGGCTATTGAAGCGGCCGGCGACCGGCAAACCCCTCTTCCAGGGTGTGCCAAAACCGCACCTGGTCCTCCCCAAGCCGCCAGCACAGGAGGACCAACTCGCCCTCGCGCAGCCCGTAAAAATCCACCAGGCCCTGGTTGAGATCCTTCAGGATGCCTCCCAGGTTTTCCAACTGCTGGAGCGCCGATTGAAACGCCTGCAACAGATCCAACTGATGCTGGGTCAACTCCGCGAGCTGCCGGCGGATGTCCTTGATGGGATAGCCGTTGCCCTGAGCAAGTTTCCTCGTGCCCTCATCCAGTTGCCGATTGGTTTGGAGGATGGAGGTTTGGAGCCCCTGGAGCTGCTGGACCAAGGACGCCACCTGGCTCAACACCTGGTTCGCTTCCTCCGCCGTAAAGATTTTCTCTGGTTGTGCCATGCGACCCATCTCCTGCGGGCGCCTGAGGAATCAGGACCGGAGGATTCGCGGAGAATCGAGGTGTGCGTGGAGGGCTGTTGGCGTCTCGGGTCGGCTCACTCGCCTGGCGTCACTGACCGTCACGTGGCGAGGAAGCAGATGAGGCAAATCAAACGCTAAAGGAGTGGCCGCAGCCGCAGTTCTTTTTGGCCAGGGGGTTTCCGAATTCAAACGCACCCCCCATCAGGCCGCTCTTGTAGTCGACCGTCGTGCCGTCCAGATACAGGTGGCTCTTGGCGTCCACGAGAATCTTCACGCCCTCTTGCTCAAAGAGGGAGTCGTACGGCTTGGGAGCGGCCTCCTCAAGGCCCAACTGGTAGGAAAAACCGGAGCACCCTCCGCCCTTCACCCCGATCCGTAAGGCCACGTTGGGCTTTTGCTCCTGTTGGACAAGGCGTTTCACTTCCTGTAGTGCCGCTGGTGTCAAGGTTATCATCTTCTATCCCTCCTTCAGACAGCTAGTATAGCACGACGACCACGCCGAGGCAATCGCCATCGACGCGTCAAGGCCTCAAGAAGCGGGCGGTTGGCCGGTGGAAACCGAAGCCGCTTCAGCTGCCTGGCGCTGACCCAACGGAGTTGGCGCGACGCGAGTGGCCTCGGCACGCCAGAGATGACGCGACAGCGGAACACCTGAAGGCACACCTGTCGGTCGGGATAGGAAAACCGTAGGCAGGCCAGACGCCTGCCGACCCGTACCCTGACCCCTAGTTCCTCCCGGAGCTCACGCTTGAGGCACGCCTCCCAGGACTCTCCGACGCGTCGTTTGCCGCCGGGAAACTCCCAGCAGCCTCCGAGATGCGCATGGAGGCTGCGGCGGCTGACCAAATAGCCGCCGTCCTGCTCAATCACCGCGATGGCGGCCTGGACGCGAGGCAACGGGCGCTTGGGCATAGGGATAACTCCGGCAATGGCGTCGCAGGGCGCAGGAGGGACATCGGGGGGCTCGCGCCGTGCATACGAGCGCGCCGAAGTCCATCATCGCCTGGTTGATCTGGTAGGCTTTGCCGGGTGGAATCACCTGAGCCGCCAGCTGCCACAACCGGCGCTTTGCAGCCCCTCGGCCTCGGCCTGCGGCCACACCGAAGTAGCGGCTCAGAAGCCGCTCCACGTTGGTGTCCAGAATGGGCGCATCCTGATTAAACGCAAAGCTGAGCACCGCTCCCGCCGTGTACCGACCCACGCCGTCCATCGCAACGAGCCCGTCATAGGAATCCGGGATGCGCCCGCCGTGCCGCGTGACCACGTGCCGGGCGATGTTGCGCAAGCGGATGGGCCGAATGTTGTAGCCCAACGGGTACCAGACTTTTTTCAGCTCTGACACCTTGGCCGCCGCCAGTTGGTCCACGGTTGGGTAGCGGCGCAGGAATTCATGGTATTTGGGCACGACGCGGTCAACCTGTGTTTGCTGGAGCATGATTTCGGAGACCAGGATCTTATAGGGATCTCGGGTTCGGCGCCACGGCAGGGGGCGTTGATAGCGGGCATACCAGCGCAGGAGCAGCCGCTGGAAGGCCGACAGCAGCCGTGGAGACGGCGGACGGCTTGGAGATCGCGGACGGCGCGGCATGTCTATTGGGCACACGTGTCAGGCACCATAGCAAATCCCCCACGAAAGGTCAAGAGACCCGAGCCCCGGGTAGTGCATCAGTTTGACACCACAGATGTCACAGAAGCCACACAGAGACACAGAATCGTCTTCTTCCCCCTCTGTGTTTCTGTGGACGTTCTGTGCCTCTGTGGTGTGAACCGTCAAATTGACGCAGTACCGAGCCCCGTCGGGCCCGAGGGATTCGTTTACAATACGAACAGGGCTCTGCTAGAATATTTCCTCCCGACTGGGACAGACATGATGGCTGCGACGACCTTCCAAACCGTAGTTGACCGCATCGACGTGCTCTCCTACAACGTCCACGGCTTCCGCCTGAGGTTGGCGGAACCGACGAACCTGGCGTTTGAGCCTGGCCAGTTCGTGATCGTCCATGTGCCCAAGGACGGCTCGACGGTGAAGCGCGCGTACTCGATTGCCTCTCCGCCTCATGAAGCAGGGGTCATCGAGCTGTGCATCCAGTACATCGAGGGTGGGGCGGCCTCCACGTTCTTCTGGAAACTGAAAGAAGGCATGCCCGTGACGATGTCCGGTCCCCACGGGCGTTTCACCTTGGCATCCCCGCTCGCCTATGAACCGGTCTTCATGGCCACCGGCACCGGCGTGGCGCCGTTCCGCAGCATGATTCAGCACTTGTGCCACATGAAGTTCGCGCAACCGATCTGGCTCCTCTTCGGCTGCCGCTATGAACACGCCGTCCTGTACGAAGCGGAGTTCCGCGCCATCGCTTCCTTGCATCATAATCTCCAGTACATCCCCACCGTCAGCCGTCCGAAGGAATGGAAAGGTGAAACGGGGCATATCCAGCAGACCTTTCAGAAGTACATCCGCGACTACGCCAACAAGGAGATCTACGTCTGCGGTTTTCTGGAGATTGTGAAGGCGGTCGTCAGCGACCTGAAGTCCTTCGGAGTGCCTGAGACGCGGGTTCACTACGAAGAATGGTAGACGGTCGCCCATTGTTCATTGTTCGGAGCGCGTAATGCAAGGGACGAAGAACGTCTGCCTCCCTCGCCGCGCCGCCTGTTTCCCTTCGAACACCGAACACCGAACATCGAACATCTCCGGATGATTTCCCGCGTAATCACAATCGGTCATACGCCGGATATGGATGATGCCTTCATGTTCTATGCGATGGCGGGAGGCAAGGTCCCTCTGAATGGCCTGCGCATCGAGCATGTCATCGTGGACATCCAAACGCTGAACCAGCGCGCCTTAAAGGCCGAGTTGGACGTCACCGCCGTCTCCGCCGCCACCTATCCGCTCCTCACCAAGGACTATTGGATTCTGTCCGTAGGGTCCAGCGTTGGGCGGGGCTACGGGCCGCTGGTGGTCTCCTCCAACCCGTGGAGCCCTGAGGACCTCAGCGGCCGTCGGGTTGCAGTCCCCGGGCAGCATACGACGGCGTTCTTGTTGCTACGGCTGGCCGTGCCCGGCGTGGTGCCAGTGGAAATGAGCTTCGAGCAGATTCCGGAGGCGGTACTGCGGCAGGACGTGGAGGCGGGCCTGTTGATTCACGAACGGCAACTCACGTACCGGGACCAAGGTCTCCTGCCGATTCTGGACCTGGGCAGCTGGTGGCAGCAGCGGACTAAACTGCCGCTGCCCCTCGGGCTCAATGTCGTGAAGCAAGCGCTGGGACGGCCCCTGGCCACGCAGATCGCGAAGACCCTCAGGGACAGCATCCTCTTTGCCATGACCCATCAAGACGAAGCGATTGCCGCGTGCCTACGGTTCGGACGCGGCATCGACGCGGCGCGCGCGCGGCAGTTCGTCAGCATGTATGTCAATGAAGACACCCTGACGCTCACACCGGACACCCGTAAGGCCTTGCGTCTCCTCTACCAGCAGGCGCATCAGGCGGAACTGCTGACCAGTCAGCCCCGGCTCACCATTATCGACCCGCCCAAACTCTAAGCGGCCTTACGCCGCGCGGCCCGAGGAACCCTCAGGAAACCAGTAGCGTCTGCGACGAAATACGTCCGTCTTGAGGTTGGCCACGCGGTCCAGAAACAGCGTGCCGTCGAGATGGTCGACCTCGTGCTGGATGGCAATGGCCTCAAATCCCTCAAACCAGCGCAGCCACTGCCGGCCACCGGTATCCCGCGCCCGCACCTGCACCCGCGACGCCCGCTCGGTATTCCCCGTCAGATCCGGGATCGAGAGGCAACCCTCCCGCTGAATCACGCGGCCCCCCCGTCCGACCACCTGAGGGTTGACGAGCACGAGTAATCCGTGGCCCCCGCGCGCCGTCGGATGCCCGGTCACATCAACCACCGCCAGCCGCAGTTCCCTTCCCACTTGGGGGGCGGCGAGCCCGACACACCGCGGATGATGCCGCATCGTCTCGGTGAGATCCTCAATGAGGCGCAGGACCTGCGGACTCAGCTGGTCAATGAGCCGGGTCGCTTGTTTAAGGAAGGGGTCAGGAAAGACCCGGATGGGGAGGACAGCCATAAGGCGAGTGATGAGTGTCTAGTGATGAGTGACGAGTGAAAAACTGAATCTCTCACGAGTCAGGGGCATCACACACCACTCTTCACTCACCACTCGTCACTTGTTTCAGAGGACTTGGGCGTCTGCCGATCGGAGGTTCACCGAGACCCCGAGGGACTTGGCCAGGACACGCAAGCGACGCTCCAGTCGCCTGGCGGTCACGCGGCGCGGGAGTTCAACCTCCAGCAGCATCAGATACAGCGGGCGACGGGCTCGGCCGGCGGAGCTGGACGACCGGTGCGTGGACACATCCGTGATGTTGATGCGCAACTGCGCCAACAACTGCGACACGCGGTAGACGATGCCGGGCCGGTCGGCTCCGTACACGGAAATGCGATAGGGTTGGCCGTGCGTCGCGCGGGTGAGCTCGGCGTTGCTGAGCGCCTTGAGATGGACGGTCAGCGTCAGTCGGCGCCCCAAGGCGGTGCAGGCGCGCTCCAAGTAAGCGGCACGCAGACGGGCGGGCGCGGTGAAGACCACCATGACGGCAAACTCGCCCCCCAGCCGCGTCATGGCGGAGTCTTCCAGATTACAGCCTAGCTCAAAGAGCAGCTTCGTAACGCCCGCGACAATCCCCGGCCGGTCCTTGCCGAGCGCTGTGAGAATCCAGGTTCGACTCATTGGCTGGTCAAGATTCCGGACACGTTACGGAGGAGGGCCGCGCGGCCTCCTGCTCGATGTCAAAACCCAGCGCTTCAATCATGCGCAGCGCATCCTGAGCCTGCTGGCCCGGTGTGGTCAGATAGCCTTCCACAAAGATGGAGTTGGCCGGATACAGCGCCTGGGCTTGCACCGCCCCCAAGTTGACTTCCCGCCCCCCCGCGGCGCGCAAATCGCACCTCGGATTGATGAAGCGCACCAGGCACAAGACCTTCAGGCACTTGGCCGGCGTCAGGAAGCGGTAACCTTCGAAGGGTGTCCCCTCGATGGGATGGAGGAAGTTGACCGGCAGCGAATCCACCGCCAATTCCCGCAGGGCGTAGGCGAGGTCGAGGATGTCCTCATCGGTCTCGCCCATGCCGATGATGCCCCCGCTGCACGTCTTTAGTCCGGCCTGTTTGACGTTGCGAATAGTGTCGACGCGGTCTTGGTAGGTGTGCGTGGTGCAAATCTGTGGATGGAATCGCTCGCTGGTGTTGAGATTGTGATTGACCCACCCCACACCGGCTTCTTTCAAGCGGCGAGCCTGCAGCTCCGACATGAGGCCAAGCGACAGGCAGATTTCCAACTGTGGATGGTGCTGTTTGATGAGGCGGGTCGCCTCACAGAAGTGATCGATGTTATCGTCGCTGGGCCCGCGTCCGCTGGTGACCATGCAGTAGCGCTTGGCTTTCGCCTCCACCGCCCGACTGGCCCCTTCGAGCAACTGATCAATCGGCAGTAAGGGATATTTGTCAATCTTGGCCGTCGAGACACTGGATTGGCTGCAGTAGTGACAGTCTTCTGGACACAGCCCGCTGCGGGCGTTCTGTAAGACGCAGATTTTCACCCGCTTGCCCCAATGGACCTGTCGCACTTCAAACGCCGCCTGCAGGGCGTCGTGCACCTCGTCATCCGGCAGCGTCAGGATGGCCCGAGCTTCGTCGCGGCTGAGCGGCTCGCCGTCCAGCGAGCGCCGGACCATCGAAGGCCAGTCCATCATCCCACCACCTCTTTGAACCACGGAGTGGCCGTGGTCACTCCGTGGTAGCGGGCACATCCACGAGTACTCCACGTTTTTTCGCGTCTTTGGCTAAGGTGTTTGGCGTCCCTG
>Ga0209515_10000267_pt1 | contig 99346 bp, 111 predicted proteins | sample Subgroupgradi54m_FD_187454 | JGI IMG/M metagenome (GOLD analysis project Ga0209515, IMG submission 187454) | Subsurface groundwater microbial communities from S. Glens Falls, New York, USA - GMW60B uncontaminated upgradient, 5.4 m (SPAdes)... ... | reverse complement strand
GGGCATCCCCTACACCGGACACCAACGACAAAATAAAAAGCAGTTTTGCGTTTTGCGTCATGCTAAATCCAATGGTTGATAACGCCATCAAAAATACTCCCGATACCAAGACTCCTTTAGTTCCACGATAGTCAATGAATTTGCCCACAAGCATACTTAGAAAAAAGATAGGAAGCGTAAAACCGGCGTAAATTATCCCTACCGCTTCATTGCTTAAACCCAACGCAGTTGTGTAGAGTGGCTCGAGCAATGCAATAAATCCCCAATGAAATGCAAAGATAAAAAATATGAACACAGGGAATGAAGCTCTAAATCCCAGAAGTCTAAATTCCCTTATAGTTGTTACAAAAACGTGATCACGACGCCAGACATCTCCCGCAGATTTTAAAAGAGTACCACCGCTTGTTTCTCTGGGCAAAAAAACGACACTCAACGCAATCATTACACACGAAAAGAAGAGCGAGAGCCAAAACGCATGGGTAATTCCGTATGCCAATACAAGACCTGCTAAAACCGGTCCTAAAGAAAATCCGAAATTATGCAATCCTTCAGCAAGACCATTTAATTTGCCGGCATTTTGATTAGGGGTAAGCGCCATTTGCTCCGCGTCGGCTGGAATGATAAAGGATTGGGTTGCAAGTTCGTAAAAGATAAGTGTTGCCACAAAAATAATTGGATTGCGACTTAGCATAAAGACGACTGATGAAATCACCAGAAATACGCCAGAATACAAAATCGTCTTCTTGCGACCAAATCTACTGGCAAAAGCGCCAATAGGAATATCAACTAGGGAACCAAAAAGTTCAGGAAGCGCAAAGATTATTCCCAGAAGTGCCAGGTTTTTAAAAATACTCTCGGCAAGCAATGGAAGACTCAAGGAAAACGTTCCGTAGACGATCCCAAACACAAATTCAAGAGCGGTGAGTGCGTAAAAACGATTATAGATTGCTCTGTGGTGAGTAGCGCGCATTACTTTTGTTTTTTAGTCACAGTCTCTTCTAAAACTTTATAAACTACTTTTAACGACCGTTGGAGGTGGTTTAGTACTATTTGATAAAAAAATAAAGCCGTGAGGCCTCATATACTATAACACCATTCTCCAGTAAGGAAGGCTGGGTAACATAAAGCAACGAGTTCTACGAAGTGCAATTTTTCCTAAAAAAGTAATTTCCATTAAGTACCCCTTATTGGCACTTCTTAATGTTGACTCTTTAACCGGCGGAAGTTGTGAATCATTAGGATCAGGAAGTGGACCAGAATACATCGCTCTGCCACCATCTGTACCTACCCTTGTGTAGGCACAAGTAAATATTTTTCCTTTGGTAATTTCGTCAAGCTGATATTCAAATACTTCTTTTCCATCAATAACAATAATCAATGCGCTGCCTCTTTTTTTTATCGCAAATGAAGCATTACTTAAATCTTGGTTCAATATAATTGCACCTCCCATGGATCCCCTCCGGCGAATAAAGATTGCGACAGGCCTCTGTTGGCTAAGAAGTTTTCTTACATCCCTTAAACAAGAACCAGGAAGAATTTCGTATTGTTCCACAATTCTTTTATAAGAGCTACCAGGATCTTACCAAAAAAATTGACTTTTGAGAATGGTCATTCGATTCTCTTAAATGTAAAAAACTTAGCTGCATCTTTATTAATTTACAAAAAACGTACTTCAATTTCCTTGTTATCCATTTATTTATTTGGTATGTATTTCTTGGATATATTTCTCAATCTTTTTAATAGAGCAGAGACTAAAAAACTTACTCGTACATGTCTTGTATCTGCCCTCAATATTTATAGTCGTAGAACTTGGTACAAGAAAATTACCAAGAGAACTAGCCCATAAGTTATCCCATATCTTTATTGGTATCCCATCGATCTCGCCTTCGATTTTATTCCGCCGCCCCATCTCAGAAATTGGTCGGTAAATCAGCCTATTATTCCAGTTGTAAGATAAACCATATTTATAAGCAAGCGCTTTCATTTGAAAGGGTCTGATTATACTATTTATAATTCCACTGATAATCACACTGACTATAAAGATCAACAAAACAGATAAAGAAATAAACAATAGGAAAGCAGATACTGGAGCAACATACGGATAGTTAGTTCTGATAAATTGGGTTTGGCTTCCCCAAAGAAGAAATATATCCGTTCCCACTATCAATATGAATAGTTTATTGTTAATTATTTTTCGTAGCATTTTGATTACACAGTCATTATCTCTTTTTCTTTTGTCGTCCCCAGTTCTTCAATTTTTTTATTGATTTCATCTACCATCTTTTGTATTTCGTTCTTTTGGCGAAATTTCTCATCTTCAGAAATTTCTTTAGCTTTTTCTTTGCGGTCAATTTCGCGCAAAGCATCTTCCCGTTCTTTTCGTACATGGATCTTTGACTCCTCAAGATGCTTGCCCAACAATTTGGTGAGCTCCTTTCTTCGCTCTTCGGTAAGAGAAGGAATAGCCAGACGAATAGCGTCGCGATCGGTAATAGGATTTAAACCAAGAGAAGAACTTTGTATCGCCTTTTCAATAGGCTGGATAGCGTTTTTATCCCATGGTTGAATGACAAGTAACCGCGGTTCTGGGTTAGAAATTGCGGCAATTGCCTTTAATGGAGTTTTTGATCCGTAATAATCAACTTCTAAATCCTCAATCAAAGCCGTTGAAGCACGGCCGGTACGTAAAGAAGCGACTTCTCCTTTGAGGTGTGTAACTATTTTTTCTAAATTTTCTTTTAACATATAAAATTTTCAATTTACAATTTCTAATTTTCAATAAATGTTCCAATAATCAATTTTTCAATCAATTATTTGATTCATTGAAATTTGATTGAAAATTGTAAATTAGCTTACCGCCCCAACATTATATACATATTCTGCGGCTGTAATGGATGAATTAATATATCTTTTATCCGTGATCGGGTGGGTAACTCTTGAAAACTCCAGCTTGTTCCATTGTCATCACTGCGATGAAGTTGGTTGGCAGCTCCCGCAAATAGTACTCCGGGCGCAAATGGATGTACAGCTGCAGCACTTACCGGTAGGGCGCTGGGTGGAATCAAAATATTAAGACTTTGCCATGTTTGCCCTCCATCAAGGGAGCGATGGAGTCCCAATGTAGAGCCGACATACAAAATATTAAAATTATGTGGATCTATAAGAAATGCTGAAATTGCTAACCCGCCGCCGCCAAAGAATGGATTAAGACCATACGCGGGAGGTTGATACCGGAAAGGAACTGTGCTGGTTGAAGACGATGATGCGGATGTACCTTGTTGAGTATTTTGAATATTCCTTGTTAAGTCAGACCAGTTAGCCCCCCCATCCACTGTTTTAAAAATTGTTTGGTGTGCGGTCAGTATGTATAACTCGCTCGGGGTTGCGGGATTAGAAACAATTTTTTGAATCCCATCAGTAAACCACCGCACAATATGCCAAGAGTGCCCGCCATTTGTTGTTTCAACAATCCCCCCTTGACTCGTAACAAGAAGTGTTTGATCCGGGTTTAAGTCACTTACCACCACATCAAAGATAATTGTCCGAGCAACGGGGACAAAATAAATTTCACGAAAAGAGCTTCCTCCATCGTCACTTCTCAAAATCCTGCCGCGACTAGTCTGAAATATCGCCAAATAAATAATTTGCGGATTTGATCGGCTGATGGCGACTTTATAAACATCGGCGTTAGACAACAATACGTTGGCTTTATCAGTTACTTTTTTCCAAGAAGCGCCGCCATTAATGCTTTTCCACAATCCGCTTCCTTTTCCGCCAAGATACATCGTTGAAATTTCTGTTGGATGAAAAACAACCGTAAGAATTTGGCTTGGCAGCTTTATTTTCTTATCTTCGGACACATAGGTACCTTCCCACTTCTGGCCGCCATCAGTTGAGCGCAAAATTCCTGCGCTTCCTGAGGCCCCCCCGAATGAGCCTAACGGAAAGTTTGTAACTCCGGTAAGATTTAAAACAAAAGGGATGATAACTACCACTAGAACGAGAACAAGAATGACAACAAGAAGTGTTTGCATGTTAGAAGCAAATAGCTAATCGCAAATGGCTAGATAATAATTTAAAAAGAGGCCGCTAATAATAACGCATCAAGTGCAAGTCGCGGATTTACATTGGTCGTTTCCATCAATTCACTAATGCGGTACATTTGCTTGAGTCGCTGAACCGATTGAGAATCCATATCGCGGATAAGGCACTCTCTTACTAAGCGTACCACATTTTCAGCTACTTTTCTTGCCTCTTGCGGGTCCTGACTGTACTTCTCACTCAACTTAAAAATTGTGGGAATATTGCCTTTTAGTATTTTTTCGAGCCCACTTTTAAGCATTACGTCTCTTTCAAACAGAGATTGATCTGACAGATAGGCGACCAGAAGCCCCGGTCGGCCGTACGCAAGGGAAAGTAAAGCCTCTCGGCGTACTGCGCTTGACTCTTTAGACTGAAGAAACTTTTCCAAAATAGTTTGAGGAACTAATGAAAAAAATACTGGTTGGGTACGAGAAACAATAGTTGCCGGAATAAATTCTTTGCTTTCGGCAATAAAGAGAAATAAAGTGTTTGAACCAGGCTCCTCAAGGGTTTTTAAAAATGCGTTTGCTGCCTCCTGACTCAACTTTTCAGCCTCATCAATGATGGCAACACGCCAAACATTGCGGCTTGAGAGCGAAAAAATACGTCGCAATTCTCGAATATCCTCAATCGGAATTTCTTTGCGTTTTTCTTTCTTGGAGACCAGTGTCCTTTGGGTATCTAAAAAAATTACATTGGGATGTGAAAAGTTTTCTATATTTTTGCAGCTCAAGCACTCACATGATTTTCCTTCCCGCGCCACAGCACAAAAAAGTTGTTTTACTATTGATTGCGCAACCTTAAATTTTCCAACACACCGGGGCCCATGCAAAAGATAGGCGTGCGCAAGTGTGCCATTTTTGATCACCTCATTAAAAAATTTTTGCTGTCGTTCGTGACCGAGGATCATAAAATTTAAAATCACTTAGACCAAACTGGACTTGCCAAACTTTAAAATTTATAGTATACTCATGTTGGTTCTTCGTATTCATCGCGAAAATAAGATATATAATCACGACAAGCCGATTTGATATACCGGAGAATGAATACACAAGTTTTGAAGCTGATCCGGGTAACGACGACCGGGAAGCAAAAGCTATATTTCAGAAATATAAGGAAAGACCAGATCTTGAGTGGGAGACACTTCGCCTGGTGCGAATAGATCGTGAAGCAATCCCTGCAATTACTACCCAACTAGATCGTCGTGAGGAACAGGTGCGCACCGTAATGCGCATTTTAATTTTTCCCAAAACAGTTCGAGGACGGTCAGATTTCGTCCTAAAACTTAAACGAACAACTCACACTTTTTACCTCTTACTCATTATACTCCGCTTATAGACTTCCAAATGTTCAAGAGCCAAACCTGTACCTTTGGCGACACAAAGCAGCGGTTCTTCGGCAACGTGTGCAGGAACTCCCGTCTCTTGAAACACCAGTTCATCAATATTTCGCAGCAGTGCACCGCCGCCGGTAAGTACAATCCCCTTATCCATAATGTCTGCGGCTAGTTCCGGTGGAGTATCATGCAACACTGATTTTATTGCACGAATCACTTCATCAAGCTCATCTGAAATTGCCTCGGTCACTTCAGGTGAAGTAATTTCAATGGTTTTAGGAAGTCCGGACATTAAATCGCGTCCTTTGATGTCCATTTTTAAACTCTCATCGTCCACCGGCACCGCTGAACCAATTTGGATTTTGATATCTTCGGCAGTGCGGTCACCAATTGCCAAGTTATAATTTCGTTTGATGTATTCGGCAATAGCCTGATCAAATTTATTGCCGGCAACTTTGGCTGAAGTCGCTGTAACAATTCCTCCGAGTGAAATGACAGCAACATCCGACGTTCCTCCGCCGATATCTACTACCATGTGTCCCACTGGCTCGTTAATCGGAATCCCTGCCCCAATTGCCGCAAGCACTGGTTCTTTGACAACGTATGCTGCACGAGCGCCAGCCTGAACGGTTGCTTCGATCACTGCACGTCGCTCGGTTGAAGTAACTCCGGCAGGAACAGAAACCATAACTTCGGGTCTAAAAAAGCGTAGTGGCCCCCCCGATTTATTAATAAAGTAGCGGATCATTGCCTCTGTCACCCGATAATCTGCAATAACACCGTCACGCAGCGGACGATACGCAACAATTGTATCCGGAGTGCGCCCGATCATTTCGCGCGCCTCATTGCCCACCGCAAGAACCTTATTGTCAATTTTTGAAATTGCAACAACCGATGGCTCATTGACCACCACTCCTTTTTTGGGAATAAAAACAAGCGTATTGGCAGTTCCTAAATCAATTCCAATTTTTCGTATAAACAACTTAGTAGAAAATCGCTGGTCGCTGGTCGCTGGTCGTAGACGATTAGCGACGTGCGATACGCGATGTGCTTATACTCGTTCTATATCTGCTCCAAGCAATCGCAATCTCTCATCAATTTTTTCATATCCTCGGTCAATATGCTCAATGCCACTTACGATAGATTCGCCTTCCGCACCGAGTGCTGCGATTAAATGCGCCATACCCGCACGAATATCCGTCATCGTGATTTCAGTCCCCTCCAGCGGAGTTGCGCCATAGATCCGGGCACTGTGATTGTACGTTTTTCCTTCAAAACGGCAAGGCGTGCCCAAACACTCATCCACCACTTCAATATGAGCGCCCATACGGATAAGATCTTTTACAAATCCAAAGCGATCCTCGTAAACGGTTTCGTGTATTATTGATTCTCCTTTAGCCTGCGTCAAGAGGACCACAAAGGGCTGTTGCCAATCAGTCATAAACGCTGGGTGGGGCGCGGTCTCAATCGTAGTTGGTTTAAATGGCCGACTGCCGGAGAAGCGAATTCCGTTTGGTTCCTTCATATATATACCTCCCACTTCAGTTATCTTTTGCAAAAAGGCTTCAAGATAATTTGTCTTGATTCCCGGTATAAAAACTTCTCCGCCGGTAAAAAGTGTCGCACACACAAATGAGACCACTTCGTTTCGGTCAGGCATAACGTTAACTGTCACACCGTGGAGTTTGGACACTCCTTCAATTTCGATCACGCGATTTTCCGGATCAACATTGATTTGTGCGCCCATGCTTACAAGCATGGCGATTAAATTCAGAATTTCTGGCTCAACGGCAGCATTGCGAAGCACTGTTTTTCCTTTTCCTAGAGTTGCAGTCAGAAGTACTGTTTCAGTTGCACCAACTGAAGGGAAGGGAAATTCAATCTCTGCCCCAATAACTCCAGAGCATTCTGCAAAGTAGGAATGCTCTCGATATTCAACACGGACCCCCATTTTGTTGAGCGCCTCCATATGTAAATTAATAGGGCGATGCCCTAAATAATCTCCCCCAACAACAGGAACTTCAGCAAATCCCGTGCGATGCAATAAAGGACCCAAGGCGAGGATCGGGATTCTATTTTTCCGCGAAAGTTCAGAGACCAGCGAATTTTTAATTTCCGGGGTTTGAATTTTACAAATATGTTCAGGCAGAAGCTGAACTTCTGAACCGATTCGTTCACACAACTCCCGCGTAATTTCGATTTCGTTGGAGAGCGGAATATTGTTGATCTGACAGGGCTCGTCGGTAAGCAGCGAGGCAATCATGAGTTTGGAAGCATTGTTTTTGGAACCTCGAATAATCACCTCTCCTCGCAACGGCTTATTTCCTTTGATAATAAATTTTTCTTTTACTCCGTTAGGCTTTTTAGTATCTTGATCAATCATGTTAAGTAATTAAATGTTTATATATTTACCTCATAAGACTTAACCACAAAAGACCAGTCTAACGGGGTACAATAGTTTTACATAGCTTTTCCATAATCGCGTATTTTTTTTGCCTTTTCAAGCGGCCTAAAAACTGATAAGATGGGGACAATTATGCTCCAAAAAGGAACGCGCCGTCTAGTCTTTTATGTACTCGTGATTGTTTTCGTTTTACTCGCACCAATCATACTTGGGTATTCATTTGGTTATAACTTTGATTTCTCACAAAACACTCTACAAAAAACCGGAGGTATTTTTCTTAAATCCAAAAATCAGCGGATCGCAATCTTTTTGAACGGAGTCTTTATAAAAGAGACTTCATTTTTTTCCAACGGCGCACTGTTCACCAATCTTCTACCCAGCACGTATCTTCTTCGTGTAGAAAAAGAAGGATACACGCCGTGGTCAAAAACTATTCGCGTTGATTCATCATTTGTTACAGAAATTCGCAATATCCTTCTTATATCTAAAACAATCCAATCCGCCACTACAACACCACAGAACAATTTGCTTATTGCAGATTTTAAACAAAAACAACAGACCGCTCCATTAGATCTGCGACTTAACAAAAACAGTGATCTGGTGGAGCTAACCGGTACCACGACTCGTGTAGTGATGTCCCGTGTTTTAGCTTTTCATGTTGATGACAATACTGTTTACGTAGTCACTACCAGCGGATTTCTTGCTAAACTCAACCGTATTAGCAAAGAGGTTGTTACTATCGGCCGGCCGGGTTTTTTTCTCCGGCAAGGGACTGTCACATTTTCTCAATCTCCCCATGGGGAATTGGTAATTCTTGATGGCATCGGAGGAACGTTTGTATTGGAGAAAGATGGTACCATTCAAAGTTTTTTGGGCGGCGTGTCACAAGTCCGATTTGATGAGAGTGGTGAAAAAGCCCTGCTCATCAAAGAAAAAGAGATCGACCTTTTGTGGTTGCAAGATAGCCGCTACCAACCGTTTGAAAAGAAATATGACATCGAGACCGTATTTGAAAGTAAAGATCCCATTCTTGATGCCGAGTGGTACTTTGCTGATAATGCTCACTTTGCGGTCATGACCAGGCAGGGAATATATTTTTCAGAAATTGATAGCCGGGGAGGAAAAAATACTGTTGAACTTTTTTCAACCAAAGTTGATGACCTCATTACCATACCTGATACACCAAAAGTAATGTATTTTCAGAAAGGCAAAACTTTTTTTAAGATTCCTATAGAGTTGTAGCAGATTTAGTTTCTCAATCCCCACAAACCGCCTTATGCGGTTTTTAAATAATTATCCCCAGCCATTGACTTGACAGAAATATGTGTTTTATTGTATAACTTGACTTATCCCAAGGATGGGCAAACTATGCAACAAACAGCCAAAAAACCTGAAGTAACCAGATCACTGATTAAAGTGATCACTCGCGTATTCTGGGAACATGCCAGAATCTATCCGCTCGTGGCCATAACGGCCTTTTTGTCTTCAGTATTAATGCAATCGGCTGCAGTAATGCTTCCTTGGTATTTCAAAAAGTTCCTTGACACCATCACTCTGCCCGGACTCACCAACCCTCAAATCGCAGAGCGTCTTATTTCCATTCTTTGGATTGTAGCAGCTCTTGAATGCAGCCGATGGGCGCTGTATCGGATATTCGGTATTGCCAACGTATATCTTCAAGCGCGTGTCATGAACGACTTATCAGTAAATGCGTTTAATAAATTACTCGGTCACTCATATAGCTTTTTTACTAACAAATTTACAGGGGCTTTGGTACGAAAAGTTACCCGACTTGGCCGTGCATTCGAAGATACGGCAGATCAGGTTTTCAACAACCTTTTGCCTATTGCAATTATCAGTACGGGGATTTTGATTGTGCTTTTTCAACGACTTCCCATTTTGGGCTATTTCCTTCTTGGATGGATCATATTTTTTCTTACGAGCAATTATTTTATCTCTCTTTGGAAAGTAAAATTTGACCGAGAAAGATCAGAAAAAGACTCACAAGCAACAGGCGTACTTTCTGATGCCCTTACCAATATCATTACTATTAAATTATTCTCCCAGTACGACCATGAGAAAAAACTCTATCGCACGGTAATGGAAGAGCTTAAGAAACTGCGAATCAGGGCTTGGGGTATTGGAGAAATAACTGATGCACTGCAAGGAATCTTTACGCTTGCGATTGAAATCGGCTTTTTCTATGGCTGGATTCGTCTGTGGGAACAGGGTCGAGCAACTGCTGGGGACTTTGTACTCATACAAGGATTTCTGATTGTACTTTTTCAGCGCATTTGGGAGTTCGGCAGAGTTATCCGACGTATTTATGAGGCCATGGCTGATGCAGCAGAAATGGTTGAAATCATGAACTTACCTTACGATATTAAAGATGTGGCTGGAGCTCAACCTCTCACCGTTTCCGATGGCCAGATTACATTTGAAAAAGTGCATTTCGGATTTCACGGAGACAGAAATGTATTGGAAAACTTTAATCTCACGATTCTGCCAAGAGAAAAAGTTGCATTAGTCGGGCCGTCAGGTGCAGGTAAATCAACAATAGTCAGACTCTTGTTGCGCTTTCATGATATCGACGGTGGCAAAGTTGTGATTGATGGACAGAATATTGCGGAAGTAAAACAAGCAAGCTTGCGACAAAAAGTGGCATTGGTTCCTCAAGATCCGATTCTCTTTCACCGAACACTAATGGAAAATATTCGTTATGGAAGACTAAAAGCAACTGATGAGGAAGTGATTGAGGCCGCTAAAAAGGCACATTGTCATGAATTTATTTCACGACTCCCCTACGGGTATGAGACTTATGTCGGAGAACGCGGCATAAAACTCTCGGGCGGAGAACGTCAGCGTGTTGCGATCGCACGAGCCATCGTTGCCAATACACCAATTCTTATTTTGGATGAGGCAACTTCAAGTCTTGACTCGGAAGTGGAATCGCTGATTCAAGACGCACTCCGCACACTGATGCACAACAAAACCGCTATCGTGATTGCTCATCGCCTCTCAACCATCATGCAGATGGATAGAATTATTGTGATTGATGACGGAAAAATTACTGAAACCGGTACGCATCAAGACTTATTAACACAGGCTGGAATTTATAAGCGGCTATGGTCACTGCAAGCAGAAGGGTTTATAGAATGAAAACTCGGGAATCCCCCGAGTTTTTGAATTTTTAAAAAGCAGGAGAATCCTGCAATGTATTTGTATGTCTAACGAACTTTGTTAGTTAAACTTAGGGCAAGTGCATTAGCTCCACGTTTGGCTTTGATTTTTTCGTCATGACTTCTCCATACAACATAGCGACAAACACTTCCGCGAAAAAGCAGCATATAGTGATCGAGGTGTTCAAGAAATTCTATTTCCTTGAGCGGCCTTAAAGTTTGAAACGACGGCTGAGCAATAGATCCCCACACATAAAGCACGACAGCTTCGATCAGGGGACTATGCATGACACAGACAACCATACTTCCGTCTTCGACCTCTGCTACGACTTTTGTAATAGCAGAGAACATCCGCAAACCTTCATTGTGCAAAAAATGAGGGGGCACTTTCCCGGCTTTAACTGCTACTTCCTCAGCTTTTTTCAGATCGGCAAGTGTTTGCTGAGCGATTCCTAAATGCGCAATAACAGCATCCCATGCACTATCTTGAGAGTGAATACTAGGGTCTTCAGCGATTATTGAATCGGATACAATGACGTTTGTTTCCTCGTGAATAAATACCTCTGTAGTTTCTCGGCAAATAGGTGTAGGCGCAAAAAGCATACGCTCTGCTGGACGATCAGAACTATAGGTGTCTACAATATCTCGAATGTAATGCGCTCCTCTTTCTAAACCCTGATCATTTCTCATGAGCTTACCGTCTTTGTCTCGCTGTCCATGGCGTAAAAGCATGACTCCACATTTTTTTCGATTAGACATTTGAACTGGTAAATATCTTATTGGATCGTAACGAATCCACGATAAATAGCAAGATAACAAAAAACACTCGGTAAAACCGAGTGAATATGTTTACAACTATCCCATAATATCGAGCAAAAGAACTTTACCGATTTGAGCAAGATAGATAGCATCCTCATCGGCTCGATGTGGCTTTGACCGCCAATCAATCACTGCAAGTTCCTTTAGTTTTGCTCTTGTGTCCAGCCTGTACCCTCGATACAAAGAAGTAAGGTCAAGCCCTCGATGTCCAAACGGAGAAGGCTGGTCTGAAAACTTACCAAAGCAAAGATCAATCCTTCCGCTATCAAAAAATACGGTATCAGTAACTCCAACAACCTCTCTTCCGTCCGCGACTTTTTCAATCCACGCATGAAAACGTCTCATTGCGCTGCGCGGGTCTTCACATACCCTACTCATGAGAGTAAGAACTCTTGGCGGAGAAAATTGCTCACTAGTAGCCTCATACCGTTTGTCTGTTGTGCGAATCTCTTCCAAACATTGAAGTTGAGAACATCCAACCCGCATAGCATCACTATTAAATGCAGGAGAATCCGGCTTTATTTCCGCATAATAGACAAGACCGCGTTCTCGATACTCAGCAAAAGACAAGCCTTCGTGGGTAATAACACATGCTCCTAAAGATAACGTACTGTGTACTCCCAAACGACTGCCTGCAGCTTCGACATCAAGCGCGATGTACACAGGTTTTGGCATTGCCCATTTATAAGAACTAAAACAAAAATAGCACACTATCTTCTGCTTTTGCAAAAGACAACAAAAAAACCGCTGCGCGAGGCAGTGGTATATTTTATACGTCTACCGAAAAACCCATATCATGGGCAGCGAGACGTAGGCCAGTACGTGGGCATGGAGCGTCACTCATTGCTTCTACAATTCGCTTATCGACTTTCTTGTGTAATTCAATTGCTTCCTTTGCCCTGTAATAAAAATTACATGTCCATTTACCAACCAGCAACGTAAGTACCCCACTCGAAGCCATAGTAAAAAATAACAAGGAAAAAAGGAAAGAAGCTTCGTCGTGTCTTGACTCAGACCCCCAGAGAAGAACTTTAAATAAACCACAAAAAACTATAGACGTGACTATGAAAAGAGTTATTGCAACCCTGGAGATCGGATTGGCCCAGATTGAACGCAAAAATAGTGGCATATTTCCATCCTTTTGTACCAAAACCAAAATAGCACAAAATTAGTTAATTACAAATAAACAAAAACCCGCTGGCTGAGCCAGACGGATTTAAACTTGGGCTATTTCAATTGGGGAGGTGAACTCAGAAGCAATGCGTTGAATGCGCTCTTTTTCTTCCTCAAGCAGCCTAGAAAACAGTACAGTGTGCCGTATCCACGATTCAATGGATTGTTGTCGGTGATTCCAAAAGTAGAGTAGTTTTCGGATATCGGCATCAGTGGCAAGACGTCGTGTAACCTCTTCAGCAAAAAGATTGACCCACCGTGCAGTTTTCAGACTCTCTGCCCAACCACACCACAGTTCTTCACCAACCTCACCACGTAATCGAGCAATAGATTGAGGAGAGAACGGTCTGTCCATGCTTCGTTGATAGAGAAACATCATTTCGTAGCCATCAGTCGTCCGAACATACAATCTTCCTGGTTCAAATACTAGTTCGGGTTCCTGTGGTTCAGGAGCTGAAACAAAGCTTCTCTTCACAGCCTTGGGAATCGCACGGATCAGCTCCACAATACGTCTCATCTGGTTTTCTTTTGTACCAAAACCAAAATAGCACATAATCTTTAGTTTGTCAAACAAAAAGCAAATAGGTTCAACAAGTAAGTGCAACACTTAGGTATAATCTAAGTGTATGGGTACAATATATCGGCAGCTCTCGCTTGAAGAACGGGAGCACACGCAACAAGGCCTCTGGGAAGGAAAATCGTTGCGGGAGATCGCCCGAATGCTCAAACGATCTCCGGCGACCATCAGTCGGGAGCTCAAACGGAACGCGGCAAGACCGGGCACGAGAAGGTATCACCCCCGTCTAGCATATGAACGCACGAAGATAATGATCCGTAAACGAGGACAACGCATGCGCTTGAAGTATCCATTTGTAAGAACATACGTACACACCAAACTTCGAAGGGGTTGGTCTCCCGAACAGATTGCGGGGCGTCTGGTCCAAGACCATCCTCACTACCGGATCAGCCACGAAGCGATCTATCAGTACATCTATGCCCAATATCGCAGAGGCGGGTATGGAGTATGTACGGGAACCGACTTGAGAAAATATTTACGAAGACGTCATAAAGTCAGACATCCAAGAAAAGTGCTGTATGCTGTAGAAAAAGGGGCAATTGCCAACAGGGTTTCAATCCGTGAACGACCCGAAGAAGTAGCCGACCGTATTGTTCCCGGCCATTGGGAAGGAGATACTATAGAGTCGAAAAAGAAACTGGCAGGGTTGAACACGCTTGTCGAACGGACCAGTGGTATCGTATTCATCTCCAAGTTACGGGATCACACCAGTGCCTCAACCGCCGAGGTAGTCATACGACGACTGCAAAGGATTCCTCGACGGCTTCGAAAAACCTTAACGCTAGACAATGGGCCGGAGAATGCACGGCACAAACTGGTTACCAAATGTACTGGTACCGCCTGTTTCTTTGCCAATCCCTATCACTTCTGGGAACGAGGCACCAATGAAAATACCAACGGGCTGATCCGTTGGTATGTACCGAAGGGGACCGATCTTTCTCTCGTGCCAGAAAACGTCATCCAAGAGATCGAACATCTTTTAAATACGAGGCCAAGAAAACGACTCGGATGGAAGACTCCCCTAGAAGTCTTTAACTCCTTTCTGTTGCACTAAAATGTTGAATGTAGTAAAAGTACATTCAACTTGAACTTAGAAAAATACCGCAGGGCGAACCATACGGGTCAAGTTGAACGTGCTCTTATTTTTTCTTTAACGATCGTAAGAAGATCAAATGCCACATAACGAGGACTATTGATACCATGAGCAACTGAAAGTTGGTTACTTAAGAAATCAGTACCGATATTTCTACCATATTCAGGAAGCAACATCCATTGACGGAGTGCATCACAAATTTCTGGCGTGAGCTGATGTTCCTCCGTAAGTCGAAAACGAAGTCCCATACGTTGACGTTCTCGTATTGTCTTCCGATCCCATCTTCCTTCTGGCGTCTTACATTCGTGGATGAAAAATTCTATTGCTGGGCGAATTAGCTCTCCTACAGTTGGAGACCGAAAGTCTCTTACGAACTTAAGGAGATCGCCAACAGTAACAATACTTTCTACAGCGGCCCTTAGTTCAGAAAGAACTGCTTCGTCGACTGAGAGGTAAGTCATCTTAAGAGCCTTTCGGGCCCAAGATACATGCCACATATCCTGGCGAGTGTTCTATAAAAATGTCTCCCAGCGATGATCCTGTCTTACGCATATATTTCAACTTTTACTTCTATTGAACTGAAAATAAAGTAGCATATCTGATACACTCTGTCAAATAAAAAAGCACGGCGAACCGTGCAGGATTAATTAAATTCGATGAGACGTCTAAGGGTTGCATTGGGACACGAAGGAACTAAAACAAATATGTGCTTATGGGTCCGTTCGTTCTGAGGAACCCAAATACAAATTTCATAAGGACTATTGTCTATCACCAAACCTCCTGACAAATGTTGCCTGGCAAGAGTGATAAGGGCGGGAGTTGCTGTTGGTTTACAAACATCACGGAAAAAAGTATTTACCAGCCCCCTGAGAAGTGCGACTAACTCTTCAGGTAAATTTCTTTCGCCCAGTTCCTTCCACCAGTCTTCTCTACTTATGCGTATAGGGGACGTTGTAGTATGACACAAGTGACAGTGCCAATAACCAGTCATGTCGTTTTTATACCATCCTTGGTGCAGTGCATGCCTCTCGAGTTTTGTCTGATCGTGGAACTCTTCTGTTTGAGCTCGACATCCCTTACCATGAGGATCGTTGCACGTGATTGAATAAGCATTTCGGCCAACGATGACACCCATAATCTTTTCCTAAGAACCAAAACAAAAATAGCACATTTAGTACTGTTTGTCTAGTAAGATTAAGTTTTGAAATTAAAAGAGGGCGGGCGCAGCTCGCGGCCATAGTGGAGCAAAAAGAAAATTTCCCGGCAGAACCGGGAAATTTTCTTTTTATCGTTTCGCCCACTGTGGAGCCCTGCGAGCTTTTTTGAGCCCGAATTTCTTTCGTTCTTTCATACGAGGATCTCTTTTTAAGAAGCCAGCACGTTTCAGACGTTTTCTAAAATCGGGGTTGAATTTAATGAGGCAGCGTGCAAGACCGTGACGAAGGGCCTCAGCCTGGCCGTGAGGACCACCGCCGGAAATTTTGGCAGAGACACGGAAGCGTCCGAATAATTTCATCTTTTGGAGCGCATCTTCAGCGATATGTTGCAGTTCAAGAGTTGGAAAATAGGTTCCATATTGTTTTTCATTCACCAGAAACTCCCCTGCTTTGGTATAGAGACGAACCCGCGCAATTGAAGTTTTTCTCCGGCCAACCGCTTCAAAATAGCGGTCCCCCTTCCTTCCATCTTTGGCGTCACCTTCAAAAACTACTTCTCCCTCAACGGTTGGCTCCTCTTTTACAACAGGCACTTCTGCTTTTACCTCCACTTCTGGTTTTGACTTTGGTTCTTGCTTGGCCTTGGCAGTAGATTTCTTTTTTGGTTCCTTTTTGGTTGCCATATTTTCTTTACAATTCTTTTCTAAATAATTTTAGATTTTTCATAAATCGGGCACGACTTCGGTTTTTTGGTAGCATACCGCGTACGGCAGCTTGAAGCACTAAACGAGAATCCCGCGTCATGCGGTCAGAAAGCTTTTCTTCTTTTAAACCTCCGTGAAAACCAGTGTGGTGGCGATAGAGTTTCTGTCCCATCTTTTTTCCGGTCACTGCTAGTTTATCAGTATTATACACCGAGACTCGGATGTTGTTGATCTCAGAAGGGTTATAGGTTGGCAAATTTTTTCCACGCAAAAGTATGGCAACTTCTGTTGCTAGTCTTCCTAATATTTTATTGGCTGCGTCGATTTTGTGTTCCACACTAGCTTGTAGGTTGTAGACGTTAAGTTGTAGGTTTAATTTTCTACAAACTACCAACTACAAACTACTACCTTAATCCACTAACTCTATTATTGCCATTTGAGCACTATCACTTTTTCTTGCCCCTAGTTTTAAAATTCGCGTATATCCGCCGGCGCGACTCCCCACTTTCTTGGCGCGATCAAACACTCTGCTTACTGCCATTTTGGGAAGACAACTTTCGATATAGCGGCGATTGGTAAGAGTCAGCTCTTTGCCACGAGTAATCAGTTTCTCCACGTATGGTCGCAGTTCTTTGGCCTTTGCCTCTGTAGTCGTAATTTTTCCCAACACAAAAAATGAAGAGGCTAAACTCTTCATCAAAGCCCGACGTTGGTTGCGCTCTCGTCCAAATTTTCTTCCTTTTTTTAAATGACGCACGTATAAACTGCAAAGTGCCAATGGCATATCGCTTATAGTAGTTAACTATTTGCTATTTGCTATTTGCTATTTGCTATTTCAAGGTCAATCCCAAATTTCCCAGTGCTTTTTTGATTTCCTGAATTCCCTTATCTCCCAAACCTTCAACTTCTCGTAATGTCTCTTCTTTCTTTCGGGTAATCCCACCTACACTTTTAATTCCTGCTTCCCGAAGCGCGTTTGCTGTGCGGCTTGAAAGTTTCAACTCATCCAATCCTAATTTGGCAGTGTCGGTTGTATCGTTCTCATCATCGGAGGTATCTTCTTTTACCTCTGCATCATGGCTGTGGCTCATGGCAACCTCTTGTTCAGTAAACCCTTCTGTAAGCCCGTTGAACTGTTCTACCAAAATTTTAGCAGCGTTTTCAAAGGCTTGTCGAGGTGTGATAGAACCATCGGTTTCAATATGAAGTCTGACGCGATTATAATCGGTCCTGTCGCCAAGGCGCATATTTTCAACCTCATAGTTTACATGCCGAACTGGTGAAAAAGAAGCATCAAGTGCAATAACTCCTACTTCAACTTTGTCTTTGGAGCGGGCTTCAACCGGTATATAGCCAAGTCCTGATTCTACCACTGCTTCAATATGTAAAGCTGCTTTCTTAGAAGTTAAATGGGCGATATGAACACCGGTGCTGATGACTTCTACCTGTGAAGGAGCCTCAAAATCAGCTCCTGTTACTTCCTTTTCTCCCTTGACCGACAACTGAACGGTAAAAGGCCCCTCGGAATGGAGACGAAATCGCATTTGCTTGATGTTTAATATAATATTTACCACATCTTCCATCACTCCTTCAATAGTTGAGAACTCATGTCCCACTCCATCAATTTTTATGGATGTGACGGCAGCACCTTGCAGAGATGATAAAAGCACCCGGCGCATGCTATTGCCGATCGTCTGACCATAACCCGGATACAAGCCTTCAATTTCATAGACGGCTTTTTTATCGTTCTCGGAAATGATCTTCGGTTTTGATGGTAATGGAATCATTTAAACTACAAAGAGCAAATGGCTAATAGCAAATGATTTGATTGGCGATTTGCTATTTGCTCTTTGCGATTTGCTTATTTTGAATAGAACTCTTTAATTTTGGTAAGATCAGCGGTAAGACCGGCATCTTCTTCTTGGGGAAGATGTAAAACTTTCCCGCTCTTTTTTTCTTTATCAAGCTGTAACCAACGAGAACCTTCGTATTTTTTCAAACGGATTTCGAGATTTTGAAAGAGACCCTTGCTAAGTGAGAGTTGATTGATCGATACAACCTCATCTTTTTTTACCCGATAGGAAGGAATATTGACCCGCTTTTGATTGACCATAATATGACCATGTCCTACCATTTGGCGAGCAATCCGGCGAGATTCGGCAAAGCCCAGACGATACACTACGTTATCGAGCCGCGATTCAAGGCCCTGCAAAAAGTTGATACTAAAAATGCCTTGCTTAATAGCAGCCTCTTTACTATACCTCTCTATTTCCCGATCGTCAAGTCCATAGAGATAACGAACCTTCTGCTTTTCACGCATCAATACCGCAAAATCCGAAAGGGTACGCTTTCGTCCCCTACCACCCTTTCCCTTACCTTTTCCGTGCTGTCCTGGTGGGTAGGCACGGCGAACCATGGCGCATTTTGGACCAGAACAACGCTCTCCCTTAAGGAAAAGTTTTTCTCCTAATCGTCTTTCTACTTTTTCTAAAATTCGAGGCATAAAAATTAAACGCGGCGCACTTTCTTGGCGCGTGGACCGTTGTGTGCCACAGGGGTCGTATCTTTGATTGATAAAATAGTAAGGCCTTGGTTAGCAAGACTGCGAATAGCTGAGTCTCGTCCAGACCCAACACCACTTACCAATACTGAAATTTCCTGCAGACCAGTTTTGCGACATTTTTCTACTACTGCTTCAGCCACACGCGCTGCAGCAAAGGGGGTGGCTTTTTTGGCTCCTGAAAATCCAAGTGCTCCGGCAGTTGACCATGCAAGCGCATTTCCTTTGTCGTCTGAGATAGTAATCAGAGTGTTATTGTAGGTTGCCTGAATATGCGCAATACCACGAACAACCCGCTGCGAAGATTTAGCGGATTTAGATTCCTTGGAAACACCTTCTTCCTCGACAGTATCTCCTGATTTTTTTATAACTCGTTTTTTGCCCATATTTGGTCAAAAGACTAAAGACAAAAGCGCGGCCTTAGTCGTTCGTTATTAGTCAGTTCTATGTTGGACTTGCTGATGGTTTTCTACCCGATCCCATGGTTTTTCTCGTATTACCGCGTCGGGTACGAGAATTGGATTTGGTGCGCTGTCCGCGTACTGGCAAGCCACGCATGTGTCGGATTCCCCGATAGGCCTGCAACTCTTTGAGATTCTTGATATTGGTCATAATTTCCCGTCGCAAATCCCCCTCCACTTTATAGGTTCGTTCGATAAGTTCGCGAAGCTTGTTTACTTCTTGGACTGTAAGGTCTTTGGCTCTCTTATCCGGAGAAATCTGCGCTTGTTTAACTAACTTTTTGGCCGTCGTTAAACCAATTCCGTATATATAGGGAAGTGAATACTCAATTTTTTTGTTATCTGGGATGTTGATACCTACGATTCTCATTATTTCCGCAAAGAGCCAATGGCAAAGCGTAAATAATAGATGCATTTGCTATTTGCCATAAGCTATTTGCTATTATTGCCGTTGTTTATGTTTCGGAGTAGAGCATATAACAAACAGCCGACCTTTGCGTCGTACCGTCTTGCATTTGGCACAAATACGTTTTACCGAAGCTCTTACTTTCAAAAACCTTGACTAACGACTAATGCTAAACGACTAAAGCAAGTGCTTTCGTCTTTAGTCTTTTGTCTTTTAGCTATTTCAATCGATGTATAATTCGTCCCTTGGTCTCGTCATATGGAGTCATCTCAACTCGCACACGATCTCCGGGTAAGACTTTTATGTAATGCAGCCGCATCTTTCCTGACAAGTGGGCTAGGATTTCTCGATTGTCATCAAGTTTCACCTTAAAAAGTGTGCTTGGCAAACTCTCAAGTACCATACCCTCAATGTATGTCTTGCTTTCCTTCATACCCTGTAGAAAAATTTCAACCTTAGGGCTCTAACTATTCCTTTTTTATAAGGAGAAAACTCCAAAAATGCAAATGTGCTCCTTAGAAGAAAATCCTTTTGGCTAAAGGCCAGTCGAAAGTCTACTACGGGGCAGGTGATAATAACTTATAGATCTTAACAAAAGAATAAACCAATGTCAACAAACCACAGCCTCCTAATTTATCTTAAACCGCACCTTAGTAGGATCCTGAGGAACGCTCAAAAGCCATGGTGGAAAGAAGGTCAATTTAAAGGAGGAAATCTCGGGTCTGGATTTCAGGATCTCAGTAATGGAACCTTCCTTCTTACCAGTAAGGAGGTTGGCAAGCTCCGGCGTCGGGATTATGGCTCGAGTTTTGGTCTTGCCTGCAATAGTAATCTCTCCTCTACCCTTTTCAAAATCAACCGAACGAATTTGATAATCGAGCTCAAGAGATCCGGGGACAAGCTCATTTTTGCCATCTTTGATGATTAGTTTTCTCAAGAGTTCCGTAACATCATTTTCTCGAAAGACAATCACACGAGCCCGAGCATCTACCTTAATAGTAAAGCGATCCCCGGGAGTGTTTTCTCGAGGAGACTCAAGGTTGGTAATTTGGATTTCTTTTAACGGATCAATTACTTTAAAGTCGGGAGGTATTTTGCGAACAATTTCTTGACGCAATTCATCATAAATCTTTTTAGTTGCCTCCTCTTGGGCCCCTTTCAGATCGCCTTTGGTGGCTACGCGTGCTTCCCCAATCAGACCGCCGCTAAATCCCTGAGACGCAACTGCATAGAAACCATCATGTTTGGGCGTGCCCTCAAATCCCGGAATTGTTAAATTTATTTCTCCTGACTTATTACCTGACTCGCCTGCCTTATCTGCCACGAGCTGGACATCCACGGATTGTGGGATTACCTTACCTTCCTTGATTTGCGCTCCTGGCACGACCACGGAGGCAGCTAAACGATACAGAGCGCCGGAATCAGTAAGAAAGCGGGTATTTTGAATAAGGGCCTGAGATGCAGAGCCATAGCGATTATAGATCTTGGCTTTTCCGTAAGCTTTTGCCTCAACGTTCTTCTTTCCTGTCGATTCCTTTTCAACCGAGACCGATCGAGAAAATTCAAGACGTTCGGCAGGAATAAATTTTTGACTGCCGTTAGTCGGCTGGTTGGGGTCTGAATCAAGCACAAAGTTCAGGTCACGAAATTCGTTATTTTCCTGTTGGGGATTGATCTGAACCGTTACTCGAGCGAACACTGTTGAGAGCACCACCAGTGTCACCACAAAAATTACCAGACCCAATAGCGTACTTTTAGCAAAAGGAACTACCCGAAATACATGGCCAGTTTTTTCCAAAAAACTCAAGAACGATGAGATCTTTGGTGTAGTTGGTACTGACTCTGCAACAGTGTCGCGAGGAGGTTCTGTAATAACAAAGCCCTCATCGGGTGGCTGGACAGAGGCAATTTTTCTAATGAAACTTTCTTGTCGCTCTTCATTGGTTTTAGGAGCTTTTGTTTGTTTTTTGACAACATTGATAACAGCTGAAGAAGCCTCCCCAAGGGGGGCTGTCTTTTTTCGTATGCCGTCAGATTGACGATTTACATCTACCACTGTTTTTGAGAGAAAACTACTTACTAAAAGCAAGTACCCTCTCTTTTATTATTTATCAAATATGCTGAAGCGAATAGTGAATGAGAGAGGCGAGACTAAAATCTTCGGGACCATGTATAAATCCATTCAGGGAGTTGCCATCAAATATCGTCCGTCCCATGATAGTTTTTACTTTGGGTACATCATAGGCAGAAATGTTTTTCATCCAGTCAGGGACACGCAAAACTTTTTCTATCTCTTTAATCATGGCCCCCTCTCCCGACAAAACAACCTCTTCTGGTATGGGGCCAAAAGAGTAAAACCCATCAATGGCCTGCTGAAACATTTTTTTCCAATTGCTCACTTCCACGTCCAGAAATCCGCGTAATGCCTCACTTCGATTTTGCGGCATTAGTCCTTCAACATAATGACGAAGGTCAATTTCGGCTTCCTCAAAAGACATCGAACCTCGGGCAATCCCTCGAATAAAATGACGAATGCCAAGAGGAAATGCCGTGAAATGCACTAATTGGTTACTGAGTAACATTCCAATGAATGTTTCCTCGCCATCAATTTCTACCAAAAGCACATCTCGGGTTTTCAACACATCTTCAAGTACTTCTTTATAGACAATCTCTAACGGAAGAAATTCAATCGGTATTCCGCCCAGGCTCTTTTTAGTATCAAATAACATAGTGCTTATATTTTGCGGAAAATCTACTGCTAGTGTCTGGACAGAAACGACACGAGCTCCATCAAAACAGGTACTTTCCCGGGATCTTCGGCTTGCAACACAGGAGGTCAAAGAATATCCATTTGAAAAAAATTCGAGCGGGAAACCTGCAAACGAAGATGATACATTATTCTTTTGGCACAAATCCTGGAAAAGTATTTTTAGATCTTTTTCTGAAGAAGGTTTGTGTATATCAGTTCCCACCGTACCCGAAAGCGTTGTCAGAGTATGAGAGCCACAGTGAGAACCAAGCCCGACTAGAATATTAACCGGAACTCGGCCAAAGGACTTGGTCATAGTCAAGATCAGTTCTCCCAACTTTCGTACTACAAGCGCTTCGTCTTGCGTAGAATAGGGTACTCGAAAGACAATTTTTTTCAGCATCCGCGGTAGAGCATTTTTCTCACCAGGTTGGAAAACAAGCCCTCGCATCGTGTGCGAACCAATACTGACTACCGCTCGAAGATTCGAGTGCGCATTAGACCCAAAAAGAAACATAGCGTTGAATTCTATTATACTCTTTCTTGACGAATCAAACCAAATGCTTTGTTAACAAACCAACAAAGCGAGAAAAGAGCTCTTGGTAGAGCTGTTTTTTAGACTTCTTTTTGTATTAGGTAAATAGGTGTGGAGAATTTCACTCAACAACCGCACGGATTCTCCGAATACCGGCACTGCTGCTCTCCTCCTTAGTTATTTTAAATTTTCCAATCTCACCGGTGTGGGTAACATGAGGCCCACCACAAAGTTCTTTAGAAAAAACATCTTGCTCGTTCCCTACTGTGTACACCTTTACCGGATCAGGATATTTGGAACGCTCCATAAACAATGCCCCATTTTCTTTTGCTTCTTCAACTGGTAGAAGTTCAGTTTTTACGGGAAAATCTTGTTCAACCGCATAATTGACTAAATCTTGTATCTGCTTAATTTCTTCAGGAGTCAATTTGCGAGGAAAATTAAAGTCAAAGCGGGTACGCTCGGCAGTAATGTCAGATCCATTTTGTGCAACATTGTCCCCTAGTACTTTATGCAAAGCCGCGTTTAGCAGATGGGTGGCTGTGTGCAGGCGGGTAACAATTTGTAACTCTTTTTCGTCTGCCGCTTTCAACTCCCCTGTATCCAATAAAAGGCCATGTCCTCCAAACTTTTTTTCTTGACCGGCGCGAGATAGTTCTTGGTGTTTTTTAAATTCTTCATCAAATGCTTCACGAGTTAAGTCTTTTGCACGGTCACTGCTCAACTCTTTAATAATTTCAAACGGCAGACCAAACGTCTCATAGATTTTAAATGCACCTTGAGCTGTTATATCACCTTGAGTTTGCTGGAGTTCCTTTATGCCACGTTCAAGTGTATGACCAAATCTCTCTCGTTCTTTTTGTATTTCCCTACGGATTGGTTCATTCTCTTTTAAGAGTTCAGTGTAGTGTTCTCCATACTCATGCACTATGTCGTGAATTATCGCATCAAAAACATGTCCCAGAACTTGATATATATGTTCATACACAAAAGTTCGACGCAAAAGGCGGCGCAAAACGTACCCCGCCTCTTTGTTAGACGGCCGTACACCATCTGCTAATAAAAAAGTAGAGGCACGCAAGTGATCAATAATGATGCGCTTGTGTCGAATATCAATACCAGCCGGGAGTAATTCGAGAAATGGCGCAAAAAGATCAGTTTCAAAAATATTTCTTTTGTTCTGCACTATCATTGCAAGTCGCTCAAGACCCATACCGGTATCAACGCCAGGGGTTTGCAAAGGCTGCAATATTTTTCCTGAATTTCCTGCTTCTAATTCACTCCGCGAGCCGGGAAAGAAAAACTGATTAAAGACAATATTCCAGATTTCTACATCTTGGCTATTGGCGTTTTTACAATATATTTCGGTGGTAGGACCACAGGGGCCTGCTGATCCCGTTGGGCCCCAAAACACGTCACTCATCCCCTGTTCTCGGATATCGGTTACACCCAGTGACTGCCAAATTGAACGAGACTCTTCGTCTTTGGGAACAATGTCAGACCCTTCGAAGATAGTTACAAATGAAATTGATAAACCAAGGTCTTTAGTAATGAAGTCGTATGCAAAAGTAATAGCTTCCTTCTTAAAGTATCCTCCAAAACTAAAGTTTCCCAACATTTCAAAAAATGTATCATGGGATTCATCTCCCACCTCATCAATATCGGAAGTACGAAATGATTTCTGGACTGAAGTGGTATTTTTAGTTCCAAAGTCTTTAAACGGATCGGCCTCACCTGTGTAGTATTTTTTAAATTGCTGCATTCCGGCAGTTGTCAAAAGCACCGATGGGTCATCGGGTATAAGTGAAGAGGAAGGAACAACTTTATGGTCTCTGCCTTCAAAAAATTTTAAGAATTTTTGCCGTAATTCAAGCGAATCCATGATTATTATCCTACTAAATTTTGCCAATTTTTCAAGTATTTAAAAAGACCGATTACCGGTCTAAATTTTAAGTTCTAATTTTTAAGGTCTTTAGGCTATTCGCTCAGGTGGCTTGCTACTTGTACGACCACTAAGGCCATAAACCAGGAGCATTCTCTTAAAAGTGTCCCTTCTTTCAATACCAAGAACTTTCATTGCCGCCCTTCGATCTCTCTTACATTGTTCGAGTACCTGCATTATATAATGTCTCCTTAATGCGATGAGGGTTCCTTTAAAATTGATTGGCTCTATACGAACATGTTCAATCAAAACATCAAGGTCAGGCCTTCTTTTCACTCGATTAAGTACTTTATGGGTGTATCCATCCTTTTTTCTCACCCCTTTTAAGGCCGTACAGGTTTCTTCCTCGTTTCCACGAAAAGAAATGAGCACCTGTATCACGTACCGGTCTTCTAACTGCTCGAGCGTTCCATTAAAAAGAAGAAATGCTTCTTTGGGAAGAGAGAAATTCAATGTATCTGTGTTACACCAATATCGCGATGATGGAAATTCACTTTCAAGACCCGAATTTTTTACATAGTGGAATACGTGATCTCGGGACAATCTCATTTCTCGAGCGGCCCGAGTACGATTTCCTTTCGTTCTCGTAAGCACGCACCGAAAATATAGTCGTTTAAAGCGTTCAGATGCATCAGCAAAGGGAACTTTTTCCAACCGTACTGTTTCTCTATCAATAAGCTCTGGAGATTTGTTAAACAAAACAATCAAAGACGGAGGACTTGTTGGCATGTCAATGACCCAGTTTTGTGCTTACCATAATACTGAACCAGTTAGAAGTCAATGGTTCGTTTAAAAAGAATAAAGACCGATTGCTCGGTCATTTATATATTAGCAAAATGTCGCAGTTTTGGATTGTTGGGGCTACGGAGAGGATTTCGCAGTTTACGTAAGGCTTTTGCTTCAATTTGACGAATTCGTTCGCGTGTCACTGCAAATCTTTCACCAACCTCTTCCAGAGTATGTTCACCCTCTTCCCCTATCCCAAAACGCATTTTTAAGATTACCCTTTCTTTTTCACTCAAACGATTCAATGCCCCCTCAACCAATGTCCCCAATTGTGAAGAAATGGTATCAGCATCAGTTTCGGGCAAAGAGTCATCCGCGAGAAGATCTTGCAGGACTGTGCCATCCTCTTCCCCTACCGGAGTTGAGAGTGAAACTGGACTATAATCGATCCGTAAAAGAATCTGTACCTCTCTTATAGAGATCTTAACCAACTCGGCGAGCTCTTGAGGTGTTGGACCCCGACCATGTTGCGAATAATATTCTCGCTGGGCCCGATGTATGGTGCTTAGTTTTTCAACTCGATGCACCGGTATCCGAACAGTCCGGGAATGATCCGAAATTGCTCTGGTTATAGCTTGACGGATCCACCATGTAGCATAGGTAGAGAATTTATATCCACGACGATAATCAAACCTGTCTACCGCCTTCATCAGACCCAGATTTCCTTCCTGAATAAGGTCCAAAAGAGACATGTTGCGATTCATATATCGCTTGGCAATAGAAACAACAAGTCGCAGGTTTGCATCAGAAAATTTTCTTTCCAGTTCAAGTACAGCCTGGTTTCTTCGTCGAACAGCACCAAAAAGAACTGCAAATTCTTTTGGTGTAAGACCTCGTGCTTTACATAGCTCCCGAATCTCGCCCCCGATTTCTCTTCCCTTACTACTTTGCGACTTTGCACCTATTCGTTGTGCAGACAAATCACCTAGTTTCTTATGTGTTTCTTCAAGTGTAGTAATAAAATCTCTTTCCTTATCCCGTTTTATGGGTAAAACCGCAATCAATTCCCTAAGACGTACCTCAAGCACTTCCCTTCGTGATGGAGCTTGCCGAGTAATACGTTTTTCAAGTTTAATAATTACACCAATTTGTCTTTCCAGTGCAGTTCTATCTGCTGCTTCTGAGTCCATGAAGAGATCTCCCCATGTTCCTGTTCGAAAAAGACCAAGGAAGTTGTTACATATACTTGGAACTTCAAGCAACCCACGACGCAAATTAAGACGAGCTTGAGTAAGTTGTGTCCCCAGAACAACCTCATCTCCCTTAGTAAGAAGACGTACCGCTCCAATTTCTCTTAAATAGGTCGCGACGATATCAGAACGTCGGTTTTGGAAAGTAGGCTGCGCTGGATCCTCTTCCGTAAGAACATTTGATGTATCATCCCCAACAGGTTCTAGCTCATCAGCTATGTCTTCAGGAACAACCATACGCTTGTCCATTGTTATTAAGTAAAGAATCTGGCCGAACTATACAATTTTTTACTCAAAACCGCAAGACTTGTCGTCCGAGCCAAAAAGCTACTCAATTACTCCGCCTCCAAGCATTTCCTCACCCTTGTAAAATACGATTGACTGACCGGGAGTGACCGCACGCTGGGAATCTTTAAAATGAGTTTGTAGTTTATAGTTTGTAGTTTGTAGCAAACGAACAGTACATTCCTGAAGAGGTTGGCGATACCGTATACGCGCTAAAACCTTCGCTGGCAATTTTGGTGCAGAGCCCTCAACCCAATTTACATTGGTTACAACTAATTCTTTGGCAAACAACTTTTCGTCATAAGGTCCCTCGGCAACCACTAAAGTATTTGTCTCATAATCTTTTTGCGAAACGTAGTAAGGAATACCACCTCCAATTCCAATTCCCTGACGCTGCCCAATCGTATAAAAACCAAGACCGTCATGCTCGCCTACCATTTTTCCCGAAGTTGTTAAAACCGGACCGCGTTCGGCTGGAATATACTGCTTAAGAAAATCTTTTAAATTAATTTCACCAATAAAACAAATGCCTTGAGAGTCAGCTTTCGTTGCCGTAGCAAGGTTATACTTTTTAGCTAAAGCTCGCACCTCAGGTTTGGTGTATTTACCAAGAGGGAAAAGGCAGTGTTTTAATTGCTCTTGAGTCAGTGTCCAAAGAAAATAACTTTGATCTTTCGCGCTATCGCACGCAGTGAGTAGTTTATAGTTTGTAGTTTGTAGTTTATTTTTAATTTCCCTACTCACTACTTCACTACCCACTATTAACTTAATGTAATGCCCTGTCGCCACAAAATCTGCTCCACGCTTGCGGGCTTCATCTAAAAACAGCCCAAACTTAATATTCCGGTTACACATCACATCTGGATTCGGGGTTCGTCCTGTGGCATATTCTTTCACCATATAGTCAACGACATGTTTTCGATACGCTTCGGTAAAATCCCAAACTTCAAAAGGTATGTCCAATTGCGCTGCTACCCGCATAGCATCCAGCCGATCCTGATGCTGTTGACGACATACAGGATCAGTCGAATCAGGACCGGGCGCCCACATTTTCATATGGACCCCAAACACCTCAAATTCACGCCCTTTTAAAAGCGCTGCGGTAACTGATGAGTCTACTCCGCCACTCATCGCAATAAACACCTTCTGTTTTCTTGTTGTGCCGACCCGCCTTACTAAGTCCTGAGATTCGTGCGGAGATTTCACTACAGATAATTTCTGTCTAACTTGACGAGACATAAAATTTATTATAATAAAAACTTAGCCCTTTTTCAACCTCGTGTTAAAATTTCGAGTCTTGGAGGTTATTTTTTATATTCTGGCAATTTACCTAATTTCAATTTCTCCCATTCTCTTGCTTGAACTTAAGCCCAAAAATCTTAACTTAGCAAATATAGAAGAAAAGATGGCTCGGATTGTATCTGAGCTAGGAACCGACCCCCGATCTATTCCCCCACCCAACTTGATTAGGGTAATAAAGTGGTCTGAATTCAAGCAGCTTGATTTCTCAACCTATCGTGAATCCACACGACAAGATATCCGAAAGCTAATACAGACATTCACTATGTGGACATTCTTTCGCTTTAAGGCGCTCCGGGGGATATATATCTCTGAAAGTCGAGACATCTATCTGATTTCAGAATACGCGGAAGATGATACACTTATTCATGAGCTAACCCACCACGTAATTAATATGGCCATTCGTGGCGCTGATTGGAAGAAAACTGTAGACAACGATGAAGAAATCACCCGCGAAGTTACCGCCAGACTCAAAGTTTAATTTCTTATTGCCGCCTCAAAAAGGCGGTTTAAATTTTACTCAAAAACGAAAAACCATCCCTGTAACGAGAGGATTTTTCGTTCAAAAACAATTTAAATAGCTTTAATCGGATTTGAAAAGCTTACTTCTTGGTCTTATTTCTTCTTACCAAGAATCTTGAACATCTTTGTGCCACAAACGGTACATAGTCCAGTCATTGCTCGACGCTCTCCGCCCTTACCCGGCATTGAGACTTCTTTTGCATCCTTCATCTCTCGCTTTTCACGGCACTTAACACAATAGGCTATTTCTGCTGCCATATTTTTATAAATGGAGCCTCGATATAGGCCCTCAAAGCTACTTTTACAAAATTGATGAGACGTATTCCGACCAAAAGCCTCACTTAGGCGAAACGTCTTCATTTAAGACCAGCTTATTAAATATAAGTGGTATTTAGCTTATCTTAGCTTAAAATACGAAAAAACACAAGCAGGGGTTATGCACAAAGGCTTTAAGGTGTTTTTTTGGCAAAATTAGAGAAAAAAAACAGGGTGGCGCAGTCGCCCGCGCGCACCCCCCATTACCCCCTCCACGCTACTTCATGTTCTCCCCCCAGACCCGCTCCATCTCCCCCCAGACCTGCTCGATCCCTGGCGTCACGATGAGCGGGACAATGATCCCGATGGCCAGCCCCAGAACAAGAACCACGACCACCATTTTCCACATTGTGAAGGCCTCCTGTGGTGACGAAGAGTTCTTGTTTGGACAGCGCCCTGTGCGCCATCTCAGAACTATACTTAATTATAACACCTTCTTACTTTTAAGTCAAGCTAAATCCGGCATTTTAGGCCGGCTTGAAAATGAAAATAATCTTTAAAGTATTGCGGAATATTGCCCCTTTCAATCTGGTCAAAAAAGACAATCTACCCCGTACACGAACTTTCAACCAGATAACTTGAGGATCTCCGCAATCTTCGCAAACTATTCTTATACCAACATATACTCCGTCTCTACTCCATCCTGCGCAGGCAGGTCGTCATTATCAAGTGATGCGCCCTACTTCACCCTCCCCACCTTTGTATAAATTGGGCATGCCAGGGATCGAACCTGGGACCTCGTCATTATCAGTGACGGCTCGTCCCTGGGACTCTATTATTCCGAAACTTGCAAGTTTCGGATTTATATGAGGAGTCCCGCGAAACGATCGCTGATCGTTTCGCCCACTTCGCTACCTGCCACTTTACTTTATTACCTCTGGGCATGGGCGTATTAGGGATCGAACCTAAGACCTCGTCATTATCAGTGACGCGCTCTACCACTGAGCTATACGCCCAGAGGGAATAAAGTAAAACTATCTGAATAAAAATTATTGTAATAAAAAAAGCTTGTCTTTGCAATATGAGCTACAAAAAAATGAAAAGCCCCTTTAATGGGGGGCGTTATGAGGAATAATCACTCTTGGTTGCCTTTCTGGAGTTCCTGGATGTGGATAATAATCCGCAGGAGGCAATTCGACACCATATTGAATGAGCACTCGTTCGACATCAGCATACCCACCGTTTTCCGACACCTGTTCAGCATGTATTCCATATTCACGAGCTGCCTGTACGTTTTCCCAAGAATCATCAAGAACTAGAACTTCATGCGGTTTTAAGTAGTATCGGTGCTTGGTATGCCGAGCATACGCACTTATGGCACACAAAACAGCATGCTCATACATAAAAGAGTCTGGTTTGAGCGTCCTCAGTTCCCAAGATAGTGCATAGAAATCAAACAGTCCAAGGCTGGGAAAAGTGTCTACAGCATGTTTCCACATAAAATGATTAAGATTAGAAACAATACCCAAGACACAACCCCGCCCGTCATCAACGGGTGGATTTGTTCTTACATCACACCGACCAGCTAAGTAATGAAGAGCAGTTCGCAGTTGGTTAGGAAATTCAAAACAATTGGTAAAAGCGCCTCTAACCTGTGGATCGAGACTTGCCTCAATCTTAAAGTGATCGCGAAGAGTCGCAAAAAATTCATCGTCTGACAACGCTCTCCTATCCCAAAGTCGGCCTATAGAGTCTCGTTCTACATGAGGATTATCCCAACCCATGAACGTTAAGAAGTCTTTGTTGTTGGAACCAGCGAGTCGACCAATTCGAGCACTAATCACAAGAGGATTAAATGTCACCAGTGTGCAGCAGAAGTCAAAGAGGATACATCGAATCATTATTCTTTACTAGAGAGCTCAGTACAAAGTACCATAAATGGCCTTAAACGCCAATCTGTCAGACTTGGCATTCAAATTATTGAGCAAAGTTTGAAGTATTCAGAAATTCGTTAGTGCGGAGTAAGACACGAGGTGAAATAGCAAATAACAAGTGAGATTCCAACAGCAATAAAAGGAAGTTTCAAGAGAAAGAAGAGAAACATCATGGCCTGAATATCTTCTTTGTAATCACTCCAGAGTTTTTTCATTGTATGATCGTTGGGTTTCGCAATTAATTTAAAATTTAAATCACAATTAAAAATTTTAGCATCTAATTTTTCTTTTCTCAAGTGGAAAACTATAAAAAGTTATTGCAATGCAAAAAACATCCCGGTATTTACCGGGATGTTTTTTGATTTACTTTTTTCCAGCTGTTTTCCTCCTTCGCTAAAGCTACGGAAGGATAAACCCTCTTCACTAAAGCTTAGGAGGACTCTTCCTAAGTTATGCAAAAAGCAGAACGTAGGAAGAGCGACATGCCTCGTCTACTGACGAGACTAGAGAACCGAAACTTAAAGCTCCTCGGTTAACACTTATTTCTCGTTTTGAAACGAGACGACCTAATAGGTTTATTGATGCTTCTAAACAATCATGAAATTCCGGCCTGCCGGAATAACAGAGGAAATGTTTTTGAGCGAAACATGGAAAACCTACTGACTCCCTAAAAGGAGATGTTCCATCCACAGCTTCCGCTACGGATGCCTTGTTACGACTTCGTCCATATCACCAGACTTACCGTTACCCAGCCCTTATTCTACAAAAACGCCTGAACAAAATTTCAAACATTTTTATTACACCGATCTTAAAGCTTCAGTTTAAAGCTGATCAGTAGAATAGGGGCTGGGCTTCGGGCACTCCTGGCTCTCTTGACGTGACGGGCGGTGAGTACAAGATTCGAGAACGTATTCAACGCGGCATAGCTGATCCGCGTTTACTAGCGATTCCTACTTCATGGAGTCGAGTTGCAGACTCCAATCTGAACTGGGGCGCGTTTTGATGGGATTGGCTCCGCCTTGCGACTTGGCAACCCATTGTACGCGCCATTGTACCACGTGTGTAGCCCAGGGCATCAAAGGGCCACGCTGACCTCGCGTCATCCCCACCTTCCTCCCAGCCCCAAACGCGCGTAGCGCATATGTTTAAACATTTAAATATTTAAACAGCGCCGTGCGCTTAGGGCTGGGCAGTCTCGCCTGACACTTATAACAGGCAATAGGGGTTGCGTTCGTTGCCCCACTTAAGGGAACAATTCACACCACGAACTGACGAGGGCCGTGCAGCACCTGTGCTTGTGTCCTTGTGAGAAGTCCAGCGTTTCTGCCGGATGTCACAAGCATTTCAAGCCCTGGTGAGGTTCCTCGGTTGTCGTCGAATTGAACCACATGGTCCACCGCTTGTGCGAATCCCCGTCTATTCCTTTGAGTTTTAGCCTTGCGGCCGTACTTCCCAGGCGGCGCGCTTAACGCGTAAGCTAAGCCACTCCGAGGGTCGATACTCGGAACGGCGAGCGCGCATCGTTTAGGGCGTGGACTACTGGGGTATCTAATCCCATTCGCTCCCCACGCTTTCGTCTCATGAGTGTCAGGAAATGGCCAGGAGTTTGCCTTCGCCTTTGGTGTTCCCCACGATATCAACGGATTTCACCCCTACACCGTGAGTTCCTACTCCCTCTCCATTCCTCTAGTTTGGCCGTTTCGAACGCGGCTCCACCGTTAAGCAGTGGAATTTAACGTCCGACTAACCAGACCACCTGGAGACCCTTTACGCCCAATAAATCCGGATAACGCTTGAGGCCTTCGTATTACCGCGGCTGCTGGCACGAAGTTTGCAGCCTCTTATTCATAGGGTACAGTCACTTGAGTTCCTCCCCTATAAAAGCAGTTTACAGGCCAAGGCCCTTCTTCCTGCACGCGGCGTCGCTCCATCAGGCTTTCGCCCATTGTGGAATATTCTCGACTGCGGCCACCCGTAGGTGTACGGCCCGTTCTCAGTGCCGTCGTTGGGGATCACGCTCTCACGCCCCCTACCCGTCATAGCCTTGGTGAGCCATTACCTCACCAACTAGCTGATAGGACCAAGGCTCCTCTCGAAGTGTCTTGCGACTTTACCCTTGCGGGACTATCGGGTATTAGCTAACCTTTCGGCTAGTTATCCCCGTCTTCGAGGTAGATTCCAAGGTATTACTAACTCGTTCGCCGCTAAACTATTAAATCCGTCGTCTTGATGTAATCGCAACTTCTTCAAAAATAGTTTCGCTCGACTTGCATGCCTTATCCACGCCGCCAGCGTTCATCCTGGACCAGGATCAAATCCTCATTTGAAATAGGCAAATAAATTTGCGTATTTTGTGATGCCCTCCGCCGCCTAAGCTTCGGAGGACAATGTCGAAACAGCTGGAAAAAAACCATTCGACAAGCTCATGGCAAGTAATCTTGTCCACAAACCGTCAATGATAATGATTCTGTTTCTTATTATTTGATCTTAATCACTAAATTTATTTAGGAATTTTATTGGATTCGTCTTACCCCATACATAAATTTATGCATGGGGCTCGAACATACAATTATGTTCGATTTATTTAACTTGAATTTTCAAATTGCTTTCCTGCCTTCCAAAATTAACAAAAACACCCACAGAAATTCTTAAATAACTAAAAACTTCTGCGGATGTTCTTTGTGTTTCCCCTTCCCTAGCTATAAGGATTTTAGAAACACTCGAATTTTTAAACTGTTTGGTAGGGGACTTAATTTTTAGTCCCGCCATTGGCTTTACGCCATTACCTCACAAGTAGCTATAGTATAGCCCCCCTAAAAAACTATGTCAACACACTGAAAGGTCATTGCTTTTTCGTACAAAAAAGCTACTATCCAGACTAGATCCTACTGCTCGCCAAAGATGACATTTCAAATAGCAGAGTACAAGAAAGATTGGATAGAGGACTGCTTTCTGTCTGTTCTATTTGGATTTTTGACTTTTATCTGCTCGATGGTAGTGCTTAGAAAATTTTTCGGGGTGGAACTTGAAGATGCACAATTCTGGAGCTTTGTTACGGCCATGACGGCTTTCCCGTACTTTCTGCTTGGTTTCAGCTTAATAAGAAATAAGACCATCAATAAAGGTGTCTTCGGTTTCTGTATATGGGCGGTATTTCCGTGTATTCCAATAACTATTGGGTCCAGATACATGCTCTTTCATCGTGGTCCCGGACCCAATGATCCTGTGGAGGTTTGGTGGGCATTTTCACTCATGATTTTAACGATAGCTGGGATTATACTTGTTGCTCGGCTACAAACAATAATTTTCAAAAACACAAAGGGTTAAAAACCCTTTTTAATTTAAAAAATAAAAGCCCTTTAGAGGCTTAATTTGGTTACAACTGTGACGAGGATACGGGGATTGTGGTGCCGCAGTCTTCGCAAACACTTTCTACATTAGAGCAGGCACTACAGTATTTCATATCTCGCACCTCTGTTTCGTGACCACACACTGAAGCGATTCCCAAAGCAGTAAGCTGCATTTTGTTGATACAGTATCCACAGAGCATGACGCATAATCAAGTACTGTGAGTATTTGTAGCATATGACAAGAAAATATCAACCCTCTTTAAAGAGTAACGCGGCCCCAATTGCTTGTGCCGCATCGCCGAGTTTTCCAAAAACGATCGCTATTTTTCCGATCTTGATATCAATCATATATTGTTTTTGAAAAGCTTCACGGACAACTTCAAGATTAATTTTGCGACTTGCGACCGCACCCCCGCCAAGCACAATCATTTCCGGATCAAGAACACTCACCAAACTTGCTAAAGCGCGGCCAATGTGCTCGCTTCGATCCCCTTCTTTCTCATAAGCATGCTTAGCAGCACTTTGTTCAAACGTCTTATCTTTATCCACTAAAATATCTCCTACTTCTCCGGCACTTCCGTGAGCACCGTGATACAGTTTTCCATCAATCAAAATTCCACCGCCAATCCCCGTACCAATTGCAACACCAAGAACATTCTTCTTATTTCGAGCCACACCCCACAGGGTTTCAGCCAATACAAAACACTGGGAATCATTTTCTAACAAAACGGGGCGTTGAAACTTTTTCTTAAAAAACAAGACTGGATTCCATCCTTCAAGAAACCGCAAGTGTTCTGCAACTTCGACAGTTCCGCGTTTTCGGTTAACGACTCCTGCAACTGCAACTCCTATTCCCATAATTTTTTCTCTTCTGGGGTTAACTTTCTTAATTAATTCAAGGAGTGCGTTCTCTAAATCTTTGCGATTTTGAGGAGTAGTAATTTTTAGAAACTCAACTTTTTGCTTTTGCAAATCATTGAGCGCAACTGCTCGGGTATACGTTCCTCCAATATCAATTCCAATATAATATTTTTTCATTTTGTGAGTGATATTCTATCGTGTCGACTTTTAATAAAGGTGATGACTTTAGCCATGAACTCTGGGTTATTAATGATGTTATCGTGATTAGTCCCTGGAATAACCATGTCAATATATCCCGGAAGCAGGGCATGCCGGCGCGGCCATATCTTTAATTCGGACGCTGCAACAAAATTCATTGTCGCTTCCGGCAACTGAACATGGGCTAACTCTTTAATGTGATCCCGAATAGGCAGGAGGTCACGTGCCGTAGGAAACATGGAGAGAAGCAACGCATACCAACTCCCGCCATGCGGCACTGCAACAAAAGAAATACTGTTTAGTAGAGTCAGCATCTCCGGATAATGATACATAATGTGCTTCATCACAATACCGCCAAAGCTATGAGCAATAATATCGTCTTCAATAGCTGTTTTTTGCAGATACGCGAGAACAGTCTCTGCCGCTACTCTTACCCCTCGAGTATTCCGACCAAGATCAATTATGGCCGTCTCAAATCCGGCATTTGTTACTGCTTCTGCAAGAGGTTTATAAAACTCTTTCTTCCCCCAAAAACCTGGGATAATAAAAACGGCCATTATTGTTGCTTAAATAATTTTTTAGCTTCGTCCCAAAGTGAATGATCATCATGTTTCTCTTTTAACCAATACCACCATTCGGCACCCCATAAGTAATTTTCTTCAAACCCGGCCTTGCGAGCTCTGCGAATCGTTTCCTGAAAACGTGACACATTCATGAGCTCTTTTTGCAGAGCAACATCATAATCCGCAAAGTTGGCTACCGGACCGTATGGTTCTCCCTGCAATTCAGCAACCATAAATTTTTTCTCAGGATAAAAAGGCTCAAGAACTTTGCGCTTTACCCAAAAGAGACCAGGACCAAATGTTGACCATACAACTTTTCGAATCGGATTCCACACTTGATAATACATGGTTACTCCTACAATGTCAGCACGCTGTAGCGAGGTGAACCAATAACCAGCCTTGCCCGCCTCGGTCAGCATAATTGGATGTGAATCCAAAGAACGCACCATTGCAACTTCTGCATCAACTGATTCGGTTTTTACCGTGTGAGTTGCACAATCCGCACCAAATACATGGAAGGGTTCATTTTCTACTTGCCAGATAGCAAGTGCTGGAGAGGAACGATAGCGTTCCACAACCACGCGCATCTGATTGAGCACTACTTTTTCAAACTCTTCTTCGGGAAGTGACTTACTCCATTGCGGAATATGACACTCTGGCCAGCGTGGAAGCTTTCTACCAACGACCAAAATAAGCTTTGCATTACTTTTTTCTGCCTCATGTATGAGATTGTCATACTCGCTAAAATTAAACTCTCCGGCTTTAGATTCAATATCCTCCCAATACACCGGCAAACGAATTTTTTGTGCCCCAAGATCATGCAGCAGTGCACTAAATACTACTTGGGAGTCAAGCCCAAGTTGATGCGCCTGTTGAGTAGAAAACGTAACCCCAAAACGTACATTTTGCTCTGTCAAAAAATCCCCTTTAGCTACATAAAAATAAATACCGGTTAAAATGATGGCGATGGCCAAACAATAGCCTACTATTTTTCGAAATTTTTTCATCCTAGACACTGATTATATAAGTAAAGCTAGACCCAATAAAATACAAAGTGTCGCGAGAGACTTTTGTACAATAGTTTCTCGGCTGATTTCTTCTTGAAAAATACGCGGCCAACGCCGAGAAAAGATAATAGCCAGGATAAAAAGCAGTGGATACTGAATCCCCTGCAGCGCATTAACCAGAGTAACGCTTCCCAATGAAATTGCCGCAACAATAACTAAAGGCGCGAGTCCAGCAAAGATTCGCGAAAGAACATAGAAAACTTTATTCCGCGTTCCGCTTTTTTTCCCACCAGAAAAACTGACCTGCGAACGAACACGAGGGTCAAGGAGGAGAAGCGCTGCAAAACCAAAAGAGCCAATCCGTGACCACAGAAAGGCAGAAATATCATCAGTTCCCTGAAATGCAAATTTTAGTAATACTGCTGAGAGCGCAAATAATAATCCAACCCAAATTTCAAGAAAAAGCAGAGAGTAATTTTTAAATTGTAATCTTGATTTAAACGAGTGGAAGGCTATCAAAATCCCCCCAAGGACCAGCAGGACAAAGGCATAAAAGGTTTGTGCATACAATCGCTCGCCAAGAATCAAATAACTGAACACAAAAGCAGCAATGGGAGTGATACTGCCAATAGTAGGAACAACACGAGAGATTTCGTCTCGATCAACGGCCCGATAAAAATAAATAAGCGCAAAAATGTTCAGCGAACCGGAGACAAGACTTACAAAAATAACTAAAGATGAGGCAGGCTTAAGAAACCACGGCACGAAGAGTAAAAAAAATACCCCGCCAATTCCAGAAAGAAACGCAAGCACTTTGGGATTAGGGAGTAATTTCTCAACAAAAAGTTTGTCCCCTAGAAAACCCAGAGCTTTGGCACTATGACCAATGAGAGCAAGTATAAGCCACATGAGTTTAGTATAAATAAAAAAGGGCATCCCTGATAGGATGCGCGCTAGTTATTCTGGTGTGACATTTGCCACGCTTGTGCAAGTTCTCTAAGTCGTCGTTGTGCTTCAGTAAATTGCGGAGTAAGTGGATCAGACGGAGCATCCTCACCATAAAGAAGGGTACCGGGTGCAAGCACCATGGGTATGAGCTGCAATGTATTTGCTGGACCGAGCAGATCACCATATGGAAATCCCTTATCATGTAAATCTACAACTGCATCAACTACTTTTATCAATGCATCGTCCAGTTTAATCTCTTCCCCGTCTGCATTCACCACACGAATCTTCCACATTGCCTCTAATTCTGCTGCCGCCTCTTTGTGGCTCATATCAGCCATAAAGTTTTTAAGTCCGAAAGACTCGGTTATGGTGCCGAGTGTATATGGACGAATTACTCGCCACTGCATCAACATTGAAAACATAACTTCTTTAACTCCACCAGTGCTATATTCCCAGCCATCCATTACTACATGTCGGCCCGCCATTTCACCAATTACCCGATACCACAGTGACATATAAGCATCTTGCGTCCAGCGCCACTTTTTGGCTTCAAATATCGACGGCGCGATAAAGAGGAGATTTTCCCGATGACCGAGTGCATTAGCAAAGGCAATTCCTTCGTCGATATTCGGTTTAATCACAAGTTCCCACAATGCCGCTTTGCCAACCACCTGGACCAACTCGTCGACGGTCTTTATGCCATGCGTACTCAACACATCAAAGTATCGCCTGCCCGTAGTAATAGGCATACTGACGTATGCAATGTGGCCTCGGCGATTTCCGCGAAATGAACGATATGCTCCAAGTACTATGCCCAAATTAGTTAGCTCGTCTTCAGTCAAACGATCATAACTAGTGATGACATCTTGGAGAAGTTCTTGACTCAATTTTCTTTTTCAGAAGAGCCACTTAATTTATATCAATCAGGTTTCTGGCTGTCAATTACTTTTTTGTACTCTAGAGCACTCTCCCTAATTTTTCTCCCCTGGGTTTCGTAATCTACCTCGACCAACCCGAATCGGGGCCAAAAACCGTCACCCCATTCAAAGTTATCGAGTAACGACCAATAAAAGTAACCGCGGACATCTATTTCCTCAACGAGCGCTCGAGAAATTTGAGCGGTGTGATCTACAATATAGTGTGCTCGCTTTGTGTCCGCTGCATCAGCAATACCATTTTCTAAAATAAAAATGGGCTTCTGGTATCGCGCCAATCTTTTTAAAACACGATACAGTCCTTCTGGATGTATTTCCCAACCAAGATCAGAAGTTTCGTGAGTCTTTTTTCCAACAGGAACACCCCGATAGTAATCAAGGCCAACGAAATCCATCACATCTTGAATCGTCTTAAGAAAAAAAGTATTGAGATGATAATAGAAATTTGCCAAAGGGAGTGATGAGCGAATTTCTCCAGTATTTTGAGTTATCCCAACTGAGAAGTTTTGATTTATTTCTTTCATCGCGCGATACGCTCGGGCATGCCCTCGATGCAAGTTCCAAAATACTTGATTAAACACCAATAAATTTTTCTTGGCGGGAGGAAAATTCCCCGTTCTATAGGCATTACTGGCCCAGAGACTAGGTTCATTCAAAGTGATAAAAAAGGTTACCTCATTTTTAAATTCTTCTGCTAATTTTCTGCAATATCGGACAAAATAGTCCACAGTTTTACGATTTTCCCACCCACCTAAGTCTCTCACCCATAAGGGAAGAGTCCAGTGCCAAAGGGTTACAAACGGCTCCATTTCTCGTTCTCGTAGTGCCCTAATTACTTCCCGATAATGTTCAATTTCTTTTGCATCAAATTTGCCCTCTTCTGGTTCAATGCGTGACCATTCGATTGAAAAACGATGGGCATTGTGACCAAGAGTTTTTGCAATATCAAAATCTTCTTTGAAACGATTATAGTGATCACAGGTCTCCCCTGAAATATAATTTTCCTCCTCAAGTGGGCTCGGATAATTTTTCAAAATAAATTCGGGCCAGACATTACCTTTCATCTGCCGAGCTAGCGCCAATTGGGACTTTTGTCGAGCTACCCCTTTTTCCCACTCAGTCCAATCATTATGATTATTTCCCTCAACTTGATGAGAACTGGTTGATGCTCCCCAATAAAAATTTTTTTGAAAGAACATGGGAGAGTTAGACATTTTTAGGAGTTTCAAAAACGACTTTTTGTATTCCCTTGCGGATCTTGGGTGTAGGCCAAAAACCTAAGTATTTCCCAAGCATTAAACGAGTTTCTGCCTCAATTGCGGGAACTGAACTAAACATCAAAGATACCGGCACAAGAAACCACTGAAAAATCATCCAAAAGTATTTATGACGTCCGAAATCGATCGGCCGAGGTGGAAGAATTTTTAAGGTCAAATAAATTGAGGTGATGATACCCATCATGGCAAGAGTCAAAACCCAACTGGTAATACGCGGTACGTTATATGCCAAGACCGAAACCCCAAATTGCGATCCTCCAAGAAAAATTGGCAACCATCCCATTAAAAAAATCATAAAAGAATTAGTAGGCCAAGACCAAAAACTTTCGATTTGATTAAAAGCCCAATACAGCTTGGTGCGCAGAGGGATTTTTTTGTTGTGAAAAAAACCGTGTAAAAAATAGGGCGTATCGGCAACGCCGTAGGCCCAGCGACGCTGTTGTTTATATAAGTTTTTGGCAGTTTGCCATAAGTCTTCCGCAACATTGGCATCCATGGCTACGGGAACAAGCAATGGCTCCACTCGCCAATCTCCGTCAAACGTCAAAAGCGCCTGCCAAAAAATTCGGGAATCTTCAGAAACTACATTGACTTGCCAGAAACCAATTTCTACCAAGGCCTTAAACGGAAAGGCATGAGAAGAAAAAGAGACCAGCCGTTCTGGCCGCATTTGGTTTAACAGATGCCAGAAGGTCGAGGAGAGTGCGAGCAGTCGAGAAAAAACCGGCGCTTCCCAAATATTATTTATAAACAACGGGATTGGCTGATACGAAGTTCGCAACGGTCGAGTTGACGTAAGATAAAGATAACTTAAGCGACTAAAATAATTGTGTGAGGGAACGGTATCAACATCAAAAACGGATACAATAATATGCTCATACGGAATTTTTTGAGCATCAACCAGCTTTTCTTTAGCTTCGCGTGCCGCCCAGGTCTCATTGGCACCTTTTCCTGCAAGCTCACCTGGTACGTCTTGGTGCGTGGTGAGAAGAAATTTCCCAAAATGGGAGCTGTATTCAGCACAAATTTTTTGGCCCACTAAACGCGCTTCCTCCCCTGCCCTTCCTTCTCCACTCAGAACAATCATAATTCGCTCTTTGGGGTACTGTGTAGCGATCAGTCCGTCACAAGTAGTTTTTAAAACGTCATATCCTTCTTTGTAAAAGGGCAAAATTACCAAATGCCAAAGATCCTCTCTCCAGTTTTTTATGCCAAGCCCATGTGATGATAAATGCACGTCATCAAATTTCTTTAACCAATTTACCTTTTCTAGTTCGCGCATAATTCGAAAACTGTTTCGCAGGTGCCAAGAAAGATACACTGTCTTTAAAAGCCAGTAGAGATCAAACGTTACAATAAAAATAACCGCCCAGACAGGAGCAAAAATTGAAGCGACAATAATCAGCACAAAAGTAATCCAGACCAGCGCCCCAGGAAGAATCTCTAACAGGCGGTATCCTAACCAGCCACTTGTGGTTTCAAAATCCTTCGCAGAACCGATGAAAAGGTATTTTTTAGATTCAGACAGCATTTCTTTATTATAAAATTCAAACCAATTAATATAAAGAGCGTCTGAAGAGACGCTTTATTTAATATACCAATTCTTGACCAGAAAACCAAGACGTGACATTCACTCGACCAGTACCCTTCGTCACCTTTCCTATGACATCAGCAGGAAACTTTTTGCGAATGTGCTCTAAAACAGCGACCACATCTTTTTCCGCCACACCCACAACTAACCCAATACCACAATTAAAGGTCTGATACATTTCTCTGTCAGATACTTTTCGATCTCGTATTTCCCAGAAAATAGATTGAGGAGATAACGCATGTCGGCCATTAATAACAACGTCTGTACTAGGCGGAAGGTAGTCTTTTATCTTAGTAAATGCTCCGCCAGTGATATGCGTCATGCCGTGGACATCTACCCGTTTCATAAGCGGCAGAATGGTGTCTGAATAAATAAACGTAGGAGTTACAAATTCGGGGCGAAATTCTTTACCAAAAACTTCGCGAATTTTAGTAAATCCATTCGAATGTGGTCCACTACTCCCAATACCAACCAAAACATCTCCAACTCTATATTTATTCGGCCGAGTGTCTAAAACCATGCCGAGCATTGTAATACTAATCTCGAGTCCCTCTTGAGTATCGTGAATGGCCGTTTCTCCCCCAGTGACAGCAATTTCTCTTCTTCTACACTGTAAGACTAATTCATGGAGTATAGCCTCAATAGCTCGCACATCTTCAGCGGGCAAAGTTATGTGGTCAATCACTGCATACGCTTGAGCACGTGCCAGAAGTAGATCATTAAAATTCATTGCCAGTGCGTCTTGGACTGCAAAACTAAACGTTCGTGCTTGCCAATGGTAAAGGCCTTTAGTCCCGATAGCATCACAGTGGTGAAATTCAGGTAAAGAGAATCTTTTACAAACAACACTGTTCTTTACTGAAACATAAGGAGTCTCCCACGTCGTTTTTATTCGATCAATTACTTTTCCCTTATACGGCTTTGTTGGATCGTACACAGAGTAATAAAATGTTCTTGTGCAATCATAACTTACTTTTGATTTAATATTCTACTGATGATCGCTAGTAAAATATTTAAGTTGACGTGACAAGTAAAACGTGTTATATTCGTGTAAGCTCTTGTGACATCAGGAGGTTATATGCCAAAAGTCGGAATCGCAGGCTTTGCTTTTGGAAACAGGGGCAAAAATCCCCTTGGTGGATACTATCCAAGCAAAACTGATAGGATTATGATCGCCCGTGCTCGAGCACGCGACTATCTTACTTCTCATCTCCTCTACCTCCAAGGTGAACATGCCTATTTATTAACAGAAACTGAAAGGCAAAATCTTCAACTCTGTGTTACCCAGCATCATATCGATCCCGCACAGTACTTAGATTCTGATTCAGTTATTACACAGATAGTTGACAGAGCACGGAAAGATGGAATAGAGGAACTTCGAGTCATGGCATTCCCCTTCATTCACGGGCCTTATTGCTACTTTGTTTTACGAAGAGAGGCCGCAAAGTACGGAATCAGGGTGCGGTCGCTTAGTCTTGGTCTCGGATTTACACTCATCGGCTGGCTCTGCGCCTTCGACGAGCTTTCATATCAACCATGGACTAGAGGACCAATCCAAGCCTTTGGCTATGCGACTTACCGATTTCTCACCAAAAAACGGAGAGGAAAATAAAACACGACGTGCCAACGTCGTGTTATCATTTGTGGGTCTTTCGCCATTCCTCTATTTTTTTGTGGTTACCCGAGAGTAAAACTTTTGGAACTTTATATTTTTTTCCTTTGTATTCAAAAACTTCGGGTCGAGTATACACAGGTACTCCTACCCCATTGCGATTTTCTTCAAGAGATTCTTCTTTTCCTAAAACTCCGAGAATATGACGAGCAACAGCATCCACAACAGCCATAGCTGGGACTTCTCCACCGGTTAAAACATAAGGACCTATTGATAAACTTTCAATTTTTAATTTCCAATTTTCAATTACCTTTTTTATGCGCTCGTCGACTCCTTCATAGTGTCCTGCGATCATAACAATACGGTCGTATTTTTTTGACCAGTCTATCGCCAGTTTTGAATCAAACTGTCTTCCACCCGCAGAAAATAAAATTACTTTTGTCTTTTTCTTGTCGCTTGTCGCTTGTCGCTTGTCGCTTAAAATCGAGCCAAGAGCTCTGGTGATTGGCTCGATTTGCATCACCATCCCCGGACCTCCTCCATACGGACGCTGATCTACTTTTTTATGTTTATCTTTAGAAAATTTGCGAATGTCGTGAATCCGAATATCCACGAGCTTCTTTTCTCGTGCACGTTTAATCATTGACTCCTTAAAATAAGAATCAAAAATATTTGGAAAAATTGTGAGAATATCAAATTTCATAAAACACTCAGACCATCGATGGATTTTTTAGATTTGCTAACTAAAAATCCGCAAATGGTGCGGATTTTTAGTTTTTCCGCCGCCCGGGCGGGAAAAAAGTTTACAGATTCAAATCGTCGACTACCGAGTCCACATCGGAACGTCGTCCCATACCGCCCTCTCGGGACATTCGAGGACCTCGTCCTCCTTCTGGCTCTTCAATCTTCAAATTCACTCGTGCGTTGTTTTTGATTCCAACGACGCGAAGAAGCGATCGAATAGCTTTTGCGGTCTGGCCCATGCGTCCAATGATTTTTCCCATATCGGCTGGATCGACTTTCAAGGTGATTAACACACCCATCTCGTCTACCTTTCGATCGGTTTGGACAGCACTCGGATTATCGACAAGCGCCTTGACTACATATTCAAGGAATTCTTGATCAGATTGCATCTTTGCTATCACGCTAGCGGTGACATACTCGGGCGTTGTACGCCCAAATATTCACTTTTGCTTTTGCGTCTTTTCATTATCGACCTTTACACAGACAATTTCGGTTAATCAAGCTTTATGTATACTAATTATACTCCAATTTTCTGATAAAGTCAAGAAGTAGGAGTTTCAGCTTTTTTCCCACCCTTGGCAACTTTTTTTGTATCTATGACTTTATGGCTTACCAGTAGATTATGGACTGTTGGTGTCGGCTGTGCACCCTTAGAAATCCAATACAAAATCCGCTCATTTTTCAATGTGGTTTGTTTGGTCTTGGGGTGAAATGAGCCGAGTATCTCAAGCTCTCCTGATTTGGGTTTGGAACGTTTTTCCGTTACCACCACCCGAAAAGCAGGGTCATTTTTGCGTCCTACTCGTTGCAGTTTGAGCATCAACATGATATTAAAAGTCTAGTGAATTCAGTGGAAAAAGTCAAGAATGAATGACCTAAGTCGGCTCTTCGAGCAGGCACATGAATATCTATACCGTAGTGATGAAATATTGATTGTGTCGCCATGCCCGCCGGACGTTGATTCTATCGCTTCTTGTTCTTTGATAGCACAATATTGTGAGTTTATGAATATACCCTGTATCCTTTATTGCGCAGCCCCTCTACCACCAGGTAATTCCCTTTTTAATTTTTTACCCATAACTAGTTTCGTCCAAACACTTCCCGATCCTGTACCCAAGCACATAGTAGTTGTTGATTATGGTAGCTTCGCTACCACGAAGCTTGACCCTTCAAAACTTTCCGAAAGTTTTATAATTGGCTTTGACCATCATGATGAACCAGCTCGCGACTTCCCTATAAATGGACTACAAATCGTAAACAGCGATGCGCCCGCAACTACAGCCGTGATCCTGCACTTTATGCACGAAACAAACACCCGTCCCATCGTTGAAGGTTTAAAAAGCCAAAACTTTTTTACGTATGTTGCCTTAGGGATTTATGCCGACACCGCTCGGCTAACAAATCCGAAAGCAACTCCTGCGGCTTTTGATTTAATGAATAGTTGCATTAAAAACGGAATCCCTTGGGAACAAATTCGAGATGCCGCAAAACCCAAGATGAGCCTTAGCCGAATGAAGGCATGGAGTCGTGCATTTGAAAAAGTTGTTGACTGGTTTGATGAAGAGCTCGGAATGGCAATCTTTATATATGAAGGAAGTTATGCGCAAATGTTTAATCAAAGACACATCGAAGCTTTATTAGGACCGATGCAAGAACTTGAAGAAGCGAATCTAGCGGTACTTCTTTTGAGGCAGGGCGATGGGAATCTAAGGGTTTCGATAAGAAGCAAAAATCCTGACATCATTTCGGCCGCAGATATTGCTCGCAGTCTTGGCGGTGGCGGACACCCCCATATGGCAGCTGCACTTCTACCTCGGGTATCTTCAGAAGAAACTCTCTGGAAAATACAAGATGAAGTACGAAAAATTTTACATAAACAACCGTAGATCCCGCTAAGCGGGATCTTTAAATTATCCGAGTATTGCTTTTATCTTCGTCACTATCTCTTCCGGAATTGTGGTTGCTTTAACCATATACTCAACCACTCTAAGTTCTTGACCCCTTTTTATATCGGCCGGATCGTTGAAGTTACTTAAAATAATAACCGGGGTGTTAGTTATATTCTGATCTTGACGAATTTGAGCAAGCACATCAAAACCATTTTTCTTTGGCAAAAGTATATCAAGAAGTATTAAGTCCGGTTGTACTTGTTTTGCAAGTTGTAAGGCTTCAGCCCCGTCATGAGCAACCGTAACTTCAAATCCGCTTTTTTTCAAAAAGTTCTCGAGAATATCGCGCAAAAGTGAATCATCTTCGACAAAGAGAATATGTTTTGCCATATGCGCTAACTATCTCACGGGAGAGAATTCACTGCAACCAAATTGACTATCGATTAGTATACTCTTCAGCTTCCTCAAATTTCAGAGACAAAAGTTTAGAAACTCCCTCGTCTCCCATAGTAACGCCGTATAAAACTCCGGCTGACTTCATGGTTTCGCGATTGTGCGTCACAATTAAGAGTTGTGTCTTTTTGGCAAGTTCTTTGATAATCGCTCCATAGCGTTGAGAATTTGCCTCATCCAGTGCCGCGTCCGTCTCGTCCAAAATCAAAAATGGTGGAGGATTTACGGCAGTAATTGCAAAGAGAAGCGCAATTGAGGTAAGAGCACGCTCGCCACCAGATAACATGGCAAGCCCCTTAATACGTTTGCCCGGAAGTTCCACGGCAATATCAACTCCTTCTTCAGCCTCCGTTTCTTCTTCCTCTACCATATCAGTCGGCTCTTTTTCTTTTCGTTTTTTTGCTTCGAGAATCTGCAGACTCGCCTTCCCTCCCCCAAAAATTATCCTGAAAAGATGCTGAAATTCTTCTTTAATCTTTGAAAAACCTTCTTTAAAATCATGCCGAATCCGATCATCCAACTCTTTAACAAGTTCTTTCAAAGAGCGGGATGCTTGTTCCAAATCCTCCAATTCTTTGGTTAAGAATTCATGACGCGTCTCGGTTTCTGAAAATTCTTTAATTACCGAGACATCAATTCCTCCAATTTCCTCAAGCTTGCCTTTCAATCGTTCAATTTTTCTTCTTATTTCTTCATTGGCAATTGTCTCATATCCTTGCACAGATACGTGCGCAACGTTTTCATAATTGAATCCGTTTTCTTCCATTTCGCGACGCAATACCAACTCTCTAATTTTTATCCGCTCCTCATCAAACCGAAATCGCTCGAGTCCAACTGTGATGTCCCGATCCTCATCTTGTTTAGCACGCAGCAGTAAATCAAGTTCTCTGATTTTTAATTGAAAAACTTTGTGTTTTTCCCGCATCTGGACTTGAATCAATTCAAGTTTCTCAACTTCTTGAGTTACCACAGCAAGTTCTTCTTGGAGAGATTGAATAGTTTTTTCTAGCTCTTGGGCAACAGCACTTTGTGTGGCGTGCGGCTTTTCCTCAACTGATCCTTGCTGAATTTCTTTGGTAAGTACTTCAAGATTTTGTACCAATGTGTGCAGATGTGCTCGAATACTCTCAATACTATTTTCAGTAATCATTCTCCGAACTTCGGCCATATATTCTCGAATTGATTCTTGGATATAACGAGAGTCAACGACACGAATCGCCGGATGTGCTAATCTTTCTTTCTCAACTTCTAACCTTCCCTCCAAACGCCCGATCTCTCGTTCCAATTCGCGACGTTTTGCCTCATATCCAATAAGCTGTTTCTCTTCTCCGCTCTTGGAACTCTCGTCATTGGCAAAGGCTTTTTCAGCCTCTCGAACATTTTGAGACAGACGCTCGATCTCTTGTTTAACATCAATACGTTTTTCAAGAAGAGGAGCTGATTGGGCAACAAGTTTTGAGGCCGACTCGTCAATTTCTCTTTTTTCTTTGGAAAAATAAATTACCTGAAGTTGTTTTAATTCACTCTCCACACTTTCGCGAGCTTGTGCTTTTTGGGCCTGTGTTCGCAAAAAGCGCAAATGCGGGGCTATCTCTCGCACAAGAGCCTGCACCTGCTGCATATTATTTTCGGTTGCGGTCAGTTTGCGTTCTGTTTCGTTCTTTTTCAATTGGTATACCCGAAGACCAAGCGCCTCCTCCAACATCGCTCGGCGATCTTTGATTGTGGCAAGTAAAATCCGATCAACTTCCCCTTGACCGATAATATTGTGTTTGGATTCTCCCAGACCCATTCGTGCCATTAACTCAACCACATCTTTGAGTCGTACTTGAGAACCGTTGAGATAATATTCGTTTAAACCATCACGAAAGATTTTTCGTGCAATTGATACCTCCTCAAAATCAATTGGAATTCTGCCATCTTTGTTATCAAAAAAAAGTGTAACAGATGCTTTACCCATGCGTGGAACCTGGGCTGATCCATTCCAAATCAAATCTTCTCCGAGTTTGGCGCGGAGTGATTTCATCGATTGCTCTCCCAGTACCCATTGAATGGCCTCTTTGATATTTGATTTTCCCGAGCCGTTCGGCCCAACTATACCCGTAACACGAGAAGGAAATTCAAGAGTTGTGTTTTTTGCAAAAGATTTAAATCCTGAGATTTCGAGCTTCTTTAAGTACATACATACAAATTAAACTAAAGGATTTTATATGTAAACGTGCTCAATTCCTGCATATACCATGCTATAGCATGGTATATGCAGGAATTGGATTATAACAAATTAAATTCCGATCTTAGATGCAGTTCATTGTCTAAGGCCTCAGCTAAAATCAGACGAACATTGTTCCGAACCTCGTAAAATTCAATAAGAAAGTTAACTTCATTATCGCAGGGATAGGGGTGGATAAAAACACTCTTCTGGAGCTCGATCATTCCTATTTGCTTCAAGCGAATACGTAAAATGTCTCTTGTTTTTTTGCAACCTTCCGGAATATCAAAAATAACAATTCTCCATTTCTTATCCCACCGATTTGGTTTCTGAATTTTAAGCTCTTCGATGTTATACGTTAATACCCGCTGCTTTCCTGCATGGGTAAGAATAAGAGTTACCTGACCATTCGGTAATTCTTTAGATGCTATCAGTTTAGATTGATACAGGGATCGGATAGCCCTTCGCAGAGAGTCGCGTTCGATAGACCCCCATTCGCCCCTTAAGCTTTTTAAAATTCGAAAATATTGATTAGGAGATCGAGAAAGACCAAGCGCCAACCCGCCCGCCAAAAGCAGTAAAACTTTACGTTGTATCTCTCCGGTTCCTGTCTTTGGCATACCTCAATCGTATAAAAAATCTCCCTATCCCGCAAATAAAGAGCGGTCGCTTTGTATTTGCTGGTTTTGATTATTAAGACGAGGATCTCTTACTGCCCCGCATGTGGTTTATCCACAAGTTTTCACTTCCACAAGTAAAAGTTCTGTTGGATAATTCCAATATGAAAATCACAATTTGTGGAAGTATTGCTTTCATTGATGAGATGGAGGCGGCCAAAAGAGAATTAGAACAATTTGGACACGAGGTAAAACTCCCCCCTTCAGAAATGACCGACGCCGAAGGTAAGGCAATTTTATCTAAAGATGTCTACGCAATTCGCAAATCTTCGAACACCGTCGACGACTGGGTTTGGGAGAAAAAGACGGAAGCCATGAAAAATCATTTTGATAAGGTTGCTTGGTCAGATGCGATTTTAGTCCTTAACCACACAAAAAACAATGTTGCCCACTACGTAGGGGCAAATACACTCCTGGAAATGGGATTAGCTTTTCATCAAGGAAAAAAGATTTTTCTCTTAAACCCAATTCCAGAAATCTCGTATAAAGAGGAACTATTAGGCATGAAGCCAACAGTTTTGAATTCTGATCTTTCTTTAATTGTGTAGATGCAACACTTCTTAGATTTAGTTGCCTATCCAACCCAGATTTGATACGCTTTCCGCAGTTCTTGATACCTGAAAGAATAATGACTAATCGTGAGCGGTGGCTGACGATCGCTAACCGAGAGGCAGCATTAGGAGATCAAGATGAGCATGTTTACTCCCAAAGATTTGCGATGATATGCCAGGATATTTTGGAAAAGATTCAAGCTGATCCCAACTTTGAACCGCCCACCTATCAAGAGGTCATGGCAAAAGCTCCCTGGGGACCCTAAAGGGGTCTTTTTCTATTCTCTATGGCATTTTTATGTTGTTTGACAGCCACCTATTATTTTATATAGACCTCTTGTATATCAGGAATGACTGGAAAGCCCGGGGAACTTGGTGCTGCTCTTCAACCAAAAAATCAATGGCAAGAAGAAAAGACAGCTGCTTCACTTGCTTTCATAAACGAAACTGAAACATTTCTCAAAACATGTACAGACATCGAGAAGAAAAGGCTTCTTGCTGTAGCGATAGCAAAAGTGCAAAGTAGTGAGATTGTTCTTCGGGAATGGCTTACTCCTCAGGAGTATCTTAGTCATTCAGGGTTTCCACCAAATAGTTTATAATCAAGCCCCCCTAGGGCTTTTATTTTTATGAGGGTCACAACCAACCCTTGGCATGCAAAGCTGCACGCGCCGCCTCCTCTTGCGCCGACTGTTTTGAGGGGCCTTCGCCTTCAGCGACCAGTTCTTCATTTAAAAACACTCCAACAATAAAATGTTTGTCGTGATCCGGTCCCCATTCTCGGGTAACCTCATACGTTGGAGTAATACCAACCCGCTCTTGTGCCTCTTCCTGAAAAAGAGATTTGGGGTCTTTATATAATTTTTTACTGAGCACATCTGACATTCGCGGAGTTAAGACCCGATGAATAAACTCGGCAACAGCATCATATCCGCTATCAAGATAAATTGCTCCCACCAACGCCTCAAAAGCGTTGGCTAAAATAAACTGACGAGCACGACCAACATCTTTTGCCTCTCCGCGTGAGAGCAGGAGATAGTCATTGATCGCTAATTCAACCGATACATCAGAGAGCATGCGTGAATTGACTAATGCCGCTCTGAAACTCGTAAGCTCCCCTTCCGGTTTATCAGGAAATTCGCGATACAAATGTTCGGTCATCACAAGCTCAAGTACCGCGTCCCCCAAAAACTCGAGACGTTCATTGTGCCCAAGCTTCCACGAGGAATTTTCATTCAAATAAGAGCGGTGAGTAAGCGCTTGAGTAAGCAGATCCTTATTATTAAATTTAAGAGATAGTTTCTCTTCTAATTGAGATATGTTGTTCACCTATGCTTATCTGATTAAGCAAGTTAAGTGAATTAAGTAAATTAAGCATACATAGTGCTTAACTCGCTTAAGTAACTTAATCAGTCAAATTAATTTTCAGTCTTTTCTTCGACTACTTCTTCCTCCTTTGATTTTTTCTCCTCTTCTTCTTTCTTCTTTGCAAGTTCTTCTCTGGTTGGGTACTCCTTTCCGGGCTCACCAATTTCTCGATAAACCGTCCCCAAAACACCGTTTACAAATTTTCCCGAAGACTCACCCCCAAACGATTTTGCAAGTTCAATTGCCTCATTAATAGCAACTTTAGGAGGAACTTCCTCGCGACTTCCAAACAAAAGCTCATACAACCCCAAACGAAGGACCGCGCGGTCCACTGCAGTGATTTGTTCAATCGGCCATTCGGGAGCAGCTTTTTCAATGATGGTATCGATTTGAGCATTGTTTTCAATGACGCCAGCAATCAGACGGTCAATAAAACCATACTCTTCATCGAGTCCTGGTCCAAATTCTTTTTTGTTTCGCTCTACGATTTCTGGAAGAACTTTTGCGTCCTTTCCATTAAAATCCCACTCGAAGAGCGACTGCATTGCGATGGAACGAGCTAGATGACGAGATGCCATATTACTGCACATCGCAAATCGCTTATCGCTTATCGTAAGGACGAGCGATGCGCGACCGGCAATGTGCTTTACTTATGTGAAAGTTCCTCTGCGTTAAGTTCTTTTGGTCGTGCAGCTGCTTCGGTTTCGTGTTCGTGTAATTCTTTTTCCTTTTGTTTCCGTGCCTTTTTATCTAATTTCGCAAGCACATCAATCACTTTTCGCCCATTGTAATAGCCGCAATTTTTGCATATAACGTGCGGGATGATGTCTTGATTACAGTGACTGCATTTGACAAAACGGCCAGCTTGCAGTGCGTGATGAGATCGCACCCCGTTTCGCTTGCTCTTCGTATGTTTCATTCGGTTAACCATCCAGGTAGTAGAAATTCGACTAAACTAAAGCCTTTAAAAGCCTTACCCCAATCGTCTTCCTTGATACATTAAACTCAGTCCAGGTTGTGAAAATATCATACCATACTGTCAAATTTTCACTACCTAGCATGGTTGGTAGTCTAACAGAAATGATAGATTTTGGCAAACCCGGTAGTGGAAATTCGACTAGGCCAATTGGAAAAAAATTTTGATATCTTAATTGTCGAATTTTCACTACCGGGGAAATTAAATAGCCCATAAGGGCTAATTACTTGAGTCCCAAAAGCAGCTCTATAAGAAATTGCTTTTTTGCACCATCCAAAGAACGCATTATGTTAATAATCTCCGACTCCTCTTTAGATAAACCGTTCGCAACACCATGAGTGCAGATTTCATCTGCATCGAGTCCTTCACGAACAAGAAGAGCATGATACCGTAATTCCCTAGTTGCATCCCCATTTACCCCAAGTGCCTTTGCAAGTTTCAAACAGATTTCATCGCTGGGAGCCTGAAACCGTTCTATTTGACGCAGATACACAACAGATACCCCAGAAGAGCGAGCTAAATCTTCTGGTTTCAATCCCCGCGCTTCCCGAAGTCAAGTAAGGATTCTACCAAAAGATTCCTTATTTTGGCTCATTCTTTTCTCTAGCTCACTCTTAAAAATATAAATTATTTAGTCTCATTTGTCAAATCGAAAACTTTTTCGATGCACCTCCGAATACCCAAACTGTTTGATCAAATCGCAATGTATTTTGGTGCAGTATCCTTTATGGATATCAAGACGATAACTTGGGTATTTTTTATGCAACTGGAACATAATTCGATCACGTGTCACTTTGGCAATAATCGAGGCAGCAGCAATAGCAGCAACGCGCTGATCCCCTTTTACAATTGTTCGTTGCAAGACTCCTTTGGGAAGCCGGAGTCCGCCATCCAGCAACACTAAACACCTATCCCTGTTTTCGAGTGATTTATAAACCACAAAAGCTCCTTTTTGTGCTGCCTGATAAATATTGATGCGATCAATCGTTTTTGGACTAATCTTTTTTACAGCCCACACAATATTTTTGTCTGACGTAAGATGCAAAAACCATTCTCCTCGTTGTTTTGCTGTCATTAACTTTGAATCTTTGGTAGGCAGAAGCGTCTTATAATTTTCGGGAAGTTTTATTCCAGCAACAATCAGGGGCCCTGCAATCGGACCCCGCCCTGCTTCATCTATACCTATAATATAGTGATGCCTGATTTTGAGTTTAACTTTTTGTTTTTTCATTTAATAGATCTTTGCTATAATAATACAGATGAAATTCACTCACCTCCATGTACATAGTCACTATAGCTTGCTCGATGGGCTGGCAAAAATCGATGACCTTATCAATCGCGCCAAAGAACTTGGCATGGACTCGATCGCCATAACCGACCATGGCAATCTGTATGGTGCAATTGAATTTTATAAAAAAAGTAAAGCCAAGGGAATCAAACCAATTATTGGCGTTGAGATGTATATTGCCAATAATGGCATGCGCGACAAGCGTCCCGGGGTTGATGATAAGCGATTCCATCTTACTGTTCTTGCCAAAAACTTTGAAGGGTACAAAAATCTAGTGCGCTTGGTCACCAAATCTCATCTTGAGGGCTTTTATTATAAACCGCGTGTTGATAAAGAACTCCTGCGTGAACATGCAGCAGGTCTTATGGCACTTTCCGGCTGTCTTGCAGGAGAAGTAGCCCGAGCAATCCAATTCAAACAACAGGATCCCCAAGAGCTTGTTGCCGAATACCAAGCTATTTTCGGTAAAGATAACTTTTATTTGGAATTAGGGGCTCATGCCCTGCAACTACCTGAACAAAAAACCGTTAATGAAGCGCTCTATGACCTTTCTCTAAAAACCGGTGCTAAACTTATCGCAACCGGTGATATTCATTATATAAGTCCAGAGGATGCTGAGGCTCAAGATATTTTAGTCTCGATTCAGACCGGAAACCGAGTAGAGGATGAAAACCGCTTAAATATGAAGTCGGTTAATTTGTCGATGCGATCCGCCAAGGAGATGCTTGAGCTTTTTCCGGATCACCCCGAAGCAATTGCCAACACCCAAGAGATCGCACAGAAAGTTGATATCTCGATTCCTTTAGGAAGTTGGACATTTCCCGACCTCAAGCTTGCCAACGGGCTTTCCTACAATGATGAGCTCCAACGACTCGTGTATGAGGGAATTAAAGAGCGGGGACTAGAAAAGACACCGGGGGTTGAAGATCGAATTAACTATGAACTCAAAATAATTCAGGATAAGGGGTTTTCTCCTTATTTTCTCGCTGTTGCTGACCTTCTAGAATACGCCCATCAAAATAATATTCTTACCAATGTACGAGGATCAGTTGCGGGCTCTCTCGTCACCTATCTTATTAAAATCACTAATCTTAATCCGCTAGAGTATAAACTCCCGTTTGAACGGTTTTTGAATCCGGAACGCCCGTCGGCACCTGATATTGATATGGATTTTGCGGACAATCGACGGGATGAGGTAATCCGCTATGCGAAAGAAAAATATGGGGAAGATCGCGTCGCCCAAATTGGTACTTTTGGAACTATGATGGCACGCGCAGCAGTGCGTGATGTTGCGCGAGCTCTGGGACACCCTTATGTTTTAGGAGATCGCATAGCTAAATTGATTCCACTTGGTTCACAAGGTTTTCCTATGACTATTGATCAGGCCATGAATATGACGCCAGAACTTGTGACAATGTATGAGAACGAGCCGGAAGTAAAAAATGTAATTGATCAAGCCAAAAAAATGGAAGGGTGTGTTCGACACATCTCGGTACACGCCGCAGGAGTGGTGATTGCACCACAGCCATTATCCGAATATGTTCCGTTGCAGTTGGATCCTAAGGGAGGGAAAATAATTACCCAGTATGACATGCACGCCATCGAAGATGTCGGACTTTTAAAATTTGATTTTTTGGGAATTCGAAATTTGGCAATTTTGGGAGACGCCGTTGATTCGGTCAAAAAATACCAAAATATCGATATTGATATTGAGCGTGTTCCTTTGGATGATAAAAAAACTTTTAGCCTTCTAGCACGCGGAGAAACGATCGGACTGTTTCAATTGAATGGTTCGGGAATGACCAAATATTTAAAAGACTTACGACCTACGACAATTCACGACATTAATGCGATGGTTGCATTGTATCGCCCTGGACCGATTGAATCTATTCCAACTTATATTCAGAGAAAGCACAATCCTGTAATGATCAAGTACCTTGATCCACGATTGAAAGATATTCTGGATCAATCATATGGCGTCATCACCTACCAAGATGATGTCATGCTTATCGCAATTCATTTGGCTGGATATTCCTGGCTTGAAGCCGATAAACTGCGAAAAGCTATGGGCAAAAAGATCCCCGCTGAAATGGAGGCACAACGTGGAAAGCTTATCGACGGACTTATGCAAAATGGATTGGACTCACAACGAGCACAAGAAATGTGGCGATTGATTGAACCCTTTGCTGCGTATGGGTTTAATAAGGCTCACGCCGCAAGCTATGGGCGCGTTGCCTACCAGACAGCATATATGAAAGCCAACTTCCCGGGAGAATATATGACCGCCGTGCTTACGGCTGACTCGGGTGATATGGAAAAAGTTGCCGAAATAATAACCGAATGCAGTCGCATGGGAATTCCCGTGCTTCCTCCGGCTGTAAACGAGAGCTTTGACAAGTTTACTTTGGTACGAACGCAGGAAGATGGCAATGACCCCTCGCAAGGTTCGGGACGAGGGAAAATAAGATTTGGACTTGAATCGGTAAAAAATGTCGGAACTAATATTGTTCAGGCAATTATTGAAGAGCGAACGCAGGCAGGACATTTTACCTCACTTGCCAACTTTGCCGAGCGCGTACGCCACAAAGATTTTAACAAAAAATCACTTGAATCCTTGATCCGTTGTGGAGCTATGGATGATTTAGGAGAGCGCAATCGGCTTCTGGAAAATATAGAAATGATCCTCGAATACAATCGTGAAAATCAAAAATCGGTATCTCATGGACAATCAAGTCTCTTTAGTTTTGCGCCACAGATGACAGTAGCCTCACTCAAGCTAAAAGAAGCGGAGCCTGCGAGTAAGCGAGAACGTTTGCAATGGGAAAAAGAACTCCTTGGACTTTATGTTACTGAACACCCATTGCAAGAATATGCTGAACGGTTTAAAGCCAACCACATATTACCACTCGCTAATTTGACATCCGAACTCCGCAATCAAATGGTTGCAATTGGCGGAGTGGTAAGCGGTGTTCAGAGGATCAACACTAAAGCAGGAGAACCAATGCTTTTTGTTAAATTCGAAGACCAAACTAGTCGCACCGAAGTTTTAGTATTTCCCAAAATGCTTGCTAAAAATCCAAATATGTGGCAAGAAGAAAAGATACTGATGGTTCGTGGACGGTTGTCAGATAAGGATGGGGATCCAAAGGTATTATGTGAAGATGCGGTTGAAGTTATCTAAGTGACAAGTAACATGAGACGTGAGACAAGGATTCATTAAAAAAAACCGAGAGTAGCTCGGCTAGACTATAAACGTTATTGAATCAAGCTCATCTTCCCACCCAGTAAACCGTATACCCGACCAACCGCTTGACCAGGCAACCTCAGCAAGAATTCTCTGGAATGGCTTAAACGCTAATAGGTCTTCGGGTAACATGACGATTTTGATAGTATAGAAGGAAGACTCTGGATTGGCATTTGCCAAGAAGAAATTCAAGAATTTGATAAGTTGAATGAGAACGTCATACATTCTTAGTTCAGCTTCAAGTGAGAAGAAGAAAGCAGTGGGAGAACAGTGCTGAAAAACTTTTTGACTACCAACCTCATGTGGTGAAAGGAGCAAAATAGTGCATGAAGAGCTGTAAAGATTATACTGAATTATTTGTTAAAATGAAAAAAGAAGAAAAACCAGTAGAACTCCCCGAAAACGACCATCGAACGCTGGGGCAAAAATTAGATTTGTTCTCTTTTCATGAGATCGCACCCGGTGCGCCGTTTTGGCATACCAAGGGTATGGTGATTTTTCGTGAGCTAGAAAAATACGCACGAAAAGTAAATGATGACTATGGATATCAAGAAATCTCTACTCCGATTTTGGTAAAAAAAGAAGTATTTGAAACTTCGGGACACTGGGAGCATTACCGCGACAATATGTTCTGGTTTCAAAATCCTCGCGACAAAAAAGAAGTTTTGGTAGTAAAGCCTATGAACTGCCCTGAATCGACATATCTTTATAATTCCGCGTTGAGGAGTTATAAAGACCTACCGTTGCGCCTAGCTGAAATTGGACGACTCAATCGCAATGAGTTATCGGGAACACTGGGAGGACTTTTTCGTGTCCGACAAATCACCATGGATGATGCACATATGTATGTACGACCCGATCAGGTTGAAGAGGAGGTGGGCACCATAATTTCGATTATTGAAAACTTTTATGGAATGTTTGGGTTTAAACCCCGCTATGTACTGGCAACCAGACCCAAAGGTGCGTTAGGAACTGCCAGAGATTGGAAATTAGCAGAAGAGGCACTTGCCAATTCCTTAAAGAAAAAAAATATTCTCTACACCCTTGAGAAAGGAGAAGGTGCTTTTTATGGTCCCAAAATTGAAGTTCATATGGACGACTCGCAAGGACGAGACTGGCAACTGGGTACCGCACAACTAGACTTAGTGATGCTTCCCAAGCAGTTTAAATTACACTACACCGACGAGAACGGGAAAAAACAAATGCCCTGGGTTATCCACCGTGCTATTTTCGGTTCGTTTGAACGGTTTATTGGCATTTTACTTGAACATTTTAACGGCGCTCTCCCTTTCTGGCTCTCACCGGTTCAGGTAATGATTCTTAATGTAAACGACAGTGTTCAGCATTATAGTATGAAAGTTGAGCATGAACTCAAAAACCTTGGAGTAAGAGTAGTGCTTGATGATCGCAACGAGACCATCGGTAAAAAAATTCGAGAAGCTGAGATGCAAAAAATTCCTTTTCTTTTGATCATTGGCATGAAAGAAGTTGAGGCAATGACGGTAGCCGTACGCGAGCGAGGAAAAGGCGATCAAGGACAAATGAAATTAAATACATTTTTAGAAAAACTTAAAAAGGAGAACTGATTCTATGTCTAAATCAACTATTTTTGCTATTCTTGGTGTTGTAATACTTTTTGTTATAGGAACATTTTTTTATCTTAAAAAAACTACGCCTTCATCGGGTGAACAAAATCAAATTAAAAAATTTACCTATACGTTTCGCCAAGGCTTTGAAGGTGATTTTGATGATATTACCTACTCACTCTCCTATCCTGAAGATGCTTTTGAAATTACAGCAGCCAACGATCTTTCTTCCAAAATTTTAATCAAGGAAAAAAAGAGCACTACAACTCATAGTCTTTCATTTTTCTACAATGGCGCTGCTGGTTTTCCTTCAGCCGAGGCCTTATGGAATGAGACCATACATGTGCGCTGTCCCGACTGCCAAAAAGTAACACCGCGCGCGTTCCATCTAGGTTCTGACTTTTTTACCGTCGCCAATACTTCAAAAGAAATAACAATTTTTGCTTATAGCCCCGGCTTTGGAATTTTGGAACTACAAAAACCGACTGATGTAGTTGATTCAGTTATTAAAACCCTTGTAATTGATGTAAAGAAGGTTCCCCCACCCCAACCGCCAAAGGAAATAAATCCGATTATGCCATCCCCCACACCAAAACCTTCACCAACCCCAACTCCCAAACCACAACCAAGCCCCGCCCCCACACCAAAACCTACACCCTCTCCACTTCCTCCACCGACTCCTAAACCGCAACCGAGCCCCCCACCAACGCCTGCGCCAGCACCGACGCCTCAACCTACTCCGCCCGTAACTCCGCCAACTCCTACACCACAACCTTCTCCACCCCCCCCACCTGTACAGCCACAAACGTTTCAAGCACAAATCAGTGGTTTTGCTTTCAGTCCTCCAGAAATACATATTCCGGTCGGATCCATGGTCACATGGACTAATCAGGACTCAACAAGTCATACCATCACGAGTGACACTGCGGAGTTTGGAAGCAATTTACTGGCCAAAAACGAAGCCTTCAGTTTCACCTTTACCAAGAAAGGCACTTTCCCCTATCACTGCAGCCCACACCCCTCTATGCAGGGCAGGGTCGTCGTCGAATAAAAAGAAACTGCTCCGAAAGGAGCGGTTTTCGTAAGTACATGATCCGGCAGAAAATAATCGTTATCGTCGGTCCAACTGCATCAGGTAAATCTGAACTTGCGGTCACACTCGCCAAAAAATTTAATGGTGAGATTATTTCTGCTGATTCTCGACAAGTATACCGCGGTCTTAATGTTGGCACAGGAAAAGTTCCCGGTACGTGGATCTGTAAACCAGCATATACCAAGCGACCGCGTGGTATATGCTGGTTTGTCTATAAAGAAATCCCCCACTACTGCACTGACTTTGTAGATCCCAAGAAACAGTACAGCGTTGCTGAATTTAAACAGTGTGCTCAAGCGGCAATAGAAGATATTACCAAACGTAACAAGACCCCCATTATAGTAGGAGGGACAGGATTTTGGATTGATGCACTCGTGTACGACTTAGATCTACCAGAAGTAAAACCTAATGTATCATTAAGAAAAAGACTTGTTAACAAAAGTCCTGAAGAACTTTTAAAAATATTGCAAAAACTTGATCCGGGCCGCGCTAAAACAATTGAACAAAAAAACCCTCGCAGACTTATCCGTGCCATAGAGATTGCGCAAAGTCTCGGTAAAGTTCCGAGCATGCAGAAAAAAAATCCCTATAATCCCCTTTGGATTGGTATCAGACTTTCTCCCGAAGAATTAAAAAAACGAATTCGAAAACGCCTATTTTCTCGTTTACACGAAGGGCTAATTGAAGAGGCAAAAAGTCTTCGTAAAAAGGGGCTTTCGTGGAAACGTTTTTACGAATTGGGATTAGAGTATAAGTTTCTAGCAGAATATTTGAGAAACAAACTAAGCAAAAAAGAAATGATTGAATTGCTGAATACCGCAATTGAACAATACGCTCGTCGCCAAATGGTGTGGTTTAAAAGAAATAAAGGGATTAACTGGGTTTCTAACAAAAAAGAGGCTTTTCCGCTTCTACAAAAATCTCATTGATCTTTTATTCTCACCGGACGCTAAAACTCCTACCTAGCAAAAGTAAAAGGAGAAATTGAGAAGCGTCCTTTATCAAAGATGCACACACCATATAGCCCAGCTTTATTGTTGAGGTATGGTGGATACCATAAGTCGTCAACAACCAAAATGGAAGATCCTCTTAACTCCCTCACAGCGCTTTCTAGAGCATGAACTTTTTGCTGATCTCCCGTTGTACCAAAATTGTCAGTATAGGGCTCTTCCTCTCTCTTTTTAATTTTTTCAGCATCAAGTATCCCCTCAACCTTTGTCATATATTCTTCAATAAATTCGTGTGCGCTATCCGAGCGAAGTTGTCCAGAAGAGAATATAAGCTCTTTATCAATGGAATCCTCAATAGAAGTAAGGTGATCAGGATCCGTAAGTTGCTTTGTTACTATTTCTTTCCTTCTATTCGTTAGAATGCCAATTCGCCCTCCTCTACTTTTGAGATAGGCCAGGATTCGACTAATAGAGGGGCGTAGTATTGTAACTCCCGTATCTTTATTTCGAAAAAAAGTAGCTCCCATAGTATCATCAATATCAAAAAGAGTTACAAAATTTTCCGGATGTGCAGCCAACACCATTTCCGCCCCCTCTAGAACAGAAACAGTAAAATGTTGTTCTCGAAGGAAAGCTCTACCAAGCCATTCTTCGTTCTCCTCTGGACTCATCCTATTATTCACAAAACTGTCTCGTAAGGAAACGAGCTGATTTCTAACTTGATCTCTGATTGAGTTCCAAAACTCTTCTGGGGATTGAGGTCCTGATTCTTTTGACCCATTTCTTTTTGTGAGTTTTTCTGGCATAAGTTTTAGGTTTTAGCCTTCATCTCTCTTAAAAAGAGAGCATAAATTTTAGAATTTGGGAGTTCTAAAAGCAGGAGTCGTTTTTTCAAGCTAATTATACCACTTCTGCTTGATAGCACTGTTCACAATATACAATCTCGTTTCGATCAGGAGCATATGATGTTTCAAATTCAGTGGAACATTCGGATAATCCATGAAAATGCTCTGTTTGGTTTTTATACGTGCTTTGTTTATTACAAACACATTGCCTACGGTATTTTGTAAGGATCGGACTTCTTTGAAGTGTTCGCTCATAATGCCTGCAGTAGAAACATTGGCGAGGTAATGGTACTTTCATTTTTCGGTAAAACTCAAGTTCCGACTCAATGATTCGAAAGGCCTTGGTACAGTTATGCTCTGCTGCCTTTTCCTGATTTTCGTCCCATACCCTACAAAGAATTGTTTGTTTTAAAATAGAATCGGAAACTTCTTGAATATGATCAGATAAATCTTTCCAGGAAAGAGTTGGAGAGTAATCTCTCACATTCGGATCTCGCCATTCAAATCCCCACTCTTTTGCCTGCTCTTTTTTCAAGGGCATATACTCTTGAGCTATTGATTCGTTGTATGTATTTGGACAAAGTTCTGCCGGAATAAATTCTCCGTATCGATATGTTCGTTCCTTTTTATCAACGTAAGGCACTGCATTCATATGCTCTATGATTTTCGGAACAAGTTTTTCATATTCTTCTTTGGTGTATTGTTTATTCAAAATACAATAGCTCTTGTTGCGTAAACTCACACATCCAAACAAATTATTGGAACCAGAAGTACAATGAAGCGAGTACTCTATATCATGAACATCTATATAGTTAAGGATTGAAAACTTGATATTTGAAGCATTATATCCGACATTATCGCACTCATATACCCTCTCCGCATTCCATCCAAAAAGGTCATAATCATAACAGTTTCTAGGACCGGAAGGCAGTTTAGTAAAGAAACAAAATCGACTATCTTCTCCATCTGCAACCATGTATGAGTCCCGCACATTTTTGCTGTTGTAAACATAATCCCCTGAAACATTTTGATTATGAAATCCTTGCATAAAACGTACAGGGAATCTTTGAAAAGTCTCGTTTGCTTGTTTCCGTAATTTAAGAAGATTTTTATACGAACCTAGATCAAATTCAGCAAGTTTTTTGAAATATTCTTCCTTGGTATATTGCTCATTGAATATGCAATACGACTTATTACGAAGACCGACACAACCAAAACAATTCGTACAATTTACGCAATCTTTACAAAATAGGATATCTCGAGAGTTATCACAATCGGACGAATACATCGCACCATAGCAGTTAGTACAGGCGAAGCTTTCGAAACACAACTCACAGACATCCAAGGAGAGATTATCAAAAGAATTTTTTATGTGGTTTACTCCTACTCCATATGCAGACTCCTCAGAAAAGTCAGCATCAAATAGCATGTAGCAGTCCTTTAGGTTGCTACAATTCATACAATAGTCGCTTCTGACGCAATCAAGAAAAGAGCGATTGGGCCACGGAACAGTTTGAATTAAGTCTTTGAGTTGATTAAAAAACGGCCGAGAAAAATCATACTCTTTGCCGTAGTCCATTGGATCCCATTTATCAGACCACCAATAGTCTCGATCGTATACTCGTACCGGGGCGTCGGGAGCAAACATAGAAAAAACTTCTTTTCCAGTAGCGTCACAACTCCTTTTGTAAAAAATAATTTCATTCCTCCAAATAATACGGCGTTGAAATCTACATCTCGGACACCAGGTCGGTGGAGGAACTTTCATGTTTTCATAAAACAAAAAATCATCCGGCTCAATAGAAAATTTATTTTTACAACTTTGACATTCTTGTTTCACAGTCTCCATAACTAAAGAGTTCTAATTTGATACCCCCACCATAGCATTTTGCCATAAAAACAAAAGACCGCTGGTATAAACCATACGGTGAGTTATGTAAATTTTGCCCGGCGTGAACTAGTGAACTTATGATACAGACGTGCACACAAAAAACAAAAACTGATAAGCACTATACCCAAGAGACCCCCAATAACCACATATACACAAGCTAAAAATAAGACTTCTCCCGGTAGCAACTCTGGGTGCTTGCCACGTATCACCAAAAAAACAAACAAAATTGCTGGCATAAAAACCACTCTTAAGATCTGAAAGCAAAATAGCACATATGTCCTATTTTGTAAAATATCTTAATTGAGGTTACCGAACCTGCTCCCCGTCCCAGCGAAACGGTATAAAAAAGAGTCGAATGCTTTTTTGGCGTTTGGCTTCATCCAGCCAATTTTGGAAATTGGCATTACTGGCCTTAAATACTTCACCCAATACATCACGTCGAGCTTGAGGAAGAAGTACAAGTTGAAAAAACTCATTCCGTGAGAGTCCATAAAGCTCTTTGATTGAAACATTGGTAACCTGGCCTAGTCCTTCTTGAGCTCGCGTTTGAGTAATTGTATCAAAATCCTTTACCAACGCGCGACCATCGTGCGCCATAATATTGTCTTCTATGAGAAAGGTTAGTGTTCCGCGCCGTAGCTCGAGAAGGAGTTCCGAATTCTGGGTAGATTTAAAATCAATTGCTTTTCCTTCGGGTTGTGCTTTAGCTTGGGTATTGGTAAACGATTGAGCAGCCCGATTGGCTGTTTTCCATGTAATAGAGAAAATGGGCGAGTTATCTACAAGAACAATAGGATACAGACCAAAGAAAATAAGGATACCCAGAGTAGGCAGGCTAAGAAGTAGACAATATACAAAAAATCTCATTGGCTTCCCAAAATAAATTTCTTAACCTTTTGCCAAAAGGTAAGAAGAGAAGACTCGTGTTTCTTCTCTTCTGTTTTAGGAGGCACGACTACCACAACCTCTTCCCCACTTTTCTTAAGATTGAGGCGTTCTTTGGCTTCGCGCTCCACCGCCTCATTGGTTTGCAGTTCGGCTATATACGCCTCTAGGTCGCTTTTCTTTTTAGTTAATTCTTCTACGGTTTTGCGATTTTTAGCTTGCTCCTCTCGCACCGCAAGGAAATTGGTGATTGCGTGATACGTACTTAGCCCCACAAGACCTACCGCTCCCAACAGAAAAAGATTGGGAATTATTTTTTTCTTTAGATAAGAAATCATTTTACACTTCGACTTCAAAGTACGGAGGCTTGTCCCAACGATAGAGGTCGAAGTGTCCTGAGCGAAGCGTAGCGAAGTCGAAGGACTACACCGCTCAGTGTGAAGCACGGAGGCTTCACAAACCCTAAAAATGAGACTATACTAGTATTATTATGATGCGCAATAGAAAATTTATAAGTGCTTTGTGGATAGGAATATCGCTTCTTGGAGTACTCTCAATGGTGGCTTATTTACTGCTACCTCTTATGTATTGACCTTTAATCTACCACAAAAAGCCCCTAAAGCCTAGGGACTTTTTGTTTACAAAAATATTCTTATTTTTTAAGCATCTTCAAGAAAACATCTGCCGGAATATCAACTTTTCCTGCCTCTTTTAACCTCTTCTTTCCTCGTTGTTGTTTCTTCCACAACTTCATTTTTCGTGTCCTGTCACCTCCGTATAGATATCCTGTTACGTCTTTTTTCAATGCTGCTATTGTCTCCCGAGCAATGACTCTACCCTCGACTTCAGCCTGCAGAGCAATCGCAAAAAGTTCCCGTGGAAGAAGATCCTTTAACTTTTGAATTCGTTCCCGACCAATCCACAATGCCTTTTCTCGTGGAACAATTTCGGAAAAAGCATTGACCTTTTCTCCTGCAACTAAAATATCAAGTTTTATGAGATCGGCTTTTCGAAAATCTCCCAATGCATATGACATTGAGGCAAACCCTTGAGAGATACTTTTAAGCCGGTCATAAAAATCAATAATAATTTCGCGTAAAGGTGCTTCAAACTTAACTACCAGGCGATCTCCCGCTAAATTAATGGTTTCCCGAATTGTTCCCTCTCGTTCGTTGATAAGTGTTGTCAAAGCACCCAAGAATCGAGGTGGGGTAATAACCTCCACCTGTGCCCACAACTCAAACATCGATTCAATGTCCTGTGGCTGAGGTAGACGAGAGGCCGAATAGATCATCATTTCCTCGTCACTGCGTTTTTTTACTTTAAAAACTACCGAGGGGTTAGAAAAAATGAGCGAAAGATTATATTCTCGTCGCAATCGCTCAGCAACTATTTCCATGTGGAGCATTCCCAGAAATCCCGTACGATATCCGCGACCCAATGCAGATGATTCTTCCGGTTCAAACGAAAGGGATGCATCGTTGAGTTTCAATTTTTTTAAAGATTCTCGAAGAACTTCATACTCATCTTGATTCTCCGGATAGACAGAGGCAAAGACCATAGGCGTAGGTTCCCGATACCCTGGAAGAGCAAGACCCCCCGCCTCACGAGCTTCAGACTGACGGATAATAGTATCCCCTACCCGAACCCGCTCTGGTTCTTTGATGCCCGTTGCAATATAGCCGATTTGACCAGATCCAAGCTCAGGTTTTGAAACTTGTTCAGGAGAGAAAATCCCTACGTCAAGCAATTCAATATTTTGACCTGTTGCCACAAAGCGGATTTTTTCATTTTTCTTAATCGAGCCAGAAAAAACTCGGACGTGTGCGATTACGCCCTGATACGCATCATAATGAGAGTCAAAAATTAGTGCACGAAGCCGCGAGCTTTGACTCACTTCTGGAGGTGGAACCTTTTGAGCAACCACTTCAAGGAGTTCATCAATCCCAATACCCGTTTTTGCCGAGATTTTTAGGATATCCGGAGAGTCCACGCCGAGAAGTTCTATAAGTTCAAGTTCGGCTTTTTCTACCTCGGCTGAGGGTAAATCGATTTTGTTGATGACCGGAATAATTACCAGCCCTTCTTTTTGGGCCAAATGAAGGTTAGCAAGAGTTTGGGCCTGCACCCCTTGGGTCGCATCAACTAAAAGTATTGCTCCCTCAACCGCCGCAAGAGCCCGAGAAACTTCATAGGTAAAATCGACATGCCCTGGAGTATCTATCAGATTCAGAATGAATTCTGAATTCTGAATGCTAAATGCCAAATCTCTTTTTTCAGCATTCGGCATTTGGAATTTATAATTCATTCTGACGGGTTGCATTTTAATTGTAATCCCTTTTTCCCGTTCGAGTGGATGCATATCCAGAAACTGCTCATGCATCTTGCGTTTCTCAATAGTTCCCGTGTACTCCAAAAATCGATCCGCCAAAGTGGATTTTCCGTGATCAATGTGCGCAATAATGACGAAGTTTCGAATTGTTGACATAAATAAAAATCCCTTGTATGTTATCAGAGGATCTCTTTGAGCGCAAATATGGACGAATTTACTAATAACCACCGTAATTTAATTGCAATAGTTGGTATCGTTCTGAGTGTGGGCTCAATTCTTGTATCATGTATTTACTATTGGGCTACAAAGAAATAAAAAAAACAAAAGCCGGTAGGCTTTTTTTGTTTTATGGATTATGTAAATCTGGCGGCTCCTCACTCCAGCTTTTTGGCAAAACACCAATACGGAAGAGTCGTGATTTAGTAATTTTCCAAAACGAATACAAATCTTCACTTCGGAAAAGATACAGAAGTCCAAAATAGGCACCCACTCCACACAAACCAGCAATCACGCCTTGTACAAAAACCTCAACGAAGGTAATTAATGGAAGAGTCTGTGAAAAACTGGCACGTACTCCGTATGTAACAAAACCCGCACCGATTGCTGCGCCTATAATTTTAAGAAGCGGAGCCCAGGGAAACGGGAGGGGTGAACCTTTAAACTTTTTCTTAGCAAGGCGTAGTAGCGCAAAGCCCATAAATACCATGTCCAAGAAATTTCCAATCGCAAACCCCAAGGAAAGCCACACAATTTGGATATTTGGTAAATCTGATGTCCGAAACAACGCCTTAATTTCATTTTCTAGCCAAGAATGAGAAAGAGTAAAAGCAAAAAGAAAAGCAAGGCCAATTGAAAGGAGAGAGGCAGTAATATTTATAAGCAAAGGGGCCCACGTACTTTCAAGCGCATAGAAGGCTCGCAAAAACAAAGTGATAAGGCTTGCAGCACACATGGCAATCACTAATGCCGCTAGAGCCGCTGCGGTAAGCCTCGTATCTTCCCAAGAAAACGCACCCGCGCCATATGCCACTCGCACAATGTGGGCGCGCAGCACAATGAAAAGCACCATGCTTGGGATAATCCAGAAAAGAATCGCTCGAACACTTAAGAAAAATTCGTGAAAAAAAGTTTCCTTGTTGTGATTGATATAGGCTTTACTTAATCGGGGGAAAATCACCGTAGCGTAACTTACCGCAAATATATATACCGGAAACGAGTAGAGGTTTTGTGCAAAATTAAATATCGAAATTGAACCTGCCATCAAGGTTGAACTGAGAGCCACAAGCACAATCGTGGTGAGGTTGGAAAGAGATATAGCAAGAACCCGAGGAAAAGAAAGAGTAAGAACTTTTTTTACTGCAACGTCATTATTTGGCCACAAAAATCTGAATCCAAAACCGCTTTGTGTCGCACTTCCTGCCTGGATCAGAAAATGCAAGAATGCACCGATAACCACCCCAACGGAAAGTCCCCATAAACCCCATCGTGGAACAAGAATCAAAATTCCAAAAATAATACCGATGTTATAAAAAATTGGTGCCAAGGCATAGGCCCAAAAACGTTGGAACGACTGCACCACGGCAGAAAAAATTCCAGAAAGTCCTAAAAGAATAGGAGAAAGGAGCATGACCCGAGTCAAGTCGACAACCGTTTGTTGTTCTGATTGTAAAAAACCAGGAGCAAGAAATTTTATTAAAAGTGAAGCAAATACAAAAGCTAAGATGCATAACACCGCCGAACCAATTAAAAATAACGTACATAGTGAGGAGATGAGTCGCCGAGCTTCTTCTCGATTCTTGGCAAGCCGTTCTTGAAAAACTGGCAGTATGGCAGCTGATCCTGCACCCAACAAAAGAATTACTGATATAAAGTCAGGAAGTTGGAAAGCCGTGTAGTAAATATCAAGTTCTCTACCCGCTCCAAAGTGACCCGCCAGCATCCGGTCTCGCAAAACCCCCAGTAGTCGACTGAAAAGACCCGCGGCCCCCAGAAGGAAAGCCGCGGAATGTATATTGGTAATTTCTTGACTAAGAAAGGAGAGTTTCATGTCCAATGCCACTCAAGAACCCGTATTAACGCTTTGATTTACTCTGATCATCCCGTATAGGAGTTTCTTTTCGCTTCTCAGGGGCTTCAGCCGGCGGAACAATTTTTTCAAGAGCATTCTTTCCATTCGTTAAGTTCTCTAATATCCTTTTTACCTCTTGATTATCGGGGTTAAGACCCGCGACTCTTTGAAACTCGGCAATAGCTTTTTGTTTGTCACCAAGGCGGTCATAGATAAGCCCGAGGAAATAGCGAGCATTAGAATAATTTTCATTGATTGATACTGCTCGTAAAAATTCGGATCCTGCCCGATTAAGATCGCCGGTTTGATAGTAAAGCAGCCCCAATTGAAAGGCAATTCCGATATCAAGGGGAGCAGCAAGTTTTGCTTTCTCAACACTATCGATGGCTGTTTTAATATTACCCAAGCGTAGTGCGGTTTGGGCAAGTAAGAAATGACCCAGAGCAAAATCAGGTTTGACCTCTACGGCTTTCTCCAACGCTTTATTGACCTCACCCAATGCATTGACCCGAGCTTGATTAATTTGCTCCTTTTGTTTTTGATCCTGCGTTTGATTCATAGCCAGAAGTGCTCGATCGGCAAACACGAGTCCAGGACGCGCGACATCAACCCAAGCAGTTGGATTAACCGGATCAAGCTGAGCCGATCGTTTATAGGCTCCTGCCGCAAGTCCCTCAGCTCCTTGTATATACGGGATAATAAGCTCATACAATCCTCCTTGTGTTCTCCACACAAGAGATTCTTGAGGATTTAAGTCAATCGCTCGCTGAGAGTTCTGAATGGCCGCCGTTATCACTGATTGAAACTCTTGTTGAACATTCTCTCCTTTGGACGCCTTTTGAATAATACCTTGGGCTTTTGACATTTGAGCCTGAACCATCAATTGATAATTTCTATAATTATTACCATCCAGAAGTGCGGCTTGTTCGAATCGAGAAACCGCCTTATCAAAATCACCACTATTGATACTCTCAATACCCTTTTGGCGCACCAAAGCAGCTTGCACTTGCCCTACTTCAAAATACAGAGCCGCCACACTTAAAGCTAGGATAAAAATCACCACCAACGAGGAAACAAATACCACCCAAGGCGCGTCAAACTGAATTCGATATTCAACAACGTCCCAGAAATTCTTAAGAAGAGAAGAGCCCACATGATGACTTTGAACTGAAGCGACACTTTCGGGAGTCTCTGTGGAGACAAAATTAAGTTGCGAATATTTTTTTCTTCCCAAAAGAAATGACAATATGCCAAGAGATAAGAAAAGAAGCAATACAAAAGTGAGATTGGCTGGATAGAGAAATGCAGCAATAACTAATGCCACAAATCCTAAGAAAAAACTAATGGAAACATCACCTTGTTCTTCTTTGGAAAAAATCAAGGACCTCAAAAAAACAAAACATGAAGTAAGGATTAAAACAACAAAGGCGAGAAGCCCAAGCAATCCCGTTGTTGTCAACAGTGTTGCTGCCCACGAGAATCCTTGATTAAATCGAACATTCCAAAAAACCGTCTGATTAATAGCTGGATCTTTATATAGATTCCATTGGAGACCAAAATTGGCCGGTCCAACTCCAAGAAAAAGTGATTTAAGATCTTCTTTCATTGTTCCTACTCCTATTTTGAGTGTGGTGATAAACGATGGGGATATTTCGGCGGGAATGTTTGTCCGAATAAGAGGAGTTCTTATGCTAATCATCACCAACGTAAATACTAGAAGCAGGACGATAAGGAGCGAACGCAAATCAAAGCGGCCACCCTCTGCCCGTACTGCCTTTAAGACAAAGCCAAAAAGAAATATTCCAACACCCAACAAAACAAACCAAGAACTTCGATAGTTGATAACTAATAAATCAAGAAGAAAAATTATAATTGAGCTATAAATGAGATACTGAATCCAACTCTTAAGTTTGGAAAAATAGGGAGAAAAAAGAAGCCCTAGGGCCATCACCAGCAAAGCAGAAATAAACAAAGCAAAGCTATTAATTGTTCCCACTACATTAAAATCTATACCGCGAGCAGTAGACGAAAGGTACGAGAAAATTTGCAATCCGGAAAGGAGTTGGATAGCAGTAACAAGTCCTGCTAGTGAACCGCTAATAATAAGAACAATCAATACCCGCTCAGCTTCTTCATTAGTTCTAAAAGCGCTTGCCCCCAGAAGCAATAGCATAGTTCCGATCAGGAGAGTAGTGTATTTTTCTGAACTGGGATCACCAAGGAAGAAAGATAGTGGTGCTGCTTTCGAAAGAATGGTACTCAAACCCGTCACCAAAAGAAGTATCACTACCCCATACATGATAGGCGAATGGCGATACCGGATTTCTCCGCGCATAAGTATTGTTAAGAGAAAAATAAGAAAGCCGCCAATAATAAGAATGTTAAAGGTCAATTCCCTACCAAACTCTAAAGGAAGATAGGGAACGAGCCATAATGGAAAAAGTGCCGCCAGAGCCCACAAAATAACCTTAATTGAAAACTCGAAACGATGTAGTGTTGTCTCCATAAATTAAATTTTAGATAAAATGGTATATAAACCCTAATAAAAAACTCACTCTTAATATCTTAATCTTATTTTAACCTATTTCAATTGCTTTTATCCACATATTTCTTCTCTTGTGGATAATCCTCTGTTACATTAACAGAAAGCAATCACTATAATAAGATTAGTATGGTTGATCAAGATTACTAATCTTTACAAAGCCTATGCCTATAAAATACTTAACTATTCAAGATGCGGCAAAAATTATTGGTGTCACTCCCCTTACTTTACGAAATTGGGATAAGAAGGGTGTTTTAGCAGCCTATCGTAATCCCATCAATAATTATCGAGTATATCGACTTGATCAAGTTGAGCTCTTTTTGCGAAAAATCGAGAACTCAAAAAACAAGCGGGGAGGCAGAAGAATTGATATTTCAATGGTCCTTTAAGACCGGCTTGTTATTAAGTGATAAATCAGGTATACTGACTGATAGATTTCTATCGCACGATCGCCCGCCCCTCTTTTTTACTTCACATTAAGATAGCAAAAAAGAGGGGCTGGGAGGAAAGTCCGAACACCCGTTGCAGTGCAAACTGCACCGAAGATGGTAGCGGTTAACGACCGCCTCCAGCTCCTTTAATGAAAACAGGTTATTTAAAGATTTAGATAAGATTACTGCGAATAGCTTTAACTACTTCAGCAAATCTATTTTTATTAAAGGGGCTGGACGGGACAGTGTCACAGAGACAATACAGCGGACATCATCTTTTTTGGTTAAAAGCCCGAAACGTTGATAGCGCAAAGGTGAAAAGAGTGGGCCCGCCTCCGTGCGGGATAACTGAGCTTTAAGCCCGCTTCGCCAAAAGCGACAGTGCGGCAAGCGAGGTAAAGTAAGAGCCCACAGTACACACTGGTAACAATGTGTAGAGAAAAACTCCTACCTGGTGCAATCCCTAAAGGGAGCTTGAGTCAGTCGAGTAATCACTGACCTAGACAGATGATCGTATCTCTTGATCTAAGGAGAACAGAATTCGGCTTACACATAGAAATTACAAAAAACCGACTTACGTCGGTTTTTTGTTTAGAAAAGCTGTTTTTGTTCTTTATCAAGGGCCTCATTCACTTGCCGATCTGCTTCTTTATTTTTTTCTCTTGGAACATGAGTAAATTCAATAGCGCCAAACTCTATACGAAGATTCCAAATTTTTATAAAGAAAGGGAAGAGCTTTTCCTGTTCAATCTTGTATTTACCAGTTAATTGCTTAACTACTAGCTCACTGTCCATAAAGCAGTGTACAGTTATCTTCTTGATTTTTTCTTTACCCAGCAGTGCTTTTACTTTTTGTAGCCCGGAAATAACTGCACGGTATTCAGCCTCATTATTGGTTGTCTCCCCTATTGCCTCTCCATAGCTTTTCAGAACTGTTCCTTTATCATCTTTGATCACCACACCAATAGCTGCAGGTCCTGGATTACCTCGCGATCCGCCATCAGTAAATATAACAACGTTTTGTATATTTTTTTCCATATCACCTATTTATTGTAACCGACGGTTCGGAGCCAATAATTATTTTCCCATTCCCACAAAATCTTGGCAGCCACGAACGCCTTAATATCGTTATAAAAATAAGGAAATTCTTTTAATTCTACTTCCCCTTCCTTATCGCCCCAGTCATGCTCGTTTTCCAGACAACCCTCTTTCCCCTTTTTTCTTCCATTTCGAATCTTTATTCTTCCCCCCTTGTCTCGGAGTGTAGCTTGACACAGTTTGCAAATTTGGTGCTGATTAATCCGCAAAATCCACCGCGTTTCAATATCTTTGGGCAAAAGCAAAAGTCGTTTAATTTGAAATTCCTGCAAAGCTGATACGTATGCAGCAGTTTGCAGATTATATTCGGGATAAAAACCAGTTGAAGTTTTGATGTCCAAAACGCCGAATTTTCCATTGATTGTTGCAAGAGCATCTACCGTTCCTGCATAGCGATGGCGGATGGACCAAATTTGGCGCTCCACAAATTCAGAGTGAAAAGCAATTTTTGCGGTTTCGTTAAATCGCTGGAAGGCGTGTATGGCTGGCGCGACCTCCTCTGGAATCTGGACGGGTTGACCGGTAACTATTTTCTCAACGGTCTCGTGCACCAACGAGCCATGAGCCGCAGACTTATTTTTTACATCCTCGGCTTGGCTAAAACTTTCCATCTCCCTGAAAAACGATTCGAGTGCGGGTTTGGCCTTAATTTCGAGAATTTTAGTCACCCGTGGAAACCAAATACCATTGATTTCATACCCATTGTGGGCCTTAAATTCCCCTTGATCTTTATAGCGCATATCTTTTTTTCAAAACCTCAATAGCAGGAAGTTTTTTACCAGATAAAAATTCAAGCATAACTCCGCCTCCGGTTGAGACATGTGAGAATCCTTTAAGCACACCATATTTTTCAAGAGCCGCGACACTATCCCCCCCACCAATTACTGTATAGGCCTTGAGCTTTTGAATCTTTTTTGCAATCTCTACTGTTCCTTTAGAAAATTTCTTATTTTCTGAATACCCAAGAGGACCATTCCAAAGAACGGTCTTTGCTTGATCAAGTATTTTAAAAATCTCTTGAATACTCTTAGGCCCGATGTCAGCAATTAGATCATGTGGATTAATATCTTTCCGGTCAGATATCCGCGAACGTGAGGACTGCAAAGAATGGGTAAGTACTACATCTTCGGGTATGTAAAGCTTCGAACTACTCAGTACTTTCTTCTCATGCTGTGTAAAAGAAAATTCCTGTCCCGGAGATTCTTGTGACAGCACCACATTTTTGATCAGTGCTCCACCAATAATGATGCGGTCTGCAATCTTAATAAAGCGGAAAATTAAAGGCAGTTTTGTTTCTATTTTTAACCCCCCCAAAATTACTACACAGGGTTTTTCTGGAGTAAGTAGACGAAGCAGCTGCTCTACCTCATGCACAAAATTTAAGCCTGCAAATGCAGGAAGGAGTTTGGGAAGTGCTACGGTTGTAGCATGCACGCGATGAGCATTGGCAAACGCCTCATTTACATAGATATCACCCCACTGAGCAATTTTTTTTGCGAAGGCAAGATCATTTTCGCCTTCTTGTTTCCAGAATCTAATATTTTCAAAAAGTACAATTTTTGAATCAGCAAAGCGATCAATTACTGATACATCAAGGGGGTCTTTTACAAACGCTATTTTTTGTCCTAGAAGCTTCTCAAGAAGAGGGTGAATTTTTTTTAAGGAAAGACGAGCAACATGTTTCCCTTCAGGTCTTCCTAAATATGAAATGATTCTTACACGCGCCTTGCGTTTGAGAAGGTATTTAATTGTAGGGAGCACTTTTTTGATGCGAAAGTCGTTCACCACTTTCCCTCCAGACAAGGGAACATCAAAATCTGCACGCAACAGTACGCGTGTGTCAGGAGTGATAGGAGCATCAACCAAAGTTACCAGTCCGCTTTTATCCATATCGAGTAGTAACACCCAGCCGTAGAACCTCCTGTTCACTCCTGGGTATGCTTTGGCTGCTACTGTGCAGCCTGTTTTTTAAAATTAAATACTGAAATAGTACGTTTATTGTACATCAACTTATTGAAACAATACTATTGATACTTGACATTCGGAAAAATACCAAAAATGAGTTTACCCAGACAGGGAACGTACTAGCTCTACGCTAGTCGAATTTTTACTGCCAGGCATACCCCCCACTATAAACAATTTTGTCCATGCTTGGAAAGTGGTTACACTCCTTCCACCGACATCGCGACTTTAAGATATATGACAAATGTGTTAAAGTGTAGAAAAATGGAAACGCTAAAAAGAAAAATTATCGTCATAGGAGCCGGATTTGGTGGCATCACTACGGTATTGAAATTGAGTAAAAGTATTCTGGATTTCTCAAAGTTTGAAATTATCCTCGTGGATCGGCATCATCACCAACTTTATACACCCTCTCTTTATGAGGTTGCCGCCATTCCGAAAGAGAGTATGTCTGATACCTACCTTAAGTCATCCATCCTTCTTCCCCTAGAAGACATCATTAAAAATCAGGCCATCATGTTTCTTTGTGATGAACTGGTGGGTCTTAATAAAGAAACAAAAAAAATCACCTTAAAAAATACAGGAGAGCTGGATTATGAATTCTTGGTTTTTGCACTTGGATCGGAAACAAATTATTTTGATATACCAGGCTTAAAAGAATATAGTTTGGCATTAAAAACTTTTGATGATGCGGCACGACTTCGTCAAACTATAGAAAATGTTATCACCCGTAAGATTTCAGTAAAAATCATTGTGGGAGGAGGAGGATCAAGCGGGATTGAACTTGTCGCTGAATTTGTAAACTTTGTGTGCAAATTAAAACAAATCGTTCACCCTGAAGCACGAACCTGCAACATACAATTTATTCTGATTGAGGCGGGTCAAGATATCCTTCCAGGATTTGATGCATGGATTATACAAAAAACAAGGAAGCGTCTGGCAAAACTCGGGGTGGAGATTAAAACAGATAACCCCATCACTTCAGTCAACGAAAAAGCAATAGTCCTCAAAGACGGAAAATATGAAAGTTACGATATTTTGATTTGGACTGGAGGCGTTAAGGGTCCGGAAATTTTAAAAAATCTGGGACTTCCTTTATCAAACAGAGGATCAATAGTTGTAAACGACAGTTTGAAAATTGAGGGACATGCCAACATGTACGCAATCGGAGACAATGCGACATTTATAAACCCTAAAACACAAAAACCGCTCGCATGGAATGTGCCAGCGGCTGAAGCCGAGGGAAGAATTGTGGCCAAAAATATTTGCCGAGCTATAGAAGGGAAAACCGAGAAGAGGTTTTCACCCCCCTCCAAATATCCATTTATTTTGGCTATTGGAAGTAAATATGCAATTGCAGACCTTCTTTTTGTATGTTTTTGGGGCAGAAGCGGGTGGTTTGCAAAACAATTGGTAGAATTACGCTATTTGCTTTTCATTCTTCCGCCGCATCAGGCCTTGCGAACATGGTATCGGGCTTTCTCGGTCTCGCAAGCCAACGATTAACACTCGCTGGCTTTCTTTATTATTTCAACAAACTCTTTTGGATCAAGACTTGCTCCACCGACCAAAGCTCCTTGCATTTTTCCTTCCAAAAGAAAAGATTCTATATTTTTCGCATTGACTGAACCGCCATAAATTACTCGTACGAGATCAGCCAATTTCCGGCCGTACAAATCGGCAAGAATTTTTCGGATGTATACGAGAGCCCGAAACGCATTATCGGGTGTATCTGAGACCGCACCCACCGTCGTACTGATTGCCCAGACCGGTTCATAGGCGACAATAAGATTTTTGAGATGACTTTTTTTGACTTGAGCCAACGCGTGCCTCAACTGTTCTCCCACAACTGCCGGAATATCATTATCGACTCGCTCATTTTCTCCAATACACAAAATCGGCGTAAGACCGTTTTCCAGAGCCGCCTTGACTTTTTTATTGATCATAGAATCCGTCTCACCACAATATCGTCGTCGTTCGGAATGGCCAATAATCACAAAGTTGGCCTTTATATGCCGAAGATGGTGCCACGAGACCTCCCCAGTGTAGGGCCCCACATCTTCCCAAAACATGTTTTGACTGCCAAGTTTGGCCTTCTTTATTACATTGCTAATTGGCAGAAGATATGGAAAAGGAGGTGCGATGACTACCTCAACGCCCCTTAACCCCTGAATCCCCTCTTCAATACCGTGAGCCAAAATCGCTGCTCGTCCCGGAGCATCAGGATTTGATTTCCAATTGGCAATAATAATATATTTTGTCATTTTGTATTTCGCAAAAACTCAGCAGCACTTTCTGGTGCAAGCGTTGAGATTTGAATCCCTGTTCCTATTTCAAAACCGGCCCAAATTGCGGTTTTAGGAATCACTTCGATATGCCAGTGGTAATGATCAAATTCTGCAGATTGAGTACTAGGAGCGGTGTGTAAAAAGAAGTTGTAGTCTGGATTTTTAAGACCGGTATAAAGTTTTTCGAATAATGCACACATCGCATCTGCCAGACTCTCTCGTTGATTTCGAACAATCAATTCAAAATTGGGATTATGTTTTTTAGGAAACAAATGAAGTTCAAAAGCAGTTTTTGATGCAAAGGGAGCAAAAACAACAAACATTTCATTTTCGTATACTAGTCGTTTCTTATCCTGTAGTTCATACTTTAAAATGACACAGTGAATGCATTCTTTATTGGCAGTATAATAATCCGCGGATCCCTTGAGGCTACGCGCCACTTCAGGAGGAATGACAGGAATGGCAATAATTTGCGAATGCGGGTGCATAATACTTGCTCCTGCATCGCGGCCATGATTATGAAAAATTGATACATATTCAACGCAATCGGCATTGCGCAACGCCAAATAACGGTCTTGATAGGCACGAACCAAAAGCTCAACCTCTTCCACGCTCATTAAAGCGATAGAACGGTTGTGATCGCGTGTAACGACAACCTCATGAGACCCAACTCCCTCTGTCATCTGATATGGACCGATGGTGTGAAAAAGAGCACATACTCCTTTGCCAAAAGCCGGATATTTATTAGAAACCACTTTAACGTTCCACTCTCCCTCCTTCTCACCTGAAAACCCATACAAAGACAACGGCTCTTCAATAAGGGCTTCAAAGGGACAGCTCTTTTTTGATTCTTGAATTCGGTGTCTTGTTTTTGCAAACTCCTGAGGACGATGGGCGCGTCCTGTTGCAATCACCACCCAATCACCTGTCACTAAATCCTGCCGCAGTTCTGAAATAGAATTATCCATCCCGTTAGAAATTTAAGTTAATGTCAGTTAAGTCTATAATACTCACACGTAAAAATAGTGCGGATCCATAAGAGGGTCAACCTCACATCTCTAACGGGATCCATGACTACAGCTTATATTTATTTGCGATTAAATTCCACCGGATTTTGAAAACATCAGCAAAGACCTTAATATAATCCTGTAACTTTACCTTACTGTCAGGAGCAAATTTCCATTGGATGGGAATTATTGCGATCTTTAATTTAAATTTTCGGGCCAACGCCAACATTTCTATATCAAAAGAAAAGCCTTGCATCATAGTTCGATCAAAAATTTGTTTAGCGGCCGGAGCAGTGAGAGCCTTAAATCCATTTTGAGTATCCCAGATTCCCCACACCCCAAATGTTTGTATCACTAAGTTTCCCATATTGCCAAGTATCTCTCTATACCACGGCTCCTTTACGTCGCGGCCTGCTCCAAGTGCATCTTTGGAGTCGCGAGACGAGATCACCACGTCGTATCCTTTTTTAAAATAACCCTCCACCGCGTCAAAATAAGAGGGGCTCGTTGAGTTATCAGCGTCAGAAAAAATACGGATATTACCCTGGGCCACCAACATTCCATGTTTTACTGCCGCACCCTTTCCCTTACCTTCTAGGTCGTAGAGCTTAATTGCATGAATATTTTTTTGTAATTTTTCTATAATAGCTGAAGTTTTATCGCCAGAAGCGTTGTTGACCACTAAAATCTCATACCCTTCAGAAAAGTTTTTGGAACGCAAATACGTATCAACCTCCTGTAAAGTTTGTTCAATTCTTTTCTCTTCATTATGAACTGGAATAATCCAACTTAAATACATATTTAAAAAACAAAAGTAAAAAGACAAAGGATGCACTAAGCTATCAATAACTTTTTACTTTTATCACTTACCGTTTAGCTTTTCGCCTTTATATTTATCAAGATGTGATTGTAAAATAAGAGCTGCAGCTGCCTCATCCGTATGCTCTTTGGTGACTCCCATTTTTTGAACCATATGGGTGGTAAGCATTTCGTTTTCAAACTCAATGGGAATTGAGATCTGCACTTTAAAAAATTCAGTAAATTGGCGGATCAGACCAGATTCTTGGGTTTCTTTTCCATCAAGTGAAAGAGGCAATCCGACTATAATTTTTTCAACGGATTCCTCTTCTACTATAGTTCGTAATTGTTGAGCTACATAATCATTCCCCCGATTGAAAATCACCTTTTTGGGAAAGGCTATTCTTCCCCCTACATCTGAGAGAGCAACACCAATTCGTTTCTGCCCAAAATCTATCCCTAAGTAACGCATTGTTTTTATTATATTCCCTCTTGATAAAAAGATAAACCCTTGTTAGGGACTTGTTTGATCTAAAAAATTGCAACGAGCGGCTCCGCCGCAGGAGAAAAGAATCAAAGTATCCGAGAGCCAAAAGTCAAGAAATCATAAAGAAACAAAACTCCTAAGATTCAGACTTGCCCCCCACCAATCCAACACAAACAGTGCATTATTGAAATGTAATGATTTATTGTTTTTGCTTGTCGGATTGGTGTGGGGGCTTGCGGAGACGGAACACAAACCCGCTGTCCGGACGCCACGCATCGCCGGGCTCCGCCCAAGCGCCGTGCAGCCACAAACCGCCGCCACGGTGCTCCAGCTTGAAGACGAGCGGGCCGCCGTCGGAGTCGGTGATTTGCTTCATGCCCATATAAAACCATTCCCCCAAAGGTTGGCTTCGATATTTCAAACGATAGTTGGGACCGGTATCGGGAGGACATAATTCCAAACCAAGAATTTGGGCACGCTCATAAATTTGATCAGTTGTGGCACTGCTCTTGAATCCGAGATCGGCTACAGTGAGTCTAATGAGGGTCGCTTCCTCCGGATTCTTGCCGGGTACGAATTCGCTATTTTTGAGCATACTCTTTGCATATTGGGAAATGTTGATACCAGCTTGTTCCAATTCGCGTACCAATTGCTCTGCGGATTTGCCACCAATCTCCACATTTTCACGTCTCATCTTCTTTTCAGGGAACGACGTATAAACATGCTTGAGACTCTCCGGCAGTCTCTGGAATATGCCCGGTTCGAGCTGACCGACATACGCTTTGGTGTTTTCGTTTATTTGACTCGGCACGTGAGCGATCTCCTCTCTGGTGCATTCAAAAATGACAAGCATGTCCTCTTCGGTGTTTCGCTCCTTGTGTAGTTCTTCAATTCTCGGATCGCGCCGATAGCCGAAGCCCTCAATCGGCACATCTAGTTCATACAGGAAGTGGAGGTCATCTTTTGATAGTGGTTCGCCACGTTTTGATTTCCGTTCGATTGTGGTGAGCAGTTGCATATCATGAAGTCTTTTTTCGTAGGATTTACCGTCGGGAAGTTCCGCAAGTTTAGCTTGAACTACTGGAGTAATATAGGAATCAAGATGCTCTTGCTTAGCCACGCCGCGGACTTCGGAGATGCGGCCTTGGGAACTTACAATAACAACACGCGGAATTGCTTGCTTACCCTCTTTGTCAAGAGAATAGAATACCTCAAGATCGTTATCATTGAGATACCTACGAGCCGTTGGTTCACCCGCGATACACCAGCCGGTGCCGCGTCGTCTAAGCGAAACAGCAACAGATGCGGGATTCGATCCCCGAGGATATTTAACCCATTGCCCGTCTGTTATCTTGAGCAGTTCTTCGGCAATGGGGTTGAATTCCTCGATTGCAAGGGCATAGAGTTTGGGGAAGTTTCCGGTCTCAAGTGCCGCAAGAAACTGCCACCTTGTTGCCTCATCAATATCATAACCAAAGTCTTGCGGTTCAACTTTTTGTTTCTTTTCCATTGCCTCAAAGACCAATGAAAGCGCTTCTTGGTTGAGGTCAGGAAACGGACTAACTGCACCTCCGTAACGATCAGTGAACTTCTTTTTTTCCTTATTATATCGGCCCATTCTGAGCACATTTCGAATCGCCCAATATTTGAGGTCCTTTGGGTATTTGGCATCTTCAGAAACAAGATAATCAATCCAAGCCTCCAGGGAATCTCGCTGCTCTGCAATGAGTGTGTCCGCTAACTCCTTTTTAAGTTCTTCCGGGATTTCAATATCGCCGTGACCTTCTTCACGATGGCGACGTTTGACAGATTCCCAATAGCTTTCCGGTATTTTTTCTCTTTTTATAACATTTTTTTCTAGAATTTTGTATTTGAGAAGATCCAAACCGCCACGGTTTCCCTTTTCTTTGTTAAAACCCATTGGATTCTCAATGATAGTCTTCAAGCGATTAAGATAAACCTCAATTCGTTCCTCTTTGGTAACAAGGGGTTTTTCGCCTTTATGAATCTTTTTTTGTACGGCTCGCTCTACTGGTTTTGTGTCAGAAAGATCAGGGTATTTCTCAGGAAGAAAATGGAATTCTTTCATATGAAATTACTGTAGCAAAAAAGTATTTTTTAATAAAGAATTTTTACGATATACTTAATTTCAGATCGGTTGCATTGAACGGTGACTGCCTGTCCGCCAAAGCCTTGGCGAAAGCGGAGCTTTTCAAGACCCTTTCGGCTCATGCGAGTTGAGAGTCCGCCCGGCCAAGGCTTGGCGGAGAGGATTCGCATTAGAGTCTTCAAAAAAGAAAATACTTGGTGCGACGCGTCGGTTGATTCTCGATCACAAATAAAATACAGTCCGGTCTTTTGCGCCACGCGCACCAGATGGATGGTGTCATTGATGACGCATCGCACAACACCGACTCCGACGGCAACCCGAACGTCTTCAAGCTGGAACACAATGACGACGGTTTGTGGCTGAACGACAATTGGGCGAAACCCGACAATGAGTGGAATCCGGACAACAAGTTTGTGTTCCGTCTCCGAAACTCTTTTCTTTTCCGCGGCTTACACGTCGCGGTTTTTCTTTTCTGGATTGTTCAGGTTTTTCTTCCAGCCGCCGAACATCTTGCCGACTTCCCCGAGCTTCAAAGAAACGTCTTCACAATGCTTGTTGGAAATGAGCTTCCCTTCCCAAGCGACCGAAACGAGAAATTTAAGCGTGTCCAAAACCAAAATACAATCCGTTATCTTTTCTGCTTTCTTCTCTTTTTCGGTAAAATAGGCGATATACGAAAGTTCGAGCAAATCGAGAAACTTATTTTCAATTCGCGCACCTATCGTATAGCGCGCTCCTTTAGAAATATGTGGAACGATATTAACCCAAATCAAATATCCCTCTTTGATCCGATTCAAAATCGAGGCGGAATCAAGAGAGAGAGAGAGAGAGAGAGAGAGTAAACGGGAATCTAGTCATATTTTCCATAATATCATTTCCGTGGAAAATTTGCTCGTCGCGTGGCGCGAATTTATTCGCAACAAGCGCGGCCGCAAAGACATCGAGCAATTTTCGGTTCATCTGACCGATAATGTATTAGCACTGCACCGCGAATTGGCCGATAAAACTTACCATCACGGTCCTTATACGGCTTTCCGGATCAACGACCCCAAACCGCGCGATATCCACAAGGCGACCGTTCGCGATCGGCTGTTGCACCACGCCATTTACCGAATTTTATATCCGTACTTCGATCCCAAGTTCATCTTCGACTCGTACTCGTGTCGGCGCGTCAAAGGCACGCATCGGGCCATAAATCGTTTTCGCGAATATGCGCGCAAGGTTTCGCGAAATCACACGCGAACGGTCTGGGTTTTGAAATGCGATATCAGAAAATTCTTTGCCAACATCAATCATCAAATCTTGGGCGATATGTTGAAAAAGCACATCAAAAGCGGAAATACGATCTTACTTTTAAGCAAAGTGGTCAAAAGTTTCCACACCAATGATAGACCGGACATCGGCTTGCCTCTGGGCAATCTCACCAGCCAGCTTCTGGTGAATATTTACATGAACGAGTTTGACCACTTTCTGAAACGGGAGATGAAAGTCGCGCATTACGTAAGATACTCGGACGACTTCATCATTTTGCATGAAAGCAAAGAATATTTGGAAAATCTTCTCCTGAATATATCGACATTTCTCAAAACAAGATTGAAGCTGTCCTTACATCCAGATAAAGTTTTTATAAAAACATGGACGCCCGGCGTCGATTTCCTGGGCTGGGTGCATTTCCCCCACTACCGGATACCGCGGACTTCCACCAAACGGAGAATGTTCAGAAATTTGGATCGGAACCCAAAAGAAGAGTCCATTGCTTCCTATCGAGGTTTACTTAGCCACGGCAATACTTATAAATTGAGGCAGGAGATATCCGAGCGATACTCTGATCTCAAACAAGAAGATTAAATCGTTAAGATCTCTGCACCGGATTTTGTTACAACAAGAGAGTGCTCAAAATGAGCCGAGATACTCTTGTCTGCGGTTCGGAAAGTCCATTCGTCGTCCAAAAGTTCTATTTTCCAGGAGCCGAGGGTCGCCATGGGTTCAATAGCGATAACCATATTCTCAAAAAGTTCTGATCCAGTTCCCGGTTTACCAAAATTTGGAATAAGTGGTTCCTCGTGCAATTTGTATCCCACACCGTGTCCGGCTAGATCCCGCACCACACCATAGCCATAGTGCTCTAAGTATTTTTGAATTTTATATCCAATATCACCAATTTTTACTCCTGCACGAACGGCATGAATTCCCACTGCAAGTGCTTCTTCCGTTCGTTTTATAAGATGTGCTGCCTCTTTTGAAATCTTGCCAACCCCGACAGTCACCGCCATATCAGTATAGAGACCGTTTGTAGCTGGCCAGCGCATTCCAATATCAACTCCAACAATGTCGCCCTCCTGCAAAAGTCTATTTTCGTGTGGTATTGCGTGTACTATCTCGTCGTTGATTGATGTACAGAGACTAGCAGGATAGGGAGTTTTTACTCCCTTAATTTTATATCCTTTAAAGGACGGAGTTCCACCGGATTCAAAAATCAGGCTTTCAGCAAGCCTGTCCAAATATCCTGTTGAGACCCCCGCCCGAACTTCTGTGGTGACTTTTTTTAAAATTCCCGCAAGCAGTTTTCCACCCCGACGCAAGATTTCAATTTCTTGTTTGGTCTTTATAGTTCCGCTCATTGTTTAGGCCATATTTTTCCTAGTCTCTTTTGTAGGGCCTGGTCAATACTCTTCCAAACAATATCACGTTCCTCATCACTTTTTATATGTATCAACAGTCCTTGTTTTTTGTAATAACGAGACACTTTAAGTACATCTTCCTTAAAAAACTGCATGCGATTTTTGATCGCTGGCATAGTATCATCAGCTCGTTTGCGCACGAGTAATCTTCGAGTTGCTTCCTTTTCAGTTACGTCTATATATATACACACCGGTAAAGGGCGACCATGCCACAATAAAACATCGCTAAGGAGTCGTGCCTCCCATAATCGACGTGGTGCTCCGTCAAAAACCAAGTGTTTATCAGCAGCATTTTCCTCAATAAAACCCTTGAGCCAGGTAAAAGAGGACATCCAAGAAGGAAATAATTTACCGTCTTGCATCTCTTTTCGTGCAATCGCCATGGTAGGATTATCTTTTTTGATTACTTCACGTAAAAAGCGACCGGTCTCTACTCGCCAGGTTGAATCTGTTCTCAACCGCTTAATGACATACTCACTCTGTGTGTCTTTACCACACCCCGAGCGGCCCAAGAGTATAATGGTAAGCTTGTTTTCTTCTTTTTTCATTAATTAAGAGGAGAAATAGACTAGATATTTTCGTATTCGCGCATAACGAGTTGCGCATTAATCTGCTTCATAGTTTCAAGCACCACTGATACCACGATAAGTAGAGAAGTTCCTCCTAAAGAGATCGTCTGAATCCCAAAAAGCCCTTGGACTGCCAAAGGAAGCACGGCAATAACTCCCAAAAAGAGAGCTCCGGCAAGTGTGATACGATTAAGAATTTTATATAAGTACTCTGCAGTTGGTCTTCCGGGACGAATTCCTAAAATAAAACCTCCTTGTTTTTGGATGTTGTCCGCAATGGCTTGGGGGTCAAAGGTCACTGCCGTGTAAAAGTAAGTGAACGCAAATACCAGCAGAAAATACACAACGCCATATACCCACCGATTATTAAACATCTGAATCAGAAAATGTGCCGTATTTTGAACGTACTGGTTTGGAACTCCTGAAAGAAAGCTCCCGATAAGTCCCGGGAAAAGAATAATTGAAATGGCAAAGATAATCGGGATCACTCCAGCTTGATTGACCCGCAGTGGCAAATGCGTTGAGACCCCGCCATACATTTTCATACCTCGAATACGCTTGGCATAAGAGACCGGAATATTTCGTTGACCCTCGGTCACGATAATAACCCCTGCAATAACAATTAAACTTACCGCGATAAAGGCAAGATAAAATGGAATATTGCTTGATTTAAACTGAAATAATTCTTGCGCAACGTGAGTAGGAAGATTAGCAACAATTCCAGCAAAAATAAGCAAAGAGACACCATTTCCAATTCCTTTTTCAGTAATCAACTCACCAAGCCATACCAAAAACATGGTACCAGCTGTTGCTACAATCATGCTTGCCGCAAACCCCCAGATACTTAAATTGGGAATAACCTGCTGCCGAACTAAAAGCACGAGCAGTCCGTACGATTGTAAAAGCCCCAGTGGAACTGTCAAAAGTCTCACATACTGATTAAAACGCTGACGACCAGCTTCTCCCTCTTCCTGGTACATCTCCTTCAGGCGAGGAATCACCATGGTCAGAAGCTGCATAATGATCGAAGCAGTGATATAGGGACCAACTCCAAGCATCACAATTGAAAGGTGATTAAGCACCCCTCCAGAAAAAATATTTAAAAGGCCGAAAAACTGATTATCAAGAAAAGATTTCAACCGCAGGGGATCAACACTGGGAACAGGAATGGCTGATGCAACACGAAACAAAACAAGTATGCCCAGAATAAAAAAGACTTTTTTCCGGAGATCAGGAATTCGAAAGAGAAGCGTTAACTTTTGTAGCATGTTAGGATCTTAGTTTGGTTTTAACGGATCGAGAGAGAAGTACATCCCTAAAAACAAAATTTACTTTTGATTCCCCCCTGCCGAGTATCTTAATTACCGGGGTCTTACCCTTTATTTTAGCGACTAGTCCGGATTTTACCAAACTCTCCGGAGAAATAATTCCTCCGTTGGGGAATTTATTTTGCAGGGTATCCAAATTTATAACCTGAGGTTGAGGTCTAAAAGACTTAAATTTGGATCCGCGAAGTTTAGGAATTTTCTTTAAAACATCGCGAATAGCTGGTCTGATTTTTGCACCTGCCCGCGCTTTTTGGCCCTTTGTTCCTCGGCCAGAAAAAGTTCCTCGTTTACCACCGCGACCGATACGCTGCGTTTCTCTAATTTTTTTAGATACGAGATGATGTAGTTGCATAAAATTAAGTTGATATCAGTATCAGTCAGAAATCTATTTTGAATCTACTCCTTGCGGTGGTGTTGGACGAACACTTGTCTTAAGCTGCTTAAGTGCTTCCATCGTAGCCCGTGCGTTATTTAGTTTGTTCACTGTTCGAGATAAAATTTTCCCAGTAAGATCTCTGATGCCCCCCAGGTCAGCAATAATTCGAATAGGACCGCCCGCAATAAGTCCTTGTCCTTCAGTCCCTGGTTTTAGTAAAACTCTAGCAGCTGAATATTTTGCTCTTACCGGATAGGGAATGGTCTTTCGTTCATTAAGCGGAACCACAATAATACTTCCTCGTGCCTGATTCACTGCTTTTTCAACTGCGGTTGCAACATCAGTCCCCTTTCCCAGACCCAAACCAATTTTCCCATTGCGATTGCCAATCACCACTGTGGCTCGAAAACTGAAGCGTCTGCCTCCGGCAACCACTCGAGCGGTTCTGCGTATATCTAAAACCCGCTGATCAAATTCAGATTTTTCACGAGCAAACTCTTGATTTGGTCTTCTTTCTCTAGGTTTCATAAGTTATAACTTTTTTAAAATTGCAATCCTTCCTTACGGGCCTCCTCCGCCAACATCTTTACCGCCCCGTGATATTTGTATCCTCCACGATCAAACACAATTTTTTCGATTTTCTTCTCTCGTGCTCGCTCTGCGAGTAATTTTCCTACAGCTGAGGCGCGTTTGCTCAAAGACTCTTTCTTTTTTGAACCATGATCGCTGGCAGAGACCAACGTAACTTTGGAATTATCGTCAATGATTTGTGCCCAAATGTGCTGATTCGAACGAAAAATAGAAAGTCGGGGACGCTCAGGTGTTCCTTTGATTCGACTCCGGATTCGTCGGTGTCGTCTATTTCGTTGTACACGTTTTAATTCCATAATCTTTGATCCAACCTTTTAAGCAGAGGCAACCGCTTTCTTTCCTGCTTTTCGACGAATTATTTCCCCACGATAGCGTATACCTTTTCCTTTGTAGGGTTCTGGCGGTTTTAATTTACGAATCGCCGCAGCGGTTTGTCCGACAAGTTCTTTATCAATACCCGAAATAGTCACGGTATTTTTTTCAACAGTAAACTTAATTCCCGTGGGAGCTTTAAACTGAACCGGATGGGAAAATCCCAACTGCATCAAGAGACCGTCTCCATCCAAATTGACTCGGTACCCGATGCCCTCGAATTCTAACTTTTTTTCAAAACCCGATACTACACCCTCAACCATATTGGCAACCAATGAACGACTAAGCCCCCAAAGAGCCGAGGATTTTTTCGTTTCACGGCGCGGTGTTAAAACAATTTCGCTCTCTCGTACCTCTGCTTCGATATCAGGATGAAGCGTACGGCCCAACTCTCCCTTAGGTCCTTTAATAACAATATGTGCACCTTTAATTTCAACGTTCGTTCCTTCACTAATTTTTATAGGTTTTTTTCCAATCCGGCTCATACGTTTACCACACTTCAGCTATTAATTGGCCACCGACTTTTGATTTTCGTGCCTCTTCCGCACTCAAAACTCCTTTTGAAGTTGAAAGGACAATGATTCCACCATGTTTAGCGTAGGGAATAGCTTTAACTTGAGAAAAAAGTCTTCGGCTTGGCTTTGAAAACAACATAACATCCAACACAAGAGGTGCGCCGTCTTCGCGATATTTTAATTTTATTTCTAAAAACTTTTTTGTTCGTTTTCCTTTGCGATCTGCTTCTGCCGTACGGCCCGTTCGCTCGAGCACTTTGACGATTTCGTGTTTAAATTTGGAATAGGGAATTTGCACCGTTTTATGACCAGCTTTTTGAGCGTTTTTGATTCTTATGAACATGTCAGAAATTGGGTCCATGATATCACTCTAATTTATATGCTAATTTTGGCGAATGATTTGTAAATTTATTTGCATACATTCGGATATTTATTCGTGTGAATCACCAACTAGATTTTCTAATTCCTGGAATTTCACCTCGATTGGCAAGTTCCCGAAAGCAAATACGGCACAAATCAAAGTCTCGTAAGTATCCTCGTTTTCTTCCACATTTAAAACAGCGGCGGACAACACGCGACTTATATTTGGGCTTTTTAAATGCTCGTGCAATTACAGATTTTTTTGCCATACTAGTTTGATTTTAAAGGAAAGCCTAAGGCTTTCAAAAGCGCGATCCCTTCGTCACGTTTCTTAGCAGTCGTCGTAACTGTTACTTCGAGCCCAAATAAAAATCGGTAGTCCTGACCGATCATCTCAGGAAATACTATATGTTCTTTTATTCCCATTGTCAAATTCCCTTTTTGATCAAAAGACTTGGTAGGGAGTCCTTGAAAATCGCGGGTTCTGGGAAAAGCAATATTGATCAGCCGTGAGATAAAATCATACATTCGTCTTCCTCGGAGCGTAATGGTATAGCCGATAACAAGCCCCTCACGTGTTTTGAAGGCAGCAATCGCTTTTTTGGCTGCTCGAGGAGAGGGTTTCTGTCCCGTAATCAAAGTTAAATACTTAATAACCTCTGCTCGATCTTTTTCATCACGCAATCTTCCCACCCCTACGTTGACAGTTACTTTTTTGACGCGGGGAATAGACATAACATTTTTGTATCCAAACTCCTTCTGCAGCGCAGGCATTACATTTTTTTTGTATTTTTCCGCCAAGGTTACCATAAAGTCTAAAACTCGTTACCACATTTTTTACATAGCCGTGTTTTACGACCTTCTACTATTTTGTACCCCACGCGAGTTGGTTTCCCGCATTTGGGACATACAAAAGCGATGCGGGAGATTTGAAGTGGGGCCGGAATTCTAACCAGCTCTCCCTTTTTTCCTTGTTCTCGAGGACGCACATGTTTCTTTTTCATGTTAAGGCCCTCGATAACAACCAAATCACGCTCGGGGAGTACTGAGAGGACTTTTCCTGTTTTCCCTTTGTCATTGCCTGAGATAATCTTTACATTGTCACCTTTACGGATTTTCATACTTATACGACTTCACTTGCAAGTGAAATTATTTTAGTAAATCCCCTATCGCGCAACTCTCGCGCCACCGGACCAAAAATACGACCTCCTTTTGGCTCAACACCATCTACCACGACTGCTGCATTCTCATCAAAACGGATATAGGTTCCGTCCTTACGTCTAAACGGAGCACGTTGTCGTACAATTACCGCACGCACCACATCTTTTTTCTTTACCACTTTTCGTGGCTCAGAGATTTTAACAGAAGCGACAATGGTATCTCCCAAAGAAGCATACCGACGTCGAGATCCACCTAAAACCTTAATCACCTGGAGCAGTTTTGCTCCAGAGTTATCTGCTACTTTTAACATTGAACGTGTTTGAATCATGATTCTACTTTTTCTTCTATATTTCCTTCAACAGAAGAAGCTTTTTGAATAATTGTTGAGATTTTCCAGCGTTTTTCTTTTGACAGAGGTCTGGTTTCTTCAATCATAACCACATCACCTATCTTACCCTCACCCTTTTCATCATGAACTTTGTATTTTTGCGAAGTCTGATAGAATTTTTGGTATTTGGGGTGCTTTTTTAAACTGTCGATTCGCACGACCACAGTTTTCTGCATTTTATTAGAAACAATAATACCTTTAAGTTTACGCATGGTTTTTGAGTAGGGTTAAAATTCGTGCAATATCGTTTTTGATTTGACCAACTTCTTTAACATTTTTCACCTTTTTTTCATGCAATAAAAACCGAAATTCGTCGACGCGACTGCGTTTCTCTTCAAGCAACGAAAGCAATTCTTCTCTTGATTTTGTTTTTAACTCCCCGATCCTCATAATTCTATTTCTTTATGAATTTTGTTTTGACCGGCAATTTATGTGCAGCAAGCCGCATGGCCTCTTGTGCTACTGATTCAAGCACTCCATCCATTTCAAATAAAATTCTTCCGGGTTTAATTGCTGCCACATAATGATCCACCGCACCCTTCCCGCCTCCTAATGTCACTTCAGGCGGTTTTTTGGTAACGGGTTTATCCGGAAAAATTCGAATCCAAATTTTACCTCCCCGTTCAATATATCGCGTCATAGCTCGACGGGCAGCCTCAATCTGGCGAGCGGTAATCCAACGAGGTTCCATAGCTTTTAACCCAAAGGCGCCAAAAGCAAGCTCCGTTCCGCGTGTTTCAACTCCACGCGTTCTTCCTTTGTGCCACTTTCTGTGTTTTACTTTTTTAGGTTGTAGCATGATTATTTTTGCTCGTTAGTCAGGCCTTGTTTTTCAAATACATCCCCTTTATAAATCCAGACTTTGACACCAATGGTTCCGTATGTGGTATACGCAGTTTTTTCAGCATAGTCAACATAAGCGCGAATGGTTTGCAGGGGAATTCGTCCTTTTTTGGCCCACTCGTACCGTGCCATTTCCGATCCGTCCAGACGCCCTTTGAGCGAAATCTTGACCCCTTTTACTTCTTTAGAAGCAGCAACTTTCTCAAGTGTTTGCTTAAGCACTCGACGAAATGGCATACGCTTTTCAATTTCATCAACAATCATCTGACCCACAATAGCTGAATGTGTCTCGGGCGAACGAACCTCCTCGATGGTTAGTTTTACCTCCTGTTTTTCCGTAACACCTTTGTCAAAACGCTTGGCTATCTTAGCAAGTTCTTTTTTGATATCTTCTTTTAATTTCTCAGCTCCTTCACCTCCTCGGCCAATCAGAATTCCGGGACGCGAAGTTTTGAGGATAACTTGGAGAGAGTTTGGAGAACGTTCAAATTCAATTGAGTCAATATGGGCTTGCTTAAGTTTTTTCCATAACCAGTCACGAAGTAATGTATCTTGACGAAGATATTTTTGGAATTTTTTTAGATTAAACCACCTCGATTTCCACGGGGTGATTTGGCCTATTCTAAAAATGTATGGGTGAACTCGATGTGTCATGGTTATGTACTATATTGCTTTCCTTTGAAAAACTCGGCGCGCAAAGCCACGAGGCGATGGACGTGACGTATCATTGTTATCTTTCTCATCATGAGACTTTCCTTCAAAATCCTCTTGTAAATCCTCAGCTCTAATATCTCGCACAACTGGCTTTTCTTTCTTCATTTTTTTCACCGGGGCACTGTCATCGCGAGTTGCAAGCACCAGTGAAATATGACTGGTTTTTCGCCGAATGGGGGCCGCCCGTCCGAATGCACGGGCACGAAAACGTTTCTGCATAGTCCCCTGATCTACCCGTATCTCTTTTATATACAAATTTTCAGAACTTAACTGAAAGTTGTGCTTGGCATTGGCAATAGCAGATTGCAGTAATTTAAGTAGTGGCAAACTTGACCGTTTGGGTAAATGACGCAATTCAAGCTCCGCTCGATGGGTATCCAGACCTCGAATAAGACCCGCTACCAATCGTACTTTACGGGGTGCAATATGCAAATAGTTAAGTGATGCTGTAAGCTCCATATTATTTCTTTACCTCTTTAGGTGGTTCTGTCGCTTTTTGTTCAATTTCTTTTTGCATTCTTCCGCCGTGTCGCACAAATTTTCGAGTTGGCGAAAATTCACCCAAGTGATGGCCGACCATATCTTCCATAATTTTAATTTCAGTGAAAGCCCGTCCATTATGTACACCAAAAGTAAACCCTATCATCTCCGGAGTAATGGTTGAATCACGCGCCCATGTTTTTATCACGGTCTTACTCCCCGGAGAAACCCGAGACAGATGTTTCAGAATTGATGGGTGCACATAGGGACCTTTTTTGAGACTTCGAGGCATAGTGTAATCTTATTTTTTACGTCGTGAAAGAATAAATAAATTTGATTTCCGATTTCTTTTGCGGGTTTTTACCCCACGTGCCGGCTTACCCCACGGAGTAGCAGGACCACGTCGTCGTCCTCGCTGGGTACGACCCTCTCCACCTCCATGCGGATGGTCTCGAGGATTCATGGCAGTTCCTCGTACTGTTGGTCTGATCCCTCGAAGACGTGCTCGTCCTGCCTTTCCCACAGTCATAAAACTATGTTCTGAATTAGAAAGTGAGCCGACAGAAGCCCAGGCATCAGAGCGAAACATACGAACTTCTTTGGAGGGCAATTGAAGATGAGTATAACCCCCTTCCTGAGCAAGCACCAAGGCCCCAACTCCTGCTGAGCGAATCATTTGAGCACCTTTTCCTGGCTCTAGTTCAACGTTATACACAAAAGTACCAATAGGGATTTTTCCCAGTGGCATGCGGTTTCCTATATCTACCGACGCATTTTCTGAACAGATAACTTCTTGCCCTACATGGAGCTTTTGCGGAGCCAATACATAGCGTTTTTCACCATCGCGATATACCAAAAGGGCAATTAAACTGGTTCGGTTAGGATCATACTCAATAGAGGTAACCCGAGCTGGAACATTTTTCTTATCATATTTAAAGTCAATTTCTCGCCACAAACGTTTTACGCCGCCACCTTTGTGCCGTGTCGTAATCCTTCCTTGGGAGTTGCGGCCAACATCGCGCTTCCAACCAAAGGTTAGGGATTTTTCAGGATCCTTTTTGGTGATAACGCCTTTGTAGTTAATAAATTCTGCGTGACGTCGGGCCGGAGATGTTGGTGAATACTTTTTCATAATTACTACTGCAATTCGATAGTTTGTCCTTCTTTGAGAGTGACCACTGCTTTTTTAATTCCCGGCTTGAACCCAATCTGCCGTCCCCGCTGGCGAGTTTTTCCTGGCATATTTAATACATTGATCTTTTCTACCAAAACTTTATAGCGATCCTCAATTGCTTTTTTAATTTGAAATTTACTTGAACCTACCTGTACTGCAAAAACGTATTTGCTTATTGTCGCCCCATTATTGCTTTTCTCACTTACGTGGACATTTTTTAAAACTCCCACAGCCTTATACACAACCTTTGCTGTCGAATCTTGAGCGGAAACTAAACCTTCCACAGATGTTTTTTTATCAGCTTTCTTTTTTTCTTCTTTTTTTAAAATTTTTGTGAGGAAAGACATACTTAGGAAGTTTTATTCAAATTCTCAAGACTTGCTTTTGAAACAAACATAAATCGGTGTTGCAAAACCTTGTGTGCATTCAAATTCCGCATTTCCTCAATCTCTACGAATGGAAGGTTTTTTAAAGCGCGTCGTTCGATTTTAGATGTGGCCGGGATAATCACTAAAGCTCCGTTTCCTTTTGTAATGTTCTCAAACTCTTTTTTCTTCGAGAAGTTGGCAAACATGTGAGCTGCAAGTTTGGTTTTGGCATCAGAAAATGAAATTTCATCTAAAATCACTAATTCGTTATCGCGTACTTTGGCAGAAAGCACTACGGCAAGGGCCTTTTTAGCCATCTTTTTATTGATTTTTTTCTCAAAATTTTCTTCCTTTTTCGGGCCGTGCGCAACACCTCCACCTTTCCAGATGGGAGAGCGGATAGAGCCATGCCGTGCTCGTCCCGTACCTTTCTGTTTCCACGGCTTTCTCCCGCCACCGCGTACTTCGCCGCGTCCTTTGGCATGAGCAACGGTCTGGCGGGCATTTGAAACTTGACTCGTCACTACCTGATAAACAAGCGCATCACTCCATTTCAAACCAAACATCGCATCAGGTAATTCTACCGTGCCAGTTTCTTGCGCTGTTTGATTGTAAGTCTTGACTTTCATGATACAAATTATATTATTCTTTCAGTTCAATATTTAGATAAAATGCTAAGAACTGCTCTTACTCTCGTAGCTCTTCTTATTCTTTCCGGTTGTAATTTTCACTGGGACGGACCAGTGGAAGTTACACAAACTGATCAAAATATCCAGCAATGTTTAAAGATTGATACTGATTCCATATATTTGTACTGCTACAAGGACGATCGCTACTTTGTAAAGATTCCCTGGCAACTTGTAGGTGGTCTAAAAACTCTTTAATTTCTTACTGCGACTTTTAAGTCGCTTTTTTGTTTCTCACTCAAATGCGTATACTAATATTTGCTAATGCTCTTATGAATATTCGCAAAAATTAGCATACTAATTCGCGTGAGGCCTATCCCCTTATTTCAAGTAACGTTCCCCTTTTCCCCGGCATCCCGCACTAAAATTTCGACTGCTCCAATAACCACTTAAAATTCACAACCAACATATCTCGCCACTCAGGTCTGTTCTCCCAGCTTTTCATGGGAGCAAACTAGGTCGAAATTTAGTGACGGGACAGGCTGCCCCTTAGCCTCGAATTTCAATCAGTGTTCCACGCTTGCCCGGAATTGCCCCTTTAATGGCGAGCACATTATTTTCAACATCAACTTTGGCAACTTTCAAATTTTGTACACTTATGCGCACTCCACCCATTCTTCCTGCCATCCGCATTCCTTTAATAACTCGCTGCGGCCAGGTAGCACCAATTGAGCCAGGTTCTCGAAGGGCATGCTTTGTTCCGTGCGAAGCCGGAGCTCCGTGAAATCCATGTCGCTTTACTACACCCTGAAACCCTTTTGCTTTTGAGATCCCGCTTATCTTAACCGGTTCTCCTTCTTTAAAAATAGAGACATCGATCTTTTCACCACGAGTTGGTAGTTGGTAGTTGGTAGTTGGTAGTACGCGAAATTCTTTCACGTATGCAAAATTTCCTAATTCTTTGAAATGACCTTTTTGTGCCTTATTGATGTTTTTTACCTTGCGCTCTCCTATCCCAAGCTGAACAGCACCATATCCATCCTTTTCTTTAGTTCTTATTTGAAGCACCGTATTAGGAAAAACCGAAATAAGCGTCACTGGTACGACGTCACCTTTTGAGTTAAAAATCTGACTCATTCCTATTTTTTCTCCCAATAATGCCTTCATAATTTATGGCAACAAAAAAACCGGCTCCCCGGTAAACCCTCACATCTTGACTGCAGAGGACATTACGCCCTGTAGTAAGTACGGACCGCAACTACGGTGATTCCGTAGCAAAACCGTAGTTATTTAAAACAAGGTGTGGGGGTAAATAAAAACCGTTGGATCTAAAATTTTCCTAAAATTCAAGACTATTTAATTCCATGCTTTACAACTAAAGCGCTCCCCGACAACGAGAGTGAACGACTTGTTGAATCGCTCACGACCTAGCCTCAAAATGAGGCCAGGAGAGTGAAAGATCCAGAGATAAAGCCTAAAACATTTTAACTTCGATATCAACTCCTGCTGGTAAATTCAGACTTGTGAGGGCGTTAATCGTCTTAGGACTGGGGTTTAAAATATCGATGAGGCGCTTATGTACTCGCATTTCGTACTGCTCGCGTGCATTTTTGTGGACAAAGCTCGATCGATTCACTGTATATTTATGGATCTCGGTCGGAAGGGGCACAGGTCCAACAACTTCGGCGCCATTGCGAACTGCTGTTTCCACAATTTGCTTAACAGAATTATCAATAATTTTCGAATCGTAAGCTCGAATCTTAATACGCAATTTTGATTTTACTTCCTCTTCGGTTTTTCTTGCCAAAGTACTTGTTGCCATAATAGTCCTTATAATTTTAGCCATCTTCGCTGGAAAATGGCTAAAACGGGCTGCTTATTTCAATATTTTGGTTACCACTCCAGCACCGACAGTTTTGCCTCCTTCTCGAATAGCAAATCGTTGTTTCTCTTCCAGTGCAACGGGCACAATTAATTTAACAACAAACTTAATCGTATCTCCCGGCATAACCATTTCTGTCCCTTGCGGCAAAGTTACTTCACCAGTCACATCAGTTGTTCGGATATAAAATTGCGGTTTGTAGCCGGCAAAAAACGGAGTATGTCGTCCACCTTCTTCTTTAGTTAAGATGTACACTTCTGACTCAAATTCAGTATGAGGAGTAACACTTCCGGCTTTTGCAATAACCTGTCCGCGCTCAATATCTTCTTTTTTCAAACCCCGCAAAAGAATACCAGCGTTATCTCCGGCCATTCCCTCATCCAATGATTTATTGAACATTTCAATTCCGGTGACGGTAGTTTTTTGGGTATCACGGATTCCAATAATCGCTATCTCATCGTTTATTTTAACCTTTCCTCGCTCAATTCTTCCGGTTACTACTGTTCCGCGGCCTTCAATTGAGAAGACATCTTCAACTGGCATAAGAAATGGTTTATCAATGTCTCGCACTGGCTCTGGAATATAGCTATCAAGTGCATCAGCAAGTTCAGCCACCTTCTTGGCCCACGGATCATCCATGGAAGTTGCTTCCAGTGCTTTTAAGCCAGATCCTCTAATAACGGGAATTTCATCTCCAGGAAAATTATATTTTTTCAAAAGTTCGCGAACCTCGGCCTCTACCAAATCGATCAATTCTGGATCATCAACCATATCAACTTTATTTAAGAATACTACAATTCGTGGAACACCTACCTGATAGGCAAGAAGGATGTGCTCTCGGGTCTGGGGCATTGGACCATCAGCAGCTGAAACAACCAAAATCGCGCCGTCCATCTGGGCAGCTCCAGTAATCATGTTTTTGATGTAGTCAGCGTGGCCCGGAGCATCGATATGAGCATAGTGACGCTTTTCCGTCTCGTATTCAGAGTGATGAAGCGCAATCGTAATACCACGCGCTTTCTCTTCAGGTGCATTATCAATCTGATCAACTGACTCTACGCGAGACGGTAACCCCTTCAGACTTAAAACTTTCGTGATTGCAGCGGTAAGAGTAGTTTTGCCATGATCAACATGGCCGATAGTTCCGACATTAACATGCGGTTTATTCCGCTCAAATTTTTTGGCTTCTGCCATTTAAAATGGATATGTGGTAAGAGGCATGAGACACGGATTTGTAATCCTCCGGCAAACTTGAGAACAAGCCTCCTTAAGGAATCCTACTACCCTGTCACTTGGTACTTACCGCATACTTAGCTTAAGATATCTTGAAATGACAATAAAGTTAATGTTACCTGATTCTTCATTTTTAGTCAACGGTATTAAATTGGTAAATCCTCAATCCGTATATCCTCCAGCCGCAAAGGAAGTCTAGCCGTCTCGGCAGCCATTGTTTCAAACTCTGTTTCTTCCAGCCGATTTGAATCAAGATCAGCAAAATCTAGGGGACGCGACTCTTCGGCTTGCTCAGAGCGAGATACTGGAGGCATATAGTAGATTGGTTGGGAGACCTCTTTCTTTAATGCCTGCTGAATTCCTAATAGTCTTTCATATTCCTCAAAAGATAGGATCACCAATTCTGGCTCTCCATTTTCAAGAACAATAAATTTATCGCCGTTTTGTTGAACTAGTTTTTTAATTTTAGAGAAATCCATGTTGACTACCTATATAAAATATGTAACAAATTTCTTTAGTACCTGACAAGTAACTAATGGATCAAAAGCCCAAGAAGGGTGATGTGGTTTGGATGGAACAGTGGGGTGGGGTTATCGGTATTTTCGAAGCCTACAATGGATTCACCCTAACACTTTCCTGGCCGAAAGATCTCACTTGGAGGTTTGTAGGACAAGAAAATGTGCGAACTTTCTCCCCCGTAGAATCAAGTGGTTTTGTTGTCCTTTCTCCCAAAGACGTTCTCGAAAAAATGGCAGGAATTGTTGCCAAACGATTAAAAGATGTCCACGACAGGTCTCTATTAGGAATTTCAGCAGCATTCAGCCATATAGATTTTTAGTAAATTGCGGCAACAAGCCGCTTTTTTTTCGTATGTTCTTAGTTAATTTCCCAGCGAGTCTAGCGTGTTTTCGAAACAATGAGAGGATGAAGTTGCTTGGTTCGCGAAGCGAAACTTCATCCGACCCTTAGTGAGCGAGTCGCTGGAACGAGCAAATCGTGTTTCGAAGACACGCTAGCGAGCCTTTATTTTTTCCCTTCCGCAATCGCCAACGCAATATTCGTTGGCACCTCTTCGTAATGATCAAACTCCATGCTGAAAGACGCTCTCCCTTGAGTCAAAGAACGGAGCGTCGTAACATACCCGAACATCTCCGCCAAAGGAACTTTGGCATCAATGACTTTGATACCCAATCCTCGATCATTCATGGCTTCAATTCGTGCTCGTTTAGAATTTAAATCTCCCGTTACTTCACCCAAAAACTGTTCAGGCAGAATCGCCTCAACTTTCATGATTGGTTCGAGTAACACCAGATGTGCGCGTCTGGCAACTTCTTGCAATGCCATTGCTCCAGCAATTTTAAATGCAGCTTCTGAGGAGTCTACTTCGTGATATGAACCGTCATACAGTGTTACTTTGGCATCCACCACTGGATAGCCCGCCAAAACACCTTTTTCCATTGCCTCTTTAACCCCCTTCTCAACTGCAGGAATATATTCTTGCGGGATGACTCCACCTTTGATTGCAGTTACAAATTCAAAGCCCTGACCTCTTTCTTGAGGCTCCATACGAAGCCATACATGACCGTATTGACCGCGACCCCCTGATTGGCGAATATATTTTCCTTCAGCTTCAGCTGACTTTTTGACGGTTTCTTTGTAGGCAACCTGTGGTCGCCCAACGTTGGCTTCAACCGAGAATTCTCGTTTCATGCGCTCAACCAGTACTTCTAAGTGTAGTTCCCCCATTCCTGAAATAATCGTGTCACCAGTTTCGAGATCCCCCGAGATACGAAATGTCGGATCCTCATCAGCAAGTCGTTTCATCGCCATACCCATTTTTTCCTGATCAGCCTTGGTTTTTGGCTCAATACGAAGCTTCACCACTGGCTCTGGTATAACAATTCTTTCCAAAATGATTGGGTTCTCGGGATCACAAAGTGTATCTCCTGTACGCGTCATTTTGAGGCCCACAATCGCTCCAATATTACCTGTTTCTATTTCTTTTAATTCTTCACGGGAGTTGGCATGCATGCGCAAGATCCGGCCTACCCGCTCTGTTTCATCTTTAGTTGCATTAAGGACATAACTACCGGCGGTAAGTTTTCCAGAATAAACTCGGAAA
>Ga0209515_10000266_pt1 | contig 99428 bp, 103 predicted proteins | sample Subgroupgradi54m_FD_187454 | JGI IMG/M metagenome (GOLD analysis project Ga0209515, IMG submission 187454) | Subsurface groundwater microbial communities from S. Glens Falls, New York, USA - GMW60B uncontaminated upgradient, 5.4 m (SPAdes)... ... | reverse complement strand
AAAAAATAGAAGCATCTGGCCATGATGAAATATTGGAAACAATTAGGGGTGTGGGCTATCGCCTTAAGGGCTGAACCATTCCGCTGGGCTCGGCTCAAGTTAACCCGTCATGCGCTGATTACGCCGAAGTTTATGACACGAGTGACAGTGGTTTTTCGGCAGGGGATGTTGTGACTGTGGACCTGCTCAATCAAAATAAAGTGGTTCGTTCGGGGTCGGCGTACCAGAATCAGATTATTGGAGTATATTCGACTTCGCCAGGTATGTTAATCGGACTTGGCGGAGTGATTAGTGCAGGTGGTGAGAGTGCTGTTGCCAGCTTGCCGGCTGGTAAGGTGCCAGTTGCACTAACCGGAAAAGTACCAACAAAAGTCTCGACTGAGAATGGGCCGATCAAAGCCGGCGATTTCCTGACTAGCTCTTCGGTTGTCGGTGTGGCTATGAAAGCCACTAAGGCGGGGGCAATTCTGGGCCAATCTTTTGAAAACTATAGCGGGCCTGGTGTTGGAAAAGTAATCGCTTTTGTAAAGGCAGGTTACTTTAACGGGATTGGGTTTGATGATTTAGCCCAAAACACAGTATCGACACCAACGGTTGATCTTGGCAGCAACCAGGTAGCGAGTGGACTTGGTTTCTCTAAGAATGTACTCGCCAATTTGGTTGGCCGAAGCGCATCAATTGGCGCGAACCGTTCCGACATCGTGACCGACAGACTAGCGGTAGGTTTAGAAGTAATTACGCCTAAGATTACGGCTGATAGTATTCATGCCAGAGAAATAACCGTCGACACGATTCGCGCCAACCAGATTGAGGGTCTACAGCTTATGGCGGGGCAAATACTAACGGATAAAATTGCTTCGCTGGCCGATTACAAGTTGGCACTATCTAAAACTCTACCAGCGTCAACTGGGCCGATTACTGTACAGCCCAGCTTAGACCAAGCTTCAATAGCTAGTGCTGCGTCAAGTGGTGCGGTAGTCTTTGATAAAGATGTCCAGTTCAAGTCTAAGTCGATCTTCTCAGCCCTGGCCGAATTTTTGGGCAATGTTATCTTCCGCGGAGATGTTAATTTCTTAGGCCGTGCCAGCTTTAATAAAGATACTGCTGGGCTGGCTTTGGTCAAACAAGGTGCAGACTCTGTTAGTATAGGGTTCAGTCGCGCCTATGATCAGACTCCTTTTGTTAACATTACCGCCACAATGTACGCCGGTAACAATGGAGCAGGGCAGTCTATCCTGAATGGGGATGTCCGATTTGTGGTTCAAGATTTGACTGCTTCCGGATTTACCATTAAATTAAATAAGGCGGCACCTGCCGATATGACTTTCTCTTGGACAGCGATAGCCGTGACGAACGCAAGTACCAGCCAATCAGCTGCTGGTGCTCCGGCTCCCGTTGTTAGCTCTACGGTGCCTGCATCGTCACTTTTGCCTTCACCTTCGCCTGCAGCAGCAGCGTCGCCAACGCCTTTGCCGAGTCCAACTGCTATTCCTTCACCTTCACCCACGCCAACTACCCAGTCCACTCCAAGCGCTACTCCTGCTCGATAAAATATGGTATACAGGTAGAGTTAGAGGTGGATAATTAAATGGAAGATTACAAGGACGAGATCCCTAATTTGAATTTGAAAGTCGAGAAAGCTCGTCGTGTTCGTTTGCCCAAAAACTCTATTTGGATACTTGTTCTGGCGGTCTTTGTCGCGCTGGCGGCAGGTATCTTTATGATATACAGAAATCCAGCTGTTTTAGGCCCTTTGCAGGGGTTTAAGTTGGGACCGGTGTCACTACCAAAAGCCGATCCTACCGAAGAAGCAAAAAAAGTTGCTGCCCAGGTTGGCAAATTGATTAAACTACCAGATGGCGAGATACCGACGGTTGTTTCGGTAGTTGATATTAACAAGTTGAAAGACCAACCTTTTTTCAGAAATGGGAAAAATGGCGATAAGTTACTAATCTTTGCCGCTTCCGGCCGGGCAATTCTGTACGACCCCAAAGCAAATCTTATAATTGAAGTTGGTCCACTAATTAACAATAACCCTTCTTCCTCCCAGCAGCAGGGCCAGGCGGCCAAGATAGCCCTTAAAAACGGTACTGGCGTTGCCGGTCTTACCAACAAGGTGGAAGGAACGATTAAAAAAAGCTTTCCGAGCGCAAATGTAGTTAGTAAAGATAACGCCAACAACACCAGTTATGATAAAACGATAGTGGTTGCATTAAGTGATGTTGCTCGCGGTGCGGCTGATAATTTGGCTAAAGTGCTAAATGCTTCTGTTTCCAGTTTACCTCCGGGAGAAGATCGACCAGCGGGGGTGGAAATACTGGTCATAATTGGTAAAGACCAAATTTAGTAGCTTCTCTTTTACTTTAATACTTTGGATAAGCCGTCGATTGCCGTTTGCAGTTGGGGATTTATCGAGATTGCTTTTTGGTAATTGACGATCGCTTCATTTTTCCTGCCGAGGGAGGCATAACTCGAGGCTAAATTATTGAAGGCCGTTGCGTCATTGGGACTTATTCTGGTGACAGCTGAGAAAATGTCGGCGGCGGCTTGATAGTTACCGATATTGAAGTAAGATGCGGCCAATATCGTCAAATTGTCGCGGTCGGCGTTTTGGAGAAATACGTCTTTTCTGCTTTCAAGATTTTTGGTTGATGAAATTAAGTTAATGCTTTGGTCGATTAAACTGGGATTATCACTTAAGCCCCTACTTTTTCTAAGGAAATCAAGCGACTGGTCATACATTCCATTCTGGGCCAGCTGGACTCCGGAGTAAAAATAGCCGTAAGCGTAGACAAAGGGCTCGAGATATTGCAACTCGTTTATTTTCAATTTAGATCTATCAGTTTCTTGATTGGTAATGTTTTTAAATAGATCCGTAATGTGACTGCTGTTATCCATGAAATTGATGTCAGTTTTAAGCTGCCACCAGAGGCCGTACGGCTTGATGTAAGGCTTGAGATAGCCAAATACCAGGTCTTCATAGGTACCCTGCAGGATAAAAATATTTTGTTTGGAATTGCGCACGATTAAATCTAATATGTGTCTTTGGACGGGGGTCAACTCTTTGCCCTTTTCAATTTGATTTTTCAGACCAGTATCGATATTGCTTTCGAATAATTCTGGGTGATATTTTGGAGCGTCTTGGTTACTATCGTTTGGATAGTAAACCAGTTTTATATTGGGAAATCTGTGAGAGATCGTTTGCTCGTATAGGCTGCCAAAATAGAGCTGGTGATTAATAAAAATGGCGATTGAGCCAACCGGCAACTGGCCGAGTGCGTCTGAGATGAGACTCTGCGAATAATTATTGTCAGAAAGATCCACCTTTGGATAGTTGGTCCAGGCGGTGGTGACAATAAGCCCGACCAGAGCGATGATTAGAGCATGGTAAAAATATGGGTATTTAGCAAATTTGTTTTTGACTGTTTGTAGGCTGATGCCTAGCAAAAGAGTAAATATGACAAAAGAAGAAAGGTAAAACTTGCTGAAGTTAAAAGGGCTGTGTTGTTCGTATGGGTTTAGGGATGACAAAGTAAATAGAGAAACTACAAGCAGAATAAAATAGCTTGAGATTAGTAGCCTAACTTTTTTGGATTTTAGCCTGTTGGCAAGCGATAAAGCGATGGGGGTTAGTATCGGCAAGATAAAGGCAAAATTCTTCAAGAGTGATTTGAAATAAATATCGAAATGGCCAATTAATTTAGCCGGAGAAAATACACTTGATGAGTTGCTTACAATAAAAAATGACCCGAATTCTTTTCTTCTGACAAAATCAACAAAATCCCAAAGATTTTGGACATGGCCCCAGTTAACGGACGGGTCGGCCATCATTCGGGAGTACATGAGGGCTTGGGGAGAAAGACCTAGAATGAAAAATACTGCGCCTGTGGCAAGCCGGAATCGATCCTTTTCTCCCTTTTTGAAATACCAGAGAAAAATGGGCAAGAGGAGAGCGCTTATATAAAAATGCGACGTTAACAGGCCCAGAAAGAGGCAAGCTAAAAATAATCTATTTTTGAAAACAAAATAGAGGGTAGCTGTTAGTAGAAACGTGCCGAAGGTGAAAACGTCGGCCACCACTGATAAGGACCAAAACACTGGAGTCACCGACAGGAAAAGTGACAGTAGGAAGGCAAGGGTGCTATCAATTTCCAGTTGCCGAAGTATTAAATAAAAAAGAAAGATCGCGCCAGCACCGAAAAGGGCAGAGAGCAAATTGACTTTGAAAATTAAGGTTCCGATGGGGAAGATGGTAGTAAAAAGCTTGCCAATTGCGGTGTATAGGGGGAAGCCGGGCGGATGGCAAACTCCCCAGGAGTTGATACACAGGGCAAATTCGGCGCTGTCTGGGGGTAGATAGGTGTGGGCGAGAGTTTTTAAAAATAGCGCTAGAGGAAGAATAAATACTAAAAGCGCCAGCAGTTTGCCGTGATTGGGTTTTTCTTTGGTTATTATCCTGAGAATTTCGTCCACGCTTTAATTTTAAGCTATTTATATCACAAAAAAAGCACAGGAAATTGATTTGGCGTTTCGGGCCGACCGGGTTAAATTCTTCGGGGTGGAAAAACAAAGGGCAAAGCCAAAAGCCGAGCAAGAAGTTCTGGCAGAAACTGCCTAGAGTATTCCATTTTTCTTACAGAAAATTACCGATAGTATCCGCGTGACTTTTTGGAATTATTCTATAAAAGTGTCTTTTTTGTTGCTATTCGTTTTAATCATAATTGCTTCTAAAGCACGATCGGATTTGTTTATAAATTCATGAACAGTGTTTGGTCTTATAAGTAAATATGAGCCGGATTTCAATTGGAGTTTCCTTTTCCCGACGATTACTTCACCAGACCCTTTCAGGAAATAGAAGAACTCAGTCTTTTTTTTGTGGTAATGACTGTATTTACCCTTATGAAAACGGACAAGTTGTATTTCTGTCCGTCGCGAAGATAAAGCCTTGCCATTGGCTAAAATGTTGGTACTGTAATTGTTTTTTCTGACCCACATTTTGGTGGCCGGGGAGGGGGTCGAACCCTCATGGAGTTGCCTCCATGCGTTTTTGAGACGCACTTGTCTACCAATTCCAACACCCGGCCAAAAGAATTGCTAAAACAGCCTCAATATTATATCATTGCCGAAAGTGAAAGTTACAGTTAATAATCCGCCAGCCGGCGGAGACATTGCCAAAATCAGCGCCGAGTGTTTGGTTTGCGGTGTTTGGGAAGGTGACGGCAAAAATTTGCCAAAGGGCGTCGACGCGCTGACTGACGGCGCCATTTCGCGCTTTTTCAAAAAGAACAAAAAGTTCGGCAAGCTCTATGAAGCTTCGAATTTTGTAATTTCTCCCAAGAAACACAAAAATTTAGAAAAAGTTGTGCTTTTTGGTTTGGGGAAGAAGGAAAAATTGGAACCTGTCTATCTTCGACAATTTGCGGCAGCTGTTGGCAAAACCCAAGCGAAAGGCGCAAAAAGTCTTTCTTTGTATTTGCCAAAAGAAGAAAAAGTTAGCGAGCGGGCAGATCTGGTTGTTGCCGGTTTTGCCGCCGGACTTTTTGACCCGGGGCATTATAAAACTGATAAAGAAAACGGAAAGTCAAAAATTGAAATCTTGGAGATTTTGAGTGAAGAGGATTTGAGAAAAGTCAAAGACGGGGTAGAAAAAGGGCTGATTATTGCCGAGACGATTGACAAGGTCCGCGAGGTAATCAATCTGCCGGCCAACATTGTAACTCCTCATTACATGGTTAATTTTGCCAAGAAAATCGCCGCAGATAACAAATTAAAAATCGAAGTATTTTCGGAGAAGCAGGTAAACGAGATGGGAATGGGGATTATGGCTTCGGTTGCCAAGGGTTCGGAAGAAGATCTTTATTTTGTGGTAATGCGCTATTTGGGCGGTGGGTCTGGTGCCAAAACTTTGGCGCTTGTTGGGAAGGGCATAACTTTTGACTCTGGCGGGATTTCGATAAAGCCTGGTGAGGCGATGGAATGGATGAAAATGGATATGGCGGGCGCGGCCGCGTGTCTCGGCGCAATGGAGGTTATTGCCAAATTGAAACTCAAGACCAATGTTGTCTGCGCAGTACCACTGACGGAGAATTTACCTTCGGGGAAAGCTTCTAAGCCGGGTGATGTTGTAAAGGGACTTTCGGGGAAAACTGTGGAGATTATTAATACTGATGCCGAGGGTAGGCTGGTGCTTGCGGATGCTTTAACTTATGTTCAGAATAAATTCAAACCGGACTTTATAGTTGATGTGGCGACTTTGACCGGGGCGTCGATTGTAGCTCTTGGGAACTGGGCCGCTGCAATTTTGGGCAGACCGCAGAACTTTATTGACGAGGTAATAAAAACCGGTGAGGACTCCGGTGAAAGATTTTGGCAATTGCCGCTTTACGAAGAGTACCGGGAACAATTGAAAAGTTACATTGCCGATATTGCCAATATTTCTTCTGTGCGCGGCGGGGGAACAGAAACGGGCGGTAAGTTTCTGGAAGAGTTTGTCGGGGAAAAAGTTGCCTGGGCGCATCTGGATATTGTGCCGAATGCTTGGGAAGAGACAGAGAGGCCGTATGCATCGCGCGGCGCAACTGGAATACCACTGGTGACGTTAGTCAATCTTGCCCTAGCGCTTTCCAAAAAATGATTAGCGTTACAGATCTACACGCAGGTACTGTTTATGAGGATGGCGGGCAATATTTGCTCGTCCTTTCGTATGAACATATCAAGATGGGCCGCGGCAGCGGCAATATCAAGGTTAAGGTTAGAAACTTAAAAACCGGGTCGACCGTTGAAAAATCTTTTATTACTGGGGCGAAGGTTCAAGACGTCAATCTCCAAAGGAAAAAAGTCCAATATTTATACAAGGACTCAGGTGGTTACCATTTTATGGATTTAGAAACTTATGACCAGTTTGCTCTGCCCGATGCTATGGTTGGAAATTTTGGTAAGTTTTTGAAAGAGGAGTTGGGGGTTTTGCTTTTTGCGATTTTGGATGAGCCGGTTTATATAGAACTGCCAAAAATTTTGGATTATAAAGTGGCGCAAACGGGAGGATCGGCGCGCGGGAACAGCGCGGGGGCGGCGCAAAAAGACGCGGTTTTAGAAAACGGTTTGGTAGTTAAAGTTCCGCTTTTTATCAAAGGCGGAGAAGTGGTAAGGGTTGATACGCGAGACGGATCTTATGTTGAGCGGGCTAAGTAGTAAGCACTGCGGCCTCAATTTTTTTAATTGATATTATATTAGGAACATGGATCTTTGCGGTTGTTTGTCCAAGGTAGTCAGGTACTTCTAATGGGATTTGAAAAAGAATCGACATGCCCCACTTAATTTTATGAGGATAGAATGGTCTAGCGGGGTAGAACGGGTAATTATCTTTAGGCTTACCCTCGGAACCGATTAGGTGAACTTTTTTGTCAGTAGACAGAGGGTTGCCGTTGTTATAGGGAAGCCTGCCGCCACCAAGATCGCGAAATTGGATGGAACCAGCGCTTGCGGCTATATGGTCGCGGGAATGATAGTTTGGATCGTAATGGGCCGGTTCATCTACACTGAAAGCGTAAACTAAATGGCCACGGATGGGTGAATTTGATTCCATTAGGATTACGTCACCCGGGGCGACATCTTTTGTTAGGTCAACTAATCGCAAGTTGGGTTTTGTCTCCGCTATTTCCAGTAGTTTATCGATAGCCAGTCCTAGTGGGTTTGTTGCTTCGGATGTGTCGGGGGTTTTTGGCATAGATTTTTAAAAACCTGATGCGAGTGCCGGGCCGATTTTATCGCCTCCAAGAGCCAGAATAATTATGACTCCCACAGTGACAATTTGGGTAACCAATCCCCACGGAAGTTGCATACGGCTTTGGATTTTATGGCCGACGTAATAAGCCCAGGAAAATGGCGGAAATTTTAAATCAAAAAGCCAGAAAGGTGTGCCAAGCCAGTCCGGGAGCTGGGCGGTGATTATCATCACGAAAAGGTAGGTAGGCTGAACAACTTTACCGAAGAGCAAAAATGCCAGGGCAAAGCCGAGTAAGACGTCAAGAGTTGCTTCAACCCTGGAGCGAAAAACGCTTTTTTGCCTATGGTTTGTACCAACATCCCAATGAGGTACAAGGTCTGCCAAAAAGTGCGATACCAAAGCTAGCGGAATGCCGATAATTGGGTTTGTGAACCTTGCGGCTATCGATGCCCCGATTAATGCGTGCGCTGTTGCTGTCATTCCGATCAAAAAAACCGTGGGTGCGGTTTCAACCCCAGTCTACCATAGATTCTTCATCGTGGCAAAAAAAGTTTTGAACTGCTAGAATAGAGACACTTTCCCATGTTAGCAACCTTGGCTAATTTTTTTGGTCTTTTCAACTTGGCCGTAATTTTCCTTTCTGTTTTGGCCGGAGTCTTTTTGTTTTGGCGCTCTGGCCGCCACGAACTTTTAGATTCCGAGTTACTTTTGGATACGGTTATTGTTGCCTCTATCGGGGCCTTGGTTTTTGGCCGGCTTTGGGATTTCCTTGTTAGGTGGGATAGGTATCATTTTTCCCTAAGCCGTCTTATATTTTTTAATGCCTATCCGGGGATTGATTTTGCCGGGGCCCTGTTTGGTTTTTGTTTAGCCGCCTTTGTTTTTCTTAGGGCCAGAAAAATAAAATTTTTGGAAATTTTCGACTTGGCCGCACCGGCAATTGTTTTTGCCCAGAGTTCTATCTCTCTTGGCCGGTTTGGCTTGGGTTTTATGAAGAAGGGGTCTCATGACTTTTCTCTTCTTTACTTTGGCCTTGGGTATTTTATAATTTTTTGGATCCTGAAGCGTCTTGGCATGCGTAAAAGGCATCCTGGGTTTCTTGCGTGCTTTTATCTTTTTGCAACTTCTATTTTGGGAATAGCTCTCTTCTTTGGCGGGAATGATAAAACCACTCTCGGCAACGTGCCTTATAAACTGGCTCTCGGGACTTTGCTTTTGTTGTTTTCGCTGGTTTTATGGCATGCTGCTTCGGGCCGCAGCCTGAACAAGGATATAAAATGGGCAACAGCAGGGATCCTTTTAGCACTCTTTAGACTTAAAAGGGTTCTAGCTAGTGTTGAAGAAGGTGGTAATTTTGCCAGAGTTATGATACTTTCTCCCTACTACCTTGCCAAAAAGATTTTGATGATAATAAAATTCATAGGCCGTGAAATAATTTCGGGTCTATATGATTTTTTGGTAGTTTTGGGGGTTAAAAAAATAAGATGATAATTGATATCAAGAAGCTTGGCGACATAATTGAAGAAAACAGAAACGCAATCCTTTTAAAGATAAAGAGGCTTAGGCGCGAAGACCCTTTTTCGACGGAGGATAGGGCGCTAATTGTCGAGCCGGGCACGGATGCGGCGCAGCTATTTGGTCATGAAAAGACAGTGGTTTTGGAAAACCAATTGAAGCGGGATTTGGGAGAGATTGAAAAGGCGCTTGATAAAATTAAAAAAGGGACTTATGGTTCTTGCGAAAATTGCAAAAAGGCAATTGATGAGGGAAGGCTTTCTGCTAAGCCGGCGGCGATTTATTGCATGAGGTGCGAGCGCGAACTTGAAAAGAATGCAAATTCTAAATCTGAGGGCAGTAAATTTAAGAAAAGATAAATTTAAGAGTGCGTTTGTCCCTTTTCATCATCCCGTTTATTATTTTCCTTGATCAAGTTTCTAAAGTAAGATTTGCCACAAGCTGTAACACGGGAATCGCGTTTGGGCTTTTTCGTGACGTGGGCGTTTTGAATATCATTGTCCCTGTGATTGTTGTTTTTACCTGTTTTTATTTTCTATTAAGACAACAAAGGAAAATTGTTTCTTTTGCCCTGGCGCTTTTGGCAGGCGGTGGAATGTCTAATGTTATTGATCGGTTGATGGCGGGATGTGTGAGGGATTTTATCGATTTTAAAATCTGGCCGAGTTTTAATTTGGCAGACAGCGCGGTAACGATTGGAGTTATTTTGGTAATATTTTCGATTCTGTTTGGAGAGCATGAACGATCTTAACGTTATTTTTGAGGATGACCAGATTTTGGTTTTAGATAAGCCGTCTGGTATTGTGGTCAACAGATCGGAAACGACGCGCGAAGAAACGATGCAGGATCAGTTGGTGGATTATTTTCATCTGGGGTCAAGTTCTGGAATCGGTGGCCGAGCCGGAATTGCGCATCGGTTGGATCGCGAAACGTCTGGGCTTTTGGTAGTTGCCAAGACAGAGAAAACTTTTGATAATCTGCAGAGGCAATTTAAAGAAAGAAAAATTAAAAAAGAATATCTAGGTTTGGTTCATGGGTTAACTAGCGATGAGCGGGGGAAGATTGAGACATCGATTGGTAGGGTGGGGAATTTTGGCAAGTTTGGGGTAGTTGCCGGGGGACGCGAGTCAAGAACCGAGTTTGTTGTTGAGAACCGATACAAAATCAAAGACGATATTTTTGAAGAAATTATAGAAGGAGAAAACAAGAATAAGCAGAGCTTCTCGAAGAGTAGAAAGAATTATCTTAAAAATCATGCCAGAGATTACACTTTACTTTTACTTCGTCCAAAAACCGGCAGAACTCATCAGATAAGAGTCCATCTAAAAAGCATTGGGCATCATATTGTCTCTGATTTAATTTATGCCCCAGGTAAGCTCTTAAAATTTGATCTTTTATGGTGCCCGCGGCTTTTTCTGCACGCCAAAAGTCTGGAATTTATTCATCCGGCAAGCGGAAAGCCAATATTTTTCCAATCGGACTTGCCAAACGATCTTAAAGATGCCATGCTAAATTTGGAAGAAATTTAGCCTATATGCCACCTGCCTTTTTAGAACTTTCGGCGCTTCTGGTTTTGGCAACCGGTCTTGGAATTTGCGCCAAACTTTTAAAGCAGCCTCTAATTATCGCCTATATTCTGGCGGGAATCCTGATTTCAACACTTGGCATTTTCAGGCAGGTTGATAAAAGTTTATTTGAGCTCCTTTCCAATCTTGGAATAGCGTTCCTTTTATTTTTAGTCGGGATTGAGCTTAAGTTTGAAGATTTAAAATATGTAGGCAGGACAGCGGTTTTGACGGGGCTCGGGCAGATTGTTTTTACGACCGTTATCGGTTTTATTCTTGTCGCGGCGCTGGGGTTTAGCACGCTTTCCTCGCTTTATATAGCTTTTGCCATAACTTTTTCTTCGACGGTAATTATTATCAAACTTTTGACGGAGAAGAATAATCTTCAGAGCCTGCATGGAAAAATTGCGGTTGGATTTTTGCTGGTGCAGGATGTGGTGGCCATTTTTGCCCTGATGATTCTTTCCGGGCTTGGGCACCAAAGCGTATCGGCGCTTTTGATTTTGGGGACGGTCGCCAAAGGCGCGGTTCTGGCGGGTACTGCTTATCTTGCGTCCAGGTATTTTTTGAAATTCCTTTTCCGGCTGACATCGGCATCGCTGGAGCTTTTATTCGTTTCGGCATTGGCGTGGGCGTTTTTGATGGCGGCTCTGGCCGGGCTTTTTGGTTTTTCGACGGCAATCGGCGCGTTTTTGGCGGGGCTGGCCATTGCCTCTTCGCCTTACAGGATTCAGATTTCGGCCAGAGTTAAGCCGATTCGCGATTTTTTCATTGTTATTTTCTTTATTCTTCTTGGAGCTTCAATGTCCCTTGGGGCAGCGGGAGTTGGCGTTTTTAATGTTATTGCCATTTCACTTTTTGTTTTATTTGGCGGCCCCTTAATTGTTTTTGCCATTATGCTAACACTCGGATTTCGCAACAGAACGGCGTTTTTGGCCTCAATTACGGTTGCCCAGGTTAGTGAATTTTCCCTGATTCTAATGACACTGGGGTTGACACTGGGGTATGTGACTGCCGATATGGTTGCCCTGGTTTCTGCTGTGGCTATTGTGACGATAGCTCTTTCCTCCTACCTTATTTTGTATGGAGAGGAGATTTATAGGCGTCTCTGCGGGCCGATATCCAGAATTTTTCCGGAGAGGCAGCACGACCCGTATGTTTTAAATCGTAAGGATCTGAAAGATCACGTAATTTTGGTGGGGGCGGAGCAGATGGGCTGGGATATTTTGCAGTTTTTAAAAACAAAGGTACGTGACAAGGCGCAAATTGTGGTTGTTGATTTTAACCCGGAAATTATAAAAACACTGACAGCATCGGGGTACAACGCGGTGTTTGGCGATATTTCCGACCCGGAGGTTTTGGAAGAATTGGAGCTTGAGCATGCCAAACTCATTGTGGTCACGGACGTTAATGTCGATGACAGCCATCATCTAATCAAGTTTGCCAAGAGCAAAGATTACAAAGGGCCGGTTTTGGGGGCCAGTTATTGGATTCACGATGCCGTTAAACTTTATGAACTTGGCGCCGATTACGTGGTGGTGCCGGAAACTTTGGGGGGCAAGCACGTGGCCAAGATTTTGGGGGAGCATTGGGAAGATCTAGGAGCAATTAAAAAGGCCAAGACAAAACACTTCGAAGAACTTCTGGCGCATAAGATTTTTTAATTACAAAAAATCTTGCGGTGCTCGCTTCGCTGCGCGCCTAAAAATATTCTAATAAAAAATTTTGCAGTCCTCGTCCTAGCGGACTGCGGGCCTAAAGATATTTTAAAAGCGACACTTGTTGAAGCTGGGTAGCTTTGATAGAATAAGTTAAAGAGATCATGTTGTAACATGGGTTCATTCGGAGGTTTCTACAAAGGCGACAAAAAGAAAAAGAAGAAGGAAGTACTCGAGCGACAGGCGGGGGAGATAAACAGGGTTTATGCGCCTCCGCAGGTTGAAATTATTGGTAAGAAAAAGAAAGACCGATATTAACCTCCAAAATTTCCGTGTAAGGGTTCATTTTTAGGGCAGTAGATCAGTCAATAGCTGATTGTTAGAGCTTTGCCGCAAAGTGACGGATTATCCGGCAAACAAAAAATCTTCAAAAAAACCTGTTTGGGCAAAAATGGAAGCGGCCCGCAAGTGGCGAGCTATGTTGGCCATCTTCATCTGTATTTTCCTCGGATTTTTTATAGTTAACGGCATACTGCGGGCGTTTTCTTTCAAAAAGTATGTTTCAGCGTCCAGATGGGATGACAGTATGCCATATGTCGCCGCAATTTCCACCACGCCGCCTTCTGTTTTAGTTTTCAATAAAGAGCTTGCGCAAATTGTTATTTTGAAAGTGCCCGGTGATCTGAACGTGCCAACAAGCGATGCGACAAGCCCGCCTATGGAAGTTAGCGATATTAACAGAAGGGATGGTGGCGAAATGACCAAGGTGCTAACAAGGGTTTTGGGTTTAGATATCCAAAACTATGCGGTTTTGAAAGAGGGGCGCGAGATTGACCAAGCGATGGCGGAAAAAGCTTACAGGGATTTAGTTTCTTTTGAGACTTTGGCCAAGATTGTAATTGTTGGCAAGGTTTCTGGTATAGAGTCGACAAATATTACTCGAATTGATCTTTTAAGGTTGTGGTGGCAAGTTAAATCATCTAGTATAAAATCGCCGAAAATTATAGATTTGAGGCAATTCTCCGAAGACGTTGTTGGGGTTAGAGGGACTAAAATTAAAAGTTTGGACCGCGAACTTGCCCACTTGTCAATCAATAAATATTTTGAAGTTCGTAATTTGGCCGATCAAAATATAAAGCTGGAAATTAAAAATTCGTCAGGAGCAGTCGGGGTGGGGCAACTAGCCGGTGAGATAGCAGCGTCAGCCGGTTTTAACGTGATTAGGGTGGAAAGTGGCGAAGTGAAGATTGCCAAGTGCAGAATCCGCGCCGCTTCCAAAAATTCCCAAGCTGTTTCTTATTTGGCAAACATGTTCAAGTGTGATATAGTTTCTCCGCTGCCGGATGCCCAAATGAACCTGATAATCCTGGATTTGGGGAGCGACTTTGCCCAGCGCTTATTTTGAATGTTTTTTGTTTTAATTGGAATTGTTATCCTTTTTGTCTCCTTTATTATTGCGCTATTTTCTTTGATCCGTGAGCAAAATGAACGGGAAGAGCCGTCATACCCAACTGGAGCGAGTGAAGATCAGGGTGGTAGTGTGCTTGTGAGACAAGATGTCCAGAGCGAGCCAGTGTTTGCTAATGGAGATAATCAAGACGTATCACAGCAAGCGAGTACAGAAGGTTCTTTCAGCACGGACGAGGAGATAATAAACGAAGTTGCAATTGGCATCCAGGGCCGCGCAGTTTTGTCCGGGGAAATTTCAATAAGCGCCTTGAGGCAAAAAGACTAAAGAGCTCATTCTTCAGAGTCAAAATAAGAGAGCTTGTTTCTCCAGCTCATTCTTCGCTGTCGAAATAGGAAATTTGAGAGGCTTGAAATGAAGGTTGATTTGTAAAGCGCGACGAGCGCAGAACTTCCCGAATAAAAATAGTTAAACTTTTGGATGTGACTGACTTAATATAAGCTTCATATTCATTGCCACCGGCAATAAAGGCGATTAATTTATGGGCAAGATCATCGGGAAGGGCTCCGAGGTAGATGCCTTCGGTGGTTGTGATGGCAACTGAATGAGTTTTGGGTTTTATGCTGACTTGTTCTCCAAAATTAAGAATGGCCAAGGCGCTGGGAGGAGCCAGATTTAGGAGATTAATGACCTTAGTTTTACCAGGTTCAGAGACGAAGAGGTTTGAAACGTTGACCGTATGAACAGGAGTTTTTTGACCATTTGTTTTAGCAGAAGTTGGGCTGGACATGGAAATTTTGTCAAAATTTTTACGGGCAATAATATTATATGGGTCAATCTCAAGAACTTTTTTATAGAGCTTTTGGGCACGGGCAAGTTCGCCCGTGCAGACCATCGCGCGGGCTAAACGGTTGAGGGCTTCGACGTTATCTTTGTTGGCCTTGAGGATTTTTTCGTTTATCTTGGTTGCTTCTTGCCAGTTTGCGGAGAGGGCGGCTTGGGCGGCTAGCTGGGCTAAAATATCATAATCGGTAATGTTTTGCCACTGGCTTTTTTGGGTCTTCGCCATGCACACTAACTTAGATTATGTGCTGCTTGGCGTCAATGGGTGGAAATTTTGAGACGATTTCGGGGGAAAAGAGTACCCGTTTTACCCAAAGGGTAAAGAATTCCCAATTAGTCTCGTTTTCTGGCGAAAAGCAAAATTTCAATTTCAAAATTAAGGAAATTAAGATATAATCCTAAGCTATGTCAGGACATTCGAAATGGAGTCAGATCAAGAGGCAAAAAGGGGTTGCCGATGTAAAGCGCGGGGCGACTTTTACAAAAGTGGCCAACGCCATAACGGTTGCCGTTCGCGAAGGCGGCGGCGGCGATCCGGCTTCTAACTTTAAACTGCGCTTGGTGATGGACCAGGCCCGCGCCGTTAATATGCCCAAGGATAATATCCAAAGAGCAATTGATCGGGGACTTGGGAAAGGGACGGAGGGAGCTTTGGATTCTGTTACTTATGAAGGTTACGGGCCGGGTAAAGTGGCGCTGGTAATTGAGGCGGTAACCGATAATAAAAACAGGACAACACCGGAAGTTAAAAGCGTAATGGAGCGATCCGGCGGAAGTTTCGTAACCCCGGGAACTATTTCCTGGATGTTTAGCGACTCTGGCCTTATTACAGTTGCCAAAGGGGGCAAAAGTTTTGATGAGCTTTTTGAGGCGGCGGTAGACGCGGGTGCCGATGACGTTGAGGATGGTGATGGCGTGGTGGAAGTCTACACCAAACCGAACGAACTAGATAAAGTTAAAAACACACTTTTGGAAAAAGGCTTAGAAATACAAAGCGCCGAACTGGCCAAAAGGCCAACGACTACGGTTGAGGTGAAAGACGAAGATACTGCTAAAAAGATTTTTGATTTGATGGAGAAACTTGAAGCCCTAGATGACGTGCAAAAGGTGTGGAGTAATTTTGAGATAGCGACCGGGGTTTCTTAAGAAATGGGGAGTTCACTCGGTCGGCCTTCATGGGGTACCCTGGGCTTGATTCTTTCCAGTCTGACCCTAGTCAGTTCTCCTTCTGCGTTTGTTATTCGTGTGGTGCGATACATTGCTTCACCCATGGGACGATATTCCACGGAGTTTGTTTCGCCACCATCTTCGGGAGTGGTTAGTCTTTCTACCATATCTTTATACTAAATGGTAAAAATTCTGGCTGCTTGACCTTTTCACAACACAATAACGACAGGAACCTGACAAAAAGGCAGGTAATTTGCAAGGGGAGGGAGCAAAAAAGTATTATACAAGGGATGGACCCTGTGCGAAGGGTCCATGAGTATAATTGAACCATGGAAACGCATCACATTGAAGCCAAATATCCCTTGAGTTTCCGCGAGGAAGATGCGCGTACTTTAGGCGAGCACTTGAGGCTGCGCCACAATGTCGAGCTTGTGGGCATGAAGCGGGTTGGCATTTCCAACTTTTTGCGTTTCTTTCTTTACCATCAGGATATCGTTTCCAAATATATTAATCATGGGGAAAAACACTTGTTTATCCCGATTGACCTCAATAATCTGGTAGAAATTGACCTTTTTCCGTTTTGGATCTTAACTTTTAAAAGATTGGCGGACAAGGTTGAAAGATCGGATGTTCCCCCAAAAGTTAAAAAAGATATTGCTGTCAGGTTTTTGGAAACGATTCAATCAAGAGATGCCTTTCTGGCAATTGAATCACTTCGAAAGTCTATTTCCGAAGTTGTCCGCGAAGGCGTAATGCCGACGTTTTTCTTCATAAGATTCGACAGGCTGGCGAGTGCCATCACAGTTGAGTTTTTCCGTAATTTAATAGCTTTACAGGAGGAAACCGGCCACAAATTATCTTACGTTTTTACCAGTTTTCGGGCGCTTGATGAAATCGCACCGGAAGTTTTTGAAAGAAAACTTCTTTCGGTTTTTTCCCATCCAATGTACGTGAAGCCGGCAAAGCGGGCGGACATGGAAATAATTTTCGATACTCTTGAGGAAAAATATAATATTTCGCCAAGTAAGAGCCTGCGGGAAAAACTTCTGGATCTCGTGGGTGGGCACGTGCAGTATTTACAGCTTTCTTTGATAGTTCTGAATCAGCGCGGCAAAGTAGAAAAGGTAGAGCCGGAAAATTTATTTGAGACAATTTCAGCCGATGAGCGGGTTATTTTGCAGTCGGAAGAGATTTGGGAAAGTTTAAATTCCGACGAGCGCAAAGTGCTTTTGAAGGTTATAGGCAGCGAAGCGCTGGAGAAAAGGGACAGGAGTGGCGGCAGTTATTTATGGGGGACGGGGATTGTGGGCCAGGACAACGTTATTTTCAGCTCGCTGTTTAAGGGTTACGTTGAGGGGCTAAAAAATAAGGAACCTGATATTGAAAAAGTAGACCTGACAAAAAAGGAAAAACAGCTTTATGATTTTCTTTTGGCTAGTAAAAACGAAGTTTGTGAAAGAGAGCAGATTATTGAAAGGGTTTGGCCGGAAGTTGAGGAGCTGGGGGTTTCGGATTGGACGATAGACAGGCTAGTGGCGCGGCTGAGGATGAAGCTGAAGATTCAAAAGAGCAAATATACTATTGTGACGGTGAAAACGAGGGGATATAAACTAACAAGTTAGTTTGTGGTGCTCGCCCTTCGGACTGCGCGCCTAAAGCTCACTGCGTGAGTTTGCGACCTTGAGTCTACTAACAAGTTAATCTAGGTCCATCCTAAATTCGTAACCCCATTTGGCAAAGCCCAAGTTTTCGTAGAGTTTGTGGATTTTTTCGCGGTCAAAGCCGGAAGTGAATATCATTTTGTAGCAATTATTGGCGCGGGCAAGCTCGATTGCCTTTTTGGAAATAGCGGTACCGATGCCTTTGCCCCTTGATTTTTCGTCGACGACTACAGCTTCCAGAAAGCCGAAGTTTTTACCGTGAGCCGGCAGGGGAATGCAAAAGAGGAAGGCAGAGCCCACAACCGCGCCGTTTTCTTTAGCAACTATTACATTGCAATAATCGGCATTCATTAATTTTAAAAGCAGGTTTTTGGAGTTTGGGGCAAGCGACTTGACGCGATAGATTTGAATCTGAAGAGCTAAAATTGCGTCGGCGTCTTGGGGTGTTGCCAAGTCTATTTGCATAAGTCCATTTTAACCTGTAGCTTTAAATAAACCAAGTTTGCTGTTAAAATTTCTTATTAGATGAAGCTATACGAATTTGAGGGGTATAAGGTGTTTGCCTCTGCCGGGATTAATAACCCGGTTTTTATTGTTTGCCAAACGCAAGCGCAGGTAAAAGCCGCCCGGACAAAATTAAAATTCCCCGTGGTTGCCAAAGTGCAGGTGCTTTCCGGCGGAAGGGGGAAAGCCGGCGGAGTGCGAATTTGCAGCCGCGAAGCCCAGCTTCTAGAATTTGCCAAAGAATTTTTGGGGAAAGATTTCCCTTCGACAGGCTCAGGGCCTTCGGCTGGAGAGAAAGTTAAATATATACTTCTGGCGCAAAAAGTAAGTTTTGAGGCCGAATACTACATTTCCATTACTTACGATACGGTTATAAGACGACCATTTGTGATGTTTTCCCAAAAAGGGGGGATGGAAATTGAAGAGGTTGCGCGGGAGGATCCGGAAAGCATTTTAAAAATTTATATTGACCCCATTGCCGGTCCGGCAAAATCTGATTTCAAGAAGTTTCCGGTGCCTTTTGAATTTGTGCAGAAACTGTGGGAGGCATTTTCCCAAAATGATTGCCGGCTTCTTGAGATTAATCCTTTGGCAAGAACCGCGGGTGGCAAATTCTTGGCACTGGATGCCAAAGTAATTTTGGATGATAACGGGCTTGGGCGCCATGAAGATTTTGATTTTATTCCAAAGGGAGCAATTGCGGCAGTTCCTTCCGAGCGCGAGCTTGCGGCAAAGAAAATCGACGAGGGGGATTACCGCGGCTCGGCAGGCAGCGCATTTTTGGATTTAGATGGAGACATAGCAATTCTTGCTTCCGGTGGAGGAGCATCGCTTCTGGTGATGGACTCGGTAGTTGCTAGTGGCGGAAAACCGGCTAACTACACCGAATACTCCGGAAATCCATCTCGCGAAAAGGTAGAAAAGCTTACCAAGATAGCCCTTTCACGGTCAGGACTCTGTGGTTGTTTGGTTGCCGGAGCAGTTGCCAATTTTACGGATATTTACGAAACGCTTTCGGGTTTTGTCGACGGGCTGAAAAGCATCAAGCCAAAAGTTAGTTATCCGATTGTGATACGCCGCGGTGGGCCAAGACAGCAGGAGGCATATAAAATGCTGGAAAGTTTGGCAAAGCGAGAAGGTTTTGATATCCATTTATTTGGACCGGAAACGCCAATTTCGGTTGCGGCAAAAGAGATGGTGGAACTGTCGGAAGATTTTAAGAAGGGGAAATTCTCCACAGGGTCGAATAATACTTCGACAAAGCTCAGTACAAGTATTGTTCGAGCGAAGTCGAGAACTTACAAAAAATAAAAATGGCTATTTTAATTAACAAGTCAACGCGAGTTTTGATTCAGGGAATTACAGGTAAATCTGGAACGCAGGCGGCTTCCGAGCTTTTAGATTACGAAACAAAACTTGTTGCCGGTGTTACTCCCGGTAAGGGTGGGGAAGAGGTTGATACGGTGCCGGTTTTCAATACCGTTGTTGAAGCTGTCGCTGCCTGCGGGCAGGTTGATGTTTCGATGGTTTATGTTCCGCCGCTTTTGGCCAAAGCTGCGGCAATGGAGGCGATTGAAGCGGGAATCCCACTCGTGCACATTTTTGTGGAGAAAATGCCGGTTTTGGATGTGGCCCAAGTTTTGGCATCTGCCGCCAAAAAGGGGATTAGGGTGCTGGGGCCGGCCTCGGTTGGGGCGATTTCACCAGGAGAAGCCAAAATCGGTTCCATCGGCGGGCCAAACCCCAGTGCGGTTTTCAGTAAAGGGCAGGTTGGGGTTATTTCCAAATCCGGGGGAATGTGCAGCGAGCTTGCCATGCTTATCACAAATAACGGTTTTGGCCAGTCAACGGTAGTTGGAGTGGGCGGGGATCTTTTGACGGGAACGAGTTTTAGCGATTTGCTTTTGGAGTTTGAGGAAGACCCGGCGACCAAAGTTGTGGTGGCGTTTGGAGAAGTTGGCGGGTCTTCGGAAATTGAAGCGGCAAAGCTTATTGCCGAAGGCAGGTCCGCGAAACCCTTTATCGTTTTTCTGGCTGGAAAATTTGCCGAAAGTTTGCCGAAAGATACAGCTCTTGGGCATGCCGGGGCAATTGTGGGACTGGAGGCAAATATGGAAGAAAAAATAAAAGCACTTCGAGATTCTGGCGCGATTGTTGCTGAGAATTTTGAAGATATACCAAGTATTATTAAAAAGAATATCTGATAATGCCAGAGTTAACTGAAGCTCCATTGCGTGACGAATCTAAATTTCCTATGACTGGTGAACAGGAAGAGGTAAGACTTAGAGAACTTCTTCGGGGAAGAGATGTTAAATTAATTCCCGTTAAAGACGGTTTTATTGTTCATAATAATTCTCTGCCACTTGTTGCGGAGGCTCCTTGGGTGCTTTTGGATCTGGATGACACGGCTGTTAAAACGACTGAGGGAAAGATGCAGTGTTGGATGGAAATGGAGGAGCTGGGAATATCAAAAGCAGTTGTGGAGTATTGTGATGGTGCCAGCAGGCTTGATGTGGATGGCGAAAGCATTTATCAGCCAGAAATGGAAGCAAGATTACTGACGGCTGCTCTAAACTTAGATGGCGATGATACCCAGAAGATAAGTGTCTTAGAAGAGACCAAAAATAAAATTATTAAAGAGGGTATTGAAAGATTTAGAGTTGATTCGAGAATTGAGGATGTTTATGCACGAACGAGATATAACCCTGAACTTTATCCTGATACCCTAGAATCTGTTAAAAATTTGAGGGGTTCGGGCGAATTGCCACGCGCAAATTTGGTATTACTTACTTACGGAGACCCCGAATTCCAGCTCAGGAAAGCATTGTCGTTACTCGACAGGGCCGATTTTGGTGAAATTTGGTTGACGAAAAAACCTAAGGGAGAATTCATTAAAATGGTGGCGCGTGATTTTCCTCTCAAGGGGCAGGTAAGCCTTACATATCAATTTGATGAAACAGAACCTAGAGACGGTAGTGTTCATTTCAGAGATTGGAGGAGTATGGTGGTGCTTTTTGATGACGATCCCAGACATGTTGACTCTGTTAACCAACTTGCAGATGAAGATCCTGAATTTATGGTTGTGGCGGCAGCACGTGTGAGAAGACCGTCGGCTTCAAGATCTGGCCAGGTACATAATTCAAAAGGCATGGACCTTCACTTTACAGATACTTATGCAGATTTTGAACTTTATGAAGCTGCTGTTTTGGAGTTAAATGCGCGATTGTATGAGAATTTTTTAATGGAAAAATTCGGAGAGCTTGGGCCGGAACTTTTTGATGATAAAACAACAGATGATTTGATAGGTGGTATGGCCCAGTTTAGGGGTCAGACTCCTGAGGAAGCCCTTCTCAAATTTAAGGTAAAATGTGGTCTTGCAGATGCCGTGGTCACAGATGAGGGTTCAATGGAAATTTACAGGGGAGACAAGAGTGTTTAGCTGCTGATTTAAGTTATACTATAGAATATGATTAAGACTTATCGAACTGCAATTACTACCCACGTAGAAGGTAAACCCCATGTTTATGGTTATGACCTGACAAAGCTGGCCGGGGCGAAATCTTTTGCGGCGGTTATTTATTTGGTTTTAAGGGGCGAGATGCCGGGAGCGGAAGCGGAAAAAATGCTCGATGCAATCTTGACGATTTCTATCGATCATGGGATAGAACCGTCTTCGGTTGTCGCGGCGAGAAATATTTATTCCGGAGGAAGCCCGGTACAGGCGGCTGTTGCCGGCGGAATACTGGCCTTTGGCGAATATCACGGCGGAGCGATTGAGGCGGCAATGGAGAACTTCAAAGAATATTTAGATAAGGGTCCAGAGGCACTAATAGCCGATTTTAAGGCACAAGACAAGCGCGTTAGCGGCTTTGGCCATAAGCTGTACGACAAAGATCCTAGGACAGAGCGCTTAATTGAGCTTGCCCGCGAGTTTGGTTTTGCGGGGAAGTATGTCAAGTTGGCAAAAGGTGTAGAGGAGGAATTTACCAAAGGGGAAAAGAAATTACCTCTAAATATAGACGGTATAATAGCGGCGCTTCTTCTGGAGATGGGTTTTGACAGTAAGGCGGGGAAGGGCATTTTTATTATTGCCAGAGTCCCAGGGCTGGTTGCCCATGTTGTTGAAGAAGCCACCCGCGAAAAACCGGTAAGGAGACTCAGCGAAGAAGATGTGGAATATGATGGGCCTGACGCGCGAGACTTTGATAATTAATCTAAACTAATGATCATATTTGGTATCGACCCCGGTACAGCAACGACGGGCTATGGCGTCATCAAAAGCGAGCCCAATTCCAAAACAAACGGACTTTCTCTCATCGAATACGGGTGCATTGTTACCCCCAAAGAACAGGCGATGCCCATGAGGCTTTTTAGTATAGGGCAAGATTTAAAAGTGCTTTTAAAACGATATAAACCGGATTGTATAGCAATCGAGCAATTATTCTTTGGTATTAACTCCAGAACAGCAATGACAGTGGGGCAGGCAAGGGGAGTAGTGCTTTCGACTATTGCCGGCTACAGCGATAGAGTGCCGATATTTGAATACCAGGGACTTTCGGTTAAACTTGCTGTAACAGGCAGCGGCAAAGCAGATAAGAAGGACATCCAAAAGCACGTAATGCGCCATTTGCATAAACACAAATTGGCAAAGCCGGCGAAGGGGTATATCGACGATGCGGCAGATGCACTGGCTGTAGCAATTTGCCATGTCATAAAGACAGATGTGGTAAGTAGTAAGTAGTAAGGGAGAAAGAACAGTGAAAATTCCGGGCAGCAGTTTTTTCAACAAAGTAGCTTCTTACGAAATTAGCAAAAGGCAAAAGTTTATCCTGATGTCTTTTTTTCTGACGGTGATTTTGGTGACGATCCAAACTGTGCCGGAGGGGTTACGCTTCCAGATTATCGGAATTTTGGCGCTGGCCACGCTTTTTCTTGCCGCTTTTAGCCTTTGGGGTGAACTTTCCGGGGTTAAATATTTTCTCCTTTTACTTTTGCCGGTTTATTTTGTAGCCGGGGCTTCGCTTTTTTATTTTTTACTCCCGGTAAGGTGGTTAACGCGTTTGCCGTTTGCAGTAGCATTTGGAATTTCTGTTTATCTTTTAATGTTAACTTCCAATATCTACAATGTTGCGGCGATTAGGACGATTGCGCTGCTTCGCGCGGCAAACGCTGTCGGCGTATTATTTTCGCTGATCTCGACGTTTTTTCTGGCCAATGTTTTATTTTCGCTGCATTTGGCTTTTTACTGGACGATTTTGGGTGTAGCTGTGATTGCCATGCCGCTTTATTTAGTGGGGTTGTGGGCAAATGAACTTGAGGATTTTATTTCAAGAAAAGTTTTTAACTATGCCAGTGTTTTTACTTATTTAACGCTTCAGATTACGCTGGTTTTTTCTTTCTGGCCGATTGCGCCGATATTTGAAGCCCTGGCAGTGGCGACTATCATGTACGTGCTTTTGGCCCTGGCGCAGTTTGATTTTGGCGGGAAAATGAAGCCGAGGATTGTTTGGGAGTATTTAGGAGTGGCGTCTATTGTATTTTTGGTTATTATATTTGCCACTAGGTGGGGCGGCTGAATCAGCTTAAAATAGCCCATAGTTTATTTTTGGGAAGTGGCCATTTGGGTTCTTAATAGATAATTAATAGTTGATAACTAGCTTCGATTTAGCTTCAAGTTAGCTCCAAGAAATTCAAAAAAGTAGAGGAGTAGGAGAGTGAGGGAGGGAGTAATAAGTGGTGATCCAGTCTGATGTAGTTATGGGCTATCGTGAAAAAAAATGGGTTGAGAAGCGTGAAAATAATTGCAACAAAACTATGAGACTGATTTTATGTCCAAGTCATGTGCTGATTGGGCTACTAGATATGATTGCATCAGGGTAGAGTGATAGGACAGCTCGCTACGCTCGTTGTCCTGCGTCCCTTGTCCGATATTCGGGTATCAATCGGACTGCGGGGACTAAGGTTCCTTCACTCTTACAAATACTAGTTGCTGGGAAAATTCTGGCGACCTCGTAAGAAGACTGCTAAGGGCAAAAATGGGTTTTTTAGATTTCCGGGGAAGGGGCCGCGCGGAGCGCGGAATGACAAATAATTACCAATTTCAAATTTCAAATGACAAATTTGGTTCGTCTATACCCCCTAGAAGGTAGTCCACATGCTTATTCCTGTAATGCGTCGCACAATGATACTTTTGCGACGTAAAGCGTGCGTGAGATAGAGAAGAAGCACAAAATTATAGAAAATTCTGCTGACCACTTTTTGCTTAATTAATTTTATAAATACTCCACTTTTGGTCTTTGACTTCTAATTTTTGACTTTGTCCCTTTTGATCCCTTTATCCCCTGTTTGACTGGGAAAGAGTTTTTTAGCCACCCTTCGATAGACTCAGGTCATTCGACTCTGAGGGATGAACCCTCAAGGCTCAGACTCGATGAGGTCTCGATGACTTGACTTTCTGCACTATATTTTCTTTCGATTCACTTCGTTCACTCAAGATCTTCGACATTTGATTTCGCTCAGGATTATAATGGGATGGTCGATTAGACTGTTGGGACAATAAAAACCAGTTCCAGGGCCTTTGGCGGGCTGCTAGGTTCGGAAATGGTTATTAAGCAGCGTGTTGACGAGCTTTTTTAGAAATAACTCTTTGTCTAGAAAGGTCAAGTAGTCTTGCGAGGTCTGGATGATTTCTTCTAAGAAAACCTGGAAGCTTTTTATTGACTTCGGAAATTGTTGCTCTGGCACCGCTTAGAATCATATCCGTAGGATTTTCTTCAAGCCAAAAGCCTTCTTGTTCAAGAACGTTTTTGCGTTCTTTTGTGCTGTTGGCATCGAACAGCCAGGTTCCCATTCTGGGTAACTTAAGCCCTACACAAATCACCAAGGGGTTTTCGTACATTACGTACAATCGTATCGAGCCAGGTCTTCCCTTTTCGTATAAAGCTATTTTGCCAATAGTTATGTGCCAGTTTCTTATTTGATTTTGTGTGAGGTCTGCAGTAATTGGGTCTAAAGACCTTTCAGCGGCCATAATTTATTATACTATATTATAGGGTTTATAGGAAGAGTAGACCAAAGGAAAGAGAATTTATTTCTTTCGCTTGGTCAAGAGATGAGGGTGCCGATTTTTTCGCCGGCGACGGCTTTTTTAATATTGTCTTCGCGGGTCAGGTCGAAAATCATAATTGGGATTTTGTGATCCATACACAGGGAAAGCGCGCTGTTATCCATGATTTCTATTTCTTTGTCGGCGATGGCTTGGGCAAACGTTAGGCTCTCGAATTTTTTGGCGCCTTGGTTTTTAGTTGGGTCTTTGTCGTAAACGCCGTCGACTTTGGTGGCCTTTAAGATTATTTCGCATTCGGTTTCCAGGGCCCTTAGGGCGGCGGCGGAATCGGTTGTGAAGAAGGGATTGCCTGTGCCGCCAGCAAAAATGACGACTCTCCCCTTTTCCAGATGCCTTATTGCTCTTCTTCTGACATATGGTTCGCAGACGTCCTTAATTTCAATTGCCGAAAGGACGCGCGTTGGCTGGTTTTCCTTTTCCAAAGCTGCCTGAAGAGCTAGGGAGTTCATGATGGTTGCCAGCATACCGATATAATCGCCGACGGTGCGTTCAAGGCCGTTTTCTTCGGCGGAGGTACCGCGGAAGATGTTGCCGCCGCCGACAACCGCGCCAATTTGCGTACCGCTTTCCTTGGCTTTTATTATTTCTTTGGCCAGCCATTGGGTAAATGCCGGGTCGATGCCGTATTCGCGACTGCCGAGAAATGTTTCGCCGGAAAGTTTTAGAAGGACTCTTTTGTACTTTGGGTCAGCCATTCTTATTATTTTATCAGTATTTGTTAAACTAGTCGAGTTTCTGAATTTCGTCGCAGAATTAAAAGATTAGATTTGGCTACTATTGATTTTAAACATAAAAGCGTCGTAGAATGTTGGTATGGACCTGCCTGTCCTGGTGGACGAATTTCTGGAATATCTGGAAATTGAACGCAACCTTTCTCCTCTGACGATTCGTGATTACCGGCATTATCTGCAGAGTTTTTGCGCCTGGAGCGCGGCCAACTCCCCAATTCTCGCGCCCGAGGATTTAACTGTTGAGGTGGTACGCAAATATCGTGTATATTTAGCCCATTTCAATAGTCCAAACGGTAATTTGCCTCTTAAAAAAGTAACCCAGAATTATTACGTTATCGCACTTAGATCTTTTTTGAAATATTTGATAAGAAAAGATCTAAAAGTGGTGGCGCCGGATAAAATCGATTTGCCAAAAGTGGAAAGCCGCAGTTTGAAGTTTTTAGATCGGGATCAGCTTGAGCGACTTTTGGCCCAGCCGGATGTTTCTAAAGAACGCGGATTGCGGGATAAAGCTTTGATGGAAATGCTTTTTTCGACTGGGCTTAGGGTTAGTGAGCTTTGCAAACTTAACTGTGACCAGGTTAATTTGGAGCGCAAGGAATTTGGGGTGATTGGCAAAGGCCAACGGCCGCGGGTGGTATTTATTTCGGATCGCGCGGCGATTTGGCTGGAGAAATATTTGGCCAAGCGGGCTGACAATTTTAATCCGCTTTTTATTAGGTACGCCGGTAACCAGGAGCCGATGGTAAACGGTGAGAAAATGAGGTTGACTCCTCGCTCGACGCAACGAATTGTGGACAAATATACCAAGAAAGCCAGGCTGCCGGTGAAAGTTTCCCCGCATGTCCTGCGGCATTCGTTTGCGACAGATTTACTGATGAACGGGGCGGATTTAAGATCGGTCCAAGAACTTCTCGGTCACAAAAACGTGGCGACGACGCAGATTTACACTCACGTTACCAACGCACAGTTAAAAAACGTACACAAAGCTTTCCATTCGGGGAACAAGTAGGATTACTGGCCTGTGATTTGGAATACTGTAAGAGGTTCTAAGCTTTATTTTTTGTGTCTGATGTGAGGATGAAGAGAGTGTTCGAGCGTCCATTTTCCGGCTTCGGATTTGGATAACAGAAAAACTGCCACTCCGATGCCTAGTGCTGCTAGTGCTGCTTCTGCCAATAGTTTGTTTTTAAAGACGTGAATTTCGATTTCATTTACGAGCCCGCGAATCATTATCCCTTTTTCTCTCATGTGAAGGCGTTCGAACATTGCAGAGGCTTTTCCGTCTTTCCCGATCTTTTCTTCCAAGCCGATTTCTCCTGCAACACCAGTGATTGGCAGGTGGAATACGACAGGGACATCGTCCGTTGGCGCTTCTCCGAAGCCTTCGGGGTGATCGTAATCGCCTAGTTGTTCTTTTCTAAGTGCCATAAAAATTCAGAACTTACGTTCCGAGCCATTTATGTTAATGTATTTTCCTGGGTCAGTCAAGATTATTTTCTAGGCCAGTCCTTTTGCCTTTCGTCTAGCTTCCAGTTCGTCTAGAATTATTTTTCTGATACGGATATTTTGGGGTGTGACTTCGACGAGTTCGGTGTCATCGATATATTCCAGGGCGTTTTCCAAAGACATTTCGCGCGGGGCGTTGAAATGCTCGCCGACATCCTCCCCTTTTGAGCGCATGTTGGTCTGGTTTTTTTCTTTACAAACATTAATTCTGATATCTTCGGCGCGTGAATTTTGGCCGACTACCTGGCCTTTATAGACCGCGACACCCGCTTTTATGAAAAGGATTCCCCTATCTTGGGCATTAACCAGGCCGTAACTTTTGGTGGTGCCGCCTTCGTGGGCAACGAGTGAGCCGTGTTCGCGGCGGATTATATTGCCGGGATCGGGGCGATATTCCAGGAAACTGGCGTTTAGGAGGCCAAGGCCTTTGGTGTCTTGGGTAAACTCGCTTCTGTAGCCAAAAAATTCGGGAGTGGCGATTATGAACTCAAAGTTAACAACACCATTTTCGGTCTTAGTGTCGATAAGTTGGCCGTGGCGGACGCCCATTTTTTGCATGACACTGCCGCTATAAACTTCTGGGACTTCGATAAAAATACGTTCAAAGGGAATGTGTTTTTTGCCGTCTATTTGCTTTTCGATGACTTTGGGCCGCGAAACTTGGAATTCATAACCTTCACGACGAAGACGCTCAATTAAGATAGCCAAGTGTAGTTCGCCGCGGCCGGAAACAATCCAATCGCCGTTTTGGCCATCTTCGACGCGGAGGGCAACGTCGGTTTCCAGTTCTTTATATAAGCGTTCTCTAATCTGGCGCGAAGTTTTATAAGTGCCTTCACGGCCGCCAAACGGTGAGGAGTTAACGGCAAATGTCATATTAATTGTTGGCTCTTCGATGTCGATTAAAGCTAAGGCCTCGGGACTGGCCGGATCGGCAATTGTTTCGCCGATTGTGATATCGGGGATACCGGAAATGGCGGCAATGTCGCCGGCAGCAATTTCCCGGGTTTCGACTTTATCCAGTCCCTCAAAAGTAATGAGGGAGGTTATGCGGTACTTTTTCTTCCCACCGGCTCTGGAAATATGGGTGACTTCCTGGCCGGATTTTAGGGTGCCGTTATAGATTCGGCCGGTGGCGATGCGGCCTTTGTGAGAATCAGCAGAAAGGGTTGTTACAAGCATTTGTAGTGGTTTTTGGGGATCGCCGGCTGGGGGCGGGATAACGCGGATAATCTCATCAAAAATCGTGGAAATATCCTGCATTTTGGAAAGGTCGGAATCCATGCCGGCCTTGCCAAGTTTGGACGAAGCATAAATTGTTTCAAAGAAAGCGTTTTGCTCGTCGGCCCCCAATTCCACAAAAAGATCGAAGATTTTACCTTCGACATAGTCGGGGCGGGCGTCGGGTTTATCGATTTTGTTAACAACGACGATTATCTTGTGACCCATTTCCAAAGCGTGTTTTAAGACGAAGCGGGTTTGGGGCATGGGGCCTTCTTTGGCATCGACCAAAAGGAGTGCGCCGTCGGCCATTTTGAGAACTCGCTCCACTTCGCCGCCGAAATCGGCATGGCCCGGGGTATCAATGATATTGATTTTGGTGTTTTTCCAGATGACCGAAGCGTTTTTAGAAAAAATGGTGATGCCCCGTTCGCGCTCAAGCTCGTTTGTGTCCATGATGAGATCGTGGCCAAGCTGTTCTTTGCCAAGATGGGTTTTGGACTGGCGCAGGAGAGCATCCACGAGCGTGGTTTTACCGTGGTCGACGTGAGCAATGATGGCAACGTTTCTAATACTGTTCATGATTTTATCAGCAGTTCGCCTTGCGAGATTTTATCCTCGCAAGGGCGCTCCTCTGATATATCAGATGAGTAAGTTTCTGATATAAAAAACCGCGAATTTCGCGGAGCAAACGATAGTAACATTTTGGCGGCAATTTAACAAGAAACTGCGGCTAAATTGGGACGTAACTTTCCCACGGAAGAGCTTTTAAATCGTCTATCTTTTTGGAGGTGATGGCTTGGACAAAAAGCTCCGCTGTCTGTAAGTTTGTAAAAAGCGGGATGCCCCAGTCGACAGTTGCCCTTCGTATTAAATACCCATCCCCCAGATCATTTTCCTGATAAGGGATGAAGACGTTTATTACAAGGTCGATCCTTTTAGCTTGCAGGAAATCGACGACAGTTGGCTTTTTATTTTCGTGGATTTTATAAAGCTTAGTATTGGTAATTCCGTGATCGGCTAAGAATTTTGAAGTCCCGGAGGTGGCGTAGATTTTGAGGCCAAAATCGGCTAGGCTTTGGGCACTTTCCAAAAATTTAATCTTATTTTCATCGCCACCCAAAGAAATAAAGACGGATTTTTTGGGAAGTTTGGTGCCCGTTGCCAGTTGGGATTTTAGAAAGGCTTCGTGAACATCTTGGCCAAAGCAGGCCACTTCCCCGGTTGAGGCCATCTCGACACGCAAAACAGGGTCGGCACCTTTGACACGCGAGAAAGAAAATTGGGGTGCTTTGACACCGACGAAATCCAAATTTTCGTAAGCTTTTTTGGGAACAGGATCGGTTTTGACTGCAAGAATTGCCTGGGTTGCCAGTTTTGCAAAATTGGTTCCGGTAATTTTGGAAACAAACGGAAGGCTGCGGGAAGCGCGGAGATTGCATTCGATAACCAGAACCCGGTTATCTTTAGCAATAAACTGTATGTTGAAAGGACCGGTGATTTTGAGGCTTCCCGCGATTTTGGTAGCGATGTTTTCGATTTGTTTCTCGGTTTGGCCGTAAATTTTTTGCGGCGGCAAAACAAGAGTCGCGTCGCCCGAGTGAACACCAGCATTTTCGACGTGTTCGGAAATGGCATATGTCAAAACCTTGCCGCCTGATGCTACTGCGTCGATTTCAATTTCTTTGGCGCCCTCGATAAATTTAGAAATAACGACGGGATATTTTTCGGAAACTTTGGAGGCGGTTTTCAAATAACCTTCAAGGTCGTCTGCACCAAAGGCGACATTAAAGGCAACGCCGGAAAGGACATATGAAGGTCGTACCAATACCGGGAAACCGATTTTTTGGGCAAAACGGACAGCGTCTTTGACATCTTTGACTTTTGCCCAAAGCGGCTGGTCAATGCCGAGTTTGTCGCAGAGACGGGAGAATTTGTGCCGATCCTCTGCCCCATCGATAGACTGGGGCGTAGTGCCCAAGATTTTTATTTTTTGTTTGGCTAAGGAAAGAACGAGGTTATTTGGAGTTTGGCCTCCCATGGAAACGATGACGCCTCTGGGGTTTTCTTTAGCGTAAATTTCCAGGACAGTTTCGGCGGTTAGCTCTTCAAAATAAAGCCTTTTGGCCATATCGTAATCAGTGGAAACCGTTTCCGGGTTGCAATTTATAATTATCGGGTCGACGCCATTTTGCCAGAGCGTTTGGGTACAGGTTACAGAACACCAATCAAATTCGACGGACGAACCAATTCGGTATGGGCCGGAGCCTAAGACGATAACGGAATGGCGGGTAGTCTCGTCACCGTCAAAAAACGCTCGACCATTTTTATTTTTAGCTCGCTTATAATTTTCCGTCTCGCTCAAGACTCCGCCAGCAACAGATAGTTTGTTATTTTCGTTTTTGATTTGTAAGCTGGCTCCGTCATGTTTTTGACTGGTGCTTCGACTACCCTTTTGGAGATTTGCACTACTTGCGTCACCCGCAAAAATATTATCATCCTCATCTCCGTTGTAAGTTAAATATAAATAATTTGTGGCCGCGGGATATTCGGCGGCTAAAGTATCGATCTGCTTGACGGAGGGATGGATTTTTAATTTTTGACGCGTGTCTCTAACTTGTTTCTCTTTTTTGCCGACAAGTTTGGCGATGCGGCTGTCGGAGAAACCAAGTTGTTTGGCCTGCATTAGGCGCTCGCGATTAAGGGGCTTTTTCCCGAGAGTTTTTTCAAAATCGGTAATGTTTTTGATTTTTTCCAAAAAGAATTTGTCGATTTTGGTAACACTGGCAATCTGGTTGGTGCTGATTCCGTTTTTAAGATTTTTGGCAATAGCAAATAGGCGCCATGGAGTCGGTTTTTTGTAGTCTACGTCGTCGTGATCTTCAAGAACGATTCCGTCTGCGCCGATATCCAACATTCTGCAAGCTTTTTGCAGGGCTTCTTCAAATTTGCGGCCAATGGCCATGACTTCGCCAACGGACTGCATTTGCGAGCCGATGGTGTCTTGGCTTTTTATAAATTTTTCCAGATCCCAGCGTGGGAATTTAACAACCAGATAGTCCAGAGCCGGTTCAAAAGCGGCAATGGTTTTTTTGGTGACGGAGTTTTTAATTTCGGTGAGTGAGTAGCCAAGGCCGAGTTTGGCGGCGACGTAGGCCAGCGGATAACCGGTGGCTTTAGAAGCAAGGGCCGAACTTCGGGAAAGACGGGCGTTGACTTCGATAATCCGGTAATCCAACTCCGAATTACCAATACCCAATGACCAATCACCAATGCCCAATTTTTCGCCCGATTTGTTATTTGTGATTTGGTATTTGGTCTTTGTTATTCTTTGGGGGTTTGGATTTAGGGCGAATTGAATATTACACTCGCCGACAATGCCCAAGTGTCTAATAACTTTGATGGCAATTTCCCGAAGAGAATGATATTCGAAGTTGTTGAGGGTTTGCGAGGGGGCAACGACAATTGATTCGCCAGTGTGGATGCCCATTGGGTCGATGTTTTCCATATTACAAACGGTGATGCAGTTATCAAATTTGTCACGGACGACTTCGTACTCGATTTCTTTCCAGCCGGCAAGATATTCTTCGATTAAGATTTGCGGAGATTTGGCTAGGGCTTTGGCGCAAATTTGCTCCAGCTGGTCGATATTTAGGGCAACACCAGAATCCTGGCCGCCTAAAGAAAATCCGCTTCTTACCATAACGGGAAAGCCTAAACCTTGAGCTACTCTTTTGGCAGCGGCGACGGTCTTTACCGCGCGGCTTTTGGGAGTGAAAAGATTAATTTTTTGGAGCATTTCGGCAAAGAGTTGCCTGTCTTCTGTGGTTTGGATAGCAGAAATTGGACTGCCGAGAATTTGAACTTTGTACTTTTTCAAAACGCCGGATTTTTCTAGTTCCAGCCCGCAATTTAAGGCTGTTTGGCCGCCAAAAGAAAGTAAGATACCATCAGGTTTTTCTGACTCGACTATTTTTTGAACAAAGTGTGGGGTAACAGGGAGGAAGTAGACTTTGTCGGCAAAGCCTTGGGATGTTTGGATGGTGGCGATATTTGGGTTGATTAAAATTACTTCGATGTTTTCTTCTTTTAAGGCTTTAATTGCCTGGGAGCCGGAATAATCAAATTCTCCTGCTTGGCCAATTTGCAGAGCGCCGGAACCAAGTAATAATACTTTTTTAATCTTTAAATTTGCTTTCATTTTCTTTTTGTCACATAATTTTTTCGTTGAATCTTCCGTCGGTTGTTGAACTATTTCCAACTAAATTCAGGGCCCTCGGAAATTCTCTTCGGTCAGTTTCCGTTTCCCTAAATTGATTTGGAAAGTTCAAAGACGCCGACTTCAGCATCAAGAAAAAATCGGTGACGGGGGTTTGGTTTTTTGTTTTCATTAGTTAAAAAAGACGTTTGTCCATGTATCAATTACTTTTCCATCATTCACCGTAATTCCTTTTTGCTCCCATCCGATAAAGTCACTCAAACCGCATTCTTGATTTGAGTATGACCAGCTTTTGTTTCCCATCCCGCTATCGAATTCATAGCGTGGTTTGCCAAGCGTTTTCAAAACTTCTGCTTCGGATATTCCTTTTTGAATTTTGTTAAATTTCTCTTCACTGTACCCGCTCGCATATTTTGTACATTGTTTATAAAGTCGAATTTTTTCTGAGAGGTGGGGCAAAAGAGCAAGCATGGTTATGAGTAAAACCGATAAAGCTGCAAATGAGATAAGGGTTATATTAAAAGCTTTCATTTTATTTTTGATAAGAAAAAGTCAAATAAAAATTCTGTATCGGTTGGGCCGGGGGTGGCTTCCGGGTGAAATTGCACGGAGAAAAACGGCAGGGTTTTATGGATGATGCCTTCGTTGGTGTTGTCGTTGGCGTTATAAAACCAGCGGGTAAAGCCGGCGGGCATTTTCTTCTCGTCAACCGCAAAGCCGTGGTTTTGGGTGGTGATGAAGCAACGGCTGGTTCCGACTTGAATCGTTGGCTGGTTTTGGGCGCGGTGACCAAACTTTAATTTATAAGTATCACCGCCGCCGGCGAGGGCAAGAAGCTGGTTGCCGAGGCAAATGCCGAATGTCGGAAGTTTTTTATCTAAAGATTTTTTGATGATAGTGATTGTGGCTTTGGCCATTTTTGGGTCGCCGGGGCCATTTGAAATTACTAGCCCGTCGAGTTTAAGGTTTGCTTCGAAGGGGTCGAAGTTCCACGGAAGTTCGTAAACAGTGGCTCCCCGCTTGGTGAGACAGCGGGCAATATTTTTCTTGGCGCCGCAGTTAAGAAGGCCGATAGATACTGGATGATGGATGTTAGATGATGGATTTGGTTTGTGAATTTTGACTTTATCAATCGAAACTTCGGCGACGAGATTACGAAGATTAGGGTCGTCGATTTTTACATCTTTATCATCAATTACGATTTTTCCAAGCATGACGCCGCGTTCCCTGAGCTTTTGGGTTAAGCGTCTGGTGTCGATGCCATAAATCCCGGGGACGTTTTGCTCTTTTAGCCAAGAGTCCAAAGTTTTTTCTGACTGCCAATGTGACGGTTTTGTTGTTAGGTCCGATATAATCAGTCCGGATACATGGACCTTGTCAGATTCCCACATTTGCTTTGGCGGCACTCCCCAATTGCCAATTAAGGGATAGGTGAAAGTTAGGATTTGGCCGGCGTATGAAGGGTCGGTTAGGCTTTGGTCGTAGCCAACCATGCCGGTGGCAAAGACAACTTCGCCAGAAACGGAAACCGGTGCGCCGAAGGCAGTGCCTTCAAAAATTGTGCCGTCTTGTAAAACTAATTGTGCCTTATTTTTCATAAAAAGTTATATGTCAGTTTAAAAAAAAGAAGCCGTCGGGCTTCTTGGAATTGATTATGGTTTTTCGGATTCGGTGACATTATTTCGATTTTTTCTTTAGTTTGGGTTTGGCGACTGGTTTTTTGACTTCTTTTTTGGGCGCAGGTTTTTCTTGCGGTGTTTTTTCTTTTACGTCTTCAATTTCTTCCCCCTCTTTTTTCTTGGCGATGACGGTAGCGGCGGCAACTTTATCGGCACCAGATAGGCGCATAATAATGACTCCTTGAGTGTCGCGGGTTAAGCGCGGAACAGAGCGGATGGTTGTTCTTATTACTTGGCCCCTTTGGGATGTAAGAATTAAAGACTCGTCGTCGCGGGTTAAGACTTTGGCGGTTACCATCAGGCCGGTTTTATCCGTCAGGCTTGCCGCTTTAACGCCGACTCCGCCGCGAAGCTGCATCGGCCAGGCGGAAACAAGAGTTTTTTTGCCGATTCCCCGTTCTGTAATAACCAGAATTTCCGTTTTTTCGTCACCGGGGGCAATAACATCCATGCAAATTAGTTCGTCTTCCGGCTTTATTTTGATACCGCGAACGCCCATAGTGTCGCGGGCCATCGGCCGGACATCTTTTTCGGAGAATTTAATGGACATGCCTTTTTTGGAAACGAGAATAATGTTATCGGAGCCGATTGTGAGTTTGGCCCAGGAAAGCTGATCGCCAGGAGAAAGTTTGATGGCGATAATACCGGATCTACGAATTGCCTCGTACTGGGAAATGGCAGTTTTTTTGATGACCCCTTTTCGTGTTGCCATGACAACGAAGGCGGGTTTTTGGCCATCTTCTTTTTGTTTTTTAACGGGCAGAATCGACAAGATTTTTTCCTCCGGCCCAAGCTCTAAAAGGTTGACAATGGCCTGGCCTTTGGCAATTCTGGAAGTTTCGGGAAGTTCGTAGACTTTAAGTTGGAAAACGCGGCCGCGGTTGGTGAAGAAAAGCAAATTGTCGTGAGTATGGGCGGCGAAAAGATTGGCGACAATGTCTTCTTCTTTGGTGGTAATGCCCGAAACGCCTTTGCCGCCCCTTCTTTGGGTTCTGAAAGTACCGATATCCTGGCGTTTAACGTAACCGCCGACGGTGATGGTGACAATGGCCGGTTCATTGGGAATTAAATCTTCTTCACTAAATTCGCCGATTTTTTGTTTATAAACCTTAGTCCTTCTCTCGTCTCCAAAGCGCTCTCTGAGTTTTGCTAGTTCACCTTTGGCAACAGTTAAGATTTTTTCGGGGTGAGCAAGTAGGTCTTTCAGATAGGCAATTTCTTCCATAACCATTTTCAACTCTTCTTCAATCTTTTGGCGCTCAAGCGCGGCAAGGCGCTTAAGCTGCATATCCAAAATGGCCAGAGCCTGGACTTCGGAGAGCTTAAATTTACGCATGAGATTTTCTTTAGCGTCAATCTGGTCCTTACTCTTTTTGATGGTTTCGATAACGGCGTCGATATTGTCAACAGCGATTTTTAAGCCTTCTAAAATATGGGCGCGCTTTTTGGCTTCTTCAAGTTCAAATTTACTTCTTCTGGTGATGACATTTTTGCGGTGTTTTATAAACTCTTCCAAAATCATTTTTAAGGTGAGGGTTTGGGGGGTGCCGTCGACAAGAGCGACCATATTGACAGGGAATGATTGCTGAAGCGCCGTGTGCTTGTAGAGATTATTGAGAATGGCCTTGGGGCGGGAGTCGCGTTTGAGCTCGATGACAATGCGCATACCCTTTCTGTCTGATTCGTCGCGGAGGTCGGAAATGCCGTCTAATTTTTTGTCTTTGACCAGTTCGGCAATTCTGATAATTAAATTGGCTTTATTAACCTGGTAGGGAATTTCGGTGACGACAATCTGGAATTTGCCGCCTTTTTGCTCTTCGATATCGGCACGGGCTCTCATCATGATTTTGCCGCGGCCGGTAGCATAAGCGTTGGTGATTTCGGAAATATCATAAATTTGGCCAGCGGTTGGAAAATCCGGGCCTTTGACAAACTGCATCAGGTCTTCAATGCCGGCTTCGGGATTTTCCATGAGGTGGACGATGGCGTCGACTATTTCGCCCAAATTGTGCGGAGGGATGTTGGTGGCCATGCCAACGGCGATACCGGAGGCGCCGTTCATCAAAAGGTTTGGCAGGACCGCGGGTAAAAAGGTTGGTTCTTTTAAGGAACCGTCGAAGTTGTCGATCCAGTCAACAGTGGCTTTATCAAGATCGTAAAGAAGGGCTTCGGCAACTAGCGCCATCCTGGCTTCGGTGTAACGCATGGCAGCCGGAGAATCGCCGTCGACCGAACCAAAGTTTCCCTGGCCGTCTATTAAGGGATAGCGCATGGCAAAATCCTGGGCCATACGGACCATGGCGTCGTAAACAGAAATATCGCCGTGGGGGTGGTATTTACCTAAAACTTCACCGACGACTTTGGCACTCTTTGTGTAGTGGGCGCTGTGGGTTACACCCAAGCGCTGCATGGCGTAGATGATTCTGCGGTGAACCGGCTTTAAGCCGTCCCTGACATCCGGAAGGGCGCGGGCGACGATGACCGACATAGCATAGTCCAGGTAGGACCTTTGCATTTCGGCGACGATTTCAACTTCTTGGATTTTGCCGATATCTGCCATGTTATGGTTGAAACATATCTACGTGAGCTCTACCAGCATCTACGACGGCGGCAAGGAATGTGATTCTTTCAAAAGTGGGACTCGATAATGGTTCAATGGTTTCGATTCGCTTTTCCGGTTCCTCTGGTAAGTATACTTCCGAACTGCGGCCGGGTTGTTTCTTGATGTAAGGGTAAGAGCTTCTTCCTACTTGTGAAGTTGCGGGAGTTTCTATCTCGCGCCAGTCATGAGACTGGAATGATCTGCCTCTATCAGAGATCCCGACAATCAATGCTTGGGTGTAGTAGTCAATTGTTTTCTTTTCTGTTGATGGCTCGCTATAGTCAAGAGCCCCTAGCCTTCCTACAGTGCTAGTGTGTCTGCCGACCAAAGGGGAATAAGGATTATCAGGGGTAATTTCTATAATGATCCAGCCTTCATCGGGTTTTTTGGTAAAGTTAGGATCGCTTACCGGCGGATTTTTTGTATGTTTTTCTACCAATACTCTTTCTGCTGGATAACGGGCGAAGCGTTGATTTTTTATATCATTTCCAAATAAAAACGTTCCTTCAAGCGGACGATCTTCTTCAGGCAGCATCTGGCCTTTTTCCTCGACGATGCGGTTCCAAGTATCAAACATTCTTGATACTTGTTCATCCTCTACATCGAGCTGAGTAGTTTCCGTAGTATCAACCATAATTAAATATCCAAAGTGGCGTTTTTGGCATGCGTTTGGATAAAGCGTTTGCGGGGTGGGACTTCGTCGCCCATTAACATACTAAAAACGCGGTCGGCTTCGGCGGCGTCTTCAATTTTGATTTGTTTCATGATGCGGCTTAGGGGGTTCATGGTCGTTTCCCAAAGCTGTTCCGGGTTCATTTCACCCAGACCTTTGTACCTTTGGATGCCGATTGCCTTGCCGGCGCCGATTTCTTTAACTTTGGCGTCTTTTTCGTCGTCGGTAAAAACATAAAAAGAATCGCGGCCGGAGGAAATTTTATAAAGCGGCGGCATGGCAATATAGATATAGCCTTTGTCGATGAGTTGAGGCAGGTAGCGGAATATGAAAGTGAGAAGCAGGGTGGTGATGTGTTCGCCGTCGACGTCGGCGTCGGTCATCAGGACGATGCGGTGATAGCGGACTTTTTCGATATTGAAAGTGTCGCCGATTCCGGCACCGATGGCGATAATTAAAGTTTTGATTTCCTCAAATTCTAAAATTTTGTCTAGACGCGCGCGTTCGGTGTTTAAAATTTTACCGCGAAGCGGCAGGATAGCCTGGAATTTGCGGTCTCTTCCCTGTTTGGCACTGCCGCCGGCAGAATCTCCCTCGACCAAATAGAGTTCGGAAACGCTGGGGTCTTTTTCTTGGCAATCGGTAAGTTTTCCCGGAAGCGCCATGCCCTCAAGGGCGCCTTTTCTAAGGACGGCATCTTTGGCGGCGCGGGCGGCAAGCCTGGCTTTAGCGGCCAGAATTACTTTTTCCATAATGCGGCGGGCTTCGGTAGGATTTTCTTCAAGATAAGTATCAATTCCGTCTTTGACCACTTGATTGACTATAGGCTGGACTTCGGCATTGCCGAGCTTGCCTTTGGTCTGGCCCTCAAACTGCAAAGATTCGGAGTTCATTTTGATGGCGATGACGGCGGTTAAGCCTTCGCGCATATCTTCACCCGAGAGATTGTCGTCCTTTTCTTTTAGATAACCGTTTTTGCGGGCGTAATCGTTGATGGCGCGAGTCAGGGCCATGCGAAAGCCGGTTAAATGGGTTCCGCCTTCGGGGGTGTTGATGACATTGGCGAAAGATTCCAGGGTTTCATTAAAACCGTCGTTGTACTGGAAAGAGGCTTCGACCATGACGCCTGAAGAGTCTTTGCCGACGTAAAAGGGTTTTTCGTTGACAACGGCCTTGTCTTTATTAAGATGGCGGACGAGAGACTCGATTCCGCCGTCAAAATAATAGTGGATCTCTCGATCATTCCTTAAATCGTAGAGGTGGAAGAACAATCCGGCGACAAGGTAAGCCCGCTCCTTAATTTTTTTAGCGATGACTTTGTAATCGGTTTTAACTACCGAAAAAATGCTTTTGTCCGGAATGAAAAACGTAGACGTACCGGTTTTGGGGGCTTTGATGAAAGCCGGAAGCTGTGATCCGGTTACGGCTTTAACATCACCTTGAGGTTTACCGCGTTTGTATTCCTGGGCGTAGAGTTTATTGTCGCGGCGCACTTCGACACGCATCCAGTCGGAAAGCGCGTTGACGGCAGAGGCTCCGACTCCGTGAAGACCGCCGGAAACTTTGTAGGCGCCAGCGCCGAATTTGCCGCCGGCATGCAGAATGGTCATGGTAACTTCCAGAGACGACTTTTTTAATTTGGGGTGGATGTCAACCGGAATTCCGCGGCCATCATCGGTAACGGAAATGCGTTCGTCTTTATCAACTGTGATCCAGACGTTTTTGGCAAAACCGGCGAGGGCTTCGTCGACGGAGTTGTCGATAATTTCCTTGACGAGTTCGTGAATGCCATTTTGGTCGGTCGAACCGATATACATGCCGGGCCTTTTCCTAACCGGTTCCAGGCCTTCCAAAACTTGGATATCTTTGGCGGTGTAAGACGATGTGTCAGGCATAGGTATGTAGTATGTAGTACGTAGTATGTAGTATGTAAAAAGACATAGAAAAAACAAAGCGAATTGAGCTTTGCCCCGAGTGCATTAAAGTTAATTCTAGCAAGTGCAACTGATCGTGGCAAGCCCCTGTAAGGCCTTAGGACGGGAGTTATTTTAAAAAATTGTCTTGGACTATTTTTCTAAACCAAGGACCAAGTTTACCAGGACATGGCGCGGGTTGACGTTGGCGTCGATCATTGCTTTGGCTGCGGCGCACTGGCGGATGGCGTTTTCGATTTCCCCTACCCCCTGATTTTCTTTGGCGTTTTTTTGCAAGAGATTGTAAAGCATAAGCATTTCGTTATCGAGCCACTGGTTGGGATTTTCGACGTCTGATATTTCTTCTAAGAGTTGGAGAGTGTTTTTGGAGTCAATCAGGATTGATTTAGTTCCCTCACCTCTCTCCATTTCGGTTGAGATGGTAACAACGCGCGACAAGATTGTCGGCAAGATTTGGGATTTGTCTTTGGCTTCTAAAATGATAACTGCCGATTGTGGCGGTTCTTCCAGGATTTTTAAAAGAGCATTTTGGGCTTCTGTGGTTAATTTTTCGGCTTCTTCGATGATGATAACTTTATAAGGAAGGGAAACGGGTTTTTGGAAGATGTGGCTTTTGAGGTTGCGGACTTGCTCAATTGAGAGTTTTGTTTTTTGAGGAGAGATTATGAAGATATCTGGTGAAACTTTGTCGATGGCGATTTTAGATTTGGACAGTAGAATTTTGGTTGCCTCGCGCCTTTTATTTCGGGGACCCGTTACTAAATAAGACTGAAAATTAAGGGTTTGCATCTAGCGCATTGTAGCTCTTCTTCCACTTGTATTTCCATTTTCTTTTAATATTGTTATGATCGAGTTAGTACGCTAATTGACGAGCGATTTATGGCGCGTGTTTTAGTGTATATTAAACACAAATAATACAGTGCCATGCGGTTCTCGTCTTTCGAAGACTCAAGACTGCGGGCCTAATAAAATGGCCAATTCTGCCCAGAAGTTAAAAACTCCCGCTACGGGTCTTGCCCATGCCGCTTTTATTGAAGACGTCCTTTCGGCACGCGGACTATTAACCCCAGAACAATTAACTTTTGTCAAAAGTGAAGCTAAGAGCCGACAAGAATCTTCTGAGAAGGTTTTGGCGCGAATGGGTTGGGTTAATCCCGAAGCGCTGGCACAGGCAAAATCCGAAGTTATCGGTGTTCCTTACATTGACCTGGCGCAAAAACCAATTTCGCCGGAGGTTTTGGCATATTTGCCGGAGGAAGTTGCCAAAAGGTTTGTAGTGATTCCAATTGCCAAAGAGATAGACACGCTTTCGGTGGCGATGGTTGACCCATTAGATTTGCAGGTTTTGGAATTTATGGAGAAGAAATCGGGGTTAACCGTCAGGCCATATATTGCAACGGCCGAATCGATTAACCGCGCCATTGCCGAGCAATACACCCAAAGCCTTTCGTCTGAAGTCGGCGAGGCGTTAAAAGAAGCGGCACCTGGTATAGGCAGTATCGGCTACACGCCGCAAACGGCGGTAACTGGTGTTTTAGGAGAAGCGCCGGTGGCGCGAATTGTTTCAACGCTTCTGGAATACGGGATTAAGATTAGGGCTTCGGATATTCATATTGAACCATTGGAAAATGAAACAAGGATTAGGTACCGAATCGACGGAATTTTGCACGAAAAATTGATTTTGCCGCGAAGAATTCACGACGCGATAGTTTCGCGAATAAAAATTCTCGGGAACATGAAGATAGACGAAAAACGTCTGCCGCAGGACGCCCGTTTTAATTTCAAAGTCGGTTCCGAAGAAATCGACCTAAGGCTTTCGACGATGCCGACGGCGTTTGGGGAGAAAGTGGTGATGCGGCTTTTGAAAAAATCCGGGGGGGTGCCGACTTTGCCGGAGTTGGGGCTGCGGGGAATGGCGCTACGGCATTTGGATGAAAATATCGCCCGGCCCCATGGAATTATTCTGGTGACCGGGCCGACGGGTTCGGGAAAAACGACGACGCTTTATTCGGTGCTTTCGAAATTAAATTCGACCAAGGTGAACATTATGACTTTGGAGGACCCGATTGAATACCAGATGGCCGGGATCAACCAGGTGCAGGTTAACGTGCAGGCGGGTTTGACCTTTGCATCGGGCTTGCGAGCCTTCCTGCGCCAAGATCCAAATATTATTATGGTTGGTGAGATCCGTGACCAAGAGACTTCGGATTTGGCAATCCAAGCTTCACTGACGGGGCATTTGGTTTTTTCTACCCTGCACACAAATAACGCCTCTGGTGCCCTGCCAAGACTTCTGGACATGCATGCCGAACCCTATTTGATTGCTTCTACTGTGACGTGTGTGGTTGGGCAAAGGGTAGTGCGCAAAATCTGTCCAACTTGCCGTATTCCAAGGCCGGCGACGGCGGAGATTTCCAAAAAGATTGAAGACGTTTTGGGAAAACTGAAAACGCCTGAAAATGGCAAAACTCACCAGCTTTATGTCGGCCACGGATGTAAAGAATGCAACAATACCGGTTATTTGGGAAGGATTGGTATTTTTGAGGTTCTGGTGGTTTCGGAAAAGGTTGGAAGGATGATTCTTTCGCACGAGACTTCGCAAGCAATCGAAGATCAAGCAGTAACGGAGGGGATGATTACGATGAAACAAGACGGTTTTTTGAAAGTTACCGAAGGGATCACAACTGTTGAGGAGGTACTCCGCGTCGCCGAAGAGTAATTAAAAAGATGTCAATTCAGGAATATCTGGAAATTGTTGTTAAAAAAGAAGCTTCTGATTTGCACATTGTGGCCGGTTCACCGGCAATGATAAGAATCGATGGCTCCCTGATGCCGGTTTCCCCCGGCCTTTTAACTCCGGAAGAAACAGAAGCTTTAATATTTGAGCTTTTATCGCCGGAGCAAAAAGACATGCTTCTGGTTAATAAAGAACTTGATTTCTCCTTTGCCCTTGGGGATGTCGCCCGGTTTCGGGTCAACGCCTATTTTGAAAAAGGGTATCTGGCGGCGGCTCTAAGGCTTATTACGTCTTATATAAAAAATATTGAGGAATTAAACCTGCCAAAAATCTGCCATAACTTTACAAAACTGCGGCAGGGATTCGTTTTGGTGACGGGGCCGACCGGGCACGGAAAATCGACGGCAATAGCATCGATGATCAATGAGATTAACCAGACGAAGCCGCTGCACATTGTCACTATCGAGGACCCGATTGAATATGTTTATCCCCGCGGTAAATCTTTGGTATCGCAGAGGGAAATGCATCTGGATACGCATTCGTGGGACGTAGCGCTTAGGTCGGCACTGCGTGAAGACCCTGATGTGGTACTTGTAGGTGAAATGCGTGACTTTGAAACGATTGCTTCGGCAATAACGGTTGCCGAGACCGGGCACTTGGTTTTTGCAACACTGCACACGAATTCCGCCGCGCAATCGATAGACAGGATTATTGATGTTTTCCCGGAGAATCAGCAAGCCCAGATAAGGATGCAGCTGGCAACAGTTATTTCCGGAATTATTTCTCTGCGGCTGGTGCCGGCGATTGGTGGAGGAAGGCTTCCGGCAGCGGAAATCTTACTTTCCTCGGCGGCTGTTTCGACCGCTATCCGTGAAGGAAAGGAACATCAAATAGATAATATTATCCAGACGTCGGGAGAGGACGGCATGATTCTTCTAGATGCATCTTTGGCATATCTGGTGCGCGCGGGCAGGATTTCTTTGGATATTGCCAGAACTTATTCACTTAGGCCGGAAGAGCTTGATAGGCTAGTTGGCCCAAACTCAGTTTAAAAAATGTCTCTCTTCAGATTCAGCGCAAAAGATTCAGCAGGCAAGAAGGTTGTAGGCGAAGTAGAGGCTACTGACGAGCAGACCCTCATAGAAACCTTACAGAAACAGGGGCTAATCCCGACTGAAGTTACCAGAAGGGATGGAGGGGTAAGAGGTTTTGGCAAATTAAGATTTTCGATACCAAAGATTGGCGGTATCCCAGGTTCGGAAATCGTCGGTTTTACCAGACAATTTTCCACGATGGTCTCGGCAGGCTTGCCTTTGACTGACGCCCTGGTCATTTTAGAGAAGCAAACAAAAAACCAATTATTTTCCAGAGCAATTGCCCAAGTCGTAGCCGATGTTGAGGGTGGGTCTTCCCTTTCGGCAGCGCTTGCCAAACACCCTAAAATTTTTGATGTTATTTATATAAAGCTCGTTGAAGCCGGGGAAACGGGCGGAGTACTAGACAAGGTTTTGGCAAAGCTCGCCGACACACTTGAAAAAGACCGGGAGTTTAAATCAAAAACCAGGGGAGCTTTTATTTACCCGGTGATTGTTATTGTCGTCATGGTTATTGTGATGGCCGTGATGATGATTTTTGTAATCCCGAGGCTTACTAGCCTTTACAGTGAAATTGGGGCAAAGCTGCCGCTGCCAACGAGAGTGCTTATCGCGATGTCTTCTTTTTTGCGCGGATTTTGGTGGTTACTTTTGATTCTTATCGCTTTGACGGTTTGGGGATTTAGGTTATTTTCGGCAACGGCAAAAGGAGGCCAAATGATGTCAAACCTGATGCTTAGGATTCCAATTTGGGGCAAGATTCGAAAGGCGCTGCTTTTGGCGCAGTTTACAAGAACGCTCGGACTTTTAATTGGTACCGGAATTCCGATTATCGCGGCTTTAAAGGTAGTAGCCGGGCTCTTGGATAACCCCGTATATAAGGAGGGTATCGATTTTGCAATCTCCCGGGTCGAGCGAGGGTCGCCGCTTTACCAGCCGCTGGCGGCCAATTCTGCCTTCCCTCCGATTATCGCGCAAATGCTTAGAGTTGGAGAGGAAACCGGTAAGTTGGATGAAGTTCTGGTTCGGCTTTCCGTATATTTTGAGTCGGAAAGCGAGAATTTGATAAGAAATTTGACGACGGCGCTGGAACCGGTAATTCTGGTTGTTTTGGGTCTGGGCGTTGCGGTTTTGGTACTTTCAATTATCTTGCCGATTTATAATTTGACAGCGCAATTTTAAAAGAATGGAAAATCCGACTTTTTATCTATTGACAAGTTAAAACTAAATACACAATACTTGGATTAGAGCTAGAAAAAAAATTCCTCTCGAGAGGAGGTGAGCTAAATATGTTTATATCTGCCCAAAAAAGACTTGCCCGTGGTTTCACCCCTTCGGTAAACTCAGGGCGTAAAGGTTTTACGCTTATCGAGCTTCTTATCGTTATTGCCATTCTTGGTATTTTAGCAGCAGCAGTACTGGTAGCCGTTAATCCGGCGAAACGTCAAAATCAAGCTAAAGATTCTAATACAAAAGCTGATATTGGATCGATTGCGACTGCTTTGCAAGCTTACTACACAAGCAACAGCGGTACATATCCTAGTGCGGCTCAAGGTTTAGCCCAACTAGCGACAAGTCAGGACCTTAAATCGGTTCCGACTACGCCTCAAGGCGGAAGTTACACTTACGCTGTGACACCTGGCGCCTGTGCCGGTACAGCGGCAAGCCCTTGTACTGATGCAGCTGTTTCTAATGCACTTTTGGATTTCGCAGTAGCTGGAAACGTTTGGTGTTTTAGGTCTTCTACAGGTAAAGCTGCCGAGACTACGGTTGCTGCGTGTACCGCACCATAAGATCACTGTGATGATAGGCTTGCGGTTTTCTAAAAACCGAAGGTTTGTCCTATCTGGGACGGGTTTTACATTAATTGAGCTTTTGATTTCCGTTGCGATACTGGGGATACTTTCGGCAGGGGTTCTTATTGCGATCAATCCTGTGAAGAGGCAAAATCAGGCCAAAGACGCGAAGATTAAATCTGATATTGGTCAAATCGCCACAGCGGTGCAGTCGTATTTTTCTTCCGGTGGCGTCGGTTCTTATCCAGTGGGTTTGGCAACCTTAGTTACCAATAGCGATCTTAAACATTTGCCCACTCCACCAAATAGTGCTTCCTATAAATATTCCGTTACGGCCGGCGGTGGTGCTGTTTGTGACGGTTCGCTTTCGAGTCCATGCACTTATGCCCGGATTTCGGAACTGTTATCTGACCCGGCTGTGGCGGGCAATGTTTGGTGTTGGCAGTCTTCGACGGGTAAAGGCCAAGAGACGTCTGTTGGCGCTTGTACCCCGTAGACAGCCCTGTGGTGTTCGCTATCGCTGCGTCTTAAGACACACAGTTGCGCTTAATATCAAACTTGATTATTCTTAACTGGTGGTCTTCCTATATCTCACTTTTTTTATTCTGGGTAGTGCTATCGGTAGTTTTTTAAATGTCGTTATTGATAGAGTGCCGAAGGGGCGGACAATTTTGGGCAGATCGTATTGCGAGGGGTGCGGGAGGACTCTTGGAGGTTTTGACCTTGTACCGATTATAAGTTTTTTTGCTCTTAATAGACGCTGTAAGCGGTGCAAGAACCCAATCTCCTGGCAGTATCCGATTGTTGAGGCATTAACAGGATTTATATTTGCGGTCTCTTTTTGGAGATTCGTATCAGATGGCAATTTTAATTTGATCTATCTTCTATTCATACTTTTTATATCTTCAATCCTGATTATAGTTTCAGCTGTCGATTTCAAATTTTCTCTGATCCCGACGTCTTTAGTTTTTGGCGCTTCACTAGCAGTTCTCTTGTTTGATTATTTTTCTAAAAACTCACAAGATTTTGTTGGGTTTACCGCGGCGGCGTTTCTTCTGGCTGCCTTTTTTGGAATAATCGTTTTTTTGACTCGCGGAAAAGGTATGGGTGAAGGCGACATAATTTTAGCGTTTTTGATCGGTATGGTTTTAGGGCTGCGAGACGGGATACTGGCGGTATTTTTGGCTTTTTTAATAGGGGCAACTTTTGCCCTTTGCCTGATTTTTACTGGTAAGAAAAGGTTTGGGCAAACAATTCCTTTTGCACCCTTTTTGGTTTTAGGTTTTTGGATTAGTCTTCTTTTTGCAAACCCAATTATTAACTATTATTTAATGCTATATTGAGGGTAGGGTGAAATTTCCAATTTCCAATTTGAGACGTTTTTGTTCCGAAAAACAATTTTCAATTTTCAAAAGGGGTTTTTCGTTGATTGAGCTTTTGATTGTGGTGGCGATTTTTGGCTTGACGGTTTCTTTGGTGACGGCGGCATTCATTACTTTTGATAGAAATCAAAAACTTAGGAATGCGGCTTTACAGTTAAAATCGGATTTAAGACAAGCGCAAAATAAGGCGCTTTCGGGAGATAAAGGTAGCGGATCGGCAACGTGCCCTTCCACGGCGACACTTGGGGGTTGGTATATTCAAATTAATACTGATCCGACAGGTGGCAATAATGGTAAATACACGCTTGCCGGAGATTGTAAAACGGGTGCAAGTGACAGCAGTTTTGCCGCCAAGACAACCTTTTTACCAGGTGGAGTAACAGTTAGTACGACAAGTCTTGGAGCTATCGCGAGTGTGGATATATTTTTTCGGCCCCTTTCTTCTGGGGTGACTTTCCATAACGCGAGTCTTTCTCCGCCATTTTTTGATTCATCAGGAAACCTTGTAAATCAAGTGGGGGCCGGGAGCGCTTTAACAATAACGCTAAGTGCGGCAACGGGCGGAACTTATCAAGTTGTAGTATCGTCTTCGGGGGAGATTAATGAAAGCAAGCCATAAGGCAATTTTCAATTGGAAAGGACAATCCTTAATTGAAGTTGTGGTGGCATTGGCTGTTGTCATAATGCTGGCTATCTCGCTGGTAGCGACGACCCTTTTGGTGCAAAAAGCTTCGAAAAACGCCAGGAATAGCACGCAGGCGACAAAACTTGTCCAGCAAAATATTGAACAAGTCAGAATATTTCGTGATCGAAATGCCGGCGGCTTTGATGCCCTTCCTGGTTCCGGGTGCTTTCGGATTGATACTTCAGGCGTTAATCCGGCAAATTGGATCTTGGTTTCCCTTGCTTCCTGCACACCTGTTCCGCCGGCCGGTGCGGAAGCGCTTTCCCTTAACAATACGACATTTAGCCGCTGGCTTAGTTTCGATGCCCCAAGTGGTACGAAAAAGACGCTGACAGTTACCGTTTCGTGGTCTGATTCATCGGGAGTACAGCAGGTTTCAAATTCGACATTCCTTTCAAAACCCTGTACAGGGCAAATTGGCGCCGGCGGTGGAGCAACCCCCTGCCCTTAAGAAGAATTTGGTATATTGGAGTTAATGTCCCAACTAACCAGTATTAAGAATTATGTATTAAGTATTAAGAGCAGAAATACAAAATACATACTACATACTACAAACTACCGTAAATCCGCAGGATTTACTCTGATCGAGCTTTTAGTCGGGTTGGGGCTTTTGGCGGTCACTGTCGGGTCGGCTCTTTTATTTTTGACTTCGGTTTTCCGCGGTTCAAATCAGGCGGCGATTATTACAGAGGTAAAACAAAACGGGCAATCTGTTTTGGATTCACTGGAGCGGCAAATAAGGGATGCTTCCAATGCGCGACAAATGCAAGGATCGGAATTGCCGCAGGGGGCGGTTAACGGGGTTGTATTGACTCTTGCCAGCGCCCGGACACTTTACGCCGCCTGTTTTGCCGGTACTCCCAGCGCCAACGGTTGGATTGGTCTTGCCAACATGCAAACAGGGGTTACCCCGAGCCTTTCAGACTATAAATCTTTGACTAATAATAACAATGTGATTGAGGGAGTTGATATATCTGTTTGCAGTTTTTCAGTGGTTTTGGCAAGCACAGGTAATTCCAGCCCGGCAATAGTTTCTTTAAATTTTACAATTAATCAGGGCGTTTTGGCGCCTTCGAGGCGCGATTTCCTTTCAAATGCGCAATTTCAAACGACGATTTCTTTGAGAAGATATTAAGGTGGGCGCAAGGTGATTGACAATTGATGCAATTTATTCCTAAACTGGATGTATACGGTCTAATGCGAAAAGTTAAAATAAAAAAAAGCGGACAAATTTTAATTCTGGTTCTTCTAGTTGTCGTGGTTGCTCTAGCAGTCGGTCTTTCTGTTGCATCCCGGAACCTGACCAACCTCAAGACTTCCGCCCAGACAGAGCAATCACAAAGAGCATTTGCAGCAGCTGAAGGCGGTATAGAGGATGTGTTGTCCAGGCTTACACAAGTTGCTTCTACAATCCCATCTGGGGGCAGTACGACCCAAAATGTAACTGTTGGTAATCTGACGGCCAATGTGACGGTTACTTCAAGCAATGTTTATCAATTTACAGTTGACCTGGGGACTGTTGGACAAGTTGATCTTCGGGGAGCCAGCGGCCAAATACAGATTGAATGGGCAAACGTGAATGATTCCGTGGAAGCAAACCAGCCGGCGTCTTTGGAAGTTACCCAAGTCTCGCAATCCGGCTCAAATTATAGTCAAACGAGAACTGCCTGGTCCGGAGGAAATTTTGGAGGGAGAAGCGAAAGCGGATTTAGCTCGCCGACCTGTACCCCATCGGCAGCGTTTAAGCTTTGCACAAAGATTCCTCTAGACTCGGGAGCGGTGTCGCTTCGAATTCGTCCATTTTGGGCAAAGAGTACGGTTAAGGTTACAAGCGCCGGTGGAAGTTTGCCTGTACAAACTTATAATCTGGCATCGGTGGCAACTACAGATTCGGGTGTAACACGCAAAGTACAAGTCATCAGGACGGCCTTGCCTACCCTCCCTGCTGCTTTTGATTACGTTTTATTCGCCAATGGTGACATTGCCAAGTGAGCAACGCTTTCGCCTAAGTCTTCTTGAGGAGATTTTTACAAGATGATTGAAAACATGAGCAAGAAAACAAAATTTATTTTATCCTGTGTCGGGATTGGGGCTGTTGTTGTTCCTGTTGTGCTTTTACTTTTGATGTCGGGGCAAACGCGGCAAGTGCCAGAGGTTCCCAAGGCAAAAAGGCCGCTGGACACTAAAAGTTTAGAGAATACAGCAAAAAAAACATTGCCGAATAATATTATTTTGCCTTCTTCTTCATCGCCTTCTGCCCCACCTGCAACAAGCAGCGCCAGGTAAGAAGTAAGATCATGTCTGCCCACATTTTTGGTCTTGATATCGGCCGGTCATTTATTAAGGTCGTGGAGGTAAATGGTGGCGGCAAGCAAAAAACCCTCAAGGCGGTTGGGAGCGTCCAGACCCCCGGCGGCGGAATCCAATCAGAATCAACGGTAGAGCTTGGCAAAGTTTCCGAAGCAATCCGTCAGTGCGCGGAAAATGCTAAGGTTGAAACTGCGGATTGTGTAGTTTCGATCGTTGAATCGCAGGTTGTTTCAAGACTTATCGAGTTGCCAAACTTAACAGATAAGGAGCTGGCGGCGGCGATTAATTGGGAAGCAGAACAATACATCCCGATGCCAATTCGGGACGTCAACTTGCAGTACAAAGTAGTTTCTAGGGGTGAGACGACAGGGAAAATAAGCGTTCTTCTAATCGCCGCCCCAAAAAGGGTGATTGAAAAATATATCAATATCGTCCGCGGGGCAGGATTTAAAGCCGTTGCCTTGGAAACAGAGTCGCTAGCTCTAGCCAGGTCGCTTTGCCAAGCGGGAGATCCGACTACAATTATTGTCTCACTTGGAGCTGCTTCAACGGAGCTGGTGATTGTTTATGGGGGTAACGTTGTTTTTACCAGATCGATTGCTACCGGCGGTATTTCCATGACGCGGGTGATTATGACAGAGTTTAATCTTCCTCAAAACCAAGCCGAAGAATATAAGCAAACATATGGAATTTTAGCCGATAAACTTTCAGGCAAAGTGGCAAATGTCCTCAAGCCGGTTTTGGAAATTCTAACGGCGGAACTGATGAAGGCAATCGAATATACGCACACACATATTGCCGGATCCAGCGTTTCGCGGGTTGTCATTTGCGGAGGCGGCTCATTCTTGCCGGGACTTGCGGAATTTCTGGCGGAGCGAACGAGTCTGGAGGTTTCTCTTGGCGATCCATGGACAGATTTTTCCAAAGAAGGTTTAATTACCAAGTTAACTGGTCAAGGAAGCGTGTACGCCGTCGCTACAGGTCTTGCCTTGAGGACACAGTAAACATAAACTGTAAATATGGCTGACATTAATTTATTGCCGGTTGAAGAAAAATCGGCTGAACAATTTGAAAATTTATATAAGAAACTGATTATTGCCGCCACTATTCTTTTGGTGTTTACGGCTGTTTCAACACTGGCGATTTTGGGCTTTTTTTCGGTACTCTCTTCTCAAAGATCAGAGCTGGTAAGAAGAGTTGAGACAAATTCGGCAACTATTGGCGATTTAAAATCAATTGAGGAGTTGCAAGTAGTTGTTAAGCAAAAGAGCGCAGTTGCCGACAAAATTCTGACAGCCCGCAGTTCTTTAGGTGGTGTTTTCCAAACGCTGGTGCAGTTGGTTCCGCAGGGTGTCTTTTTTACGGATATGAGGTTTTCCGGTTTGAAGGTGGTCATTTCCGGCCGCGCCAAGACATCGGCAGACGTTGCCGGACTTGTCTCCCAACTGGTTTCCAGCCGCGGCAGCCAAATATTTTCTGCCGTATCTGTTGATTCTTTATCGTCTGACGAAGCCGGAATTTATTCTTTCGTTTTGTCGGCCCAACTTATCAAGTAATCATGAAATTACCTGCCCTTCCAAATTTAAAAGCCGGATACAGCGAAAATTTTGGGCGTTTAACCAAAGTTGTGGTTCCAATTGGGGTAATTATTGCCTCGATACTGGTTTTAATTTTTGTCGTTTGGCCAAAGTTTGGTGATGTTTTATCGTTAAGAAGGGTTAATGATGATCTCGGGGCGCGCGCTCAAAAATTAGAGACGAAGGCCCAAAAGCTGGCGGGGTATGATAAAAGTGCGCTTGAGTTGCAGCTTGGCTATTCGGAGGCACTTCTGCCTTCGGACAAAGAAGTTTTTTCGCTGGTCGCGCAGATTGAGAGAGCGGCTTCCACTTCCGGTGTGGTTTTGAATAAGGTTGACGCTTCGCCGGGGAATGTTGGGAATGTGAGCGTGCCAGGAACAACTAACCTACCCCCCGCCAATCTGCCTGGAGCCGTGCAGACGCCGGCAGATGTGGCAGCCGGCAATACCCCCAAAGTTCAAGTTAAGGTTTCACTTTCCTCCGATTACAAATCTTTCCTGCAGTTTTTAAATAATGTTTTTGCTTTCTCAAGGGTTTTGGTGATTCGTGATTTAACGCTTTCGTCGGTCGGCGGTACCGGGCAATCAACCGGGCAAATCAAGACACTGATCACGATTGATGCTTATTACCAGACACTACCTGCGGAATTATCGTCTATAGAAGCGCCGATTGACGATCTAACGCCACCAGAGATTAAAAGGCTGAATCAGGTTAGGGCAAGCGGAACTTCGGGCCCGCCGACTCTTCCGCCGGTTCAAGGCGGCCGAAGCGACTTGTTCGCGCCGTTTTAAGTTTTCTTGGAGTGTTTTTGGCGCCAAGACTCGATTTCCTTGTGGTTTCCGGAAAGCAGGATCTTGGGAACTTTTTGGCCGCGGAACTCCTCGGGGCGGGTGTATTGGGGATATTCAAGGTAGTTATCGGTTGACAGTTTACGGTTGACAGAATGAGAAAAGGATTCGGATTCTAAAGATTTAGGGTTGATAACGCCCGGGACGAGGCGGGTAACGGAGTCGACAATGGCCGCAGCGGCTATTTCGCCGCCGGTTAGGACGAAATCGCCGATTGAGATTACCTCATCGACGTATTTCTCTACTCTGGCGTCTACGCCTTCGTAGTGGCCGCAGACGATAGCGAGATGGGGTTTGGCGCGTAGGTTGTAGGCGGTAGATTGGTTGTAAGTTTTGCCGTATGCGGAAAGCAAAATTGTATATGGTTTTGGCTTGATCGATTCAAGAGCGGCAACGATCGTATCAACTTTCATAATCATGCCTGCCCCCCCGCCGTATGGTTTGTTGTCGACGGTTTTATATTTATTTTGTGCAAAATTTCGCGGGTTGACGAATTTTATGGTGATCTTTTTGGTTCCTTGAGCACGTTTTAAAATGCTTGACGAGAAAATCGAGTCGAAACTTTCGGGAAAAAGAGTAATTATGGTTATTGTCACGCTTCGATAACTTCCAAAGAGCAGAAAACGTTTTCTTTAATGGCGCGGATTTTGAGAAGGTTTTTGATGGATTTGACCATTTTGCCTTCTTTGCCGATGACTTTGGCGATGTCTGTTTTTGGAACAGCTACGGTAAAGTGGACAGCGCCTTCTTCGTTCTTCTTTTCGATTTTAACTTCGTCGATATCGCTAACCAAGGGTTCAATTAGTAGTTTTAAAAGATCTTCCATTATTTAGTTTTTTCCCTCTTTTTTCTCTTCTTTCGGTTTTGGTTGATCTTCGGCTGACGCTTCTTGCGGTTTTTCCTCAGCTTTTGGTTCCTCCGGTTTTGACTCTTGGGTAAGAGTTTGGGCTTGTGGTTGTGGGTTTTGAGCCGGTACGGTTTGAGTCTGATCCTCTTTCTTAACTTTTGGTCCTTCGACTTCGCTCAGGACCTTCGGCTTTTTTGGCCTGTCGAGAGTGCCTTTTTCAATAAGAAGAGCAACGGCAGGGGTGATGACTGCGCCTTTTTTGACCCAGGCCTCAATTTTATCTTTTTCGATACGTAGTTTTTCGACAGCATTTGATGTTGGATTATAGAAACCTAAAATTTCCAAAAATTTACCGTCCCGTTTTGAATGGGTCTCTGAAGCAACTATCCGGTATGCTATTTGATTTTTCTTGCCAGTTACGGCAAGACGAATTTTTACTGACATGAAGAGTTATTATGCCAAACTTTTGGATTTTAGTCTAGCCCGCGCCTCGCCTTGCGGCTTTAGGCGCGAGGCGGGCTATGGCGTTTTCGGCGGCATTTTGGGCTGCCGTCTGTTTATTTTTGCCAAGGCCGGAGCCTAGGAGCTCTTCTTTTTTATAAACCCCCACTTCGAAATTGCGGTCGTGGTCTGGCCCCCAGGTTTTTATCAGTTTGTAAGTGGGTGAAACGTGGTATTTTCTTTGCAGGATCTCCTGAAGCTTGGATTTATTGTCGGTTGCGGCGGCATCGGCCAGCTTTTTCCAATTGGAGAGGATATTTCTTTCAATAAACTTTTGAGCCTCGTTTATCCCTTGATCTAAAAAGATGGCACCGATTAGTGACTCAAAAGTATTGGCCAGAATTGTTCGCGACTGGCGCCCACCAGATTCTTCTTCCCCTTTGGCGAGAGATAGATATTTGCTAAGAGAAAGATTTTGGGAAAGAGAGGCTAAGGTTTCCGTGCGCACGAGTGACGCCCTAATTTGGGTCAGTTCGCCCTCGGTGCTTTTTGGGAGTTCCTTGAACAAAAATTTGGAAACTATAAGCGAAAGAACCGAATCGCCTAAAAATTCCAGGCGTTCATTGGAATCGCCCTTAAAATCTTTATGCTCGTTGAGGTAAGAGCGGTGAATGAAGGCGGTTGCCAGAAGGTTTTGGTTTTTGAACTGAATTTGGATCTGTTTCTCAAGATCGGCAAGAGTTTTAGGCTTGATCTGCGTTTTCATATAAGAAGTTGGCAATGTCCACCACCTTTAAAAATTTTGAATAGGCGCTTTGGGGGATTTCTATTTCGTATTTTTGCTCGAGAATGGCAATTACATCCTCAAGATCGAGTTCTGAGATGTTTAAATCTTCTTCCAGCAAAGATTCCTCTTCGATGTCTTCCTCTTCTAAGCCGAATTGTGCGGCGATAATTTTTCTGACGTCTTCAAAATAATCAATAAGCATATTATTTAAGGAAACTTCTCGACTCGTTCTGCAATGCAGAACTCACTCGAAGAATATTGTTCGAGTTTATCGAGAACTTTCCTTTTTATTTCCTTTCTTTATTATAGAACCTAAAACTCCGTTGACAAAAGAGGCGGAAGATTTACCTCCGTATTCTTTGGCAATCTCCACTGCCTCGTCAATAATTACTTTGTAAGGTTCCTTTTTTTCATATTCGAGTTCGTATATAGCAAGCTCTAAAATTGCCAGGTCGATGGGAGCAATTTGTTCTATGGGCCAAGCGGGGGCGTTTTTGGCAATTAGTTTATCGATATCTTTTTTCTTTGCTAATACTTTTGTGGAGAGAGTTAACGAGCTTGGTTTTCCCCCAGCAAAACTATTTGCAAACAAACCTTTTACCGCCGCAACGCGGACTAGGTGTCTTGGATCACTCCTTTTTTTCATCGACCGATGCTTTATTTTTACCTTTAGCGTAATACCCACAGCTTGGGCAGGCCCGATGCGGAAACCTTAGGCCTTTGCAGTTTGGACAAGTTATCAGGCTTGGCAGGCGCAAGGAAATTGCCGCTTTTCTGGTGCGGGTTCGCGATTTGGCGTGTTTCTTTTTAGGAAGCGGTGTCATGCTTTAAGTTTACAAGTAACAAGTGGTAAGTGACAAGCCATGCTACTAAAAAACAGCGGAGCTGTTTGGTTCTTGCGATGATATCTTTGATTAGGATTTATGTCAAGTAAACTAATTTGGCTGGACGTAGTCGGACTGGATGGAGCTGATTTTTTCTTGAAGAGCAGGAAAGGTTTTGAGAGTCGGATCTTTCTTGATGACGGTGTCTGCTTCACTCTGAGCTTTTGCCAAAGTTTGGGCGTCGGAAAGATCGGCGATTTTGAGGTTTATAAAACCCGATTGCTTAAGGCCGAAGATTTCGCCGGCTCCGCGCATTTTTAAATCTATTTCGGCAAGTTCGAAACCAACGTGGACTTTTTCCATGGATTTTAGGCGGCGGATGGAATTTTCGGCGCGAGAATCCGTAAATAGCAGGCAATAAGATTGGTGTTTTCCCCTGCCGACTCGACCGCGGAGTTGGTGAAGTTGGGCAAGACCGAAGCGGTCGGCCGATTCAATCATCATAATAGTGGCGTTGGGAACATCGATACCGACTTCAACAACCGGTGTCGTAACTAAAATGTTGATCTTATTCTTCTTAAAATCGGTGATGATTTTTTCTTTCTCTTTGGATTTTAGGCGGCCATGCAAAAGGCCAAGTTTGATTTTCTTAGCAAATTTTGTTTTGAGCTTTTCAAATTCGATCGTTGCCGATTTTACAGAAGCCATGGTTTCGGAAGGTTCTACAAACGGGGTAAGGATAAAGGCTTGCCGGCCTTCTTCGACTTGCTTTTCGATGAATTTGTAAGCATCTGCTCTTTTGAAATTGGGAACGACATGGGTGGAAATTTTTTGACGGCCGAGGGGCATTTCATCCAGAACCGAAAGGTCGAGATCTCGGTAAAGAGTTAGCGCGAGGGTTCTTGGAATAGGTGTTGCCGTCATGGTGAGAAAATGCGGGGTGAAGTTTTTGGTTTGGTCTTGGAAAAGTTTGGCGCGCTGGGCAACGCCGAAACGGTGCTGTTCGTCGACAATTATTAGGCCAACTTGGCGCTTTGGCTTGAAAGTTGTCAAAAGCGCGTGGGTGCCGCAAGTAACATCACCGGCAATTTTTCTGCTTCCGGTCCAGATGCCGATTTTGATCCCGAGTGGAGAAAGAATCGTATCGAGAGTTTTTTGATGTTGAAAAGCCAGAATTTCTGTCGGCGCGGCAAATAAAACCTCAAAGCCTGTCAAGGTAGTTGTGTAGGCGGCAATGGCAGCGACAACTGTTTTGCCGGAACCGACGTCCCCTTCCAGGAGTCTGTTTTGCGGAGTGGTGCGGGAAAGATCGGCAAGAATTTGGTTCGTTGCTTTTGTTTGGGCGGCAGTTAGGGTGAAGGGCAAACTCTTAATGAGCTGATCAACTTTCGTCTTGTCGGTTTTAATGGCAGGTGCGGTTTTGGCGCTTTGCCAATCGCGCTTACGGAGAGTCGACGCCAGCTGAATTAAAAATAGTTCATCAAAGGCCAGACGCGATCGGGCCGCTTCAATCTCCTCCCACTTTTTGGGGAAATGGATTTTGGAAAGGGCAAAATCTAAATTAATCAGTTTTTGACGAGACATGATATCTTTGGGCAAAAAATCTTTTTGGGTTTTTAAATACTGAGGCAGAATTTGGGCAATTTTTCCGCGAAGCCATTTGCTCGAGACGCCTTCGGTTTCCGGATAGATTGGGACAAGTCTTCCGGTATGTAAAGTTTGCTCGCCGACTACGGGAGACTGGGGACGGATTATTTCGTAAGCCGGCGACATTAACTTTGGGCGCGGGCCGGAAGTGTCGACTTTACCAGACAGCGAGATCGGAGTGCCGGCCTTGAGGTTTTTGGTTAAATACGGTTGGTTAAACCAGATGACGTCGACGACGCCAGAAGGGTCGGCAACTTGAGCGGTCGTTATAAATTTGCCAAAGCGGGTTCTAATATTTTTGATTTGCCAGATTACACCTTGGATGCTCAACTTTTCGCCGGGTTTAACATCGCGGATTTCTTCAACTTTGGAAAAATCGTCGTAGCGAAAGGGAAAATGGTAGATTAAATCCTCGACGGTTTCAATGCCGAGACGTTTTAATTTGAGTTTGTAAAAAGTGCCGACTCCGGGAAGGTCGGCTACTTTAGTTTGGGAATCCACGTTATCTGGCAGCGTAAAGATAGATTGCAACTTGGCCAACGATAAAACTTAAGCCGGCCAAAACGATTAAGGCTTTCCAAAAGTTTTTGAGATAGCGTTTCTTTAAAAATTTCATTGCAGGATGATTTTAACAAATTTGTGTTTGCCGACGCGCAAGACTTGATTGTTTGTGAATTCGATTTCGGATTCGTCGATAACTTGGCCGTCCACCTCAACGGCGCCGCTTGCTATTAGCCGTTTGGCTTCGGATTTGCTGGGTGCCAGGTTATTTTCAACCAGAAAATCCACCAGCTCAACACTCGGCTCTTTGACCTTGATTTCGGGAATTGACTGACTGACTCCCCCTTTTTGAAAAAGTTGTTCAAATTCGCTTTGAGCCATTTTTGCTTCTTTTTCGCCGTGATAAATTTTGACAATTTCAAAAGCTAATTTCTTTTTGGCATCCATCGGCTTCAAATCTTCTTTGGGGAGATTGGTGAGATTTGTCCTGTATGATTCGATTTCGGTGTCGGCAATAGCCATGATTTTGCCAAACATATCAGTGGCCGAGTCGTCGAGCCAAATGCAGTTGCCGGAAGATTTGCTCATTGGTTTGCCGTCGGTGCCATTTATAAGCGGAGTTATCAGCACATACTTTTCGCGGTTTTTCATTTTCTTTTGTAGCTCGCGGCCGATTAACATATTGAAGGTTTGGTCAGTGCCGCCAATTTCTAAATCGACATCCATGGCAACAGAATCGTAACCTTGCAAGAGCGGGTATAGGGTTTCCTTAGTTGAAACCATGTCGCCAGCATCGTTTCTTCTTTGGAACATATCACGCTTTATCAACTGGAAAGCTGAAATATAGGAAGCAATTTCTAAAATGTCGGCCAGATTTAATTTCAGAAGCCAGTCGCCGTTTTGTTTTATTTGCACTTTGGAAAAGTCGATAACTTTGCCGGCTTGTTCCTTCCAAGTTTTAATATTTTCGTCGATTTCTTCCTTAGTGATTTTGGCACGGGCTTGGGCGCGCTGGCTCGGGTCTCCGGCCAAAACCGTGCCGGTGCCAAACAGAAGAATTGCTTCATGGCCGGCTAAGGCAAACTCATTTAATTTTCTAAGCGGAATTGTGTGGCCTAAGTGTAGGCGCGGACCGGTTGCGTCAACGCCCAAGTAAACGCGAATTTTTTTGTGCGCCATAATTTTTTCCAGCCCTTCTTTTGTTGGAAGAACCTGTTCCACCCCGCGCGTTAAAAGTTCGTCTACTTTATCCATACAAAAGAATCTTACACGAGAGGGAATTCTGGTGCAAACAGGGTTTAGGGATTAACCTGTGGTTTGGGGAAGTGCGGAGTGCTCCAGATTGCCTCAAGTGCCCGCTGTTTGTAATTGGGGTATTCTTCTAAGGGGATATCTTTCATACCGCTAGGGACGATTGGTTGTGATGCATTTTTTTGGACGTAGCGGATTCTGAAAATTCCTTCATGATTCAGAACGACTAATTCATGAATTCTTGAAAAATACCCTGTGCTGCTACCCTCGACTTCTTCTTTAGCTATTACGATGCCTGCCCTTCTTTGCGGACTGGAATGTCCTACTTCGTCAACGTAAGCGCCATCTTCCAGATATCCCGGCAGGACCGAAAATGCTTCCCTCAGAATTTCTATGAGGAATGACTTAATTGCCGCGCCTTTTACTTGGGCTTCTGTTGGTTGGGGAGGTTCTCCCCTGGGCATAGTCTTGACTGATTCTTGAGTCATGTAGAGGGCAGACCTTTCTATAGATGATATTACTCATAATATTTATTGTCAAACGTTTAAACTTTAAGGTATCATTACCGTTAGGTTTCAATGAAGTTTTCGCAGTATCGACCCGGCGCGCGCCGGTTTTCTTCCAGAATATCGAGGCTTCCGGTTAGGTCTCACCCCAACCATCCCTTTTTGCGAGAGTCGGGTTTTAACAGACGCCGCTTTTGGATAAGATTCCTGGGGCTTTTTTCGACAGTTACTTTTTTCTCTTTGATCGGGCTGATGATTTTAACGATCTTTGCCTTCGTAATCTTTGCCCGCGACCTGCCTTCCCCGTATAAATTAACGGCGCGTGATTCTTTGCTTTCGACAAAAATTTACGATAGGAACAACAAGCTGCTTTACGATATTTACGGCGACAAAAACCGGGCGCTTGTTAATTGGGGCGCCTTACCGCCGTACGTAAAAGAGGCAACAATTTCCATAGAGGACAAGAATTTTTACAAGCATAGCGGTTTTTCTATTTTTGGCATTTTGCGCTCCGTTTTAAATATCGTGGTATTTAGAAAAGTTGAAGGTGGTTCCACAATTACCCAGCAGGTTGTTAAAAATACTTTGCTTTCTTCAGAACGAACCTTAACTCGTAAAGTTAAAGAATTTATCCTGGCAATCCAGGTCGAGCGCAAGTACACCAAGGACGAAATTTTGCAAATTTATTTAAATGAGGTGCCCTATGGCGGTACGTCCTGGGGAATTGAAGCGGCGGCCCAAACTTATTTTGGGAAGGAGGCAAAAGATTTAGCGCTTTCCGAGGCGGCGATTTTGGCGGGGATGCCGCAATCCCCTTCTTATTATTCTCCTTACGGGACAAATCCCAAAGCATACATCTTGAGGGCAGATGACGTTGCCCGCCGAATGCGCGAAGACGGTTATATAACCCGTGAAGCGGAAGAGGGATTGAAACGGGATATTCCCAACGTCAAGTTTGTTAATAATGACCGCGGAATTCGTGCCCCCCATTTTGTTTTTTACGTCAAAGATATTTTGGTTCAAAGATACGGCGAAAAATTTGTCGAGCAAGGCGGGCTTAAGGTAAGAACGACACTGGATTTGGACTTGCAGGATAAAGTCCAGAAAATAGTGGCCGAGGAGATCGGCAAACTTTCTGACCTTAAAGTCGGTAACGGTTCCGCCGTGGTGATGAATCCAAAAACCGGAGAAATTTTATCGATGGTTGGTTCCAAGGATTATTTTGCCAAAGACTACGACGGCCAGGTTAATGTGGCGATGTCGCTGAGGCAGCCGGGTTCGGCCCTGAAGCCATTTACCTACGCCACGGCTTTTAAAGCCGGTTACACTCCGGCCACGGTTCTTTTAGATGTGCCCACAGAGTTTCCGGGTGGAGCCAACCTGCCTATGTATAAACCTCTTAATTACGACGGAAAATTCCGGGGGCCAATCCAGATAAGGTTTGCGCTTGGAAATTCGATTAACATTCCGGCTGTCAAAATGACGGCTCTGGTGGGCGTCAAAAACATGCTGAGGACGGCATACGAAGCGGGTCTGAAAAGTTTGGAGCCGACTGACGACAACTTAAAACGCTTTGGCCTCTCGGTAACTCTGGGCGGCGGTGAGGTGAGGCTGCTGGAATTGACCAACGGTTACGCTACACTGGCCTCTAGCGGAACTTATCACGATCCGCTGTCGATTCTTAAAGTTGAGGACAGGAGCGGCAAAGTTCTGGAAGAGGTTAAAGATGAAAAAGACGTAAGAGGCCGCGACGTTTTGGGACGCGATATCACCTTTATAATTTCCCACATACTTTCCGACAATAATGCGCGCGCCGATGTTTTTGGGTTGGGGTCTGGTCTTGTTATTGGCGGGAAAACGGTTGCCGTTAAAACCGGGACGACGGACGACAAACGCGATAACTGGGCTGTTGGCTACACACCAACAGTTGTAGTTGGTGTGTGGGTTGGCAATAATGATAATTCGCCGATGAACCCAAAGATTGCTTCGGGGGTAACCGGCGCGACGCCAATTTGGAATAGGATTATGAGTGAGGTCTTAGCGCAAAAAGGCGGCGAAACTTTCCAAAAACCGGACAACGTGACGGCGCTGGAAATTGATTCTTTGGGCGGCGGTTTGCCTTGCCGGGATTTGCCAAAGAGAAGCGAATATTTTATCCGTGGGACAGAGCCGACGCGCGACTGTTTGGTTGAAAAAACTCTAAACGGTCAGGACTTCTATGTGTTTTCCGAGTTTGACCCGGTTTCGACAGATGGTAAAAACAGGTGGCAAGACGGAATCAATGTATGGGCGCAGACGCAAGACGCGCGCTATCGCCCGCCTGCCGATTTGGTAAATTCACTTTCACAGCCTGGCAGTGATCTTAATGTGAAGATCACCAACCTTGAGGATCGAAAGCAGGTTGACAAAACGGTTAATGTTACGGCGAAAGTGACAACTGGCGCCAAAATTACCAAGGCCGAGTTTTATGTCGGGGATGCAAAAGGAGATTATCATGACGCCAACGATGTTAAAAATGATTCAAGCGGAACGTATAGTTTCAGTTACGATTTCGGCAGCGCAAGTGGGCATAGGAAACTTAAGGTAAAGGCGTATAACGATGCGGGAAAAAATAATAGCGCGGAGGTAGAAGTTTCGGTCGGGCAACCCTATTAAGCGTTTACTGCTTAGGTTTTTTTGGCGTGGAGTTTGTTGGTTCTGGCCGGTCAAACTCGATACCTCGTTTCTCAAGATGAGTTCTAACAGTCCAGCCCAAATATCGGTAAAATTGTTCACAACTGCCCTGAGACGTAATGGGATGGGTTATTCTTTGCCAAAATGAGCGTTCGTTTCCCATGAAGGTCAAGTTTACTTTGATTCCGGTACAAAATCTAGCGCCAGAGAATTGATACAGTACCTCTTGCCCGTAGTTTCTTTGGGGCCGTCGTCGAAAACGTGGCCCAGGTGCGCACCGCAGTTAGCACACTGGACTTCGGTTCTTTTCATGCCAAGCGAGGTGTCTTTTTCAAACTTTAAGTGTTTGGCGTTGACCGGGTCGTCGAAACTCGGCCAGCCGGTGCCGCTATCAAATTTGGCGTCGGACGAGAAAAGTTCTTGCCCGCAGACGACACATTTGTACATTCCGGGCTGGTGATTGTCGGCATATTTTCCGCTAAACGGCGGCTCGGTACCTTTCAAAAAGCAGACATTGTATTGTTCTTGCGAAAGCTTTTTCTTAAGCTCGTTGATTGATGTTTTGCTAGCCATTATTACCCCGGCGGCGATTTGGTAAGTTTTATCGGGGCTGTTTTTCCCCGTGTCGATAACCAGGTAATAGTCGTCTTTGGCTATTTCGCCATGTTTTTCGAAAGCGTCTTCAAGTTCCCCGTTTGTTCCGCGGTAGACTCCTTCTATTTGTGGTCGCTCCTCTACCCTCCTTGCCAGTACCTGGCGCGGTGCATCTAAAAAGATGGTGATCAGTTTATAGTTTTGGCCGGTCAGGTCACTTTTGATTTTGGCTATTCTTGGGGGAACCATGTTGGTATCGACAACTGCCGATTTGCCGGATGTAATTGCTACTTTAATTTGTTCGTCACGGATTTTTTCAACCTGCCTCACAAAATCCTCAGAAAACGGGATGTTTTTATCAAAGAGTGTTTGCCTTATAACGTCAGGAGAAATTAAAGTTAGGCTGAAGGTTTCTATCAGCTTGGCGGTCAAGGTTGTTTTGCCAGAACCCTGGAAACCGGCAAGTAAAATTAAAAGCGGTTGTTTCATTTTTTAATTATAATAAATTAGTGAGGACGAGCCATATTGCCTATTTTAAAACAGCTGACCCGAAGATTTACAAGTTGGCCCTGACCATAAAGCTTGAGCCAATTGAGAAAAGTCAGGACCATTTTTATCATCTGTGTCGCGAAATTGTCGGCCAGCAGCTTTCGGGCAAGGTGGCCAGGGTGATATTTTCTCGGTTTATTGATCTTTTTCCAAATGGGGTTATTGATCCCAAGAAGGTTTTGAAACTTTCTGATAAGCAGATTAGGGCTTGCGGTATGTCCAGTTCCAAAGTGGCATTTATTAAAGATCTGGCGGCCAAAGTTGTGAGCGGCGATGTTGATTTGGTGAGAATTGATGATTTGACTGACGCGGAAGTAGTCAAACATCTGACTTCTGTTCATGGAATCGGTCCATGGACAGCAGAAATGTTTTTGATCTTTGCTTTGGGTCGGCCGGACGTATTTTCTAGTGGTGACCTTGGACTGACAAAAGCTGTGGAGAAAATGTATGGGGTTAAAAGTCCTTCTAGGAAAGATTTGGGAAAGATTTCGGAAAAGTGGTCGCCATACCGCAGTTATGCTTCGAGGTTGCTTTGGAAAAGTCTAGATAACGAGTAGTGAACGGGCGGAATTATTGGGGACTATCTACGTGAACAACGCGCAGTTTAAGAGGACCGGCATTGTCCGTTTCGACTTGAAACTCAAAGCTCTCGCCGTCAGTCAATCTCTTGAGAGGTTCTCTAACGCTATTGCCCTTGATGAGTCTTTCAACAATTGAAACCGACCCTTCGCACTTTAAGACAATTAGATCCCGTTGGTCTGGTGCACGATTATCTTCGATAAGTTCTCCGCGCCCCGGAGCGACATAGCCTGTAGGGGTCCACTCTTTTTCGTCTGGTCTTTGGATAAATGTTTCTAATGGTATTTTGTTTATTATTTTAGATCCTTTGGATTTTTTTTGAAAGTTTTTCAAAACGGCAATTTGCTTTGGGTGCCGAAAGTCATGCGGAGGTAAATGGCGCGGGTGACGTCTACATCCCTTTTACAGTAATCGCAAATATCTTTAATTCTGCCGTTTTTGTAAGCTTGCCAGACGTCTTTGCCTTCCATCCCCCCATCTTTACTGCTTGGAATTCCAAGAGCTTTGGCCAGAGTATCCAGATTGACCGATGGTTCGCGCGCCCATTTGCGCCATTCCCACATGATGTCGAAGATGGGGTCGCTGCGGTAACGCGCAAAGCTTAAGTTTTTGGTGGGTATAACATTTTGGACTGTGGAGCGTTGATAGATAAAGCGCAGGTCGAAATCCATGTTGTTAAAACCGATAAATAAACTTACACCTTTGGCAATTTTCCAGAAATCTTTTAGAATTTGTTTTTCGTCGCCTTGCAGTACTTCGACTGATTTGTCGTCAACGGCATAGCCAATGCAGATTATTTGGCCAAAGGCGCCGTCAAAGCTGGTGGCTCTCAGATATTCTTCAAACTTTTCTGTAGTCTTTTTACCGTCGGCAAGTTTTTTAGCATGAATTTCTTTCAAAATAGCATGCTGCGCTTCCTGTGCTGGGATGGTCTCGATGTCAAAGAACAAATTCATGACTAGTTTTTAAGATTGTACTATAATTTTGCTGTGACACTCGAGCACGAAGATTTTAGGAAACTGCCCGACGTTACTTCCGCGCTTGGTCGATGGTATTCTTTGCCTCCGCAAATTAGACATCGATTGGAAGCCGATGGCATAAGGCGATATGAGCAAGATGTTGCGTATTTAGAGTCGATCGGTAGAAATTTTGAAGATTTACCAGTTGGAACTATTTTGCCTTCTGGGAATAAAGTGATTGAGGATGAAGAGGGCAGAAGAATCCGTCGAGCTCCCGTGTCGGATTATCTCCCGATAGCGAATAATAACTAAATCAGCCTACCGTAGGCTTGTCCCATAATTCTTCCAATGGTATAGGCGGTTTGTCGACCAGACGAAAATAGATATTTAGAACTCTTGCGATATCTTTTGGAATGTTGGGCCCGTATATTTGCCTCATCCAGCTTTGAATTCCAAGGACACTTTTGTAATGTTGTCTGGGGTCGCCAGACTCTATCATTTGATAGATTCTATTTAGGAATTCTCCTGCCCTCTCATCCTCAATCCGGACTGTTCCATCTTGAATGGTAACACCAAGATAATCGACGCTCCCCTCGTACGATTTAACCCAGCTTAGAGGGAAACCAAAACTGGTGGCGACTCTTCGCACTTGGGCTTCAAGTTCTTTGGCGTCGAATTCGCTTTTGGCCGAAAAACAAATGTTGTCGCTATAGCGAGTTATGGATTCGATTCCCAGCGGACGGGCCACTAGATCCATGTGTCTATCCATTTGGGCAACTATCATGTTGAAAACATATGGAGTAGTTGCGCAGCCCTGTGGAGCTCGACCCTCAAAAGTTAAAAGGTCGAGCATTAGGTTAAGGACTTTTTCGTCCCTAAAGCGCTTGTCGTAAAGTGGAAGCCAGTGTGCAATTTTTGCTCTGGTTGCGTGGTCAAAAGCGTTTTGCAGATCGCAGACAAGGGCGTATGGTTTGTCTATGTGAGGTTCAACTGCGCTTTTAACATTGCGGCCTGTATAGCAATAATCTTCCCCTTGCGACAGATTATGGAAAATCCAGTTAGCCAGTTGATGCTGAATATATCCTAAAGGTGCGGCAGCAGGAACTATCTGCCTTTTTCCTCCGCTTTTCTTTTGTCTGTCGAACGGTACCCAAAACCATAGATCTTGGCGAATTGGGATCAATGTCTCTAAATGATCGAAATAAACATCAGCTTCCTGGTCATCCTCTGGCTTTGTGATTTCCCACAGTTTTTGAACTGCGGATGGTTGGGGTAATTCTCTTCGCTCCTTTAGCATATTCGATCTTGCAGGGAATGTATTTTACCATTTTGAGCTAATGTGTTTCTTAAAATGGGAACTTGGTCTAGAATTGTGAGAAAAGTCGAGGCGGGGGTATAAAAAACAACCCATCAGGACATGCCAAAATGGGTTGTTTTAAATTCGAGAATTGGAACGAGTATTAGTTGTTTTGCTCGTGGTTATCATGATTGTCATGATCACCATTGTTTTCTGCAACTAAGGTTCCCGTTATATCGCCAACATTGCCAGTAACGGCGTTTATCCAGCTACCATTGTGCTCGGTCACGTATTTCCAACCCCACCATGCGTAGTCAAAGCCGTAGCCGGTATTAAAATATTGAGCCAACCAGCTAACACGACCTGGGCAATTGCCTAGTACATCACAGGCGTAATCAAATTTTCCGACATCGCCGTGAGTTTTCCATGTTGGAGTGCTCTTTAGGGTTCCAGTGATTATCCCCCTGTATCCCCCATTCATGTCGCCTTCGATTCCTGCGGCAACGGTGCCAGTGTTATTTGGGCTGGCGCCGGCAAAGGTTACAAAGCCGCCGTCGTATTTAACAACGGCGCAATAGGTGTTGGCTGTCGTTGTTTTGTAAACGACGATTTTTCTTTGGTATTGATCCAGTGCCCAGTAGTTGCCGCCAACGCCAGAATCGGCGTCGTTTTTAACTTGTTGCTCGACGCTTATAATTGGTGCACCAACAGTAGTTGGACACTTAGATTTTTGAAGCTCGGCGCCGCCGAAAGAATTATCGGCGTAGGCTAGAGCCGGGGCAAAAAGTGATCCTAAAACGACTGCGACAAAAGAAAATGTAGATAGTAATTTTTTCATTTATTCACCTCCTTTGCTGAAGTGATTTTGTAGATTGCTGGGGTTGGGCATTACGAGGTATGAGGACACCGTAAAATTGGCCAAGAAGTCAACCGTTTGACAGGAGCTATTTTTTTAATCCATCGGCTCTGAGGATATTGATGGAGATTTAGCAGGCCTTTAGATTCCTAATATTTTTAGTACGATGATTGTTGCAATTATAGATCCGGTTTGGATCAAAAATAGATCAGCTAAGCCGTGAATTATCATTGGGACTAGTATATTGTTTTTGTATTGATAGTAGATGCTAAGAATAACAGCAAATAAGAAGATAAAAATGGACCCAAAAACTAAAGGGTGCATTAAGGTAAAGGCTAGCGAACTTATAATAACTGCTAAAATTAATCCTAATTTATTCCTTAAAACCCTAAACAAAATTACTCGAAACATCAATTCTTCGTATACCGCGATAACTAGAAGTGCAAGCGGAATGGTTACTAGATAAAATTTAGGGGTTGTGAGACCTAGCTGGTTAGCCGGTAACATAAGACCTAAAATTGGATGAGGGGAGTTTTTAATTGTATCAATATACCCAGGTCCCCATTGTTGAATGTTGCTTGGAACAATTAATAGTCCTAACCCATATATAAGCCCACTTACGAAAGTTAATAAAACAGAAAGAATGAGGGTATGTTTAACGACGGTTATAAAGCCTAAAGAGGTTAGTTGTCTTTTAAACTTAGAAAAGTCTTTGTCATAGAAATATTTTATAACGAGAAAAAAAGAAAAAGGGAATATAATTATCTCACCTAGAAGTACGACAAGATCTATAAGGTCTTTGTATTTTTGGTCTTCTCCGAAGGTAGCTAAGATAAAGATGAGAAAGATAGCCGAGAGAAGCAATGTCGGATAAATAAGTATTTTTATTGAATTTAGGACGAGAGCTTTAAACGGTTTTTGAGGTAAAAGAGATATGAACTGCGAAGAATTATCCTCACCGAATAATTTATGAAGGATTTGCATTGGCTACTTCAATTTAGCACAAATTTAAGGAGCTATTTCTTTTTTGATCCACCTGTTTTTGAGGGCGTCGATGGAGAGAGTCGAGAGCAAAAAACCGAGGGTTGGGACAATGGCACTTAAATACGGGCGGTCGACTTTGATAATCAGAAAGAAGATCAAGACTACCGCGTAAGATGCCGCGGCGACGGCGATTTTGCGCGTCCAGCTGGTTTCCCAAGTTTTATCGCGTTCGACCCGGGCGTTTCTGGTTTTGATTTTTTGAATTTCTGCTTTTAACTTTTCTAATTCGGTCATTTGGTTTGATTATATCAATTGCCTTTTGTATTATCACAGTTGTGATACTTACTAAGGTTACTCCGTTTACGGAAGATGAGATTAAACGTCTGCGCCAACAATATAATGCTTATATAAAAACCGTAATCGATATAGATAAGAAAATCTGCTCGGCCGGTGCCAGAATGCACTTCGAGGAAGAGAAGATTCTTTTAGATCAAGGATCAAGGCAGAGTAGTCTTTGGGGTGGGGGCATCGATCTAGAAACGCTCACTATTGATACTAATTCGATGATTAATTTAAGGCCAAATGACAATAACCGAAGTAACGAAATTCAAGATCCCGAAATTAGAAAAAGGTTTGAGGAGCTGTCGACGCTTTTTTTTAAAGCATTGTATTAGCTGATATAATTTTGGTAGAACCTTATATGGATAAGATTGCCTTACTTTCTCTTTCTAACGACTTAAAGCGAATTTGTCTTTCTATTCAAAGAGGATCTTTTGATGCTGCAGAGGAATTTAACAAAGAAGCCAGAAGGTGGCTTTTGGAATCTTTGAAGACCAAAAACACGAATATTTCCGAATTACTTAAGAAAGTTGATCGATCTCTGAAAAAGAAAAACGATTTAGTAAAAGCGGAAGATTGCTTAATGTATAGCGTACTGCTCCAGAACCGAGCAATGGTTCTTAAATCTTCACGTTGAAGATTACTTCGCCTTTTTGATTTCTTTGATATCTTCTGCGAGTTCTTGTTTAATTTCGCAATTGGCCCCGTTCGGCCCTTACTTGTCTGTGTAGGCGTACAGATAGAGTTTCCGATCTAAGGGAGAATAGGGTTCCCATTTCTACGATGTTTGAGGTGATATTGGTAATTGTTGTGGTTGTTTGGACTGTGTGGTTGTTGTCGAAAACGATGGCAGCGGCAATGCCCGTTGCCAGAACGGCAAACGTACCAAGAGCTGCCCAGGCAGCCCTTTTTCTGTTTATTTCCTACTTCTTAAGCCGGAATAGAGCTCGGAGTCTGTCAGGCCTCTTATTTCCGCAATCTCATCATAAGGAACACTTGCTTCTTTGGCCATTTCAGGACTAAATTATATGGCAAAAGTCCTGATAAGTCCAATCATTTTCTAATATGGGCTTTCAGGGTTTTTATGAGTTCAATTTGAATGGTGTCGCGGATTTTTTCAACTTCTTCTTGGGTTGGCGTGCCGTCGGGTTTTTGGTAGGTTAGGCGCAGAGTTATGGATTTCTTGTCCGAACCTAGTTTTTCATCATGGTAGATATCGATAATTTCCACGAGTTTTATCAGAGGCGAGCCGGCTTTTTTAATCTCCTTGATAATATCGGCGACGAGAGTTTCTTTGTCAAAGATTGCGGAAATGTCTTCAATTTGCGGCGGGTATTTGGGGATGGCATGATAGGATTTGGCGGTAGGTTGTAGGTTGTAGGTTGTACTTAGATTAATCTCACAAGCGGCGACGGGACTGTCAATACCAAAATGATCGGTTATTGATGGATTAAGAATGCCGAGCATGCCTACGACTTTGTTTTCTACTTTGATCTGCGCCGATTGATCGTCTAAAAAGATATTGCTTCGCTTGGCTCGCGATGACAGAAAAGAAGGGGTTAGGTTGAGGATTTCGAAAACGTTTTCGACAACGCCTTTTATTTGATAAAAGTCGCTGTTTTGCAAAATTATTCCTAGATGCAGATCCTGGATTGGTAGATTGTTACCTTTTTTGATGCCCCCCGTCGCTGAAGCTTTGGGGGGTAAATAGGTTTTGGCAATCTCGAAAAGTTTAATGTCGGATCGAAGATTTTGGTTTTGGGCAACAACCGACGCGAGAGAAACTAAAGTTGACGGGCGCATGAACTGCCATTCTTGCGACAAGGGATTTGCCAGTTCGACTGAGTTTTGCTCTTTGAAGCCGGTTAAGGCTAAGAATTCTTTAGAGATAATCGAATAGGAAATTATTTCGGTTAAGCCCAAGGATTTTAGAGATTCTTTGAGTGAAATAACTTTGGCAAGATCACTTTCTGCTTCGTTTTTAATTTCTCCCTCCGGAAGTTTACTTGGCAGACGGTGGTATCCGTAGATTCTGGCAATTTCTTCGATTAAATCTTCTTGAGTTGCCATATCGTTTGTCCTCCAGCTTGGAGATGTTGCCGTTATGGTTTGGGCAGATGCTTGGACACCAAACCCAAGGAGGGAAAGGATTTTGGTCGCCCTGGCGGGTTCCAGAGATATGCCAAGATAGTCTTGCAGTCTTTGCAAAGATAGGTGAATGGTTTTGGGTTTAGGCGGGTTTGGGAAAATATCAATTAGCTCGGATGCGATTTTGGCTCCGGCGTTTTTTTTGGCCAGATAAACGGCGCGGGAAAGAGCCGGCAAAATGCCTTCCAAGTCTATCCCCTTTTCAAAACGGGCGGCAGCATCGGTGCGAAAAGCTAGGGCTTGAGTTGTTTTGCGGATGCGGATCGGATTGTAAGCCTGCACGAAGATTAAAACACGTTTGGTGCGCGTGGAGATTTGCGAATTTTCCCCGCCCATGATGCCGCAAAGGTCGATTAACCTTTCGGAGTCTTCGATGACGATTGTACCTTTGGGAAGTGCGCGGGTTTGGCCGTCTAGGGTTTTTATTTTCTCGCCTTGGCGAGACTGGCGCAGAGCCATTTTGGTGCCTTTAATTTTGTCAAAATCAAACGTGTGCATCGGCTGGCCAAGTTCCAGCATTATGTAATTAGAAATATCAACGATGTTGTTGATGGCGCGGATGCCGGAAGCTTCTAAGCGGTTTTTAATTTCCGCCGGCGAAGGTTTGATTTTGACGTTATCCAAGATAATGGCGGTAAAGCGCGGGCAAAGAGATTTATCTTTGATTAAAACGTCGAGCGTGAGAATATCTTTTGAATCCGGGTCGAGTTTTGTGTTTAAGCCTTGAGGCGGGACAAGAGTCGATTTCTGGTTTTCAAAATTTAGAATGGCATTGGCTTCACGGGCCAGGCCATATATAGAGAAAGCGTCTGGCCTGTTACTTGTGACCTCGACTTCCAAAAAAAGATCTTCTTTGTGTTTGTCGATGCGCTCGACCGACGGGCCGGCAAGCGATAGATAGTTGGCCAGTGTTTTGGCGGCAACGTCGGTTTTCAAATATTCGCGCAACCAGGATACGGGGACGGTAATATTCATGGATTTTGGATTATGGATTTTGGATTATGGATTTTCATTTCTAACATCTAATATCTATCATCTAGAATCTAACTAGAATTGTTCCAAAAATCTTAGGTCATTCTGGTAAAACAGCCTGATATCCGGCAGTTCGGTTTTCATGGCAATGGTCCTTTCTATCCCCCAGCCAAAGGCAAAGCCGCTGTATTTTTGCGGGTCGATGCCGCCGTTTTTTAAGACGTTCGGGTAAACCATGCCGGCGCCGCCAAGTTCCAGCCAGCCGGATTTACAAAGGCGACAGCCGCGACCTTGGCAGATGCCGCAAGTGACATCGACTTCAAATGAAGGTTCGGTGAAACGGAAATGGTGCGGGCGCAGGCGCGTTACGCGTTTGGGACCAAAGAAATTTGTGGTGAAGAAATCGAAAGTGCCTTTGAGCTGGGGAATGGAAACGTTTTTGTCGATATAGAGGCCTTCAAACTGGTGAAACATTGGTGTATGGGAAACGTCGATTTGTCTTCTGTAACACCTTGCGATGTTAAGCATTCTGATCGGCGGGGTTTTGACGCGTTCCATTTCGCGGACCTGGCCGTTTGAAGTGTGTGGTGTTAAAACTTGTTGACCATATTTTGGATTTCGATCAGCTTTAACGAAAAAAGTTTCGAAATCATCACGGGCCGGATGGTTTTTGGGCATGTTCAATGAATCAAATGCGTACCAGTCCCAATCGATTTCCGGATAACTTTGTAGGGAAAAGCCAAGGCGTGAAAAAATGGCGACGATTTCTTCTATTGCCTGGGAAACCAAATGCAGATGGCCTATCTTTTGTTTTCTGCCGGGCGCGGTAATATCAATGAAGCCAGTTGAGAGTTGAGAGTTGAGAGTTGAGAGTTTTTTCTTGTCGAGAGCAGATTGGATTTGCTCTTTGGCTTCGTTTAGGTTTTTACCAAAAGCGGCGCGGTTTTGGGGTTCGATATTTTTAATTTCTTGGGCCAGATTTGTGAAGATTCCGTTTTTGCCGAAGATCTCCAGATAAGTTTTATCAGGGTCGGCGGACGATCCGATTAGCACTAGTGATCTGTTCAGAACGTCTTTAATTTTAGGATCCATGGAGAGATTATAACTTTTGTGTTTCCTTTTTTCTAATTAATCATTCTTATACAAAAGATATATCAGAGGTGCGCCATTGAATCGAAGATTCAAGGCGATCTGCTGATATATCAAAAACATAAAAAACCTCTCGAAGTTGAAAAATGCTTCAAAGCCGAGAGGCGGAGAAATATATATCAGAATTGGAAATTTGATGTCAAGGATTAGACGACTTTTTTGACGATGTCACCAAAAGCCTTGGGATCTTCGAGAGCAATTTGCGAGAGGATTTTTCTATCCAGGCCTATATTTTTCTTTTTAAGCTTGCCGATAAATTGGCTGTAGGAGATTTCGTGGGGGGCAAGGGCGGCGGAAAGGCGGATAATCCAAAGGGCACGCATTTGCTGTTTCTTTTCTTTGCGGCCGCGGTAGGCGTCGGCCCCGGCATGAACTGTTGCTTGTTTGGCTTCTTTAATTAATTTAGACCGGCCGCCGCGGTACCCTTTGGCACGTTCTAGTAAACTTTTATGGCGGCGATGTGATGTTACTCCGCGCTTTACTCTACTCATATGGCATCAACCTTTCGATTGTCTTTCTCTCTGGTTTAGAAATGTAGGCCTGCTTTTTGTAGCGCGACAAGGCGCTATGAGATTTGTTGGATTTTAAATGTCCGGCCATTTGTCTTTCGCGCAGAATTTTACCGGTCTTTGTGATCTTAAACCTTTTGCTCGCTGCTTTTTTCGTTTTTTGTTTGTTCATTTTTTGTCTCCTTCACTTCTGGCTTCTGACTTGAGACTTTTTCGTTCTGAAAAAGACTTTTTTTCGTACCCCTGACGATACTTACAAATCTTCGGCCTTCCATTCTTGGCGGTCTTTCTATTTGGCCAAGACCATCAAGAGTTGCCATTATTTTTTCCAAAAGTTTCGGCCCAAACTCCTGGTGGGCCATTTGCCTTCCTTTGAAGACAATGGATATTTTAACTAAATTGCCTTCGGAAAGAAACTCTCTGACCTTTTTTAGGCCGGTTTGCAAATCGTGTTCCCCGATAAACGGAGTGAAACGAACTTCTTTTAATTCAGTTTGTTTAGTTTTCTTTCTGGCTTCTTTTTCTTTTTTATCCTCTTGAAACTTGAACTTTTTATAATCGATAATTTTGGCAACCGGCGGCAGAGCATCGGGCGCTATTTCAACTAGATCCAGTCCTAACTCTTGAGCTTTGGAAAGCGCCTGCGAAAGGGGCATGACATCTATCTGCTTGTTTTCCTCATCCAAAACGCGCACTTCCTTGGCTTGGATTTGATGATTTAATTTATAAAACTTCTTGACCTTGGACCTCCGTACCGTCAGGTGATGTTATCAAACCACGGTTTTTTTATCAATATCACCTAAGACTTTCTTTTTAAATTCATCAAGACTTATGACGCCGAGATCTTTGCCATCGCGGGTTCGGACAGCCACTTTTTTAGCGTCTTCTTCTCTGGCGCCGACGACCAAAATATACGGAACTTTTTGTAAAGTTGCGTCGCGGACTTTGGCTTGGAGAGTTTCATTTCTTTCGTCTACTTCAACCCTAACGCCGGCTGATTTTAAATCTGCGGCGACTTTTTGGGCGTAGGCAATAAACTTGTCGGAGATTGGTAATACTTGCGCTTGGAGTGGCGAAAGCCAAACAGGAAATGCGCCCTGAAAATGTTCAGTGAGAATTCCTATAAATCTCTCGAAAGATCCGGTAATTGCTCTGTGGACGATAACAGGCTGTTTTTCTTTACCGTCTTTATCTACATAGACGAGCTTCATTCTTTCGGGGATTTGAAAATCGAGTTGAATAGTTGCCAGTTGCCAATCTCTGTCTTGGGAATCTTTAATATGAATGTCGATCTTGGGGCCGTAAAAAGCGCCGTCTTTTGGTTTTATGTCGAAGTCGACTTTGGCATCTTTTAGAGCTTTCTCGAGATCGTTTTCGGCCTCTTCCCAAGTTTCTTTCTCCCCCATTGCTTTGTCTGGCTTGGTGGCAAGATAAAATTTTGGCTTGAAACCTAAAGACTTGTAGACAGCAATAACTAAAAGCAGGAGTTTGTGAATTTCTTCCTGGATTTGATCGGGGCGGACAAAAAGATGGGCATCGTCGATTACAAATTGGCGTACGCGCAGTAGTCCGCCTAGGACTCCAGAGAGTTCACGGCGATGCAGAATACCAAACTCGCTTAGTTTCAGTGGTAAATCGTTATAGCTCCGAGTGCGAGCAGCAAAAATAAGTGCTGCTTCCGGACAGTTCATCGGTTTAAGGCTATAATTTTCCTCGTCAATTATCATGTTAAACATATTGTGCTGCCCGAAATGCTCCCAGTGCCCGGACTTTTTGAAAAGCTCGCTTTTGACCATAATGGGAGTTGAGATTTCCAGGTAGCCGTCGTTTTCGATTTGGCTGCGGATGAATTCCATAAGAATTCGATAAATAGTCCACCCTTTTGGGTGCCAAAAAACTGCGCCAGGTGCGTATTGGTGAAAAGAAAATAAATCTAGTTCTCTGCCAATTTCGCGGTGGTCTTTCATTTACTGGAGTTTTGGAGGTTTCTGGTTGCCTCTTGGAGGATTTGGCTGAGCCAACTACCGATTATCGGAATAAGGTTGACCTTGGAAATTATTAGGCCGACCACAAAACCGAGAAGGGCTATTCCCAAAAATGCGCCGATGCTCCAGGTTAAACCGCCGATAAAATTGTTGACCATTATTTCTTTCCTTGAGCGGTAAGGCAGTTCGTATTTGTTGGCGCCGGTAACTTTGTCTTCCATTAAAGTAATTTTACATAGTTGGGGTGCGCTTTAGCAATTGGTTGGTGATTTTGGAAGTGCGGGTGGGCTCAAGAGGGCTCGAACCTCTGACCTCCACAATGTCAATGTGACGCTCTAACCAGCTGAGCTATGAGCCCGCGGGTGTGATTTTACCATTAACTATAAACGATTAACAATTGACGATATTACCCCTGCAACTGCAACGTTCCTTGTTCGTGGATTTTCATTTGTTTGCCGGAAACCCAGGCGAGCATACCGGTTGGCCGTTTGGCGTTTTTCCTTTGGGAAACGAGTTCAGAACCGCTTTTTGCTTCTGTCGCCTTAAGCCTTAAGAATTTGACGATTGCCGTTAGCCTTTTAATATCGATGACCCCGATTTTTTTGGGCATCTGCTCCAGATGAATTTTGGTTTCAACTCCGGCCGCTTTGGCCAGTTTAACAACTTCGCTTTGGAGAGTAACAACCTCTTCTTTAATTTCTCGCTGCTGGCGGTTTACCGTGGTTTGTTGCTCTCTGTACTGTGCCTGGATTAATTCGTAAGTTTTTTGGGAATTTTGGTTGTCCTCTTTTTCTTTTTCCTGCAGTTCCTTTTTCTTTCTTTCCCTGGCGAGTTCTTCCTTACCGATTGTTTGGGGTCTACCAAAGTCCAAAATATCGCCGCCCATTTGTTTTAAGATGTCTTGGCCCATAGGAGCAAAATTTTCGGTTAGGGTTTCAAAAGGGTCCAGAAAAGCACGCGCAGCGGCCGCCGGTTTAATCGGAGATTTCATTTCAAGGTGATTTTACTACTTTTTAAGGCTAAAAGCAAGTATAACTATAGGATTCTATAATAGTAATTTCATTCCAAGGTGAATTCTAGGGTGAAGTGCATCACCTGGGGTTTAGCTAATTTGTAAGGAGTATATTCATCTTCTGTTGAGGAGTCAAATATCCTAAACATTTCCTGGGTGTATTGTTTAACCTTTCCTCAACCATTTGGATTGTTTCCTCTGGTATGAGGTCAATACTCAACCCCTTTGGTATGTATTTTCTTATCCGGCCATTGGTATTTTCAACTGTGCCTTTCTCCCATGAATGGTAGGCATGGCAAAAGAATACTTTTACACCTAAATTGCTTGCGATTTGTTTATGGTAGGAGTTTTCTTTGCCATTGTCTGTGGTGATGGTTCTTCTGGCTCCTTGAGGATAACCTAGCAGTCTTTTCGTCAAATTGTCGGTTTTACTGCTTGCTGATTTTCCAACCTTGGAGATGATTACTAGTCTAGTAACCCGCTCAACTGTAACCGACAGGGCAGTCTTGTCGCTTTGAGTGCCAATGACGTTATCTGTTTCCCAATGCCCTAGTTGTACTCTTTTGCCAATATATCCGGGTCGCCTGTCTATGGATATTGAGCCTGGAATTTTGCCATCTCTCCTGACACATCTACCACCTTTTGTCATCCTCTTTTTCCTGGCGTGGGCAAGTAGCTTCCAGAGTTGATATTCTTTTGCTTGCTTCGAGTAAATATATGAGTAGATTGTCTCTGTGGTAATTGACTTGCCTGGGTGCTTGAGAGGAAGCGTTCCGGCTATTTGCTCGGGAGAGAAGGAGAATGGCTTTCTTAAATGTTCCCGGACGTAGAGGAATATCAACGGCTCTTTGAGGGGAGCCCTCGTTCTTTGCTTTTTCGATCTCCTTTGGGCAAGCCCTTGTGCCTTACAAGGGAGATACTCATTTCTAAAGTAACAATTGCCATACCTGATATTTCTTTGCAGTTCCCGGGTCAGACTACTCTGGTTTCTTTCCAGTTTTTTGGCAATATTCCTGAGGGAAAGTCCTTGAGCACGAAGACAATACAGCTTCTCCCGTTCTTCCAACCTTAAGTGTTTATATCTCATGTACACCTCCTTTCGGCTAGTTATTCTAGCTAAAAGTGATGCACTTCGTTTTAGAACTCAAGCAAACTTCGTTTGGAACTGAAATGTTAGTGGAGGCGAATCCTGCGGTCCTCGTTCTGCAATGCAGAACTGCGGGCCTAAGGGCTTTAGATTTCAATCTCGAGCCCATCGTAGGCGATATGGAAATTGGGGCCGGCATTTTCCTTTAGATATTCCTCTAAGAATTTGTGAGTGCCGGTTTTGTGGCCGATGTGGATAAAATATGTATTCTTGATTTTGTACTTTTTGGCAAGGGCGATGCCGTCATTGATTGAGATATGGCCTGGTCCCTGGCCAAGTTTGCTGAGACTTGACCCGTCAATGGTCCAGTAATCGGAGTATTTAACGGTTTTTTCTTGGGAAGGGAGGATTCTATTAAAGTCGGTGATATACGTAAAAATTTTGTTTCCCTTTAGTTTGATGCCAAATGCCGGGGTTTTGCCGTGAATGACTGGAAAATATTCTACTTTGACATTTTTGATCATAAATGGTTCGTTTGGTTTAACAACGTTGATTTTGAGGTTTTGGCCGTGGGTGCCAACGAATTTGTGCACTTCAGTTAAGACCGGTTGAGTAATGTAAACGGGAATCGGTTTGTAGCCGTTATAGATGTGGGTTAAATCCCAAAAACCTTCGATGTGGTCCAGGTGCGGATGAGAAATTAGAATTGCCTCAATTTGGGTCGGGTCAATTGTTTTTAGATGACTGTAGGTGTCGGGTCCAGCGTCGATTAAGATCGAGTCGTCGACCAAAACTTGAGTCCTTGTGCGGGTATCTTTCGGATCTTTGGACGAGCAAACTTCGCATTTGCATCCGAGTCTTGGCAGCGGCCAGCCAGCAGACGTTCCAAGAAATTTAATTTTCATTGGTGCCGAGGAGAGGACTCGAACCTCCATGCCTTACGGCACACGCTCCTAAAGCGTGCGCGTCTGCCATTTCGCCACCTCGGCTTTTTTATCCGAAGGAATTTTAACAGATTTTAGGGAGTCCGGCGAGTGCGTTTTATAGTTTGTTCTGTTTCGGTTATTTACAGGTAGTAATCATGCCTTATCTGCTTCATTCCCCATGTATTTTTCAATAGAAGGAATAATAGAGCCCGCCATATTTAAAAGTTGGCTTGCGTGGGGATGCTTTCTTGTATCAATTGACGGCCACAGCAGCATTTGCGCGGCCCCCATTTCTTGTGGATATTTGCCCCCTCTAAGGGTCATTGTGGGTGGCCAGTCCTTTGTGACTTGAGGTGAAAAATAAGCAGCTAATGCCTGGCCCATTTTAACATCTGCCCATCTGGAATATTTAAAAAGTTTCCTGAGAATTGGATTAACTTCCGCTTGATCAAGAAATCTTCTATCTCCGCTCTCGTTTTTCTCCCAAGCGATAAGTGCGGAAAGTGCGTTAATAAAATAATCGGGCGGAAATTGATAGCTTATTGCTTTCCAATCTACGTGGCCGAAACCTTTATTATCGTTTGGTTTTAATGTTATCCTCGTACCGTTAATATTGCTAACTTCGACTGTTTCATCGTCAATAAATCTTATCCTTGCTTCTTTCAAATCGCCTGTGACAATTTGATGCGTTTCAAGATCTACCAAAATTCCATTAAGACTATAACCGACCATGTGAGATAGAGCAAACTCCATTCTGTCTTGTTCTGTAAGTGTTTGTAAAAATAATTCGAGTAATCCACCCCGAACGCTAAGTGGCAATTTGTGAAATTGTTCGTATGCCCATACCGATCTTTTCTTATCATCGAATTCTGGTTGAGCTTTAAAAAAATGCATAAAAGAATTTTCCTCATCGATGTTACTGAACCTATATAAAGCTGTATACGAAATAGCATTAAGTTTTTCTTCATCTACTTCTGCAAATGCCCCGCCGCATTCTTCAAAGTAACGTGTAAAGAAATCTTTTCTGCTTCTGATAAACGCCATATTTTGAGTCGTTGTAAAAACACTGTCTGCCGATTCGTGATAAAAAGCTTTCAAGAAATGTGGAAGAACTAAACTATCTAAAAGTCGCTGATATGGTTCTCCTATTTGAGGATCTTCTTTGTGGATTCTGTGAAGTCTTTCAGAATGGGTCTCTTCGCCTTCAAGCCCTTTTCCCGAATTTTTTGCTCCTTGAGTCGGCATTAGCATATCATCCCGTGCGTCTTCTTTGCCTCCAAATTTATTAGGAGCAACATTACTTAAAAATTGCGAAAGGTGTTCTCCGGCAAAAGGGTGGTGAAGTGTGGCAAAAAACCTTTGGTTCCCAGTCTCCGGGTCTACATAGCTAAAAAAAGTGAATGGGTCCTGTCCTAAATTAAGCTTATCAACCCCAACCTCAATTCCTAAATCTACGAGGCTCTTTGGTTCGGCATAACGGAATTCAATATTCCTACTATGTGGGGAATTTTCACTTGCTTCTTTTCTTGGCATAATTAATATTCTAACTTCTAGATTGAGTGCGTTTTAGTGCTTGTTTGTGAGCTTCGCACTCTATTGAATCGTCGAGAGGTTTGAGGTTGACTTTTCCGTATCTTCGTTCGAGAGCTTTTGAGATAAGGAAATCGGCAAAATGCGGGTTTTTGGGTAGGAGTGAGCCGTGGAGGTAACAGCCAAAGGCGTTTTTGTAAACTGCGCCTTCTGTACCATCTTCCCCGTTGTTGCCGGCGCCTTTGATGACTGTGCCAAGCGGTTTTAGATTTGATCCGAGATATGTTTTTCCGCTGTGGTTTTCAAAACCAATTAGGTTGTGGAGGGTAGGTTGTGGGGGGTAGATTGATTTGATTTCGGTCTTAAGCTCAGGATTAATATCAATTAAAAGATTTTGGATCATGCGGGTGTGGGATCCGATTGTGTGGGCGTCAAATAACCCAATTCCTTTTATCATTTTGCCATCTAAAGTTTTGAAGTAGTTTTGCAGGAGCTGATAGCCTCCGCAGATGGAAAGAATGACTGATCCATTCTCTACGGATCTTTTTAAATCTCTGGCCTTTTTTTGCAGGTCGCGGCCCACAATTTCTTGCTGAATATCTTGACCGCCGCCAAAAAAGTAAATGTCAAACTTTGCCGGGTTAAGTTTTTCTTCTAGTGATATGGGAGTAAATGTGGTATTTATGCCTCGCCATTTACATCTTTGGGTTATGGCGATGATATTGCCGCGGTCGCCATAAGTATCCATGAGGTCCGGGTAGAGATGGCAAATGTTTAATGTCAGTCTTTGTGCCATTTTATATTTACCCCCATTTTGTTTAAGGATTTCTGGACGGTAAGCAGTGCAGTGTATGTTGGTAAGATGATTAGGGTATCATTGTTGCTCAATTTTTCCAGTGAATTTTTGATTGAGTAATTAATGTCTTTGTATACACTATCTTTGTTCAATTTGAACCCGGCATATTTCATACGGTTTGCTAAATCCCAGCTTCGAGTACCTGTTATATTGACGCTTTTCACTTTATCTGCAAGCACTTCCCAGTTTGTATCCCATATCCAGGAAACGTCTTTCCCGTCGGCGAAATTATCATTGAGAATGGTAAGGAGATGCAGATTGTTTTTAGTTGCTAAGGTTCTTAATACTTCGTTGGCGCCTGTTGGGTTTTTCACCAGGAAAAGCAAGATATGCTTGCTGCCAGCCGAAATTTTTTGAAATCTGCCAAAAGCGCCGGAGAAATTCGATAGCTGCGATGTTAGATTATCGTCTTCTAGATCAAATGAGTTTACTACGCTTACTGCGGCAAGCACGTTATAAACGTTAAAAAGTCCGGGTAACTGATAACTTGCACTCAGATTCCTTTTATAAATTGTTATTTGCAATTTGGTAGAAAAGTCCGGTTCAAAATCTAAGTTGCGGGTACAAATTTGGAGTTTTGGTCTTTTAAAATCGCAATTTGAGCAGTGATAGTGGCCTAGATGAGAGGAAAATTGTGTGTTGAAGATAAGTTTATGGGTACAGTTTGGGCAGTATCTTGTGTCCGCTACATTTCTAACTTCTGGGAGATTTATTTTTTTATCTTCAATTCCAAAAAATAAAACTTTGCATTTGGCAAACTTGGCTAAATAGGCAATTCCCGGATCGTCAGCATTTAAGATGAGTGTTGTGTTTTTGGTGAGAGTTGAGACAATTTTTTGCCATTTAGCGCGCAGGCTATTTACTTCTCCATATCTATCTAATTGATCGCGGAAAAGGTTCAACAGGACAATAATTTGAGGATGAATCTGGGAAACGGCTTCCGGCAGCGTAGCTTCGTCTACTTCCCAGAGTCCGACGGCATTTCCTGCAATGGGATAATTTTTCAGAAGAGTTGATGCGATGCCTCTTTGTAGATTTGATCCTTGACGATTGTGAATGATCTGGTATTGGCTGGATAAGATGTTTGATATCAGCCGAGAAGTGGTTGTTTTGCCGTTTGTGCCGGAAACGACAATATTTTTGTCAAGGTTTCCTGCAAGTTTTCTGACCAGATTGGGGTCTATTTTTAAAGCGTAGTACCCCGGAGCGGCGGTTGCTCCCCCACCAGTAAGTTTGATGACAGAAGATGCGGTTTTCCCAAGTAGGACAGCTGAAAGAAGTCTTAAATCCATTTAGGGAATTGTACTAACAATTTAACAATGGAGCAATTTAATAATTTAATCAGAAGTTTTCTATCTTGGAAAAAAGGTAATTAATGTCTCTTGCCCATCCCCCACCGTTTGCAATTGCCGGGGGCGCATAGACCGGCATAATTTGCTCCGGGGTTACGAGACCTTTGGCGACATATCTAACTTTTAGAGTTTTGCCGACGATATCTATTGCCTGTTCCCAAGATTGAAATTGAGTTTTGCCGTTTTCGAAACCCCAGGCATTGTAAGTGTTTTTGGGGGCCTTGTTGCCGCCGCCGGATTCTTTTATGGCGATAGCTGGTATAAGTTTATAATCAATGCCGTATTTGTCGGCGACTTCTACCATATAGGGAGCATATGGTTCAAGGATAGTATTTTTAAGAATGTTGGCAACCTGGAAGGGGCGCATGTCGGAGATTTGGATACCAAGGACTTGGCCGTCGAGTGAATTGGCTTTAGACTCTTGAGCGATAAGTGATCCGGCTTCTGAAATAACCCGGTTTATTCTTGCGGAGTTAGCGAGGAGCAGGAACATTGATGAGCCTAAAACGATTGGGGTAAGCGCTGTCCACACAAAAAAGAGGCCAAGTTTTTTGGGCATTGTCATAGCCTTAATATGCCATGTGGAAAGATGAGTGTCAAATATAAGGCGTATAGTTTAAGTGTGTTATTTCTGGTAAAATTGCGTGAGCTTTGGCAAGAGAAGTTTCATGGGCAAGTGGTGGAATGGTAGACACGCAGCGTTCAGGGCGCTGTGAGCGCAAGCTCTTGGAGGTTCGACTCCTCTCTTGCCCACTTATGCGCGGACGTGGCGGAATCTGGTATACGCGTACGCTTGAGGTGCGTATCCCGTAAGGGTTGGAGGTTCAAATCCTCTCGTCCGCACAAGAGGGCACTTAGCTCAGCTGGTTAGAGCGTCGCATTTACACTGCGAAGGTCGGGGGTTCGATCCCCTCAGTGCCCACACGGCGTCGTAACAAAGCATTGCTAATCGACTTTAAAAATGAAATTTGTTAAAGTCTGACCGCATGCTTGTTACTCCTTTTCCAAAATTCTTTGAATTTTGGGATAAAATAATTTGAATCTGGCTTTGCCAGTTCAAATTATCCTCTTAGGAAGAGGAATATTAAGGGGAAACTTTAGTGTCCCCTTAAAGTTACAAGCCGAGGTGGCAGAGGTGGTCAACGCACTCGTCTGAAAAACGAGCAATGTCGGTTCGACTCCGACCCTCGGCACAATAACCCATAGTTTAACTACCGTCGCAACCAATGCCAGCTCGGTTTAGTCCTGTTTGGTATAATTTTGTCGTGACTCTCCCCGGATCAAAATTGAAAAAATCTCCTTTTAAATTAGGATTAATTGGATTTGGGAATATTGGAAGAGTGCATTACGATGTTTTAACTAAATCGGGACAGTCAGACTTTGTTGTTCAGGCTATTGCAGACATTAATCAACCTACTATAAGTAATATAAGATCGTATGGAGATTATAGAGAATTACTTAGAAATCCCAAAATCCAAGCAGTTAGTATAAATACTCCCCCTAATACACATCGCCAGCTTGTTATAGAAGCTCTTAAAGAGGGGAAACATGTTTTAGTCGAGAAACCTCCTGCTTTAACTGTTACTCAGTGTGAAGAAATGATTGCCTTTGCTCATCAAAAAGAGAGGGTTCTTTTTATGGCATTCCATACCCGATATAATCCTGCAGTTTTGGCAACAAGATCAGAATTGAAAAGTAAAGATATTAGAAAGATTAATATTGATTATCGTGAATATGCACCAAACTATCATGCAGTTAACGGCTGGATCTTTGACCCTAAAGTTGCTGGGGGTGGTGTGTTAATGGATAGCGGCATTAATGCTCTTTCCATAGTTACATTTGTTCTTCCCGAACTACCATCTTTTGCGATTGATAGTGCAAAATTTAATAAAGCTGGTGGTTTCAAAACCGAAACAGAAGCAGAAGTATCATTTTCTTGCGGAGATGAAATAGTAGGAACAATTGTGATGGACTGGATGTATAAAGGTCCAGAAGTTCGTAAAGTTACTTTTGAAACTGATCAAGGAGAATACACCGTTGATATTGTAAAAAATACTTTAAGCAAAAACGGCCATCTACTTATGAGTGTAGATGCAACACGAGAAGCAGTAGATCAAGAGTCAGAGTATAAAGGCGTATACCAAAATTTTGCCAGACATCTTCGCCTAGGCGATTCGCTAACAAGCACAAAAGAACTCGCGTTTATAAATGAAGCTTACCGAAAAGCGGGTTTGTACTCAATTAAATAATAAGTTCAACATAGTCAACACTTCGGTCGACTCAGTGCTATAGCCAGTGCCAGCAAGATTGGACGTCCTACTGACCACAATGTCTCGAAAAGCCCAATAAACTACTCACGGCCTGAAGGCCGTGGTATTTTGATTCTCGCTTCGCGAAACTAAAAGCTTCATCCATGGCTTGAAAGCCAAGGTTTTCGCTTGCTCGAAATAAAATTATTTAGTTAGAAACTAAAATGTGTTTAGTGTATTTACTATTTGTTTACTATTTGAGGTATATCCCATATAATTGCAACTAATAAATTAGACATAGACTGTTTCTTGAAGCCGCTGCTCCTCTTAAGTCATTGGTAAGCCAATAATTTTATATCTATGTTTATGACTGGATTTATCCTAGGCGTAGGAAGTCTGGGATTTCTCCACTGGAGAGCATAGGCAGTGTCGAACGTTATGCTGTTAACTTAATAGATTATAGGAGATTTTTAAAGACATGATCGCATACCTCATCTTAGTACATCGGTATCCTAACCAGTTCAAAAGACTCTTTAGGGCAATTTACCATTCCGCTAACTATTATTTGGTTCATGTGGATAGGAGATCAGGCGTTGGATTACAGACGGAGATACAAGATTTCTTGTCAGGTTTTCCTAACGCATCTTTGCTGAAGAGTGAAAACACTCTTTGGGGGGGATACAGCCTGATAGATGCTGAATTGCGAGGTATTAAGGAGTTATTGAAGATGGGTTTGAAGTGGGAATTCTTCATAAACCTTAGCGGACAGGATTTCCCCCTAAAGTCACAGGCGCACATCCAAGATTTTCTTAATCGCAATATAGGAAAAGATTTCATTAAGGTGGTTAACCAGAGCAAGTTCCGTTTTGATACGCTATCTCGAATACAGAACTATGTTATTGAGTTTGGCAACAGGATACTACGTACTCCTATCAAGCGACCGTATCTTCGAGGTGTGACACCTTATATCGGAAATCAGTGGATGATCTTGAGTAGGAAGTTCTGTGAATTTGTATGTTACAACCCTGAGGTCGAAAGGTTCAAGAGATTCTACCGACACACCTTCATCCCTGATGAAGGATTCTTTCAGACGGTAATAATGAATACTAGCTACAAGGGAATTATCGTCAACGACGATAAAAGGACAATTGAGTGGGTGCCGATGGGAACAATAAAGTTACGTCCAAGAAACTTTACATTCAAAGACGCCGAATTCTTGCTAGCAAGTCAAGGCTTGTTTGCCCGCAAATTCGACGAAACCGTTGATAGAGTAATCTTGAGTATATTGGAGTCGAGAATCTATCGAATTGAGGTCCTGGATAGTAAAACTAGGGAAAGAATCGCCCTTCGAAACTCAATAAACACACGTTGGTTGAAAACTAGTTCAAACATAGTCCCAGATGGCCCAGGAATTGCTCACATGGTAAGAGCTGATGTTAAAAGTTGATTCTGAAGCCAAAAAGTTCTAACCCTTCGATAAACTCAGGACTATAGCATCGTTTACGTGCCGGCACTGTTTCTTCTTTGCCGGTAATTGTGCTAAGCTTTCTGGCGCGAGTTGTGTTTTCAAAATTCAAACAAAAACTTAGGAAACTTGCACCTGGCAAACCCCAGATTATTTTGGTGGTTTTGGCCCTAATTTTTTCTCTGGTGATTTTGGAGATTGTCCTTCGAGTATTTGGAACAAAAGAAGACCCCGTTTTTGCATGTCGCGAAAGCGATCCTGAACTTCATCATAGATTAAAGCCAAATAGCAGTTGTAGATCACAAACTTCCGAATGGAATGTTTTTTATTGGGTGAACAGTTTAGGTTTGAGAGATAAAGAAATTTTGCCAAAGGCGGATGGTGAATTTAGAATCTTGGTTCTTGGCGATAGTTTTACAGAAGGTGTTGGTGTGGAATCTGATCAGCGTTTCACAAAAATTATGGAAGATAAACTAATTGCGGCAACGGGCAAGAAAATAAAAGTGATCAATGCTGGGGTTTCAACCTACTCCCCTATTTTGGAGCTGACGTTTTTGAAAAAATATCTGGGTGATATTCAGCCGGATCTGGTGATGGTGGCACTGGACATGACGGATTTTAGAGACGAGATTGGGTATTACAATTTTTTAAATGAGAAAAATAAAGCAGCGGATTTACAGTTTTTAAATGAGAAAAATAAAGCAGCGGATTTACAGTTTTTGTCAGCTAAAGAATATCTGGCAGAAGCGACACAGATAAATAGTAGTCAGAAAAATATTCAAACGTTTAAGAAAGAAAGCGGGTGGCAGCAAAATAAAAAACTGCCGTTTGCTGTTTTGGCAAAGATGTTTTTTAGGAAGTCTAATCTTTACGTAGCGCTAACTAATATTATGAAGGGAGTTTTAAACAAGCCGTATTTGGTTTATGGCTCTCCCCCATTTATTGCCGGTGATGTTGAAACGGACATTTTTGCTATTGTCAGGAACGATTTAGACGAGCAAGTTTATCAAGCCCTTTGGATTTTGCCTAAGAAATCTTTTGGCGAGTTTTCCCGATTTGCTAAAGAGAATAATTTGAAGTTGGCGTTTTTTACTTATCCACATGGAATGCAAATCGATGGTCGTCAATGGGGCAAGGGCAGGTTGACGAGGGGTTTTTTGAGAGGCGAAGTTTATGCAACCAGACCGCTTGCGGATTTAGTTTTACTAGGTAATAGTCTTTCTGTGCCATCCGTTAGTTTACTTTCTGATTTCCGTCGGGAATCTTCTAAAAAACTCTACTTCGATTGGGACGGGCATTTAACGATACTAGGGCATGAGGTTGCCGGAAGAGGTCTTGCGAAGTTTATTTTGGACAGTGGACTTTTAAATTAATTCTGAGCGGGTGAAGGGAATCGGACCCTCGGTCTTCCACTTGGCAAGCGGACGTTTTACCATTAAACTACACCCGCGACGGCAGATTGGATTTTAACAAATAAAATGCAAGGAAACAATTCCCGCTCTAGTGTTATAATCTCCTCCTAATGAAAGTTGCGGTTGTTACAGGTTCTGCTCATGGGCTGGGGGCCGATATTGCCAAAGAGTTGGCAAAAGACGGTTATACTTTGGTTATTCACTATCTCCATAGCGCGAGCGATGCTTTGAAGTTGCTGACCGAAATTAAAAAAGTTTCTCCAAAATCAATAGCTATTAAGGCAGATGTTACTAGTGAGACTGATGTTGTAAAAATGGTTGGTCAGGTAAATGGAAAGTTGGGAAGAGTTGATCTTCTTGTTAATAACGTTGGCAATTTTATTTACAAAGAGTTTGGAAAAACAACAAACGCGGAGTTTCGGGATATGATCGAATCTAATTTGTATTCGACACTTTACGTATCTCGAGCAGTGTTACCTTTGATGCGCAAACAAAAATTGGGAACTATTATTAATGTTGGAGTTGTAGGATGTGAAAGATTGGTAATCCGCGAAAATTCGACACCATACTTTTTGGCTAAAACGGGTGTCTATGTTCTCACCAAAGTGATGGCGGCTCAAGAGGCAAAGCACGGAATAAGAATTAATATGATCTCACCAGCGTCGATGAAAGCGGACATTTTTGATAAAAGTGACTTTCCTTCGGGTAGAGTGGCGACACCCGCTGACGTGACACGCGCTCTGTTGTTCTTGATTTCGCCTGGGAATAGTTATATAAATGGAGCAAATATTGAAGTTGCCGGCGGATTTATCCCCGGTTTTTAAAATGAGCGACTCGAGGAAAAAAATATTATTTGCTGCTATTTTTGCAACTCTTGGATTTTTGGCGCTGCAGATTCCGGTGAATGCTCTTGCCGGAGCGAAAGTAAAATTCACCCTGTTTGATTTATTTGCGCCTATTTCCGGCGCGTTTCTGGGTACACCACTTGGTATCGTTTCGGTTTTGGCAACCCAAATTGTTAATTTGCTGGTTCATGGAACGGCTGTTGATAAAGGAGTTATTATTCGACTCTTCCCCACTCTTTTTGCCGTCTGGGTATTTTCGAGGCGCGACAGGTTAAGTTTAATTGTGCCAATTTTGGCAATAGCGTCTTTCAATTTTAATCCAATTGGTCGAAGTGTTTGGTATTACAGCTTATTTTGGCTGATTCCACTTGCGGTTTGGAAGTTCCGAGAAAAATCTCTCTTGGCAAGGTCGATTGGGTCGACGTTTACCGCTCACGCTGTCGGTGGAGCAATTTGGATTTGGGCTTTTAGTTTATCGGCTGTTGTGTGGAAAGGTTTGATTCCGGTTGTGATCATCGAAAGATCTATCTTCACGTTTGGCATAGCAGCTTCATATATACTGATGACCAACGTTCTCGGTTATCTTGAAAGCCGCAAGCTCTTACCGAGCTCTTTAAGTTTAGAGAAAAAATTTCTGATAAAACGTCAGTAAGTTGTGTGGTACTATTACTGTATGATTATTCTTCGCGCTTTAGATTCTGTTTTTAAACCACAAACTGCCTATGCGCACTGCGATATTCCCTGCGGGATTTATGAAACCAATACGCTTCTAGTGGCGGTGCAAACTATTATTAGAATGGTTGAGGTTATGGAGGCAATCCCGATGGATAAGCCGAGCCTCAAAGACAGAAATAATTTTATTAGATGTGTGCAAGTAAAAGAAAAACACGCGAATATTTGTGAGGAGCAGCTAGTTACCTTGTGGGCAGACTTTTTTAAGGCAGAACATTTTGAAAAATGGCCTAACCTTCACGAAAGGTTTTGGAAAGCAGTTAACTTAGCATCCGACAATAAACAAAGTGTAGACATGGAAAAGGCGAAAACTTTGATGACTGCTTGCCAGGAAATATCCAAGATATTTGATCAGGCCAAAGTTGAGCCAAAAGAAGATTTAGCAGGAGCGGTTTCCGACAACCCTGATTCTCCAAAGAAAAAACTCCTGTCCTGAAATTTCCTCTCTCCCTATTTATAGTTTCTGAAAAAAGTATGGTGCCGACTTTTAAGCCGGGTGATCATGTTTTGACATTTAATTGGGGCAGGTTTGCCACAGATGACGTGATCGTTTTTGAAAAAGACGGGAAAAACTACATTAAGAGGGTTAAAAGAATTTCTGGCAAGTTATATTATGTTAGTGGAGATAATCGGCAACATAGTGCCTTGATGGGGCCAGTTACTCGAGACGAGATTTTCGGAAAAGTTATTTTTAAGTATTAAATTAGCTTCCTTGACCGCACTTCCTTGTATAGAGCAAATCTTTCCACTGCTTGGGCGCCAAGCCCGGCTACTAGCGAGAAAAATACGACAGCGTTTCCCAGGAAGGGAATTTGTGAGACTAGTGAATAGATGGCTAACCCTAGTAGGATTGCAAGGCCTCTCCCCGATTTTGCCTTGAAAGTTTCAAGAACCTTTTGGCCTACGAGGAGGCTTATGAATATTTTTGAGAGATAAGAGAGAATAATTAATATTCCCAGAAGTATCAGGGCAATAGGGATGCCAATTACTGTCAGAAGAAGTACAAGGGAGAGAATTGGGATACCAATGAGAACTAAGATACCAACACCAAAGGAGTAAAGTGGCCTTTTAGTTAAAATTTTGACTGTTTTGTCAAGATAGTTGGGGGTAAATTTTGCCAGGAGCAGGGCTATTATTAGGGCTGAGGCAAGATCAACAAGCCTTAGGCCCATGCCCACTTTTTGTACAAAAGAATCTATGGCGCCTTTAACAGCTGATGCTGGAGGTATTATGGGAGGGTTTGCTATCATTTTACCTTTAATTAGCGCGCCTTTTTGGAGATCGATCACGGTGCCTTTTGAGTAAGTTAGGTTTCCGTAAATTTGCGATTGCGGGCCGAGCATTATTTTTGAAGTATTTGAAAAGACTTCTCCGCCGACGGTATTTAGGATATTAACGTCGCCACCGTCTAGCGTTGCACCTTTGCCAATTGGTGCACTTACTGTCAGCTCGCCGGAACCAGAGACAAGACTGCCGGCGATGTTGGCTGTGTTTGTTATATTTGCAGAACCTCCAGCTACAGTCAGATTTTTCCCTACTCTACCTGAAATCGTTACATTACCGCCAAGCACCCTGACGTTCCCTTGGGTGTTACCCGAAACTATAATATTGCCGCCGGCGGCTATCAAATCTCCATAGATATTGCCGTCAACTGTTACGTTGCCGCCAGCCAGATAGGCATCGCCATTGACGTTCCCGTTAAGATTAACGGTGCCGCCTGTTGCAAAATAATCTTTATCGACAGTTGAGTATTTAGGAAGGGTAACGACGTTATTACCAGGAGTTAATTTTTGCGCAAAGACAGAGCTAAATAAGGCAAACGGGATGATTAGTAAAATGATAAGCAATAAAATTTTTTTGACCATCCAATTTAAGAATAGGCATCGCTTTTGAAAAAGTCAATCTTAGTTGAAGTTTTGCCGATTTTTCCAAAATGTGATTAAATGTCTTCCTACGTGGCGGTATTGACTACATTTACTTCTGAATCGGTTTGCGCCGGACATCCCGACAAAATTTGTGACCAGATAAGTGATGCAGTCTTAGATGAGGCTTTGGCTGGAGATCCACATTCAAGGGTCGCTATTGAAACCATTGCGACTCGAAACAGGCTGATTATTGTCGGTGAGCTGACATCCAAGACAAAGGTAAATATCGAAGAGATAGCCAGAGCTCAAATTAAGCGTTTAGGCTACACGAAGGCTCTTTTTAAATTTTCTTACAGGTCCCCTGTTGAAGTTTTTGTTTCCCGACAATCAAAGGAAATAGCAGGCGGAGTAGACAGCGACGGCGCCGGCGATCAAGGAATGATGTTTGGCTATGCTACTTCTGAGACGAAATCAGCAATGCCCCTTGCCATTACTATTGCCCATGCCCTTGCTAGGAAGATTGATGATGTCCGGGAAAGTAAGCTGCTCCCCTATCTTAGGCCGGACGGTAAATCTCAGGTAACTTGCGGATATAAAAATGGTAAACCTTACAGCGTTTGTGATGTTGTTCTGGCGGTTCCTCACGAGGAGAAAGTGAAGTTGGTTCAAGTAAGGGACGATTTATATAAGCATGTTGTTTTGAAAGTCCTTGCGCAGTTCGGGTTTAAGATTAACAAAAGTAGAGTTATTGTTAACGGGACAGGCGTTTGGCATTTAGGCGGCCCGGCTTCGGATAGCGGGGTTACCGGGCGAAAGATTGTTGTAGACACATACGGAGGATATGCACGCGTCGGCGGAGGATGTTTTAGCGGAAAAGACCCGACTAAGGTTGACCGCTCAGGAGCTTATGCAGCTCGCTTTATTGCAAAAAATATTGTGCGGCAAAAGTTGGCCAAAAAAGTAGAGGTGCGGCTTGCTTATTTTATCGGTGCCAAAAAACCTTTAATGCAAGAGATTGAAACGTTTGGGACTGCTAAAGTAACACATAAGGCGATAAAAGATTTTGCCTCAAAGATTATTGATACTTCCGTAAGAGGGATAATCGAGGAATTGGATCTAAGGCGGCCGATTTATCTTAAGACCGCGGTGTATGGGCATTTTGGCAGGGATGAATTTCCTTGGGAGAGGATAAAAGAGATTTAAGCGGTTTAAAGTTGCATAATTGGCGTTTAATTGGTACAATGTGCCTTGCTTAAGTTAGAAGCGTTTAAAAGTTTTTGATTCTCCGGACTCCCCTGTTCCTAAACTTCTTAACTCGAATCTCATTTAAGAATCATTTGTATCTAATATTTTCATTCAATAAGAAGGAGGTGAATTTAAAAAAATAAAAATGGCAAAAAGATTATTTGTGGGAAATCTTCCCTACAGCGCAACTAGCGCTCAACTGGAAGAAATATTCTCTCAGGTTGGTAAGATTTCAAGTCTTAATTTAATCACTGACAAATTCTCGGGTCAAAGCAAGGGTTTTGCTTTTGTAGAAATGTCTACAGACGCTGAATCTGATGAAGCTATCAAAAAATTTAACGGTCACGAAATTGACGGTAGAAAAATGGTAGTTAACGAAGCTCGTCCTCAAGAAAACAGGGATAACAGAGATAGAAGCTATAACAAACCTAGAACTTGGTAATAAGGATTATTTGATGCTTATACAAAACCAGACAAATTCTATCTGTATCCGCTGCGGAAAAGTGCGGATATTTTCCAAAAAATGGAAAGATAAGGAGAATGGCAAGGGGTCTACGGTAACTCACGAGGAAACCATATGCCCGGATTCAGAGTGTCAAAAAATCGTTGATGAAAAATTTAAGGAGATTCGTGACCGAAGGGAACTTTCCGAAGAGCGAAAAAGATATATCGTTCTTTCGAGAAGTGCCAAATCGAAAACGGGTATTAAGTTTGAGGGGAAAAATTCAATTTCCTCATAAGTATTCACTTCTTAAGGTATTTGAAAGAGAGCTTTTAAACATCTCATTCGATGAGATATTTATTAAAAAAGTTAACCGACCTTTGAATGGCTACACTAAATGATGGGCCAGAAATGTTGTGGTCGGCGCCCGCATAAGTATAAAGCTCCACTGTTTTGCCTTGAGATTTTAAGGCTTTTTCTAGGTTTTGTGAGAACGCGAGCGGTACTTCTTCGTCTGTCTCACCGTGATGGAGTTGAACTGGCGCAGAAATGTATTTGAGGTTGTAAAAGGGATCGATTGCGTTCCAAAAAGAAGGGTTATCTTTAGGCTGGCCATATTTTTGAGTAAGATTTGCCCTGTTGGCATTTCGGAGGGCTAACTGTCTTGGTGACGGTTGAAAAGGAACACGCCTTTGCCAATTGTTCATCAGATCATCGTAAGAACCGGTGACCCCACCCCAAATCACGGCTGCTTTTATATCCTTAGAAACTTCTATATCACGAAGAGTTACATTGCCACCCAAGGAGTGGCCCCACATGCCGATTTTGTTTGGATTGGCGTCGGTAAACTTTTTGATTGAGGAGATGGCACTCAGGATATCAGTGGCGTAAGCCGGTGAATAATAAGCGCCTTCAGGTTCCCCTTCTGATTTACCGTTTCCACGGTAATCAGATTTTAAAACTATGTAGCCGCTTGCGGCAAAAGCATCTACATAGGCAATATAACGCTCGGTTGTTACATATTGTTCTGGAGGGATATATCCATGGTTAAAAATAATTACCGGCCACCCGTGTGCTGGTTTATTGCCTATTGGAATTGTTAAAAGGGCGTAAATTTTAAGACCGTCAGATTTGTAAGAAGCGATACATTGATGGTAGCTCGCGCCATCGCCAAGTGTTTGTTCGATGGTAATGTCACTACCAGGGTAAGATGTCTGGCGCATGGTGGCAATTGCCATTGGGTTAGAAATGGCAGAAGAGACGGCGATTTGGGTGGTTTTACCAGTCAGCTTTAAATTTGGAGATTCTTTGACAATTACGATGGCGAGAATTAAAAAGACGACGATGAGCAGGTATTTATTCATAGAACAAAAAATTATACCGAGTTTTCTTGGCTATCGGGAAAGAGATTTAGGTACTTTTAAAGACGCGGTTATTTTTTTGAACACAGCTTGCAATCGTTCATGTGGGTAGCGCCTACATAAACAGCTGATGCGCCAATTAGAACATAGGTCCACTTTGCTAGTGTTGGCATGGAGCCTAAAAGCAGGGTTACAAGATTAAGGTTGAAAAGTGCGACCAGGCCCCAATTAAGGGCGCCAACGACAACGAGTGCAAAAGTTACCATGTGGAGAGCTTTCATCTATAATCACCTCCTTTCACCATCTAATTCCAGATTACATGCAATTGGTGATTTAGTCAAAAAGGGGTTCAATGGCTGCGGATTTTGTTGCCGCTTGGCCAGGGCCGGCGCAAATATTTGGCAGGAATTCCGGACCTGGCTTTATTCATCTTTCGTCTGGCTATTTCCAGCCACTTTTTTCCTTTATCCCAAGAAGCTTTTATCATTATTTTCGAGTATACCAGTTATTTGGTAGAATACCATCTGTCTATGCGGGATCGTCTCTTTTGCGTAGCAAAACTAGCGGAGCTTTGCGACGCGTTTCGGTAGGACTTCTGCGCAAGCAGAAAAAACGTTGAACAAAAAGATATACTTTTAAATTAGGTTTAACAATATTGCGGGATCGTCTAGTGGTAGGACAACGGACTTTGGATCCGTTTACCTAGGTTCGAATCCTAGTCCCGCAGCTCAAGTTTAGTCTCAATTAACTAATTTTAGTTACAGTTCCTTTTTCAGCATCAACTTCAACAATATCTCCATCCTTGAATACCTTTGTTGCGTTTTTGGTGCCAACAATACAGGGTATTCCAAATTCTCGGCTTACGATAGCAGCGTGAGACAATAAACCACCAATATCTGTCACAATTGCGGCGGCTTTTTTACATGCAATAATTAATTCTGGCGAAGTTGTTTCGGCAATGAGAATATCACCCTTATTCATCGTTGCAATTTCCTTATGAAGGAGTCCAAGATCAGTATAGTCCACATTTATAATTTTAACTGGACCCACTGCTTTACCCAAACTGGCAACCCTACCTGATACGACACGGGTGCCAGATACATCATCTCTAAACATTTTTATTATGGCTTGGGCTCTCTGTCCCTCATAAAAATGGCGTCGGTCATAGTTAATGACAAAAGCTTTTTGCCTTTCTGAAGTCCTACCAACATCGGGTAGTTTATTATCGTAAAGTTCAACAATTTCTTGCTGTGTCAAATCTTGAAAAACATACGGCTGAATTTTAAATTGTTTGCTAAGTATTGTAAAAAGCTCATCTGTATACCCGTCTGTTTCAAATAAAACTTTGTCCATATATGAGCGCACCCACTCTTTAAATTCTGCAACGCCAGACAAGTTCTTTTTGATTATTGGGTTATTATCCTGAAACGCAAAGGCTTTATCTGTAAATTCAACATTCATGTATGTGTAATCTTTGCAAAGCTTAGTGGTGTAGTCGAAAAATGTTTGTACGATTTCAAGTGTCAGCTGGTTTTTCCCTTTGACCTTTTCTATAAAGAACTTCTCAAATTTATCGCAGTGTTTTCTCAAAGCCTCTCGATAGTTATTAAACGCATCTTTATCACGATAAAAATCTAAACCACGGTCTAAGGCTGCTTCATAGGCTTTATTTGTAAAATATTGTTTGAAAATCCCGTTATCAATAAGAAATAAAACTTCAAGTTCTTTATATACGTCTACATGTATGTCAGTAACAAAAACGCTGACTCCATGGGCCAAAAAACTCAAGGTGTAGTCGTTTTTATTGAACTTCATTACGGTTTCATTGTACAACAGAGGTAAACCAGGTTCTAATGTAGTCCAAGTCCCGCAGCCCACAAAATTTACATTGAGAGTATAATTCCATTGCAAAGATAGGAGGTGAACTTATGTCAGCATGTGAATGGGAACCAACTGCAGAAGAAAAACGAGTTTATTTCGAACATGTTATTGAGGGGAGGGTGAAGTTTCTTGGTGGATTCCACACAGATGTCAAAGAGGGAGTTGTTGTAACCACGAGAATTTCTCCCAAAGCTCAGCAAGCAGAAGAAACAGCTCGAGCCAGACAAGAACTAAAACTACAATAAAACCTCACCACAGTCGATCTTGATAAAATCTCATGAGTGATCTATTAAAGGGTTGGAGAATTTTTCATGGTGCGGTAATAAGTTCCTACATAGTCAACTCTTCGGCAAATCATGATAGTGAGCGTAGTCGAACTACTCAGTGCTATAGCCCTTCGACTACTCAGAGCCATGGCCACCAAGTCATGCTCACTAGTCAAACCTCAGATAACTCTTTCTGTTAAAATACCGATATGAAGATTAAGTATACAAAACACGCACTAGAAATGCTTGCCTTCCGTGGAATTAAAAAGGACCAAGTTGAAGCCACAATTAAAAATCCTGATGATAAAGAGAAAGGAAAAAATAATAAAGATATTCGATACAAAAATTTTGGTGCCAACTATTTAAAAGTGGTAATTGTTAAAGAAAAAGATGATGTGATTGTGATAACCAATCACTGGATTGCAAAAAAGCGGGTTAAAAAGTAAAATATGGCTATGAAGGTAACATATGACTCTATGGCTGATGCCATGTATATTTATTTCACTGAAAAAAAGAAAAGTACTCGAACCGAAGAGGTGAGTGAAGATTTCCTAGTGGATTACGCAGGTAAAGAAATGATTGGCATTGAGATTTTGGATGCTTCTAAAAAATTACCTAAAGAAAATTTAGCAACACTAAGGTTATCTTCTATTATCGATAAGATTCCTGTAATGGCCCAATAGTCTGGCTCGATTTAGCCTCAATCTGCCCTATAATCAAGGCTCTAACATAGTAGCAGTCCCGCAGCTTAAGTTTAGCCTCAAAATTACCTTAATTTCATTATTAGGTTTAAATTTAGGCAATTTCTTGATAAAATCCAGAAAATGCCAGATAGAAAAGATTTCCCTCCAGACCAAGAACACCTTAATCCAAATTTCTGGGACGGGCATGGATTTGGTGTGGAATGCTGTGTGGGGGAGCAAAGCGACCTCGAAGTATATAAAAAAGCAATCGCATTTAGCCGTAGACGTTCACTTAAAGAATATTGGGCATCTCGTACGCTAAAGCCGTTTGCAGGTCAAGCAGTACCAGACACTACCTTATTGTCGCCGGGCCAAAGATTCGTTCTAGCAGCTTACCCTAAAGGTACTATTTTTCGCCTTCGAGCTGACACGATTAATACTGCGCGGGGTTTTAACTCGGCCACTTATCTCGGGCTTCTGGATCAAATACCAAAAGGTGACGGTACTTTTGCTGATACCCTGCTACAATTTAATGAAAAAAGGCTACAAGAGTCGACAAATTTTTTTTGACTATTCCAAAGGATCAGCTACGTGGAGCCCGGTATTTATGATAGGAAACACACAACATGATAGATTTTCGCTCTCTCCAGATCAATGCTTTGAATATCTCTACAGAGTAAATTCGGTTGAAGTATTGCTAAAAGGAGCCAAGGAACGTCTTAGACAACCATTAAAGTCAGCCTCCCTTATCCGCCTTGTTCCAAGTAGATCAAGCTAACTAGTTCTAATAACCTTTGATCCAAGGTTTGAAAATCGTCGACAATTCACAAACTAGCATAATAGGTTCCTACATAGTCAACCAGTGCCAGCTCTGATTAGCTTCAAATCCCCGCCGGATGCTAAAAAAAGTTAATAGTTAAAATTTATTGGGTTTTTGGTGGTCGAATGTCACCAGTTTCGACCATTTAGGGTCTATCGTTATTAACGATTCTGTTTTATTGAATGCTTTTATCTCAGCCGGGCTTCCCCTGTAACCGATCCACTTTCCTGCGAGAAATGCTGATCCGGTTACTACTAAGCTGCCAAGTGCGCCTATTTCTTCCGGCGATTTCACAATAGCTGCGCCGGCACAAACTAAAGGTATTATTCCTCTAAGAACCTGAGAAATGCGAATAAAAGCTTTGTGCTCACGCCAATCCACCGCGTGAACGGTTTCATGGATTAAAGTTTCAGATAGAAGAAACGAAATCATGGAATCTCTTTGATTATCGCCCAAATACCCTCGATTTTTTGCCATTTTGGACAACGTTTTATTCCCTATACGTAAAAATTTATTCGGAAAAATCCTGATTTTTCCCTCGTCAGTCTTACCCAAAGAAAGTCTGCCATCGTCTAATGGGAATTCTTCAAATGAGACGTGCTGTCTATTGATATCCTTGTCGCTCATACCAAGTTCTGAGAGTAAAGTTGTAAGGAGGGAAGCATCAACATCTATTTTGCCCCTAAAACCATAATCAACATCAATAACAGGACGAGGAGAGGCATCTACGTTCTCACTGGAAGTTGTAATTGTCCCTTCAACTGGTCTATCCATTTATTTTATTATAGTTAGAATAAACCCAGCTGTAAAAAGTTCCCACATAGTCAACCAGTGCCAGCTTCTAGGTAGCCTCAAAATTATCTGGATTTCTGCTTTTTAGGGCAAACTTGTACTATCTCGCTATTCCTAAACAGGATAGTTTGATCAGCAGTATATGTTAGCCCTTTATTGGGATTCATTTGAAATCCCAGGTACACTACTTTGATTTTTCTTTTTTTGAGCTCTGCTATTGCCGGTTGAAGATCAGAATCAGAACTACAAATGATTGCTGTATCCATTTTTCCGTCACACGCAAGCGATACCAAATCTACAGCAATTCGAACGTCAACACCTTTTTCTCTAAATATTGTGTGTGGGTTTTTCCCATCAATAACTTGTGCACGCACGTTTCCTGCAATAATAAAGTCAAAACCCTGTTTTTCTAAATTGGTCTTAAGTCTTCTTTGTATGGTAATTAGTTCTCTTGATTTCTTTAAGGTTTCTTTGTATTCCCTAAGCCTTGCAGCATAAAACAGTTTGGTCTTGATATTGAAATCTTTCAGAATATTTTTAACGAGATTCTGAATGTCTATTGAAGCAAAGTCGACGGTGTTTTTATCGATACCCTCTTCTTTGAAAACGTCCTCTACTTTATGGCGGAAGTTTTCACCATCAACAAAAAGTATAATACTTGCCATAAGCTAATTATGCCACAAAAAACCTCACCGAGCTTGCGCATAGATGAGGCGTTGATAAAGGAATTATAGCTCCAATTGGACAAGAAAACAACCGCGTGTTTAATTATTGAAGAAATCGTATCGACTGTTGGTAGACCAGCTCTGGATATTTAATCTCCCCTACCCAATCAAAAGTTCGGAAATCATCAACGACTCCCAGCTCGAGGTAGCTTCCTTTGACATTGTAAATATCCAGTGGTACTATTCCAGCCATGAGTGAACACGATCTTGCTGCTGGACAAAGAGAACTTTCCAGAAGAGAATCTGGCTGGACGGCAGGCGAACTAATTGATCTTTTCGTGGAATCCTTGACAGATCACTGTCCGGAGTTTACACGAGCACTTGTTGTTTCATATTTGAATGATAATAGAGGACGACAGGTTGATTTTTTAAGAAACGGTTTTTCCTACGAAGTTACGCTCCAATCAAGAGCTGATGCTGAACCCGCTGCTGTAGCGCAGAGGGGTCTAGTTATTACGAGACATTCACCTGTAGATTCTACAGAACAAACAGATCCTATCCGTTTAGAGCTTTACTTGGGTCAAAGAAAAGAATGGGGCACTATTACTTACGATGCAGGTGAATTTGAAAATACTCCCAGTTTAGACCATGAACCAAAGCCTAATTCAGTTGCAGCTGTTGAAATGGCAAAAACCTTTCTTCAGGATTTTAGACCAATCCCCAATTCTAGGACAGAAGCAGAAACTGGAGGCATGCAGCAGCCTTCATTGGAGACAATTTTAGACCAAGCTAAACAACGCTTTGTAACGACAGAAACCACAGACCCTTATTTACCGGAGAGTCCTAAACACGGAAAGTTTAAGGATGGTTATACGTTTGAATACGCTAGCGGTGAAACTGCTAGAGCGCTTCTCAAATCTGGCGTTAATATGCAAGCATTAGCTGGTGAGTTGATGCAAGTGACCTCAACTAGCCCCAAAGATATCGATGACTTTGGTTTGGAGGGCGACACGTGGGAAACAATATCAACGAGTATAGTGAAAGAAATAATTTATTTAGAAATGCCCAAAAGATTCCCTGAACTAGTGATGGAAAACGAAAGAAGAATGGCAATCGAGCCAGAAGAATAATCAATTAAGAAGTAAATTGTATTGATCTCTCCCACACCAGCTCCGGATATTTAATCTCCCCTACCCAATCAAAAGTTCGGAAAATATATTCCTGAGTATAATCGAAGGATCATCAACGACCCCCAGCCCTAGAATATGTATGTATGTATGTAGATCCGCAAACGAATCCCACCACTTAGGGTAAAATCTACGCCTGAGAAAGGTGGTGAAATTGTTGAAAAAGTTTAAGCATTTAAGCTTGGTTG
>Ga0209515_10000264_pt1 | contig 99780 bp, 98 predicted proteins | sample Subgroupgradi54m_FD_187454 | JGI IMG/M metagenome (GOLD analysis project Ga0209515, IMG submission 187454) | Subsurface groundwater microbial communities from S. Glens Falls, New York, USA - GMW60B uncontaminated upgradient, 5.4 m (SPAdes)... ... | reverse complement strand
CGAATATGACGCCGTCTATATGATTAAGGACGCGATTGAGGCGGTAGGGTACAACGGCGAGAAAATCGCCACGTGGTCTCGCACGGTAAAGGATTGGGAAGGAGCTTCGGGTAAAATCACGATTGGTGAGAACGGCGACCGAATCGGCGGACACACCGTTGAGGTGATTAAGGCGGGGAAGAAGGAGGTGTACGTGAAATAGAGAAGAAAGACAGTAGATAGTAGACAAGAAAAGAAAAACCGCCCCAGCTTCGCTGGGGCGGTTTGTGTTTAATTTTTCCCAAATAAAAAGCCCCAGACGGATTGAACGTCTGGGGCACACAACAGCAACATTTTTTTGCCTATTTCTTAGGCTCCTCTTTGGCAGCAGATCGGCTACCAATCCCGAACATCCTCTCCTGTTCCTTTCGGTCGCGTTCGAGATCGGTGACGACCTCAAGTGTCAGAAGAAACTTTTCTCCCGACTTTTCGACAGGGAAAGACATTCTGTCGTTCGAGCCCAGGTAAATCGTTTGATTGACCTCAGGAACGGCGCCTGCCCAGTTGACCTCGTCTATGGTGCGGTATTTCCCTGTCACATCACCGAAGAGGTATTGGGTGAGTATCACCCCGTCGGTCAACCGTTCAATCTTCCCCATGTATTTTAGTGGAGAGGTCTCCACGAATATCCCACCGCCAATGACCTGATATCGAGCTCGGATTTTTTGTGTGAAAGCAATCCAGAGTTTTTCGGTGCCTTCGGGAAAGGTACCTGAGGCAGACTCGCCTCCCGCCTGCCAGTCGAAGTTCTTTTCTGTGGCGAAGCTCGACACCTCTAAGCTTAGGAGGTTCGTTTCTCCCAGTCCGTACCATCCAGTAAGCCGGAGACGGCTCCCTTCGAAAACCCAGCTTGCCGTCATGGTGTCCGCTTCCGAGCGACCAGCCGAAAATAAGGTGACGATATTTGTGGTGGGAACGGCCTTCAGAAAGGCCGGAGCCGGAAGCGCCTCCTTCGCCTGCGCTTTCACCAACGGCTTTTCGGTCTGCGCGGAAAGGGAGGTGAAAGAAGTGACAACTAACGCCAAGAAAACCAACAGATAATTTTTCATAGGACTTTCCGTTTGGATTTGCCTCCATCTGTGCGTAGCCGAAACTCGTTCGGGAAGCACATCAGGATAGAAAAGTAGGGTTTCAAAGCCCTCTTTTCTAGCGTAGAAAGGGAACTGTAAGCGTTCCTTTCTATCATAGCACTGTATATATTATAGCACGGAATAGCCATTTTTGTCAACTTATCCCACAGACGTAAAACCCTTATAGGAGGCCCTCCTTTGTGCTATAGTTTCCCTGTCTTTTCTTTTACTAAAAGCTATCAGCTAAAAGCTTTCCCAAAATGGACATCGTCCCTCAACTTATCGCCAACAGCATCGTTTCCGGCGCCATCTACGCGGTGCTGGTGCTTGGGTTTAATCTCATTTTCAGCACCGCTAAGTTTATTGATATTGGCTATGGGGTGATGGTGGTGGTCGGTGGATACGCAGGGTTCTACTTTATGAAAATGCTGGGACTACCGCTCTCGGTGGGAGTACCGCTTGCCGTTCTGCTTTCGGGGGTGCTTAACCTCTCTGTCTACAAAGTGGTGTACGCTCCGCTTCGTGCGCGGAAAGCTTCCAGCAGTGTGCTTCTCATTGCCTCGCTCGGCGTGCTCACGTTCATTCAGGCAATCGTTGCCATTCTCTTCACCAGTCAATTTCAAACACTTGCGAACTTACTTCCGGGAAATCCTACGCTTGAGTTTTTGGGTGGGACTATGACGGCAATCCAGCTTGTGACGCTCGCAATCGCGGGCGTTCTCTCTCTCGCGCTCTTTCTTCTCCTTCGTTTCTCCATGTTCGGCAAAGCGCTCGTCGCCGTGAGCGACGATGAAGAGGTGGCGAAGATGGTGGGCATCAATACCGAGAAAACTATCGGCGCTGTATTTTTTATCGCCGGATGTATCGGCGGACTCGCGGGGCTCCTTATCGGATTTGATACCGGCATTGAACCTTCGATGGGACTCCTCTGGCTCCTTAGCGTCATCTCCGCGTCAATCGTGGGTGGTATCGGCAATCTCTATGGCGGGATTGCGGGCGCATTCTTTGTCGCGTTCATTGAAAACTTCGGCATCTGGAAAGTGTCGGGGGAGTGGAGGCTCGCGATTGCGTTTTCGGTTTTGCTTTTGTTCCTTATTTGGAGACCACGTGGATTATTTCCCCGATAAACTCTAATATCTAATCTCTAAATCCTAAAAAAATTCAAATGACGGAAATTCAAAAGACAAAAACCTACGACTTAGAAGCACGGACGCTAGTTTTTGCGAGAGAGGTAAGAGTTTTTGTGAGGTTACTTCCTAAGACTCTTCAGAATTACGAAGACGGTAAACAGCTTATAAGGTCTTCAGGCTCAATCGGTGCAAATTACATTGAAGCCAACGAATCATTGGGCAAAAAGGATTTTAGTATGAGAATTCGCATTTCTCGAAAAGAGGCTAAAGAGACAATTTACTGGCTTAATCTTGTAGACTGTGCGGGTCACGAAAACAAGCGCGATTCTCTGATAGACGAATGCAGCCAACTTATGAAGATTTTCGGTGCTATTCTTGAAAAGACTAAGTGATTTGATATTTGAATTTATGATTTGTTTAGGATTTAGTAATTAGGATTTAGGATTTCTATATTTAATCATGGACTATCTTGTACATCTCGCCGTTCTCTCCAGTATCTTCGTGATACTGTCACTCTCGCTTAACCTTGTGCTTGGATACACAGGCCTTATCTCGCTCGCGCATGCGAGCTTCTTCGGTATCGGCGCGTACACGGTCGCGATTCTTACGACGGGTTTCCACGTCAACTTCTTTATCGCGCTTCTACTCGGAATGCTTATCTCTGGAGTAGGTAGCCTAGGTATCGGAGTGGTGCTCTCCAAGTTTCGGGGCGATTTCGTGGCCATCGGTTCCGTCGGTTTTTGTATCATCGTGTGGAGCATCTTTCTCAACGCCGAAGTGCTTACACGTGGACCACTCGGTATTCCCGGCATTCCTCGACCGGAGCTTTTTGGTTTTACTTTTTCCAGCAACTACTCATTTCTCATTCTTACACTTCTCTTTGCGTCTTTGGTATATTTCATCGCACGGTATGTAACTCACTCCTCGTTCGGAAGGGCGCTTAAGGCAATTCGTGAAGATGAGGACGCGCTTCAAGTGTTCGGCTACCGCGTGCTTCACTACAAGCTTTTGGTGTTTGTACTTGGGGCAGTGCTCGCTTCGGTTGCCGGAGCGCTCTTTGCTTCGTACATCAAGTTCATAGACCCTTCCACCTTCACGCTGAACGACTCCATCTTCTTGCTCTCCGCCGTTATCCTCGGAGGTCTTGCGTCAAACAGGGGAGCCGTTATCGGAGCGGTGGTACTTATTCTGCTTCCCGAAGCACTCCGCTTCGTGGGCTTTCCTCCCGACATCGCCGCGCAAACCCGTCAGGCGATTTACGGCATGATGCTTGTCGTGCTCATGCTCTACCGCCCGCAAGGATTATCGGGAGAATATAAACTCTAGAAGATGAATAACGAATACTGAATTATGAATTATGAGATTGCGGAGTCGGAAGGGAATCCCAGAGTGCTTCAAAAAGCATTCTTTGAGATTTAGCGAGCTCCTCACTCTCTATGATAAGTACACTCCACTCGTTTTTGAGCGATATCATCGCGATTTTGTTTCCCCAGATATAGAAGAGGCCGTGATGTTCGTAGCCGTGAGAAATAAGCTTTACCTCTCGGAGCTCACTTCCGCCAAGTCGTACTCTCTCCCACGCGCGTGGTGATTCCCGTAGGATCACGCGAGAGCGCATACCACGTGTGACACGTTTTTGCACAAAACCAACGAACTTCTTTCCCAGGAGCTCAAAGATGTCGTCCACAGAGCTAAAAGCCAATAGCTCATGAACCGATTTGTCGGTGAGGATTTCGTCAAAGACTATTTTCATACTTTCTTTGCCGTGATAAAAGCGAACAGTTGGGATGATATTGGAACGTGCATAGAGTTCGCGAAAGTCGGGAAGTGCCCGTTCAAGCAGTTCCGCCCTTGCCTTTACGGACGCGACAATTTTCTTTGGATCCTCTGTGCTGAAATACTTGATATTTCGTTTCTTAAAGGATGATACGAACCCTTTACCGAGAAGTGCGACAAGAATAACCTCCGTTGTTGAGCGGGGAAGCCCTGCTTTTTGGCTGATTTTGAGAATTGAACCGGAGCCAAGCTCAAGGCAGGCGAGGTATACCCTCGCATGTTTTTCTTTTAGTCCATATTCCTCAAGGGTTTTTTGTAGTGACATAAGGTGAAATGCCGTAATTTACGGCGACATATAACGAAGATATAATAGCCTGAATTATGGGTATTTGCAAGCAATATGCTAGATATGCCGATATTATTGTAAATAGTAGGCAGGACATATAGCCTGTAGTCGTTACACATAATGTAGAGAGTTTATGCGTCAAAAACATGTAATTGCTTGGTTTGTCGGGCTCGCTCTCGTCACTTCGGGAGTGCTTGTTTCTTTGGTAGGTAGCCCAAACGAAGAGAGAGATATCAAGATTGGAGCCCTTATTCCGCTTACGGGAAAGCTTGCGGGCTATGGGGAGGATATCAGAAACGGAATGATGCTTGCCGAGGAGGAGCTCAAGAAAGAGGGTGTACACATCGAAGTTGTTTTTGAGGATTCTGCAGGCGACCCGAAAGTGGCTCTTGGCGGAGCACGGAAACTTATTGATATTGATAAAACGGCGGTGGTTGTCGGTGGTCCTGGTTCAAGCGCGAATCTTGCCGTCGCGCCTTTGTTTGAAGAAGGAAAAACGCTTTTCTTTCCAATTTCCAACGCAGGGAAACTCAATGATGCGGGGAACTATATTTTCAAAATTCAGCACGACCTTGAGTTTGAGATGAAGCCGATGGCGGCACAGTTGATTAAGAAAAATCTTAAAAAAGTCGGGGTACTCTTTGACGCTTCAAGCGACAGCAACGTGCAAGGAGCGGATATCTTCAAAAGTGCGGTTGAGAAGGGGGGCGGAACAATCGTCTTCTTTGAAAGTTTTGACAGCAAAACAGTGAATGATTTCCGGACCGTGCTTACTCGTCTGCGCGCAGTGTCACCCGATGCGCTTTATCTTGTCACACCAGGTTCAAGTGGGGGAGTGATTGTACGGCAAACGCGAGAACTCAACCTTGTACTTCCGATATTCGGCTGGTCAGGATTTGACAGTGCCGACTTCTTTGCGGGAGCAGGAGCGTCTGCGGAAGGTGTGGTTATTACCGACCAGCCATTCTCCTGTATAGAAGCGACGAGTGCGTATTGCACCCTCTATGAGAGTCAGCACAAGGGCAGAACTCCTGAACAGTATGGAGCACATGCGTATGACCATATGCAGTTGTTGTCTCGGGCGTTTCGAGAACTCCGTATCAAGGGACCAGACATTGATGACTCCGAAAAGGTGAAGCTCCTTGCTTACTTCACGAGTCACACCTTTGAGGGGGTGAGCGGAAGGTTGTCGTTTGACGGAAACGGAAATATTCGCGAAACAGATTTCGTATTTCGTGTCGCGAAAGACGGGAAATTTGTTGAGGTGAAATAACCTATTGTCTGCCTGTGGCGATCTTTGACCAATGTATATACAGTGGTATATACTTTTGGCATGAATACAAAAGTCCAAAAGTGGGGGAACAGTCTTGCTGTGCGACTTCCGAAAGCTATTGCGCGGGCGGCGCTTTTTAAGGCGGGGACACCCGTTTTTATCAAACAAGACCTGCGTGGTATTACGATTGTACCCAAGAGCGCTAAGGAGCCCACTTTTGAAGAGATGATTGCTCAAATTGACCCAAAGAATCTACCCGAGAAAATCGACTGGGGAGAACCAGTCGGTAACGAAATATGGTGAAAGAATATATTCCTGACAGGGGAGATGTTGTCTGGCTTTCGTTTGATATGACACAAGGACACGAACAGCGCGGACGTCGTCCTTCTCTCGTTCTTTCGCCACGCTCATATAACCGTACGGTTGGTCTTGCTGTGGTGTGTCCGATTACCTCGGTCTTCCGAGGGTATTTTTTTGCGGTTGAAATTCAGGGAAGCAGAGTTCATGGGTCGGTGCTTTCAGATCAAGTGCAATCGGCTGCGTGGAAGGAACGAAAGGCTCGATTTATTGAGGTAGCCACAGAAAGTACCCTTGCCGAAGTGACAAAGCGACTCGGTACTCTTATTGGTGTACGGTCAGCATCTTTTTGAACATGTCCATCCTCCAAACGAAACAACTGTACAAGCATTTTGACGGAGTGACGCCCGCAGGAGCGGGAAATCCGAAATGCTAAATCCGAAACCCTAAACAAATTCCAAATTCTAATTTACGAATTATAAAACCGACTACGCTTGTGAGTTTTGGTTTTGAAGATTATGATTTGTTTAGGATTTAGAGTTTAGTATTTAGGTTTTGATTATGCCGATCCTAGAAACACGACATATTTACAAACACTTTGACGGTGTTAAGGCAGTAGATAGACTTTCCCTCTCATTTGAACGAGGCAGAATCACTTCAGTGATTGGGCCGAATGGTTCCGGAAAGAGTACGCTTATCAATCTTCTCACCGGGTTTGTGCCGTTTGACGGGGGAGAGGTGGTGATTGCGGGGAAGGAAAGTCTGAAGGTTATACCACCGTATGATGCGAAAGAACTCGGCATCACGCGCACCTTTCAAGATGTGCGACTGTTTGAACAGATGCCGGTACTGGATAACATTCTGGTCGTGCTCACCGAGCGAAGCGTGTGGAGTGCGCTTTTTGAAAAGCACGGAGCACTTCACCTGGCGAAGGCCGAAGAAGTACTTAAGCGCGTAGGGCTGTGGGAGAAACGACATCAGCTCGCAAAAAATCTTTCCTACGGACAACGCAAGCTCCTCGAAATCGCGCGCGTCCTCGCGATGAATCCCGACATTATTTTCTTTGACGAACCGTTCGCTGGGCTTTTTCCCGAAATGCTTAAGGTGGTGGTGAGTGTGATGCAGGAAATGAAACAGCAAGGAAAGACGCAGATACTGGTGGAGCATAATATGGAGCTCATACGAGAACTTTCCGACCACCTTATTGTGCTGGATGCGGGCGGACTGCTTGCGGAAGGAGTGCCGGCCGAAGTGCTTGCACAAAAAGAGGTCATAGAGGCGTATCTTGGTGAATAGCTTCTGAATTATCAATTTCCAATTTTCAATCAAATTTCAATTTTCAAATAACAAAAAAGATATGGAGAACGATACATCACCAAAATCAAATATCGCACGAGGTATTTTGTGGCTTGTCGTGATTGCGGTTGTTCTTGCGGGAGGATATGCGGTGACTAAGCAAAAACGAAGTGAAACCATTACCTTTGGAGCAATACTTCCGCTTACCGGTAGCGGAGCAGACCAGGCGGAGTGGATACGAAGAGGATTTGACCTTGCGCTTGACGAAATAAACAAAGACAGAAAAGCTCCCCTTACTATTGCGTATGAAGATAGTGGGGGAGATACTCAAAAGGCTATTTCAGCCTACCGTAAGTTGCGCACGGAACTGCACATACCGGTAGTACTCACCTGGGGGTCCGGGATTGGCATCGCTCTCACTCCGATTGTTAACGAAGATAAGGTGGTGCAAATGGGTGTGGCTACGGCCGCGAACGCCTATAGCACTCCCGACGATTTTACGTTTAGAAATTTCCCGCAAGCGGAACAGGAGGCGGTATTTCTCTCTGACGCTGTTTTACGCATGCTCAAAAGTAGCGAGGTGGCTATCCTCAAAATAAATAACGATTACGGAAAGAGTTCCGCGGATTCATTTAAGGAAAAATTTCTGGCGGGTGGCGGAAAGGTCATTGCCGAGGAAACATTCTCTCCGAATGATTCTGACTTTAGGACACAGCTCACTAAGCTGAAGAAGCTCTCACCTAAACTTATCTACCTCGCCACGTATCCGAAAGAGGGAGGGCTGATACTTCGTCAAGCGAAAGAGCTTGGAATATCGACACGTTTTATAGCTTCAGTCGCTATTTTAGGAGGGAAAGATTTCTTTAATCTCGCTGGTGAAAGCGCGGAAGGTCTTATTGTTGCAACCTCCATTCCACCTCTTGCTTCATCTGGCAAACCAAACATTCAAACTTTCGTTCAACACTATCGAGGAAAATTTGGAGAAGAGCCAAGCGCGCAACAGATATATACAGCCCGCGCGTACGACGCACTAAACGTCCTGGCAGGAACGCTTGACACCTGTGGCAAAGAAGCTGAATGTATTAAAGAGGAGTTATTTAACATTCAAAACTATAACGGGGTAAGTGGTATCTTTTCTTTTGACCACAACGGTGATGTTTCGGCCGAATTTAATTTGCAAGTTATTAAAAATGGGAAGTTCGTTACCTATCAAGAGTAATTTAACCGTGTAATCTTTACCGAAGTAACATGAAGCAGAAACACACGTGAAAGAAACACTGTTACAACTCAATAACGTACACGTGCACTACGACGGAGTGAAGGCGCTAAACGGGGCGAGTGTGTCCTTGGACGAGGGAGAAATTGTGGCACTGATGGGTCCGAACGGAGCGGGGAAGTCTACGATACTTAAGAGCATTTTTGGGCTGACGCCCGTTTCGGAAGGGAAGATTCTCTGGCACGGACGGAGCATCAAGCCCTTTCCGCACGAAATGGTGGCGGACGGTATCGCCTTTGTCCCACAAGGACGGCGCGTGTTTAAGCATCTTACCGTCAAAGAAAATCTAGAGATTGGCGGGTTTATCGTGCGCGAACGGAAGCTACTTCACGAGAGGATTGACGAGGTGCTTGAATTTTTCCCCGCGCTTCGCGTCAAACTTCACGAAAAGTCGGGGACGCTGTCCGGAGGACAACAGCAGATGCTCGCCATTGCTCGCGCGCTCGTCACTCGTCCAAGCGCGCTCCTTCTTGATGAGCCAAGCTTAGGACTTGCGCCGAAAATTGTAAAAGAAGTGTTCGCGAAGATAGAAGAAATAAACGAACGGCACAAGACGGCTATTTTTGTCGTGGAGCACAATCTCACCTCGCTTTTGCACATTGTAGACCGCGCGTACGTACTTGATAGAGGGGCGGTGGTGGCAGAAGGGAAGCCAGAGACAATCATTGCGAGCGGAATACTTGAAAAAGTGTTCTTGGGAAAGGTGTAGGTCTGTAAACACCAATAATCAAGAAACAATATCCAAACAATAATCAAATCTCAACTACAAGAAAGCTTCTTCTTGAGCATTGATGATTGGGGTTTGTTTGGTTTTTGCATCTTGGTGCTTGGTTATTATGTTTGTGTTATCATATCGATTATGTCAAAAACATCCTGGAGTATTGTCGTAGCACTTGTGGTCCTTGCTGGGGGAGGCATTATTTACTTCGTCGCCAAGGGTACGGCGCCACAAACACCCGATTACAGCACGTTCTATCCGGCACAAAGTCGGGAGCATATTGAGGTGGACGCAAAGCATCTCGATTACAACTCCAATCCTCCTTCTGGCGGGTGGCATTACTCTCTTACCGCGAAAAAGCAGTTTTACAGCGAGCCCATTCCCGATGGCAACGCGATACACAACTTAGAGCACGGAGATGTCTGGATTGCCTACCACCCCAAAGTCTCGGAGGAAACAAAAGATGCACTAAAGAAGTTTGAGTTCTCGAAGATACTGATAAGCCCACGAGAAGCCAATCCAACCGATATCGCGCTCGTTGCCTGGGAGCGAGTTGACGCGTTTAATCTGGTGCCTGGCGAGCCGTTTCCCGAAGCGCGTGTTCGCGATTTCATCAAACGCTATCGCAACAAGGGACCGGAAAAGATACCCGCGGGAGCCATGGAAGCCACATTTAATTAATCAGACACGAAACCGAAGCGGAACAAGAACGCGGAAAGGACACGGAACAGTTCCGTTTCAGTTCCGCGTTGGTGGTGTTCTGTGTCAGTTCAGTGTAAATCATTCTTATGATTTTACTTGACGGAAAAAAAGTAAGAGATGACATTGCAAAAACGCTTCGAACCAAAATCGAAGCGTTTTCCTCGCACCCCAAACTGGTTATCGTGCAGGTAGGCGATAACGAAGAAAGCGCTACCTATATTCGCCAAAAGAAGGCATTCGGAGAAACAATCGGAGCGGTGGTGGAGCACCGGAAATTTCCTGGAGAAATTTCGGAGAAGGACCTTTTGGAGGTTATTGCGAAGCTAAATGCGGATGCGTCGGTACACGGCATCATCGTCCAGATACCGATTCCCGAACACATTTCTGAAGACGCCGTTGTAGATGCTATTGCCCCCGAGAAGGATGTAGATGGGCTCGGTGGTGTAAATCTGAAACGGCTTTGGGAAAACAAAAAGAATGGGTTTATGCCCGCAACGACGAAAGGAATTATGTCACTTCTCTCCGCGTACGAAATTCCTGTCGCGGGAAAGCACGTGGTCGTTGTCGGACGCTCGTCACTCGTGGGTAAGCCCACGGCACTGGCGTTCCTCAACGCCGACGCTACCGTGACCGTGGCGCATAGACATACGACGAATCTATCAGAGATTACGAGGTCGGGAGATATCTTGGTCGTCGCTGCGGGACGTCCACACTTTATTCAGCGTGATGATGTTCGTGAAGGTCAGGTGGTGATTGACGTGGGGATTACCGCGATAACGGGAGAGAAACTTGATGAAGAAGTGGTTGAACGGACGGTGACGGGGGATGTGCACTTTGACGACGTGAAGGATATTGTGGGAGCAATTTCTCCGGTCCCTGGAGGAGTGGGTCCGATGACCGTGGCGTCGCTCTTTCAGAATTTAGTATCCGCCTACGAAATTCAGACGAGAGTCTGAAGTGCGTAGGTGCGGATACTAACCCCGCACCAATCCCAAGGCGAGCGCGTGTCCGAAGAGGACATCCTTCGGCTCCGCGAAGCGCGAGCCTGATAGACCCTCGGTGCTGGGGCAAGTTGAAGCGTACGAAAGACAATTGTAAGATAGGGGACACTACCACGTCTTGGTAGTATCGAGTTATCAGTATAACTACACGAAACCATGTTTGAAGATACAAAAATACGAAAAGGTATTGCAATTACCCTTACTATCCTTTCACTTTTTTTGCTTGCGAAGTTTGTGGGCGAGGTGAAGGCATTTAAGTATATCGGCTCATATCCTTCGGGCCAGAGCATCATTTCTGTGAGTGGAAAAGGAGAAGTGGTGGGTATTCCCGATGTCGCCACGTTCAGTTTCGGCGTACTTGAAGAGTCGCTGGTGATAAGTGACGCGCAGAATGAAGCCGCTAAGAACATCAACGCTATCGTCGGGTACCTGAAAAAGAACGGTGTTGCCGAAAAAGACATCACAACCTCTGGGTACAACATCTATCCGCGCTATGAGTACGGCACTGCCGGTTCACTGTACCCTTACCCGAATGGAAAGCAGAAACTCGCCGCCTATGTGGTGACGGAAACCGTGACGGTCAAAGTGCGCAAGCTGCAGGATGCCGGTAAACTTCTCGCGGGTATTGGCGAGCAGGGAGCGACCAACATTTCAGGGCTTACCTTTGATTTTGACAAACGCGATGAACTTGCCAAAGATGCACGCGATAAGGCGATCAAAGAGGCACGCAGCGAAGCAGACAAACTCGCGAAGTCTCTTGGAGTAGATTTGGTACGCATCATTAGCTATAACGATAACGGCAATTACTACCCGATGTACGCAAAAACAATGTCGTCAGAGGCGTATGGCCGTGGCGGAGATATGGCAACACCACCGGCAATTCCGGTAGGCGAGGACAAGATTATCTCCCACGTGACGATTACGTATGAGGTGAAATAGCACGGCACGAATCTGCGAATAAGAACGAATGACACGAATAAAGACAACCCCGCCTCGATTCTTATCGGGGCGGGGTTTGACATATACAACTCATTCAGCTTTACTATGTGTGGGCAACGCATGGCACGCGTTGTTGAACAGTGACCCTGGAAATGCCTGGGATCACTTCACGGCTTCAACCTGACGGGGAGATGTATCAATAAGTAAACAGTATGGAGTAGCTCCATACTCGGGTCCGAGATGAATGCTGCTACGAGCAAATTTCGGGGACACGAACATACTGTTGTCATCTTTTTGACCTCGGCGGGAGCGTAAGCCCCCGCCGTTTTTTCTTGACTTTTTCGGGGGAAAAGAGTACGCTCTTTCATGTGAGTGACCCCGCGAGGGGTTTTTTGATAGGGGCTTAGCTAGAGGGTAATTACATTACTATGCAACGACTTATTACGTATTTAAAAGAAACACAGGCGGAGCTTAAGCATGTGACCTGGCCGACACGGAAACAGGCAATTCTGTACACCGTTGTCGTGATTGTCATTTCGCTTGGTACCTCACTGTACTTAGGATTTTTTGATTACCTTTTCTCTACGTTACTTAAATTAGTTATCTAACACGACACTAATGACACGAATGTAAGAACGAATGACACGAATAAAATATAAACGTTTTGTATTTTATTCGTGTCATTCGAGTCGGTATTAGTATATTCGTGTCGAGTTAGCGAAGCTATGTCAAAACAAAAAATACAAGAAGGACGAAATTGGTACGCCATTCATACCTACGCAGGGTATGAGAACGCGGTCGCACGAAATCTCAAACAACGCATTGAGAGTCTTGGTATGGAAGACAAGATTTTTGCCGTGGTGGTTCCGACCGAGAAGAAAATCAAGATAAAGGGCGGTAAGCGTGTGGAAGAAGAAGAGAAAATCTATCCCGGCTATGTACTTGTGGATATGGTGGTTACCGACGATTCATGGTACGTAGTGCGTAATACGCCTCGCGTAACCGGATTCGTCGGTTCCGGTGTGTTTCCTGTACCGCTTGATAAGACGGAGGTGGATGGTTTGTTTAAACGGATGAGTTCTGATAAGGTGATGCACAATATAGAGCTTGACGTGGATGATGCCGTCACCATCGTAGACGGTCCGTTCAAAGACCTTGAAGGCAAGGTCGGAGAAGTAGACGCCGAGCGCGGAAAGGTGAAGGTGCTCGTTTCCATGTTCGGTCGCGAAACACCTGTTGAGTTAGACTTTCTGCAGGTTAAGAAACTCTAGCTCGCAAATCCGAAACACGAAATCCTAAATCCTAAACAAATTCCAAATAATCAAATTACAAAAAAGACTGTTTAAGATTTTAGTTTTTATTGTTTGTTTAGAGTTTAGATATTAGAATTTAGAATTTTCTCAAATTTATGGCAAAAAAAGCAGTACGAAAACTTAAACTCACCATTATGGGAGGTGCCGCGAACCCGGCTCCGCCGATTGGTCCCGCGCTTGGTCAGGCAAAGGTAAACATCGGTGAGTTCGTCACCCGTTTTAATGCGGGAACCCAGCAGATGAAAGGGGAGCTCGTACCGGTGGTGGTATCCATCTATGAGGACCGAACCTTTGATATGATTTTCAAGGCACCTCCGGCGACCAACCTCCTTCTCAAGGCGGCGGGTAAGGATAAGGGCTCGGGTAAGACTCCCGCGACAAAGGCAGGCACCATTACCAAAGCAAAGCTTCGTGAGATTGCGGAAAAAAAGCTTAAAGACCTCAACGCGAACTCGGTAGAGGCGGCAATGCAGATTTTGGCGGGCTCTGCACGAAGCATGGGTATCGACGTGAAATAACTCGACACTAAGTTACGAATGAAGAGCGAATGACACGAATAGAAGATCGCCCCGACAGAAATCGGGGCGGTTTTTGTTGAGGAAACGGAGGTAAGAGGAAAGTACTATACTTTTTTTCTAGGAGTGAGATACTTTACGCATGAATTATACACCAGAACAACCTCCGACACCTGAAGGGTCTGGATTTCCACCTGAACTTCTGGCCCGTCTTGAGGCTGAATTTTCCACGTACAAAGGTGAAAAGCTTACGGGCACTCGTGATGAGTATGAGAAATTGGTAGCCAATCGTTTTTCCACACAGGAGGAGATGGATTCAGCGCTTGCTACCGAGGAGAAAGAGCTCTCCGCACTGGAGAGTACCCAGGGCATCTCAAGGCTGCTCAACAATTTTCACCTGTGGTGGCCGGGAGGGGTGAAGCGAGCCTTGATCGATAGAAAGGGACAGCAGGAAGGAGAAACCGAAATTATCGCAAAGTCAAAAAAACTTATTGCCGATATGGATAGCTGTATCCGTGAAGTAGGTCATAGTGAGCTCACCGCAAACGATCTTACTAGTATGGAGGGAAGACAAAAACACCTGCCTGCACTCGCTACGGTCTATCTTGCGATGCGGGATAAGGGGTACAGCAGGAACGAGCTCACGTCGTAACTACGCTCGTTCCATGTCAATCCAGGTGTAGTTCAACCCGGTTTTTTCATCCACGCGTTCCTCGCGGAACGTTTCTTTTGTAAAGTCGTTTTTCCAGTCGGGGAAGAAGACATCACCCTCCGCGTCGCTTTCCACAATCGTAAGGTAGAGTTTTTTCACGAAGGGAAGCGCCTCCTTATAGATTTCTCCTCCACCTCCGATAAAGATTTCGCCTGCGTCTTTGAGGTTCAACCTCTTTCCCGATTCGAGGCTCCACCTCTCAGCCTCGTCCGCTTTTTTGAGCGCTTCCTCAAGAGAGGGGACCACTATGCACCCTTCGGCTTTAAAATCGGGATTGCGGGTAATGATGATGTTGGTGCGCTCGGGGAGAGGGTGTCCGATGCTTTCATAGGTCTTCCTACCCCAGATAATGGGATGACCCCGGGTAATCGCCTTAAAACGCTTTAGGTCGTCAGAGATATGAACCAACAGCTTCCCGCCATTTCCAATGGCATGGTTTTTCCTCGTGACGGCTACTACGATACTTATGTTAGGCGTTGTCATTTGTTGCTTTGTTTCATCCATTTTCTTTGTACTAACTCCACCCCAAACATATAGGGGGAGACTATCGTGACTCCTTGAATAGTTTTTCCAAACAGCACACCAAAATCGCGTTCGTCGCCGGTGAGCAGATGCGAAGCTTTGCCGGCAATCGCACCACCAAGAATCGGTATATCCTTTCCCGCAAGTTCAACGGAAATGGGCATACTACTTTCGTTTATCATTTCGCATTTCCGCAGTAGTTGCTCAAATGCGGGAAGTGAAGCTCTACTTTTATGCTCAAGGTTGCGCCGTGCTTCTTCGGCTGCATAGAGATTGGTAAGCAGTGTCGCTCTGTAGGTAGCTATGTGCACCAAAAGTCCTACACGACTTCTCGGCATAGATGCGGAAAATAAGATATTCGCATCAAGAAACACTCTCATCGCTTTTTGAACGAAAACTCTTTAAGCGCATCCTCATTATTTTTCTGAAACTCCGCAATGCGCTCGTCGGTGTACATTTCAATAGGGAAGGACACCCCAGCCTTAAGGACGATGCCCTCCGATGTTTCCTCGGCAATAATCTGCCCCTCACCTTTGATACCGAGCCGTGTGCGCAGTGCCTTCGGGAGGGTGAGGGTCCCGCGCTCATTGATGTTGATGACGTTTTTCATACATTCAGTATTTCATACTTTCAGTATAATGCAAGATTGACAGACTTCATTGAAATATGGTAAGGTATTTTCGGCAGAAAGTGGCGCATTTTTGCACTACTTCGACTGCTATTTGGTACATTCAAAAAAAGAAAGGAGGGACCCTTCTATGAAGGCATCCTCTTGTTACACTGACGACAAAACTAATCAGCGACTCACGTTTGGCGGTATGCTCGCTTCGCACTCGGGAGTCTTTCCCGACGCGCAGGTTGAGTTTTACCTGCGGAGTGAAAATCGCGCAGAGCTTCCCGGACTGCTTTCGCTGGTCGCGCATCTTGGTCGTGACCAACGCATCGCACTCAAAGAATCGGCAAAAACCGATTCGGCACTCATCACCATCCCGAGTGAACTCGCCAAGGAATGGGAGGACATCTGGCATACGGAGTACGGCATCAAAGCCGACTTCGCAGGACTCCTGATTCCGCGTCAGCCACTCGGCTACAAAGCGCGCTTTTGCCTGATGTACGAAAAAGGAGCGCAGTCGGCGGAGTTCTTCTTTCAGTCCGACAAGAAAGCTTATGGGGGCAAGGTCTGGAGATTCACCGGCGACAAAAGCTTGGACGACTGCGAGATGACACACAAGCACGTTGGAACCTTTGGGTTTTGGGTGGCCGATGAGCAGGAAGCACCGGATGGTTGTCTTGGAAAAGAGACAAACAATCCGATTAACCTGCACACCATCGCGGTGCGTGAGCTCGTATGGACGACGGAAACCGTTCCGATGAGGCAACTCCATGGCCGTGTACACTGGAAAAAGCACGGGGTGCAAATGGATCAGACCGTCGTTACATTCTGTGCCGACTCCGGCCTGCCCGCCGGCCGCGTTCCGGGGGTGTTCTTCGATCGCTCCGATGGTACCGTGGGCGTGTATCGGCTCGGCGTGCGGTACGCGGACGACGGCGTGCGTTTCCGCCGAGCAGTTCTTTCCCTTAAACCTTCTTGACCTTTGTTCACTTGCTCCGTTTCGATTGGCGAAACGGAGCATTTTTTGTATACTAAAATGTGATTGTGCAGTCGGTCCGTCTTTGACGGATGGCGATTGATCAATGTAAAGAAACTGCCTACTTTTTTCTATGCTACGAACGGTCTACCCCGTGTGGGACACAGGAAAATGAGCAATCGTTTTCCGGAGAATATGGAAGGAAAAGAGTAGAACGAACGGCCTGCCCGCCGGCAACGTTCCGGAGGTGTTCTTCAATCGCAACAATGGTACCGTGAACGTGAATCGGAACGACGTGCAGAACGCGAACGACGACGTGCGTTTCCGCCGAGAAGTTTCTCGCACAAGGAGCTTTATGCTCCTTTTTGCGTTATGGCGGACAGCCACCAGTTCGTCTGCTTCGAAATCTCAATGAGCTGTAGAGAGAAACGCAGATATACCCTCTCATCTATGATCGCAAGTTCGTGTTCCGAACGAACAAGATGCTTAAGCACTTCAGTTCTCACGCGTAGTATTTCAAGCGTAGACCGCTTCAGTTGAGTGGGTTGAAACGCAGCTGTAATCGCAAACACGAGCAGTTCAACGACACGCGTTTCAATGTCATGGTGAAGCCCGAGTTTGTCCCGCTTGGGGAGTTTGTTTCCAATGTCGTAAATATCTTTATGGAGCAGTCTAATCTTGAGAATGACGGAGGGAGTTTTTTCGGGGGGGGGGCATCATAGGATTGATTTTTGTGATGTAATTTCTATTGAGAATCTTTTTGTTGCGTGGAATAAATTCAGCAAGGGTAAGCGGACAAAAAGTGACGTCGCCAGTTTTGAGCTTCATCTGGAGGAGCACCTCTTTTCTCTGCATGAACGGCTTGCGCACGGCGCTTGGACGAATGACCCGTATGTGTGCCGTCGTATTGCCGACCCGAAGCCACGTATTATTCATATCGCAAGTGTGCGGGACAGGGTTTTATTTCAAGCGGTGTATCAGCAATTGTATCAGATATTTGATAAGAGCTTCATTCACGATTCGTACGCGTCTCGTGAAGGGAAAGGTACGCACGCAGGGGTGGAGCGGTTTGAAGTCTTTGCGCGGAAAGTTTCCGCAAACTATACCAAGCCTACTTTTGTCTTGAAGTGCGATATCAGAAAGTTTTTTGACGGCATTGACCACCGGATGTTGCTCTCGCTTCTTGAAAAGAAAATCACTGACGGTAGACTTTTTGAACTTCTACGGAAAATTATTGACTCTTTTCATACGGTGCCGGAAAAAGGACTACCACTCGGCAATGTGACGAGCCAGCTCTTTGCGAATATCTATTTGAATGAGCTGGACCAATTCATGAAACATTCACTCAAAGCAACATATTATATTCGCTACTGCGACGATTTTGTCATTCTGAATCAGAGTCATAGAGTTTTAGAGTGGCTGATTGAAAAAGTACGGCATTTCCTGCGCGAAGCACTTTTGCTGGAACTACACCCGCAGAAGGTAACGATACGAAAGCTACGCCAAGGGACGGATTTTCTCGGGTATGTGTCTTTGCCTCATTATCGTGTCCTGCGGACGAAGACGAGGCGCAGAATGCTCAAGCGACTTACCTTTCTTTGCGGGTCTGTCCATACAAAGGAGGATTTTTCTTCGGCGCTTCCGGTCGTAAAGTCATATACGGGAGTGCTGTCGCATTGTAACGGAGAGAAGTTACGTAGCACGATAGAAAACTGGTTTCAGAAATGGCCGTAGGATATACTATGTTTCGGTCATTCCCCTGAAAAGAGGAATCCAGTGGAATGAAGGAAGAATTCTGGATTCCAGCTTTCGCTGGAATGACAAACGGAAATCAGACCGAAACCTGCCAAAATGTGTAAATCTTATACGTAGTATCTGTCATTCTTTATGTTTGAAATAGAAATCAAATCGCTACTCGGAAGCAAGGAGCGGGCGGATGAGCTCCGGACCCGTCTCTTCAAGCTTTTTCCCGACCTCAAGACACTTTCTCCGCACAAGCAGAAGAACCATTACTTCACTGGGTCATCCCAAGCTCCGCAAGGGATTGCGGTGGATACGAACCCGTCCGAACGGATCATCCGGGCGGATACCGCTCATGCGAATAAAGACTCGAAAGTTTCAAGTGCCATTCTTGATGCAATTACCCCGTTTCTCTCCGCCGAAAAGAAGCAGGGACTCTCTCGAATTATTCTCTCGGCTCGTGGAGAGGTTTCCATTCGCACCAGGGATGCCGACGGGAGGGTGCTCTTTATCTTGAAGGCATCTATCGGGAGTGACACGAGCTCAAACGGTGTGTCGCGAATTGAGTTTGAAGAACCGGTACCGCTCACCCTCGCACAGCTTGACCAGAAACTCCTTGATGCCGGGCTTGCCTATCAGGCAAAGTGGTCGCGCGAGCGGGAAGAGTATGTGGAAGGGAAGACACACGTGACCATCGACAAGAACGCCGGCTATGGGTACCTCGCGGAGTTTGAACGCATCGTGGAAGACGGGAAAGATGCGGGGAAGGCGAAGGAGGAGCTTCAGTCGTTTATGGAGCAGGTTGGGTGCGAAGAGCTTTTGCAGGACCGACTTGAACGAATGTTCGCGTATTACAATAAGCACTGGCAGGAGTACTACGGGACTGATAAAGTATTTATTGTAGAATGATATGAAAAGGATACTTTTTGGTATAGGTGCACTCGTACTACTCATCGCCCTTTCCGGGGTGTATATCGCAAGGAGAGACTTGTCTGAAAGTTGTTTTGATGGACTTACACGGTCCTACTTTGATAGGAAATTTATCGGTGACGAGTCTCAACATGTGATAGCGCAGTCGTATAATTGTGGAGGCGGGACCGATTACCAAATGCAAGTCGGAGCTGTCTTTACAAAGGTGGACAAAGCAAAGTTCGAGGCGTTTCTTGAGAAAAGTAATAGGGACTGCAATGGTTGTTTGGTGTACGAAGATTTTTTTCTCGGTCCCGATATGGATAAGAAACATTACTTTGACTATGCAACAAGGAAAGATATTTTGGCAAAATAATTAAAAACTATGTTTCTATCCGACATTGATATCAAAAAAGAAGTGAAGCGAAAGACGATTACCCTACAGCCGTTTGAGGAGGCGCGTCTCCAGCCGGCAAGCTATGACATTATTTTGGGTAATACCTTTATCGTCAACGATTCGCACACCTCTACCTTCATTGACCCCGCAAATAAAATCTTTCCAAAAACACACGAGGTGCACGTCGCTGATGGCGAGGCGTTTGTCTTACACCCCGGTATCAGTATTCTTGGCTACTCCAAAGACTTTTTCGGTTCCGACCACTATCTCATTGAAGTAAACGGCAAAAGTTCACTCGCACGCATTGGGCTTTTGGTGCACAACAGCGCCGCACTCATAAATCCCGGACACTTTCTTAACGTCGCGCTTGAGCTCTGCAATCTCAACAACGTGCCAATTATCCTCCGTCCCGGTATGGCCATCGCCCAGCTTACGTTCTCTCCGCTCTCAAGCCCACCTCGGCAAAACTACAAAGAAACCGGACGATATTCAAAAAACAACTTTGTTGGTTTTATCCCCCCAAAGGTAATAGCGAAGAAAAACTCTAAGCACTAAATCCTAAACTCTAAACAAATTCAAAATTCCAGCAGCATGTAAATTTTAAATAGGACTCGTTTCTAATTTTTAATTTTGAAAATTGTGATTTGTCTAGGATTTAGATATTAGGATTTAGAATTTATGGAAAAGCATCCCGAATATCAATACCTGGACCTCATGCAAGAAATCCTGGACAAAGGGGTTGTTCAGACGGACAAAGGAACAGGTGTAAAGACCTACAGTGTGTTCGGTCGTCAAATCCGTTTTGACCTCTCTAAAGGATTTCCGCTTCTCACCACCAAGAAGGTGTACTGGAAAGGCGTCTTGCACGAGCTGTACTGGTTCCTTTCAGGGCAGTCCAACATTGACTACCTCGTAAAAAACAATGTCCATATCTGGGACGACTATCCGTACAAACTCTACAAAGCCAAAGCCAAAAAAGGAGAGGTACCAATGCTCACCAAGGACGAGTTCATCGGCAAACTTGGAACCGACAGTGCCTTTGCACAGAAGTACGGCGAGCTCAAATACATTTACGGTGAGCTCTGGCGCAGGTGGCCAACCAAAGACCCGAAGCGCACGGTAGACCAGGTGAAGTGGGCGTTAAACGAGGTGATGGAGGATCCCGACTGTCACAACGCCATTGTGAACTCCTGGAACCCCGAGTTTCTGTATCGTATGGCAAAGGAAGAGGAAGCCTGCCGATTTCCGATTTGCCACAATATGTATCAGCTTAACGTCAAAGACGGCAAGCTTTGCCTGCAACTTTACCAGCGGAGCGCGGACATCTTTCTCGGTGTCCCGTTCAACATAGGAAGTTACGCGCTCCTCACGCATATCCTTGCGAAGATCGCTGGGTACGGAGTGGGGGAATATGTACACACCTTTGGTGATGTGCATATTTACGAAAATCATCTTGAAGCAGCGAGGGAGCAACTCGCGCGAGAGCCAAAACCTTTTCCCACGGTACGCATTGACGATGGCGCTACCTCGCTTGATACCTTTCGTCCCGAACACGTCATTTTGGAGAACTACGATTCCCATCCACCGATTAAGGCGGAACTTACCGTCGCCGGCGGGTATATTGAGAAAAAACCCGCAACCGCATAAAGCCCTCGCGGAGTTTCCCCTCCTCGGGTGAGGAGGGGTGCCCGAAGGGCGGGGTGGTGTGTTTTCTTTTCTATATTTTCCCTTATGCTAGAATGCGAATATTGTTTAGGCCCTAGGAAACTAGGCGCTAGGCTCTAGAAAACCATGGTGTAACTACTGCAATCTTTCTTTCTTATTTGTCCGCCGACCGTGGCGGATTCGTATATTAGAAGCATTCGCATACTCATTTGTAGCATTCGTATCATGAAAGACACACAAATAAATAAACTTATCGAAACTGAGAAAAAGCGTCAGAAAAGCGTCATCAATCTTATCGCCTCCGAAAATTATGTTTCCCAAGGCGTGCTTGAGGCGCTCGGGTCGGTGCTTACCGACAAATACGGGGAAGGCTATCCGGGACGTCGGTACTACCGTGGGACGAAAGTGGTGGACGACGTTGAGTCGCTTGCCCAGAAGCGCGCGCTAGAGCTCTTTGACCTTGACCCGCAAAAGTGGAGCGTCAACGTTCAACCGCTTTCAGGTTCACCGGCAAACTTTGCCGTCTACTCCGCGCTTGTTCCTACCTGTGGCCTCTCCTCCGCGCAAGGCTCCGAAGGGCACGGGAAAATTATGGGAATGATGCTCTCGCATGGCGGACACCTTACCCACGGACAGTCGGTCTCTATGACGGGGCGATTTTGGACACAGGTGCCGTACGGCGTTTCCAAGGAAACCGAGCTTCTGGACTACGACGAAATTAAAAAGATTGCCGTAGAAGGAAAACCGAATATTATCGTTGCGGGCTTTACCGCCTACGCGCACATTGTGGACTTCAAAAGGTTTAGAGAAATTGCAGATGCGTGCGGAGCACTTCTTATGGTGGATATGTCGCACTTCGCGGGACTGGTGGCGGGGAAGGTCTACCCTTCGCCGTTTCTGTATGCCGACATTGTGACGACCACGACGCACAAAACACTTCGCGGTCCTCGCTCCGCGATGATTTTTTCCCGTATAGACGAGCGTGAACTGAATAAAAAGATAGACAAGATTATTATTCCAGGTCTGCAAGGTGGGCCGCACTTCAATCAGATTGCGGGGGTCGCGGTGGCGCTCAAAGAAGCAAATACCCCTGCGTTTCGAAAATACGCTGCGCAAATTATCAAAAATACCAAAGCCCTTTCCGATGAACTCGCGAATCTCGGCTGGCGCGTAGTAGAAGGAGGTACTGAAACCCATCTCCTCCGCATCGATACTTGGCGAAACGGGACGGGTATGGGAGGCAGGGAAGCCGCGGACAAGCTTGAGAAAGCAGGCATCATCGTCAACGAAAACACCATTCCGTTTGATACAAGGAAACCCATGGACCCGTCGGGATTGCGTCTCGGCACCGCGCCCGAAACCACCCGTGGTCTCAAAGAAAACGACTTCAAAAAAATCGCACAGAAGATTGATAAGATTTTGAAATCCTAAACTCTAAAATCTAAATCCTAAACAAAGTATAAAATATAAATCAAGAAACTGGGAATGTCAGCTTTGTTTGTATTTTGATGATTGGAGTTTAGAATTTGTTTAGAGTTTAGAGTTTAGAGTTTAGAGTTTAGAGTTTAGAGTTTAGTGTTTCGTATTTAGATTTTTATGAAAGGTACGTTCATAGTCTTAGAAGGAGGCGAAGGTGCGGGGAAGACGACCATTGCGAAAGCGGTTACGTCGGCTTTTTCGCCTGATAAGCTCCTCGTGACTAAAGCAGGAGAGACCGTCTTTGGCGAAGAGCTTAAAAAGATGTTGGTATCGGAAGAAGGAGGCAGAGTCTCTCCAGAAGCCCAATTCTTGCTCGCGTGGTCGGCGCAGGCCGACCATTTTCAAAGACTGGTAACCCCGACCCTTTCAAAGGGTGTTTCGGTGTTCTCCGACCGATTTGATTCCAGCATTTTCGCGTATCAAGTAACCGCCTCCGGCGCAACCTATCTTTCCGATTTATTTTGGAATGTCCGTGACGAAGCATTAAAGGGTGTTACTCCCGATTTATATATTTTTCTTGATGTCCCACCCGAGGCGGGACTCGCCCGAGTTAAAAAGTCGGGACGAGTGATGGACCACTTTGAAAAACGCTCACTTGATTTTCACCGCACGGTTCGCGAAGGGTACCTGGAGTTTCTAAAGTCCGTTCCCCATATCGTTGTTGACGCCACCCGTCCACTCGAGGATGTTCAAGCGGACGTACTCGCTCTCATCCAGAAGCATCTATGATTTAGCAATAGTATGCTATAGCATACTATTGCTAAATCATGACGGTAGTAAGTGTCGTAGTGTACTAATAACAGCGGTCGCTGTTATTGGTATAGAAGTACGTAAAGAAAAAAAGGGGAAGATTAGGCCGGGAAAATATAGGTGCGGAAATAATGGACAGGGGGAGGGGGAGTGATAGGATACGGGGATGTCAAAGGGTAACCCTAAAACTAAAAGTAGCTTAACCAAAGGTAATATAAAGCGGGATATTGAATTTCTCTACGAAATCGGCACGCTCAAAAACACGGAGCGGAGCTGGCAGCAGTTTATGGGAAGTGGGTGCGCCTCGGTGCCGGAGCACACCTTTCGCGTTGTTTTTCTCGCACTTCTCATTGCTCGTGGGGAAGGGTTTAAAGATGAAGAGAAGATTTTGAAAATGGCGCTGGTGCACGACGTCGCCGAAGCTCGCACCGGGGATGCCAACTATCTCACCGCTGTCTATGTCACTCGGGACGAAAAGCGTGCGTCAGCCGACACTTTTCTAGGTACCACCTTTGCCGACCTTTACAGCGATGTGCTGGAAGAGTATGAAGCGCGGAAAACGCTCGCGTCAAAAATTGTGAAAGATGCCGACAATTTGGATGTGGATATTGAACTTAAGGAAATGGAAGAGCGAGGGTCTGTACTCGCGAAGAGGTTTGATGCTATGCGAAAATTGGTCCGTAATAAAAAACTCTACACTAAAACCGCAAAAAAGATTTGGGATGAACTTCAGAAGTCCGACCCGGCAAGCTGGCACCTTACGGCAAACAAGTGGGTGAAGATGAAGAATGCGGGGAAATAGAAAGTAGCAGGTAGAAAGTAGAAAAAAGGCAAGAATGGTGCACGGTTTACGGACTTTTGATAGGCTTTCTCTGTCCCAGTAGATACAGGGACAACGTTGGTTTGAAGGCCAAAGCATCAACCGTCGGCAAAGCGCTCAAGGCGCTTAAAGCTGGCAGCAAGCCTTAGACTCCGTTGAGCCTAAAATGGAAGGATTATTATTCTTCCGAGAGCCTCGGAACAGCGCCTTGCGCAGTTCTTCCTCTCAACAACTCCTGGACAGGCACCGCAAAGTCAACGGGTGCCTTTTTTATTGCACCTAAAATGCTAGAATGACATTTATGATTGTTGAGGACCTCAAAAAGGCAATAGCCAAAACGCTCAAGGAAATAGGGATAGAAAATCCAAAGGTGGAACTTGAACATCCCGCGGAACTTTCGCATGGGGACTATTCTACGAATGTGGCGCTTGCATACGCTAAAGAGCTTAAGTTGAAGCCGAGAGAATTGGCGGAGCGAGTAGTTGAAAAGTTGAAAGTTGAAAGTTTAAAGTTTTTAGAAAAGATTGAAATAGCAGGACCTGGGTTTATCAATTTCTACCTTACGAAAGAATTTTTCGCCGAGGAGGTTGCCGGCATAGGGGAGAAATACGGAAAGAATGAACATCTTTCCGGAAAAAAAGTAATGGTGGAGTACACCGACCCGAATCCGTTTAAGGAGTTCCATATCGGGCATTTGATGAGTAATGCGATTGGTGAGTCAATCGCGCGTATTGCCGAATTTGAAAGCGCCAAAGTGGTGCGTGCCTGTTGGCAGGGGGATGTCGGACTACACGTTGCGAAGGCGGTTTGGGGAATGCAGAAGAAAGTTCAAAGTTTGAAGTTAAAAGTTGACAGTTTAAAGGCAGAAGACTGGGGGAAGGCTTATGCGGAGGGGGCGGGGGCATACGAGACCGATGCGAAGGCAAAACAGGGAATAAACACACTCAACAAGGTTATCTTTGACAAGTCCGACGCAGAGGTGAACGCACTCTATGACGCGGGGAGGAAGGTTAGCCTGGAGCATTTTGAGGAGATTTACAAAGTGCTTGATACAAAGTTCGACCATTACTTTTTTGAGGGAATTGAGGGACGCGACGGGGTGAAGGTGGTGGAGGTGGGACTGAAGAATGGTGTCTTTGAGAAAAGTGATGGGGCCATTGTCTACAAAGGAGAAAAGGTAGGCTTACACACTCGTGTGTTCATAAACTCACAAGGACTTCCAACCTACGAGGCAAAGGAGCTTGGACTTAACCAAGCGAAGCTCCGAGTGGAACCCGACCTTGATACGTCCATTATCATTACCGCGAATGAACAGAGTGACTATTTCAAAGTCGTACTTTCGGCGATGAGTGAAGTGCTTCCTGAGGTTGCAAAACGAACAAAACATATTGCACACGGAATGCTTCGGTTTGCGAGCGGAAAGATGTCTTCGCGAAAAGGAAACGTCATTACCGGCGAGGGTCTTATCGCACAGGTGGAAGAGCTCGTCCAGGAAAAGATAAAAGACCGCGACATGAGTGAGGAAGAGAAAAAAGAACTTGCGGAAGTTGTGGCGGTTGGGGCTATCAAATACTCAATCTTGCGACAGGCTATTGGCGGTGACATTATTTTTGACTTTGAAAAGTCTATTTCGTTTGAAGGTGATTCGGGTCCGTATCTGCAATACTCATACGTTCGCGCGAAGTCGGTGTTAAAAAAAGGACAAGAGGTTCTAGGTGATGTATATGTTGTAGGTGAAGGAGGGGAAAGACGTATACAACATTTAGAACACATACAACAACTACCCCTCATTCCTCTTGAGCGTCTCTTAGTGCGTTTTCCCGAGGTGGTGGAACGAGCCGGAACGGAGTACGAGCCACACTTTGTGACGACCTACCTTACTGAACTAGCCGGGGTATTCAACAGCTGGTACGCGAACGGCAAAATTGTTGATAAGACCGACCCCGCTTCGCCCTACAAACTCGCGCTGACTAAGGCGTTTGCAAATATAATGAAGAACGGTTTATGGCTGTTAGGTATAAAAGTACCTGAGAAAATGTAGTGATGCCCGCCTGAGGCGGTTCCGCCCCAGGCGGAAAAAACGGCTTGTGGTTTCTCGGTATCAATGTGCCGGAAAAAATGTAGAAAAAGGGACCGACCCGCAGGTCGGTCTCGTTGTATGAGTGTCCACTGCTCACAAAATGGATAGGGAAGCTTATGTAGTCCGTACTTCTCCCATAATCCGCCGTGTTCGTCAGTGGCTGCAGTGGTGTTGTTTATCCGGACATACGTTCCGGGGTCCGAGTGGTTCCAGAAGTTCTTAGCGACAAAGCCAAGTTCCTCCAGGATTTTTGCGTAGTTCAACATGCTCCTTCAAAGATTACGGTAACACACAAGAGTCTCTTGTTCTAGTCGTTTGCCTATTGTTGAGAAGATAACGGCGGATTACACTAAAGAGGAAGGCTCATCGTTATGAATGAATTGATTGTTACCGTTGGCGACATCGCCTGCATTCCGGACGAGGCTCTCGTACAGTGGCTTCGGCAGAGATATGGACAGGCATACTGGTGGAGTGAACTCACTTTCATTGCACAAAGCGTCATACCTCCCACACCTCACACTATCTATCGGGCCGAGCTGTATGCGGTTCCGCAGAAAAGTCGTCTGTATGTGAAGTTGTTTAACGGGTCGGTCTGGGAGGAAACATGGGGTTTGACATTTGAAAACACGGGACCACAATTGTCCCGCATCGGTTAGTTCCGCTTTTTAACAGGCGGTGAAAGTGCTAGAATCCAGTTTACTGGAGGCTAGCACATTTTTTGTAATCATTCGCCTTGCCCTAGGGGCAAAGCGAATTGCGACTCTACAAATGTCGCTCACACGAATTAAGATGGAAATTGAACCGAAAAAATCACCGCACGCCGAGCGGGAAGAGCAAGTTCTCGCGTTTTGGCAGAAGGACAATACTTTCAAAAAAACTCTCGGCAAGAAATCGCCGAGAGGTGAGTTTGTATTTTATGACGGTCCGCCGTTCGCGACAGGACTTCCGCACTATGGACATATTCTCGCGGGAACCATCAAGGATGTCATTCCGCGTTTCAAAACGATGCGAGGGTACCATGTCCCGCGAAGGTGGGGGTGGGACTGTCACGGACTTCCCGTAGAAAACGAAGTTGAGAAAGAGCTCGGTTTCAAGTCAAAAAAAGATATTGAGAATTACGGAATAGAAAAGTTCAATGCGCGCTCAAAGGAAATCGTGATGCGCTACGCGGACGATTGGCGCCGTATTATTCCGCGGATGGGGAGGTGGGTGGATATGGACAACGACTACCGCACGATGGACGCCTCGTATACCGAAACGGTATGGTGGATTTTCAAAACACTCCACGAAAAGGGATTGGTGTATCAGGGCTTCAAGTCTATGCACCTCTGTCCTCGGTGCGAGACAACCCTTTCCAACTTTGAGGTCACGCAAGGCTACAAGGAACTGACCGACACGTCTGCATATGTGAAGTTTAAACTGCTCTCGCAGGCAAATACGTATTTTGTCGCGTGGACGACGACGCCGTGGACACTGCCAGGGAACGCCGCGCTCGCGGTGCATCCCGACCGCGACTACGCCTTTGTGGAAATTACCGCGTCAAACGCTCCCGAGATGCCGGTGGGTGACACGTTTATCGTTGGCGCGAAGGAAGAAATTTTGCGCCGTGTGTTTGCCTCTCCCGATGGAAAAGAGAGCGTGACATTTGATGCCACCTCGCGTGTCGGTACCTTTACCTGGAAAGGGGAGGAGGTCGCTTTTTCCGTGAAGAAAGGGCTCAAAGGCAAAGAGCTTATAGGGCAGTCATATGAGCCGGTGTTTGACTACTACGCCAAGCCGCAGATAAGCGCGGATACCGAATATGCGGATAAACGCGGATTGAATATCGGCGGGAATCAGCGTTTCAATTTGCGCGAATCCGCGTCTTTTAACCGCGGATGGCGCGTGTACGGCGGTGAGTTCGTCACTGAAGAAGACGGCACCGGTATTGTGCATATCGCTCCCGCCTTCGGCGACGACGACTATCAACTTTCGGTGAAGGAAAAAATACCGTTCATTCAGCACGTCGGCACGGACGGCGCAATGCAACCTGAAGTGACGGAGTTCGCGGGTATTCAGGCGAAGCCAAAAGGCAACCCCAAAGAGACCGATGAGAAGGTGGTGGCATCCCTGGAAGCAAAGGGAAGACTCTTGAAACGCGAAGCCTACACGCACGACTATCCGCACTGTTGGCGCTGTGATACCCCTCTCCTCAATTACGCCGCGCCGTCATGGTTTGTGAAGGTGACGGAGATGCGCGATAAGCTGGTGGAGGAGAATAAAAAAATCGCATGGGTACCGAAAGAAGTGGGGCAGTACCGCTTCGGAAACTGGCTCGCGGACGCGAAGGACTGGGCGATTTCACGTTCCCGTTTTTGGGGCGCGCCGATTCCCGTCTGGGGATGTGAGCGCTGTAAAACCTACAGCGTTATCGGCAGTGTGGATGAACTTCGTAAGAAGGGAGCCGAACAAGTGACCAAAATTATTTTACTTCGTCACGGCGAGAGCGAGAAAAATGTGAAGCATATTCTGGACGATACGCCAGGTGTATTTCCGCTGACTCACGAGGGAAAGAAAAAGGCAAAAGAAGCCGCGGAGTTTATCAGGGCGCAGGGTCATGTTGACGCCCTTTACACGTCTCCCATTCGGCGCGCAGAGGAGACGGCGGGCATTGTAGGTAAAGCGCTCGGTAAGGAGGTGGTGGTGGATGAGCGATTTCGCGAGGTAGACAGCGGTAGCTGGGATGGGAAAAAGGAGGGTGACGCCGACCTGGAGCAGGAGCGCGGAGCGTATCGTGATCTTCCCCCTGACGTTTACTATCGTACGAAACGCGGAGCGACTGGCGAGAGCTGGGAAGAGGTGGAGAAACGTATGACCGAAGGTTTGTCGGACATTCTGCGGAAACACAAGGGAGAGACGGTGGTTATCGTGTCGCACGAAGGACCGATCGTGTATCTGCTTAAAGCTATCGGCAACCTCACGATGCTTGAAAGCGATTCGTATTTCAGAAAGGAGTGCTTTGAAGAGTACGCTCGGCCGATAACGGTGTATGTGGATGCAGAAACCAAACAGGAGTTTAATATGCACCGCCCGTTTATTGATAACATCGCGCTCACCTGCGAGGTGTGTTTGAAGACGACCGGCGCGGGACGGGGAATGATGCGTCGCGTGTCCGAAGTGTTTGACTGCTGGTTTGAATCGGGCTCTATGCCCTATGGCCAGGCGCACTATCCGTTTGATAAACAAAAAATTAACGCGCAGGAGGCGCCCTTTGACCCAGTGGGAACGGGCTGGTTCAAAAAGCCGTCGGGTTTTCCTGCCGACTTTATCGCCGAAGGACTGGACCAAACGCGCGGATGGTTTTATTCAATGCTGGTGCTCGGCACTGGACTCTTTGGTGTGTCACCTTACAAGGCGGTCGCGGTAAACGGCATCATTCTTGCCGAGAACGGAGCGAAGATGTCCAAGCGTCTCAAGAACTATTCCGACCCACTTGAGGTGGTGGGTAAGTATGGAGCCGACAGTCTGCGTTACTACCTGCTCTCGTCTCCTGTGGTGCGCGGTGAAGACCTCCGTTTTTCCGAGCGCGGAGTGGATGAGGTGACGAAGAAGGTGTTTGGTCGCCTGGACAATGTCCTCCAGTTTTATCTGCTCTATGCAGATAAAACAAATTCCAAATTCCAAATTCCAAATTCCAAAAATGTGCTTGATAGATGGATAACAGCGAGACTCCATCAGTTAATTGGCGAAGTGACAACATCACTTGAAAAATATGAGCTTGATAAAGCAACCCGTCCGATCGGGGATTTCGTCGAAGACCTTTCCACGTGGTACCTCCGCCGTTCCCGTGAGCGCATCAAGTCGGAAAATCTGGACGAGAGAAATCGTGCGCTTTCGACGCTTCGGCATGTGCTATCGGAGTTCGCAAAGGTGATGGCACCGTTCGCGCCGTTCTTTGCGGAATATCTGTATCAAGAACTCGACACTAATCTACGAATGAAGACGAATGACACGAATAAAATCCAGAGTGTGCATCTTCAAGATTGGCCTACTGCGGGGAAAGTAGATGAGGACATATTGGCGGGAATGAGTTTTGTGCGGTCGTTTGCCTCAATGGCGTTGATGCAACGTGCAGAATACAAAATAAAAGTGCGCCAGCCCTTACAGAAATTATCCATTAAACATTCCGGGGAAGAGCCCACTAAGCATTGGAATGAGTTGGTGGAGATTCTGAAAGATGAAATCAATGTGAAAGAGGTTGTTTTTGACGACACTATGGGTCAAGATGCACCTCCAATGAAATTGGACACTACGATGACGCTTGAACTCAAAGAAGAGGGAATGTTTCGTGAACTCGCGCGGTTTGTGCAGGAGATGCGCAAAAAGAGCGGACTCAAGGCTGGTGAAGCAGTCACCCTTCTCGTAGGGGCAACGGGTCCTTCACGACGCTTCATTGAACAGCACGAACAGGAACTCTCGCGCATTGCTTCACTCAAAAATATTACGATACAGGACTCTCTCCAAGGTGGGGAACCGTTTCAAGCCGACGAACTTTCGGTGCAGATTGCTCTTTCGCGAGAGTAATTTTTTCTCCTCATTCTCCCTTTTCTAAAGGGAGGGGACCCACAGGGTGAGGGATTTTCTAAATCCTCCGCCTCGTAGAACCTCGGCACCCGCCCGAATGACGGTTCGGTCGGGCGGGCCTCCTTTACTAAAGAAGGAAGGAGAGCTGTGGATAACCTCTTGACGATTTTTATGGGTCGGGCATACTTACTTCTAGTGTTTGGACCTTGTAAAGGTTCATCCGTGCCTTAAGTACCTTATGGGTGTTTAAGGCGCGGATGAAGAACTCTGGAGATCAGACCGCCAATTTTTCTCGGCAAATGAGCGGGAAAGATGTCACATTCGTGGCGAAAACTCTGGAAGACCACAAAAAACAAAATGAAGACTAAAAAACGGCTCCGAAATGGGCCAATCATAGTACTGCTCGGGTTCCTGTGCGCTCTGCTCTTCGGCCTCGCCACCACCGCCTTGGCCTCCCCTCCGGACCACGCCGTCCCCATTCCTATCGATGTGGCGGCCTACGTTGCTCCGCCGAACCAAGAAGCCTCGGCTGTGCAAAACACGCTCAACCTGGACGTTGTCGCGAACTATGCCATCCCCAACGATGCGTTGAGCGACGGCTCCCTGGTCAATATTGCGAACAGCTCGGCCATTAACGTGTTCAACGACAGCGCCGGCGTCACTATCGTCGCCAACGCAGCACCCCCAGCGAATACCGCAGGCATCAACAGCTCGCCACATAATAGCGTCACGGCGAACTATACCAATGTGGACATGGCAAACTATGCGAACACCGACAGCACAACACGGGCAACGGCGAATCAGGCTGCTAATTTGAGAAAGGGTGGCTTCGGTCACGAATCGGCACTAACCGCGAGCGGTGTGATCTTGGTTGTCATCGAAAACGGCGCGCCGATAATCGAAAGGATGGCATGCTTCGGCGCCGAGCTTGCCACGAGCGTGGTAAACAATGCAACCCGCCTCGGTGCAAGCTAACGTTGGAACAGTTTTCCCCTCTTCCACGTGATGGGGGTGAGCGAAAAGTCACCCCCTTCAACATCTTGAGTGTCCTGCAAAGGACATCTGAACATAAGCTTCATTGTTTTTGTTCTCACCCACGTTTACCAAAACGTGGGTTCAGTTTTTTTAATCAGTTTGTGATAGCATTTCTCTATGCAGAAGCGGGTATTTTTAATCCACGGATGGGAGGGGAAACCAAACGGTAACTGGTTCCCCTATCTCTCGCTTGAACTTAAGGCGAAGGGTTTTGAGGTGAATGCACCCCAAATGCCCCACGCAGAACGGCCAAAAGTGTCGGAGTGGCTCGCGTTTCTCAAAGACTATGTGGGGAAGCCCAACAAAGATACCTATTTTGTGGGACATAGCCTTGGGTGCATCGCGATAGCGCGCTACCTGGAAACCCTTTCGCCAAAAGTAAAAGTGGGCGGGGTTGTTTTCGTGGCTGGATTTTCGGGTAGAATTGATGTGCCAGAGATTAGCGAATTCTACTCGTTCCCGTTTGCCCCAGAGAAAGCCAAAGTACACTCCGATAACTTCGTCATGATTTTCTCCGATACCGACCAGTATGTTCCGATCGAGAAATCTTTGGAGATGGCGAAGCAGTTTGATGCGAAAACCATTCTTGAGCGAGGAAAGGGACACTTTACCGCGCGTGAGAATGTAACTACGTTACCCGTAGCACTTACTGAACTGCTCCGCATCTCCCATAATGACCTGTGTTGATTTGCTCGCGGAAATCCCAATAACCAAGATACAATAACCAAACAAATTTCAAGGCTTCAATACCCAAGGGAGATTTTTGATTATTTAGTTTTGTTTATTGTTTGGAGCTTGTTTCTTGGTGATTGATTATTACCCCCATGTCCTACCATCTCTATCATACCGACGCGCTTATTCTCGGCGGGAATCCGAGCGGGGAAGGGAGCAAGACCATTACGCTCTTTACCCGTGAGCTTGGTCTCCTTTCCGCAACCGCGCAGAGTGTTCGTGAGGAGCGTTCCAAACTGCGCTATGGTCTACAGGATTTTTCGTATGCGCAGGTGACGCTGGTGCGCGGGAAGGAGTACTGGCGACTGACGGGCGCCGAGCTCACCCATAACCTCGGGGATGAATGCGAGGGTGGGGGAGCGTCCATTCGAATGACCGGAAGAATTTGTAAACTGCTCAAACGACTTCTTGCGGGTGAAGAAAAAAACGAACCGCTTTTTGTCGCCGTCACCGAAGGGTTGCAGTGCATCAGAGAGAAGAAAGATGCCGGTCTGCTTGAGGGCGCGGAAATCGTGCTTGTCCTGCGCATTCTTTTTCTCCTCGGCTATCTTGCGCCAAGAAACGAGTTTGACCCATTTCTGTCCCATGCGGGACTTTGGGACGAAACGACCCTCTCGGAGGCGCTTTTACTCCGCACCCTGGCAATATCGGAAATCAACAACTCCTTACAACAAAGCCAACTTTAAAGAAAATTCCAAGATACAATTTCCAAATCCCAAACAAATTCCAATCTAAAAATTAAAAACAGAAACGTTAAGGCTGAATGTTTTTGGGTGTCGCACAGCGGTATTGTTTGTGATTTGGTGTTTGGAACTTGGTTCTTCAAAGCATTATTTTCTGTGCTATAATGCTTTGACTATGTCTTTCCCCGACGAGAAGGAGCCTTCCGAGGCGCATAAGAGTAGTCTGGAAAACCTTGAGAACCGTCTGTATTCCAGGACACCCCCTCCGCTTCGGCACGACGAGGAGTTTATCGGCGAGGAAAAAAATGTTCGCATCGCCCCCGGCTGGACAAATGAAGCCGAGCGTGAGCACACAGCCGTCTACACACTTCTTTCCGCTACCATGCCATGGCTCAAAGGATTTTTTATAGCTTCAATTATTTTCTTCCTGTTCGCTGCGGGTCTTACTTTTTTAGGTCTTTTTCGTGGACAGAATACGGTTTCTCCACAAAACATTTCGATACAGGTTAACGGACCGGTAGCCATCGGCGCCGGGGAGGAGGTACCGATTGAGATTTCGGTTGGTAACGACAACACCATTGACCTTGATTCGGTGTCGCTTCGTGTTGAATTTCCCGATGGGACCAAAAGGCCGGAAAATCTTTCCGAGTCGCTTCCACGCTACTACGACGCGCTGGGTCCGCTCCAAGCCGGTGGGCACCTCTCTCGAAAGGTGTCATTTGTGCCGTATGGTGAGGAAGGGGAAACCAAAAAAATACTTATTACCGCGGAGTATCGTCCAAAAGATTCCAACGCTATTTTTTCAAAGAAGGTTGACTACGATTTGCTTATCAGTTCCGCACCGGTCACTGTATTGCTCGGTATTCCAAAGGAAGTGAATACCGACCAGACCTTTGAGATTGAGGTTGGGATTTCTTCCAACTCCAGTACCATTCAGAAAGACCTTTTACTCAAGGCGCAGTACCCGTTCGGTTTTGAATTTTCGGATAGCACGCCCGCTCCTTCCTACGGAAGGGACACGTGGGCGATTGGCGACCTTCCGTCGCAAGGGAAGCGTACCATTCGTATCAAGGGCAAGATTCAGGCGACCGAAGAAGCCGAGCGCACTTTCCATTTTTCCGTTGGCACGCAGAGCGCTAAAGACGAAAAACAACTGGCGACCACCTTTATCACCGAAGCTCCGACGGTTGCGGTACGCAAGCCGTTCCTCACGCTTGACCTCCTGGTGAACGGAGAGAAAGGGAAGACCTTTATCGGTAAAAGTGGGCAAACGGTTCGCGCCGATATTGTCTGGGGAAATAATTTGCCGGTAAAAATCGCCGACCTCACGGTGACTGCCGAGCTTCAAGGTGATATTTATAATCAGTCGTCCGTATCCGCCACGGGAGGAGGGTTCTATGATTCAAACAGTCAGTCAGTGATATGGAGCAAACAAAAGACCGCGCGATTTGGGGTAGTGGAACCTGGAGAAAATGGAACCTTGAGTTTTAGTTTTGGCACACTTTCTGTCGCGACCGACCCGTCCGCGTTTAAAAATCCGCAGATGTCTATCGTCATTACCGCTAAGGGGAAACGTCTGGACGAACAAGGACTCTATCAGGACGTCACCTCGTCGGTAACCAAAGATATCAAGATTGCTACCGCACTTTCACTCTCGTCACGTCTCTTACATGACGATGGGCCGTTTACCAATAACGGGTCCATTCCGCCGAAAGCGGAGGAGGAGACAACCTACACGGTTGTGTGGGCGCTCTCCAACACGTCAAACGGAATTGCGAACGCGACCGTCTCCACCGTACTCCCGTCATACGTTAAGTGGCTTGGACAGGTGAGCTCCGCATCCGAAGATATGAGCTACAGTGCGGTTGGCGGAGAGCTCGTGTGGAAGGCAGGGGACATAGAGTCGGGAGACGGCGTAGGAACCCCACCTCGTGAGGTTTCGTTTCAAGTTTCGCTTCTTCCGAGTCTCGGGCAGGTTGGCACCTCACCCACACTTCTTGGTGAAACGACTGCGCGAGGGACCGACCGATTTACCGGTGTGGAGGTAAAGAGCACGGTGCGTCAAGCACTCACGACCGGGTCGCTTAGTGATTCGGGTGCGACGGCGAACAGTGGGAAGGTGGCTCCGTAGGAAGCCACCTCCATGAAAATGGGGGTCCAGAAAAGAGGAAAGGATTTACGATTTACGATTTAGGAATTACGATTTAGGATGACTGGAAACTCTATGGCAAAAGAACCGGAAAACAATCTTATGGAGAAAATCGTCGCGCTCTGTAAGCGGCGCGGGTTTGTCTATCAAGGTTCCGAAATATACGGAGGTCTTTCCGGTACCTGGGACTATGGACCGCTCGGTGTTGCGCTCAAAAAGAATATTGAAAATCTGTGGTGGAAGCGTTTTGTGAGTGACCGAGAAGATATGTACGGCGTCGACGCGGCAATCCTCATGAATCAAGAGGTCTGGAAGGCGAGTGGACACACGACCACTTTTTCCGACCCGCTTGTGGAGTGTATGAAATGCAAGCGTCGCTTCCGTGCAGGCCAGCTTACCGACCCGAAGACCTGCCCCGACTGCAAGGGCAAACTCGGTGAAGCCCGTCAATTCAATATGATGTTTAGAACCCATATTGGGGCGACCGAAGACGAAACAGCGGTTTCGTATCTTCGTCCCGAGACCGCGGGAGGAATGTTTGTAAACTTCAAAAATGTACTTGATTCGCTACATCCGAAGCTTCCTTTTGGACTCGCTCAGATAGGAAAGGCATTCAGGAACGAAATCGCCCCTCGCGATTTTATCTTTCGTGTTCGCGAGCTTGAGCAGATGGAGATTGAATATTTTATCCCCGAGAAACTCTGGGAAGAGCAGTTTGAGTACTGGCGCAAAGAAATGCTCGATTGGATGAAGTCAATCGGACTATCTTCATCCAAAATTCACGAGCTCGAAGTGGCTCCCGAGGACCGCGCACACTATTCCAAGCGAACCATTGACTTTGAGTTTGATTTTCCGTTTGGGCGAAAGGAGCTGTACGGTCTTGCCTATCGCACCGACTTTGACCTCGCCAGCCACAGCAAGGCGAGTGGGGTGGACCTTTCATATTTTGACGACGAAACAAAGGAGCGGTTTGTGCCTCATGTCATTGAACCCACGTTTGGTGTCGGGAGGACGATGCTCGCGCTTCTCTGTGATGCCTACACCGAAGACACACTCGGTGAAGAGCCACGAGTTTTTCTTAAACTTTCACCAGCTGTCGCTCCCGTGAAGGTCGCTGTCTTTCCGCTTCTCAAGAATAAGCCGGTCTTGGTGGAAAAGGCGAGGGAGGTGTTCACCATGCTCAAGAAGGAGTTTGGCGCAGTGGTCTTTGACGACGACGGCAACATCGGCAAACGCTATCGCCGTCAGGATGAAATTGGCACGCCATTTTGCATTACGGTTGATTTTGATACGGTTGAAAAACCCGCCCGACCGGACGCTCGCCTGAATGACACAGTCGGGCAGGACACCGGTCGTTCGGGCGGGGACAGCTCGGTGACCGTCCGCGACCGAGATAGTGGCAAGCAGGAACGAGTTCCTATTTCGGGACTGGTTGATTTTTTTAGAAAGGCTTTAGCATAAATTGTGTATGGAAGAGTTCAAGATTCCAGTAGAAGACTCACTTAATTCTTTGGAGGGAATAGAGAAAATCCCTCCAGTTGTGATGCAAGGCTTACGGGATATTGTTGAGAGGTTCCCGAGTCTGGGAGGTGACGATCCTAGCACGTACGGTGCATTAAAAGACTGGAAGTATCTCCTGCCTGAAATTGACGGTGTGAAATTAACCCTTCGACTTGGCCATGGAAGGAATGGTTTGCGTTTTACGGTATCGTCATGGAACAAAGAGGGAGAACCCGCTTTCCTAGATGGTGTAAAGGTGTTAGATGCAAACGGGCAAGATATGGGCGATTTTTCAGCAGGAGGAGTGCGGGCTAACGCAGTCGATTTGCTAGACGGGTTTTTTATTGAGAAAAATGGAAAACAACGTACTTCCGTTATCTTTGAGTCTACATCTGGAAAGTAGTCAAAGTTGACAAAAGAGCTACTTTGGCTACAATAGCCATTATATGATTACGACCACCTTTAGCGCAAAAGAGGCGAAGAATAATTTCGGACGGCTTTTGGACGAAGCTCGGCATTCTCCCGTAGCGGTTGAGAAGAATGGCAGACGTGTGGCTATTGTGATGTCGGTGGAGAAATACAACGCCTCCGAAGCGTTAAAAGGTCAGCGCACAAGTGACGATATAGAACGCGAGTATCAAAAGTTGCTTTGGCAGAAGATGGAGCGTGAGGCCGATGCCGATATTAAAGCTGGGCGGGTAAGCAAAAGCTACAGTACAGTCGCTTCACTTATGCGGGCACTGAATCGGAATAAACGCTAATATGAAGATTCGTTTCACTTCCACCTTCCACGCAGATTATCTTGAGCTTCCGTCCAAGATACGAGAGGCTCTCGAAAAGAAATTCAGACTTCTTGTGGAAAATATCCGCCACCCGTCACTTCGTGCGAAGAAAATGGAAGGGTATAGTGGCATATGGGGAGCGCGCATTTCAAAACAGTATCGGTTTACGTTTAAAATAGAAGGAGAAATGTACCTTTTGCGTCGTGTCGGGCCACACGATATTTTACGCCACCCCTAACTTTAGGTTTTTTTGCTTTTCCTTTCTGTATCCGTTAGTATCATAGGTACTTAGTATCTTTTGACATGTATCTATGCAATTTCAAAAAACCATTCTCAAAAACGGACTCCGTCTTATTGTGGTCCCGATGAAGGAAAGCCCGACGGTGACCGTGATGGCGCTCGTGGAAGCCGGCTCAAAGTACGAAACGCTAAAGATAAGCGGAATTTCGCATTTCTTGGAGCATATGTGCTTCAAAGGCACCGAGAAGCGACCGAAGGCGGTGGATATTGTCCGTGAGCTAGATGGTATTGGGGCGCAGTACAACGCCTTCACGTCGCAAGAGATGACTGGCTACTACGCGAAGTCTGACAAAAAGCATTTTGATAAAATCCTGGACGTTGTTTCCGATATCTATTTGCACTCCACACTCCCGAAAGCGGAAATGGAAAAAGAAAAAGGAGTCATTGTGGAAGAAATAAAGATGTATGAAGACCTTCCTCCGCGACATATCCACGAAGTGCTGATGCGGTCACTCTATGGAACACAGCCCGCGGGGTGGGATATTGCCGGAACTCCCGAGACCGTAAAGGCGACTACGTGCGCACTGATGCAGAGCTATCGGAGCAAGCACTATGTCTCCGGAGCGACTGCCGTGCTTGTCGCCGGTAATGTGGACCCAAAAGATGTGGAAGAAAAAGTGCGAAAAGCCTTCGCCGAAATGCCGAGCGGAAAAAAGCACGGCAAGACCGGCGTGAAGGAGAGTCAAAAGAAGCCCGAGGTTGCCATAGAGTTTAAGAAAACCGACCAGGTGCACCTTGCCTTCGCTCTGCGCACCTTTGACCTGTATCACGAGGACAGCACCGCGATGCGCGTGCTTTCGTCGGTGCTCGGTGGGGGAATGAGCTCACGGCTCTTTCAGAAAATGCGTGATGACCTTGGTATTTGCTACTACGTGGGCGCCTCGCACGAGACCTTTACCGACCACGGATTTCTAGAAATTACCGCGGGTGTCCCGGCCCTTCGCCTCGCTGAAGCGGTGTCCGCAATTCTAACCGAAGTGAAAAAGATAAAAGAAGAAGTGGTGGATGAAAGTGACCTCAATCGGGTGAAGGAGTACCTCATCGGCAATATGTATCTTGGACTTGAGTCTTCCGACTCGCTCGCCGATTTCTACGGCTACCAAGAAATTATGCGAAAACCTTTGCTTCGTCCCGACGAAGTGGTGGCGAAGGTGCGCGCGGTTACCGCAAAGGATATCTCTCGCATCGCGGAAACCTATCTTACTGATGCGAACCTCAATCTCGCGCTTATCGGCCCGGTAAAGGACAAGGCAGAGCTGAAGAAACTCCTCCATTTCTGAAACACTGAACCGACACACAAGAAGAACACGGAACAGACCCGGAATTAAGGTTATTGGTTCGGGTTCAGTTCCGCGTACGGGTTCCGTTTCGGTTCCGCGGCTCTTGTGTTATGATGGGCAAAATGCAGAAGGATGCTCCACAATCCATATCGCTAAGCACAGGAACCCTTATTCGCGCGATGCTTGTGTTCCTCTTTTTCGTCCTGCTGTTCTATGTACTGGATGTGCTCCTCGTACTCCTCACGGCGGTGGTTATTGCTTCTTCCATTGAACCTCTCACGCTGTGGCTTAAGCGTTTTCGTATTCCACGGCTTCTCGCCGTTATTTCCACCTACATTGTGCTTTCGGTAAGTTTTATTGGCATCTTTTATTTCTTTGTCCCGTTACTTCTCTCGGATACGGCGAACTTTTTGCGCGCGGTTCCGACCTTTCTTGAGAGTGTTCCTTCTCCTCTCTCCGTAGAACCCAAAACGGTGGTGGGTGGAGCAAATCTTGCACAAACGCTTTCAGAGGGTATTCAGAGTGTGACTCAACCTTCCGCACTCGGAGCTGTTTTTACCGACCTTAGTCAGATACTCGGGAGCTTTGCGAATGGTTTTTGGGACAATATCTCGGTGGTCTTCGGAGGTATCGTCAGCTTCATTTTGATTGTCGTTCTTTCATTTTATCTCGCGGTACAGGAAGACGGGGTGGGGGCGTTCCTGCGTGTGGTGACTCCGGAAAAACATGAGCCGTACATTTTGGGACTCTGGAAACGCGCACAAAAGAAAATCGGATATTGGATACAGGGTCAGATTCTGCTTGCGGTGCTGGTGGGAATCCTCGTGTACCTCGGGCTCACCATTGTTGGTATCAAGAACGCACTTTTTCTTGCCGCCCTCGCCGCGATTTTTGAAATTATTCCGCTCTTTGGTCCCATTCTCTCCGCTATTCCCGGTATTGCGATTGCTTATAGTACGAGTGGGGTGTCATTCGCGCTTCTCGTGGCGGGACTCTACCTCATTATTCAGCAATTTGAGAACCATCTCATATATCCGCTCGTGGTGAAGAAAATCGTCGGGGTCCCCCCAATGATTGTCATTCTCTCACTTATTGTGGGGGTAAAGCTCGGTGGATTCCTCGGCCTCGTCCTCTCGGTGCCCCTTGCCGCAACATTGATGGAGTATCTTGATGATGTGCAGAAGCGCAAGCAAAATACGGTATAAACACCAATAATCAAGAAACAAGCTCCAGACAATGACCAATAACCAAGGCAACAAACAAGAAGGTCGTCACCCCTTTGATTTGGAAGAACGGACTACAGAGTTTGCTAAAGAAGTCATTAGATTGTGCACGCAGTTACCGAGGAATCCGATGAACGATCGTCTGGTCGGACAGGTTGTCGGTTCTTCGGGTTCTGTTGGTGCTAATTACCGTGAAGCGAATGATGCCCTCGGAACAAAGGATTTTGTACACAAGTTAAAGATTTCTCGGAGGGAGGCAAAGGAGACAATTCATTGGCTAGACTTACTTGTTGTTGCTAATCCAGAGAGGGAAGAAGAGGTTTCTATTCTGCGGAAAGAAGCAACTGAATTACGAAACATATTGTCAGCTATAATTGTGAAAGTCGATAGCCATTGATTATTGAAGTTTGTTTGGTTATTGTTTCTTGGTTATTGATTATTCTTTTTATGTCCAAATTTTACATTACCACTCCTATTTTCTACCCCAACGCGAATCTTCACCTCGGACACGCGTACAACACCACACTCGTGGACATTATTGCGCGCTATCATCGTCTGAAAGGGGATGAGGTCTACCTCCTTACCGGTGCGGACGAAAATACCGAGAAGGTGGTACGCGCGGCTTCGCTCGCGGGAGTGGAAACGAAGTGCTATCTTGACGGCATCGTGGCAAACTTCAAGGAGCTCTTTCGGAAACTCAATATTTCCTACGACCAGTTTATTCGTACGTCGGATGAGGAGGTGCATTTTCCCGGGGCCGAGGAGTTTTGGCGAAGACTTGTGGAAGCGGGAGATATTGAAAAGCGTTCGTATGAAGGGCTCTACTGCGTGGGGCACGAAGCGTTCATCACCGAAAAAGACCTTGTAGAAGGTAAGTGTCCCGACCATGGCGAGACACCCCAGAAACTTCGTGAGGAAAATTATTTCTTCAAGCTTTCAAACTATACCAAAGTGGTATCGGAGAAAATACAGAGTGGTGAGCTACAGATTATTCCCGAGACGCGAAAGAACGAAATTCTCGCGCTCCTTGACCGAGGTCTTGAGGATGTGAGTTTTTCCCGTCCGTCGGAGACGGTGTCGGTGGGGGTCAAGGTTCCGGGCGACCCGTCACAAACTATCTACGTGTGGTGCGATGCCCTCGTCAATTATGTAAGCGCGCTCGGGTTTGGCCGAAAGGACGACACGCTTTTCACAAAGTTTTGGCCGGCGGATGTACACGTCATCGGCAAAGATATCTTGCGTTTCCACGCAGCCATTTGGCCCGCGATGCTTCTCTCCGCAAAACTCCCACTCCCCAAACAGCTGTTTGTGCATGGCTTCATCACCTCGGGAGGGAAGAAGATGTCCAAAACACTCGGGAATGTGATAGACCCAAACGAGCTCATCGCAGAGTACGGCGGGGAAGCGGTACGCTTTTTCCTCGCGCGCCATATTTCGCCGTTTGAAGATGGCGATATCACCATAGAGTCTTTCAAGGAAGCCTACAATGCCGACCTTGCGAACGGTATCGGGAACCTCACGAGCCGAATTATGAAGATGGCAGTAACACATTTAGACAGACCTGTTGACGTTAGTGGTGATATATATCCAAACCTGGACTACGATAAAGAGTTTGAATCTCTCGACGTGCAAAAAGCGGTAAGTGTTTTGTCAGCATACATAAAGAATCTTGACCAGACTATTCAACTTCATCAGCCGTTCAAGCTGGTAAAAGAAAATAAAGCAAAGGGTGTGGAGCTGATAACTGCGTTGGTTCGCGAGATGTACGTAATCGCCGATAAACTTCAGGTATTCATGCCTGAAACGTCAAAAGAAATTCAACAACTTATTCTTGACAATAAAATGCCGGAGAAGCCACTATTTCCACGAAAATGACCTTTATTAAATAATCAGAAAACTATGGAAACATTCCTTATTTTTGTCGGCATATTTATCGTATATTGGTATCTTTCGGATATAAACGGATATTTTGAGTGTATCAAACTGAGGATTGATGACCTGCAAGACATCAAGTATAAACTGAACGACATTAATACAGAAATCAAGAACACTAACCACGAAATAAGAATGGCGGTTGAAGGCATGACTGAAAAGATTCAGGGCATAGAAAACACAATTACGGACATAGAAAGCGAAGTAGGTCGTATCAAACATGAAATGGTGTCAAGACGGTAGCGTATAGGCTCTTTAGAAACTGTAATTCAGTTATAGGTCATATGTTATGAGTTCCTTCTCCTACATAGACATTCATTCCCACGTAAACTTTGTCGCCTTTGATGCGGATAGGGAGGCGACAATTACACGCGCCTTGGACGCAGGTGTGGCGATGATAAATGTGGGAACACAGCAGGACACGTCAAGGAAGGCGGTGGAGCTTGCCGAGAAATACGAACAAGGAGTCTACGCAATTGTAGGACTGCACCCCGTGCATACGTCAAAATCATTTCACGACGAGAAAGAGCTGGGGGAGGGAGGGAAGGAGTTTACTTCGCGAGGTGAAGTTTTTGAGAACGCATACTACCTGGAGTTAGCGAAGCATCCAAAAGTGCTCGGAATTGGGGAGTGTGGATTGGATTATTACCACGACACTAATCCACGAATGGGATCGAATGACACGAATAAAATACAGGAGGAGGCGTTTAGAAAGCAGATTGAACTAGCCATTTCCGTGAAGAAGCCCTTAATGCTCCACTTACGAAACCCTTCGACAAGCTCGGGGCAAGCGGTTAGTGGGCGTTCTGCATACAACGACGCCTTCTCCATTCTTAATTCATATTTCATATCCCACGGTGCATCTCTCCGTGGTAATTTACATTTCTTCGCGGGTTCGATTGAAGAAGCAAAACCGTTCTTAGAGCTTGGGTTTACCTTTTCGTTTACGGGAGTCGTTACTTTCGCTAAAGACTACGAAACAATCGTGAAGTTTCTTCCGCTTGACCGTATCCTCTCCGAAACCGACTCGCCCTACGTTACCCCCGCGCCCTATCGTGGTAAACGGAATGAACCCCTCTATGTGCAGGAGGTGGTCAAAGCCATCGCCCGTATTCGTGGTGAAGACGAGGAAGCCGTGCGCACACAAATCATTAAAAACGCCGAAGAGCTTTTCAGTATTTCTCTTTCTTAGAATCTTCGTCCTCTGTTTTTCTTTCTACCCTCTACGTTCTACTTTCTACGTACTACGAGCTAAAAGGTGGACAGGCTCTAAAAGCCGTGGTAACCTTGCCCTGCTTAGTTCCGTTTCCTGTTACCCCTTGTGGGCAAGAAACGGAGCGATGCTTTGGTGACCGAGGAGCCCGCCTCTATTCAAAGGATAGATTCGGACAAGTCTACCCGGCCATCTTTTATCCATAAAGCAACTATATGACAGACGAAATAGTGAAGAATGAGGCCCCCGTTTCTCTCGGGTCTGAAGGAGAGGCGATGTCGCGTATTTACGAGGTTGGCTACCTTATCGTACCGACGGTGTCGGAAGAGGAGTTACCGCGCGAAGTAACGGCACTCAAAGATGTGCTTGAGAGAGAGAAGGTGGCGATTATTTCGGAAGAGTTTCCGAAGCTTCGCCCTCTCGCCTATCCGATGCAAAAGCGAGCCGGTGGTGTATATCAGAAGTACGTGAATGCGTATTTTGGTTGGGTGAAATTTGAAGGACTTTCCTCAAGTGCACTTCGTATTGACCAAGCATTCAAGACAAATGAGAAGGTACTGCGCTACATTCTCGTGAAGACGGTTCGTGAACAGACTCTCACGATGGGACGCACACGAACCGAGAGACGCGAGCGAAAGGAAGTATCCAAGGAAGTTCCTGTGGGCGCTCCGGTGTCCGAAGTAGAGCTTAACAAGTCTATTGAGAAACTAATCGCAGAGTAAAACCACGGAACAGAATCGGAACGTCGCCAACACGGAACCAATACAGAACAGTTCAGTTTCGGTTCCGTGTTCTTGTTCCGAGTCGGTTCAGTGCCATTTCATGCTTAACTACAACGAAATTCTTGGAAAGAAATTTATTGTGTACGAAGGTCAGCCCTTTGAAGTGCTTGACGCGCATATTTTCCGTATGCAACAGAGGAAGCCCGTTAACCAAACCAAGCTGAAGAATCTCTTTACCGGAAAGGTTACGGAAATTACCTTTCATCAGGCCGATAAGGTTGAAGAGGCGGATATTCACACACGCGAAATCAAGTACCTGTACACTGCCAAAGGTCAGTTCTGGTTTTGCGAGGCGAACAATCCTGCGAAGCGGTTCTCATTTGAGTCTGAAATAGTGGGAAAAGGAGGGCAGTTCTTGAGGCCAAACAGCTTAGTTGACGCGCTTACCTGGAAGGAGGGAGCAGATGAGGAGGGGGAAGGGAGGCTTATTGGTATCCGTATTCCTATCAAAGTGGAGCTCAAAGTTACCGAGGCTCCTCCGGCCATTAAAGGGGACACCGCAAAAGGGGGGAATAAGGTCATCACCCTTGAAACCGGTGCTACGCTAAACGCGCCGATGTTCATCACCGAGGGCGATGTGGTGCGCATCAACACCGAAACAGGGGAGTACGTAGAGCGAGCATAGGAAAATAACCAAACACCAATATCCAATAATCAAACCAACCACAATAAACAACACTCAAAGAGCTACTCGATTTGGTGTTTTATATTTTGAGTATTGTTTGGAGCTTGTTTCTTGGTTATTGGTGATTACGATAAGTTGCAAGTAGATTAAAAACTAGTACACATAACGTATATGGAAAAAAAAGAAATACCACAATGTTATTTTTCGCAAAATAACATCAAACATATTGATTACAAAGACACGGAACTTCTTAAGAAGTTTCTCAATCCACATGGTCGTATTCAGGGGGGGAAGCACACAGGTGTCTCCTCCAAATACCAACGCCAGCTTGCGATGGCTGTGAAGCGCGCTCGTTATATGGGACTTTTGCCGTATCTGGTCAGGTAACCACGGAACAGAAGCGGAACGCACCAACACAGAAAAACCACGGAACAGTTCCGTGGTTTTTCTGTGTTCTTCGTCTGTGTCTGTTCTGTGTGCCCTAAAAAGGTATATCGTCCGCGTTTATCTCTTCTTGCGGGTACTGGATACCTGATGAGGATTCTTCTTTTTCGGCAGGAGCTGATGGCGCGTGTTCTTCTTGATGAGAAGAAGCTCCTCCTGCTCCCGCGCCATCGCGTGGGCTTGGTCCGAACTGGAAGTTCTCCAGCACGATTTCAGTTTTATAGCGTTTACCGGTGCCGTCTTTGGATTCCCAGCTTCGGGTACGGATTCGACCTTCCAAGAAAATCGGACGGCCTTTTTTGAGGTATTGGGCGATGACCTCGGCCTGTTTACCGAAGGAAACGATATTGTGGAAATCAACTTCCTCTTGTTTTACCCCACTCTTGTCCTTGTAGGTTCGATTGGTGGCTATAGAGAATTCCGTCACCTGTCCTCCATTAGGAAGCGCTTTGAGTTCGGGGTCGCGCGTGAGGTTGCCGTAGAGAATGACCTTGTTTACGTACATAACACGACACTAATTAACGAATAAGAGCGAATGACACGAATGAAGACATACCGATACGAATAAGACAATACTAGCACAGGGTTAGGAAAGGGGAAGAGTTTTCTTTTTTCCACGAATATAACCTGCTACTCCTCCACCGAGAATAGCGGTTAAAGTTAAAGGCAAGATCGGAATAGAGGATTCAAAAAGCAAACTAAGCCACACATTCGGTATATCTGTCAGTGGCAGCAAGAGTGCGCAAATTGAGGCAGTTGATCGATTGTAGTGACCTTCCCAACCCGAGTGAGTTACTTCCATGCAGATTGTTCCATCAATCAAGATGATTAGGAAGCTAAGAATCGTAATTACTATACACATAATAAATGCCAATACTCCTCCTTTCACCCAATATGGCCATGATTTCCAGTTTTTGGTCATGTTTCTTAATGTTATTCAGTTAAAGTCATCCGCTATTCAGTCCCTTTCTCGGCTTCTCCCACGCTTTCGGCGGGGCTCATTGGGAGACCGTCTTTGAGTTGCTTCTTGATAACCTTGAGGATTTCATCCGCCACCTTTTTGTTCTCTCGGAGGAATTGGCGAGTGGCGTCGTAGCCACGGCCGAGCTTTACGCCGTCATATTCATAGGAGGTTCCCGATTTTTTGACCAGTCCCATCTTCTCGCCAAGCGCGATAAGCTCGCCCTCGCGTGAAATGCCCTCGTTGTACATCAGATCAAACTCGGTTTGCTTGAACGGCGCGGCTACTTTGTTTTTTACCACCTTCACGCGCACGCGCCCGCCCATCACCTCGTCGCCTTTTTTGATTTGCGCGATACGGCGGATGTCCAAACGAACGGAAGTGTAGAACTTGAGCGCTTTACCGCCTGGAGTAGTCTCGGGGTTTCCGAACATCACGCCAATCTGCATGCGGATTTGATTGATGAAGATGACAAGGGTCTTGGAACGGGCTACAATCGCGGTGAGTTTTCTGAGCGCTTGTGACATCAGGCGAGCTTGCTTACCGACGTGGGATTGCCCCATATCGCCCTCAATTTCGTCTTTAGGGGTAAGTGCGGCGACCGAGTCTATGACGACCACATCAAGCTTTCCACTGCGCACCAGCGACTCCACGATTTCAAGCGCCTGTTCACCTGTGTCGGGCTGGGAGATGAGCAGTTCGTTGATTTTGACGCCCAAGCGTTTTGCGTATTCGGGGTCCATCGCATGTTCGGCATCAATGAACGCGCAGATGCCACCTTTCTTCTGCGCTTCGGCAATGACATGGAGGGTGAGAGTGGTCTTACCGCTGGATTCGGGTCCAAAAATCTCAATGATGCGTCCACGAGGAAGTCCGCCAACACCAAGGGCAGCATCGAGGCCAATAGAGCCGGTGGAGATGGCGTTTACATCCACATGAGGCTTTTCCCCAAGCTTCATAATGGAGTCCTCACCAAACTTGGTCTTAATAGCGTTCAGGGTATCTTCAATGTTTGCGCCGATTGATTTCGCTTCTTTTTCTTTTTTAGGTTTGCCGAAGGCCATGGTAGAGAATGAATTATGAATAATGAAGTATGAATTAAGAATCAGAAGTCTGTCATCCCCGCGAAGGCGGGGATCCAGTATTCAGTTTGTGATTCTTATATTTGCCGTAGAGGTAGCCGAGGAATGCCCCCATAAGAAAATACCAAAAGACAGAGAGAGTAAGGACCAAAATAATACTGTGGTTGAAGGCATCCAAACTAAGGAGGTCGAACCCCAGTAACAAGTTGACTAACATATTTGGAAAAAAGGCGTAGGGTACGATTACGAATCCTAAAGCGAAACCCACACCTATTGATCCGCTAAACATGGAAACAATTATACAGACCGCAACCACACCCGTCGTGGCAATTGAAGCACCTATTCCCCCTCTTACCCAATATGGCCAGTTTTTCCAGTGCATAGTTATTTTGCCAATCCAACTTTTCTTTCAATATGTAAAATCCGCCGTTCATGTTCGCGGAACTCTCGTTGCATCGCACCAGAAACAAGCATGAGTGGCTCCAATGTTTTTTCAATCGCATCAAGCCGTTCATTTGTCGTCCGAGCATGACTGTCCAGATTGAAAAGTGTAAGTGAGGTCTTTTGTGCGAATTCAGCCATGTCAGTGTGGAAAGCGTCCATACGGTCAAAACCTTCTTTGGTTGAACGTGCCAGAGAATCTACCGTACCGGTAAGTGTGCCGACTGTATCTTTAAGTGTATCAACCGTGCCGGTAAGCTTACCAACTGTGCCTTTCAGTGTATCAACCGTGTCGGTAAGCTTACCCACTGTGCCTTTCAGTGTATCAACCGTGCCGGTAAGTGCACCGACAGTACTTGCAATACTGTCAATCTTTTTGTCGAGCGTCTGCAGAGTTGCTGTTTTTATGGCTTTTTTCATGTCGTCTGATTATATCACTTTTCTCGGTTTTTGAATTTCCTGTAGAAGAAACCAAGTATAAGTCCTACGAAGGAGAAAAGCACCAGTAGGAGTGGCTGGCTGAAGGTTTCTTCCCCAAATGCCGTAAGCGTATAGAAAAAACGGGAAAGATACCCTTCGCAGACGTCATTACCGACAAGACCTCCGACGGGTATGTCTCGTACGCCACACCCACCCGAGGTGATCACGAGTGAAAGTATAATTCCAAAACAGATATAGGCGACTACCCCCACCAGAATGCCTTTTATCCAATAGGGCCAGGATTTCCAGTTCATAAAGATAGAATCTAGGAAAGAAGGTTCTGGGCTCTAGGGTAAGAAATAATCCTCCTCTTCCTAATGCCTATAAATCCTAGTGCCTAACAATTCTCAAATAAGGGGTAACGTGCTCGTAGATTGCAAAGCATTTGGCTTATACACTAACTCTAATCTCTTCGTCTCGGTATGTCCGAACCTGTCTTTTGCCTCCAGGGTCATTATAGAATAGCCCTCGGAGAGGAGCAACGACTCCTCAAAACGCCCAAGTTCGTCGGTAAATATCTGTCTGCCGTTTAAGGTGAGAAAGGCGACGTTTCGCGCGGTACCCTTTAGAGCTATGAGGGAAGTGGTGGAGAGAGAACCGTTCAAGGGCTCGTCAATCGTGAGTAACGGGCCCTGCAGGTACTCGCGTGACTGAAAATAGGCATAGACAATGAGACCTACCGCAATAACTGCGATAGTACTGATGCCGATAATGAGTTTGGGAGTTCGTTCCATAAATGTAATAACCAAACACCAAGATACAATAACCAAACAAACCACAACAAACAAGATTCAAAAGCCGTCTTTCTGTGATTGGAATTTGGTTATTGTTTGGAGCTTGTTTCTTGGTTATTGGATGTTGTCCTTACAACTCTCCCGGTCCAGGGGCTCCCTCATCGCCTTCGGGCGGGGGAGCGTCGTGTCCCACGGCACCTATGACTCCGCGAGGCTTGGAGCCATCGGCGGGACCGATCACGCTTCGTTCCTCAAGAATGTCCATAAGCCGTGCGGCACGCGAATAACCAATGCGCAGTTTGCGCTGAAGGTAGGAGGTTGATGCTTTACCGGCGGAGATAACCGCTTCGCGAGCTTCCTCATAGAGGTTGTCGTCTATTTCTTCGTCATCGCTCGTGCCAGTGTAACCTTCAAAGAGTGAACCGCCATTTCCGTCACCTCCGCCGAGGTTGAGGTCGGAAGGAACATCGTCTTTGTATTGCTCAGCGAGATATTTGGTGACTTTTTTGAGTTCGGTCTCGGATATGTAGGCCGATTGTAATCGCACCGGCTTGGACATTTCACCCGAAAGGAAAAGCATATCTCCGGCACCGAGGAGTTTTTCGGCTCCTCCGGTGTCCAAAATGGTTCGTGAATCTATTTGAGAAGACACCTGGAGTGCGATACGGGCGGGCACGTTTGCCTTGATAAGGCCGGTAATGACGTTGACCGACGGCCTTTGCGTGGAGAGGATAAGGTGAATACCAACTGCGCGACTCATTTGCGCCAGGCGGACAATGGCTGCCTCAAGCTCACGCGGGTAGCTTGTCATAATATCGGCGAGCTCATCAATGATGATGACAATATACGGCATCCGCTCGGGGATTTTCGCGGAATCTTCGTCGGGAGCGTCTCCCTCTTTTCTCGGGGGTGCCTTTTCAAGCTTCTTGTATTCTGGCTCAACGATATTTTTGTGATACGACTGAATATCGCGCACCGATTCCGACTCAAGGATGTCATAACGACGGTCCATTTCTTTTGCTGCCCACTTGAGTGCGAGAATCGCTTTCTTCGCCTCGGTAATGACGGGGGTGAGTAGGTGAGGAATCTTATTGTAGAGAGTGAGTTCAACACGCTTCGGGTCTATCAGAATGAGCTTCATATCGTCGGGAGAATTGCGGAACAGGAGAGAGGTGAGTATGGTATGAATCGCAACCGATTTTCCCGACCCGGTTGCTCCCGCAATCAGGGTGTGAGGCATTTTGGAAAGATTCGCGAAGTGCGCCTTACCGGAGAGGTCTTTCCCCAGGGACATAAGGAGGGGTTTGTCGGAGGTGCTGAACTCGGCGCTCCCGAGCATAGTCGCAAGCCCCACGGTCGCCTTCACGGTGTTCGGTATTTCAACCCCGACAAGAGATTTTCCCGGGATGGGGGCTTCAATACGGATGGGGTGAGCGGCCAAGGCGAGTTCCAGTTCACGTTGAAGCGCGACTATTTTTGACAAGCGAACACTTTCGGCAGGCTTAAGTGAATAGCGGGTTACCGCCGGTCCGATGGATATCTCGTCCATCTCCACTTCAATGCCGAAGTTCTGGAGCGTTCGTTTGATAATGTTGGCGTTTGCCTTGATGTCACCTACACCAGGCTTCCCCTTATCAACCTCAAGAAGCGTGAGAGGTGGGGGGGTATAGGCGCGAGGACTCCACCGTTCAGGTACCTTAAAAGGACCGGTCGGCACGTCCTTCATGCCGTTTCGGACTTTTGGCTCTTTCTTTACGTCTGCCATTTCCGACTCTTGAACCGGTTCATCTTCTTGCGAGTCCTCGTCTTCGTCAGGTTCGTCGGCACGAGTGTCTTCCGTATCAAGTCCTGCTATCTGGGTCACGACTTTTTTGCTCCGGAGTCCGCCCCAGAGAACTGCAAGAAAGTCTACGGGAATAGACGCCTCAAACATAATAAGGATTGCAATGACAAAACAGGCCGCGAGGATAACCAGCGAAATATAGATATCAAAAAGACGAGTAAGGGGGGAGGCGAGTAGGTGTCCGAGGAAACCACCTTCGGCAGGGAAGATAAGCTCCACGATACCTAATCCCGAGAGAAAAAGGACGAAAGCCCCCACCGTCTTTTTAACGGGAAAAAGTCCGCGAAGCGCACGCAAGAATCCAGCCGAAAGGATAAACGCAAGAATCGGAAGTAGGTAAAAACCGACTCCGGAAAAACGGGTTAACCACTCATAAATAAGTTTTCCGCCACTTCCGGCTTTTCCGAACGCCGAAAAGATGAAGGTAAGACCGGTAGCGAAAAAGAGAACAGCGAGGACGGCTTGGAGTGTTTCTTCACGAAGAAGAGGAGAGCGCTTCTCCTGTTTGTTTTTTCTAGCCATGGTGCAAGTTGAGTAGTACCGATAAAATTAAAAAGTATAAGACGAAAAAAATACAAAGGGGAGTTTTGTGTCAGGTGACCTGTTTCGGGTGTGCCCTACTCAGTAAGTATAGCATGTAGCCCTTTTGTATTTTAAGAGGCGATTTTTCCTGTTCATTTTTCGTGATAAGGGTAGTTGGTATGAGTTCACCTACCTATAGCAATTTTCCCAGTGCCTGCGATTTCACAAATGGAGAGTCTACAAGGGTATCTTGCTTAGAAAAACTCACCGTGTCGAAGTAAGCAAAAGAGCTTGCAAATTATGTATAAGACAGCATAATGGACACATAAAAGGACGTCCGCAGGCTAGCTGTATAGGACATTCGGTCAGATAAGCAGATAAAGGACACGTAACGTATACGCCAAGGTGCCTCCCTATAAAGGACATACCGTTCCTTATCGGTTTGGCACGTCTGAAAAATAACTATAGAAACAATGAATCCACATCGGTACAGTCAAATAGAAAGAGCCCTATATATACTTGATAAGTCTGGAACCGTGGACATCCTGAAAGATGACCACTACCTGCTTTTCCTATTTAAAAAGACAGAGCGCGTTGTAGCAGCGCTTTATGTTTTGACCGGACTTTTTTCTGAGGTTGAGCCTCTTCGGTCGGGAATTCGCGAGAGTTGCCTCCTCTTAATCAGACATATGTTGTCCTTTAAGGAGCGAACCACTTCTCACAGCAAAGAGAGGCTCTCCGAGTCACTTATGGAAATGGCACACCTCTCTTCACTTATAGATATTGCGTATGTTTCAGACCTTCTTTCTCCAATGAATTTTTCAATTTTTAAAAAAGAATTGGAAACAATACGTGGAATTATAGAGGGAAAAGTACGCTCCGGAAACGCGGTGGGCGTACCGAATCTTTTTGGCGAGGATTTTTTCGGCGTACCAAGTTCCATTTTCCCCGAAAGTAAGCATGAAAAGAGTGAGATAAACCCGTCAGCCATTGCAAAGGCGGGTTTATCAGAAGGAGCTGAAGTGTTGCACTCATTTTCAGACTTTGAGAAACAGAGGCATCTCGATGTAAAGGACATTCATAAAGGACACACAGCGCAAGATACAGGTACCTCCCACCGAAAGTCGGGTGAAGTTGTGCACCGTAGGGATATCGTGATGTCCAATAAAGATGCACAGAGAGGTGACGTAAGTCAGAGTAAGGATGAGCGAATAAGTAAAATAATCTCCGTACTTAGAGTCAAAAGTATCGCGATGATAAAAGATTTTTCGTCTGTTATAGAAGGTTGTAGTGAGAAAACAATTCAAAGACTTCTCATAGAACTTGTCCGGAGCGGTGTCCTTAAGAGAGAAGGAAACAGACGGTGGAGTCGGTACTCAATTGCCGGCAAGTAAGGAGTTTCTATATATCGGACACTCCTGCTTACCTTTATGCTAAGCAGGCGTCTCCATTTTTGTGTGGCGTTCGTGGAAAAGACGGTCTCATCAAAACCACTTCTTGACGCGTAATATGTGCATCGAGGCTACCCCAGCTCCTTTTTTGCGAGGTTGCTTGGATGTGGCCTTCGGAATCATGACGTGTGGGCGAGACAAGGTAACCGTATATGGAGTGGCTAAAACCCTCAATCTAAGGCTTTTTACGGCTTTTTTCCCTACATTTAGATAGTTACGTTGACTTTGGAGGGTGGCTATGCGATACTCTGCTGTGCTGGATAAATTCAAAAAAACGGGTCAGCGAAGGCTTTCTAGTCTTTGTTTCCCGTTTTTGAAGTTATCCACAGACGCTGATTTTGCAGGGCTTACGCTAGGCCGTATAATTGACCCTGAATACTGTTTCCATTTTTGATGGGCGTTTCGCTCGTCTTATAATAGGGTAAGATAAAGTAGAGAGGGTTTCCAGAAAGACTGATAAGGAAGTACGTTGACAATAGAATACGCCAGCCACAAACATCTTCAGTTAGTTACAACTTCTGTAGTGCAGATTTTGTTCCGACTTCTGTCTTTTCGCACAATGCGAGAAGTTTAGAAATTCCGCTCGACTGCAGGTCACCATTATTCATCACTAGACCTCTTTACTTTTCGTCGATAAAGAAAAGACAGGGGATTTAGTAAATACTTCAACGATGTCTTAACTTGTTAAGACATTTGAGAAGATGCAAACACGACACCACATTAGCTTTTGAGTCGAAGGCTAGTGTCTTCGCTTCCGAAGATGAGACATCTGTCACAAGATGTTTTATTGAGGAAGGAAGATTTCGCTCTGTGTGGTACGCCACAACAGACGATGTCCTTTATTTCGACAAGCGAGGAGCGCCACGAGAATGTCTTATTTCTCATGGCGTCCGAGTGAAGTCGAAACAAGGTAACCCTTATATTAATCATACATATGACAAGTAAATCCAAAACAAATAAAATCGTCACGGGTTTTCTCGGTCTCATGCTCTCACTCACGCTCGTCGCGGGAGTAGGCGCACAGACTGCGAACGCCGCATTGTCGACTTCACAGGTGGATGCGATTATCTCGCTTCTCACTTCGTTCGGAGCTGACACCAGCACGATCGGCAACGTACGCGCTTCTCTTACGGGAGGCACACCGAGCTCAACTACGGTTACTACCGGTTCCTCTTCTTCAGGAAGCGGTTATACCTTTACTCGAAACCTCAAACAGGGTGACACAGGTGCGGATGTCAAACAGCTCCAGATGGCCCTCAACTCTGACTCAGCTACTCAGGTAGCCGCTTCAGGTGTAGGTTCAAAAGGAATGGAGACAACCTCGTTCGGTCCCGCCACCAAGGCAGCCGTTGTTAAATTCCAGAACAAATACGCTTCTGAAATTTTGACACCAGTAGGCCTTACTTCAGGAACCGGTTCTGTCGGTGCTTCAACTCGCGCGAAACTTAACTCGATGGGCGGAGGAACCACAACCACGACCACCACAACTACTACAACAGGTGGCACAACCACGACCACGACCGGAGGTACAACGGTAGTGGTACCGTCAGGTTCTGGTCTTTCGGTAATGCTCGCTCCGGTACAGCCCCCGGCACAACTCGTACCGCTTAAGAGCGCGCGCGTGCCATTCACGAAAGTAACCTTTACGGCGGGAGCATCTGACGTTACCGTCAATGGTCTTGTCGTTGAACGAACAGGTCAGTCCGTTGACTCTGTCTTTGACAGCGTCATCTTGCTTGACGAGACTGGAATGCAGGTCGGTCTTTCAAAGACACTCAATTCACAGCATCAGGCAACTCTTACCCAGTCTTTTGTGGTTAAGGCGGGTCAGTCACGCACGATGACCCTCGCCGGTAATCGTCCGTCCACCGGCACGTCCGCGAACGCAGGTATGATTGCTTCTCTTTCGCTCGTTCAGGTGAACACGGGAGCCACGGTTTCCGGTTCTTTCCCCATGACCGGAACCGCCCAGACCATCAACGAGGGACTCACCATTGGTTCAGTTACCGCGAACCGAGGTTCTCTTGACCCGGGTACTTCGATTACCAAGGCGGTAGGCGAAACAGGATACACCTTCTCATCTATCCGCGTTACCGCGGGTTCGGGAGAAAATGTCCGCCTACGCTCAATTAGATTCAACCAAACAGAATCGGCCAGCGCGTCTGACCTTGCCAATATCAAAATCTATGTTGATGGCACGGCTTACGAGCCGATCGTTACCGACGGAGGGCAGTACTACATCGCGAACTTCGGTTCGGGACTCGTTATTGAAAAAGGAAACTCAAAAGAAATCTCCATTAAGGGTGACGTCATTGGTGGTTCAGGACGCAAAGTTGACTTCGACATTGCAAAACGAACCGATATCAACCTTACAGGAGAACTCTACGGATACGGCATTATGCCTGACTTTGGCTCTTCAAGCACTGCCGACGACTCGCAGGTGCACAGCGCTGATGACTACTACTACGATGGTTCGGTACTCACGATTGACGTCGGAAGCATGAATGTTTCCACTTCAAACGCGGCTCCCGCGCAGAATATCGCGGTCAACACGCAGAATCAGCCTCTTGGCGCGTTCATTGTGGACGTAAAGGGAGAGTCCATCACGGTAGGAAAGATGGGATTCAATATAGGTCTCATAGGCGCAGGGTCGGGTGATGACGTTAACTTGCTCACGAATGTTACGCTCGTTGACGCCAACGGTTCTGTTGTCGCCGGCCCCGTTGACGGTGATTCTACCGACAGTACGCCAAATGTGACGGGTAGCTCAAACGGTTCCATTACCTTCACTGACACCGTTACCTTCCCAGTCGGTCAGAACACCTATTTCCTCAAAGGAAAGGTTGGTACGGACATGGATAACAACACGACTATCCAAGCGTCAACCACTCCGTCAGCCGACTTTACGACGGTCCGAGGACTCACGACTGGTAAGACGATCACTCCCGCTCCGACCTCGTTCCTTTCTTTCAGCACGATGACGGTAAAGTCCGGTTCGCTCACGTTAGGCGCGCTCACCCAGCCTCCGGCACAGACGGTAATCGCAGGAGGCAAGCAAATCGAATTCGCTCGTTATACGTTTGATGCTACGGCATCAGGCGAGGATATCCGAGTGACGACGATTCCTCTCTACAACGACTCAACCACCGGTGTAGCGACCGACCTTACGAACTGTCAACTTCGTGACGGTTCAAAGGCAGGCACCTCGCTCACCACCGGCTCAAATGTGAAGAATCCTTCAACACTCGCTTCAACCACCACCTTCACCTTTGACGGCACCGGTCTTCTCGTCACCAAAGGCACTAGCAAGACGCTCTCCCTCACCTGTGACCTCAAGAGCGGTACATCGGGCAACCTCTACTGGTGGGGTATCGGTTCAGCCACGCTCACTGGTTCAGTCTCAACGGCCAACTACAGCGGTGCTACAGGTCTAGCGAGTGCGCAGACGCTTACTACGACTTTCAACCGAGCAAACGGACAGAAAATGACCGTATCCGCCGGTGGCTCGTACACCGTCACGGCTGACAGTTCAAGTGCGTACAACTACCGCACGGTAAAGGCGGGAACGCTTAACGTTCCGCTCGCGGCTTTCAAGTTTGAGGCCGACCTTACTGAAGAACTTATGGTCCAGAAGATCGCGCTTGAGCTCGGCAATATCGCGTCAAACTCTCCTGCTGACCTTGAAAACAGAAAGGTCACCTTGTGGGTAAGCGGAACGCAGATTGGTGAAGCTCAATTCGGGTCAGGTGGCGACTACGCGACTTCATCCGTACTCACGAGCTTTAAGCTCGGAAAGGGTCCGGCAGGCGTGAAGACGGTGGTGGTCAAGGGTGACCTCCGCACACATGACGCGAACACCAACGGTGACAGTACGGCGGACAACGGCGGATACGGTGCCTTCCTCGCGATTACCTACGATGGCAACAACACGGGTATCAACGGCAACTACGCCACCGGTGTGGATTCGGGAGCCAACGTCACGGGTTACGCAACGGATGTCACCTCAAATGGTGTACGTATCTTCAGGAACGTTCCTACAATTACGATCACGAACTTGGGGTCAAACACGCTTGTAACCGGAAACCCGGTCTACAAGTTCACGGTTACGAATCCCGATGCAACCAGCGACCTTATGCTCTACAAAGTGAGCTTCGGCATCTCAACTTCAGGCCCGGCAGGGTTCCAAGTCAAGAGCTTTGAGCTTCGTGGCGCAGGGGTACTTGCAGTTGCGGCAGTTAACGCGACCGACGTAGAAACAGGAGGTAGCGACCTCGACGCAGTTGAAATTGTCTTTGATGCCAACGAGGCCAGACGAGTACCGGCCGGTGGTAGCAAAGAGTATGTCTTGTCGGCAACCGTTTCCGGTATGGCGGCAGGCACCAACTCGCTTAACGTGAAGCTCCTTAGCGACACAGCGTATCCGTCTCTCGCCAAGCTTATGGGCAAGGCAAGCACGGGTGGTGTCAACATCACTTCATCTACGGCAGTTGGATTCTCTTCGTCAACCAACAACTTCATCTGGTCACCGTTCTCAACGACCAGTCCGACAACTGCGGCTTCAGCCGAGGCAAACCTCGACTGGACCAACAGCTACGGTGTCCCGACCTACGACAAAGACGGTTCGCTTCTTCCGCCGACGGGAACTCTCACCACCCAGGCGTCCGAGAAGGCCATCTAATGACGTTAGCTAGTCAATTGCTTGTGACGATTGGTTAGCGAAAAGCAAACCCCCTCTCCGCCTAAGGCGGGGAGGGGGTTTTGCGTTACATTTTTTTGCCGTTTTTTACGGGTTGGGTATACCCCCACACCAAAGTTGCCGCAACTTTGGTGTGGGGGTATACTACAGGCGTTATGAAGGCACAAAGAATAGCATTAGTCGTAGGTGGGCTAATTCTTGCAGGCGCGGTGTTTTGGACTGTCCGAACCGGCTCGTTGTGGAAAAACAGTTCCCAATCTACTGTACCTGCCTCTATCGTCTCTACCCCCATCAGCGGAGAAGCCAAGCTCAATTCTCCAGAGTTAAAATATGGCTATGTGCAAGCGTCATCTACGGCATCTGCTGGAGTGAAGCCTGGAGTATCTGTGCCGTCACTTAATCGTCCACTCGTTATCCCTAAGAGCTTTTCTCCTGAAATCGCCTTGTCAGCCAAGAAGAATATTGAAACGCTCATTGACGCTCTAAAAAAGAACTCTGAAAATGCGACTTTGTGGGGAGAACTAGGTATGGAAAGAAAGGGGATTGAGGATTATGAGGGTGCTAAGGAGGCCTATGCCTATGCATTGAAACTTCAACCAAACAACGCGATTTTTGCGGACAACCTAGGAGTCATCTACGGTGATTATCTTAAAGATTACCCCAAAGCAGAACACTATTTTCTCTTGGCTATTAAATTGGACCCAAAGACCGAGTATCGATACCTTCGTGCATTGGAATTCTATCAGTATGCGCTTAAGGATATCCCTAAAGCAAAGGCTATTTTGAAGCAAGGGCTGGTAGCTATCCCAGGTGATGTAAGCTTCACTACGCTTTTAGAGACGTTGTAGGCATAGAAAACCCCTCTCGATTACACAGTCGAGAGGGGTTTTCCCGTCATTCCTTTGAAGAAGGGAATCCAGACCTGCAAAAAGAAGCTCTATAAATCTGGATCCCCACCTTCGTGGGGATGCTCAAAAGAAAAATGGCCACCAAGCAGTGAATGGAGGTTCTGGATCCCCACTTTCGTGGGGATGCTCAAAAATCATAGTCGCTTCGCTCCTTGATTTTTGGCAGTTATGGTCATACGACCACTGCTCGCCTGTGGGGTTATCCACAGGCGCACTTGGTACAAGTAATGTCAAAAGAGCTATACTGTATGGACTTGCTCTGCTTTCGTTTAAACACGAAAAGCTTTCTCACTATTTTTAGGAGCAAAAAGGTCTGCTTATTATAAAAATAACGTTAGAATGTATGCAACGATTCTCAAGCACAGGGAAAGGAAGTACAATGCGGTCACTCGCTTTGTCACTCGCTTTTTCTACTCTTTTTATCGCGGTTTCGGTTGGAGCTGCAACCACGATTAGTACAAATATAACTACGGGAGGCACCCTCACTGTTAGCGGAACAGCCGGAATTACCGGTTTGACCACGCTTGGTTATGCTTCGTCAACAGGGCAGTCACTTACCGGTAACCTTCTCATAAATGGCTATGCGACAACTACCGGTTCAAACGGTAACATTGCGACACAAGGTACACTTACGGTGGTTGGTACCTCAAGTTTTACCGGCCTCGTCACACTAGGTTACGCCTCGTCAACAGGACAGTCACTTACGGGAAATCTTTTGGTGAATGGTTACGCGACGACTACAGGCTCAAACGGAAACATTGCGACACAAGGTACACTTACGGTGGTTGGTACTTCAAGCTTTACCGGTCTCACCACACTTGTTTATGCTTCGTCAACAGGACAGTCACTTACGGGAAATCTTTTGGTGAATGGTTACGCGACGACTACAGGCTCAAACGGAAACATTGCGACAGCAGGAACACTTACCGTTGTTGGTACATCCAACTTTACGGGCGTTGCGACTGTTCCGTATGCCTCAACCACCGCTACTACCAATTCCGGATTGGCAAGCACGAGTAGTTTGGTTGTAGGAGGAAATAGCACCAACGGGACACTTTCCCAGATGATCTTTGGAACTTGCGACATTGTACAGCGCCAAATGACGGCGTCCAGCACGGGTGGTTTCGCCTGTACATCAGCAACAGGAATTACTACCTCATTTAAAGTCTTTGTAATGGCAACGAGTACGCTTGCCACTACCACAGCCGCAAATCTCCTGGGTTCCGGCTTTGCCATTACAGCTGCTTCATCTACCGCGCTGAATACCATCGGAGTTGAAATTGCGAACTTAACGGGGAATGTCGCTACTCCTGCAGGAACCCTAAACTTCTGGGCAGTTCGATAAAGCAGATTTAGTAATCATCTCTTACTAATCATGCTCACGAACATTATGCAATTTGAAATTAGAGTAAAATTTCTTCTCGCAGTGGCGCTCGTCGTCTTGTTTGGCGCTCCTCCTACCGTGAGCTATGCCAACTATAATGACGTGTCCATGGGTGCCTCTACGGTAATAACGGTTGGGGGAGTCAGCTTAACGGTAGCTGGGCCAGACGCAGTTCTTGAGTCCATATCTGTCTCGGGCGACACCATCACGGTCGGAATGCCGGGTAGCTCCTATGTTCAGTTGACGTCTTCCGCAAGACACACACTTTCCGCTCCGAGCAGGGGTTCGGTGACTCAAACAAGTAGCTGTACCGATTCTCTGGCCACGGATGTGTTTCAAGCGCCAGGGTCGATAGGTTCAACCATTACTTTCAGTATTACCGTTGATTCAGGAACCTGTACCACGGGCGGTACTCTAGGGGGAGGTGGTGGAGGAGGGGGCGGTGGCGGAGGTGGTGGAGGATACATCTATGTCCCACCGGCTCCTGAAACTCCTACAACTTCCACGGTGAAAACAACTCCGGCAGTCACGACATCGGTAACCAACACTTCCGCAAGGACGGCAATTGCAGGGACGATAGACCGATTGCTTACCAAAGGAATGACACATCCAGGTGTAAAGACGCTCCAGCAAATTTTGAACAGCGACCCCGACACACGTATCGCAAACTCCGGTTCGGGTTCACCGGGTAATGAAAGTGACTTCTTTGGATCCGCGACTCTCAAGGCTGTTCAGAAGTTCCAGGTGAAGTATCACATTGTTAAACCCGGTGAGAGTGGATACGGGAATATAGGTCCACTGACGCGCACGATACTCAATTCGCTCGCGGGCAACACTACAACAGTCACTATACAGGTTCCCCCTACGCCTTCAGCACCTATATCCACAGCATCGGTTTCGGGTAATGTCACTAAGGCGCTTGCTCGAGGAGTTACGAATGCCGAAGTTAAGACGCTCCAGCAAATCCTCAACAGCGACCCGGACACACGAATTGCCGAAACAGGGGCAGGGTCACCCGGAAGTGAAAGTAACTTCTTTGGACCCGCGACAGTGAAAGCGGTCCAGAAGTTCCAAGTGAAATATGGTATCGCGAAGCCGGGAGACAGTGGATACGGCAATGTCGGACCACTCACACGAACAATTCTGAATTCAATGGTTAAGTAGAGAGAATACATCTTTCGCGCAAAACCCTCCGATACTCTCGGAGGGTTTTGTGTGTAGTGGTGGGTATACCCCCACACCAATCCGCTTTGTCGCCGGATTGGTGTGGGGGTATACTTACGGGATGTTTAAGCTATTAGATAAGGCATTTTGGAAGTTTGCATCCGGTTTCATATTTATCTTGCTAGTCAGCTTTTCTGTGCTTGCTCTTTCGGGGGTGCTTCGTGAGGCGAAGAAAAATTACTCCGCTGTGTTCAAGGCGGTCCACCCTGCACATTAAGGGAACATTCTGTGGTGCTTGTCCGTGGTCGTGAGTCTGTGCTATCCTAAATCCTTGGAGCTCGTCTTTGGAGTTCTTTTTTTGTGCTCAAACCTGACCAAAATATGAATATTGACGAAAAAGACCGACGCGGATACACACCGATGCACCGAGCGTTTGAATGTGGGAGATGGGGAGACGTAAAGAAATTGGTTGACTGTGGAGCGAGAGTCGACGTGATTGCGCCTTCAGGTGCTTCACTCAAAGACTTCGCAAAGGGTCTGAAAAGAGCAGGATTGTACCAGCGGTTGGTGCAGTATACAAAGGGTTTAGTATGAAGCCTTTTTTAGGCAAGAAACAGGCGTCTCACGAACTTCGTGAGGCGTTTTTTACTACCAGTATACTTTGTTGACATATTCGTTTCTTAGGGTAGTATGTCAGGCACAAGGTCAAAGACAGCTCCGACGAAGGTCGGGGTCCCGATACCGAAAGGTCGTCGGGACAGGAAGCGAAAGCTTCAATACTCCGTAAGGACCCTGCCGAGACACCGATAGCACTGCTATTGGAATTCTCTAGACCTTAGGTCGATAACTAATTATGGCGCGAAGCCTTTAGCTCTGGCGTTTTTCTAAACGCTAAACGCTAAACGCTAAACGCTTCTTATTGTGGCAATTACCAAACAAAAGAAGACAGAAATCATCGCGACACTAAAGGATATCTTCACGAAGTCTTCGGCAGTTGCGTTCGTGCAGTTCAATAAACTCACGGTCGCTAACGCACAGGCACTTCGGAGGAAACTCCGCGAGGCGGGAACCGGTTACTACGTCGCCAAGAAAACCCTCATTCGAAAATCTTTGGAAGGAGGGAAGGTGACGGGAGAGCTTCCATCACTTGATGGGGAAGTCGCCGTAGCCTTTCTTGAAGCGGGAGATGACGTAACCGCTCCGGCTCGTGAAATTTTCTCATTTGAGAAGAAGTTTGAGAAGGCGGTTAAACTCATCGGAGGCATCTTTGAGGGGAAGTTTATCGGACAGGAAAAGGTGCTCTCACTTGCAACTATTCCGTCTCGTCAGACGCTCCTCGCGCAGTTTACGAATCTCGTGAACTCGCCGATACAGAGGTTTGTGGTGGGGTTGGACCAAATAGCAAAGGCGAAAAAGTAAGTTCAATCAATCGTTGTATTTACCAGTATTTTCAAATTCTAAAAACGAAATTCTAAACTCTAAACAAATTCTAAATTCCAATTTTTCAAATTCTAAACAAAGTCGTTTTGGTTTTTGGATGTTGTAGTTTGTGTGTTGTTTAGGATTTAGATATTAGGATTTAGGATTTCAACACTATGGATGAAGTAAAAACAGACGCACCAGTAGAAATTCCGGCGAAGTTCAAGTCCATCATTGATGCGGTTGAACAGATGTCGGTCATGGACCTCAATGAACTCGTGAAGACGCTTGAAAATAAGTTTGGCGTCTCGGCGGCGGCGGTTGCCGTAGTGGGACCGGCAGCGGGAGCCACTCCTACAGGAGAAGAGAAGACCAGCTTTAATGTAGAGCTCACCGACGCCGGCGCGCAGAAAATTGCCGTCATCAAGGTAGTTAAGGAAGCTCTCGCGATTGGTCTTAAAGAAGCGAAGGACCTCGTAGACAGCGCCCCGAAGATGCTCAAGGAAGGACTCAAGAAGGACGACGCCGAGAAACTCAAGAAAGACATTGAGGCGGCAGGAGGGAAAGTTACTCTGAAGTAACTTTGCAGAAGCAAGAAGCAAGATTCACGATTCAAGAATAAGAAAATCGCCCCGGCCGTTTGGTCGGGGCGATTTGCGTCTCAGTGAAATCTCACACGTCGCTTTAGCGTGGTGCAAAGATAAAGCTAAATTTTCCGCCGTAAAGGTTTTTGAGTACTTCCTCTGGGCGGAACACGTGTCCGTTCATGGCTACATGTACCCCAGACTTGAGGTGTTCAATCTTTCCCATTACGAAACCAAGTATTGAATGTCCCATCGGAAGGGGAAAATCCGTGAATGGGGATCATTGAACCAGTAAAAACAATTATCTTTCTGGTCTTACCCAACTTAGCCTGCACGTACCGAGCAGTGTCGGGCATCGTGTACGTCCCGTGTGTCACGACAATATAGCGATGTGGGCTCTTACTAATCACCCCTAAAATCTTTTCCATATCCGATGGTTTAATCGCTCGGCTGTCTTTCATGCACACCTGTTCGAATGCGAAGTCTTCAGGTGGCAGGATAGTGTGCCCATGAATGCCGGTATAGTTGATCTTTTCAAAGGGACAACAGTGTCTTTGGCACCGTCATATACGGAATCGATGGTCACGCCAGTGATGACAAAGTGGAATTTCGATACTGGTTTTGGTTTCATATTTCTGTCTGCTAAGCTAACATACATCCTACTATCTGTCAACTCCCCTAGCACAATTTTGGGGTGGTGCTAGAATGCACAGCACAAGCTTTTAGCTTCTAGGTTATAGCTTTTAGAAAAACATCCCCCGCCCTCGCAGACTCGGGCACCCCCTTTGTTAAGGGGGAATAAGAATTGGATTTTTCCTATTCGTATCTATTAGTATCATTCGTACTCATTAGTATATTGGTATCTTTTATTATGGAAACCCTCGGCAAACTTTTTGGCTCTGAAAGCAAGGTGCGAATGATGCGCCTCTTTTTGTTCAACTCGGGAACACCTTTTTCCGCGGAGATGGTAGCGAGTCGAACGACGTCAACACTCTCCACAGCGAAGAGGGAACTCGCAACGCTCAAGCAGATGAAGTTTGTTAAAGTGAAGTCATTTACGATGAAGGTCTCAATGGGGAAGAAAGGCAAGCAGAAAGTGGTAAGCAAGAAACTCGCGGGCTTCGTTTTGAATCCTACCTTTCCGTACCTTCAGGAACTTCGGCGACTACTTTTGGACACGAGCCTGCTCAAAGGGGTGGAGATAACCAAAAAGCTCTCGGGGACGGTAGGGCGACTCAAACTGGTAGTTATTGCGGGTATCTTTATACAGGACGACGAAAGTCGACTTGATATTTTGATGGTCGGCGACCATCTCAAGAACAGCGCCATTGAAAAGAAGATACGGGCGATGGAATCTGAAATCGGCAAAGAGCTACGGTATGCCGCCTTTGAAACAACCGAGTTCAACTACCGCCTAGGTCTCTACGACAAACTCATACGCGACGTCTTAGACTACCCACATACGATTGCGTTTGACCGTCTTGGGCTTCCTCCACTAAATACGGCCCGATAAGGGTCTGTTTCGGGCCCTCTTTCCCGATGAAAGCTATCAACAGATATCCACACCGTTCAAATGGCGCGGATGGTATAATTTACGTGTAGAACTTAAAGCCAAATAGGGTCGGGACGAGTTGCGCTCCTTTTTTGTGAGACACTCTAACTGTTTGGCGCTGTTATTAATCGTTTTTAATTAATTCTTTTTTGGGAAAGCATTGCTTTTCTCAAGAAAGAATCTAAACGTTGTATGTTAGAACTATGGAGTGTAGGTCTTAGAGAGTCCTTTAGTAATCTCTCACAAGGAGTGATTTCGTTCATTCCGAACTTGGTGGTCGCCGTTATCATCTTTGTTATCGGCTGGGCGATTGGAAGTCTTTTGGGTCAGGTGGTCAGCCAGATTGTGAAGTCGCTCAAGGTTGATAATCTGCTTAAGAGCGCGAAGGTTGACGAAGTGCTTCATCGCGCGGGACTCCATCTTGATTCCGGACGCTTTCTCGGCGACCTCGTCGAGTGGTTTGTCATTATCGTCTTCTTGGTAGCGTCACTTGATGTACTCGGACTTACCCAGGTAACTAACTTCCTCAATCAGGTGGTGCTCCTCTATTTGCCCCAGGTTATCGTGGCGGTACTCATCCTCCTCGTCGCGGTGGTCATCGCCTCGGCAATGCAACGCGTTGTCGTGAGTGCGGCAATGGCAGCAGGTGTGCGCTCGGCAAACTTCCTCGGCACGGTTACGAAGTGGTCCATTTGGATTTTCGCGCTTCTTATGGCGCTCTTCCAGCTCGGCATCGCAGCTCCGTTCGTGCAGACACTTTTCACCGGATTTATCGTAGCGCTTTCGCTCGCCTTCGGCCTTTCGTTTGGTCTTGGCGGACAGCAAGCAGCCGCGGGATTCATTGAGAAGATGCGCGAAGAGATAAAGTCACATCAGAAATAGATAAAGGAGTGAGTAGAAAGTAGCTCGTAGAAAGTAGAAAGATGGAAAACCGCCCCGACTTTTGTCGGGGCGGTTTTCGTCTATCTCCCCTTAACATAGGGCCTTTTCCACACTCTATCCACAGGTAATACCCAGGTAGAGGGTGGGGAGTTGACCCCGTAGTGAATTTTCGCATGGTTGCCCTGCAACAAAGAAGAGAGTGATGGCCAAGAAACCCTTGTATTTCCGCGCCTTTTAAATGAAAGTCGTTTTGATGTGGTGAAATAAATGCGAAAATCTACTACGGGGTTGACAAGAAACCGTTCGTGGCTATACTTACCGCTACAACCAATGTCAATCACCCCCCTAATTTCAAAGCGGAAAACCTTATAACACGGCCTTTTTCGTGTTTTGAACAGACTCCGCCTTGGTAGGCGGAGTTTTTGTTTCTACGGAAATGAGTGAGTAATCATTCGTTTCCGCGGACACAGAAATCAGTTGCTCGGAACGACCGTCACTTTGACAACCTCATCCCGTCACGAAGCGCTTTTGAAGCTATGTTTCTTTAGGCATAGTTTCAGGGGTCTTTTAGCTTCGGAGTCGGACGTTTGGGGTAGACGTGAATAACGCCTATTCGAACAAACTTACATGGATTTTCAAGAGTCCGTGTGAGCGTATCAGGATACTATTGAGAGATAGTGTTCGGATACAAACAGATACCCCGAAAATTCCGCAGAGGCGGAATAACGGGGCAAGCAATGCTTCATAGTGCCGTGCAGAGCACGGAAATCCGAAATACTAAATACTAAATACTAAACAAATTCTAAATTCCAAACATCAGAAATTCTAAACAGGATTCCGTTTCGAGTTTTTCTTTTTGAGATTTTGTATTTTGTTTAGGATTTAGACATTAGAATTTAGAGTTTCCGCGCTCTGCGCGGAACGATTCTATGGAGCAGGATTAATTAAGTGGTTTACCTTTCTCCAGGCGTTCGCCCGGAGAGGGTATATAAGTTTCCTGATGGGAAACAAGGGCGTATGGTGGATGCCTTGGCTTAAGAAGGCGATGAAGGACGTAGCGTGGCGGCGATACGCTTCGGGGAGGTGCCGAGCAACCTTTGATCCGAAGATTTCCGAATGGGGAAACCCCTCGAGGTAAAACCTCGAGACGTGCATCTCACAAAGCTGAGATGCGGATTCAAGAAACAAGATTCACGATTCATGAAGGGGAGAAATCCTATTCCTGATTCTTGAATCCTGAATCATGATTCTGCACCGAGGTTTTGCGAGGTGCGCGGGCATACCCTGGGAAGTAAAACATTTCAGTACCAGGAGGAGTAGAAACCAATAAGTATTCCGTCAGTAGCGGCGAGCGAACGCGGAGAAGCCCAAACCAGCCTCATCACATGGAATGTGACGAGGAATAACCAAACACCAAGATACAATAACCAGACAATTGACATGTCTTCATGTCATCCCCGCGAAAGCGGGGAACCAGACCTTCCTGGATTCCCGCGTTCGCGGGAACGACTTAGGAAAGTCGCTTGTTTGGAGCTTGTTTCTTGATTATTGGAATTTCATCATCGCGCTTCGCGTGATGCGGCTGGGGTTGTAAGGCAGTGACGTCGTATTTATACGAGGAAAGTTACCAAATTGTTTGTTAGTGGAATCTGCTGGAAAGCGGAACCCTAGAGGGTGATGGTCCCGTACACGAAAACAAACAGTCTTTCTTGTCGCTGTTCTTGAGTACTTCAAGACACGAATAGCTTGAGGGAACCCGCCGGAACTAACCGGCAAGGCTAAATACTTCTTAAGACCGATAGTGAACTAGTACCGTGAGGGAAAGGTGAAAAGTAGCCCGGTGAGGGCGGTGAAATAGACCTGAAACCATATGCTTACAAGGAGTCATAGCGGGCACATCACACAAAGTGTGATGGAGAATAACCAAACACCAAGATACAATAACCAGACAATAACCAAAATTTCAATCACCAAACTCGGCATTTCGGGTTCGGGGTTTGAATATTGAAGTTTGTGATTTGTTTGGAGCTTGTTTCTTGATTATTGGAATTTTCACATCGTGCTCTGCGCGATGTGTCCGTGGTGGCGTGCCTATTGAAGAATGAGCCAACGAGTTGATGCATACTGCAAGGCTAAGCCCTCTTGGGGTGGAGCCGTAGGGAAACCGAGTGTTAATAGCGCACCAAGTAGTATACATCAGACCCGAAGCCAGGTGAGCTTACCATGAGCAGGATGAACCAAAGCGAAAGTTTTGGGGAGGTCCGAACGATAGAGCTGTGCAATACTCTTCGATGACTTGTGGTAAGGAGTGATAAGCTAATCGAACTTGGTAATAGCTGGTTCTCTCCGAAATAGCTTTAGGGCTAGCGTCGCGTGTTCCTTGTGGGGGTAGAGCTCTGGATGGTCTAAATAGGTAGAAATACCGTTAGACCAATCAAACTTCGAATACCATCGAGTCATAGCGCGGCAGTTAGACCGTGGGGGCTAAGCTCCAAAGGTCAAAAAGGGAAGAGCCTTTGATCTCCAGTTAAGGTCCCAAAATCTGCGCTCAGTACATCACAAGGAAGTGGAATTTCTTAGACAATGAGGATGTAGGCTTAGAAGCAGCCATCATTGAAAGAAAGCGTAACAGCTCACTCATCGAGAGATTCTGCACCGAAGATGATCGGGGTTAAGCGCAGTACCGAAACTGAGGGCGCCGATGCGCAGCATCGGAAATTTCAAGCTCCAAACACCAAATTCCAAACAAATCACAAATTCAAAAACTCAAATCTCAAACGAAGACTCTTCGTTTGTAGATTTCGGGCTTTGGATATTGGGTATTGGTTGGATGTTGGATATTGGTTATTGGAAATTCCGCTGCTGTGCAGCGGCTGCGGTAGGAGAGTATTCGCATCTGCAGTGAAGCCAAAGGGGTGACCCATGGTGGAGCGTTGCGAAGTAAAAATGTTGGCACAAGTAACCACAATGCGGGTGAGAAACCCGCACGCCGAAAGACTAAGGTTTCCTCCTCGATGATTGTCAGAGGAGGGTTAGTCGGGCCTAAGGGGATGGCGAAAGCCGAACCTGATGGACACATGGTTAATATTCCATGACCAAGGCGCGTTTCGATGGAGTGACGAAGTCGAGTATGCTCTGCGCATTATTGGATTTGACGTTCGTGCTTTGAAGATGATTTCCAGGTAAATCCGGGAATCTGCTTTTAATAGCGAATCGAAGGAAGAGCGAAGATGTTTGTCGCAAGACAGACAAATAGAGCAAATCAGACTTTCGAGAAAAACTTCTAAGATTAGACGCGACTTGACCGTACCGCAAACCGACACAGGTAGTCAGCTCGAGTAGAGCAAGGCGAACGAATGAGAGGTCTCCAAGGAACTCGGCAAAAAAGCGGCCGTAACTTCGGGATAAGGCCTGCCTTGTGCGAAGCACAAGGAAATTCTAATTTCTAATTTCTAATTTCTAAACAAATTCCAAATTTTAATTTCAAAATTCAAAACGGGGACTTCCGTTTCGGGTTTGTGATTTGAGATTTTGTGGTTTGTTTAGGATTTAGAGTTTAGGTTTTAGGATTTCCTCGCGCTTCGCGCGAGGCTGCAACAAAAGTCTGCCTGGCGACTGTTTATCAAAAACACAGCTCCCTGCGAACTCGTAAGAGGATGTATAGGGGGTGACACTTGACCAATGCCAGAAGGTCAAATAACGGCGGTGTGCATCTCACAAAGCTCCAGATGCAGAATTAAGAATATGGAATTAAGAATTATGGGTAAGAAGCAATTCTTTATTCATACTTCATCATTCATACTTCTGCACCGAGGTTTTGCGAGGTGCGTGCTGACTGTTATAAGCCCTGGTGAATGTCGGCGATAACTATAACGCGATTGTAGTTAATAAATTCGGCCATATGCTGGAAACACTGTCTCTTTAATGAGTGTAACTCGTGAGCTACCTTAAAACGGTGACAATGCGCACGTGCAGTCAATCAGCAGGAAAGGCTCTGATAGGTGTTATCATTAGGGAAATGGAACTACCAAGTAACATTGGTTGGTACTTGTCTGGATTTTGTGACGGTGAAGGAAGCTTCAATGTTTCTCTTCGCGTCCGAAAGGATCACAAACTCCATTGGCAAGTCGTCCTAACCTTTAATGTAGCGCAACGCGATGTTAGTAATCTACTGCTTCTGCAACAATATGTGCAGTGCGGAAGATTGCAAAAACGAACTGATGGAGTTCATTACTTCGTAGTGACAAATTACACACAACTTATTGAAAAAATTATTCCGTTCTTTGAACGTTTCCCGCTTCAGTCGGTCTTGAAGAAGAAAAACTTTGAGATCTTTAAGCAAGCAACGAACATTGTAAATTCCGGACGGCATCTTACGCCGAAAGGATTTATGGAGGTCGTTGAGTTGCGAGAAGGATTGAATGAAGGAAAAGGCAGAAAACGAAAATACGATAAGAGTGATGTAACCGCGGATTATCAGAGAATCCTCAGAGACTATACGCCGAACTCGACTCTCTTAATTGAGAACAACGAGATGATATAGTCCGACCTCTGTGGAGACACAGAGAATTGTACAGAAGCTACCAAAATGCTGTACAGAATAACAGACGTAAATCGTCCTAAGGTAGCGCAATTCCTTGTCGGGTAAGTTCCGACGCGTTGAATAGTGTAACGTCTGGGCAACTGTCTCGGAGACCCGTTCGGTGAAAATACAATACCGGTGAAGATGCCGGTTACCTGCAGCTAGACGAAAAGACCCCGGAAGCTTTACTGCAACTTGGTATTGCCTGTATGTTCTTGATGCGTAGCGTAGATGGTAGGATTTGAAGCGTTGATTTCGGTTGACGTGGATCCGTCGATGAAACACCATTCTTTAAGAATATACATGCTAACCTTGCCGGCAAAAACGGCAAGAGACAGTACCTGGCGGGCAGTTTTAGTGGGGCGCTACCCTCCTAAAGAGTAACGGAGGGGTCCATCAAGGTTCTCTAGGCGCGAATGGAAACCGTGCCGATAGTGCAATGGCATAAGAGAGCCTAACTGTAAGACGTAAATGTCGAGCAGACGCGAAAGCGGGGCATAGTGAACCGACCATTCGCATTAGATGCGGTGGAAGATTATCTGCTAAAAGCTACTCCGGGGATAACAGGCTAGTTCCGCCTAAGAGTCCATATCGACGGCGGAGTTCGGCACCTCGATGTCGGCTCACCACATCCCGGGGCTGGAGAAGGTCCCAAGGGTTTGGCTGTTCGCCAATTAAAGTGGTACGTGAGCTGGGTTCAGACCGTTGAGAAGCAAAATCAAAATTAAAAAATCAAAATGCAAAATTGTGGTATGCGCGGAGCGCATTCAGTAATTTTTATTTTTGAGATTTACATTTTACATTTGGCTTTTTGACAGTCTGAATCCGCTCTTAAATGACAAAACAAAATCGAGATTTTCGTTTATGAAATTGAAGAAAGGAAATTAACCTATTACAGCGGTCTCTTGTAGTAATACAAGGGAATAAAGTTGACTTATATCGGTAGAATCCGTCAATAAGCGGACAATACCGAGGGAAGTTTGTGTGCTAATTAGTGAGAAGAAAATGCGTTCGGAAGGTCTCCAGACGGTGCAGTCTCGGAATCCAGCAGGTTTCCTTGCCAGGCACTGTATTTGCACTCAGGTGGTGCGGAGCGCTTCTCGCTTGGTGGCGGTATGTAAATACCGCCGCCTCACTAACTAGCACATAATCGCCCGTAGAGACTGAACGTCAACTACCCGAAGTCGCAAGTGCGAATGGGTAATGTTACAGTCCGATCCCGTCAGTAATGGCGGTGTTGTTTGAAGCTAGAACCTAAAAGCTAGCAGCTAACAGCTACTATTGTGTAAAACAGGTTGGTCTCCTATCTGCTGCAGGCGTTGATTCTTGAAGGGCTTCGTTCTTAGTAAATTATTGCTACTTCACACAGTAATGTGTGATGCCAATGCGGCTAATAACGGTGGAATCTTAGTCCTCCCTGGTCTGTTGATAACCAACGCTTCTGATGGTTCGGAAGCGGTGGTACAATTTACTTGAGGACCAGAAGTAACTAAGACAATACCGTGGGAAGTCTCGAAGAAGTTGTAAGTACGCTTCGCTAAAATTTGGAAGTTATAAGTTAAGAACTTTAAACTTCCAGCGAGTCGGCGAGCGAAACTGACAACTAATTCCTGACCCCGTAACGACTTGTTCCTTCGCTCTGTGCGAAGGACGGACTTGCATATAGAGGAATCGTTTCGTAGGAAACGACAGCTTATGCCTGTAATACGCCGACACCCTCGTTCGCCTTTGGCGAAACGGGTGAAGATATAGTCTGCACACCTAGTGATAGGTGAATATATGTGACGAGAGGACCAGAACGAACGGACCTCTGGTGTACCTGCTGTCCTGCCAAGGGCACCGCAGGGTAGCTATGTTCGGACCGGATAACCGCTGAAAGCATCTAAGCGGGAAACCGTCCCTAAGATGAGGAATCATTATAGACCCCTAGGAGATGACTAGGTTGATAGGTGCTAGGTGTACGCACAGTAATGTGTTTAGCCGAGGCATACTAATTGGTCGATCCTGTCGGGAAACTTGTAAGCCCCTCCGATGAAAGTCGGAGTGGGTAAGTCACGAAAATTAATCCTGCTCCATGGAATCGAAGACGCAGATACACGCGGATAAAACGCAGATTATCGCAGATGAAAAATCAGCGGATATCGGCGTTTCAATCAGCATAAATCAGCGTTTGAGCCATGTGAACATTGAAATATCTGTGTAATATCTTGAAGACTGGATAATGGATTTGGCGGGGAATGATGCTTCGACTAGCCCTTTTGGTCGCAAGACTCGAGGGCGGGAACCGACAGGTAACTGCGGTTCCGTCATTTCCCCGTCCCATGTTGGTCCGCGGTTAGCTCAATGGGAGAGCACCACCCTTCCAAGGTGAAGACCGAGGGTTCAAATCCCTCACCGCGGTCCAAATCCATTTTGTTCTTCGGCCTGCCCGGTAGTTCAACGGTAGAACGCCAGACGTTAATCTGGTAGTGCAGGTTCAAATCCTGTCCGGGTAGCCAACCCCCTATTACTTGTGATAGGGTTCATTATCCAGTCCTCAAGCATAGTTGAAAGTTTCAAGTGAGAAGTTTAGAGTAAGAACAGAAAAGAATTGAACATTTTGTTCTGGTGATTTATCGCAAGGGTCACACCCGATCTCTTTCCGAACTCGGAAGTTAAGCCTTGTTGAGCCGATGGTACCTCGCGCGAGCGGGGGAGAGTAGGTTGTCGCCAGAACAAAGTTTTCAATTCCTTCCTCATTTTAGCCGACTATTTTACGTCGGTTTTTGTGCTATTATAATTTTACTTTTAGCTTTTGCGGTGTCCTCACCTAAAAGCTATCAGCTAGAAGCTAATAGCTTTCTTTATATGCTTTCCTGGGCACAGCAGAGAAAACTCTTCTTTTGGGGTGGGCTAACCCTTTTCTTTCTCGTGGTTTTCGGGGTCTACGGAGCCCTATCATTCTCCAAGGCTCCTAACTGTTCCAACAACGCAAAAGACGGCAACGAACGCGGGATTGATTGTGGGGGAAGTTGCGCACGTGTTTGTCGAGCCGATGTGGCGATGCCTACGATTGAATTCGCAAGGGCGCTTGAAGTCGCCGAGGGGGTGTGGGGGGCGGTTGCCTATGTACAAAACCGTAATGCCGTGGCGGGTGCACGGAACGTCCCCTATGTATTTAAGCTTTATGACGCGGACAGTCTGCTCTTGTATGAGCGACACGGAACGACATTCATTCCTCCCCGCAAAGCATTTGCGGTGTTTGAAGGCAAGATGCTTTCCGGAAACAGGACTGCCGTACGCGCTACGTTTGAATTTACGGGAGAGCCAGTCTTTATGCGTATGCAGGAACCCGAACTTTCGGTTACTACCAAAGACTTTACGACGAGCGAGCAACAGTCATCACTTCAGGCGGTAATCGCCAATCCTTCCCGCATTCCTGTGGAAGGGATAGAGCTGACCGCACTGCTTTTTGGAGCGGACGGAAATGTCATTGGCGCGTCCGCCACGGCGGTAAAAAAACTGGCTGGCGAAGCGAATGCCCCACTCAACTTTACCTGGCCACGTCCGTTTGCAGACCCTGCCCGAATTGAAATTTTGTATACTGTGCCGGGAAGAAATTGATACATTTAAAATTACAATCTCCGCATCACAAACAAATCACAAACGCATCAGTCAAAATCATAAACAAGAATTCTGTATTTTAAGATTGAGGTCTCTAAGCATTTGGGTATCATTTGTGATTTGGTACTTGTGCATTGTGCTTTTCCTCGTATGTCTTTTTCAAAAAACATTTCCTCACTCGCTTCGCCACGGTCTATAGACTGGTTGCTTTTCTTGGCGCTCATCCCCATTCTCTCGGCGAGTTTCGTGACGCTCTATTCCTTCAAGGAGGAGAGCATGTCCTGTCCCAAGAGTGCCGTGGAGGTAATTGCCACCGAGAATGTGCCCTGCGTCGAGAAGACGAGCGTTTCCTCAAACACATTTTTTTCACGGCAGGTACTATGGGTACTCATCTCGGTCGCTGTCTTTTTCGTGGGGAGTTTTGTAAATTGGCGGTTTCTTCGGAGAAGTAACATATTGTTCGCACTGTTTTTGGTGGGATGCGGATTTCTCCTGCTTCTCTTTTTGCTTGGGACAACACGCGGTATTCACGGCTGGTTTAATTTTGGCGCATTTAGTGTGCAACCGGTTGAGCCAGTCAAACTCATTCTCATTCTCATTCTTGCGAAATATTTTTCACGTCGTCATATTGAAATCGCGCACATTAGGCACATCATTGTCTCGGGTATCTATGCGTTCATACTCTTTCTCCTCGTGCTTCTTCAGCCCGACTTTGGAGGTGCGCTCGTCATCGCCTTTATTTGGTTCGGTATGGTAATGCTTTCAGGTATTTCAAAAAAACATCTGCTCGCCGTGTTCGTTATAGGGGCGGTTTCGGGACTCTTTCTCTGGTCGTTTGTCTTCAAAGAGTATCAAAAACAACGGTTACTTACCTTTGTGCACCCACTCACCGATATCCAAGGAACTGGGTACAACGCGTACCAGTCAATGATTGCCGTCGGGTCGGGAGGACTCCTCGGTAAAGGGGTGGGGCTTGGAAGCCAGTCTCGATTACAGTTTCTTCCCGAATACGAAACTGATTTTATCTTCGCCGCGTTTGCCGAGGAATGGGGGTTTATAGGCGTGGTTATCTTGAGTCTTTGCTATGCCTTCGTTATTTGGCGAATAGTACGGAACGCACTTTGCGGACTTTCCAACTTTGAAATATTGTATGGTCTTGGACTTGCTATCTTGATTATGAGTCATTTTCTGGTGCATGTCGGCATGAACATCGGACTTCTTCCGGTTACGGGAATTACCTTGCCGTTTATGAGCTATGGAGGTACCAATATGGTTACCCTCTTTGCGGGACTTGGTATCCTTATGGGTATGCGAAAGTACGCGCGAACGGCGCACAAAGAAGCGACTCAGAATGAGTTTGTGGGAGTAACGGAGGAGTAATCCTACCTGGTTCTGCGCTCGTAAAGTTCTTCGGTCGCTCCAAGCATCTCGTCAAAGGAGAATGTCTTTTCTATCCGTTCTTTGAGTGCAGGTCCGAGTCTTTCTCGTATCTCTTGTTGCTTGAGTAGTGTCTGTATCGCTTCCGACAGCTCCTTCGGTTTTTGTGGTGGTACGAGAATGCCGACGAGTGGGGAGTTTATAATGTCGCGAATACCTGAAATGTCGCTTGCGACAACAGGAATCCTGCGCAAACCGGCTTCAAGTAGGGTGTAGGGGAGGCCTTCTTTGAGAGAGAGAAGGACAAAAATATCAAACGCCGAAAGATAGGCGTTTGCGTCTTCTCGTGTCCCGGCAAAAGTGATCCGGTCGGCAACACTCCGAAAGTGCGCCAGCGTCTCAAGTTTCTTTCGGTCTTCACCATCGCCGATAAGGCAGAGGTGTATCCCTTTCGGAAGGAGGGTCAAGGCTTCAATCAGGATAGAAATGCCCTTGTTTCGGTTTAGTTCTGCAATGGTTCCAAGAACAAACGCTTCGGAGGGAAGTGCGAGTTTTGCGCGGGCATCAATTCGTGAAAGCCCCTCGGTCGGTTCAATCCCGTTATAGATGAGTGATAATTTTCTTGAAATACCCGGCATTTTTTTAGCGAGTTCCAAGTCTTTTTGTGAGAGTACAATCGTGTGGTGGGCAAGAAATGCGGTGAGGTATGAGGCGAGCCAGATAAGTGCGCGCGGAATGGCCAAGCGGGGTTCTTTAAATGGCCAACCGTGGGCGGTGAAGATAACCCGAGAAGCGTTTAGCGGGCAGCGTTTAGCGTTTAGTAAATGGAAAGGAAAGTCCAATGCAGGTACAAGACGGGAAGCGAGGGCACCGAGAAGGGAAGCGCGGGAACTATTGAGATGAACGATGTTGGGTCGTTCTGTTTTGAGTAGGTGCAGAATTTCAAAGAAAGCACCAAGGTCGCTTGTACCGGGTCGCACTTTGCGATTTTCAAAGAGCTTGGTGAGGTGCACTGTTCGTATCCCAGCTTGTTTGAGCTTTTCCGAAAGTGCGGTTCCTGCTCCCATCGCCACTATCGGTTCAAACTGCTCTTTTGGGAGGTGGGTTGCCAGGTCAAAAACATACCGCTGGGCTCCGCCCCAATTTCCTTTGGTAATCAGATAGAGAATTTTTTGCTTTTGGTTAGTCATAGGTGCTTTGTAGCATAAGTATACCCGTAGCGGTTGTAGTATCCACGGGTTGTCAAAGCCCATTTTTATTGTATGATATCCACTACTATGACTACGCTCTCGCACCGCGCCGAAACCTTTTTTCTCTTTGTCGGCGACGTCGGTATGCTCTACGGGTCACTCTTGGTGATGCTCCTTATTCGTTATGGCACGTCCGCGTTTCATTTTAAGCGGATGCTCTCCGCTCACTTCGTTCCGTTTTCCATCCTCATCGTTCTTTCCGCGCTCGTCTTTTTTATCGCAGGACTCTATGAAAAGCACACGCTCTTTTTGCAGAAACAACTCCCGCAACTTCTCTCGCGCGCCCTTACCGCCAATGCGGTCATTGCGGTACTCTTTTTTTATTTTATCCCCGCGTTCAAGATTACTCCTAAAGGTAACCTCTTTATCTACCTCTTTGTTTCGTCGGTTTCGCTCTATTTGTGGCGACGTTATCGCCTCTCGGTGAGCTTTAAAGGGGGACGGGAACGGGGCAGTATCATCGGACACGGTGAAGAAATGAAACGCATTATTCACGAGATTAACAACAATCTCCGCTATCGTATGAGTTTCGCGTTTACTCTTGATACGGAACAAGCGTTGCCACTTGACCCACACGAGATTGCGCGTCGTATCTGTGATGAAAAGGTGACCGTTGTGGTTGCCGACCTCGCCGATAGTCGCATGCAAGAACTGCTTCCTCCACTCTACGAGCTCTTGTTTTCTGGAGTGAGATTTGTGGATATGCACGAGATGTATGAAGAGATGTTTGATTCCGTTCCGCTCTCCCTTACACGATACCACTGGTTTTTATCGCATTTTTCTTCAGTAGCATCGCGGTTTACCTATGACTTTCTTAAGCGGGTGATGGATGTGGTGCTTTCGTTCCCTCTATTCATTCTTTCACTGCTCGTATACCCGTTTGTGTTTCTTCTTATTGTACTTGATGATGGAGGAAAATTCTTTGTGTCGCAGGAGCGCGTGGGGCAGGGGGGTAGGACCATTTTGACCATTAAGTTCCGAACGATGTCGCGTGACGACCGTGGACTTCCCGAACTTAAGGCAGGGAACAAGGTGACGCGCACCGGGGCGTTTCTTCGCAAAACCCGCATTGATGAGCTCCCGCAACTTTGGAACGTGCTTCGTGGAGAGATGTCACTTATTGGACCTCGGCCTGAACTTCCCTCGCTCGTCGCGGTGTATGAGAAGGAGGTTCCGTATTACAGCATTCGCCACCTTATTAAACCGGGGCTTTCCGGCTGGGCACAGCTTTACCACAAAACCCCGCCTAAGGTTGACGCAAACTCTGACGAAACGGCGACCAAGCTTTCTTACGACCTCTACTATCTCAAGAACCGCTCGTTTTGGCTAGACGTGAAGATTGCGCTCAAGACGATAAAAGTGTTGCTTTCACGCAGTGGCGTGTAGCGCAATCAAATTCTAAATTCTAAAACCTAAAACCTAAACAAATTCCAATATTCAAAACACAAACTTGAGATTATTTTCGGGCTTTAGGATTTAGGTTTTGTTTAGATTTTAGGATTTCGTGCTTAGGGTTTTGTAACGGCCGTAGCTAACAAACAGTTAAAATAATATGAGCACTAAAAAAGGCGGTAAAAATACCAAGGTGGTTGTCGTCGGTGGTGCCGGTTTTATCGGCTCGCAGGTGGCGGACGCGCTTGTGGAGCGCGGGTTTTCCGCCCAAGGCGGACCAGCCTCGGGCTGGGAGGTACATGTTATTGACAATCTTTCTGGCGGAAAGAAAGAGAATGTGAATCCGAAGGCGGTCCTTCACGAGGCCGATATCTGTAATCTCGCCGCCATCAAACCGATTATTAAGGGAGCAACTTATGTTTTCCATCTCGCTGCGCTTCCACGCGTGCAATATTCCATTGAACATCCGGCAGAGACACATGAAGTGAATGTCACCGGTACGGTAAATGTCCTCATTGCTTCAAAAGAGGGTGGAGTAAAACGTGTGATTTACTCCGCCTCAAGCTCCGCTTACGGCGACCAGCCCGCCCGACCGGACGACTCCGGTCGTTCGGGCGGGAAGACGATGCCACTTGTTGAAACGATGACCCCCGCTCCCAAGAGTCCCTACGGTCTTCAAAAATATATCGGTGAGCAATATTGCAAAGTCTGGAGCGAAGTGTACAGCATTGAAACGGTCAGCTTGCGGTATTTTAATGTGTACGGTCCACGTCTCAATCCCGATGGAGCCTACGCGCTTGCCATTGGAAAGTTTTTGAAACAGCGGAAAGAGGGGAAACCGCTTACCATCTGGGGCGATGGAACGCAAACGCGCGATTTCACCCACGTCCGCGACGTGGTGCGGGCAAACCTTCTCGCGATGGAAAGCACGAAGGTGGGGAAGGGGGAGGTCATTAACATAGGCGCCGGAAAGAACTTTTCGGTAAATCAGTTAGTGGAACTTATTGGCGGGGAAGTGGTCCACGAACCCGCCAGACTAGAACCTCACGATACACTCGCCGACAATTCGCTTGCGAAGAAGCTTCTTGACTGGACACCGGAAGTCTCTCTTGAAGAGGGGATAGCAGAGCTGAAGAAGGAGTTTGGGATTACATAGATGCTTACCCCAGCACCTATCTGCGCGAACATTTACTTTTGCCCTGTCTTTTGTTAGTCTGCTTGGGTACTCATTTGCAGTAATTCTGGGTATGTGAAATAGGTGCGGGGTAGTGATTTTCTAAAACTCACTCCGTTCGTTAAGAAAATCAACTATGTGGAAATACCGATTTGGAGCACTCATACTCTTGGTAGTAGCCGGATTTATCGGCTTTTTTGTCTATACGACCGAACTGCCCGTTATTACTCCTGGGCCTACCGCATCTAGCACCCCGACCATAACAGCCTCGTCCTATGCCTTTAAACTAGGGCTTGACCTCAAGAGCGGGTCACACCTGGTATATCGCGCGGATACCAGCAAGCTCAACAGTGGCGATATCAAAGGAGCGATGGACAGCCTCCGCGAAGTCATTGAACGCCGGGTGAATCTCTTTGGCGTATCCGAACCGATTATCCAGGTGGAGGAAGGTGGTGTGCTTGGTCGTGGGGAAGAGCGTCTCATTGTAGAGCTCCCCGGCGTGACCGACCTCAAGGAAGCAACCGACCTTATCGGCAAGACTCCGCTTCTTGAGTTTAAACTCATGAACCCGGCGGTGGCAAATCTTCCGAAGGAAGAACTTGCCAAGAAGACGATGTCAGAAGTATTTATTACAACACCTCTTACCGGACGATTCCTCGAAAAAACACAGCTCACCTTTGACCGAAATACGAGGGAGCCACTGGTGCTTCTCAATTTCAATTCAGAAGGCGCCACCTTGTTTGCGAAAATCACGAAAGAGAATGTGGGGAAGCCCCTTTCTATCTTTCTTGACGGTGTACCGATTTCTTCCCCGGTTATTCGTCAGGAGATTACCGGTGGTACGGCCACGATTTCAGGAGGGTTTACGCCGGTGGAAGCCCGCGACCTTTCTCGAAATCTCAACTACGGAGCACTCCCCGTGCCGATTTCACTTGCCTCCACACAGACGGTAGGTGCGTCACTTGGTGACGAAGCAACCACAGCAGGAGTGAAAGCAGGGGTGTGGTCATTCGCAATCATCGCACTCTTCCTCGTCATTTGGTATCGTTTGCCGGGACTGCTCGCGACCATCGCGCTTGCGATCTACGTCGTGCTGAACCTCGCTATCTTCAAGCTCATTCCGGTGACGCTCACTGCAGCCGGTATCGCCGGATTTATTCTTTCCCTCGGTATGGCGGTGGACGCGAACATTCTCATCTTTGAACGTATGAAAGAGGAGCTCAAGAAGGGGCGCGTATTGCACGACGCCATTCAGGAAGGTTTCCACCGAGCATGGACGTCCATTCGCGACAGCAACACCTCGAGTATCATCACGGCGGTTATTCTCTACTACTTCGCTTCAACCCCGATGATTAAAGGTTTCGCGCTCGTCTTCTTCATCGGTGTCGTTACCAGTATGTTTACTGCAATCACCGCATCACGCACATTACTCAAAGCTGTAGGTGCGAAAGGAGAGGGAAAGTTCGCACGGTTTTTATTTGGTAGCGGAATTCGTTCGTAATTTCGTATTAGTTCGTATTGTATGTATATCGTCACCCACCGAAAATTCTTTTATATCCTTTCTAGCCTCATCATTGTGGTATCTATTGTCGTGCTTGCCCTGTGGGGCCTCAAGCCCGGCATTGATTTCAAAGGCGGTTCACTCTTTGAGGTGACCTACCCCGACGGTCGTCCCGAAAAGGCACATCTGGAGGAAGCTTTGAAACCGCTTGAGGTTGACGCATCGGTGCGACCAACTCGCGAAAATGGCTTCATCATTCGTATGAAGGACCTTACGCTTGCCGAACAGGGAAGCGTGCGCACAGCGGTTTCGTTTGAAGGAAAGCAAAAAATCGTTGAGGAACGCTTTGATACGATTGGTCCGCTTCTTGGACGTGAAGCGCTCGGAAAGTCGTTTGTCGCCATTGCGCTTGTCATTCTCTGTATCGTCATCTTCATCACTTTCGCGTTCCGCAAGGTGTCCGAACCGGTTGCCTCCTGGAAATACGGCATCATCACGATCGTTGCCCTGCTTCACGACGTCTTCATTCCAACCGGTGCCTTCGCCATTCTGGGGCACTACGTCGGATTTGAGGTAGACACCTTGTTCGTCACCGCGCTTCTCGTGGTACTCGGCTTCTCGGTGCACGACACCATCGTGGTGTTTGACCGCGTACGTGAGAACCTTCGCATCGCGCACGAAACGCGCAACCACAAGGATTTCGCGACGATTGTCGGGGACAGTATCCAGCAAACCTTTGTTCGCTCCATTAACACCTCACTTACGACCGTCATCGCGCTCGTTGTCCTCTATTTTGTCGGTCCCGAAATCACCAAACATTTCTCCCTCGCGCTCCTCATCGGTATCGTTGCCGGAACCTACTCTTCGATTTTTATCGGTTCACCTTTGCTGGTTACTGTTGAACAGTGGCAGAAGAGGTGATCTAGTATCTTCACTAATGGGATTTTTAATTATCATCTTCATAACTTTCCTGTACCTCATGATTGGAGGCAGTGTCTTAGTCGGCCGTCCCCTGCGGTATCTACAGCAACGTTCAGATTCTTTTGGCTCAAGGTGTTTTTCCTGGTTTATTTACTGCACAATTTATTTTTGCGGCCCTTTTCTGATAGCGGTACTTGCTTCCTTCTCTCCATGGTTGACTGGATTGGATGAATGGGGTATGACCACACCGTTTATTGTCTACCTGATACCGGCTTTGGCGGCACTTTTCTTTTTTGCGCTTGGTCTCAACAAGTTCCAGAAGTAACCTGTTGACATTTTTTGCTGTTGGGAATAGGATAAAACCATCATGCAATCGAGCAAATTGAACCTTCTAGGTCTAGCTCTAACCAGCCATAAGGGTGGAGCCTTTGCTCGTGTCTATATTGTAGATTCAAGAATCTAGATTTAAGATTCAAGAAAAATGTAGAAACAAGCCAGTGTTCCACCGCAGGAACTCTGGGCTTTTTGTTTTTAGGCTATTTCGGGCGAAATAACCTATAAGCAGATTGCTGAACATGCGGATGAAGGAGTTCTTTAACATGAATGCACAGACGACCGAACGTAAGCCAGACGCAGGTATTGGTTCTGCTCGTAGTGACGGTGGAGAAGGGTTGGCACAGGCCTTTGGAGGGAAGGGACAGACACAACTCTCTGAAAAATCAGCCCGCGCGCGACGGACACGTGAGCAGCGCGAACTGGAGCTGGAACGCCGGAAATACACCGGCGCCAACGCGGTGGATGGACTGTGAGGAATGGAAAGGCGACAGGGGTCACTGAGCGAACGCTTAGTGGCCATTTTCTTCCGCTTTTAGCCCTTTTAGAGCCGTTTCCTGCGTCTTTTGCGGGAACGGCTTTTTGTTTGACAAGGCTTTGTATATAAGTATAATGGTTCAGCACTCTAGAGAGAGGAGTGGGGACTTTGACAATTGAAATGTAGAGAACGTTAATGCAAGTTAACGTCTATTAATTTGAAAGTAATTCCACTCGTTTCCTCTAATCAAGGAACGGGAGAGGAGCGACAGGTCAAACTCATTAAGGAACTTTAGAAAGAAGAGTAGCTATACTGTTCTGTATTTTGTTCCGTTCGCCAAAGACGCAGATATTCGCAGATATGACGCAGATAGCGCAGATGAAGAAATCTTTATCAGCGTGCATCGGCGTTTTATCAGCGTTAATCGGCGTCCTTGAATATTAGAGTTTGATCCTAGCTCAGGATGAACGCTGGCGGCGTGGATAAGGCATGCAAGTCAAGGGGGCCGCAAGGCAACCGGCAGACGAGGTAGTAATAAACAGGTACGTACCCTAAAGTCAGGCATAGCTCATCGAAAGGTGAGGTAATTCCTGATAGTACCGCCATACTACACTGTGTTTCGTGCGGAAATTCCAAATCACAATTTCCAAATTACAAACAAAAATTCAAATTCCAAATTCAAAATCACAAACGGAGAATCTTCGTTTTTAGGTTTCGGGCTTTGGAGATTGGATATTGTTTGGAATTTGGTGCTTGGGTATTGGGATTTCCGACACACGGAGCGTAGCGTAGTGTGTCGGTTAAAGTCGCAAGACGCTTTTGGAACGGCCTGTTCGGTATCAGCTAGTTGGTGAGGTAAAAGCTCACCAAGGCTATGACGCCTAGGGGACCTGAGAGGGTGACCCCCACCGATGGAACTGAGAAACGGTCCATACACCTACGGGTGGCTGCAGTCGAGAATCTTCCGCAATGGACGAAAGTCTGACGGAGCGACGCCGCGTGCAGGATGAAGTCCTTCGGGATGTAAACTGCTTTTGTGGGATAGAAAGTTTATTGATCATCCCAAGAATAAGAGGTTACTAAACTCGTGCCAGCAGTAGCGGTAATACGAGTGCCTCAAGCGTTATCCGGAATTACTGGGCGTAAAGGGTGTGTAGGCGGCTATGTTAGTCTTCTGTCAAATTCTTCGGCTTAACCGGGGGCTCGCAGAAGAAACGGCATGGCTTGAGGGTGCAAGAGGTTTGCGGAACTCATGGTGTAGGGGTGAAATCCGTTGATATCATGGGGAACACCGAAAGCGAAGGCAGCAAACTGGTGCACTCCTGACGCTGAAACACGAAAGCGTGGGTAGCGAATGGGATTGACGTTCATCCGCAAGGTGCGGATTCACTTGAAATACAGTGATGCGTAGGGGTACGTAGAACATAGTTCCCTCCGACAATGTCGGAGAAAAAACCTAGCTATATGCTGGAAAACCCGAGTATCCAACAATACCTGTAAGTTCAGGTGAAAATTTGTTGGTGCGGACAATCAGCAGGGAAGACTAGAAAATTAACTTATGCCTAAATACAGGATAACTTTCAGATGGCATCACACTGGTCTTGGTGATAAACCAAAGGGACCAGCTGGTGAAGAAAAGACGGTTGAAATTGACACAGAAAAAAATATGGCATACGACGGCGCAAATGGAACGGAGGAAGTTAAAGAGGTTTTTCTAAGCCTTCAGACTCCAGACCCCCTTCATCGGGTTGAACTCCGTATAGAGAAAGCTAGCGTTGTTTAATCTAGAACCCTCAGAGACTATACGCTAGGCGGGGCATTGGTGTAACCCAGTGCCTCCGAAGATATAGTCCGAACTGCATAGCGATATGCAGAGATAGGCAGAAATGTCCTGTCCGACAACGATTTTGAGCTTCTGTTTTTGGTTTTTCTGATTTCATTAGAAATTAGGTGAATTAGAAACTAGAAATTCAATTTTGTTGTCTGCAACAAAATTGTAGATACCCCAGTAGTCCACGCCCTAAACGATGATCATTGGTTTTTCGGAGTATCGACCCTCTGAGAGACGAAGCTAACGCGATAAATGATCCGCCTGGGTAGTACGACCGCAAGGTTAAAACTCAAAGGAATAGACGGGGACTTGCACAAGCGGTGGATTGTGTGGTTTAATTCGATGGTAAGCGAAGAACCTTACCAGGGTTAGAAATCTAGGCGAAGACAAGCAGAAACGTTTGTCGTCTCACAAGGACGGCTAGACAGGTGCTGCATGGTCGTCGTCAGTTCGTGGTTTGAATTGTTCCCTTAAGTGGGGTAACGAACGCAACCCTCGTTGCCTGTTATATTTGTCAGGCGAGACTGCCCCGCACCAAGCTCGAAGAGTTTGGGGGCGGAAATCTGAAGCACGAAATCCGAAATCCTAAACAATATCTAAATGCTAAATAAAGAAAATCTTAAACGAAGTCTTCGTTTTTGATTTAGAATTTGGTTATTGGGATTTGTTTAGAGTTTCGATATTCGAATTTCGAATTTCCAAACCAACTCTGTTGGTTTGGTGCGGGGAGGAAGGCGAGGATGACGCCAGATCAGCATGGCCCTCTGATACCCTGGGCAACACACGCAATACAATGGCTACTACAACACGTCTGCGACGGGGTAACCCTGAGCTAATCGTTATAAAAGTAGCCCCAGTTCAGATTGAGGTCTGCAACTCGACCTCATGAAGTTGGAATCGCTAGTAATCGCGGGTCAGCAAACCGCGGTGAATACGTTCTCAAGTCTTGTACTCAGAATTAAAAGCGCCGGGCAGGTAATAAATCTAGATTGTTTAAATCAATCCCTTCAATTTTTAATTGAAGCGTAGTGAACGGGTAGTCAGTTGGCCGTGAGGTTAGCTGACGAAGGATCCTAGTAGCAAAAAGCAGCCCATTCAAAAAAAGAGGAATACGACCTATGTGGTGAGTCATGGGGAAGTATTAGAAAAACCTCGAATGGGATGCAAGGAAGAGAATTATTACTGACCCCTGGGAGATCTTGTGATATAAAGAACAATATAAGTATCACAAGAAGTCAGCTGCGTCGTAGTAATTTCAACAAAATGAAATGTTGAAGTGAAGGACAAAACCAATACGTAATAAATTATTGGACTCGCGTAGTGCGGGAAATCCGCTCGCTACGTGGGAACGCGAAATATTGTTTAATTATCGCATTCCGCCCGTCAAGCCAAGGGAGCCGGGGATACCCGAAATTTCGCTTTATGCGGACCTAAGGTAAATTCGGTGACAGGGGCTAAGTCGTAACAAGGCACGGGTAGCGGAAGCTGCTCGTGGAACATTTCAAAAAACAGAACCTCTCAGACGTTTACGTCTAAGAGGGTGAACGAGTCGATTGTTGTGTACAGCAATTGCGTACATAACAGGTTTGTCCGATACCTAAAACGGACCGGCACTACGGGAAGACGTAGTAGAAGGCCTTCAACTTCGGTTGGAGAGCCGTGCGAACGGAACAAAATAGAGAATGGTACCACAGAAAACAGTAGACGTTAGACAATAGACACGAGAAAAAATAGCAAAAAACCGCCCTAATAGAGCGGTTTTTTGCTACCTGAAAAAATTGACTTAGTTATATATGTATGATATTATTGAACCTGCACAGATGTATCGTGCTCAACAAAAACCCCCAACAAAAGGCGTTGCTATGCATATGCCACATGTGTCGGAAAAGACGAACGGTTCGTACACGAACCAAACTCGCCAAGTCAGCGGCTTCCGCGGAGAAGGTGCGCGACTACTGTCTGCGCCTGCTCCTGTTCGAGAACTAACATCCAAAAAAAGGAAGCGGCGAGAATTTTTTCCACTCCAGTTAGGGAAGTTTCTAAACGAGCTACCAAAATGGGAGCAGGTCCTGCTCGTTTTCTCGTTCGGTTCTCTTGCTGTCACCGTCATCCTTTGGTTGTTTCTCTGACTTCTGTGGTGACTTTTAAGGCGTTGGGTCGCACATGTGCACCCAACGCCTAAATTATTGATATTTGTGTCGGTTTAGATTAAGCTGGACAGTGCTTGGTAGTATGCGCGTGTACCTGCCCGAATGGCCGGAATTATTCGGTCGGGCGGGGCTCAGGTGGTATTCATTCAAGAACCAAAATCAATCATGTTGGCAATGTGCGCGTGTAGCTCAGGTGGTTAGAGCGCGTCACTGATAATGACGAGGTCCCAGGTTCGAGTCCTGGCACGCGCACGTTGCCCGAATGGAGTTTTGGTCTTGAATGATAGAGCGGTGAAGTGCTCTCCCAGAGCATTTCACCTAATAATGACGAGGTCCCAGGTTCGAGTCCTGGACGGAAGCGTCCCACGCTTCCGTCCAGGACTCGAAGCCCGATTGAGCATTCTTTGGACTCCGTTGTTGCGGATGAACAAAGAATCCAATCGGGGACTGACCCTGTAAGGGTCGAATGTCCTGGCCCGCACGCGAAGATATTTTCTCCTTTGATTATTGGCTTCAAACAGCTATACTTTTTTTGTCGGGCACGTGGCGGAACTTGGTATACGCGTACGGCTCAGAACCGTATCCCGTAAGGGTTGAGAGTTCGAGTCTCTCCGTGCCCATATTATCAATGTAATAACTAAGACATGTCGGAAACTTTCAAAAGTGAGGAACAACAGGAAGGGTGGAAGGATGAGACGAGCGAACGCGCCCGTTCGCTACAACTCTTTCTCGCAAAAGCATTGCTTCCGAAAAACATAAGCACCTATGATAGCTCAACGTTGCATTGCTCGGGGAATGGTAGTGCGTTTCAAGAGATACAAAAAGGCACCACGCTTCCATCATCGGTGCGCGTTCAGTATTGGGGCGAGAAACCAATCAGCGTGCACGCATATTATCCAAGTGAAAAGGGTCAAGGCATCGATGTCTACCTTTCAGGAAGTGTCTTAGAAGATTTTTTGAAAGAAGTATAATGAAACCTTGGAAAGACTTTTTTGCCGGAAAGAAAGTTACCCTCATGGGTTTGGGGCTTCTTGGGCGCGGACTGGGAGACGCGATTTTTCTTGCCGAGCACGGTGCGGAGCTTATCGTAACTGACCTGCGCGACAAAAAGACGCTTGCCCCGTCTTTGACGCAACTCAAAAAGTTTAAAAATATCAGCTACACGCTCGGTGAACACAGATTTGAGGATTTTAGGGATAGGGATTTTATCGTCAAAGCAGCAGACGTTCCACTGGACTCTCCGTATACTGCCGAGGCACAGAAACACAAGATTCCCATTGAAATGGATGCGTCGCTTTTCGCCAAACTTATGCCGAAAGGGGTGGTCCTTGTCGGAGTTACCGGGACTCGCGGAAAATCTACTACCACCGCTCTGATTTACGATATTCTTTCTTCCACTAACCGCTCTACGCTAAACGCTAAACGCTCTGTCTTTAAAGGTGGAAATCTCGTTTCTGAAGCCACACTCTCACTTTTAGAAAAAGTGAAATCGGGCGATATTATCGTGCTTGAATTGGATTCGTGGCAACTGCAAGGATTTCACGAAGCAAAACTTTCTCCACAGATTGCGGTGTTCACCACTTTCCTGGATGATCACCTTGTGTACTACAAGGGTGATACCGATCGCTATTTTGCGGACAAAGTCGCCATTTTCAAATATCAAAAACCAGGCAATCTTTTGGTGGTCGGTGAGCCGGTCGCGAAGCTCATAGGTAAATCAGAGATACCGGTTACGGGTGATGTGGTCGTGGCGACAAAGGAAGATGTACCGAAAGACTGGAATATTCAGGTTCCCGGTGAACATAACCTGGAAAACATCGCATGCGCTTTGCAGGTCGCAGGACATTTTAAGATTCCGCTGGACGCCGTCAAAAAAGCGGTTGAAGGTTTCAAAGGGGTTCCTGGGCGACTTGAGTTCATAAGGGAAGTGAAAGGCGTAAAGATATACAACGATACCAACGCGACAACGCCGGATGCGACCATCGCAGGGCTAAAAGCGTTAAATGATTCAAGATTCAAGATTCAAGATTCAAGAATGAAAACCATTCTGATTTGTGGGGGAACGGATAAGGGACTTGATATGAGCAAATTGGTGGCGGAGATTTCGAAGTACTGTAAGGGAGTGATTTTGCTCGCAGAAAGTGGGACGGAAAAGCTTAAGCCATTGATTCAAGATTCAAGATTCAAGATTCAAGAAAAAGAAACGCTGAAAGAGTGCATGGAAGAAGCGATGAAGATTGCCGAGAAGGGAGACATCGTGCTCTTCTCCCCCGCGTTCGCCTCATTCGGAAAATGGTTCAAGAACGAGTATGATAGGGGAGAACAGTTTGTTAATCTTGTACAAAAGCTATGATGATTATCCTTCTTGCTGTCCTCGCCATTCTCGTCAGTAACACCATAAAGTTTGTCGTGTTCCTTCGGAGCGGGGGCACCCTTTCACGTAGCTCTTTCTTTTGGCACTACCTGTGGACAGGGAAGTTCCCCAGTAGCCATTCTGCCGCGTTTGGGTCTGCGGTCGTCAGCCTCTGGTACACGGAAGGATTTACCTCGCTTGTGGCGTTCAGTAGCATCGTCGCGGTCTTCGTGATGTACACACTGTTTGAAAACAAGAAACGCTACGAGCTGTTCGCCGAGTACTATATGCAAAGTAGTGATAAGGCGATACAACTTTTGGTTACCGAACAAAAAGTTGCCGAGTTTGAAGGACACACAATGGCGGAAGTCATCGGGGGTCTTTTGGTCGGAGTCGCTACCTCGCTGACAGTTTTGTACTTTCTGGGGTAAGTCGGCTCTCACGGGATGGGTGTACCCCCGCTTTCCACCAAGCTTTTTTTATGCTATTTTTGTGCAATGACGAAAAACGAAGCTCAACTCGCTCAATTTGAGAAAACCGTCAATAATCTCAAGGAAGTGCTTAATAGACTGAAGGTTCCCGGACCGGATTATGCGGTCTTTCGCGATTCTGCCATACAACGATTTGAGATTGCTTTTGACGTCTGCTGGAAGACCCTCAAAGAGAAACTTCGGCAGGAGTATGGGGTTGAAGCAATCTCACCCAAGAAAGTCTTTCAGGAATCCTTCAAACAGGGACTTATTGAAAATGACGCCGTGTGGATTTCTATGACCGATATGCGAAACGAGACCTCGCACGCCTACAATGAACAATTTGCCGAGAAAGTCGTGCTTGAGTTGCCGAACATTCAAATGGCGCTAGAACAGTTACTATGGAAATTGAAGAGATAAAGAAAGAGATTGAAAAGATTCTTAAAAGTGAATTAGAGGGCACTGGTTTTTCCGCTTTTTTCTTCGGTTCTCGTGTGACGGGGACGCATACCAAAACCTCCGACCTTGATGTGGGGATTGAAGGCGCTACTTCTGTTCCTGAACCTCTCCTGCGGTCAATAAAGGCTCGCGTCGCGAGTATTCCCGCGCTGTATACGATAGATGTCGTTGATTTTTCTCTGCTTGGCGAGGATTTCAAGAAGGTGGCCAAAAGCAAGGTTGAGCGAATTGTGCCATAGCAGGTTGTTGTGCCCGTGAACTCATTGACAAAATCAATTAGTTATGCATAATAAGAACTTGGAACTTTGACAGATTGAGGTTCCCGAACAAACAAAAACCGAACAGGTTCGCTTTTTTAGGCGGACGAGTTCACAAAAAAGAAAGGAACAAGCTCTATGAGCGAGTTCATTTTAGGTCAGGGATTGGGTCATGAGCTAGAGCTGGCGATTGGCAGAACCGGCGGGCTCACTTCGGATGTACAGTGGTTGCGGACAGGTTGCAACTTTGAGAGTGTGATACTGCTTGCCCGCGAAAAGGCGCAACTCGTGCAGTGTGAGGTCAGTCCGGCAACGGAGGTTGACCCCATTGTCCGTGTTGACCGCTCTATTCGCCCCGTGTACCCCGATTTTTTGAATCAGGAGTACGTGAACACGTCCGAGTTCATCACGCTTGAAAATATGGGCCCGGGGGAGTTTGACGCAAGCCGACTCCGAAAGTGGTGGCACCCGCAACAGAAAAAGAAAGGCGTGGGCGGTACCATCATTCACAACCGCCTCCTCCAGAAGAAGCTGTTGCCAAGTTGTCTCGGGTTTGCCGACTTGCTCGGTATCCAGGCAAGGGGTAGAGCATTCTTCCTACAACACTTCAAAGGTCAAGCGGTCTTCGGTTGGCGTTCGGTCGTTCCAGACCGCCACGGCGGCTTCGGTGTCCCGTTCCTTGTGGAGGGCGGCGGCAAGGTGGTGCTCAATTGGAACTGGCTCAACAACGACTTTGATGCGACGAACCCCGCCCTCCGCTTCGCAACTCTTCTCGTTTCCTCGTTTCCCTGTCAGAGTTCTGCTCTGGCAGGGTTTTCATTTAATACAGATGTCTCAAATTGACTTCTCAAAAATAAAAAAAGTGCATTTTATCGGCATTGGGGGTATCGGAACGTCGGCCATCACTCGGATATTTTTGCGCTTGCAAAAGTTTTGAAGTCATGTATACTATATGTGATTAACATCACTGCCCCTGCTCGAAAGAGCAAGGGCAGTTTTGCGTCTTTTTATGCTATCATTTCTTCTTGAACAACAGACTGCATAAAAGACTTAAAGATTTCTATGGATTTCTCAAAAATTAAATCTGTGCATGTTATCGGCATCGGGGGTATCGGGACTTCCGCCATCGCGCGGATGTTTCTTTGCCCCGAGCCTCGTCGAGAGGTTGTGCGGGTAAGAGTGAGCGGGTCAGACCGCGCGCCGTCGGAAATCACTGATGAGCTTATGAAGCTTGGGGCAGAGATTGTGTTTGGCGAACAAACTGTTGCGGAAATACCGGAAGGGACGGACCTTATTATTTACACCGCGGCGATTGAGGTGGCGGAGCCGGCATTTTTGGCGGAAATTAAGAAACTTTCTATTCCGTCACTTTCTTATTCCGAAGCTCTCGGTGAGATTTCAAAAGATAAAACAACAATCGCGATTGCCGGAACGCACGGAAAAACCACGACGACGGGAATGGTGGCGACCGTTCTCATTGACGCGGGGTTGCAACCTACCGTGATAATAGGGAGTGTGCTTACGCGAGAGCATTCAAACTTTGTGGCAGGGGCAAGCGACCCCGCCCGACCGGAGGCCGATCATTCGGGCAAGCTTTTTGTGGTGGAAGCCGATGAGTATCGGCGTTCATTTCTCTCGCTCCGCCCAAAGATTTTGGTGATTAACAATCTGGACCTTGACCACCTGGACTACTTCAAGGATATGGCGGACATACAGTCGGCCTACGCGACACTGGTCGCCAAGGTACCGAAGGACGGGGTGATTATCACGGACCCGACACATCCACATAGTGCGCCGGTGCTCGCAGGGGCACACGCCCCCATTCTTGATTATCTCTCGGAGTCGGTAGAGGGGCTTGCGCTACCGCTCCCCGGCGCGCATAACATTCTGAATGCACAGGTTGCGCTTGCTGTTGGACGATTTCTAGGAGTCCCTCGCGAGAAGATTGTTTTGGCACTTAATGGGTTTCAGGGAACCTGGCGTCGGTTTGAATTTTTAGGGGAGACATCATCCGGTGCACTTGTGTACGATGATTATGCGCATAATCCGCAGAAGGTGAGAGCCCTCCTCGCGGGACTTCGGGAGAAATTTCCCACACAAAAGATACGAGTGGTCTTTCAACCGCATCTCTACTCCCGTACCAAGACGCTCTTTGATGGTTTTGTGAATGCGTTTGGTGGTGCCGATGAGGTTATCTTTATTCCCATTTTTCCGGCGCGCGAAATGCTTGACCCAAGTATTTCTTCGGATATGCTTGCACTCGCGGTGAAGAAGCTAAGCGGTGAAGATAGCCGTGTCACCTCCCTCCATTCGTTTGAGGAAGCAGAGAACTATCTGAAAGATAACGCGAAAAAAGGAGATGTGGTCGTGACGGTTGGTGCGGGAGATGTCTACAAAATAGCTAAAAACATTTTAAACTAATATGAGTACGCTCTTCATCGTTGGAACTCCAATAGGGAATTTGGAAGACATCACGCTTCGGGCACTTCGCGTGCTTAAAGAGGTGGACGTGATTTTGTGCGAGGATACACGCGTGACACAAAAACTACTCGCGAAATATGAGATTGAAGCAAAACAGCTCGCAACCTACAACGAGCAGGAGAGCGGAGTCACGGCGGGAAAGATTACCCAGTGGCTTGAAGAAGGGAAGAGTGTGGCGCTGGTATCTGACGCGGGAACACCGGGGATTTCGGACCCTGGCGCAGTTCTTGTGGAGAAAATTAGAACACACCTTAAAACCTCAACATCGGATGTTGAGGTAAAGGTAGAATCGGTGCCGGGACCCTCTGCGCTTACCTCGGCACTTTCCATTGCCGGTGTGCCCATTCACGATTTCGTCTTTCTTGGGTTCCTTCCGCACAAAAAGGGGAGAGAGACGCTGTTCAAGGAAATTGCGGGGTCGGAGCGGACAATGGTGTTCTATGAATCACCACACCGCATTCTTAAAGCACTTGAATCTTTGCAGAAGTTTGCGCCGAATAAAAAGATAACGATTGCGCGCGAGTTGACGAAAATTCACGAGCAGATTATTTCCGGTTCTGCCGAAGCACTTTTGACATACTTTGCAACCAATCCCGATAAAGTGCGAGGGGAGTTTGTGGTGATTGTTTCAAACTAGGCGATCAATTTTTGTCGCGAGAATGAAGTCATTTTCGGAGAGACCTTGAACAGCGTGGGTGAAGGTGGTGATTTCGGCGTAGTCCCAGCCGAACCGAATATCGGGGTGATGACCTTCGCTTTCAGCGAGTGCGCCGACTTTGCTGACGAAGGCGAGCGCCTCGGCGAAGTTTTTGAAGGTGAACTTACGCGAAATGTCGTGATTATCCTTCCGCGTCCACTTCGGCGTGTGTGTCATACGTGCCTCTATGTCGGAAGGAATTAGTTTCCCTTCGCCAAGCTCGCAGGGTTTACATCTTTTCTCGGTAATGTCCATTGGTTGAGTATATCAAAAAAAGAGCCGACGTGTGGTGCACGTCGGCTTGTGGTTACGCGTTACGATAAGGGGTGAAGCGGGTCGGTGAAGACACCCTTTTCTAAACGAATGTTTTCAGGGTCATTTCGTTGGGCGAAGTGTCCCGGCTCACCTACTGCCGTTTCAAAGAATAGCCTTTTGGGATGGAGTACTCCTCCTTTTGAGTAAGATTTATTTTGGTGAAATTTTTCCACCGTTAGATTCATAAAGGATGAACTCGGAACCAACGTCCACTCCCAAGAAGGAGTCTGTATACCCCATTGGTCAAGCTGCACTCCCGGGTGCCTTTTAGCAATCCATACACACCTTACTTGAATGGACAGTCCGTCCGCACCAGGGTGTGGATTTTCATTGAGGAGAAGCGGATACTTTAAGGGTAACAAGGCAAGTAACCACGGTGGAATAGGGGGTCCACGTTTCTTTCTTCTCTGGCGGTTGAAGTAAAAATCAGCAAGCTCCCTCTGCCTTTCTACAGGCACTTCCCCGGACAAATCAATTTGCGTACGATAGGTGATACCATCACGTCCCTCAACATAGAGCTGACCCTCTCCCCACAACTCTCCCTTCCGTGCGTAATCGTTCGGTGTTTCTCTGCAAAAGAATTTGAGCAATCGGTCCGCAAGGACGCACGCTTCTTTCGGGTACTTTGCTTCTCGCCCACAGACAATATAGGGTGTTCCACCAACGAGTAACAGTTTCATTGACATACGAGCCTCACTTTCTGTCCGAAGCTTAGCATTTTGGGGCATTTTATACTATACTTTTTGCACTATGCGAAACTATACCTTGTTTGTGTGGGTGGGAGTCTGGCTTTTTGTGTTGCCGTTTTTAGGTCTCCCCGGAAATTGGAAGGACCGGCTTCTTATGCTTACCGCAGTCGCCACTCTCATCTATGCGTTTGTAGAGTATCGCCGAGCAAATATAGCCGAAGACGCCGAGGGAGAAAGCGACGCCAGAGCGGAGGGGGCGGAAGATACTTCTTCTTCCAGAACCGAGAACACACAGTGAGTGTCATTTACTATGTCCGTATTTCAGCGTCAGAACAAAAGAGCCTACATTGGTCTCTTTAGAAGAGTTCCTTTTTTCGCGGTACTTACGGTTGTGTGTTTAGGCATACTTTATTTCGGTTTGCCTTTTTTACTGAAGACGAGTTATGAGGCAAAGCTTCCCGCGGCGGGAGCGGAGGCGCTTGTGGAAGCTCTGGTGGCACCTGCCGTGGTGCACGTCGCAACCCCTAAGGCGCAGAAAGTTATTTACATGACGAGCTGTGTCGTCGGAACCCCGTCGTTTCGGAGCGACCTCGTGAAGCTCATTGAGGAGACCGAGCTCAACAGCGTCATTATTGATATCAAGGATTTTAGCGGAACGCTCTCGTTCACCCCGAAGGCAGAGGAGCTGAAGCCGTTTGTCTCTACGAGGTGTATGGCACCGGATATGGAGGCATTTATCAAAACGCTTCACGACAAAGGTATCTATGTGCTTGGGCGCATCACGGTATTTCAGGATCCGTTCTTTGCGAAACGGCGCCCCGATCTTGCGGTGAAGAAGAGAAGTGACGGAAGTACATGGAAAGATTTCAAAGGTATCAGTTATATGGACCCTGGTGCAAGCGAGGTGTGGGACCACGTCATAGCCATCGCGAAAGAATCGTACGCTATCGGTTTTGACGAACTCAACTTTGACTATATTCGCTTTCCCTCGGACGGCCCCATGAGTGACATTGCTTTTACGTGGAGTGGAAATAGAAAGAAGGCGGATGTCATTGAAGGTTTTTTCAAGTATCTTTCGGAGCATCTTCGCCCGACTGGTGTTGTTATTTCCGCCGACCTCTTTGGGATGACGACGACCAACACCGACGACCTCAACATCGGACAGGTGCTGGAAAAGGCTGCGCCCTATTTTGATTTCATAGACCCGATGGTGTATCCGTCGCACTACCCCCCCAATTTCAATGGGTGGGCAAATCCAAACAAATATCCGCATGACGTCGTAAAGTTTTCTATGGACAGCGCGGTGCGTCGTTTCCTTGCAACCACAACTCCGGTAGAACTTCTCGGCACAGAACCGATTTCCACCACGACGAAACCGATCTTGTATGCGAAGGGGGTGTGGAACACGGAGAAGCTTCGTCCGTGGCTTCAGGATTTTGACTATGGTGGTAACTATGATATTGCCGAAGTGAAGGCGCAGATTCAAGCAACCTACGATTCGGGACTTACGAGCTGGATGCTTTGGGCGCCATCAAACAGATATACAAAAGGAGCGTTACTTCCTGCACAAACCGGAGAGTAAAAAAGAACTATTGACATTAGCTTTCACTTCGGTTATTGTTGCATTCGGTGTTAGTTGTTTTTTCGATTTTGGCCGGACTATGCAAGTTGCGCCTGGAGAGTGGCTTCGCCCCCCCGCTTCACTTAAGGCTTGCTGGTCCGGCCTTTTTTTTTCTTGGCAATATGAGTCTACCACTACTGCTCGCCTACGGCGGTTTTCCACAGGACGGTGGACACACAATAGACGAGGTGCTACGCTACTTGTCTAGGGGTATCACGGGCGAACAGATTCTTGAGTTTACTCGCATGAAGTGGGTAGGAGAGTCTGCGTGATGGGGTTCTCTCAAAAAGATAGGGGCAACAATTGAGCCCCTCAAAAGTAGTATATGACCAACCAAACAACTGTCGCCAGGCAGGCGGCAACGGCAGAAAGTATCCTGGGCGGATTCAAATCCGCGAGGCGAAAAGAAACAGATACGGATACGCACACTTCGTATCGGGGACAGTCCCCCGAGGAGCGCGAAGCGTTTATCAGGACTCCCGAAGGGGCTGCGTACGAAGCTCAGGTGCGGGGTATAACGAACAGCAGGCACCTTTTGAGGGCCAGCTTTGAAACGGAGCAGACTGTTTATCCCTGAAAGATTCGGCTGTTTCTCGGTCAATGCAGGTCTCGCACATTCCACGTGCGAGGCCTCTTTTTTTGTATCACAAAAGGGCATATACTATTAAGCATGCTCCATCCTCACGGGAAGCCCGAACCGATTACCTACTTCGGCCTCACCGATTCGCGCGGAAAGCGCACGCCGTTTGGCATCAAACAAAAAGACCGTTCACGGCATATGTACGTGATTGGGAAGACCGGCATGGGAAAATCCACGCTTCTTGAAAACATGGCCATTCAAGACATTCAGAATGGCCACGGTGTCTGCTTCATAGACCCGCACGGCAAAACCGCAGACCTCCTTCTCGATTACGTCCCAGAGACCCGTGTGAAGGACGTGCTCTACTTCGCGCCATTTGATATGGATTTTCCTGTCTCTTTCAACATTATGGAAGACGTGGGCGCGGACAAGCGACATCTCGTGGTAAACGGTCTCATGGCCACCTTTGAAAAGATTTGGGTGGACGCATGGAGTGCGCGTATGGCGTACATTTTGCAAAACACACTTCTCGCGCTTTTGGAATATCCCGGCTCCACCCTGCTTGGGGTGAACCGCATGCTTGTGGACAAGGAGTATCGGAAGCTCGTCGTAAACAATGTGACCGACCCATCGGTAAAGTCGTTTTGGGTTGACGAGTTCGCGAAATATACCGACCGTTATACGCAAGAAGCGACACCGGCCATTCAAAACAAAGTCGGTCAATTTGCCTCCAACCCGCTCATCCGAAATATCATCGGCCAATCAAAATCCACCTTTGACCTCCGAGAGCTCATGGACGAGAATAAGATTATTATCGTCAACCTCTCCAAAGGAAAAGTAGGTGAGGGCAATGCCAATCTTCTCGGTAGTATGTTCATCACGAAGGTGTATCTTGCGGCGATGTCGCGCGCCGACGTGACCGAGACGGAACTTCAGAAACTGCCGAACTTCTATTTGTATGTGGACGAGTTTCAGTCATTCGCCAACAAAAGTTTTGCGGACATTCTTTCCGAAGCGCGCAAATACAAACTCAACCTCACGCTCGCGCACCAATATATTGAGCAAATGGAAGAGGAGGTGAGCGCGGCGGTCTTCGGCAACGTTGGCACCATGGTGGTATTTCGCGTAGGTGCGTTTGACGCGGAGTTTTTGGAAAAGGAGTTTATGCCCGCCATCACCGCCGAAGATCTCGTGAACCTCGGCATCTACCAAACCTATCTGAAGCTGATGATAGACGGTGTGACCTCTCCGCCATTCTCGGCGGTCACGATGCCTCCAATACAAAAAGGGGAGATAAACTACCACGACCGAGTGATTGAATCTTCGCGTGCGCACTTTGCGCGCCCCCGAGCGCAGGTTGAGGAGGAAATCAGAGTATGGCACGAGCCCATACTTCCTCCGCCGAAGGAACGCAAAGAACCATTGCCGGCACGTACGGAAGCTCCCGCAGAGCCTCACCGCGAACGCGTAGACACTCCGCGACCCCCGCAAATACGCCCCCCGCTTCAGCGTGAGACGCATCGAGAAGGGGATGTGCCACGCCATGTAGACTCACACCGAGAAGTGGCTCGCCCCGAGCAAAGACACACTTTCTCACCATCTCCCGTATTGGTTCGCCCAGCCCCCCAGGTCTCGCATAATGAGGCGCGACCGTCACTCTCAGTAGCTCCTATTTCCACACCCCCACGGTCACCTGCACCAGTGTCACTCTCAAGCTTGAACTCGGGTGGTAAAAAACCGAGCTCGGGTGGCGCGCATCTCTCGGAACTTCGGAAGGCTCTTTCCGAGGTAATCCAAACCGCACAGAAGTCAAACTTTTCCGAAACGTCCGATTCACCTGCACGCGAGACTCCTCAAGTTCCTCCGTACGAAGCGGAGAGAGGGCAGGAAAGAAGGGATGCGCAAGAGCCTGCACGAGAGCCTACACACCCTCACGAAATACCCGAAGAGATGCTTCGCAAACTCCTTACGGTAGAGCCTACGGCAGCGGATGAAAAGAATGACGAAGCCACTACATCTCCACACGCTTAAGAGTTACTATATGTGATGTGAGACTTCACACCTATCTAATTTCCTCTTTTTCCTTCGTAATCGGCGCAACGATTTTTGGCACCGCGGTACTACTCGCGGACGTGCAAAAGTTTGTGTTTGTATCCACGGTGCAAACCATAGCGCCCACAAAAATATCGGAGCAAATTACCCTGCAGTCACAAGACGCAAATGGAAACGAAAGTAAGGTTTTAAGCACCGCCTGTGTGGAGCTTCGTACCAGCTCGTCTCAAGGCCAATTTTCTTCAAGCGCGACAAGTTGGTTGCCCGTGTCGGTACTCACCATCGCGAAGAATTCCGCGAATCGCAATTTTTATTACAAAGATACGACTGCGGGAACTTACACGCTTACTGCGAAAGTGGCGCTTAAGCCCGAATCGGAAAGTCGTTCTTGCACTGTGTGGCCAGTAGCCGAGTGGCCGTCGGGTTTCAGTGCGACACAAAGTATTGTCGTGGGGAGCCCGAGCGCTCCTCCTGCATCTACGGACACTGCCTCTACCACCTCAAGCACCACGGCAACGACGACCGAAGAGGCTCCTCCGACGCCATCACCCGCAACCCCGCCACCTTCTGGCGGGTCCACGACATGGACCTACAAACCGCAAATTTTTGTCAGCTCACTCGTTCCCGCGCGCGGAGTTGCGGGAGCTCCCGTCACGGTGGATGCCTTTGCGGTTGGACTCAAGAAAGAGCCACTGCCGAGCGCCCGCTATCTCTGGAGCTTTGGTGATGGCGGTACAAGCGAAGGGAAGAAGGTCACGCACCTCTATCACTATCCGGCGACCTACGCGGTTTTAGTGGACGCCGCGTCGGGTGAATGGAACGCGACCGACCGGAAGGAAATCGTGATTGTCGCGCCCGAACTTACCATCCCCCGCATCAAGGAAGGGACGGACGGGTTTATTGAAATTCAGAATAACGGGATGGGGGAGATAGACCTTTCGCTCTGGCTCTTGCGTACGTCTTCCGGAGTGTTTCTCATTCCGCAAGGTACACTTCTCGGTGCACGGAAAAGCATTCCGTTTCCGGCGGAAATTACCAAGCTCTTTGCGGATGGCGAAGGCACCGCGCTCCTGTATCCCAATGGAAATACCGTGGTCACCTATACGGCAAAACAAGAAGTAACCTCGGAGGTGGTATTCATAGCTCCGCCAGTAAATAGGGAAGAGTCCGCGCCCGCGGTTTCGGTTGCCAAAACGAGTCCTCCCAAAAAAGCTGTTTCAGCTCCCGTTTCAGAAAGGCTGGAAAAAGAAAATGTGTCTGCTGTCGTGAGTGCTTCAAGTACGCAGCTTCTCGGCGCGGTTGGAGCAACTAAACAAGAGGGTAGTAGTATGTGGTTCTCACTCACGGCACTCCTCATCACGTTGTCTATCCTGGGGTATGTTGCTATGCTTCGTCCAAAAGGGGAGATGAGCAAGGCGGACGAATTACGAATCGAAGCGGAGACGTACGACCTCATAGAATGAGGAAACTCTAAATCCGAATATCGAAACTCTAAACAAAATCTAAAACACAAA